>Ga0209269_1000019_pt1 | contig 434838 bp, 400 predicted proteins | sample MTBAKMMethaMetaG_FD_187455 | JGI IMG/M metagenome (GOLD analysis project Ga0209269, IMG submission 187455) | Enrichment culture microbial communities from Arthur Kill intertidal strait, New Jersey, USA, that are MTBE-degrading - MTBE-AKM (Arthur... | ecosystem: Environmental > Aquatic > Marine...
TTGGCCTGCAGAGCCTCAGCCAGTCATGGCTACGGCTACGAACAACAACCTGACGAACCGCCGGATGCGGACCCGCATGTCCGGTGGTGTGGGAGGGGGGCCGGGCGACCCGGCCCCCCTACCCGATCGGGTCCTTCGGGCCGCGAACTCTCCGGCGGGTGTGGGACGGCGGCCCGGCAGGCGCCGCCGTGGGGTCACTCCGGGACGACGGCGAGCAGTTCGCCGACGACGTCGCCGGCGTCGTTCTTGATGGGCGGCCGGGCGAGCCGGCGCAGCTCGTCGCTCATCGCGTCCGGCCCGAGCACGGCTTCGAGCGCCGCGAGTCCGGCCGGCTCGTGGGCGCGGTCGGCGCCGTCGATCACCTTGACGGCGAGGCCGCGCCCGTCCGGCAGCGAGAAGCAGCTGAGGCCCTCGGCGCCGCACTTGCCGGTGGCGCCGGGCACGGCGCGCATGACCTCGGTGTCGATGAACCCGGGGCCCTCCACGATCTCCGGATGCGCGCGCATGGCGGCGCCGATCTCGGGCAGGAGCTCCGGGAGCAGCGCGAAGGTGCCCGCGGCGACCGTCACGGGGGTGGCGTAGCAGACGATACCGCAGCCGTCGACCCCCGTGGCGAGTGCCCCCGGGTCCGTGCCGGTGAGCGCCGCGAACGCCTCGAGCGCCGCCCGCTGGGCCGGGTGGTCCGGCAGCTGGTAGGTGGGCACGTCCCAGCCGTGGCCTACGCAGGCGGCGAGGAACCCGGTGTGGTTGCCCGAGCAGTTGTGGCGCGCCTTGAGGGTCGCGTCGCAGCGCAGGTCCTGCTCGCTCAGGCCCAGGTCGGCCAGCATGCGCCGCACGAGGTCCGCCTGGAAGTCCAGCCCCCCGTGCGAGGCGCTCATGATGGCCAGCTCCTGGGAGCCCCAGCCGAAGCGGTCGATGGTGCCGTCGGCGAACCAGGCCTGTGCCTGGAACGGCTTGGCGGACGAGCGCCAGTACGTGACCATGCCGGGGTCGCCCCAGCGCTCGACGATCTCCCCGTCTGATCCCGCGAGCGCCGCGCAGGCGCGGTGCAGACTCTCGACGGTCCCGCCCCTGCGGGCCTGGACGAGAATCTCGGGGTGCTGGACGATCTTGGGCATGTGCCTGCTCCTCGGGACGACTGGCGCCGAGTCTACAGCCGGTGTGCCTGTGGCGCACCGCCGCCCGACTCCGCTGCGCGGCCAATCAGGTAGCATGTCGGCATGCAGTACCGCGACCTCGGACACACAGGTTTCAAGCCGTCGGCGCTCGGGTTCGGCGCCATGCGCCTCCCTGTGCACGCCGGCGAGGACGGCAAGCAGGACTTCAAACGTATCGACTACGACCTCGCCGACGCGATGCTGTACCGTGCCATCGAAGGCGGAGTGAACTACGTCGACACCGCCTGGATGTACCACGAGGACAGCTGCGAGGCGTGGCTCGGCCAGGCGCTGCAGGGCGGCTGGAGGGAGCGCGTCAAGCTCGCCACCAAGATGCCGGTGTGGAGCGTCGAGAAGCCGTCGGACTTCGACCGCATCCTCGCCGTCCAGATGGAGCGTCTGCAGTCGGACCATATCGACTACTACCTGCTGCACTCGCTCGACGAGGCGCACTGGAAGTGCGTTGTCGAGCAGCACCAGCTGGCGTCGGCAGAGCGTGCGCTCGCCGACGGCCGCATCGGTCACCTCGGCTTCAGCTTCCATGGGACCTACGAGGACTTCGAGAGCATCCTCGGCGCCACCGACCTCTGGGAGTTCGTCCAGATCCAGTACAACTACATGGACGAGGACTACCAGGCCGGCCGCAAGGGGCTGGAGCTGGCGGCCGGCCGGGGCCTGGGCGTGATCGTCATGGAGCCCGTGCGCGGCGGCGCCCTGGCGGGCAACCTGCCGCCGCGGGTGCAGGCGGTGTGGGACGAGGCGCCCATCAGGCGGGCTCCAGCCGACTGGGCGCTGCAGTGGGTTTGGAGCCACCCGGAGGTCTCGTTCCTGCTCAGCGGCATGAGCACCCTGGACCAGGTGGACGAGAACCTGCGGTCCGCGGATGTCTCGCGGCCGGGGCTGCTCACTGCGGAGGAGCTCGCGCTCGTGGCGCGCGTGCGCGATCTGTACCGCGAGCTCAGCCCCATCCCGTGCACATCGTGCCGTTACTGCATGCCCTGCGCCCAGGGTGTGGCCATCCCGGATGTGTTCGATCTCTACAACGACGCTCACATGTACGACAACCTGCCGCGGCAGCAGATGGCATACCGGGTGTTCTTCTCCGATGGGGAGCGGGCGGACAGCTGCACCGCCTGCGGAGAGTGCGTGGAGAAGTGCCCGCAGGGCATCGACGTCCCGGCCTGGCTCGAGAAGGCACAGGCGTTCCTCGTTCCCTGCTGAGGCGTTCCAACTCCACCCCCCGGAGGGTATGCTTCGCGCGCAGTGGGCTGATGAAGCAATGGGGGTAGGGGTGACGGTCCGGATCCTGTTCGTCGAAGACAGCCAGGACGACGTCGAGCTGCAGCTGCGGCGGCTGCGCGATGCCGGACTGGCGCCGCAGTGGGATCGCGTGCAGACGGAGGAGGCTCTCAGGTCGGCGCTCGCCGACGAGTCGTGGCACCTGGCTCTGGTCGATTACAACATCCCGGGGTTCTCCGGTGTGGAGGCGCTCCGCCTGATCGCCGAGCTCGCGCCTGACCTGCCGGCGATCACCGTCTCCGGGAGCATCGACGAGGACACGGCGGTGGCCACCATGTCGGCGGGCGCGGTGGATTATGTCCTCAAGGACAACCTCACGCGGCTGCCACCGGCAGTGCAGCGCGCCGTGGACGGAGCCGACCTGCGGCGCGCCCACCGGCAGGCCGCCGAGTCTGCGCACCTTGCGCTCTTCGCGCTGGACCGCGCGTCGCTCTCCATCACGATGCTGGCTCGGGATGGCACCGTCATGTACGTCAACGACTTCGCCTGCGCGACGTTCGGCAAGGACAGGTCGCAGGTCGTGGGCCGCAAGGTGTGGGAGCTCGATCCCGTCGAGGCCGAGGGCTGGGAGTCCGGGTGGGCGGAGACCGTCGAGCAGGGCGTGCGTGAGTTTCGGCTCGACAGGCGAGGTCCGGACGGCAGCGGGTTCGTCCTGCACGTGACCTCCAACTACCTGCAGGGCGCCGACCTCCTCATCAGCTACGGCAGGGACGTCACTGCGCGCGTTGAGGCCGAGGATGCGCTTCTGGCGGAGCAGGCCAATCTGGCGGCGATCTTCGAGGCATCCCCGGTGGCGATGCTGGTCTGCGACCAGAGGGCGAATGTGGTCCGCGTCAATCGCGCGACCCTCCGTCTGGCGGGGCGAGACGAGCAGCTCCTGCTGGAGCATCAGCCGGACAGCGAGCTCCAATGCGGGGACGTGCTGGGCTGCGTGCGTCACAACCAGGCCGAGGAAGGGTGCGGCACCGCTCCTGAGTGCCCGCTCTGCCCGTTGCGGAACGCGATCTTGAGTGCGCTGACAGGCGGTGTCCCGCTGCGCGGCGTCGAATCGTCCCTCGAGGTGCTGCGGGACGGCGAGCCGGACGTGATCTGGTTGCGGGTGGGCGCCGAGTCCATGCTCATGAACGGCGCTCCTCACGTGACGGTCGCGGTTGACGACATCACCGACCGCCGCCGCGCCGAGAACGCGCTCAAGGAGAGCGAGGACCGCTTCCGCAGCCTCGCCGAACGTGTCCCCGGCTTCGTCTCCATCAAGGATTCCGAGCGGCGGTATCTCTATCTGAGCTCGCTCGCCGGCGCCCGGGCCCGAGGTGGGGAGGAGGCTTGGCTCGGCAAACGGGCGGAGGATCTCTGGGGCCCCGGGGAGGCCGCCGTGTCCGACGCCGCCGCCACGAAGGCGCTGGCGGGCGAAATGGTCGACGAGGTCGTCGCCATCCCTCGGGACGATGAGGAGCGCTACTTCCATTCGCTCCATTTCCCGATCCCACGCGACGGCCTGTCACCGCTTGTGGGCGGCCTCATGATCGACGTCACCGAGCAGATCGAGGCGCAGGAGCAGGTGCGTCAGCAGGCGGAGCAGCTGCGGCGCACCGTGGAGGGCGCGGTGCTCGCCATGAGCCAGGTCGTCGAGACGCGCGACCCGTACACCGCGGGACACGAGCGCCGTGTGGCGGAGCTGGCCACGGCGATCGCGCGGGAGATGGGCTGGGACGGCGCCAGGCTGGACGGGCTTCGGCTCGGCTCGCTCATCCACGACATCGGCAAGATCTCCGTGCCGGCCGAGATCCTCGCCAAACCCGGCCGGCTGAGCCCGGTCGAGTTCAACCTGATCAAGCAGCACTCGCTCGCCGGCTACGAGATCCTCTCCGTCATCGACTTCGGCCGGCCCGTGGCCGAGATGGTGCTGCAGCACCACGAGCGGCTCGACGGCTCCGGCTATCCAAACGGCCTCACCGCCGATGACCTGCTGCCCGAGACGCGCATCCTCACGGTGGCCGACGTGGTCGAGGCCATGTCGTCGCACAGGCCCTACAGGGCGGCCCTGGGTATCGACGTCGCACTCGCCGAGATCCGTGATGGCGCCGGGACCGCGTACGACCCCGAGGTCGCGGCCGCCTGCGACCGCGTGATCACGGAGCACGGGTTCCGATTCTCTCCGTGAGCGGCTCCGCGCCGCTCCTTCCGGCGCCGCTCACACCGCGGCCGGCAGCAGCAGGAACAGTCCGGTACCGAGCGCGAGGGCGAGCAGCACGGAGGTCGCGGCGACCAGGAGACCCAGCGCCGGGTCCACGCCCGGCTCCTCCTGCGCTCGCGCCCCGGCGGCGGCCCCCCTCCTGTGCATCGATCGATCCATCGTTGACCCCGTCGAGTGGTGCTTCCTCCTGACGTGTATCGGCCGCGTGGGGCTCCGGCAAGACCCCGGGCGCCGTCAGGCGGCGACCAGCTTCGTCCGTCAGAGGCGCGCCCCGTAGATGTGGATATGGGCCAGGACCCGCCGGGCAGGGCCGGACTCCCACACCACCCGGTGCCCACTGATGGCGGGGAAGAGGCAGGTGAGGTTCTTCTGGGCGATGGTCACCACGTTGGTGCTGCGCGCCACGTTGCGCACGTAGATCCTGGCGCCCTTCACGTAGGAGAGGACGAACTTCCCGCCGTGGCCGCCGCCGTCCCACGTGACCAGTTCGCCGTCGATGCGCGGGCGTGACCCGGTGTGCACGAAGGTGCGCTTGCCCGTCTTGAGGTTCTTCAGCATGATGCGGCCGCCCGACTCCCACCAGACCACGCGGTTGTGGCTGATGTCCGGCATCCACTCGAACGTGCTGCGCTGCGAGATGTTGAACGGGTCGCCGTGCGGTACGTTGCGGGCGCTGATGTTGCCCTTGCCGGAGGTGTAGACGGCCGTGTAGACGGTGCGTGAGCCCACCGTGCGGCTGTCGATCGCCACGGGGCTCAGCACCTTACTCGTGGCCACCAGATAGGTGTGGGCGGCCTCGAGGTCCCGCGCTTTGATGCGGTACGGTCCGGCAGGGTCGTCCGCTTCGACCCAGATGACCCAGTTGTCCACGATCTCAGGGAACCACTTCACGGTGGCGCTGCGTGAGACAAGGAAGTTGCGCCGCAGCGAGATGTCCCGGCCGTAGATGTCGGTGGCGGTGCCTCCCTCGTGATTGCGCTTGTCCACCCACACCGCGACGTACTTGATCTTGCCGGCGGACGTGACGTACCGCGTGATCGAAGGGTTATCCTGCTGCGCCTTGTTCGTGCAGACCGCGAAGTCCTTGCGCGTGCTCAGATTGCGGCCGAAGATGTCCAGGTTGCCGTTGCGGTTGTCGGTCCACACCGCGACGGGGCCGGCGATCTCCGGACCCGCCTGGCCTCCGAACTGGTTGCTGACCACGAACGGCTTGGGCGCGGCGGATGCAGCGGAGGGGATGAGCAGCGCGGCCGCAGCGGCCGCCACGACGACGAACCTGCCGAGCAGCGCGACCCTCCGCGCCCGTGTGCGTGACGACCCCCTGCCCATGACCGCCCCCCTCTGATCGACCATCACTGCTGCCATAGTACCCCGAACGCCGCCTGCCGAGCCCCTTTCCGCCGCGTCGGCCTCGGCCGGCGTGGCCCTTCCCGGGCGTGCATGGGGTCCTTGACCGAGGTCTCCGGGTACAGGTCCCGCCGGGCCGGGAACCGACACTTGCGAAGTGGGGGACCGCGCCTTATCGCGGTCGTTCTTCCGCGTCCCGATGCCTGGGGAGAAGGCAAGGCGACCTGCGAGGAGGTCACGATGGCTGGCGGACGGACTGCGAGGATCACGGCGCTGGGCGCCTTGCTCGCCGCCGCGCTGCTCGTCCTGGCTGTGGCCCCTGCCGGCGCTCTAGCCGCCTGGACCAGCGCCGAGGCGCAGATCGTCGATTCCCTCGGGACCGGAGTGGTCCCTCTGCTGAACGTCGCCGTGGCGAACCACGCGGCCAACGACACCTCGCCGGTGACGACCGTGCAGTTCACGGACGACGGGCAGGACTGGTACCTCCTGCCGTACACCGGCCAGCCGTGTGACTGGGTGCTGGGCGGCGAGGAAGGCCGTAGGACGCTCGCGGTGCGCTTCGGCGCCGCCGACGGCACCGTGAGCGAGGTGGTGTACGCGTCGATCCGCGTCGACACCGCCGGGCCGGTGACGTTTGCGCGCTCCACGGCTCGCGCCGGCGCCGGCCGCACGGCCTTTCGCTTCGTGGTCCGAGACGCAGGCTCGCCACGTGTCTCGGCGAGCGTGGTCGTGCGCGGCAAAGGGCTTGTGAGGCGGTACGCGCTCGGCAACGTGCGGACGGGCGCCCGGTCAGCGCTCCTCAGACTGCGCCTCCCCGCCGGCACGTATCGCTGGCGCGTCGCGGCCACGGACCTGGCCGGCTGGGCGCAGGAGCGGCAGACGGCCGGCAAGCTCGTCGTGAGATGAAGTGTGCCGCCGCGCCTGGAGCGGCGCCGCGGACAGAAGTCCCCCTGGCAGGTGGGCGGTGCCTCCCCGGCGCCGCCCATTGCCGCATCAGGGGGCCTGTGCCTCCGCGCGCGCGACGACCAGGAAGGCCTCGTGGACCTGATCGTCCGACTCTGCGGCCAGGTACGGTGCCAGCGCCTGCAGCAGGTGGGCCAGGTCCGGGTGCGGACCGTACGCCTCGTCCGGCGTCCGTCCGGCCGCGGCGGCCGCCGCGGATGCGGCCGCATGTGCCGCGCGGAACGAGGCGACGGCGTCGGCGAGCGTGAACCAGGCGCTGACATACGCGTTCGAGTAGCCCTCCGCGTGATCGCTCATCCCAGCCGCGAGCTCGCGTTCCGAGAAGTGCAGGTAGGTGAGGTGTGCGCCGCGCGCGGCGAGCGCCGCCGTCTTGAGACTCGCCAGAGCGTCGCTCAGCGACGGCGCCGGCGCGGCCGCTGCGGTCGTGGCCGGCGCGGCCGGCCAAGCTCCGGCCGGGGTCGCCGGCGGGACCTGAGGCGCTGGGTCTCCTGTCCATACGCTCCCGGCGTGATCCGGTGTGGTGTCCTGGGCGGGCGGCCCGTATGCGGGCGGCGCCGGCGGGACGCCCGTTTGAGGCGTGTTCGCCGGCGACTGCGGCCCCTGCCCGTAGGGCGGCGCCTGCATCGGCCGGAACGGCATTGCGCCCGCCGCGCGCCGCACCACCACGGTGCGCGCGGCGTGGTCGCCCAGCCGCTGCCGGCGGCTGCTCGCCAGGCAGGAGGCGCCCGAGGGGATGTAGAGCAGCGCGGCCTCAGGGATGCGGATGAGGTTGCGCACGACGATGGCGCCTCCGGTGGGCCGGGAACCGTCGATCATGACCACGTGCATGCGGAAGACGAGCTTGCCGATGCTGGCGCCGAAGATCCCCTCGAGCAGCGCGTAGTAGATGAAGAGCGCGCCGAAGAGGACTACATTGGCCACCAGGTCGGAACCAGCCCCGATGTCCTGAGCCAGCGCCTGTGCAGCCGCCGGATCGTTGGGGTCGACCTTGCCCTGAGACACGAGCACGAGCACCCAGACCACGATGACGAGCATGAGGATGGCGAACAGCACCGCAGTGTCGACGAGCACGGCCGCGACGCGCCAGCCGACGCTCGCGTACGAGACCTGCTCCCCTGTGGTGTCCTGCTGCATCGCCGGGCGATTGTACACGCACGCGCCGTCGGGAAACTCAAGAACGCGGCGCAAACTGTCGATTCCTGAAAGGACTGACCCGCGCCACGGTCCGCTTGCGGCCGTCAGCGCGCCGGTCGCCGCCCGGTCTGAACGGGCATGAGGACAGGCCGCGTCGGACATGACTCGGCAATGGCCGGGGGGCTATGGGGCCACTTGGCACGGAGACAGGAGGGTGTATGGGTTCTCGGAGACGTTTCGCGCTGGTCGCGCTTGCGGTGCTGATCGCGGTGCTCGTGGTCGCGGTGCCGGCGCAGGCGGGCACGGTGAAGAGCGGCAGTACGCAGCTCACGATGGGCGCGAACTACGTGACCCACCTCGCGAGTCAGCACATCGTCATGGCGCCGGTCGCGCCGGTCACGATGACCACCAAGTGGAACAGCAAGGGCAACATGTACTACTGGTTCCGCGTCCCGATGGTCAAGAGCTCCGGCGGCAAGGTGTCCAACTGGTCGCCGACCACCGGCAAGGGCATCTTCTACCACGGCGGCTCGATCCGCTTCGTGGAGGCATCCGGGGCCACGCACAAGATTTTCCGCGCCGAGGGCATCCGTATCATCGCCAACAGCAAGACCAGCTACACGATGTCGGTGAGCTACAAGACCACGGCGGGTCCGTATGCCCGCGTGGACTTCGCCACGTCCAACCACTCCACCAAGATCAAGAAGAACGGCAAGAAGTACACGATCAGCGGCGTGCAGTTCTACCTGACGCCCGCTGGTGTCGCCGCTGTCCAGAGCGTGCTGGGCGCCGGCGAGGTGCTCGACCACACCCACATGATCTTCAACACGGACCTGCTGCCTGTCCTGCAGTGACGGACTGAGGTCCTGAGGGACCGACGCGTTGGGGCCGGAGGGCGGCGGCGGGCACGGATGTGCCCGCCGCCGCCCTCGTGTCGTTCAGGATTCGAGGGCGTCCTCCAGGAGCGGCACGAGCGGCGGCAGGTCGCCGTGCACCGTTTCCCACAGGATCGCGTCGTCTATTCCGAAGTACTCGTGCACCACGACGTTGCGCACGCCCCGCATGGTGCGCCACGGCACCTCGGGGTGCTCGCCGAGCACTACGTCGGGAATCCAGCGCACCGACTCACCCATGGTCATCAGGTTGCGCACCACGGCGTCGCGCGTGCGCCCGTCGGCGACGAACTCCTCGAACGTCATGCCGTCCGTGTACGCGGCGATCGCGCGCACGGCCGCGAGGATGTCGCGCACGCGGAAGCGCCAGTCGCGGAAGCGCAGCTTGGCCTGGCGCTCGTCGAAGCCCGGGTCGCGGAGGCGGGTGTCAGAACGCACGGACCGCCTCCGCGACGATCTCGTCGCGCATCTCCGGGCGCAGCGCGTCGGGTGTGGCCAGGTCGATCCGGGTGTCCATGACATCCGTCAGGAAGTCGAGCAGGCGCACGTAGGCGAAGAGCCCGACTGGGGCGCCGGGCTGGAACTCGACCAGGAGGTCGACGTCGCTGTTCAGCGTCGCCTTGTCGCGCGCCGTTGATCCGAACACGGCGATGTGCCGCACGTGGTGGGTGCGCAGTTTTTCGCGATTGCGGTTCAGGCGGCGGAGCGCCTCGCGGGACGTCATGCGCGTATCGTACCGGACGGAGCGGCCGAGAGAGAGCGGGCGGGCGGCGCGGCGGGGCGGCTACGGGCGGTAACGGACGAGCATCGCGGCTGTGCCTCCGCCGCCGAGCGCCGCGGATCCGGCCGCGTACAGGTACACCGCGCCGGCGGCACCCACGGCGGCCGGCAGGAAGCCGCCGTGGCTTGGGGGTGAAAGCGAAGTGCTCCAGACGGGGGAGCCGGTGGAGGAGAGCAGGACGCTTACAGCCGCCTCCGTGCCGCCGGCGGCGCAGAAGCCGGCGGCGGTGCGGCACAGCGCGGTGCCGCGGGCAGCGCCGGGGGTGACGGCCTCCCACGCGAGCGCCCCCTGCGCGTCGAACGCCACGGTGAACATCTGCTCTGCTCCCCCCGCCCAGCGGGAGCCGGTGACGCAGGCGCCGCCGCCGGCGGTCACCACGGCGTTGAACTGGTCGCCGGTCACGCCGGCGCCGTCGTAGCCGGCGGCCCAGATCTGGGTGCCGTCCGGCGCGTAGCGGACCACGAAGCCCTGCGGCGGGCCGGCTCCCGCGCTGCCGTGGCCGGTCACCACCGGCCCGGCCGCGTAGCTGATGCCGGCGGCGCGCACCGCCTCGCCCTCGCCGCCCGCGTAGGAGCGCACCCAGCGCCGGGCTCCACCGGCCGAGTACTTGGCGGTGACGGCGCTGCTGGTGGACGTCCCGGTCGCGGAGCGGCCGGCGACGTAGACGTCGCCGCCGCCGAGGGCGATGCCGGTCGCGGCAGCGTCGCCGGCGCCCGACCCGAGCGTCCTGCGCCACCGGAGGGCGCCGCCCGATGAGAGCTTGAGTACAAGGACGCGGGAGGCGCCGGCCGCGGTGGCGGAGCCGGCGACGTAGACGTTGCCGGCGCGGTCAACGGCCACCGCCGCCAGCGAGCAGCGGGCGTACGGCGCCCGCCCGCGCCGAACCCACTGCAGGTACCCGCCGGCACTGTACTTGAGCAGCAGCCACGAGGAGCCGCTGGAGCCGGCGACCAGGAAGCTCCCACGCCTGTCGCGGGCGATCGCGGCGGCGCCGTCGTCACTGCGCCCCGGCCAGGTCCAGACGCGCCGCCAGGCGACGGCGCCGCTCGGGGCGTACTTGCGCAGCAGCACGTCACCGGGGGCGCCGGCGGCAGCGGTCGTGACCCCGGCGGCGCAAACCCGGCCGGCGCCGGTCACGGCGAGGGCGCGGTAGGCGTCCTCACCGTTCTGGGCGCGCTGGGAGAAGTCGCGCCAGACCACGTCGCCGGGCGCCGCGCCGGCAGTCGCCGCGGCGCCCGGCGTCGCGAGTGCGAGCGCGAGGACCACGGCGACCCAGAGACCGGCGGCGAGCGCGCGGATGGAGCGGCCCCCGGCCACGAGCGGTGTCGTCGTCTGCGATGTGTGTCCCGCCAAGATGGAGCCCCCTTCGCCGCCGCGTCCGGGACTGCAGTCCGCGGCGCCCCCGGTCGATATCCACCGGTGGGGACGCACGTCGCCACACCGGGTACGCTTAGGAGACATCATGCCTCACGCACTGCCGACCGTCGAGGAGTACTACCGCGCCATGGGCCGCATGATCGTGCGGTTCTACGGCCGCACGCCGGGCTCGGACTGCGTTCTCGCGCCGCAGGCGATCCTCGGGTGCAGCGGGCTTGGCAGCGTCTTCCTCAACTGCGGCGTTGTGTTCGGCGACGGGCCGCGCGGGGAGGACCCGGCGGAGGGCCGCTTGCGGGGATTCGTCGAGCTCATCAGAAAGCGCGGTGTGGGAGGGTACGTCTGCCTGAGCGAGCGCATCCAGCGGCGGCTCGAGCCGCTCGCGTGCGAGCTGGGTCTCGCGCCGCTGCCGGCCATCCCGCTCATGGCGCGCGCTGCCGCGCCGGAGGCGGCGCGCGGCGCGCTCGCGTCCGGCGCCGCCGGGCGCACCCTCGAGCGCGTGACCACCGAGGAGGACCTCGCCGGCTTCCTCTCCGTCAGCGAGGCCACGTTCGACCTTCCTGCCGACCTGTACGGCCGCGTGGTGACACCGGACCTGCTCCGCGATCCGGGTCTCGCGGCGTATCTCGTCCGGCTCGAGGGCCGCGCCGTCTCGTGCGTCTGCGTGGTGGAGGACGAGGGGCTCGCGGGCATCTCCGGCATGGCCACGCTGCCCGAGCTTCAGGGGCGCGGCATCGGCAGCGACCTGCTCGCCGCGGTGCTGAGGGAACACCGCGCCCGTGCCTTCTACCTCACGGCGAGTGTGGCGGGACAGCGGCTGTACCGCCGCCACGGCTTCGAGACGGTGGACGCGGCGACGGCGTGGGTGGTTCCGCCGCCTGGACCATGATGGTTGCCCGGCCGGGCCCGCGAGCCAGCCGCGGGGCTCAGGCGAGCGAGCCGCCACGCGCCTTGCGCAGGCGGCCGAGGAAGCCCTTGCTGAAGAAGCTGTCGTCGCCCAGCGCGCAGAGCCTCGCGTACATCGGCAGCGTGACGGTGAAGGCCAGCACGCCGGGGGGCAGGCCGTCGCGCATGGCGATGTCCGTGCCGCCGATCATGGCGTGAGGCTCGTCCAGGTCCGGGAACTGCACGACGAGCTCTGAGCAGCCCGATCCGAAGGGTACCGTCACTGGATCGGGTTCGCCCCACGCGTGGTGGTGGTAAGCGCCGTGCTGCAGCACACAGAGCTGGTCGGCGTTCACCCAGAAGGTGATGCTCTTGAGGTACTCAGCCAGCCCCGGCTTGAGCGGCCCGACCAGGACGTTGGCGTGCTTGGGCCGGTACGTCGGGGCGTTGTCCACCCAGTCGGCCATGAGCTCCCTGCTGGCACGCAGCCCCTCGTCTCTCCACAGGAAGTCGATGAAGTCGTCGCGCTTGCGCACCTGGATACCGAACAGCGAGCGCCCGCAACCGCCGCAACCGTAGGCCTCGGCCGTGAGGTGCAGCGTCTCGCCCTTCTCCCAGCGCTTGTAGTAGCCGAACAGGCACGGTCCGCGCCCGGGTCCCTTGGGCGGGCCGGCGAGCGGTGCGAAGGGTGCCGGGTCCGGCGCGTCGTAGAGGCCGATGACCGGCGTGCGCAGGTCGAGCTCCCGCAGCAGGCGCGACGCGTCGGGGAGAGGGGCGTGGTTGGCGGGCATGGGACCTCCCTGTACGGCTGGCCGGGCGGGGCGGTGCGTACGGGCCCGGGCCTGGACGACGCCGATTGTACGCCGTCAGAGCAGCCGGAGGACCACTGACCCCGGCTGGCCGAAGTCGCGTGGCGGTGCGCTGGCGCCGCCCCAATCGATGCACAGCGTGATCCCGAGGGCGAAGAGCGTGACGGCTGCGACTGCGATCAGAAGGAGGACGACGGCGGCGTGACGGCGGAGCGCGTACATGGTCTTTGTGTGCCCGGAAGGGGCTGCCGTCAGTCTGCGCCGCTCACGCGACGCGGAACGCCGCCCGGCTGCCGGACTTGCCGGCCGTGATCTCGAGGCGCGCGTCGATGCGCTCCCGCAGCTCGCTGACGTGCGAGATGATGCCGACGAGGCGGCCGTCCTCGCCGAGCCCCATGAGGGCCGAGACGGCGAGGTCGAGGGACTCGTCGTCGAGCGAGCCGAAGCCCTCGTCGACGAACACCGTCTCGAGGTGGATGCCGCCGGCGTGCGCCTGCACCACCTCCGCCAGGCCGAGCGCCAGGGAGAGCGCGGCCATGAAGGACTCGCCGCCGGAGAGCGTGGCGACCGGGCGGGCGACGCCGGTCCACGCGTCGTACACCTCGAGGTTGAGCCCGGCAGCCGTCCTGCCGCCGAAGCGGCGCTCGGTGCGCTCCAGGCGGTAGCGGCCCTTGGACATGAGATGCAGGCGCTGCGATGCGGCCACGAGGACGTCGTCGAGAAACGCCCCGAGCACGTAGCGCTGGAACGAGAGGTGGCGGGTGTTGTCTCCGTTGGCAACGTCGGCCAGGCGGCCGATGACCTCGTACCGCTCGTGAACGGACGTCGCCTCGCGCTCGAGCTCCTCGAGGCGCTCGAGCTGGCGCCCGGCGTCCTCCGCTGCCTTCGCCAGCTCCACGGCGGCGGTGCGGGCCGCCAGCGCGGCCTCAGCCGCAGCCCTGGCCTCGTGCTCGAGCTCTTCGAGATCGGGAGCGACCACGCCGTCGGCCCGCTCGCACGCGAGCCGCAAGCGCTCCGCCGCGCGCGCGGTGTGGTCGGCGTGCGCGGCGACGAGCGCCCGCAGGTCGTCGACGCGCCGCGGGTCGCGGCAGGCTGCCAGCCACGCGTCCTCGTCGCCGAAACCGGCCGCGCCGAGCCGCTCGGCCAGCTCCGTGCAGGCGAGGCGGGCCTCCTCGTCGGCCCTGCCGAGCTCGTCGACCGCAGCGGCCGCCGCCGTGGCGGCGGTGGCGGCGGTCGTGGCCGTCCGGTGGGCCGCCGCCACCGCGGCGCGATGCGCCGCGACGAGGGCTGCGGACCGCTCCTCGGCCGCCGCCACGGCTGCGGCCAGAGCGGCCGGATCCTCGAACTCCGGCGCCGCTCGGGCGCGCTCCTCCAGGAGCGCCGCGGCTGCCGCGGCGGAACTCTCGGCGGCCACCAGGCGCCGCGTGGCCTCGTCGCGCTGCGCCGACGCGTCGTCGGCGGCGGCGCGCAGCGCCTCGACCTCGTTCTGAGCTGGAGCCTCCGGCGGGAGCGCCGCAGGGGAGGGGTGCTCGGTGGAGCCGCAGACCGGGCACGGTGCGCCGTCGCTGAGATCTGCTGCGAGCCGCCCGGCCTGGGCGTCGCGCCAGCGCGCCTCGGCGTCGGCCGCCTGCTTCCTTGCCCCGGACCACGCCTCGTCGGCGTCGGCTGCCGTGGCTCGTGCCCGGCCGGCTGCCGCGTCGGCCTCGACGGCTGCCGCACGCGCCGCCGCGAGGTCGGCGGTGGCGCCGGCCATCGCGTTGAGCCGGAGCACCTCTCGAGCGGCATGGTCACGCTCCTCTGCTGCGCCCTCGGCCGCCTCGAGAGCGGCCTGCGCCTCGGCGGCGGCCTCGGCGGCGCTCAGGCGCTGCGCCTCGCAGCGCTCGACCGCCTCCCGTCGCGCTTCGACGCGGGCGCGCGCGGCCTTCGTCCGCTGCGCCGCCCCGTCGACGGTGGCCGCCTGCTCGGCGGAGCGGAGTTCGGCCTCGGCTCCGGCGACCTGCGCCGCGCGCTCCGCCACGGCCGCCGCTGCCGCCTCAGCGTCGGCGAGCTCCCGTAGGCACGCCTGCGCCTCGCGCCCGCCCTGCAGGCGCGCCTGCAGGGCGTCGCGCGCCTGCTCGGACTCGGCGGCGTGCTCGGCTGCCTCGGCGGCCTCGAGCGCCTGTCGCGCCCGGCGGTCGGCGAGGTCGTCGACCGACGCGGACTCGGCCTGCCGCAGGGCCTCGTCGCGTCGGTCACGGAGCGAACGGGCCTCATCACTAAGCCCCTTGGCCTGCAGCTTGAGCTCCGCCTCGATGGCCGAGTAGTGCCCCGTGTCGAAGAGCGCGCGCAGGATCTGCTCACGCTCCCGGGAATCTGCCTCGAGCAGCTTCTGGAACCGGCCCTGCGGCAGCATGACCACCTGCCGGAACTGCTCGGACCGGAACCCGAGCAGGGCCTCGGACTTCGCGCTGACCTTCGTCCAGCCCGTCTCGAGTGGCCCGCCGTCCTCTTCGAGGCCGCCGTGGCCCTCGCGCAAACGCCACAGCGTGGCGGTCTGGTTGTGCGTGGTGACGCCGTCGCCTTTGAGCTTGGGGCGCTTCTGCTCTGGCTCGCGCACGATGCGGTACAGGTCGGCGCCGAGCGCGAAGTCGAAGGTGACGCGGGTGAGCAGATCGGGGTCGGCGTGGTCGCTGCGCATGGACGCGCCTGAGCGCCCGCCCTCGTTCTCCGGCCCGCCGCTGGTGACGCCGTAGAGCGCGAACGCCATGGCGTCGAGGACCGTGGTCTTGCCCGACCCGGTGGGGCCGGTGATGAGGAAGAAGCTCGCGCCGCGCAGCTCGGTGAAGTCGAGCGGCTGTTCGCCGGCGTAGGGGCCGAACGCCTGCATGACGACGCACAGCGGTCTCACGGCGCCGCCTCCCGCCGCCGCCGCTCGAGGCCGTCGGCGACCGCGGCGAGAGCGGCGTGGCGCGCCTGGCCGAGCTCCTCGGCGGTGACGTACTCGAAGAAGGCCGCGAAGAGGTCCACGTCGCTCACGGAGCCCGGGCGCGGGCGGTCCTGCCCGTCGGGCCCGGTACGCTCGTAGGCCGGGCGCTCTATGGCGAGCGCGTTGGGGTAGGCGGCGCGCAGCCGGCCGATGGGGTCGAACAGCGCCCCGGTGTCGGTGAGCGACGCCAGGACGTAGTCGTCGCGTCGCGGGTCTGAGGCGCCGAGCTCCAGGAGCTCCGCAAGCGTGCCCTGGACGCGGCGGACGTCGCGCCGCGGTGAGAGCGCTACGGTCTCGACGCTCACGGCGGCGCGACCCGCGTGGCCGGCCTCGCCCTCAGCGCTGCCGCGCTGCCCGATGTCGACTACGCATACGGACTTGGGGTGCGCATGTTCGGCGAACGAGTACTTGAGCAGGGAGCCGGCGTAGCGGACAGTCTCCGCACCGCAGACCTGCGGCCGGTGCAGGTGGCCGAGGGCGACGTAGTCGAAGCCGGCGAGGGTGGAGACGGGCACCTGCTGAGCGCCGCCGACGCTGAGCGGCCGCTCGCTCTCGCTCTCGAGGCCGCCGGCCACGAACACGTGCCCGAGGAGCACGTGGCGGTCGTGCGGGTCGGCGGCCGCGAGCGCCCGCTGCACGCCGGCGGTCATGACCGCCTGCTGGTCGTGGATGGCCTCATCCGCGTACTCGTGTCGTGCCTCGGCTGGGTCGGCGAACGGGAGCGCCGTGAACCGGACCGGGCCGTGCTCGTCGCGGAGGACGATGGGCGAGGCCGCCTGCGGCAGCTCGCCCACCAGGTGCAGGCCGCGCTCGCGCAGCAGGGCCGCGCCGAAGCCGACGCGCACGGCGCTGTCGTGGTTGCCGGCGATGGCGATCACAGGGATGGCGAGGCGGTCGACCAGCTGTGTGAACACGTGGTCGAGCAGCTCGACCGCCTCGGTGGGCGGTACCGCACGGTCGTACAGGTCGCCGGCCACGAGCACGGCCGCCGGGCGGACCTCCGCCGCGAGCGTGACCAGCTGCTCCAGCACATGCTCCTGGTCCCGCGTGAGGTGGACGTTGTGGAAGAGCCTGCCGAGGTGCCAGTCGGCTGTGTGGATGAGCCTCATGGCGCGGACCCTACCACAGCGCCCGGACGCCGCCGCGCCAGCTCCGGCGCGGTGTCTCCTGCCCCCGGCGGCCCACGGGCCGCAGGAGGGATACAATAGACTCCAGTGCGCACCTTCCGCCTCTCCAAGTCACGCATCACCGCCGGCCTGCAGTGCGGCAAACGCCTGTGGCTCGCCGTCCACCGTCCGGACCTCGAGGTCTACAGCGCCGACGCCCAGCGCCGCTTCGCGGCGGGCCTCGGCGTCGGCGAGGTCGCGCGCGAGTTGTACCCCGGCGGGGTCCTCGTCGGAGACGGCGGCACGCTGAGCCAGGCGCTGCGCGAGACCGAGGAGGCGCTCGCCCGACCGGGCGACGTCACCCTCTACGAGGCCACGTTCCGGCACAAGGGCGTGCTGATCCGCGCCGACGTGCTGGAGCGGCGCGGCGGCCGCTGCCGGATGGTCGAGGTCAAGTCGGCGACGCGTCTCAAGGAGTATCACTTGCAGGATATCGCCATCCAGGGCTGGGTCGCGGAGGGCGCCGGCGTGGCGCTGGACGGCCTGAGCGTCGCCGTCATCGACACCGGCTTCGCCTACCCCGGCGGTGGCGACTACCGCGGCCTGCTCCGGGAGATCCCCGTGGCCGACCAGGCTCGCCCGCTCATGGCGCACATCCCCGGCTGGGTCCGGGGCCTCAACGAGGTGCTCGCCGGACCGCTGCCCGCCACGCGGACCGGCACCCAGTGCCGGCGACCGTTCGAGTGCCCCTTCGTGGAGTTCTGCGAAGGACAGGAGGGCAAGACGCGCTGCGAACCCGGCAAGGAGCGGGACGAGGAGGGCGCGTGCGCCGTCCCACCCGACCCGACGCTCGGGACGCTCGACCCGGCGGCTACTGCGTTCCTGGCCACCCTGCCGTATCCGCGCTACTATCTCGACTTCGAGACCGTGCAGTTCGCCGTGCCCGTGTGGGCGGGGACCAGCCCGTTCCAGCAGGTCGTCTTCCAATGGTCGTGCCATGTCGAGGAGTCGCCGGGCGAGCTGCGCCACAGCGAATTCCTCGACACCGGCGGCGAGGCTCCCATGCGCGCCGCGGCTGAAGCACTCCTCGAAGCGCTCGGCGACCGCGGCCCGATCTTCGTCTACCACGACTTTGAGAAGTGGCGCATCATGGAGATGGCGGTCATGTTCCCCCACCTCGCTCCGGCTCTGAACGCGGTGGCAGGGAGGCTCGTCGACCTCCTGCGGCTCACCCGTGACCACTACCAGCACCCTGCGCTCAACGGCTCGTACTCGCTCAAGGTGGTGCTGCCCACGGTGGACGCCGAGCTCGACCACGCGCTGCTCGAGGAGGTGCAGGACGGCCTCTCCGCCCAGGCCGCCTATCACGAGGCCGCAGACCCGGAGACGCCGGAGGACCGCCGGGAGACGCTGCGCGCCTCGCTGCTCGAGTACTGCGCGCTCGACACCCTGGCATTGGTCCGCGTGGCGCACCGGTTCGCGAGCGCGGACGTGGCGACGTGACCCACCTGACGGAGATCGACGCCGAGGGTCGCCTGGTGCCCACGCTCGCGGACATCCTGCCCGAGCGTGGCCAGCTGCGCGCCCTGTTCGTCGGCAAGACGCCGTCGCCGGCCAGCATCGCCGACGGCCACTACTTCACCGGCAAGATGGGCCGCGGCCTGTGGAAACGGCTGGACGACGCCGGCATCCTGAGTGCGCCGCCCGGCGGCTTCGGCGACGACGAGCTCTTGCCCGCCGGCTTCGGCGTCACCGACCTCTGCAAGGTGCCGCGGGCGTTCGGCGACGAGCCGGTCCGCTCCGAGTACGAGGCCGGCTGGGAGCGCGTGGCCGGCATCGTCGCGCTGCTGCGCCCGCGCATCCTCGTCTTCGTGTACAAGGGGTCGCTCGACAAGGTGCTCCACTACTCGTTCGGGTGGGAGCACAAGAGCTGCTACGGGTTCAACGACGACCTGGCGCGGACGTTCGGGCGCCGCGTGTTCGCGGTCCCGCTGCCCGGCGTGTCCTGTACAGCTCGCGAGGCCACGCGGCACATGAGTGATTTCGCGCGGGCGCTCGAGGTCCTCTGAGGAGACGACGCATGAAGGTTGTGGCGTTCAACGGCAGCGCGCGCAAGGACGGCAACACGGCCATCCTGGTGCGCCGGGTATTCGCTGAGCTCGAGGCGGAGGGCATCGAGACCGAACTGGTGCAGTTGTACAACACGGCGCTCCGCGGCTGCACCGCCTGCCTCAAGTGCGCCGAGACGCAGGACGGCACCTGCCCGGGTCTGCCGGACGACGGCCTCAACGAGTGCGTCGCCAAGATGGTCGCCGCGGACGGCATCATCATCGGCTCGCCCACGTACTACGCCAACTGCACGGCTACGACCCAGGCGCTGATGGAGCGCTCTGGGTACGCGACGCGGAAGAGCGGCAACCCGCTGGCGCGCAAGGTCGGCGCCGCCGTGGTCGCCGTCAGGCGCGGCGGCGCCATCCACGCCTTCGACAGCATCAATCACTGGTTCATGATCAACGAGATGCTGGTGGTCGGCTCGAGCTACTGGAACATCGGCATCGGGCTCGGCAAAGGCGATGTGGAGAACGACGCCGAGGGCATCCAGACGATGGCGACCCTCGGCCGGACGATGGCCTGGGCGCTCAAGAAGCTGAACGGCTGACGCGCCGTCCGGCGCCGGCTCCGTCCGGCCCCGCTCCCCTGCCGGGCGCGTCCTGAGCGGGCGTACGTACCAGGGCCCGGAAATCTGTTCGGCCCCCGGGCCCTCGACACGCGATCCTCGCCGGCGAGCCGACTGCCGCGGTCACGACTTCCCGTGTTTGATCTCGCCGATCCGGGTCGCGGGATGGTGCATCGTCTTGCTGGTCCACGAGCGCGGCATCCGGGTGGTCGCGATGCGTGGGTCCCGCCACCGCTCATGGGCGTGGCGCGCCTTCTTCGAGGCGGCCTTCGGGTCGCGGTCGCCCGGTCTCATCACCGACCTCCCCTGACGAAGTTGCACCAGGTGTACTACCCGTCCCGGGCGCTCCGAATCAGTTGCTGCTCTTGGGCAGGTACGGCACCAGCCAGTCGACGAATGCCCGCTCGTTGCGGGTCTGCATGAAGAACGTGCCGGGTCCGGTCAGCGTGGCCACGAACCCCTCGCCCGAGAAGAAGAGCGACTTGTAGCCGCCCACCTTCTGGATCTGGATCGGCATCGCTTCGTGCCAGGCGACGAGGTGCCCGCTGTCGACCACGTACTGCTGGCCCGCCTGCAGGTCGACGCGCCGCAGCGCCCCGTAGGTGGCGAAGATGACCTTGCCGGCGCCGGCGCACTTGACAACGAAGAACGACGACGCCCCGAACGCCCCCTTCAGCCCGCCCCACTTGGTATCCAGGTCGATGCCCATCTCGCACGCCACGAAGCCGTCGCGGTGGTAGAGCCAGGTGTCGCCCTGCTGGTCGATGTAGGACATGTCGCCCGGGAGGGGGTGGGAGAGGATGATCTCCCCGCCGCCGGCGGGCGCCGTGAACGTGTTCATGAAGAACGACTCCCCGGAGAGCGAGCGCTTGAGTCCCTTCAGGATGCCGCCCTGGGTGCTGGTCTCGATCTGCGTGCCGGCGGTCATGCTGAGCATCGCGCCGCCCTCGCAGCGGATCTGCTCGCCGGGGGTCATCTTCGCCACCGCCACGGTGAAGGCGGGGCCGTTCTCGAACGTCACATCCATGCGTGTCCTCCTCGGTTATCGCCGCGACCGCCCGCGGCCGCGGCGCCGGGCGGCAGGCGCCGCCCGGCTCGTTCATCGGCCACCGTACCCCTCGGGCTTGAGCGGCAGACCTGTTTGCGGGCATACTCTGACCTTGGCGGCCCGCCCCGGAGGCGGGCGCCGGCCGGCACACTGCGACGGGAGTGCACATGAAGACCAGAGGCTGGTTCGCGGGGTTCATCTCGACCCTCGCCTTCGTCGTCATCGTTCTCGCCGCACTGTTCGGCATCTTCACCCTGGTCAGCTACTGGGCCGGACCGGTCGGGGGCTGACGCCGGCCGCCCCGGCGCCGTCAGGCGCCGCCCGAGGCCGGAGTCACACAGAAAGGGGTCCGCGTGGCCCGCTACGTCGACCGCAACCAGTACGACTGGTTCAGCACCATCTGGAAGCTCGCGATCTTCCTCGGGGTCATTCTTCTGGCGATCCTCGTGGTCTATCCGTGGAAGGGCTTCTGGCCCATGTTCATCCTCATCCTGGCCGGCCTGTGGATGTACATCAGCCTGGTCACGCGCAAGTCCGGCTACGTATGCGGCAAGTGCGGCAAAGCCTTCCAGGTGCCCACCACGGTCAACTTCTTCACGCAGTCGGCGGTGGGCAAGAACCCGGACGGCACTTACTACAGCTACAAGAACCTCACGTGCCCGAACTGCGGCAAGCAGAGCAAGGCGCGACTGGTCAAGCGTGTCGGCGCCAGAGAGGCGCACGGCAGCGGCAAGCTGTTGAAGTAGGCGCACCCCGGATGCGCCGTCGAGGCGCCCGGCGTCAGACGCCCGCGGGAACCTGGGGCGCCTCTTCCTGAGCCTGAGCCGTGAGGCTCCGCAGATAGTGGCTCACGACGTCGGCCAGCTCGGCTGGCGCCGCCTCGACCACTTCCATGTCCGGCAGGCTGGCGAGGAAGTCCCGTCGGTAGTTCTTCTGCGTGAGCCGGTGGTCGAGTACCACCACCACTCCCGTGTCCGTCTCGGTACGGATGAGCCGGCCGAAACCCTGCCGGAACTTGAGCACCGCTTCCGGCAGGTAGAAGCGCTCGAACCAGCGCTCGCCGGCCTCGTCGCAGGCCCGCCTGCGGGCCCGGAACAGTGGGTCGAGACGCGGGAACGGCAGCTTGGCGATCACGAGACAGGTGAGGGCGTCGCCGGGGAAGTCCTGGCCGGTCCATAGTGTGTCGACGCCCAGCAGGACGGTCTCGGGGTGCGTGCGGAACTCCTCCGCGAGGCTCGCGGCGCTGCCGTGGAGACCCTGGGCGAGCACGAGGACGCCCTCGTCCTCCACGTGCTCGCCCACGGCGGCCGCCACGCGGTGCATGTCGCGCGTGTTGGTGAACAGCGCCAGCGTGCGCCCGCCGGTGACCGCGGCGATGCGTTTGAGGCGCTCTGCCTGGCGGCCGGCGAGCTCGTCGGGCCGCCAGACGCCGCCGGGGTCGTGCTCGAGCACGAGCACAGCCTGGCGGCGGTAGTCGAACGGCGACGCGAAGACCCGCTCGCTCACGTCCACGTCGCCGGTCAGCCCCGTCATGTCGCGGAAGTAGGAGAAGGACCCTGCGACCGTGAGCGTGGCGCTGGTGAGCACGGCGCTGCGGAGGCGGTCCCAGAGGATCTCGCGGATGCCGGCGGCGGGCGTGACCGGCGAGCGCGTGAGCGCCCAGCGCGGCGCCCCAGGCACGCTCCGCGCCGCGCTCTCGAGCTCCGCCCAGGCGACGGAGTCCGGGCCGCCGCCCTCGGGCACGTCGCCGAGCAGTCCCGCCGCCGCGGCGGCATCGTCGGCGAGGGCCAGCAGGGCGGCGTGCTCGCGGTGGTCGTCCGGGAGCGCCTCCGCGCCGGCGGCCGCGGCCGTGGAGAGCCTCGCGAGGCTCTCGGCGAGCAGCCCCGCGCGCACCAGGAAGGCATCGTGCTCGGGCAGGTCCCGCAGGCCGGCGGTGAGCCACACGGTGGTGGTGTACTCGTCCGCCCGGCTGCCGGCCGCGGCATCGTCCTGGTCGGCCCGCGCGGCGGTGCGTGACAGAGCCGCCACCGCCTCGCCGAGGGTGCGGCTGAGCGCCGGGACCTCCTCGGCCGCGCGCTCGCAGGCGTCGGCGGACGCGGCCAGCGCGCGGCTCTCGTCCGGTGGGAGCCTGCGGGCCGCCGCTCGCAGCCGCTGCGGCAGCGGGCGCTGGCGGTGCCTGCCGCGCAGGTCGCCGAGCAATTGGTCGAGCGTCGACGCGTCGACGCGGTGGCTGAACGCCTCGGTCGCCTCGTGGTAGAGCAGATGCGCCTCGTCGATCACCACGTCCTCGAACGGCGGCAGGGTATCGCGCCCGGACAGCAGGAGCGCGTGGTTGACGCAGACGAGGTGGGCGGCCTCGGCCTGGGCCCTCGCCAGGCGCCAGTGGCAGCCGCGGCGGGCGGGGCAGAACCGCCCCAGGCACGTGGCCCGTGACGAGCGGATCTCGCGGGCCAGGTCGGCCAGTGCGGGAAGGACCTGCACCGCCCGGTACGGCAGGGCGGAGAGGTCCACCTCGCCGCGCCGGGCGCGTCCGACGAGGTAGGCGAGGGCGAGCGCGCGGTTCGTGTTGGGAAGCGCCTCGCCCTCGGCAGCGACCGCCTCGTCAAGGAGGCGCCGGCAGAGGTAGTTCTCCCGGCCCATGAGCAGCGCCCAGCGCCAGCCCTCCGGCAGCGCCGCGGCCACCAGCGGCAGCTCGGCTCGGGCCAGCTGCCGCTGCAGCGCCTTGGTCTTGGTGCTGACGAGGATGCGGCGTCCGGCAGCGGCGCCTGCGAACGCCGCCGGCATCAGGTATCCGAGGCTCTTGCCCATGCCGGTACCGGCCTCGAACACCCCGACGCCGCCGCTGTCAAAGATGTCGGCTGCGGCCTCCGCGTAGTCGACCTGCCCGGCACGATGGCGAAAGCCTGACAGGCGAGATGCGAGTCCGGGCTCGCCGCCGGCTCCGTCCAGCTCGCCGATCCAGCCGTCGGCCGGCGCGGGGAGCACGGCCAGCGGGCCGGGGCCCTCCGGTGGCTCGGAGGCGACGAGCGGCGGCGGCGCCTCGTCCGGGGCCGCCGCGCACGCGTCGAGCACGGTGAGCGGCGCCCAGGAGACGCTCTCCAGGAGGCGCCGCTCCTCCTCCGCGAGGCCGGCGGCCCGGCGCGCCAGGCGCCCGAGTACCTCGGCGGTGGCCTCGGCGTCGGGCAGCGCGCGATGCGCCGGCCATGAGAGGCCGAGCTCCGCCACCAGGATGGGCAGCGCGTGCCGGTCGAGCTCCGGATAGAGCAGCAGCGCCGCCTCCAGCGTGTCGAACCAGTCGCCGGCCAGCGGTGCTACTCCGCTGCGCCGCGCCAGCTCCCGGAGGTGCTCCCGGTCGAAGGTGGCGTTGTGCCCGACGAGAAGGGCGTCGCCGGCGAACTCGCGCAGACCGGTGAGCGCAGCGGACGGGGTCGGCGCGCCGGCGACGTCCGCGTCCGTGATCCCGGTGAGCCGAGTGACGAAGAGCGGCACCGGCATCCCCGGGTGCACCAGCGTGGTGAACCGATCCGTGACCTCCAGGTCCTCGTTCAGGCGAACGGCGCCGATGTCGATGACCCGATCGTTGCGCGGGTCGAGACCCGTGGTCTCGGTGTCGACGACGACGAACTGGGGGCGGTGGCGCGGCATGGGCCGAGGATAGCAGAGCCAGTGGGCGCGCCGGGCGGCGAGGAGGCTGCCGGCGGGTGACGTCGGGCGTACGCCCGACGTCGTCTCAGGCGCCGGTTGGGCTGATGGCGCCGGCCGCCATGGTGGCGATCAGCCCGAGCAGCTCTGACTGACCCTCGCCCGCGTCTTCTCCGAGGGTGAGGGTCAGAGTGACCTCGGCGTCGCCGCATGGCGCCGAGGCCACGATCACGTGTGCGGCGACAGACTGGGTCACGGCTTGGTCGCCGGGCCGCAGCCCGGAGGCGCCGGCGCTCTCGCCGGCGTGAGTGGCGACGCAGGAGATGGCGCCGAGCGCCCGCGCTGAGACCTCCGCGGCGGCCTGCAGCACCCCGGCGGACGAGGGCTGCGCGTGCAGGCGGCCGTATCCCGATGAGATGGTCTCGATGGCGTGCCGCAGGGTCAACGCGTCCTGGTCGCTGCGCGTGAGCTGCGCGAACACGGTGGCGTTGTGCAGCGCCACGCCCGCCTGGGCCGAGACGGCGTTGGCCAGGCGCATCTCCTGGCGGCTGAACTTGCGCTCGCGCTGGTGGTCGAGCACTTCGATGAGACCGATGCTCTGGCCCTGGTGGATCATCGGCAGGATGAGAAGGCACTTGTCGCCGTCTCGGCGCATGATCGCGACCTCGGCGGGGTCGGCATGCGGGTCGCTCACGTTGACGGTGATGCTCTCGTGGTTCTCGATCGCGCGTCGCGCCATGGGGAACTGGCTCAGCGTGTACTTCATGGTGTCGTGCCGGCGGTTGCCGCGGTCGTCGTACTCAGCCCGCACGGACACGGTGCGGGTGGTGGGGTCGTAGTCCGAGATGACGCAGAGATGGGCGTCGAGCAAGGTGGTCATCTGGCGTGCGATCTCACGCAGTAGCGCCGTGGCGTCGAGCTGGCTGGAGACGGCGATCGCGGTGTCCACCAGCGTTTCGAGTTCCCGCTCACGAGCGAGTCGGGCGGCGAGGTGGTTGCGCCCGCCGATGAGGTGGACCAGCTCGTCGATGTCCTCCTGCTTGATACGCCGGTGGCCGCCGGCAGTGCGCGTGCACGGTAGAAACCCGGACGCCGTCCATCGGCGGATGGTGTGCGGCGAGACGCCCAGACGGCGCGCCGCGAGTTGCACGCTCAGATACATACGCAAACCGTATCGCTGCGGCCGGGAGTCCGTCAACTGCGCGAACTTCGTCCCCCCGCACGACGCAAAGTTCTCAACCGCGCAGAGCACGACAAAGAACCAGCAAAAAGCCATGCTTCGCACTTCTGGAACTCGGGAATCCCTTGAGGTTTTCTGGGCATCGCGGACCTCGAGCGCGAAAGTCCGCGGCGGGCCGTGACCTTCGCGCGCAAGGCAAGAGCGCGGGCTCGCATGCCGGTGAGGCGGGGCACGGGTGACGGGGGCGAAGAGCGCGGCCGCCGGGTTCTCAGCGGCCGGCGACCAGCGCGGCGACCGCCGCCAGGAAGTCCAGCAGTTCGACCTGACCCTCGCCCGGCGCCCGTGGCAGCGTCACCGCGAGGGTGAGGTCAGTGCGGCCCGAGGAGTCGCGGGCCACGACGAGGTTGGCATTGGCGCCGCGTCCGACGCCTTCTGGTGACGAGGCGCCGGCGCTCTCGCCGCCCATGCGGGCCACACACGAGATGGCGCCGAGGGCGTCGCAGACGGCGGTCGCCACGGCGTTGAGGACGTCGCCGGGCCGCTCGCCCTCTGCCAGCCGCGACACGTGAGTCGTGAGGGACGCCAGCGCCTCGCGGAGGCTGGCGACGTCCTCATCGCTGCGACGCCGCTCCGCAAACAGCTTGGCGTTCTGGATGGCCACCGCGGCCTGACCGGCGATGGCCTCCGCCAGGCGCAGCTCCTGGCGCGTGTATTGACGCGGGCGCTTCTGGTCGACCACCTCGAGCAGGCCGAGACTGCGCCCCTGTACGACCAGCGGGACCATGAGCAGGCTGCGGTCGCCCTCTCGGCGCAGCTCGGCGACCTCGGCCGGGTCGGCGTGGGGGTCGTCGACGTTGACCACCGCGGTGACCTGCTCGCCGAGCACGCGGCGCGTGAGCGGGAAGTCGCGCAGCCGGTACGGGCTGGCGTCGGGCAGGCGCTGGCCCGCGTGGTCGTACTCGGCCAGCGTGCGCGTCGCGTCCGCCTCGGCGTCGTACTCCGAGACGGCGCAGAAGTGGCAGTCGAGCAGGCTCGTCATACGCATGGCGATCTCGAGCAGCAGCTCGGTGAGGTCGAGTTTGACGGCCAGCGCTGTGGCGGTGTTGACGAGCACGTCCACCTCACGCTCGCGGGCCAGCTGCGCGGCGAGGTGGTTGCTGCCGCCGATTGCTTTGGCGAGATCGTCGATGTCGTGCTCGTCGATACGCCGGTGGCCGCCGGCCGTGCGCGTGCACGGCAGGAACCCCGTGGCCGTCCACCGCCGGATGGTCACCGGCGAGACGCCGAGGCGTCGCGCTGCCTGTTGGACGCTCAGATACATGCCCGGGAACTTAGCGGGTGGAGCACCGCAAGTCAACAACGAGTAAGTTGTCGTGTGACGGTCGAGTAAGTTCTAGTGGGAATGTTGGCTGGAAACAGCACGTTCCCTGTCAGGAATTGAGCAGTTTCGCAATGAGGAGGGGACAACATGCTGGAAGTGGGGGCGTGCAGGACCGCCTTACAGACCGGAGCGTCGCCGCGTGCGCCGTCAGGCAGTTCGCCCGCGGCGAGATCGCGCGCCGGCGCCCCAGACCCCGACTCCGATAGCATGGTGTCATGTCCGGCCACCTCCGCAGCTTCACGCGCGACCTGCGCGCGTACCCCCGCCAGTTCTGGGTGCTGACCCTCGGCATCTTCATCTATGTAGGCGCTGCGGCGCTCGCCTTTCCGTTCGAGGCCATCTATCTGCGCGAGGAGCTGGGGACCTCCATGACCATGATCGGCGTGGTGTTCGGGCTCGTCCCGCTCTCCGTGATGCCGTTCCAGTTCTGGGGCGGACAGCTCACCGACCGGCTCGGACGGCGCGTGATCATCATGTCCTCCGTGCTGGTCGGAGTGGTGTGGTTCGTCGGCTTCGCCTTCGTCACGCAGCTCTGGCAGGTGGCGATCCTCGTCGCGCTGGAGAGCGCGCTCGGGTGGCCACTGTTCCAGACGGCCAGCAACGCCATGATCGCCGACCTTCTGCCGCCCGAGCGGCGGCAGGAGGGGTTCGGGCTCACGCGCGTCGCCATGAACCTGGGCGTCGTCCTCGGCCCGGCGCTGGCCGGGCTCGCATGGGGCTGGGGCGTCACCTACCGTGAGCTCTTTCTGGCCGCGGCCGCGGGGTGCGCGCTCATGGTCGTCATGATGCTCGCGTGGATCCGGGAGAGCCGGCCGCAGAGCGCCCTCGAGCCGCATCGCCACGTGGATGCGCACGGGCGCAGCGGCTACCGCATCGTGCTCCACGACCGCGTGTTCTTGAGCTTCTGCGCGGTCGCCGTGCTGGCCGTCTTCTGCTTCGGCAACTTCGGCTCGATCTTCGCCGTGTACGTCACCGACTTCCTTGGCGTCGCCAAGGCGGAGTGGGGTTATCTGCTGGCGCTCAACGCCGGGGTGGTGACGCTCGTCCAGTACCCGCTGGTGCGGGCGCTGCGCCACAAGAACCGCATGATCCTGCTGGCGGTCTCGAGCGCGCTGCTGGCCCTGGGGCTCGGTGGGTCCGCGTTCGCGGGCACGCTGTGGTCGCTCGTCATCCTCATCGTCGTGATGAGCATCGGCGAGTCGCTGCTCGCTCCCGTCTCGTCGGCCGAAGTGTCGGACCTCGCCCCGGAGGCCGTCCGCGGTCGCTACATGGGCGTGTGGACGGTCGTCTGGAACGGAGGCGCCGCCCTCGGGCCAGCATTCGGCGGATGGGCCATGGACACATACGGGGGGCGCGAGGCGTTCGCCTCGCTGCTGGTGATCGGGCTGACCGGCGCCGCCGGATTCCTGGCGCTGGCGCCGCGGTGGAGGCGCCGCAGGGCGGCGGCGAAGACGGCGGAGGTCCGGGTGACCGCGTAGCGTCCGCGCCCGCGCCCGCGCGCTCGAACTCCCGCGCACAGGGTGCGAGCGCGCCGCCGCCGTCTCAGGCGCGCTCAGAGCCCGAGCGCGTCCTGCAGGTCACGGGCGTGCTCCTCTTCGACCATGAGGATGTCCTCGAGCGCGCGGCGCAGGCCGTACTCCTGCAGCATCTCGGCCTGGGCGATGCGCTCGCGGTAGCGGGCGATGGCGTCAAGCTCGCCGTCCAGGTCCTGCTCCAGCATGACTTGCGGCTCGGGTGAGATCAGGGCCCGCTCCACGTCGATACCGGGGACGCCGCCCATGAAGTCGATCTGATCGGCCAGCGAGATGGCGTGCGCGTGTTCCTCGTTGGAGTGCACGACCAGTTCCGCCTTGATCGTGTCATACTGCGCGCCGGTCATGGCGGCCGCGTGCTGCACGTACTGCACCAGGGCCTGGAACTCCTTGGCCAGGTCCCTGTTGAGCTCGTCGACGAGCTGCTCGCGGGTGATCCGCCGCGGCTCGGGCCGCTCCATCTCCGCTGCGGTGGCCTTCTTCCTGGGTGCGCGGATCTTCTTGGCGGGGGTCTTCGGGGCTGCCTTGGCCACGAGCTCTCCTCTCGTCATGCATGTCCGGCGGCCGGGCTCCGGGGGAGACCGGCCGCCGGACTAGGGTACCGCAGCCTAACGGCGCCTTCATGGCCTGGCTCGGGCGCCGCTCAGTCCGCCGGCGCCGGTTCCGGGGATGAAGTGCTGAAGTCCTCCTCGTCGTCCTGCACGTAGGCGCCCTTTGGCCGCAGGCGGTCGAACACCAGGTACAGCACCGGCACGAGGATGAGCGTCAGGAAGGTGGAGGTGAACAGGCCGCCCATCACGACCACGGCGAGCGGCGTGGAGAGGAACCCGCCGCCCTCGCCGCCGAACCCGAGCGCCATGGGTACCAGAGCGAGGATGGTGGCGATGGCCGTCATGAGGATCGGCCGCAGCCTGCGCCGCCCCCCCTCGATCACGGCGGTGCGGGCGTCCATGCCCTTGCGCCGGAACTGCTCCACCAGGTCGAGCAGCACGATAGCGTTGGTGACCACGATCCCGATGAGCATCAGGAGCCCGACCAGGCTCGGCATGCCGAGGCTGGTGCCGGTGATCACGAGCGCGAGCACCGCGCCGACCGCCGCAAACGGGATGCTGACCAGCAGGATCAGGGGGTTCAGCAGGCTGTGGAACGTCGCCACCATGATGATGTACACGAGCAGGATGGCGATGAGCATCGCGATGCCCAGCGTGCGGAACACGTCGTTGGTGGCCTCGGTGGCGCCGCCGAGTTCCCAGCTCGCGCCCTCGGGGAGCTCGACACCGTCGAGCGCCGCGGTGACGGCGCTGGACGAGGCGCCGATGTTGTTCTCCACCGACGTCGCCGTCACGCTGGCCGTGCGGGCGCCGTCGACGTGCGTCACCTGTACCGGCGCCTTGACCTCGGCGACCTTGGCGATCGTGTTCAGCTGGACCATGCCGGAGGCGCCGGCCACGGGGATCGCCGCCAGCGCCCTGCCCACGGCGCCCGGCAGCGGCGGCACGGTGATGTCGCCGACCATGACCTGGGCTGGGAGTGTGCCCACGTCGGTCGGCACCGTGCCGAGCGGGTAGCCGTTGAGGATCAGCGTGAGGTACTGGCTCATCGTGGCCGGCGTCACGCCGGCCGCCGCTGCCTTGGCCTGGTCGACCACGACGGTCGCCGACGGCCGCCCCTCGCTGAGGTTGGAGGTCACGTCCGCGAGGCCCTCGACGGTCTTCATCTCCGCGAGCACCAGGTCGTTGGCGTCCTTGAGCACCGCCGGGTCGTCGGCCGCTACGCGCACCTCGAGCAGCGACATGCCGCCGCCCATGGAGGCGTCGTCGCCGGTCACGGTGATGGTGCCGGCGTTCTGCAGCGCGGCCACCCCGACGCGCACGTCCTCCATGATGGCGTCCTTGTCGGCGTCCGGATCGGTGGTGACCGCGAACGTGGCCAGGTTGGACGAGGCGTTCACGCCGCCGCCGGCCCCGAACAGGCTGCCGGTGGTGCCGCCGGTGACCTGATAGACCTCGATGCCCGGCGTGTCCTTCAGCACCGCCTCGACCTTGCTCGCCGCTGCCATGGTCGCGTCGAGACTGGAGCCCGCCGGCATGGTCTGGGTGATGCTCACGGTGTTCTGCCCGGAACTGTCAAACAGGTTCGTCTTGAGCAGCGGGGAGAGCATCATCGTGCCGGCGAACACGGCGAACGCCGCCACGAGGGTGACGGTCTTGTGGCTCAGGGCCCACTTCAGCGCCGGCAGATACAGGTTCTGCAGATGCGTGAGCTCCTTCTCGTCGCGGTGGCCCACCTGGCGCTTCGAGAGCATCCACGTCGCGACCACCGGGACGACCATCAGCGCCACTGCGAGGCTGGCCAGCAGGGCGAACGTCACCGTGAGCGCGAACGGCCGGAAGAACTCGGATGCGAGGCCGCTGACGAACCCGAGTGGGAGGAAGACGGCGACGGTCGTCAGCGTGCTCGCCGTGATCGCCCCCGCCACCTCGCGCGCGCCTGTGTAGGCGGCGGTGCGGATGCTGTCTCCCTCCTGCAGGTGCCGGTGGATGTTCTCGATCACGACGATGGAGTCGTCGATCACGCGGCCGATGGCGATGGTGAGCCCCCCGAGTGTGAGCATGTTCAGGGAGTTGCCCCGACTCCAGAGGATGACCAGCGCGCCGACGATGCTGAGCGGGATGGAGAGACCCCCGATGACAGTCGAGCGCCAACTGCGCAGAAACGCCCAGATCACGATGACGGCGAACGCCGCGCCGATGAGACCTTCGCGCAGCAGGGAGCTGATGCTGTCCTTGACGAAGACGGACTGGTCGACGACCGTGGTGATCGTGGCCTGACCGCCGAGGTCTTCACTGATCGCGGGGAGTTCCTCGGCGACGGCGTTGGCGATGTCGACGGTGTTGCCGCTGCTGACCTTGCTGATCGAGATGCCGATGGACGACTCGCCGTTGGTCTTCGTGATGGCGGTGAGCGGGGCAGGCCCGATCTTCACGTGGGCGACGTCGCCGAGCCGAACGGTCTGCCGGTACTTGTCGGCCGTCGCGGCCGCCGCCGAAGCGCTGGCCGCCGAAGCGCCGGCCGCGCTCGCCGCTCCGGCGGAGCCAGTCGCCGCCGTCGCCGCGGAGGCCGGCGGGAGCACGAGGTCCTCGAGCGCCTTCACCGTCTGGGCGGAGGCGCTCACGGTGACCGGGTAGACGAGGCTGCCGGATGCGACCGTGCCGGCTCCGGTGGTCACGTTCGCCTGCGTGACCGCCGCCCCGATCTGGGCAGGGTCGACGCCGTGTGCAGCGACCTCCCCGGGGTCGATCCGGATCTCCAGTTGCATCTGCTGCACGCCCGAGAGGGTGACCGCCTGCACGCCGTCGACGGCCTGCAGGCGGGGCACCACGCGCGCGCCCAGCAGCGCGCCCAGCTGTTCCGCCGGCAGGTCGGAGGACACGGCGAGCTGGACCACCGGCATGCTGTTGAAGTTGAGGGCTGCGACCGAGGGCGCCTGGGCGGTGGCCGGCAGCATCGCCTGCACGCCCGAGATCGCTTGCTGGACCTCGGCCTCCTTCTCCTGCATGTCCGTTCCGAACTCGTACTCGATCGTGATGATGCTCACGCCGTCATTCGAGAACGAGTCGAACGCCTTCACGCCGCTGGTGGCCTTGACCGCCTGCTCCAGCGGCGTGGTGATGGTGCGCTCCACATCCTTGGGCGACGAGCCGGGAGCGACAGTGAACACGGTGAGGTACGGGAACGTGAGGTCGGGGATGAGCTCCTGCTTGAGGCTGGTGATGGCGAAGGCGCCGAACAGCAGCACGGCGAGCACGGCCAGTCCGACGATGGAACGGTTGCGCAGGGCGATCTTCGTCAACCAGCTCAAGGGGTGCCTCCCTGGTCCAGGATGGAGCCGTCGCCGGCCGCGCCGGTTCTGTTCGCCGCCCGGTGTGCGACCCAGCGGCTCATGAGGCCGGGGATCTCGGCCTCGAGGAAGCCGAGGAAGTCGTGCATCTCGTGGAGGAGCGCGTAGTTCGACTGCATCTGGTCCTGGCCCGCCACCAGCTCGAGACTGCGGTCGACGAGGCGCCTGAGGGCGGTGACGTGGTCCAGGCGCAGGACGTTCTCGAGCTTGCCGGGGATCGAGCGGTAGTAGTCGCCCCGCCGGCCCGGCTCGCTGACGCGTTCGACAGCTCTGGACTGCAGCAGGGAGCGAGCTGCGGTGCTCACGGCCGCCTTGCTGACGCCCAGGCCGTCGGCGATCTCGGTGAGTGACTGCTCGGGCACGTCGGCCAGCAGCAGCCACGCCAGGACACGCCCTTCCATGCGGGTGCCGCCCATCTCTTCGAGGAGGAGCCCGTACTCCTCCACGAGCAGGCGCTGCGTGCGGTGCCGCTCACGCTCGTCCACCTGCTGCTCCCTTCCTTGTGTCCGGACGCCGGATAGCGTCAGCAGCGTAAAGTACTGTGTGAACGGAGTGAACGCAACCCCGCGTCTGACGTGCTCAGACGGTGCGCCGGCCGCCGCGCGCTGCGGGGCGTCAGCAGGCGCCGGCGAGGTCGAAGAGGCGGTCTGCCGCGGCGGTGACCTCGTCCCGCACGGCGAGCGCTTCGAGCCAGCGCGACGGGATGCCTGACTCGCCGTACACGGCGCCGGCGAGGGCGCCGGTCGCTGCGCCGGCGGCAGTCGCGTCGTTGCCCATGTTCACGGCGACCGTCACGGCGTGCCCGAAGTCGGCCGTGTGCAGCACGGTCCACAGCGCCGTCTGTAAGGTGTCGAGGACGAAGGAGGAGCTCACGATCTCCTCGACCTCGGCATCCGGCGTGTCCCGGAGGACGGCGGCCACACGCTTGTCCTCGTGTTCGAACGCGGCGGCGACGGCCGGCAGGTCCTCCGCGAGGTCGCCGTGGAACGCCGCGGTGAGCAGGTCGTTGAAGGCGGCGCATGACCAGCCGGCGAGCCTGTCGAAGTGGGTGAGCATGGACTCGCGGTGCGACACCTCGTGCCGCTTCGCAGCGTCGCAGTAGTAGAGGAGGCTGACGGGCGCGCAGCGGATCAGGCTGCCGTTGCCGGCGGTGGGGCCGCCGAGGATCTCGTACGCGCGGCGGGAGGCGACGTCCCAGTGCGTCCCGGAGCGATAGCTGATGAGCGCCGCGCGCACCGTGAGGCTCACGTGCGCCGGCTGGTTCTCGAGCCAGACGCCGAGGCGCGCCATGATGTCCTCGGGTTCGAACGCGCCGTGCTCGGCGAGGCTCTCGGCGAGGCACAGCATCATCTCGGTGGCGTCGGTGACCTCTCCCGGGGCCAGGTCGTACACGCCGCCGCCCAGCATCTCGGTGATGACGCCGTACTTCTCCACCACCTGCTCGGCGGTGAGGAACTCGGCCGGCGCGCCCAGGGCCTCGCCGGCAGCAAGGCCCAGCAGCGCGCCGCGGAAGCGGTCGCGGAGGACGTCGAGCGCGGGCGGCGGGTTCACGCGAGCAGGTCCTTCGCGAGGCGTTCGAAGAAGAGCGCCTGGTAGGTGACGTCCTCGACCAGGATGCGCTCGTCCGGCTCGTGGTCGCGACCGCCGTCCATGGCGTGGATGCTCTCGGCGACGTAGGGCGCGAACCCGTAGGCGATGCAGTCCGGGAACGCCTCGCGCACCCAGCGCGAGTCGGTGAAGCTGCCTGATGTCATGGGTGCGAGCGCGGCGTCCGGCACGTCACGGCGCAGCACGCGCTCGATGCTCTCCGCGAGGGGGGTGACGGGGGGTGACGCGTTGGGCGTGGTGACGTCCACCCACTCGAACTCCCACTCGATGCCGAGGGGGTCCAGCACCTCGGCTACGTAGTCCCTGAGGCCGTCACTCGTCATCTCGGGGAGGATGCGGCAGTCGATGCAGGCCTCGGCGCGCGTCGGGATGACGTTGACCGCCTTGCCCGCGCTGAGCACGGTGGGCGTGAGCGTGGCGCCGAAGAGCGGCTCGATGAGTCCGGCCACGACCGGGTCGAGCCGCCGGATCTCCGCACCGGCGGCTCGCGCCGTGGCGGGGTCCTTGAGCCGAGCGCGCAGCGCGGGGTCGGGCACGAGCGCGTCGATGAACCGCGCCGTGGTGCCCGAGACGATCGCCGGCGGGTCGGCCAGGCCGAGCGCCGTGACGGCGCGGGCCAGGTCGATCACGGCGCTGCGCTCCTTCTCGGGCACGGACCCGTGGCCGCCGCGGCCGCGGGTGCGGATGAGGAACTGGGCGAACGCCTTCTCGCCGACGGCGAGAAGGAACACCTTGCGCCCGTCCACCGGCAGCCAGAGGCCGCCCATGCCTTCGTTGAGGAGGTAGTCGGCGCGCAGCGCGTCCGGGCGGTGTTCGCAGAGCCACTGCACGCCGCAGAACGCGCCGTCCTCCTCGTCCGCTGTGGCGGCGTACTTGACCGTGCCGGCGAAAGGGGCGCCCGAGCGCTTGAGGCGGGCGAGGGCGATGGCCTCTGCGGCGACCTGGTTCTTCATGTCGGTGGCGCCGACACCCCACACGTAGCCGTCCTTCACGACGCCGGCGAACGGCGGCACGCTCCACTCGCCGGCGTCGGCGGGCACCACGTCAAGATGACCCATCATCGTGAGCGTCTTGCCCGGCCTTGCGCCGTCCAGCCGGGCCATCAGGCTCTGCCGGTCGGGCGGCTCGCCGTCCAGTTCGCTCTCGATACCGTTGCCGGCGAGGTACGCCTGCACGACGCGCGCCGCCTCGCTCTCGTTGCCGTTTGTCGTGTCGATCCGGAGCAGCGCCGTGAACAGCTCGAGGACCTCGTCCTCGAGCGCCTGCCACTCGTGCTCGTCGAGACCGTACTTGACCACGGTCACCTTCCTTGCGAGAGGGGTGGAGCGACGTTCCGCGCCCCAATAATAGCCGTCTGTACTTCGCCTCGCGAGTCTCGTAGGCTCCGGGACAGGCAGCAGACTGTCGGAGCGCGCAGGAGGGCAAGATGAGGATCGCCGTCGTGGGTGCGGGGGCAATGGGCAGGTGGGCCGTCAAGGAGCTGGGGCTCAGCCCGGATGTCGACGAGGTCGTGGTGGGCGACTTCAACGAGGCGCGGGCGCGCGAGGTGGCGGAGAGCCACGGCGGCGGAAAGGCCGCCGCCCGTTTCGTCGACGCGCGCGACCAGCAGAGCGTGCAGGATGCCATCACCGGCTGCGACGCCCTGGTCAACGCCACGCAGCACTTCTGGAACATCACCGTCATGCACGCCGCGGCCGCCGCCCACGTGCACTACACGGACATGGGCGGCCTCTTCCACGTCACCAAGCAGCAGGTCGAGTTGCACGAGGAGTTCCGCCGCGCCGGCGTCACCGCCGTCATCGCCATGGGCGGCGCCCCCGGCGTCACCAACATCCTCGCGAAGTACGGTGCCGAGCGCCTCGACGTCGTCGAGGAGGCCCACGCCCTGTGCGGCAACGTCGACGACACGGATTGGAGCGGCTATGAGGGGTGGGTGGTGCCGTATTCGCTCGAGACGCTCTGCGACGAATTCAGCGTCGTCGCCCCGGAGTTCATCGACGGCCACTGGGTCATGGACATCACCGGTGGGGAGGGGTGTGAGGACCTCGACTTCGGAGAGCCCGCCGGCATGCTCGAGGCGCACTACACCATCCACTCCGAGCCCTTCACCTTCTGGCACACCTGGAAGGACCAAGGCCTGCGGTCGGCGACCTTCAAGCTCTCGCTGCCTGCCGAGTTCACCGGGCAGATGCGCTTCCTCGACACGATCGGGATGACGCGCACCGACGAGGTGGAGGTCAAGGGCGTGCACGTGCGGCCACGGGACGTGCTCCTCAAGGTCGTGAGCGAGATCCAGCGGCCCGACGACGTGGTGCTCGACGACGTGGACTATCTGCTCGGCGTGGTGCGCGGGCTCAAGGACGGGCGCCGGGTGGAGTGGCGCGTGCGCGCCACGGTCCCGGCGCACAAGGAGTACGGCGCCGGCGGCGGTGACGTCGACACCGGCATCCCGCCGGCGATCGTGGCGCGCATGCTGGCGTGCGGGGACATCGCCGGCCCCGGTGTGTTCGTGCCGGAGCAGGTCGTGCCCTGCGAGGCCTTCTTCGCCGAGTTCGCGCGCTGGGGAGCCAGGGTCGACGCCCAGATGCGGGAGCTTCTCGCCGCGCCGGACTGATCGGTTTCGTGGCTGCCGCAGGCGGAGAGGCTCCCAACAGCGATCCCGGGGCGAGGCTTCGCGAGGTGCGCGGGGAGCGCCCTGGAGGAACCATGACGCATCTCAGCGCCCTCGTCGTCGACGACTCGTCAGACGACGCGGTCCTGCTCATCCGGGAGTTGCGGCGCGGTGGCTACGATGTGGGTTCGCGAGTGACCGCCACGCGCGATGAGCGTCCGCGACGCCCTGTCGCGCCGCTGGGACGTCGTCGTGGTGGGCCACAACCTGCCGGGCTTCAGCGGCCTCCAGGCCCTGGCGCTCATCTGGCAGAAGGACTTGGACGTGCCCGTGCTCTTCGTGTCGGGCTCGGTGGGCGAGGAGGCGGCGGTCGCGGCGATGCGGCGTGCTGTACGACGCCGACGTCTCAGACGCGTGCCATGGCCTCTTCGCGAACGGCTTCTCGTTCAGCTGAACCGCAATTGCGTCTGCGGCGGCTGCCGGCCGATTCCCAGCAGGTGCGCCATCCGCCGCGCGTTCCGCATGCCCCAGTCCTCGTAGTTGTTGTTGAAGAGGACGTGCACGGTCGGCGCCTGGGCGGCAAGCTCCCGTACGCGCGGGACCCACTCCTCGAGCTCCGCGTCGTCGTACAGATACTTGAAGCGGTCCGAGGCGTCGCCGGTTCTGACCTCCCAGGTCCCGGCGTTGCGGCCGTGCAGGCGGACCAGCGCCAGCGGGGCCGTGACCGCGACCAGCGGCGGGACGCTGTTCGCGAACCCCTGGGGCTCGTCGACGCCCACGTAAGCGAGTCCCGCCTCTTCGAGGAGGGAGAGCGTGTCCGCGGCGGCGCTCTCGTCCATCCAGCCGCCGCCGCGGAACTCCACGGCCAGTGGCCAGCCCGGCAGGCGCGCGGGGAGGGCAGTGAGGTACTCCCGGTTCTCGCGCGAACGCACGAACCAGGGTGGGAACTGAAAGAGGACCGCGCCGAGCTTGCCGGCCGCGGCGAGGGGCTCGAGCGCCTCGCGGTGGATCTGCCAGACCAGCTCCAGCTCGCGCTCGTCGATATCTCTCGCGTAGACGTTGCGTTTGCTGCGCACCTCGTCGGGCAGCCGGTTGCGCAGCCAGTCCGGGAGCCGCTCAGGAGAGGCGGCGTGGTGCGTGAGCCACGAGAACGCCTTGACGTTGAAGACGAAGCCTGCCGGCGTGCGCGCCGCCCAGAGCTCGCTGTTGCGGATGGAGGGCGGCGCGTAGTACGTGGCGTCCACCTCGACGATATCGAACTGCTCGGCGTAGTAGCGCAGCCGCGCCTCCGCACTGGTCACGCCTGGAGGATAGAAGCGTCCCCCGGCGATCAGGGAAGGGTCGGTCCAGGAGCAGCTGCCGACGAGGATGCGTCCGGGCATCGGTCCTCCGGTCGGGGGTTGTTGCGTGGCGTAGAAACGTTGTACCACGCCTGAGCCCGGGCCTATACTCGAGTCGAGGTCTCAGTCGGCGCCACGGTCTCTGCAGACCAACGCCTCGCGCTTTGAGAGGCAGATGAAGGGGGCGCCGCCGATGGGCGGGTAGCGCGAGCTGGCCCGCCCATCGTCATGCTGGGGGCCGCCCAGGGCGCGTTGAACTTTTGCGGCGCGCGCCCTATACTCTCACTCCCTCAGTGTCGGAATGGCGGAATTGGTAGACGCGCTAGGTTGAGGGCCTAGTGAGGGTATAACCTCATGGGGGTTCAAGTCCCCCTTCCGACACCACCTCCGCCTCGCACCCGTGTGCGTTCGTGCGCGGCGTGACCGGACGGTCTCAGAGACCTCGCCAGAGCGCCAGGCCGGTGACCTCGTCGAACTCGCGCTCCAGCGGTTCTCCGACCAGTTCCTGCAGGACCAGCTCGCAGGCGAACACCACGCAGCCGGGCGCCACGTGGCCGCCCACGCAGGCGCCGCCGTGGCCGGCGAGCGTGGCGTGGGCGTGCACCATGGTCGCCCCGTCGCGCCGCGACACGTTACCGAGCAGACCGACAAGCTCGACCGGGGCGTCGACGGCGAACTCCACATAGTGGTGCGCCTCCTGGTCGTAGAAGGAGAGCCGGGCGGTCTGCAGGGCCCCGATGCCGCGCAGCTCCGCCGCCTGCATGCCGTACTCGTCGGCCGCCGCAGCGATCTCCTCCAACAGGTCGCCGCCGTGCGCCAGCCGGGCGACGACGCAGCGCCCTCTCGCGAGCTCCAGTGTGCCCATGCCTCTCTCCTCCCGCTCCGCGACGGCCGGCGGGGCGCCGGCTCAGCCGCAGTGTACAGCCTGGATCACGGCCGTCCGGTCCATTCCGTCTTCGTTCGTGTACGGCCCCCGGCGGAAGGGTATGTGCCTCTTCGACCGTACTGGAAGGCGTGCGTGACGCATGCGACGGAGGGACTGACATGAGCGAGACCCGCGACCTGCGCCATCCCGCGTCGGGAGACGTGCAGCAATGGCGCGCCGAGTTCGACGAATTGGAACTGCGCATGGACGCCCTGAGGCAGGCGTTCACGGACGGCGTCAGGTCGTTCGCCATGACCGACGAGATCGTGGAGCGTATCCACGCTTGCTTCGACGACGTGGGCGAACAGGTCCACAGCATGCACTGCACGTACCCGTTCGGCGGCTGGCCGGGGCAGGAGGATTGTCGGTTCGAGCCCCCGGTGCCTTACGACAGCGATGCGGCCGCGGGTCAGGATTGACCCATTGACCGGAGACGGCTCTCGAGTGAGCACGGAGGTGCGCGGTGAGGTCTGCGTGATCCACTGCGGCGGTATCGCCGGCGAGCGGCTGGCAGCCGACCTGCCCGGCGAGCTCGGCCGGTGCCTGGACTTGGGGGCCTCGGCCGTGGTGGTCGACCTGGATCCCTGGGCGCCGATCAACGACGCCGGTCTCCTGGCGTTGCGCACGGCGGCGGAGACGTTCGCGGAGATGGGCGGCGAGCTCGTGATGGCGGTTGAGGAACCCGATGCCCGCGAGGCGCTCGCGGGGGCGGGGCTCATGCGCGCGGAGCCGCCGGCGCCGGGGCCGCCCGGCGGCGGCGCGGATGCGCCGCTGCGCGCGCCGGGCCGGCCGCGGTGGGAGCACGAGTTCACCTTTCCGGCGACGACGCGCCAGCTGCGCGCGGCCCGCCGCAGGGTCGCGGCCTTCGCGGAGGTCGCAGGGCTCGAAGGCGCCGATCTGTTCGAGCTGACGATAGCCGTCGCCGAGGCGCTCGCGAACGCCGTCATCCACGGATCACCGCACGGCGCCGACGACGACGTCCGCGTGCGCTTCTTCTGTTACGAGGACGAGGTCGCCGTCGAGGTCGTGGACGGCGGCGACGGTATGTCCGCCTCGCCCATCTGCGCTCCGCCCCACGCGGCCACCAGCGGGCGCGGCATCCACTTCATGCGCGCCCTGGCCGATGCGGTGCAGTACACGTGCGGCCCGCTCGGCACGCGTGTACTGTTGGTCAAGCAGCGATCCTGAGGGGCGAGGGAGCCGAGGGGCTCCCCGGCGAGCGGCACCCCGGTGCCGTCCGGCGTCGGAGGCGAAGGGAAGAGGGGTCGTGAGGGGCGCGGGAGGCGGGCAGACGCGCGGGGCAGCGGGCGAGGCCGCGGACGGGCGGCAGGTTCGGACGCGGCACGGGCCGGGGCGCGGCCTCATCTTGCCTGCAGTGATCCTCGTCGCGCTGGCGATCGCCGTGTCGCTGATCGGCCGGGCGATCTTCGACCGTCAGGCGGCGGACCTGCGCTCCGAGAGCGCCTCGGCCCTGCAGGCGATCTGGAGGGCCCAGAACGACCAGATCTCACAGATGGTCAGCGACGAGCGGCACGATGCGGCGCTCCACGCACGCGCGCCCGAAATCGTCCGGTCGCTCCAGGGGTCGCTCGCAGCGGTCCCCGAGGGGCCGCCCTTGAAGGCGATGCGCGAGGCGCTCGATCTCTACCGGGACGGGCACGACTACGCGGCGATCATCGTGCTGGACGATGAGCTGCGCCTCGTCGCCACCTCACCTGGGTCCGGCGACAACCGGCGCGATGTGACGCGACGCCAGCGGGAGCTCGCCGGGGAGGCCCTCCAGCAGGACCGGCTGATGTTCTCGGACGTCTATCTCGAGCGGGGCGGCAAGCCGGTCATGGACTTCGCCGCGCCCATCCACAGGCCCCGGGGACGGGCGTCGGCTCCGCTGGGGGTGCTGCTCGTGAGCCACGATGCCGAGGTCGTCCTGTTTCCGATCCTCCAGGCGTGGCCGGCGTCCATGAAGACCGGCGAGAGCGTGCTCGCGGAGGTGCGTGGCGACGAGGTGGTCTCGCTGAATCCTCTCCCCGTCGGCGGCCGCGAATCACTCTCGTTCACGCGGCCCGTCTCGGACACGCGCCTGCCGGTCGTGATGGCTGTCCAGGGCCGCACCGGGACCGTTGAAGGGGTCGACTACCGGGGCGAACCGGTGATCGCCAGCGTCGGCGGGGTGCCTGGCACACCCTGGTTCCTGGCCGCCAAGCAGGATCTTGCCGTCATCGACGAACCCGTCGCGGACCGCGCCTGGGCGACACTCGCGTGGGTGATCGCCATCATCGCTCTCGCCGGCGCCGTGCTCCTCTTCTACTGGCGCACCCGCGAGGCCAGAGCGTTGCGCGAACTGGTGACCGCCGAGGGCGACCGCCGCCAGGCGGAGGCCCGTTACGCGGCGCTCATGCGGGAGGCCAAAGAGATCGTGCTCCTGCTCGACGCCGGCGGAGTGATCGTTGAGGCCAACGATCACGCGCTCCAGATGTACGGGTACTCGCGCCGTGATCTGGTGGGGCAGAGCGTCGACGCGGTCTCGGCGGCGCCGTCCGGCGTTCCGGTGGAGGAGCGCAGGCGGGCCCTCGACGCTTCCGACCACCTCACTCTCGAGAGCGTGCACAGGCGCAGCGACGGCGTGGAGTTCCCGGTGGAGGTGGGCGTCAGCAGCGTCGTCATCGAGGGTGAGCAGTACTACCTCGAGGTGGTGCGCGACGTCGGCGAACGCAAGGCGGCGGAGGCGGCCCTGCGTGACAGCGAGGCGCGGTACCGGACGCTGTTCGAGAACGCTCTCAGCGGCTTCGCGCTCCAGGAGGTGGTGCTGGACGACGAGGGCCGCCCGGTCGATTTCATCATCCTGGCGGCTAACCCAGCCTTTACAGCCCAGACCGGGCTGGAGGTGCCTGATGTGGTGGGCCGCCGCGCTTCGGAGGTCGTGCCGGGCATCTACGACTCCGACCTCGTCGAGCGTGGCGGCCGCGTTGCGCTCACTGGCGTGTCTGAGCGGGCCGAGTCGTTCTTGCCCGGGCTCGGCCGGCACCTGGACATCCAGTTCGCGTCTCCGCGACCCGGGCAGTTCGCCACCATCATCGTCGACGTGACGCTGCGGCGCGAGGCTGAGGAGATCCTCTCCGGATTCTTCGGCAGTTCCCCGGTCGGGCTCTTCATCCTCGACCGTGACTCCCGGTACGTGCGCGTCAACCAGACACTGGCCGCCCTCAACCGGCTCCCCGCCGAGGACCACCTGGGTCGCACGGTGAGGGATGTCGCGCCGCACGTGGACGAAGCGATGGGCGCGGCCTTCGCGGCCGTCGCCGAGACCGGTGAGGCGTTGCACGGCCTCGAGCTGAGCGGCGCCCAGTCGCCCTGGGAGGAAGGGGCGATGCGTGCGCTCGTCAGCGTGTTCCCCATCTGCGACCCGGGCGGGGTGGTGCGGTTCGTCGGCGGCGTGGTCGTGGATGTCACGCGGGCAAAGCGCGCCGAGAGGGAGCTCGAGCAGAACCGCGCCTTCCTCGAGCAGGTGCTCGGCGTCACACCCGACCTGATCTACGTGTTCGACATCGTGGAGCAGAAGAACGTGTTCTCCAACAAGGAGATGCTGGACCTGCTCGGCTATGCGCCGGAGGAGGTCGTGAGCATGGACGCCGAGGTCCTGGCGCGCCTGCTGCACCCGGACGACCGCGAAGTGATGGCGGCGCACCACCGGCGCGCGCGCGACCTCGCCGACGGCGACGTGCTCGAAGTCGAGTACCGCATGCGCCGTGCCGACGGGGAGTGGCGGACCCTGCACGGCCGGGACACGGTCTTCGCCCGGGACGATGAGGGTCAGGTCGCGCAGCTCATCGGCACGGCGCACGACGTGACGCGGCAGCGCGTGGCCGAGCGCGAGCTCGTCGGCCTGTCGCAGCGGTTCGAGGCGACGGTCATGGCGTCGCCGCTCGCCATCGTCGCCCTCGACGGTGACAGGCGGGTGCGGCTGTGGAACCCTGCGGCGACGCGGATGCTGGGGTGGAGCACCTCCGAGGTCATGGGCGAGCCGGCGCCCTTCTTCCCACCGGAACTGCGCGACCAGACGGAGGACCTCGAGCGCCGCCTGGGCGCCGGCGAGCAGTTCGCTGGGCTCGACCTGCCATGTGTGCGCAAGGACGGCGTGCGGCTGCACACCAGCGTCTCGCCGGCCCTCACGCGCGGCGAGGATGGGCGATCGGACGGGGTCCTGCTCATCATCGAGGACGTCACCGAGCGCAGGGCGAACGTGGTCCGTCTGGCCCGCCTCACGCGCCTGTACAAGGTGCTCAGCGCCGTCACGGAGGCGATCCCCAGAGAGCGGGAGCCGGAGCGCCTGTACGAGGAGGTGTGCCGGGTCGTGGTGGAGCAGGGCGGCTTCCGGCTCGCCTGGGTGGGCCGGCGGCGGCGCGGCGGCCCCGTCCAGTCACTCGCCTGTGCGGGGCCGGAAGGGGCACTGGACGACCTGGTGATCGACATGCGGCTGCCGGAGGGGGAGCTGAGCGCGCTCGGGACGGCGCTGCTCAGGGGTCGCAGCGACGTGTGCCGCGACGTCGCCTCCGATCCGCGCATGGCGCCGTTCCGGGCGCACGCCGAGAAGTGGGGACTGCGCTCCGCGGCGGCCGTGCCCATCGTCGCCGGCGGGCGCCACGACGCGGCGCTGGCCATCTACTCGGCGGAGCCCGGCCGGTTCGACGCGGAAGAGGTCGGCCTGCTGGAGCGGCTGGCCGCGGACGTCGGCTTCGCCATCGAGGCGGCCGGCAGGGAGCGCGCCCGGCGCACGGCAGAGCGCAAGCTCGAGGCGCTCAACGCGAGCCTGGAGCGCCGCGTGCGCGAGCGCACAGACGAGCTCCAGGCGGCCAACGCGGAGCTGGAGGCGTTCAGCTACTCGGTGTCGCACGACCTGCGCGCACCGCTGCGTGCGCTCGACGGCTTCAGCCTCGCACTGCTCGAGGACTGCGCCGGGCGCCTGGACGAGGAGGGGGCGGACTACCTCACCCGGATCCGAGGAGCCTCCCAGCGCATGGCGCGCCTCATCGACGACCTCCTCATGCTATCGCGCGTGACTCGCCGCGGCATGACCCGCGAGACCCTCGACCTCTCGGCGCTCGCGCGCTCTGTTGGGGACGACCTGTCCGCCGACGACGCCGGCCGACAGGTCGAGTTCACGGTGGCGGCGGACATGGAAGTGGACGGTGACCCCCATCTCCTCGACGTGGCGCTGCGCAACCTGCTCGGCAACGCGTGGAAATTCACCTCCAGGACCGACGGCGCGCGCGTCGACGTAGGCGTGGACGGTCAAGGGGACGAGCGTGTGTTCTACGTGCGCGACAACGGCGCCGGATTCGACCCGCAGTACGGGGATCAGCTCTTCGCTCCGTTCCAGCGTCTGCACGGCGAGGACGAGTTTCCGGGGACGGGGATCGGACTCGCGACAGTTCAGCGCATCGTGCGCAGACATGGGGGTCGTGTCTGGGCCGAGGGCGCACCGGGTAAAGGAGCCACCGTGTGGTTCACGCTTGGTCCTTGGGGGGAGGCCGAATGAAGGAGCAGCGGTTGATCCTGCTGGTCGAGGACAATGACGACGACGTCGAGCTCACGCTGCGTGCCCTGCGCCGCAACCGCGTCGCCAACAGGGTCGACGTGGTACGCGACGGCGCGGAGGCGCTGGAGTATCTGTTCGCGACTGGCCGCTACGCCGGGCTCGATGTGCGAGATACGCCCAATCTGGTACTGCTCGACCTCAAGCTGCCCAAGGTGGGCGGTCTTGAGGTGCTCGAACGGCTGCGCTCCGACCCCCGCACGCGGCGGCTGCCGGTGGTCATCCTCACCTCGTCCAACGTGGAGAGCGACCTCGCGCGGAGCTACGACCTCGGAGCGAACAGCTACATCCGCAAGCCGGTCGACTTCACGCAGTTCATGGAGGCGGTCAACCAGCTGGGTCTGTACTGGCTGGTGCTCAACGAAGCTCCCCCGCACGGCGAGGCGTAGTCTTGCCATTCGTCGGCGCGGTTCAGGCCGGAGCCGGCGGCCGGCGTCTGACCGCGGTCCCCCGGTGACGTAGAATCGCGTCAATGGCCGACCCGCTCCTCCACGACCGTCTCTTCCTGCTCGACGGCAGCAGCCTCGCGTTCCGCGCGTTCTTCGCGCTGCCCGAGTCCATCTCCACACGGGCAGGGCAGCCCACCAACGCGTTGTTCGGTCTCAGCCAGATGCTGCTCAAGCTCGTCGCCGACTACCGGCCCGGGTGCATCGTGTGCGCCTGGGATGCACGCGAGAAGACCTTCCGCGACGAGCTCTACGACCAGTACAAGGCGCAGCGGCCCTCCATGCCGGACGCTCTCTCCGCCCAGTGGGCGCTGCTGCCGGACCTCATGGAGGCCTTCGGCGTCCTCAATCTCGTCAAGCCCGGCTACGAGGCCGACGACATCCTCGGCACGCTGGCGGAGGAGGCCAAGCGCCAGGGCATCCGCTCCGTGGTCGTCACCGGCGACCGGGACGCCATGCAGATCGTGGACGACGATATCTGGGTGATGAGCACCGGCCGGGGCGTGACCGACGTCAAGATCTACACGCCGGCCGCGGTGCTCGAGCGGTTCGGTGTCACGCCGGCGCAGATCCCCGACTACATCGGCCTCAAGGGCGACGCCTCGGACAACATCCCCGGGGTGCCCGGCATCGGGGAGAAGACGGCGGCGCAGCTGCTCCAGCAGTTCGGCTCCATCGACGAGATGTACCGGCGGTTGGACGCGGTCAAGTCGGACAAGCGGCGGGCGCTGCTCGTGGAGCACGAAGCCGATGCGCGCCTCTCTCTGCAGCTTGCGACCATGGTCTGCGACGTGCCGCTCGAGCACGACCTCGTCGAGGTCGTGACCACGTGCGGCTATCAGTTGCCGCTGGAGCAGGTCGACGCCGTGTTCGAGCGCTTCGAGTTCCGGAACCTGCAGCGGCGGCTGCGAGAGATCACCGATGAGGTGTCCGTTCCGGCCGCCTCGCCGGGAGCGGACGCGGCGGTCGGACCGCTTGTGCGGCTGGCGACGGAGCCCGACGTAGGGCCCGTGGCCGCCCTGCTCGAGAAGGGGGAGGCGGCGCTCGCCTTCGAGCCGCGCGGCGACGGCGATGAGAGCGGCCTCGCCGTGGCTGCGCACGCCGGCGGCGAGGCTTGCCTGGTCGCGCCGGCCGACGCGGCAAGGGCAGGCTCGCTCTGGCTGCTCGCGGGGCACGCCGTCGTGCACGACGCCAAGGCGCAGCCCGGGTTCGTGCACGCGCCGTCGGGGCCGGCGTTCGACACCGCCGTGGCCGCCTACCTGCTGGCGCCGGAGCGGCCGGAGAAGGAGCGCACCCTGTTCGCCCTCGCCGGCGCCGACGACGGGGCACAGCTGGTGGAGGGGCCGGCGACCGAGGCCGCGGCGGCCACGCGCGCCACGCTCACGTGGCGCGTGGCCGAGGCCCAGCGGCCGCGCCTCCTGGAACTCGGCCTCGAGCGGCTCTTCCGTGAGGTCGAGCTGCCGCTCGTCCGCGTCCTCGCGCAGATGGAGGCCTCCGGCGTCAAGATGGACCCCTATCGGCTCGGCGAGATCACGGCCCGCGTGCGCGACCGGATCGACGAGCTGGGCGACGAGATCCACCGGCTCGCCGATGGACCGTTCACCATCGGGTCGCCGCAGCAGCTGGCCGAGGTGCTGTTCACGCGTCTTGAGCTGGAGCCGGCCAGGAAGGGCAAGACCGGCTACTCCACCGACGCGCGGGTGCTGCGCGGCCTGCGCGACCAGCACCCCATCGTGCCGGCCGTCGAGGAGTGGCGAGAGCTCACCAAGCTGCTCAACACGTACCTCGAGCCGCTCCCCGCCCGCCTCGACCCGGCCACCGGCCGGCTCCACACCACCTTCAATCAGCTGGTGGCGTCTACCGGCCGGCTCTCGAGCTCCAGCCCGAACCTGCAGAACATCCCCGTGCGCACCGAGCTGGGGTCGCAGATCCGCGCCTGCTTCGTCGCCGAGGAGGGCTGCAGGCTCCTCGTCGCCGACTACTCGCAGATCGAACTGCGGCTCATGGCGTCGCTCTCGCGCGAGCCGGCACTCCTCGACGCGTACCATCGCGGGGAGGATGTACATCGGGTCACGGCCGCGGCCGTCGCCGGCATCCCCGTGGAGGAGGTCACCAAGAAGCAGCGCGAGCGTGCCAAGGCGACCAACTTCGGCATCATGTACGGGCTCTCGGCGTTCGGTCTCTCCGAGCAGGTCGACATCCCCGTGGACGAGGCCAAGGCGTTCATCGACGCCTACTTCACCAAGTACCCCAAGGTCAGGGAGTTCCGCGAGCGCGTCATTGCCCAGGCCGCGCAGGACGGCTACGTCACCACGCTGTTCGGGCGTCGCCGGGCGGTGCCGGAGCTGCGCTCGTCCAACTTCCGCAACCGCTCGCTGGGCGAGAGGCTCGCGGTCAACACGATCCTGCAGGGCACGGCGGCCGACATCATCAAGGTCGCGATGGTGACCGTGAGCCGCGAGCTGGAGCGCCGCAAGCTGGCGTCGCGGCTGGTGCTGCAGGTGCACGATGAGCTCGTCCTGGAGTGCCCGGAGGACGAGCTTGGCGCCTGCCTGCCGCTGCTGCGCGACGCCATGTGCGGCGCCCTCGAGCTCGACCCTCCGCTCGAGGTCGACATCGGCATCGGCGGCGACTGGGTGGCGGCGAAGGCCTGACGGCTGCGCCGCCCTCGCCCTTGTGGCGCCGCTGGCGGCGCCACCCGCCGCCGAGTCTCGTGCCGCTCGATTCTGAGCTGGAGGAATGCTATACTCCGCTAGTTTCGGCCCGCTGCGGTCCGCGGGCCTTTGCCATCTGTAAACGACGGACCGCATACGTGACCGGGAGGCAACGACACCACATGGCAGACAAACCAATCGACACCCAGCTCGCAGCAGCGAACGACCCCAGGATAGTGGAGGGCAGCGAAGGCTATCTCATCGAGGTAGACGGCGAGGTCATCCCCAACTACGACCTGACGCTGACCAACTTCAGCGAGGGGGACATCGTCACCGGCAAGGTGGTCCGCATCGACAAGGACGAGGTCCTCGTCGACATCGGCTACAAGTCCGAAGGCGTCATCCCGGTCAACGAGCTCAGCATCCGCAAGAACGTCAACACCTCCGAGGAAGTCGCGCTCGACGAGGAGATCGACGCCCTCGTCATGACCAAGGAAGACGCCGACGGGCGTCTCATCCTCAGCAAGAAGCGCGCCAAGTTCGAGAAAGCCTGGAAGCGCATCGAAGGCGCCTTCGAGAGCGGCGAGCCGGTCACCGGCACGGTGATCGAGGTCGTCAAGGGCGGCCTCATCCTCGACCTCGGCGTACGTGGCTTCCTGCCGGCCTCTCTGGTCGACATCCGCCGCGTGCAGGACCTCCAGGAGTACGTGGGCCAGGAGCTTAACTGCCGCGTCATCGAGATGAACCGCAACCGCAACAACGTGGTCCTCAGCCGCCGCGCCGTCCTCGAAGAGGAGCGCAAGGAGGTCCGTCAGCAGATCATCGACGAGCTCAACGTGGGCGACATCGTCGAGGGCACCATCAGCAACATCGTCGACTTCGGCGCGTTCGTCGACCTCGACGGCATCGACGGCCTCATCCACATCAGCGAGCTCAGCTGGACGCACATCAACCACCCGTCCGAGGTGCTCCAGGTCAACCAGAAGGTCAAGGTCAAGGTGCTCGACATCGACCGCGACCGCCAGCGTATCAGCCTCGGCCTCAAGCAGACGCAGGAAGACCCGTGGCAGAAGATCGTCGCCCGCCACAAGGTCGGCGACGTGGTCGATGGTCGCGTCACCAAGATCGTCGCCTTCGGCGCCTTCGTCGAGATCTACGAGGGTATCGAGGGGCTCGTGCACATCAGCGAGCTGGCCAACCGCCACGTCGAGCGTCCGGATGAGGTCGTTTCCGTTGGCCAGCAGGTCAGCGTCAAGATCATCGAGGTCGACTCGGAGCGCCGCCGCCTCAGCCTCAGCATCAAGCGCGTGGACGGCGACAACGTGAGACCGCTGCGTCCGCTTGTCCCTGAGCCGGGCGACGAGGCAGAGGCCGAGGAGATCGAGGAGGTCGTCGAGGCCGCCGAGGTGGTCGAGGCCGAGGCCGAGATCGTTGAGGCCGCCGCAGAGGTCGCGGAGACCTCCGAGGAGATCGAGGCTGTCGTTGAGGCCGCCGAGGTCGTCGAGGCCGAAGAGGAGCTCGTCGAGGCGGCCGCCGAGTCCGTCGCCGAGGAGCACGAGCCCGAGCTCGGCCTGAGCGACGACGTCTTCCCGGCCGGCGCAGCCGCGGACGACGAGGCCTCCGTGGAGACCACCGAGGGCTGACGCGGAGGGCCGGGGGCGGCGAGGACGCAGCGTCCTCGCCGCCCCCGGCCTGCGTCATCACACGATGAGCACAGCCAAACGCATACCCGTGCTCGGCCTCACCGGCGGCATCGGCTCCGGTAAGTCCACCGCGCTCGCGTACCTCCACGAGCTCGGCGCCGCCACCATCTCGAGCGACGACATCGTCCACGAACTGTACTCCTCCGCGCGCGTGATCGACCCCATCCGCGAGCGTTTCGGCGACGCCGTGGTCGACGGCGCCGGCGGCATCAGCCGGCCGGCGCTCGCCGGCATCGTCTTCGCGGACGAGGCCGAGCTGCGCTGGCTGGAGGACCTGCTGCACCCGTTCGTGCGTGACGCCGTCGCCGGGTGGGTCGAGAACCAGCAGAAGGCAAGTCCGCGGCCCGCCATCATCGTTGTGGAAGTCCCTCTGCTGTTCGAGACCGGCTTCGACCAGCGCTTCGACTTCATCATGCTCATCACGGCGCCGGACGACGTGCGCCGCAAGCGGGTGGCCGCCAAGCTCACCGACAGTGAGTTCCGCCGCCGCCGCGCCCAGCAGATGCCGGAGGAGGAGAAGGTCCGGCGCAGCGACTTCGTGTTCCGCAACGCTGGGTCGCGCAAGAAGCTCAAGGAGTTCGTGGGGCAGACCGTGGCGACGATCCTCGCCGGAGACGTCCAGGCCGTGGGGGACGGCGCCCAAGAGACCCCCGCGTGAGGCGCCTGGTCCTCGCTCTCGGCCTCGCGGCGGTCGGCCTCGCGGCCGTCTTCACGGCGGCGCACTGGGTGGCGCCGCTCTTCGCCAGTGGGGGCGAGCCGTCCTGGTACACGAAGACGGTGTACCCGCTCGAGCACGCCGGCGCCATCCGCGCCGGCGCCGCCCGCTACGACCTCGACCCGGCGCTCGTCGCCGCCGTGATCTACGCGGAGAGCAAGTTCGACGAGCGCGCGCGCTCCTCCCAGGGCGCCGTGGGCCTCATGCAGATCCTGCCGGAGACCGCCGATCAGATCGCCGACGAATCCGGCGGGGTGGCGTTCACCACGGAGGACCTGGAGGACCCGGCGATCAACGTCCGCTATGGCTCCTACTACCTGCGGCAGGCGCTGGACGCCTACGACGGCGACGTGCGCGCGGCCGTGGCCTCATACAACGCCGGAATGGGCGCGGTGGGCGAGTGGCTGGCGCCGGCTCAGGAGGAAGGGCGCGGGCTGCGTCTGAGCGACATCTCCTACCCGGAGACGCGCGCCTACACGAAGAAGGTGCTTGAGGCTCGCCGGGTATACCGGGAGACATACGGCGAGCGCCTGCGCAAGTAGGCCCGCGCGCTGTCCGCCGTTCGCGCCCGCAAGGCCCCCTAGTCTCTTGCGAACACGTGTTCGTATTGGTAGCATCGAGGACGCATGACGCAGTTCACGATCAAGTCGAGCTACGGCCTCACCGGCGACCAGCCGGAGGCTGTCGACTCCCTCGCCGAGGGTGTGCTGCGCGGCGACCGCTACCAGACGCTGCTGGGCGTCACCGGCTCCGGCAAGACCTTCACCATGGCGAACGTCATCGAGAAGGTGAAGAAGCCCACGCTGGTCATCGCCCACAACAAGACGCTGGCGGCGCAGCTCTGCAACGAGTTCCGCGAGTTCCTGCCGGACAACGCCGTGGAGTACTTCGTCAGCTACTACGACTACTACCAGCCCGAGGCGTACGTGCCGGCGCAGGACCTCTACATCGAGAAGGACTCGTCCATCAACGACGAGATCGACCGGCTGCGCCACGCGGCCACCACGTCGCTGTTCCTGCGACGCGACGTGGTCATCGTCGCCAGCGTGAGCTGCATCTACGGTCTCGGTTCCCCCGAGGAGTACCTGGAGAAGATGGTGCTCCTCCAGGTCGGCCAGTCCGTGGAGCGCGACGAGATGCTGCGCAAGCTCGTCGACATCCAGTACGCGCGTAACGACTTCGAGCCCGCGCGCGGCAAGTTCCGCGTGCGCGGCGACTCCGTAGAGGTCTGGCCCGCCGCCCAGGACACCGCCATCCGCGTGCAGCTCTGGGGCGACGAGGTCGAGCAGCTGGTCAACTACGACCCTGTGAGCGGGGAGGTCATCGACAAGCCCGAGCACGTCGCCATTTACCCGGCCACGCACTTCGTGACCAACGATCCCGCGATTGAGCGGTCGCTCGTCGAGATCCGCCGCGAGATGGAGGAGCGCTGCGCCTGGTTCGAGGAGAACGGCAAGATCCTCGAGGCACATCGCCTGCGCCAGCGCACCCAATACGATATGGAGATGCTGCGTGAGATGGGCTACTGCAGCGGCATCGAGAACTACTCGCGCATTCTGCTCGGCAAGCAGCCGGGGGCCAGGCCCAACTGCCTGCTCGACTACTTCCCGGACGACTTTCTCTGCTTCGTCGACGAGTCGCACATGTCGCTGCCGCAGATCCGCGCCATGTCGGAGGGCGATCGCTCGCGCAAGCAGCAGCTGGTCGACTACGGCTTCCGCCTGCCCAGCGCGCTCGACAACCGGCCGCTGCGCTTCGACGAGTTCCTCGACACGGTGCCGCAGCTCATCTTCGTGAGCGCCACCCCGGGCGAGTTCGAGCTCGCGAACAGCGTCAGCATCGCCGAGCAGATCATCCGGCCCACCGGGCTCATCGACCCCGAGGTGCAGGTGCGTCCCACCGAGGGGCAGATCGACGACCTCATGAACGAGATCAGGCGCCGTGTGGACGTGGACCAGCGTGTCCTCGTCACCACGCTCACCAAGCGCATGTCCGAGGACCTCACCGACTATCTCATCGAGAACGGCTTCAAGGTGCGCTACCTGCACAGCGAGGTCGACACTCTGGAGCGCATCCAGATCGTGCGCGATCTGCGGCTGGGCGAGTTCGACGTGCTGGTCGGCATCAACCTGCTGCGCGAGGGGCTCGACCTGCCCGAGGTCACCCTGGTCGCCATCCTCGACGCCGACAAGGAGGGGTTCCTGCGCGGGCAGACCAGCCTCATCCAGACCATCGGCCGCGCTGCGCGTAACATCGACGGCACCGTCATCATGTATGCGGACAAGATGACCGCGGCGATGGACGCGGCGATCGGCGAGACGAATCGGCGCCGGACCAGGCAGACCGCCTACAACGAGGCTCACGGCATCACGCCGGTGAGCGTGGTCAAGGGCGTCAGCGACATCGCCACGATGATGAGCGACGCGGCGGCGGTGCCTACCCAGGGCCGCCGCGCCGCCAAGTCCGTGGCCAAGAAGGTCGCCATGCCGCGGCAGGACCTCGAGAAGCTCCTCGCGAGCCTCGAGGCCGAGATGTTCGAGGCGGCGGACCAGCTCAAGTTCGAGTACGCCGCCAAGCTGCGCGACGAGATCAGGGAGCTGAGCAAGGAGCTCAACCGGAGAGGAGAAGCAGTTGGCTGACGCCATGCACCTGCAGCGGCTCATCGCCGCGGCCGAGGATCTCGGTGCCGACAGGGCGGCCCCCGTGCCGGCGGCGGCCGTGGTCGTCGACGAACGCGTCAACCTCAAGTGCCGCGTGCCGCTCTGCTCCGGCTACGGCCACAACCTCATGTGCCCGCCCCACGTCATGGCGACCGCCGAGACGCGCGAGGTGCTGCGCAAGTACGGCGACGCCCTCGTGGTGCAGCTCGACATCCCGGTCACGCAGGACTGCGTCGACGAGCAGCTGGACGGCAAGACGTACGCCGAGGCCAGGTCAGACGCCGAGCAGATCGAGGGCCTGCGGGACAGCCAGAACCGGTTCGCGCAGCTCATGACCGATCTGGAACGCGCGGCGTTCAAGCTCGGCTACCGCTACGCCGCCGCCTTCTCCGGCGGCGAGTGCGTGCTCTGCGACGAGTGCGTCGGCCAGGGGTCGGGAGAGGCGTGCCGGCACCCCTTCGAGGCGCGTCCATCCATGGAGGCCGTGGGCATCGACGTCGTCGCCACGGCCGAGGCAGCCGGCCTCAGCGTCGAACTGCCGGCCGAGGATCATCCGGCCTGGACCGGCCTCCTCCTGATCGACTAGCCGGCATGTGGCCGGGGGGCATCCGCGGGGTGGCCGTCGGTCCCGGCACGTCGGACCCGGCGTCGCCGGCATCGACCTCCAGGCGTCTAAGTCGTATGCTGGGGCACCGGTGAGCGCCACGCCTTCGGGAGGCTGAGTTGGATCTGCAGGTCCTGATCGTCGAAGACAGCATCGACGACGCCGAGCTCGCGATTCGCCGCCTGCGCGACAACGGGTACTCACCGCGGTCCGAGCGTGTCGCGACCGAGACGGGGCTGCGCGAAGCGCTCGCGCGACGGCAGTGGGACATCGCGCTCGTGGACTACGACATCCCCGGCTTTGGTGGCCCAGCTGCACTGCGCCTGCTCGCCGCTGAGGCGCCGGACCTGCCTGCCATCACGGTCTCAGGAGCCATCAGCGAGGAGACCGCGGTGGAGACGCTCACCGCGGGCGCCGTCGACTACGTCCTCAAGGACAACCTCACCCGCCTGGCACCGGCCGTGCGTCGGGCCGTGGAGGGTGCGGAGCTCCGGGGCCGGCAGCGGAACGACGCCGAGCAGGCGCGACGGACGCAGTTCGCCATCGACCACTCCTCGCAGACGATCGCCTACGTCGCCGAGGACGGCACCATCCTGTACGTCAACGTCGCCGCCGGGCAGCTCTGCGAGGCGCCACTGGACGCGCTCGTCGGCGGTCGCATCTGGGACTGGCTCCCGGCCGCCAGCGAGGAGAGGTGGGCGGAGCGGTGGCGTGAGGCTGTCGAGCGCCCTCCCGTCCAGATCGAGACGGCGATCGAGACGGCGACGGGCGCCGTCCGACGCGTCGCCCTGACGCTCGATCACCTCGGCGCCGAGGGTGGCGCGTTCGTCGTGGTCTACGCGCGCGACATCACTGAGCGCCGGCGAGCGGAGGAGTCGCTGCGGGAGAGCGAAGCCCAGCTGCGCACCCTCGTCGACACGCTTCCCGACCTCGTGTGGCTCAAGGACCCCGAGGGGGTCTATCTCTCGTGCAACCGCAGGCTCGCGGACTGCTTGGGGGCGAAGGAAGAGGACGTCGTGGGCAAGACCGACTACGAGTTCCACAGCTACGAGTTGGCCGACTTCTTCAGAGAGCGCGACCGGGCCGCCATGGCAGCGGGCGGGCCGACAGCGAACGAGGAGGAGATCGTCTTCTCGAGCGACGACCACCACGAGATCCTCGAGACGATCAAGACGCCCGTCCGCGCGCGCGATGGGCGAGTCATCGGCGTGCTCGGGGTAGGCCGCGACATTACCGGGCGCAAGCGCTGGGAAGAAGCGCTGCGGGAGAGCGAAGAGCGCTTCCGTTGGGTCTCGGAGGCTACCTCCGACTTCGCGTATTCCTGCGTGAGGGCGCCGAGCGGGTCCTTCAGCTTCGACTGGCTCACCGGGGCCGTCGAGCGCATCACGGGCTGGACTCGCGAGGACCTGCTCGAGTGGGGCTGCTGGAGGCGCCTCGTCGTCGACGACGACCTCCCGATCTTCGAGGCGCAGGTGACCGACCTTGCTCCGGGGGAGTCGAGCGTCTGCGAGGTGCGCATCACGGACCGGGAGGGCGCCGAGCGCTGGCTGGCGGCCTACAGCGAGGTCGTGCTCGACGAGAACGACCCCGGCGGGGTGCACCGCCTGCACGGCGCATGCCAGGACATCACCCAGCGCAAGCGGGCGGAAGAGGACCGGGAGCGGAGCCACGCCCTGCTCGCCAATCTGGCCAGGTTGGTCCCCGGCGTCGTCTACCAGTACCGTCTGTATCCGGACGGCAGCTCCGCCTTTCCGTATTCCAGCCCGGGCATGAACGACATCTACGAGGTCACGCCAGAGGAGGTTCGGGAGGACGCGACTCCGGTGTTCGGGCGGCTGCACCCGGACGACCTCGACCGGGTGTCGGCCGACATCATGCACTCCGCCCGCACCCTCGAGACGTTCTACTGCGAGTTCCGGGTCGTCCTGCCGCGTCAGGGCCTGCGCTGGCGCTGGTCGCAGGCCCACCCGGAGCGCACCGAGGACGGGGGGACGCTCTGGCACGGCATCATCTCCGACATCACCGAGCGCAAGCTGGCCGAAGAGGAGATCCACCGGCAGGCGGACCAGTTGCGTCGCACGGTCCAGGGAGCCGTGCTCGCGATCAGTCATGTAGTGGAGACGCGCGACCCCTACACGGCGGGCCACGAGCGCCGTGTCGCGGAGCTGGCGTCGGCCATCGCCGCCGAGATGGGCCTCAAGGGCGACGAGCTCGAGGCGCTGCGCCTTGCGGCGCTCATCCACGATATTGGCAAGATCGCCGTGCCCGCCGAGATCCTCGCCAAGCCGGGCCGTCTCTCAGAGGCCGAGTTCAATCTCATTCGCCAGCATCCGACCTCCGGGTTCGACATTCTCGAGGCGATCGACTTCGGCAGCCCGGTGGCGGAGTTCGTGCTGCAACACCACGAGCGTCTGGACGGCTCCGGGTACCCACGGGGGCTCGCCGGCGACCAGATCCTGCGGGAGGCGCGCATCATCGCCGTGGCGGACGTCGTCGAGGCGATGTCGTCGCATCGCCCGTATCGGGCCGCCCTCGGTCTCGACGTGGCGCTCGACGAGGTAGGCGCGCACGCGGGCGTGAGGTACGACGCCGACGTCGTGGCCGCCTGCTTGCGTCTGTTCAAGGAGCAGGGCTTCACGCTGACCCCGTGACCCCGGCCGTGCGGGTGGGTTCCGCTGGTGGAGGCTTGCGAACGTACGTTCGTTTTGGTAGCCTCACGCTTGTTCCGTTCAGCTTCGGCTCTCGCTCGCCGGGCACATTTGAGACACGAGGACCATGACCAGCGACCTCATCATCAGCGGCGCGCGCGAGCACAACCTCAAGGACATCTCCCTGACACTGCCGCGCGACCGCTTCATCGTCATCACCGGCCTCAGCGGGTCGGGCAAGTCGTCGCTCGCCTTCGACACCATCTACGCCGAGGGCCAGCGTCGCTACGTTGAGAGCCTCTCCGCCTACGCTCGCCAGTTTCTGGGGCAGATGGACAAGCCGGACGTCGACAGCATCGAAGGCCTCTCGCCGGCCATCTCCATCGACCAGAAGACCACGTCGCGCAACCCGCGGTCGACGGTCGGCACGGTCACCGAGATCTACGACTACCTGCGCCTCCTGTACGCGCGCGTCGGGCACCCGCACTGTCCCAAGTGCGGGCGGCCAATCTCCGGCCAGAGCGTGCAGCAGATCGTCGACCACATCAGCGAGCTCGAGCCGGGCACGCGCTTCAGCGTCGCTGCGCCGGTCGTGCGCGGGCGCAAGGGTGAGTACGGCAAGCTGTTCGAGCAGCTGCGCGCCGACGGCTTCACGCGCGTCGAGGTCGACGGCGCGGTGCGCGAGCTCGAGGAGGACATCGTCCTCGACAAGAAGTTCAAGCACGACATCGCCGTCATCGTCGACCGGCTCGTCATGAAGGAGGGGCTGCGGCGGCGGCTCACCGACTCCGTCGAGACCGCCGCCGCCCTCGCCGACGGCCTCGTGGATGTGGAGCTCGCCGGTGACGGCGGCAAGCTCACCTTCAGCGAGAAGTTCGCGTGCGTCCACTGCGGCATCTCGCTGCCCGAGATCGAGCCGCGCATCTTCAGCTTCAACAACCCGCACGGCGCCTGCCCCGCCTGTCATGGCCTCGGGTTCACGCAGGAGATCGACCCGGACCTGGTCGTCCCCGACGGGTCGATCAGCATCGACCAGGGCGCGCTGCTGCCCTACGGCCAGCTCTCGTTCGGCTGGCTCGAGCAGGTGTTCGAGAGCATCGCCAAGACATTCGGCGTCGACACGAGCATGCCCTGGGACGACATGTCGGACGAAGACCGCGACCTGTTCCTCAACGGCACCGGCAAGGAGCGCATCCCGCTCAGCTACCGCAACTACCAGGGGCGGATGCGGCACTACAACTCGAGCTTCCCCGGCATTGTCAGGCACCTGCAGCGCCGCTTCGTCGAGACCGAGTCGGAGCAGGTCCGCCAGAAGATCGAGGAGTATATGGCGGACCGGCCATGCCCGGAGTGCAGAGGGGCACGGCTCAAGCCCACCAGCCTCGCCGTCACCGTGGGCGAGCGCAACATCCACGAGTTCACGCTCCTGAGCGTGCGGGACGCGCTCGAGTTCCTCGATCAGCTCGCGCTCAGCGACACGGAGCGCCTCATCGGCGGCCGTGTGATCAAGGAGATCGGCGAGCGCCTGCGCTTCCTCAGCGACGTCGGCGTCGGCTACCTCAGCCTGCAGCGCGCCTCCGCCACGCTCTCCGGCGGCGAGGCACAACGTATCCGCCTGGCCACGCAGATCGGCTCGGCGCTCGTCGGCGTGCTCTACATCCTCGACGAGCCCAGCATCGGCCTGCACCAGCGCGACAACCGCCGCCTCATCGGCACCCTGCTGCGCCTGCGCGACCTCGGCAACACGGTGCTCGTGGTAGAGCATGACGAGGAGACCATGCGCCACGCCGATCACATCGTCGACATGGGGCCGGGCGCCGGCGAGCACGGCGGCAGCGTGGTCGCCCAGGGCACGCCCGCCGAGGTCATGGCCGACCCCGCGTCGCTCACCGGCGACTTCCTCGCCGGCCGCCGCAGCATCCGGCTGCCCGGCCAGCGCCGCCTGCCGCTGCAATGGTTCACCGTGCGCGGCGCGCGCATGCACAACCTGCGGGACATCGACGTCTCGTTCCCCGTGAGCGCGTTCACCTGCGTCACCGGCGTGTCGGGGTCCGGCAAATCCACCCTGGTCAACGAGATTCTGCACAAGGGCATGGCGGCGCGCCTCAACCGTGGCACGAAGCTGCGTGCCGGCGAGCACGACGGCATCGACGGCGCTCGGCACCTCGACAAGGTCATCGACATCGACCAATCGCCCATCGGCCGCACGCCGCGCAGCAACCCGGCCACCTACACGGGGGTCTTCGACCACATCCGCCAGCTGTTCGCGCTGACCCCCGAGAGCAAGCTGCGCGGTTACAAGCCGGGCCGCTTCAGCTTCAACGTCAAGGGCGGCCGCTGCGAGACCTGCAAGGGCGACGGGCAGCTCAAGATCGAGATGCACTTTCTGCCCGATGTGTACGTGCCCTGCGAGGTCTGCCACGGCAAGCGCTACAACCGCGACACTCTCGAGGTGCGGTACAAGGGCAAGAACATCGCCGAGGTGCTCGAGATGAGCGTGGAGGAGTCGGTCGAGTTCTTCGCCAACGTGCCGCGCATCGCGCGCCGCCTGAAGGCCCTCGACGAGGTCGGCCTGGGCTACGTCAAGCTCGGCCAGCCCGCGACGACGCTCTCGGGTGGCGAGGCCCAGCGCGTCAAGCTCGCCAGCGAGCTCAGCAAGGTCGCCACCGGCAAGACGCTCTACATCCTCGACGAGCCCACCACCGGCCTGCACTTCCAGGACATCGACAAGCTGCTCGAGATGCTTCAACGCCTGGTCGACCAGGGCAACACCGTGGTCGTCATCGAGCACAACCTCGACGTCATCAAGAGCGCCGACTGGGTGGTCGACCTCGGCCCCGAGGGCGGGGACGAGGGCGGCCGCGTGGTCGCGGAGGGCACGCCGGAGGAGCTCGCCGCCCTGCCCGAGCTCTCGCACACCGGCGAGTTCCTCGCGCGCGCGCTCGCCGGCGAGACGGCGCGTTCGCCCTCGCCGGCGAAGAAGCCGGCGCGCGAGGCACGCGTCTCGTGAGCGCCGGCAACGAGCCCGTCGTGGTCGCGTCGGCGCCAGACGCCGTGAGCGGCTCCCTGCTGGCGTCGGCTCTCGAGTCCGCCGGCATCCTCGTCATGGTGCGCCAGGACGGGCCCGGCGCCTGGCTGCATCCGGGGACGCAGGGTGGCTTCAGTCCCGTGAGCATCCTGGTCCCCGCGACCGCCGCGACCGACGCGCGCGCGATCCTCGCCGAGCTCGACGCGGGCGTCTGACCGCTCGGCGAAGCCGCTCCGCACCTCGCCGCAGCTCCTCCGGCCATGGCCGCTCCCTCGGCCGCCTGACCGCCCACCGCGACCTCCACGGCGCACGTTTTCTCCTGCAGGCGTCGGGCACGGTTAACGGGCAGCGGCGCCTTCACCGCTTTCAGGGCGCCGCCTGACGTCGGGAGGACGCACGTGGCCGATACGGCAGGCAGAGTCATCGAGGTCAGCGACCTCGTGAAGATCTACGGCGGCGAGACCCGCGCCGTCGACCAGGTGAGCTTCGATGTGGGCCGGGGAGAGCTCTTCGGCTTCCTCGGCCCGAACGGGGCCGGCAAGACCACGACCATCCGCGTCCTCGCCACGCTGCTCAAGCCCACCTCGGGCGCGGCTCGCGTTGCGGGGTACGACGTAGTGGCAGAGGCCGGCGAGGTCAGAAGGCGGCTCGGCCTCGCCATGCAGACCCCGACGCTCGACGCCTTCTCGACGGGTCGCGAGACGCTCGAGCTGGCGGGCAGGCTGCACCGCATGCCCAGACCGGAGATCCGCAGCCGGACAGACGAGCTCCTCCAGCTGATGGGCCTCGAGGCCGCGGCGAAGAAGCTCACCGGGACCTACTCCGGCGGCATGAAGCGCCGCCTCGACCTGGCGGCGGCGCTCATGCACCAGCCCGAGGTCCTGATCCTGGACGAGCCCACCGAGGGCCTCGATCCGCAGAGCCGCACCGCCCTGTGGGAAGAGCTGGAGCGCATCAACGCCCAGGGGACGACCATGCTGCTCACCACGCACTACATGGAGGAAGCCGACCGGCTCTGTTCGCGGCTCGCGATCATCGACAACGGCCACGTGGTCGTGGAGGGCAGGCCCGAGACCCTCAAAGCCGGGGTCGGCGCCGACACGGTGGTCCTCCGGCTCGGACAAGGAGGTCGCGAGGCGACCGAGTCCGCCCACCGGGACTCCACCCCGGGGGAGGTCGGGCACGCCGGCGACGGCGCGGGTGAGGAAGCTCGCAAGGCCGAGTTCTGCCGTCTGCTGGAGGGCATGGTGGCCTGTGAGGCCGTGGCCGCGCACGACGGGGGCGTCACCCTGTCGGTGCCCGACGCGAGCGCCGCCATCCCCGCGCTGCTGCGTCGTCTGGACGGCAATGGGCTGGAGATCTCAAGCCTGCAGATGAGCCAGCCGAGTCTGGACGATGTGTTCCTGAAGTACACGGGCCGCCACATCCGCGAAGAGGCGGCCGACCAACCCATCATCATGGGGTTCTGACGATGAACGACATCAGCGCCTTCACCTACGACACCTGGTGGCTGGGCCTGCGCACCACGCGGCGGTTCTTCCGCGTGCCCGCCAACGTGGTGAGCATCATCTTCTTCCCGCTCATCCAGCTGCTCGTCTTCAGCCAGCTCTACAAGGACATCGTCCAGCTGCCCGCCTTCGCCACTGACAGCTACCTCGCCTACCTGGCTCCGGGGCAGGTCGTGTTCGCCGCGTTCCTCGCCGTGGGCTGGGCGGGGTACGGCATGCTCGTCGAGTACCGCAGCGGCTACCTGGACAAGCTCCGGGCCACGCCGATCGCGCGTACGGCGATCCTCGCCGGCGAGATGATGCCCCTGTTCTTCGAGGCCGCGATCATGGCCGGCGTGCTGCTCGGCGTGAGCGTGCTGCTCGGGGCGACGCTGGCCACTGGCCTGGGAGGTCTGCTCCTGATTCTCTTCCTGTCCGGCGTGTTCGGCATCGCCTTCGCCGGGATCAGCTTCATCGCTGCCCTGCTCACCAAGAGCGAGCAGGCCGCCAGCGCGCTCTCGCTGCTGATGTTCCCGGTGGTCTTCATCTCGACGGCGTTCGTGCCGGCCGAGCTGATGCCCGGCTGGATGCAGAGCGTGAACGACTGGAATCCCGTGACCTTCCAGATCGAAGCCATCCGCGCCCTGATGACGGAGGGTTACGACTGGAGTGCGATCGGGAGCGCCCTGCTCGCCGACGCCATCGTCGGCGCCGTCCTGCTGGTGGGCACGCTCTGGGCGTTTCGGAGACTGGCGAAGTGAGGTCGGCGGAGGCCCGGGGACCGGCGTAGCGGCCGCCCCGGGCCTCATCGCTTCCGCTCGTCGAGCGGCTCCGGGAGCGCGCGCCGCGCGTCCTCGCCGGCATGGCCTTGCGGGGCCCGCTGCCGCGGGCGGTACAATCGGGGGGATGACCGGGCAGCCTCAGCGTCGCAACCGCCTCGACGACCTTCGCGCGACCCTCAAGCGTCTCCCCAACGAACCCGGCGTGTACCGGTTTCTGGACGCCGCCGGCCGGGTGCTGTACGTGGGCAAGGCGAAGGCGTTGCGCAAGCGCGTGGCGAACTACCTGCGCCCGTCGGCGCAGCCACACGGGCGCACCGGAGAGATGCTCGCGCAAGCGCGAGACATCGATTGGGTGGTGACGGCGTCAGAGTCGGAGGCGCTCCTCATGGAGGACAACTTCATCAAGGAGGAGCGCCCGCCCTACAACCTCCGCCTGCGCGACGACAAGAGCTACCCGTCCATCGAGATCACGCTGAACGACGAGTGGCCGCGCGTGCGCTTCTTCCGCGGCCGCCGCGTGCCCGGCAACCTCTACTTCGGGCCGTTCTCGAGCGCTCGCAAGGTTCGCGAGACGCTGGAGCTCATCGGGCGCATCTTCCCGTACCGCAAGTGCCGCGGCGGCGAGCCCGGGCGGCCGAGCGGCTCGCCTTGCCTGCAGTACTTCATCAAGCGCTCACTCGGTCCGTGCGACGACCGCTGCACGCGCGACGAGTACATGGCCACCGTGCACCAGGCGGTCGACTTCCTGCGCGGTCGGCTCGGCGAGGTGGAGAAGGACATCGAACGCGAGATGCGGGCGGCCGCGGCCGCCCGGGAGTTCGAGAAGGCGGCCCTGCTCAGGGACAGGCTGGACGCCGTACGGCACGTGCACGAGCGCCAGTCTGCCCGGGTCGACGAGCGCGACGCGCTCGATGTGATCGGCCTGTCGCAGGCCGACCCGGGCGCCAACGTGCAGGTGTTCCTCGTGCGCGACGGCGGGGTGGTCGACCGGCAGTCGTTCTACCTGGAGAACGCCGCCGGGCGTGAGGCGGGCGACGTGCTCGAGGAGTTCCTGCTCGAGTACTACTGGGAGGGCTCGGTCATCCCGCCGGAGGTGGTGGCCCCGCTCGAGCACGGCGCCGGGCTCGGCGCCGTGCTGGGCGAGCGGCGCGGCTCCAAGGTGAGCGTGCGCGCCGCCCGGCGGGGTCCCAAGCGGCGCCTGCTGGAGCTGGCGCAGCACAACGCGGAGCTCGCGGCGCAGGCCGAGGTCGAGCGCGTCGCGCAGAAGTCCGCCTCGCGCATCGAAGCGCTCGAGCGCTTGCGCGACGGCCTGGCGCTCGACCGTCTGCCGCTGCGCATCGAGTGCTACGACATCTCCAACCTTGGCGAGCAGCACCCCGTGGGGTCGATGGTCGTCTTCGAGGGCGGCCGGCCGAAGAAGGCCCACTACCGCAAGTTCGCGGTGCGCGACGCCGCCGGCCAGGACGACTTCGCGATGATGCACCAGGTGCTGCGACGGCGCTTCGAGCGGCGCGCGGACGCACCCGGCGACTACGACGAGAGCTTCGCGACGCCGCCGGACCTGGTGGTCGTGGACGGCGGCAAGGGCCAGCTCTCGGCCGCCGTGGCCGCCCTCGGGGAGGCCGGCGCGGAGGTCGACGTCGTGAGCCTCGCCAAGCAGCGCGAGGAAGTGTTCGTGCCCGGCCGCCGTGACCCGCTGCCACTGCCGGCCGACGACCCCGGCTCATTGCTCCTGCAGCGCATCCGCGACGAGGCACACCGGTTCGCGGTGACGTACCATAGACGGCGGCGCGACGCCGACCTGCGCCGCTCGTCGGTCTTCGACGAGCTCCCGCAGGTCGGCCCGGTGCGCCGGCGGCGCATCCTGGAGCACTTCGGCAGCCCCGAGCGGTTCCTCAGCGCAAGCCGCGAGGAGATCGAGCGCGTGCCGGGGCTGCCGCGCAAGGTGGCGAGGGAGATCTATGCGCACCTCCATAAAGCCGGATGAGCTTGCGCGACTCGGCCGGGTCACCGAAGAGGCCTACGTGTGCGAGCTCGGCGTCGGCCACCTGCTGCTCGCCGCCGATCTGCCCATCGCGCTCGCGTTGCCGGGGCCCGCGGCCTCGCCGCGCCCAGGCCGTTGCGGCGCGAGCGCCTGGGCCAGGGACCTCGAGCGCTACTTCGCCGGCGCTCCGGTCGCGTTCGTCCTCGACGTCGACGCCTACGGCGCCGTCCACGGCTTCACCGACTTCGAGCTCGCGGTGTACCGGGCGCTCAGCCGGGTCCCCTACGGCCAGGTGGTGAGCTACCGCGACCTGGCCACCGCGGCGGGCCGGCCTCACGCGTATCGCGCCGTGGGATCCGCCATGGCGAGCAACGCCCTCCCGGTGATCCTGCCGTGCCACCGGGTCATCAAGAACGACGGCCGTCTCGGGTTCTACGGCGACGACCCGGCCTGGAAGGAGCGCCTGCTGGCGCTCGAGGGTGTGCGAGTGGTCGAGGGGAGGGTGACGACGTGACCGAGGCGCTGCAGTTCGTGATCATCACAGGACTCTCCGGGGCGGGGAAGTCACAGGCGATGGACTCGTTCGAGGACGCAGGCTGGTTCTGCGTGGACAACCTGCCGCCGCAGCTGGTGCCGACGCTCGTCGACCTGTTCCGGCGCGAGGGCAGCAAGGTCGACCGCGTCGCCGTCGTCAGCGACGTCCGCGGCGGCGAGTACTTCGGGCGCCTCGAGCAGCTGCTGGACGAGCTGCACGAGCGCGGCGTGGAGTACACGCTCGTGTTCCTCGAGGCGTCGGACGAGGCGCTCGTGCGTCGGTTCAAGGAGACGCGCCGCCGCCACCCGCTGGCGGGCGGCGGCAGCGTCATCGACGGGATCCGGCGCGAGCGCGAGCTTCTCGCCGGCCTGCGCGAGCGCGCTCATCTCATCATCGACACCAGCGACATCTCCATCCACCAGCTCAAGGCGCGGCTCAACGAGGACCTCATCCAGCACACGCGGCGTACCAACATCGTCTTCGCGGTGGTGTCGTTCGGCTACAAGTTCGGCATCCCCATCGACGCGGACCTGCTGTTCGACGTCCGCTTCCTGCCCAACCCGCATTACGACCTGCGACTGCGCCCGCTCACCGGCATGGACGAGGCGGTCAGCAGTTTCGTTCTGGAGTCGCCGGGCACGAGCGAATACCTCGAGCGCCTCTTCCCGCTGCTCGACTTCCTCTTCCCGCGGTACGCGGCGGAGGGCAAGGCCCACCTCACGATCGGGGTCGGCTGCACGGGAGGCCGCCACCGGTCGGTTACCATCGCGGAGCTTATCGGGAAGCGGTACGAGAAGCAGGGCTACTACACCGTGGTCCGGCACCGCGACCTCACCAGGAACTGATGCACGGGAGATCCATCGAGCGTCGTGCAGCACGCGGGGCGCGGCACGACGGACCTGCAGGTCGGCCCTGCGCGTCATGAGACGGTCGCTGGAATGGCTCGCCCCGGGACTGGGGCTCAAGCGCTGGGCGCTGCTGGCGTTCGCCGGCGGCGTCCTGCTGGTCTACTCCGTCCTGTTCGGCATCGGTGTGCTGTGGTCACCCCAACTGATGAGCGGTCTCGGCATGGGGTGGCTGGAGAACCGGCACTGGGCGGCGCTTCTGCTGTCCGTCGACGGCGTCGCGGTGGGTCTGTTCGCGCTGCTGTACGGCGGGCGCCGCGTGTGGCTGTTCCAGCGCACGACGCCCGAGTCGGTCAGCGAGATCCGCGCCGCCAGCCGCTTGGCGCGCGGGCCGCGCGTGGTGGCCGTGGGCGGCGGCAACGGCCTGTCGGCCCTGCTCCGCGGCCTCAAGGCACACACCGGCAACCTCACCGCCGTGGTCACCATGGCGGACGACGGCGGCAGCTCCGGCAAGCTGCGCCGGGACATGGGCATGCCCCCGCCTGGCGACCTGCGCAACTGTCTCGTGGCGCTGGCGGACGACGAGTCGATGATGAGCCGGCTCTTCAAATACCGCTTCCCCGAGGACGGCGGTCTGCAGGGCCACAGCTTCGGCAACCTCTTCATCACGGCGCTGGCTGAGGTGACCGGGGACTTCGAGCACGCGGTCCGCGAGGCCACGCGCGTGCTCAAGGTACGCGGCCGCGTGCTGCCCTCCACGCTTGACGATGTGGTGCTGCACGCGCAGCTCGAGGACGGCGGCCACGTGACCGGCGAGAGCACCATCACGGCGGCCGAGCGCCTGCCCCGCCGCGTGTGGCTCACGCCTGAGGCGCCGCGCGGCGTGCCGCAGGCCACCGCCGCGATCGCCCGGGCCGACCTCGTCGTCCTCGGCCCGGGCAGCCTGTACACGAGCGTCATCCCCAACGTGCTGGTGCCGGAGGTGCGCGAGGCCATCGCCGCCACCCGTGCGTGGGTGGTGTACGTGTGCAACGTCATGACGCAACCGGGGGAGACTGACGGCTACACGGCCGCCGACCACCTCGCCGCGCTGCACCGGCATGGGCTCGCCGGGCTCATCGACGCGGTGCTCGTCAACGAGGCTCCCGTCTCGGACGAGCTCGTCGCCAGCTACGAGCGCTTCGGCGCGCGGCCCGTGACGGTGGACGCGGAGCGCCTCAAGGCGTTCGGGGTCAAGGTCGTGCGCGCCCCCGTCGCCGCCGAGAGCGACGTGGTGCGCCACGACCCGGACCGCCTTTCCCAGGCGCTCGTCCGGCTCGTGAGGTAGACCGTGGGCTTCACCGCAGACGTCAAGCGCGAGCTCGTGACCGTGGTGCCCACCGCGGAGCACTGCCGTCGAGCGCAGCTCTCCGGGGTCCTGTTCGGCGCCGGCGTGTTCGACATCACGTCCGGCGGGCACTTTGGAGTACGTGTCTCTGTGGCCATGCCCGCGGTCGCGCGCCACGTGCTTGCGCTGCTCAAGCCGCTGCACGCCGATGCCTCGCTGCGGACCGCGGACAGCGCGCCGGTCGGTCTGCGGTACGAGGTGCTGCTCGGGGACGAAGGCCGGGACCTGCAGGTGCTCAACGAGCTGGGGGTGGTCTCCGACGACCTGGCCGTGCAGATGACGGTGCCGCGCCGGCTGGTCGAGCGCCGCTGCTGCCTGATCGCCTTCCTCCGCGGGCTATTCCTCGGTTGCGGTTCGATGTCCGCCCCTGGGGCGCCGGTGCACGCCGAGTTCACCGTGGAAGACGAGGGCTTCGCCGAGCAGGTCCAGCGGTTGCTCTCCCGGCTGGACCTGCCCTTCTCGCTCACGCGCCGCGATCGCAACGTGGCCTGCTACACCAAGCGCGGGCAGACGGCGGCCGACCTCCTGGCGGTGCTCGGTGCCCACGACTCGTGTCTGCGCTGGGAGGAGCACGCCGTGCTGGGCACGGTGCGTGAGAGCGCCAACCGGCTGGCCAACTGCGACGCCGCCAACGCGCGCCGCGCCGCCGCTGCCGGCCGCCGCCAGGCGGCCCTGCTGCGCGCGCTCATGGCGTCGCCTGAGTGGGACGGGCTGCCGGCGCAGCTCCGCCAAATCGCGGAGCTGCGTGTGGAGTACCCGTACCTGAGCCTCTCGGAGCTGGCCGCGGTCGCGGACCCGCCGCTCAGCCGTTCAGCACTGAACCACCGCCTGCGCCGGCTCGTCGCCCTGGCGGGCGGAGAGGCCGGCCTACCCTCGTAGCCGTCTCACATGCTGTGCGCGGCGCGGATGGTGAGCTCCCCGAGCCGGTACGTGTAGCTGCCCATCTCGTTGTCGTACCAGCCGAAGACCTTGACGTGTGTGAGCGGCACGCGCACAACGCCACCGCCGGGCTCGCCGGGCGTACGTGGCGGCACCCTGAGGTTCATGAACCCGGTGCGCGTGTGCGTCTCCACGCCCTCTAGGACCACGGCCGCGTCCTCACCGAGCATGTCGAGAGAGACGTTCTGCTCCTCTGAGAACTTGAGCAGGCCGCGAGCCTCGCCCTGGGCCGCCTCGCGGTAGATGGCGTTGATGGCCTCGCGCTCAACCGAGACGGTGCCGTCGGGGAGCGTCTCGCTCTGGAACGTCACGTTGAGGATGATGAGGCTCACGCTCTGCGTCGGGACGCGCACGGAGTCGGCCATGAAGCCTATGGTGCCGATCTCGGGCATGACCTGCTCGAGGGCAGCGGCGGCGTTGGTCGAGGTGAGCACCACGTTGCCGATGGCGCCGCGTGTCTTGCGCAGGTCGGTGGCGCCGGCCTTGGGGACCGAGTCCAGCACGGGCTGGGAGTTGGTCACCGCGTGGATGGTGCTCATGCCGGCGGTGATCATGTCCTTGGTGAGCTCGCGCTCGAGCAGCGGCCGCATCATGTGCGCGAGCGCGGTGGTGGTGCAGGACGCTGCGGAGATGAGCGAGTGCTGCGCCGGGTCGAACTGGTAGTCGTTGATACCGTGGATGAGGATGGCGGCGTCGTTGGGCAGCGGCTGGCCCTTCTGCCTGCTCTTGAACGGCGAGCTCTGGACGACGACGGCGGCGCCGGCCGCGAGGTGACCGCGCAGGGAGCCGCGCGGCGCGTCCGGCTCGGCATGCGGGTCACGGAAGGTGCCGGTGGCGTCGACCACGAGGGCCACGCCGTTCTCGCGCCACGGGATGTCCTTGGGGTTGCGCGCCTCGCGGAGGAACCGGATCTCCTTTCCGTAGGCGCTGATGACGCCCTTCTCCTCGTCCACGACGCTCATGTCGCGGGCGCCCGAACGGCCGAAGAGGAAGCGGTGCAGCGCTCCGTAGGTGCTGTCCTTTGAGAGGTACTGGACGACGGACTCGAGCGAGGTGCCCACCGGCCGGCCGGTGTTGACCACGAAGCGGTCGAAGTCGTCGCGCCCCAGATGGTGCCAGAGGGTGAGTTTGCCGATCCTGCCGATGCCGTTGATGCCGAGCGTGCGCTGTGCGGCCATCTCTGCCGTACCTCCTGTCGCGGCGCGGACCTCCCCGTCGCACGGGCCTCTCCGGCGCCGCTCGCGTCTGCGGACGGCGCAATCCTATCCGAGCGGGAATGAGGCACGGGGTATCATTGGGGATGTGAAGACCTCGTCAGTACCGTTCGACTCCGAAGCCCTCCGCGCCAACTTGGCCAACACGGCGCAGGAGGTGGTCATTCCGGACCGCTACCTGCCGCTGTTGGAGGCGGTGGACGGGCTGCACGGAGTGCGCACCTCGCTTGCCGAGACCATCGGCGAGTACTTTCACACGTTCCGCAACCCGTCCCTGCTGGTCGACGGCCTCCAGACGACGCTCCTGCGCAACTGGACGTACTTCGAGCGCTCGCCGCGGCGTACGGAGCTCTTCGGCCTGCTCGCCGAGCTCGCCGTGGGACTCCTCGACGCGCCGCTCCCGCCTGAGCAGTTCTCCCACCTCCTGCGCGCGCTGCTCACCTGGTCGAATGACGCGCTCGCGGGGCCGCACGCCGGCGAGTACGACGAGCCGCTCGCCGGCCTCGCCGGGGCGCTTGCCCGGCTGGTGCCCGAACGCGAACCGGAGTTTCTCGAGCGCGACACGCTCCTGCGCAACCTCACGCAGCGGGCGCAGGAGCGGCCGGCGCTCGCCACGCCGTACCGGGCGCTCTTCCGCGAGCTCCTGGCGGCCGGCTACCGGCGCGTGCGCGACCAGCTGGACGTGCCCGCCTGGGCGCTCTCCCAAGGCGAGCACCTCACCGACCCACGGGCGGTCGCCGGGCAGTTCATCTTCCTCAACCAGCGCCGCGTCGCCACACGGCTCGACGCTCTGGCCGCGGCGCCCGACGACAAGCTGCTCACGCCGACGTTCCCGGTGTTCTCGACCATCCTCGCCGAGGCCATCGACGCACTGTTCCGCGTCGAGAACCTGGAAGACAGGTTCGCCGTTTGCCTGTTCTTCCTCAAGGACCACACGCTGGGTTACCGCCAGAAGGAGGTCATGGCCGACCTTCTCGGCGTGGTCAAGCAGATGATGCAGCCCGACAGGCACACGGATGCCATCCGCATCCTCTCGCGGCTCACCGCGTTCTTCCGCGGCCGCGACAACGAGTTCCTGCTCACGCGCTTCGCCTGCTACGAGGCCATCGGGGTCGCCATCGGCGAGGCCGGCAACGTGCGTGCTGCCGATCACCTCATCGAGGACATCCTGTACTGGAAGTTCCAGTACCCGGACATCCAAGGCGCCACCGACGAGTGGGAGACGGTGGTCAACCCGTACCACCTGCCCAAGATCCGCTGCTGGATGCACATCATCGAGTCCAACCCGGCACTGTTCGAGCGGCTCGCCGCCGCCCTCAACGTGCAGCTCAAGCTCGGTGGCGTGTTCATCGCCGACACCGACCTCTTCCAGCGCGACGTCACACGCTTTCTCAATGCCGACATCCGGCCCATCTACTTCGTCGCCAAGCAGCTGCTGCGTACGTTGCCCGTGTTCTTCAACGAAGTGGGGGCGGAGGGCGAGCTACGCGCCGTGTCTACCCAGATCGACGAGATCTGCGGGCGGCGCGACACGCTCATGCACTTCCTCCGCAAGCAGGTGCACGCCGAGTCCTCCAACCGCATGGTGGCGTTCAGCCGGGAGGCGCTGCGCTACTGGCTCACGCTCGACGCCGGCGGGCTCGAGCCCTACGTGTCCGCCAACACGCTCGCGGCCGTGCGCGGGGAGCGCGTCTGGGCCGAGGGGCCGCACGAGGTGCTCGCGGCGCTCGCCGCCGACGATGTCCTGGACGAGCTCGTCGCGCTTGCGCCGGACGATCTCGATGCGCGGCTCGGCCTTGGGCAGGGTGGCGACGGCGACCACTCGCCGGCGGCCGTCGCCAGGCGCCGGGTGGCTCTGCTGGTGCGCACGCACCAGCTCCTGGCGCGCAAGTACTCGCTGGCCGCCGACGACGTGGGCGCTGCCGTCAGCCATCACCTCAACCTGGACGGCAAGACCCGGCGACGGTTCGGGACGGCGCTGGCCCGTTGGCAGGCCCGTCCGGGCCGTGAGACCCGGGACGGGCTCCTCGACGCCGCTCTCACGGTGCTCGAGGCGCTCAAGGCCGTGGTCCTCAGCTCGGCGCCGGCCGCCGCGACCGAGAACATCTACCAGAAGCGACACATCGCCGCCGGTATCCCATCCATCTACGGCAACTACACCGAGCCGCGGTTCGACGCCCTGGGGCTCTCGTTCCGGGTGGAGACCCTCGTCGGCCGGCTGCTCGACGATGTGGTCGACGAGGGCATCGAACGGTACGTCACGCGTGCGTCCCTGCGCCGCATGGCCACCACCCTGCGGCGCTTCGAGCGTGCACTCGCTGTGGACGGCGTCGACTCGCACGCGCTCGACGCCAACCTCGACATGCTCGAGGCGAGCTTCTCGCTGCGCAACTTTACGTTCCAGCAGTACCAGAACGTCTTCCAATTTCTCTCCAACAGTGTCACCGAGCTCTCTTCCACGTCAGTCCTGAGCCACGAGCAGGTGCTGCACGCCGTGCTCGTCAACGACCCGCGACAGTGCGAGGCGCGCGGCCTCTCCATCGACGCCGTCGCCGAGCTGGTGCTGCGTGAGGTGCTGGTCTCCGGCCTGGGCCTGCAGGCGCTCGACCGGTACATGGCCGCGGCGCTGCGCCAGATCTCGATGCTCAACGGCCGCCTCGACAGCCGCGGCCTCACGCGCATGATGAACTACGACCCCGAGCGCCTGGTCTCGCCCATCCACAAGCCCAAGCGGGCCACGGACGACCAGACCACGCTCGGGTTCAAGGGACTTGGTCTCAAGCAGATGACCGCCTACGGACACAGGGTGCCCGAGGGCTTCGTGCTCAGTACCGAGCTCTTCGGCGCCGTGCCGGCCATGTCGTACACGCCGCTGTACGACGACACCATCCGGCGCGTCCAGGAGGCCCTCGCCGCGCTCGAGCGCCAGGTGCGCCTTCGCATGGGCGACCCGCGCCGGCTGCTGCTGCTCTCCATCCGCTCCGGTGCGGCGATCTCCATGCCGGGGCTCATGACCACCTTCGTCAACGTCGGCCTCAACGACGAGCTCACGGCGGCGTTCGCCAGCAGGCCGGAGACGGCGTGGGCGGCCTGGGACAGCTACCGCCGCTTTCTTCAGTCGTGGGCCATGTCCTACGGCATCGACCGCGACTTCTTCGACGCCATCATGACCGAGTACAAGATGCGGTATGGGGTGGGACAGAAGGTCGACTTCTCCGCCGAGCAGATGCGCGAGATGGCCTTCGCCTACAAATCCCGCGCCCGCGACCACGGCGTCGTGTTCGTCGACGAGCCTTTCGCCCAGGTCGTCGCCTGCATGCGCAAGGTGCTCGAGTCGTGGGACTCGGCGCCGGCGCGCGTCTACCGGCAGTACATCGGCGTCGCGGAGGAGTGGGGGACGGCCGTGGTCATGCAGCGCATGGTGTTCGGCAACCTCAGCCGCGAGTCCGGCTCGGGCGTCACCTTCACCAACAACCCGCTCGAGCCGCACAGCCGTCAGGTGCGCCTGTTCGGCGACTTCGCGGTGCGCAGCCAGGGCGAGGACCTCGTCGGCGGCCTCGTGTTCCCGTGGCCCATCAGCGAGGCGCAGCGCCTCGGCAGCCCCACCTACCGGGGCACGGAACACTCGCTGGAGCGCGACTTCCCGCACATCTACCAGCAACTGCTCGAGGTCGCCCGCGACCTCGTCGGCGAGCGCGAGTTCGACCCCCAGGAGATCGAGTTCACCTTCGAGTCGCCGGCCGCGTCGGACCTCTACATCCTGCAGAAGCGGTCCGCCGTGCAGGAGCAGACCCGCGACGCGGCCTACTTCGACACCACCTCGCCCAACTACGGCCCGCCGGTCGCCGTGGGGATGGGCGTCGCCGGCGGGGCCTACACGGGCCGCGTGGCCATCGACGCCGAGCAGATCGACCGGCTGCTGGCGGAGGCGCCCGATGAGAGCATCGTCCTGCTCCGCCCTGACACCGTGCCCGAGGACATCGGCATGATCACGCGGGTCGACGGCATCCTCACCGCCCGCGGCGGCACCACCTCGCACGCCGCCGTGACCGCCAAACGCCTGGGCAAGACGGCTGTCGTGGAATGCGTCGACCTCGAGGTCGTGGAGAGGGCGGGCACCGTGCGGCTTGCTGGCCACGAGGTCGCCGTTGGCGATTGGGTGTCTATCGACGGCCGGACGGGCAATATCTTCCTCGGGCGCATCCCCACGACAGCGCAGCCGCCGCTCCCGTCCGCCCGCTGAGGCCGACGCGGAACGGCCAGCGGGGCGCCGTGAGGGTGCGCCCGAGCGCACGTCGCGGCTGAGGGTAACGCAAGTCGCGCAGAAGTGAACAATTGACATCTCAATCGGACGCTCCCTCTGGTAAGCTGTCCGCCACCAAACCGACCGGGAGGAATCAATGACCGTGCGCGTAGGCATCAACGGCTTCGGCCGCATCGGCCGCCTCGTCATCCGCGCCGCGCAGCGTCAGGGCGCCGACGTCGAGTTCGTCGGCATCAACGACCTGACCGACTCGAGGACGCTCGGCCACCTGTTCAAGTACGACTCCGTCCACGGCGTCTACCCGGGGACCGTGGAGGTCGAGGAGGACGCGCTCGTCATCGACGGCAAGCGCGTCCGCGTCACCGCCGAGACCGATCCGGCCAAGCTCCCCTGGCGCGAGCTCGGCGCCGAGGTCGTCATCGAGTCCACCGGCCGCTTCACCGAGCGCGCCAAGGCGGCGGCCCATCTCGAGGCCGGCGCGAGCAAGGTCATCATCAGCGCCCCCGCCAAGGGTCCCGACGCCACCATCGTCCTCGGCGTCAACGAGGAGACCTACGACAAGACGCAGCACGACGTGATCAGCAACGCGAGCTGCACCACCAACTGCCTCGCCCCCATGGCCAAGGTCCTGGTCGACAACTTCGGGGTCGAGAAGGGCTTCATGACCACGATCCACGCCTACACCAACGACCAGAAGGTGCTCGACTTCCCGCACAAGGACCTGCGCCGCGCCCGCGCCGCCGCGCTCAGCATCATCCCCACGACTACCGGCGCCGCCCGCGCCGTGAGCCTCGTCATCCCCGCGCTCGACGGCAGGCTGGACGGGTTCGCCCTCCGCGTCCCCACGCCGGACGGCTCGGCCACCGACCTCGTCGCCGAGCTGGGCACCGAGGTCACGGCGGACGAGGTCAACGCTGCGATGAAGGCCGCCGCCGAGGGTCCGATGAAGGGCATCCTGCAGTACCAGGAGGACCCCATCGTCAGCATCGACATCGTCGGCAACAGCCACTCTTCGATCTTCGACCCGGCGCTCACCATGGCCAAGGGCAAGCTCGTCAAGGTCGTGAGCTGGTACGACAACGAGTGGGGCTACTCCTGCCGTCTGGTCGACCTCGTGCAGCGGGTCATCTGACACCCACGTCACGCCGGGAGGCTGAAGACGCATGAAGCGGTCGCTCACCGACTATCCGCTCGCGGGCAAGCGTGTGCTCGTGCGCGTCGACTTCAACGTGCCCCTCAGCGAAGGGCACGTGACCGACGACACGCGCGTCCGCGCGGCCCTGCCCACCATCCAGTATCTGCTCGATCAGGGTTGCTCGGTCGTGCTCATGTCCCACCTCGGCCGCCCCAAGGGGCAGGTCGTGGACGACCTGCGCATGGCCCCGGTGGCGGCTCGCCTCTCTGAGCTGCTCGGTCGTCCGGTGGCGACCGCGGACGACTGCGTCGGCCCTGCGGCCGAGCAGGCGGCGGCCGGACTCAAGCCCGGCGACGTGCTGCTGCTCGAGAACCTGCGCTTCCATGCGGAGGAGACGGGCAACGACGATGCCTTCGCGAAGCACTTGTCGGCGCTCGGCGACGTGTACGTCAACGACGCCTTCGGCACGGCTCACCGCGCGCACGCGTCCACGGAGGGCATCACGCACTACCTGCCCTCGGTCGCCGGTCTGCTCATGACCAAAGAGATCGAGGTCCTCGGCCGTCTGCTTCGGGAGCCGGCGCGCCCGTTCGTCGTCGTGCTGGGCGGGCTCAAGGTCTCAGACAAGATCGGCATCATCCGCCACATGCTCACCATCGCCGACACGGTGCTTATCGGTGGCGCCATGGCGAATGCCTTCCTCGCCGCCAAGGGCTACGAGATCGGTGCGTCCAAGGGCGCCGGCGACGAGGTCACGGTGGCCGGCGAGATCCTTGCGGCCGCCGGAAGTGCGCACGGTCGGCTCGTCGTCCCGACGGATGTCGTGGTGGCGCGCGAGGCGGCCGCCGGCGCGCCCACGCGCGTCGCGCCGGCCGACGGCATCGCCGCCGACGAGATGGCGCTGGACGTCGGACCGCAGACCACGGCGGAGTTCGTGCGCATCCTGCGCGGCGCCGGGACCATCTACTGGAACGGCCCCATGGGGCTGTTCGAGATCTCGGAGTTCGCCGCCGGCACACGCGCCGTCGGCGAGGCCATCGCCACGGCGGCCGCCGTGACCGTGGCCGGCGGCGGCGACACCGTGTCGGCCGTCCGCACATTCGGCCTGGAGGGCCGCCTCACCCACGTGTCCACCGGCGGCGGCGCTTCCATGGAATTCCTGGAGGGCCGGGCCTTGCCCGGCGTGGAGGCGCTCATGGATCGCACCGCGGCCGCGACGACGGCGGGACGCCGCCCGCTCATGGCGGGCAACTGGAAGATGTACAAGACACCGGCGCAGACCAAGGAGTTCTTCACCGCGTTCCGCCCGCTCGTCGCCGGCGTGGACGACCGCGACGTGCTCATCTGCCCGCCCTCCGTGGATCTGCACGCGACCCTCTCGTGCGTCGTGGACACCCGGATCAAGGTCGGTGCCCAGACCATGCACTATGCACCGGAGGGCGCCTTCACGGGCGAGGTCGCTCCGCCCATGCTCGCCGAGATGGGCGTGCCCTACGTGATCCTCGGCCATTCCGAGCGCCGTCAGTACTACAACGAGAACGACGCCGATCTGGCGAAGAAGGTCCGGGCGGCGCTCGACGCCGGCCTGCGGCCCATCCTCTGCTGTGGCGAGACGCTCGAAGAGCGCGAGGGCGGCCAGACCGAGAGCAAGGTCGGCGGCCAGCTAGACGCTGACCTTGCCGAGATCGGCGCGGCCGAGCTCGCCAATGTGGCCGTCGCCTACGAGCCCATCTGGGCCATCGGTACCGGCGTCACGGCCACGCCCGAGCAGGCGCAGGAGACGGTGGCGTTCTGCCGCGCCCGCATCCGCGAGCGCTTCGGCGACGCCGCCGACGGCGTGCGCATCCTGTACGGCGGCAGCGTCAAGCCGGACAACATCGACCAGCTCATGGCCAAGCCGGACATCGACGGCGTGCTGGTCGGCGGCGCCAGCCTCGACCCGCAGGGGTTCAGCCGCATCGTGAAGTTCGCGGAGTCCGCGTGACCCATCCGGCCGTCGGCGGGGCGACGTACCGCCCGGTCGTCCTCGTCATCATGGACGGCTGGGGCGTCGCGTTGCCAGGGTCGGACAACGCCGTGAGCCTGGCCCGAACGCCTGTCTTCGACCGGCTGACGGCCGAGTTTCCGCACGGCGTGCTGGATGCTTCCGGCCAGGCCGTGGGGCTGCCGCCGGGCCAGATGGGCAACTCCGAGGTCGGCCACCTCAACATCGGCGCCGGCCGGGTCGTGTACCAGGACCTCACGCGCATCAGCCTTGCCATTGAGGACGGCAGTTTCTTCGAGAACCGTGTGCTCAGGCAGGCGTTCGCCAAGGCGGCGGGGAGGGGGAGTAGGCTCCACCTCATGGGCCTCGTCTCCGAAGGCGGCGTGCACAGCGACATGGGCCACCTCGTGGCCTGTCTCGATCTCGCCGCCCGCGAGAAGGTCCGCGATGTGGTCGTCCACGCCTTCCTCGACGGCCGCGACACGCCGCCGCGGAGCGCCAAGGGGTACCTGGCCACCATCCAGGAGGCCATGGACCGCCTTGGGGTGGGCCGCTACGGCGTCGTCAGCGGCCGGTACTACGCCATGGACCGCGACACGCGGTGGGACCGCGTCAAGCTTGCTTACGACGCCCTCGTCTCCGGCGAGGGCTTCTTTGCGGCCGATGCCCAGACGGCGGTCGACGCCGCTTACGCTCGCGGCGAGAACGACGAGTTCGTGCGGCCGACCATCGTCGCGCCGGAGCACCCTTCGGGCGTCCGCGACGGTGACGTCTGCCTCTTCTTCAACTTCCGACCGGACCGCGCCCGTGAGCTTACCCGCGCCTTCACCGAGCGCGAGTTCGACTGCTTCGACCGCGGCGCCCACCCGCCGGCCGTGGACTTCGTCACCATGACGCAGTACAAGAAGGAGTTCCCCCTGCCGGTGGCGTTCCCGCCGCAGCACCCCGAGCACGTGCTCGCCGATGTCCTCGCCGAGCACGGTTTGCGCCAGCTGCACATCGCGGAGACCGAGAAGTACGCGCATGTCACCTTCTTCTTCAACGGCGGCGTCGAGCGTGCGGTGCATGGGGAGGAGCGGGTCCTCGTGCCCAGTCCCCGCGACGTCCCCACCTACGACCACAAGCCGGAGATGAGCGCCTTTGGCGTCACCGACGAGCTCGTCATGCGTCTGGAGGCCGGCACGTTCGACTTCGTGGTGGTCAACTACGCCAACGCCGACATGGTCGGCCACACGGGGATCATTCCCGCTGCGGTCAGGGCTGTCGAGACCGTCGACGCCTGTCTGGGGCGGGTCGTCGAGGCGACACTCGGGCGGGGCGGGGCGTGCCTCGTGACCGCCGACCACGGCAACTCGGACCACATGCTCGAGCCCGACGGCAGTCCCAACACGGCGCACAGTACCAACCTGGTGCCGTTCGTCGCCACGGTCCCGGGCGTGCGCGTGCGCGGGGGGGGCAGGCTCTGCGACCTCGCGCCGACCGTGCTCGCGCTGCTCGGCTTGGACCAGCCGCCGGAGATGACGGGCTGCGCACTGCTCGAGCCGGCCGGCTGACGCCGGCGCCGGCCTCGAGTCGGGCTCCGCGACGGCGTGTCCGCGGCGCTTGGGTTTGGCGGCCGCGCCCTCGGGTGCAAGAATGAACACCGTAGGCCACTCATCGTCGAGCGCGCCGCAGAGGCGCACGACAATGATATGCTCGTCCGCGTCCACGCCCGCCTTCAGGGGGAAACGACTTGCTCAACGCCATCCTTGTCGCCATCCAGCTGGTCCTGGCCATCCTCGTCATCGTGCTCGTGCTGCTGCACTCCGGCAAGGACGCCGGCATGGCCAGCGTCACCGGCTTCTCGTTCGCGTCGTCTGCCAGCGTCATGGAGCGCAACCTCACGCGCTACACGATCATCGTCGGCGTGCTCTTCTTCTTGAACACGTTCGTCCTCATCTGGAGGCTGGACTGACGCCCGATTCGCTTCGCGCTCCCCGTCCGGAGGCGCTCTCGCGGGCGTCGTCGCACTGTCGCGGCGGCCTCATTGAACAGACCGGCGGGGCGCCGGAAGACGAGGCCCCGCCCGCACGCTGATGCCGCCGCGCCCGCTCAAGCTCACCCTCGCCTTGCTGGTCGTCGTGCTGCTGGTCGCCGGCGCCGCCGGGCTGGCCGCCTGTTCCGGCGGCTCGTCGGGCGGAGAGACTCCCGCCGACGACGAGGGCACGCCGAAGCCGGGCGGAACCCTGGTGTTCCCGCTTCCCGGCGAGCCCGTGGCCATCGAGCCGCTCGATGCCCAGGACGCCTCCGGGCTGCAGGTCGCCCACCAGGTGTTCCAAGGGCTCACGAAGTGGGTGCGCAACGACGACGGCGTGCTGGTCACGGAGCCGGACATCGCCGCCAGATGGGAGTCGACGGACGCCCAGACCTGGGTGTTCCACCTCCGGCAGGGCGTCACGTTCCAGTCGCCGGTCGGCCGCGCGGTGACGGCGCAGGACTTCGTCGACTCGTGGACGAGGGTCACCGACCCGGAGAACCAGTCCTACGTCGCCTACATCCTCGCGCCCATCGGGGGCTGCGACGATCGCGGCTACCAGACCGACCCTTCTCTGGGGCTCACCGGCGTCACCGCCGTCGACGACCTGACGCTGCAGGTGACGCTGCGCTACCCGTTCGCCGACTTCCCGGCGACGTTAGGCCACCCGGTCGCCGCAGTGACGCCGGTGGACTACATCGACCAGGTGGGTGCCAAGGCGTTCGCCAAGACACCCGTCGGCACCGGTGCGTACGCCGTCGAGGCGTGGCGCCACGAGAAGGAGATCCGCCTCGTCAAGAACCCCACGTACTGGGACGTCGAGCAGGCGGGCTGGGTCGACGCGGTCCAGTTGCCCATCTACGACGACGCCGAGGCCATGTGGGAGGACTTCTCGGCGGGCGAGCTCGACTGCTCACAGGTGCCGGGGGACCAGCTGCCGTCGGTCACGGCGAGCCCCCAGGCGGCCGACGCCGCGTGGACGGCCGGCTCCTGGCCCGCCGCGGCCGTCTACTTCGCCGGCGTCAACATGACGGACGCCACGCTCGGTGCCAGCCTCGACCTGCGCAAGGCGCTCAGCCAGTCGGCGGCCGCCCAGGCGGTGGTTGACGAGGTCAGCCAGGGTGTGGCCGAGGTCGCCGGCGGCTACGTGCCCACCGGCATCCCCGGGCACAAGGACGCACAGAACCCGTACGCCTACGACGTGGAGAGCGCCGCCTCCCTGGTGACGACGATGGGCGGCGCCCCCACCCTCAGCTACTGGTACGACGTCAACGAGGACCACCGGCGCATCGCCGACACCCTGGCGGCTGGCTGGGCCCAGGCCGGCCTCACCGTCAAGGCCAGCGAGTACGAGTGGGGTACCTTCCTGGAGAAGCTCTCGCGCGGCGACAAGGGGAGCGGCAGCCAGCTCTTCCGCGTCGCATGGATCGCCGACTACCCGTCCATGGACGCGTTCCTGTATCCGCTGTTCCAGTCTGACCAGTCGCCATCAGGGAGCTACACGTTCTACTCGAACGTAGGTGTGGACGAACTGCTACAGAAGGCTCGTGCCACCACGGACGCGCAGCAGCGGCAGAACCTGTACGCGCAGGCCGAGAAGCTCATCCTCACCGACATGCCGGCCGTGCCGCTGTACTTCTATCGGTACTACCGCGTCGTGGGTCCGCGCGTGCACGGGTTCACCGTCGACCCAATGGGTACTACGGACATGCGGGCTGTCTGGCTCGAATAGACACTGTGCGTGCAGTGGTTTGCATAGGAGAGTAAAGTTGACAAGTGGGCTGCCTCGACGGCACAGTGCCAGTGAAGATAGGGAGGAGCATCACAAGAGGTGTCCCCGGCCGCGATCAAGAAGGGGGAAGCGGCCGTAGCGAGAGACTCCGGGGGGAGTCTGACGATGTCAGTCATCAAGGAGGTCAACGTGAAGAAACCTGCGAGGAGATGGCGCGGCCTGCTCATCGTGGCCGCAGTCCTCATCGTCGCCGCCATGCTGCTTGCGGCGTGCGGCAGCGACGACTCGTCCAGCGACGCCAGCCCCACGGCCGGTGGCGAGCCCAAGGCCGGCGGCCAGTACAACTTCGCCATCGGCGCCGAGCCCATCAGCATCGAGCCGCTGAACACGCAGGAGTCCGAGGGCGCCGAGGCGGAGCACCAGGTGTTCCAGGGCCTGTACATCCTGCAACTCCAGCCGGACGGCACGACCAAGGCCGTGCCAGACCTGGCCGAGACCACCGAGGTCAACGAGGACGCCACGGTCTTCACCTTCAAGATCCGCCAGGGCATCATGTTCCAGCCGCCGGTGAGCCGTGAGGTCAAGGCGCAGGACTTCGTCGACGCCTGGAGCTACAACGCGCAGGCCAAGAACAAGTCGGCGACCACCTACATCATCGCGCCGATCGAGGGCGTCGACCCCGATACCGGCTACTCCGCAGGCCCCACCCTGAGCGGCGTCAAGGCCCTCGACGACTACACCCTCGAGGTCACCCTGCAGTATCCGTTCGCCGACTTCCCGGCGACGCTGGTGCACCCGATCACCCACGTGTTCCCCGTCGACTATGCCGAGGAGATCGGCCGCAAGGCGTTCTTCGACAAGCCGGTCGGCACGGGCCCGTATCTGGTCGAGGAGTGGAAGCACAACCAGTACGTCACGCTCACACAGTGGGCCGACTACTGGAACAAGGACGGCGCGTCTGAGAACTCGGCCGGCCCCGGCTACGTCGAGACCATCAACATGCCGATCTACGCGGACACCAACACCGAGTGGCTGGCCTTCCAGAAGGGCGACATCGACTACTCGCACATCCCCACGGGCAACTTCAAGGCCGCCCAGAACGACCCCAAGACCCAGGACGGTACCTGGACCGTCGAGGCCTACCCGAGCACGGCTGTGTACTTCATCAGCGTCTCGATGAACAAGCCCATGCTCGGCGGCGACGAGAACCTGCCGATCCGCGCCGCCCTCAACATGGCGGCCGACCGCGAAGCGGTCAGCAACATCGTGAATGAGGGCATCTCGATCCCCTCAGACTCGATCGTCCCGGTCACGATCCCTGGCTACCAGGCGGGGCTCAACCCGTACCCGCAGGCTCCGGATCAGGCCCAGGCCAAGCTCGATGAGTTCACGGGCACGCTGCCGAGCGAGATCCCGTACTGGTTCAACTCGGGCGCCGGTCACGACAAGATCGCCGAGGCCCTGGTCGCAGGCTGGCAGAAGGCCATGCCGTCGCTCAAGTTCAAGCTGAACGGCATCGAGACGAACAGCTACTGGACGCAGGCTGGCGAGAACAAGGCTCCTGCGCTCCTGCGCATGGGCTGGATCGCCGACTACCCGTCGATCGACAACTTCATCTACCTGTTCACGACCGACGGCGGCCAGTACGGCTCCTACAGCTGGTACAGCAACGCCGAGGTCGACAAGCTGTTCGAGGAAGCGCGCAGCACGACGGACGAGGCGCAGCGCAACGCCCTCTACAACGAGGCCGAGAAGCTCATCCTCACCGACGCCCCGTGCGTCCCGGTCTACACGTACCGCGACGCCCGCGCGACCAACAACCGCATCGGCGGGTTCACCTACAACTCGTTCGGTCTCGTCAACATGTGGGAGGTGTGGGTCAAGTAGGCCCGCAGACAGGTTGTCCCCTGGGGTATGCCTGAGTAGACTCCACACGGCGATACATGCGAGACGGTCCGCGGCTCCGGCCGCGGACCGTCTCGTATCCTGAAGACGTGGGGCGCCGAGCGCCGGCGTCACGAGGCTCCAAACCTGTGAGAACGCTCTCTTGATCGCGTACATCATCCGCCGTCTGCTCCAGCTCGTCATCGTGCTGTTCGGTGTCACGCTCATCACCTTCGGCATGCTCAAGCTTGTGCCCGGCGATCCAGCGATCGCTCTGGCCGGCAAGGGCGCGTCGCCGGAGAAGATCGCCAGCGTACGGCACGAGCGCGGTCTCGATCGCCCCTTCTACGTGCAGTACGTGAAGTACGTCCAGCGCCTCATCCAGGGCGACCTCGGCGAGTCGCTGTACACCGCTCGTCCCGTCGCGGAGATGATCCGGGAGGCGGCGCCGGTCACCATCCAGCTCGCCGTCGCCGCCGTGCTCATCGAGTTGCTCGGCATCCCGCTCGGCGTGTACTCGGCCTTGCGGCAGTACTCATTCTGGGACACAGCCCTCACCACGGGGGCGCTCATCCTGTGGGGCATCCCCGTGTTCGTCCTGGGCTACTTCGCCATGTACATCTTCGGGCTCAAACTCGACTGGTTGCCGATCGGTGGCGTTGGGCCCACTGTGCTCGGCATCATCCCGTCGTCCTGGGAGAGCTGGCAGACGCTCATCCTCCCGGCGCTCACGCTGGGCATGATCGAGGTGGCGTACATCTCGTACATGCAGCGCGCCTCGATGCTCGAGGTCAGCCGCTCCGACTTCATCCGTACCGCCCGCGCCAAGGGCCTCTCCGAGCGCAAGGTGATCTGGGGGCACGGCTTCAAGAACGCCGTCATCCCCGTCATGACCATCGCCGGCATCGACCTCGGCGCCCTCATCGGCGGCGCCATCATCACCGAGACCGTGTTCAACCGTCCCGGCATCGGGCAGATGATCTACCAGGCCATCAACGCCCGCGACACGGCCGTCATCGCCGGCGGCGTGCTGTTCGCGACCTTCTTCTTCGTCTTCGCCAACCTGCTCGTCGACCTCGGCTACGCCTGGGTCGACCCGCGCGTCCGGCTGGAAGACTAGCGCATGCCCGACTGGGACGAGCGCAAGCAGGAGGACAGGGAGAGCTACGGGTCGGCGTGGGTCACCGAGGCCGATTCCATTGACGCCCGGCGCACCAAAGAGGTCGTCGAGGAGATCGTCGAGGAGCAGACCAAGCCGCTCGGCCTGTGGGCCGACACATGGCGGCGCCTCAAGCGCAACCGGCTGGCTCTCGTCGGCCTCGGCATCATCATGGTCTTCATCATCGTGGGGACGACGGAGGCGATCTTCTACCAGATGCACTGGCACGTACGTGCCAGCGAAGAGGCCACCCAGCAGGACGCTCCCGGCTACCTGGCGCCGTACGACCCCAACCAGGTCAACTACGACCTCTCGCCCGAAGGCCTCGGGTCGCCGCCATCGTGGGCGCACCCGTTCGGCACCGACTTCCTCGGCCGCGACGTGCTCTCGCGCACCCTGGTCGCGACCCGCGTCGCCATGCTCGTCGGCATCATCGCCGTGGCCATCGCGCTCACCCTGGGCCTGTTGCTCGGCCCGGTGTCGGGGTACTACGGCGGCGCGGTCGACTCGGTCATCATGCGCGCCGCCGACATCTTCTTCGCGTTTCCGTACATCCTGTTCGTGCTGCTCATCATGAGCGTGCTCGGACAGGGCTTCCAGAACGTCTTCATCGCCATCGGCGTGCTCGGCTGGGCAACCTTCGCGCGCGTCGTGCGCGGGCAGATCCTGAGCGTCAAGTCCATGGAGTACGTCGAGGCCGCGCGCGCCCAGGGCGCCACCGACATGCGCATCATCTTCCGCCACGTGCTGCCGAACAGTATGGCGCCGGTCTACGTGGCCGTCGCCATGGCCATCGGCGGCGCCATCGCCACCGAGGCGGCTCTCAGCTACCTCGGCATCGGCATCCAGCCGCCCAACTCGTCTTGGGGCCTCATGATCTCCGACGCCGTCAACTACCTCGCCGGCGGCAACTGGTGGTGGCTGTTGTTCCCCAGCATCGCGCTCGTCACCACCGTCTTCGGCTTCATCTCGTTCGGCAACGGCCTGCGGGACGCCACCGACCCCAAGCTCAAGGAATAGGCATGGCTGAGCGTCTCCTCACGGTCACGGACCTGTCCACGCACTTCTTCACCCACGCCGGGGTCGTCAAGGCCGTCAACGGCGTGAGCTTCACGCTCGACCGCAACGAGACCATCGGCATCGTCGGCGAGTCAGGCTCGGGCAAGACCGTCGCCGCCATGTCCCTGATACGGCTCATCCCCGACCCGCCCGGCAAGGTGGTCGAGGGCTCGCTCATGCTCGGCGACAAGGACCTGCGCACCATCAGCGACGCCGAGATGCGCCAGGTGCGCGGCAACGACATCGCGATGATCTTCCAGGACCCCATGACGAGCCTCAATCCCGTGATGAAGGTGGGCAAGCAGATCGCCGAGGCGGTCATGCTCCACCAGCACAAGGGCAAGGCCGAGGCGTGGCAGATGGCCGCCGACCTGCTCGCGCGGGTGGGTATCCCGGACGCGGACAAACGCATCGACCAGTACCCGTTCGAGTTCTCCGGCGGCATGCGCCAGCGGGCGATGATCGCCATGGCGATCAGCTGCAACCCGGACGTTTTGATCGCCGACGAGCCCACCACGGCGCTCGACGTGACCATCCAGGCACAGATCATCGATGTGGTGCGCGAGATGCAGGCCCAGTTCGACTCGGGCGTCATCCTCATCACCCACGATCTGGGCGTGATCGCCGAGATCTCCGACAAAGTCATGGTCATGTACGGCGGCCGCACCGTGGAGTACGGCCCCGTGGACGAGATCTTCTACAACGCCCACCACCCGTACACCTGGGGCCTGCTGGCGTCGCTGCCACGGCTCGATGAGTCCGCGAAGACGCGGCTCACGCCCATCAAGGGTCAGCCGCCGAACCTCATCACGCTGCCGGCCGGCTGCCCGTTCACGCAGCGCTGCCCTTACGTGCGTGAACCGTGCCGCGACAACTGGCCCGCGCACGAAATCGTAGGTCCCGAGCACGGCGTGCACTGCTGGATCCCCATCGAGGAGCGTGTCGCCATCCGTGTTGACCTGCCTCACTTCAGGGAGCCCGCCGCATGAGCCTCCTCGAAGTCCGCGGCCTCAAGAAGCACTTCCCCATCCGCACGGGCGTGTTCAAGCGGACCACCGGCTACATCTACGCCGTCGACGACGTGAGCTTCGATGTGGAGAAGGGCGAGACCATGGGCCTGGTGGGGGAGAGTGGCGGCGGCAAGTCCACCGTCGGCCGCACCATCTTGCGACTCACCGAGGCGACGGGCGGCGGCGTCACGTTCGAAGATATCGACGTCATGAAGGCCTCGCGCAGCGAGATGAACATCTTGCGCAAGGACATGCAGATCGTCTTCCAGGACCCGTACGCCTCGCTCAACCCGCGCATGCGCGTGCGCGACATCGTCGGCGAGGGGCTCAAGATCCACGGTGTCGGCACCGAGGCCGAGCGCAAGAAGCGCGTGGCCGAGCTGCTCGACACCGTGGGCCTCAACTCGGAGCACGCGGAGCGGTACCCGCACGAGTTCTCGGGCGGCCAGCGCCAGCGCATCGGCATCGCCCGCGCCCTGGCGCTCAACCCCAAGCTCATCGTGCTCGACGAGCCCGTGAGCGCGCTGGACGTGTCCATCCGCGCCCAGGTGCTCAACCTGCTCGAGGACCTGCAGGACGAGTTCGGGCTCACCTATCTCTTCGTCTCGCACGACCTCTCGGTGGTCAAGCACATCTCGGACCGGGTGGCCGTCATGTACCTCGGCAAGATCGTCGAGATCAGCGACAGCGCCGTGCTCTACGACATGCCGCAGCACCCCTACACCGAGGCGCTGCTCTCCGCGGTCCCCATCCCGGACCCCCACACGGAGCGCTCGCGCCGGCGCATCGTTCTCGAGGGCGATGTGCCGAGCCCGGCCAACCCGCCCAAGGGGTGCGTGTTCCATCCGCGCTGCCCGCGGGCACAGGAGATCTGTACGACGGCGATGCCGCGGCTGGTGCCCACGGGCGACGCGGGGCCGCGGCACGAGGTGGCCTGCTACTTCCCGGCCCGGTTCCCGGACGGCAAGCGAACGGTCTCCGGCGAGCCGTTCACAGAAGCGCTGCCCGAGCAGCAGAGCTGAACGCCCGGCGGCACGTCCGCGTCACTTGCTGCAGCATGCGTCTTCTCAGGATGTCCATCCTCCTCGTCACACTGGCGCTCGCCGGGGCGCTCGGGGCCGCCGCGCTGGCCGCCTGCGGCGACGACTCCGGCGGCCCCTCCGGGTCGGCGTCGCCCGACCCGGTGGTCCTCACCGTGAACGGCAGGTCCGTCCGTCAGAGCGCGGTCGACGCGGTGCGCGCCGAGTTCCGTCTCGGCGGCTCCAGCGACTCCGCGACGCGCGCCGAGAAGGAGGCCGTTCGCCGCGAGCTGGTGCGTCACGAGGCCGAGCGTTTGGGCATCACCGCCGACGCCGGCGAGGTGGTAGCCCGGCGCGAGGCCATGGCCGAGCAGCTCGGCGGTGAGCAGGCGCTCGAGGCGGCGCTCGCCCAGGTCCCCATGACCGAGGAGCAGTTGCGCAGCGGCATCACCGACGGCGTGCTGCGGGAGGCCGTGCAGGACGCCAGGTACGAGGACGTCTCCGTGAGCGGCCGCGCTGCCCGCGACTACTACGAGCGCCATCGCGACCTGTTCCGCGAGGCCGGCTCGGCTCACGTGTGGAGCATCCAGGTGGCGGCCGAGCGGATCGCGGAGAGCGCCCTCGAACGGTTGCGCTCAGGGCGCCCGTTCGAGGAGGTCGCACGCCAGTTCTCCAGCGATCCCGAGTCCAAGGCCGCCGGCGGGGACCTCGGCACCGTCGCTCTCGCGTCCCTCCCGGCGCCGCTGCGCCGCGCGGTGGAGACGACTCCCGCCGGCGAGGTGAGCGAACCCGTCCAGGGACCGGGCGGGTGGTATCTGCTCAAGGCGACGGATCTCCGGCCGGCGCGGGTCATCCCGTTCGCGGAGACCGAGGACCGGATCGTGGAGGAGCTCACCCGGCGCAAGCGGTTCGCCGCCCTCGATGCGTGGCTCGACGCCCAGCGTGAGGCCGCGACGGTGGAGCGGCCCTGAGCGTCGCCGTGTCGCCTCGCGGCCCGGTTGCTATACTCCGCGGCGACAGAGACTATCGGAGGTCCCCGTGCGGAACGCCCTTATCCTGCTCGCCGTCGTCGCGCTGCTCATCCTCGTCGTCGGGGCGCTGAACAACGGCACGACCTTCGAGATCGACTACGTGGCTGGCACGGTCAGCGCCGTCTCGATGTTCTGGGTCTCGGCCGTGATCGCCGCGCTCGTGTTCGTCGCCGGCCTCGCCGCGACGTGGTTCGCGCTGGCTGGAGCGGCCGGCGGCCGGCGCAGGCTCGAGGCCGAGTTGCAGGCCACCTATGAGCGGCTGCGCGAGGCCGAGGCGCTGGCGGCGCGGCCGGCGCCTCCGGCGGAGGCCGCGCCTGTCGCCACGGTCGTGCAAGCGCCGCCCGTGGTCGTGGCGGCCGAAGAGGCTACGGTCGTCGCCGGCGAAGACGTCACGATGGTCGCCGGTGAGGAGGAGACCGTCGTGACCGACGAGGCCGCCACGGTCGTGGCGGCCGAGCCGTCCGCGCAGCCGGACGAGGCCACGGCGGTCACCATGGCCGGCGAGGCGCCGGTGGCAGACGCTGACGCCGCCGACGCAGCCGGCGGAGACGACGCTCCGGCCGGGCAGGGCTCCGGCGAGCCCGCCTCGGAGGAGCCGCGGGGCGACGAGCCCCGTCCTTCCGGATCCTGACCGCCTCGCCGTCGCACACCGCGGCCTTCTTGCCGTCGGCCGGTCTCCCGCTGCCGGCCTGCGCTGCGGGCGCGCATCCGTCGGCTGCCGGCGGTACACTCGTGCCGTGATGCATTCGTGACCGACCCTGGTTCCTGGCGCATAGCGCCGGCCTCGTTCGCCGACATCCGGCGGCTGGCCGGGGAGCTCGGCTGCAGTGACGTCTTCGCCCAGGTTCTGGTGCGCCGCGGGCTCGGCGATCCCGCCGCGGCGCACGCCTTTCTCCACCCGGACTTCCGGGTCCACGACCCCTATCTCATGAGCGGGATGGCCGCGGCGCGGCGGCGCGTGGACCAGGCGCTGCAGCGCGGCGAGCCGGTCGCCGTGCACGGCGATTACGACGCCGACGGCATCACCGCGACCTACCTGCTGGTCGGTGTGCTCGCGGAGCTGGGCGCGGACGTCCGCTGGCGCCTGCCCAACCGCTTCAGCGAGGGGTACGGCATCTCGGCTGCGGCCGTGGAGGAGCTCGCGGCGGCCGGGGTCAAGCTGCTCATCACGGTGGACTGCGGCATCAATGCTCGCGAGGAGGTCGCGCTGGCGCGGACCCTCGGCATGGACGTCATCGTCACCGACCACCACGAGCTGGAGGGCGAGCTCCCGGATTGCACCGTCGTCACGCCGAAGGTCGGGGCCTACCCGTGCCGGCATCTCGCCGGTGTGGGCGTGGCCTTCAAGCTGGCGCACGCCCTTCTGGAGGACGCCGGCGAGCCGCTCGTAGAGCTCCCGCTCGCCCTGCGGCCGTACACCGACCTCGTGGCCGTCGGCACGATCGCCGACGTCGTCCCGCTCGTCGAGGAGAACCGCGTGCTCACCGCCATCGGGCTCGGCCGCCTACGCAGTGCGCCTCGGCCGGGGCTGGCGGCGCTGCTCGAGGTCGCCGGCGGCCGGCCGGGCGCGGCCGACGCGGGAGCTGTCGGCTTCCGCCTCGGCCCGCGGCTCAACGCCGCCGGCCGGCTTGAGGACGCCTCCATCGCCCTGGAGCTGCTCGGCGCCGCCGACCGCGAGGCGGCGCTGCCGCTCGCGCTCAGGCTCAATGAGCTCAATCGCGAGCGGCAGGTCATCGAGGCCGGCATGCTGGAGTCGGCAGTGGCCATGGTGCCCGATCCGCCACCACCGGCGCTCGTGCTCTCGTCGCCCGGCTGGCACGAGGGCGTTGTGGGCATCGTCGCCTCGCGGGTGGCCGAGCGTTTCCACCGCCCGGCAATCCTGCTCAGCGAGGGGGACGAGGAGGCCAAGGGCTCCGGCCGCAGTATCCCCGCGTTCGATCTGCTCGGCGCCGTGGAGCGGTCGTCACGGCACCTGCTGACGTTCGGCGGGCATCGCGCCGCCTGCGGTCTGCGGCTGCGGCGCGACGCCATCCCCGCCTTCCGCGAGGCGTTCGTCGCCGAGGCGGCCGCCGTGCTGAGCGACGACGACCTGCAGCGCACGCGCGAGGTGGACGCAATCGTGGGCGGCGACGAGCTCACGCTCGGTCTCGCCGACGAGCTTGAGCTCCTGGCGCCGCACGGCTTCGGCAACCGCCAGGTCACGCTGCTGCTGCACGCCGCCGAGGTCGTGGCGCCGCGGCTTACCAGGGACAAGCGCCACGCGCAGTATCGCGTGCGCTGCGACGGCAACTCGTGCCAGGCCATCCACTTCAACTTCGACGGCCTGGACGAGCTCAACGCGCCCGGACGCCACGACGTGGCGCTCACGCTCTCCAAGAACGAGTACAACGGCGCGGTGAGCGCGCAGGTGCAGGTTCGCGGCCTGCACCGGCTGGAGCCGCCGGAGGCCGACCTGTGCGCCACCGCCTGCGAGCTCGGCTGCCGCGAGCGGCTGAGCGGCGAGGCGCTGTGGGCGGCCCTGCTCGCCGGCGCGGCCGACCCCAACGCCGGTGAAGCCGCGGACGGCGGCGGCGCGGCCTCCGCCGAGGCCGCCGCTGCGCTCCACACCGCGCGCGCGGCCGGCCGGCTCGTCGACGGCCGCGGTCGCCCGCCCGTCTCGCAGCTGGCGGCGCTCGTCGGCGGCGGCGAGCGCCTGCTCGTGCTCGTCGCCGACGCCGCCCGCCGCCGCCCGCTGCTCACCCACGACGTGCTCCCGCCCGGTCTGAGCGTCACGGGTGCTTACGTCCAGGCGGCCTGCGCGCAGCGTCTGGCCGCAATGGCCGAGGCCTCCGTGGTCATGTCCACAGCGGACGTCGTCCTGGCTCACCCGGAGTTCACGCGCACGTTCAAGCACGTCGCCTTGCTCGACCCGCCCTTCACCACTGCGTCCTGGGCGGCTCTGGCCGCGGCTGCGCCGGACGCTCACCTCCACGCGCTCTGGGGAGCCCGTGAGGCGGACTTCGCACGGCGCCTGCGCGAGGCCCAGCTGGACCTCGACGCGGTCATGCGGCGGGTCTGGAGGTGTCTCGACGCCGGGCAGGGCCGGTTTGGCGATGAGCTCGAGCAGGAACTTCTGGGACGAGGGGCCGTTCTCGCATCCGTGGCCGCCACCGCGGCAGCGCTTTCGGCTCTCCGAGAGTCGGGATTGCTCGTCGCCGGAGCCGACGGCGGCTATCATCTCGAGAGACCGCAGCACAAGATCGACGTCACGAGGACGCCCGCACACCGAGCATGGCACAACAGGTATCAGACACCAGACTTCCTGCCGACCTGCCTGACGACGCAGCTCTGACGCAGGTCCCGCCCGAGTACGGGCCGCTGCTCGACGACCTGTTCGCGGCCGTCGAGCGCTACGACACGGACGTCGACCACGAGCTCATCACCCGCGCCTTCGTCGCGGCCGCCATCCTGCACGGCAGGCAGAGCCGCAAGAGTGGCGAGGCGTACATCCATCACCCGGTCGGCACGGCACTCAACGCCGCCGAACTCAAGCTCGACTCGGTCACCATCGCCGCCGCGCTCCTGCACGACGTCGTGGAGGACACAGGCACACCGCTCAGCTGGATCGAGGAGCAGTTCGGCGCGGAGATCGCCATGCTCGTCGACGGCGTCACCAAGCTCACCAAGATGCACTTCACCTCCCAGGAGGAGGAGCAGGCCGAGAACTACCGCAAGATGATCATCGCGATGGCCACCGACATCCGGGTCATCCTCATCAAGCTGTGCGACCGCCTGCACAACATGCACACCCTCTGCTACCTGAGCAAGCAGAAGCAGATCCAGAAGGCCAAGGAGACGCTCGAGGTGTACGCGCCGCTCGCGCACCGCCTCGGCATCCACAACCTCAAGTGGCAGCTCGAGGACCTCTCCTTCGCTTCGCTGCACCCGCGCAAGTACCAGGAGATCCAGAAGTGGGTCGCGCAGCGCCGGGCCGACCGCGAGTACTACGTGGAGGAGGCGGCCGAGTTCCTGCGCGCCGAGCTCCAGACGGCCGGCATCGAGGCCGACATCACCGGCCGCGCCAAGCACTTCTACAGCATCTACATGAAGATGAGCCGCGGCGGCAAGGAGTTCAACGAGATCTTCGACCTCACCGGCCTGCGCGTGCTGGTCGACAGCATCAAGGACTGCTACGGCGCGGTGGGCATCATCCACTCGGTCTGGAAGCCGATCCCGGGCCGGTTCAAGGACTACATCGCGATGCCCAAGTTCAACCTGTACCAGTCGCTGCACACCACCGTCATCGGGCCGGGCGGCAAGCCGCTCGAGATCCAGATCCGTACCTTCGACATGCACCAGACGGCCGAGTTCGGCGTCGCCGCGCACTGGCTCTACAAGGCGCGCGGCGACCGCGACCAGGACAAGCTGGCCTGGCTGCACCAGATGATGGAGTGGCAGTCCGAGACGGGCGACCCTCGCGAGTTCATGGATACCCTTCGGGTCGACCTCTTCGAGGACGAGGTGTTCGTGTTCACGCCCAAGGGCGACGTCAAGAGTCTCGCCGCGGGGAGTACCCCGATCGACTTCGCCTTCGCCGTGCACACCGACGTCGGCAACCATACCGTGGGCGCCAAGATCAACGGACGCATCGTGCCGCTGCACACCAAACTGGTCAGCGGCGACATCGTCGAGGTCATCACGAGCAAGTCGAGCCGCGGGCCCTCGCGCGACTGGCTCGATATCGTCAACTCGCCGAGGGCGCGGCAGAAGATCCGCCAGCACTTCCGCCGCGAGCAGCGCGAGGACTCGGAGCACTCCGGCCGCGACCTGCTGCAGGAGGCTCTGCGCCGCGAGGGCCTGCCGGCGCAGAAGATCCTGAGCTCCAAGGTGTTCGCCCAGATCTGCAAAGACGTCGGCTACAACAAGCCGGACGACCTCTTCGTGGCGCTGGGCTCCGGCCGCCTGCCCGTCAAGACCGTAGCCCACAAGATCATGCAGCGCGCCGGCACCATGAAGGAGGCCACGCCGCCGCCCGAGATGCTCCCGTCCAAGCCGGTGCAGGACGTCGAGGAGCCCCAGGCGCTCTCCGGCGAGTTCGGCATCGCCGTCGAGGGCATGAGCGACATCATGGTGCGCATGGCCAAGTGCTGTAAGCCCATCCCCGGCGACGACATCGTCGGCTACATCTCGCTCGGCAAGGGCATCACCATCCATCGCAAGGACTGCAAGAACGCGCGCGCCCTCATGAAGAACCCGGAGCGCTTCACCAAGGTCGGCTGGAAGGGCCTCGGCGGCATGGCCTTCCGGGTCGAGATCATGATCGAGGCGCTCGACCGCAACCACCTGCTCGAAGACCTGGCCCGTACACTGTCGGATTCGGGGGTGAACATCATCGGCGGCTCCGTGCAGACGCTGCCCGATGGCGTAGTACGCGACCGGTTCACCCTGGAGGTCGGCGACGTGCGCCAGCTCGACAACATCCTGGCGAACATCCGCAGCATCCAGACGGTCTACGACGCCTATCGCGTCGTCGGAGGCTAGTCGAAGCCCACCAGCGAACGGGGGCTACGCAGGTGCACCCTCAGCGAGCGCGCCGCCGCCGTTCCGGGCGGCGCCCCTGCCGGGCGGTCGACCGTCTCCGCAGCCGTCTGATACGCTTGCTGGCCGAACGCCGACCACTCGAGGTACCATGCCTGAATCCGTCGAAGTCTTCGCCGTGCCGCTCGGTCCGCTCCAGGCCAACTGCTTCATCGTCGTGGAGGGGGAGCATGGACTGGTCATCGATCCGGGCGACGAGGCCAGCGTCATCATCGAGGCGTTCACCGAGTTCGAGTTCGCGCCGGCCGCGGTGCTCGTGACGCACGGGCACTTCGACCACTTCGGCGGCGTCATGCCCGTCGCGCGGCACTTTGACATCCCCGTCTACGTGGGCGCCGAGGACGCCGGCCAGATGGCCGACGGCGGCCTCGGATCCATGGCGGGCTTCGACATCGAGCCGGTCGAGTCCGCCAGGACCATCGAGGGCGAGCAGACGCTCGCCCTCCCCATCTCCGTGCTCGCCATCCCTACGCCGGGGCACTCGCGCGGCTCGTACACCTTCGCCATCGGCGACGAGGAGCTGTTCGTCGGCGACCTGCTGTTCCAGGGCAGTGTGGGCCGAACCGACCTGCCCGGCGGCAACATGGATCAACTCCTCAACTCCGTCGCCACGCTCATCAGGCGTTTCCCGCCGGACGCGACCGTCCACTGCGGCCACGGCCCGGACACTTCGCTGGGTCGCGAACTGGCGCTTAACCCCTTCCTCTCGCCCATCCGTCACGACCCGGAGCACCGCTGGTGAGCGGCCCGAGGGCGCCCAAGGGCACCTACGACCTCCTGCCGGACGACGCCGCGGAGCGCGACGCCGTCGTCGCCGCGGCGGCGCGCGTGTTCGCCGCCTACGGCTACCGGCGCATCGTCACACCCGAGTTCGAGGAGACGGGGCTGTTCGAGCGCGGAGTCGGCGAGGCGACCGACATCGTGCGCAAGGAGATGTACACCTTCACCGACAAGGGCAACCGCACGCTCACCCTGCGCCCGGAGGGTACGGCCCCCGTGTGCCGTGCGTACGTGGAGCACGGCATGCACAAGCTGCCGCTGCCGGTGAAGCTCTGGTACTACTGCCCGATGTTCCGCTACGAGAAGCCGCAGGCCGGGCGCTACCGCGAGCACTTCCAGATCGGGGCGGAGGCCATCGGCTCCGCCGAGCCGGCCGTGGACGCGGAGGTGATCCTCCTGCTGGCGGCCATCTTCGACGAGCTCGGCGTGGAGGGCGTGACCCTCAACATGAACAGCATGGGCGACCCGCAGTGCCGGCCGGCTTACGTCGACAGACTGCGCGAGTACCTGCGCGGCCGCGAGGGCGCACTCTGCGGCGACTGTCTGGAGCGCATCGAGATCAACCCGCTGCGCACGTTCGACTGCAAGGTCGAGAGTTGCCGCGCGGTGCTTGACGAGGCCCCGCGTATCAGCGATCACCTGTGCCCGGAGTGCCGCGAGCACTTCGACAGCGTACTCGCGCTCGTCCGGGCCGCCGGGCTCGAGCCCAGCCTCGACTTCCGGCTGGTGCGCGGGCTGGACTACTACACGCGCACCACCTTCGAGTTCAATTCCGACCGCTTGGGCGCCCAGAGCGGCGTGGGCGGCGGCGGGCGCTACGACGGTCTCGTCGAGCAGATCGGCGGGCATCCGACGCCGGGCGTGGGCTGGGGCAGCGGCCTCGAGCGCATCGCCCTGGCGATGCGCGAGCCGCTCGCCGTGCCCCAGGCGACAGGCGCCTTCATCGTCGCCTTCAACGACGACGCGCGCGCCGATGCGTTCGGCTGCGCGCAGACGCTGCGCCGCTCCGGCGTACCGGCGGAGCTGGACCTCGCCCGGCGCAGCCCCAAGGGCCAGCTCAGGCAGGCGGGGCGCAGCGGCGCCCGCTTCGCCGTGCTGCTGGGCCTCGACGAGCTCGCCGACGGCATGGTGCGGCTCAAAGACCTGGCCGGCGGCAGGGAAGAGGACGTCGCCGCCGCCGACCTTCCGGCGATCGTCGCCGCCCGACTGGAGAGTGAGGCCTGATGTTGCGCGACACCTATCCCGGCGAGCTCCGCGCCGCCGACGTCGGCCGCGAGGTGCGCCTCGCCGGCTGGGTGGCTCGCCGGCGCGACCACGGCGGCCTCATCTTCATCGACCTCCGCGATCGCAGCGGCATGGTGCAGCTCGTGGTGGACCCGTCTCGCGCCTCCGAGTCGCACGCCCTCGCCGAGCAGGTTCGTCCGGAGTTCGTGCTCGCCGTGACGGGCACGGTCGTCGCCCGCTCGCCCGAGACCGTGAATCCCAAGCTCCCGACCGGCGAGGTCGAGGTCAAGGTCGCCGCGCTTGAGATCCTGAGCCGCGCCAAGACCCCTCCATTCGAGATCGAGACCGCCGAGCAAGTCGACGTGGACGAGACGCTGCGCCTCAAGTACCGCTACCTCGACCTGCGCCGCGCCCCCATGCTGGCTAACCTGGAGCTGCGCAACGCTGCGGCCCAGGCGGCACGCTCGTTCCTCAACGCCAACCGCTTCATCGAGGTGGAGACGCCAGACCTCACCAGGTCGTCGCCGGAGGGCGCGAGGGACTTCCTCGTTCCCTCGCGCCTGCAGCCGCACCATTTCTACGCGCTCCCGCAGAGCCCGCAGATGTTCAAGCAGATCCTCATGGTCGCGGGCATGGACCGCTACTACCAGTTCGCGCGCTGCTTCCGCGACGAGGACCTGCGCGCCGACCGCCAACCCGAGCACACGCAGATCGACATCGAGACGTCGTTCCTCACGGTGCCCGAGATCCGTGAGCTGCTCGAGGGCCTCATGACGACCATCTTCGAGGGCGTGGGGGAGACCCCGCCGGCGGCGCCGCTGCCCAGGCTCTCGTACGACGAAGCGATGCTCAGATACGGCTCGGACAAGCCGGACCTGCGCTACGGCTTCGAGATCGTCGAGCTCAGCGAGACCTTCGCCGCGAGCGAGTTCAAGGTGTTCCGCGGCGCCGTCGACGGCGGCGGGGTGGTGCGCGCCGTCCGGGCGCCCGGCGGCGGATCCCTCAGCCGGGCCCAGATCGACAGGCTCACCGAGCTCGCCAAGGAGCACGGCGCCAAGGGCATGGCCTACGTGTACGTGGAGGAGGGCCGCGCCCTGCGCGGCCCCATCGTCAAGTTCCTCGCGGAGGCCGAGCAGTCCGCCCTGGTCGAGAAGGTCGGCGGTGAGCCCGGCGACCTGGTCGTCTTCGCCGCCGACGAGGCGCTCGTCGCCGCCGAGGTGCTCGGCGCGCTGCGCCTCGCGCTCATCGGCCTGCTCGCGCCCGAGCCGTCGGCGCGCTGGTCGCTGCTCTGGGTCGAGGAGTTTCCCCTCTTCGAGATCGACAAGGAGAGCGGGCAGCTCACCTACGGCCACAACCCGTTCAGCCTGCCCACCGAAGCCACCATGCCGTTCATGGAGAGCGACCCGCTCGCGGTCAGGGGCGCGCAGTACGACCTGGTGCTGAACGGCGTCGAGCTCGGCTCCGGTTCCCTGCGCAACCACGACGCCGCCGTCCAGCGCGTCATCCTGCGGGCGCTCGGCATGAGCGACGCGCGCATCGACGAGGCGTTCGGCTGGTTCCTCGAGGCGCTCGAGTACGGCGCGCCGCCGCACGGGGGCATCGGCCTGGGCTTCGACCGCGTCATCATGCTCCTCGCCGGCGCCGACTCCATCCGCGATGTCATCGCGTTCCCCAAGACCTCGTCGGGCGGCGACCCGATGACGGGCGCGCCGGGCGCGGTGTCGGCCGACCAGCTCAAGGATCTGCGCATCCGGCTCGGCTGACCCGCATCCGTCCCGGGGCGCCCTTACGCGCTCGCCCTCAAGCTTTTTGCAGGGCTGCCGACAAGATTGTTGAATCAGTGGACGTTTGCTAGGATGGCGCGGCTCGACCTTGTTCGTGACCTCGCCACATTCTCGAGCCAACACGAACACATCGGGAGCTCGTTCGCCGGATCGTCCGTGGACGCTTCGGGAGGGCACCCACCTGCGAGAGCAGGTTCGAGAATAACGCGAGCACGGCAAGGTGGAGCTCTTTCTCTCTTTGGAGGGGGCCGGCATGGGGATCTTCGAGCGCAACCGGACGTTCCTGCTTGGGGCGATCCTGATCCTGGTGGTCGGCGCACTGCTGTTCGCCGGCGTGGTCGCCATGCGCGTCATGGCCGAGGGAGAGCCCGAAGCCGCGCCCGCCGCGGAGCAGCCTGCCTCGTACAACACCGTCAGCAGCTTCGGCATGACCGGCTACGAGCCGCTCACCATTGAGCCCACGGCCGACACCCCCGAGTTCATCACCAAGCGTCTCGACGAGAACCGCGGCATCGTCCTCCTGGTGTACGTCAAGGGCGCGAGCGACGATATGGAGATGCTGTCGTACTTCAACGACATCAAGGCCAACTACGCGGCGGACAGCTCGTTCTTCTCCTTCGAGGCGCGTGAGTCCAAGCAACTCGGCGACCTGCTGGCGCAATTGCGCGTGAGTGACCCTCCGATCCTCGCCATCATCCGCGGAGACGGCCAGGTCGCTAACCTCTACACGGGCTGGATCGGCTTCAAGGTCATGGAGCAGGAGATCGCCGACGCCGTTCGCGGCCTCTGAGCGGCGGCACAGGCTCGAGTCGTCAGGCGGCGCCCTTGCGGGGCGCCGCTTCCGTTTGACCGTCAGCACCCCTGTGGTAGCATAATGCCGACTTTATTGGTTGGGATTCGCTCCCGGGAACGATGGTGCCGACGTGCGCATCTCCTCACGCTGTGAATACGGATTGCGGGCCATGGTGTATCTGGCCGTTCACGACGGCGGCCAGCCGGTGCCGATCTCCGAGATCTCCGCGGCCGAGAGCATCCCGGCCCCGTTCCTGGAGCGCATCCTCGCCAGCCTGCGGGTGGCCGGCCTCGTCAAGGCCACGCGCGGGGTGAGCGGCGGCTTCCAGCTGGCGCAGGCCGCTGCGGACGTCCCAGTCGGCGACGTCGTCACGGCCCTCGAGGGGCCGTTGTCGCTCGTCGGCTGCGTGCCCGACGGCGACGCCTGCGAGCGCGCCGATTCGTGCGCCTCGCGGATCGTGTGGCGCCGGCTGGACAGCGCCATCTCCGGCGCTCTCAACAGCATCACTCTTGCGGACCTGACAAAGGAGGCAGTCACGCCATGAAGACCGTCTACTTCGACCACGCGGCGACGACGCCGGTGGACCCGCAGGTGCTCGAGGCGATGCTGCCCTTCTTCTCCGACCGGTACGGCAACCCGTCTGAGCTCCATCGGCTGGGGCGCGAGGCGCGCGCGGCCGCCGACGCAGCGCGCGCCCAGGTCGCCGCCGTCCTTGGCGCCGGTGAGAAGGAGATCGTCTTCACCTCCGGGGGCACCGAGGCGGACAACCTCGCCCTGTTCGGCAGCCTGGGGCGCTTCCAGCCCGGCCACCTCATCGTGAGCGCCGTCGAGCACCCGGCCGTCATGGAGCCCGCCCGCGCCCTGAACAGGCTGGGCTGGGACGTCGACTTCGTGCCCGTGGACGGCGACGGCCTGATCGACCTCGATGCCTACGAGCAGGCGTTCCGCGACGACACGCGCCTCGCCTCCGTCATGTTCGCCAACAACGTCGTGGGCACGGTCCAGCCGGTAGCCGAGCTCGCACGCATCGCGCACGCAAAGGGCGCCCTGTTCCACACCGACGCGGTCCAGGCCGTGGGCTCGGTGCCGGTCGATGTCGGCCAGCTCGGCGTCGACATGCTCAGCCTGTCAGGTCACAAGCTCTACGGGCCCAAGGGTGTCGGCACGCTCTACGTCAGGCGTGGCACGCGCCTGCAACCCGTGCTGCACGGCGGCGGCCACGAGCGGCGCCTGCGCTCGGGTACCGAGAACGTACCGGGGATCGTCGGGCTCGGCGTGGCCGTGACCCTCTCCGCGCAGCGACTCGCGGCAGACCGGCCGCGGCTCGAAGGGCTGCGCGAAACGCTGGCTCGCGGGGTCGTCGAGCGTATCCCGGAGGTCACGCTCCTCGGTCACCCCACCGAGCGCCTGCCCGGCAACGTCGCCTTCAGCGTGCGGTACGTGGAAGGCGAGTCGATGCTCCTGCAGTTGGACGCGCAGGGCTTCATGGTCTCGAGCGGCTCCGCCTGCGCCTCCGGCTCCCTGGAGCCGTCTCACGTGGTCCTCGCCATGGGCCTCGGCGCCGAGGAGGCGCACGGCAGCATGCGGATCAGTCTAGGGAGGGAGAACACAGGGGAGGAGGTCGACTCGTTCTTGGAGGCCTTCCCGCCGATCGTCGACAAGCTGCGGCAGATGAGCCCGCTGTACGTGAAAGGCTGAGCAGATGTACACCGACCTGGTGATGGACCACTTCACCAACCCGCGCAACGTGGGGGAGATAGAGGACGCTGACGGCATCGGCCAGATCGGCAACCCGGTCTGCGGCGATGTGATGCGCATCAGCATCGCCGTCGACGACAAGGACCGCATCGCCGACGTGAAGTTCAAGACCTTCGGGTGCGGCGCCGCCGTGGCGACCTCGAGCATGGTCACCGAGATGGTGATGGGCAGGAGCATCACCGAGGCGGCCGACATCTCGAACAAGGCCGTCGCCGAGGCGCTCGGCGGTCTCCCGCCGAACAAGATGCACTGCTCCAACCTGGCCGCCGACGCACTGCACCTGGCGATCCAGGACTACCTCGTCAGAAGCGGCCGAGAGGCCGAGGTCGACCAGATCCTCACATCACTCCCAAAAGACCACGAGCGCTCGTCGCACTGAGCGGCGGGGTCGACAGCGCCGTCGCGGCGCTCATGCTGCTTGACGAAGGGCGCAGCTTGGAGACAGCGACGGCACGGCTATGGCCGGGCACTGACCGCCGCAGCTGTTGCTCGCCCGGGGCCCTGCAGCGGGCCGCCCGCAGCGCCGCGCAGCTCGGACTTCCGCACCACGTCCTCGACCTGGAGACTCGGTTCGAGGACGCCGTGGTGGAGCCGTTCGTGCGCGGGTACCTGAGCGGCGAGACACCCAACCCGTGCGTCGACTGCAACCCGGTGCGCCTCGCGGCGCTTGCGGCGCTCGCCGAGGAGCTCAGCCTGCCGCGCGTCGCCACCGGCCACTACGCGCGCCTCGTGTGGCGCGACGGCGAGCCTTGGGTAGCTCGCGCCGCCCACCGGGCCAAGGATCAGTCGTACATGCTCTGGGCCGTGCCGCCGCAGGTGCTGGCACGGCTCGAGTTCCCGCTCGGAGAGCTCGCCAAGGACGCGGTGCGCGCCATGGCGGACGAGGCCGGACTCGACGTGGCGGACGAGCCTGAGAGCCAGGAGGTCTGCTTTGCGCCGGCCGGCTATCAGGTGTTCCTGGAGAGCCGGGGGGTGGCGCCGGTGGCCGGCGATGTCGTGGACGAGGACGGCGCCGTCGTCGGCGCCCACGGGGGGCACTGGCGCTTCACCGTCGGTCAGCGCCGCGGCATCGGGGTGAGCGCCGACCGGCCGCTGTACGTGCTCGAGCGTCGGGCCGCCGAGAACCAGGTCATCGTCGGTGGCCGTGATTCGCTCGAGGTGCGATCGCTGCGGGTGCGCGAGGTCGTAGACCGCGCGCTGCGCGGTGGCGAGGCGCTCGAGGTACAGCTGCGCTACCGCTCGTCGCCGGTGCCCGTCGCCGCGCTCGAGCGCCGCGGCTCCGAGCTGGAGGTCAGGTTGCGCGAGGCGTTCTCTGGCCTCGCGCCCGGGCAGGCGGCCGTGTTTTACCGGGACGACGTCGTCGTCGGCGGCGGCCGCATCGCGGCTCCAGGCGCCGGGGACTGACCGCCTTGCGCTCCCCCCCGCTCTGGTGGCGCGAGTGGTTCCCGTGCGGCTGGGTAGTCTGTGTGCAAAGAAGTCATGTCCGGCGTCTACGCACGGCCCCCAACTGGCCGCCGCACGCGGTATGATACGCTTCGGACGGTCCTCAGATGGCGTGGTCTACGGAAGGAGCGGTGCATGGACTCCACGTTCGGGACGCTCGCGATGGAGACTCCCACCATCGTCCTCAGCTACGCGGCGGCGTTCTTCTTCGTGGTCGTCGCCATCGCCGCGGCCTACGCGCTGTTCAAGGCCGGCGGGACACTCGGACGGGTGGACACTGTGCTCGACGACGTGGACAAGCAGGCTGTTCCGCTCATGCAGAAGGCCGGCACGACGCTCGACGGCGTCAACGCCAATCTCGGCAACGTGGACCAGATCACCAAGGACGTGGCTGACATCACTGACAAGATCGACGCAATGGCCAATGCCGTTGAGGGTGCAGTGAGCACTCCCGCCCGCAAGGCTGCGTCGTTCAGCGCCGGCGTGCAGGGGGCCGTCTCGAGCTTCATGCGCCGCGACAAGGGCGCCCCGGCCGGCGCCGCGGCGGACGAGGGTGCGGCGCGGACCGCGCCGGCTGCTGCCAGCGAGCCTGCCGCTGAGCCCACCACGGAGGCCGCCGCTGCGGCGGCCGATGCCGCCGACGAGGCGGCGACCAGAGCGGCCGAGGCGGCGGACACCGCAGCCGCGGCCGCGCCGGCGGAGTCCGACTCGAGAGCCTGACACATGGGTCTTTCCTCCAAGCTGATCGTCAGCGGCGCCGTCGCCGGCGTCGCCCTCACCTACTACGTGCGTTCGCGTCATGCCCGCACGGGCGAGAACTATCTTGACATCGTGCGCCGCCTGCCCGGCGACGCTCTGCGTTGGGTCGACGACACCCGTGGTCGGGCTACGAAGGCCCTCGAAGAGGGCAAGACCGCGGCCCGCCAGCGCGATGAGGAGTTCTCCCGGCAGTTGCTGGCCGCCGGCGCGTCGTCTGGCCCCTGAGGTGCACCATGGCTGAACGGATCACCCTCGAGGTGCCGGCGACGCTGAGCGCCCTCTCCACCGTGCGTATGGTGCTCGGCGGCTTGGGCACGCGCCTCGACTTCTCGCTCGAGGACCTCGACGACCTCTTCCTCGCGACCGACCGCCTCCTCGAAGCGGCGCTCGACGCCGAGGACCTCACCAGCCTGCGCGTGGAATGCCTGCTCGACGGGGCCATGCTGCGCGTCGGCGCCGGGCTGTTCCACTCCAGCGAGCTGCGCGACCAGGTGGCCGTCACCCCGGGAGGCTGCATCGACCTCTGCACGCTCCTGCGGCGCCTGGTCGACGACGTCGTGGTGGAGGAGGACGGCGACTGCTTCAGTGTCGTCATCGTCAAGTACCGTACGGAGCCGCCGGCGTGAGCAATCGAGAGGACAGACGCGTCAACGACCCGCTCGACCTGGAGTCGCTGCCCGGGCAGGCTCGGCGCGTGCCGGACGCCGACGAGGAGTCGGAGGGACAGGAGACCTCTCACGAGGGACCCTCCGCAGACCCGGAGGGTCGCGGCAAGGCCGACTCGGAGAAGCTCGACCAGTACCTGCTGCGCCGCTATCACCTGCACGGCGACCGCAAGGCGCGGGAGCAGCTCATCACCATGTACCTGCCGCTGGTGCGCTCCCTCGCGCGCCGGTACGCGTCTCGCGGCGAGCACTTCGACGACCTCGTCCAGGTGGGCGCCATCGGGCTCATCAAGGCCATCGACCGGTTCGACCTCGAGCGTGGTGTGGAGCTCACCACGTACGCCACGCCCAACATCGTCGGCGAGATCAAGCGCTACTTCCGCGACAAGGGCTGGTCAGTGCGGGTGCCGCGCGGGCTGCAGGAGCTCAATATCCGACTCAACAAGGTCATCGACGAACTGGTCCCCAAGTTGCAGCGCTCGCCGACCATCAACGAGCTCGCCGAGGCGGCCAACGCCACCCCCGAAGAGGTTCTTGAGGCGCTCGAGACCAGCCAGGCGTACAATTCCGTCTCTCTGCAGGCGTCGCCCAACGGCGAGTCCGGAGAAGAGGACGCCGGCCTCATCGACTACCTGGGCGGCGAAGAAGAGGCCTACGACACCATGGAGGACCGTACCACGCTCGCGCCCGGCTTCGCGAAGCTGGACAAGCGCGAGCGCTACATCCTCCACCTGCGCTTCTTCGAGGGACTCACCCAGAGTCAGATCGCCGAGCGCGTGGGCATATCGCAGATGCACGTCTCGCGCCTCATCAGGCGCTCGCTTGAGAAACTGCGGGAGGAGATCGGCGATCTCGACAACCCGCTGCCGCCGCGTTCGTCCGACGACGCACGCTGACGGTCGTCCAGACACCCATCTCCACCAAGAGGCCCCCACGTGAACGCTGCCGACATCCGTGACCTGTACCGAGAGTTCTTCGTCGCTCGCGAGCACCTGGCGGGCGAGCCCGCCGGCCTCGTGCCCGCGGGCGACACCAGCGTCCTCTTCACCACCGCCGGCATGCAGCAGTACAAGCCGTACTTCCTCGGCGTGGACACCCCGCCGGCCAAGCGCATCACTACCTGTCAGCGGTCGTTCCGCACCTCGGACGTCGAGAACGTTGGCAAGACGGCCAGGCACCTCACCTTCTTCGAGATGCTCGGCAACTTCTCGTTCGGCGACTACTTCAAGACCGAGGCCATCCAGTGGGCGCTCGAGCTCTCAGACCAGCTCGGCATCCCGCGCGACAGGATCTGGGTGAGCGTCTTCGGCGGCGACGCGCAGGTGCCGGCGGACGAGGAGGCGGTGGAGCTCTGGAAGTCACACGGCTTCACCGACGAGCGCATCGTCCGCCTCGGCCGTGGCGACAACTTCTGGGGCCCTGCCGGGCCCACGGGCCCCTGCGGACCCTGCTCCGAGCTGTACTACGACTTCGGCCCCGAGGTGGGCTGTGACGACCCGGACTGCAAGCCGGGCTGCGACTGCGACCGGTACCTGGAGTACTGGAACCTCGTGTTCGTCCAGTACGACATGGACGAGGCCGGCAACCTCACGCTGCTCGCCAAGGGCAGCATCGACACCGGCATGGGCCTCGAGCGCATCGCCAGCATCAGCCAGGGCGTCACGAACGTGTTCGATACCGACCTCTTCAAGCCGCTGGTGGAGCGGAGCGCTGAACTGGCGGGCGTCAGGCCCACGGCCTCGCCCGCCGTCACCCGCGCGCTGCGTACCATGGCCGAGCACGCCCGCGGCGCCTCGTTCCTCATCATGGACGGCGTACTGCCGGGCAACGACGGCCGCGACTATGTGCTGCGCCGCGTCATCCGCCGCGCCGTGCAGCAGGCCGTTGCCATCGGCGTCGAGACGCCGTTCCTGGCCACGCTCACCGACGCGGTGGTGGACCTCATGGGCGGCGCGTACCCGGCGCTCGTGGATGCGCAGCCGGAGATCCGCCGCGTGGTCGACGACGAGGAGGTCCGCTTCCGCCGCACGCTCGACCAGGGCATGGGTATCCTCGAGGAGGCCCTGCGGCGCGCTCGCGACGCCGGCACCGAACTGCCAGCCGAGGTCGCCTTCGAGTTGCACGACACCTACGGCTTCCCGTTCGACCTCACCCGTGAGATCGCGGCCGAGCAGGACATGACCGTGGACGAGCAGCGCTTCAGCCACCTCATGGAGGAGCAGCGCGAGCGCGCCCGGGCAGCCCAGAAGGAGGGCGCGTTCGCGTCCGGTCCGGGCGAGGTGGAGGACTTCCAGCGGCGCTACGCAGAGAACGCCTCCGAGTTCGTCGGGTACGAGCGGCTCGAGGTGTTCACCGTCGTGCGCGCGATCGGTCAGCTCGGCGACGGCCGCGTGGCCGTCAAGCTCGCCGAGTCCCCGTTCTACGCCGAGGGCGGCGGGCAGGTCGCGGACACCGGCTGGATCCACACCGACTCGGGCAAGCTCGAGGTCGAGAACGTGGTCAAGTTCGAGAACGACCAGGTCGTCGTAGCGCGACCGCTCGAGGGCAGCGTCGTCGGGTGCGAGCGCGCCAAGGCCATGGTCAACGCCGTGCGGCGCCACCAGACGGCCTGCAACCACACGGCGACGCACCTGCTGCACAACGCCCTGCGCATCGTGCTCGGCGAGCACGTACGCCAGGGCGGGTCAATGGTGCGCCCGGAGCGCCTGCGCTTCGACTTCTCCATCCGCGAGGCGCCGACCGCCGAGCAGCTGCGCCAGGTCGAGGACCTGGTCAACCGCCGCATCGTCGAGAACCACCAGGTGCGGCCGTTCGTCACCACCCGCGAGTACGCCGCCGAGATCGGCGCGCTGGCGTTCTTCGAGGAGAAGTACGGCGAGTTCGTGCGCGTGCTCGAGATCGACGACTTCAGCCGCGAGCTGTGCGGCGGCACGCACGTCTCGTCCACGTCGCAGATCGGCCTGTTCAAGATCACCTCGAGCCAATCCGTGGGGGCCAACACGCGGCGCATCGAGGCAGTCACCTCGGCCGCGGCGATCGAGCACTACCGTGGCCTCGAGCACGAGTGGGATGCGCTGGCCACCGAGCTCAAGGTCCGCCCCGACCGCGTCACGGCCACGGTGGAGAGACTCGCCGCGCAGATCAAGGACCTCGAGAAGAAGCTCAAGGCGGCGGAGAGCGGGGAGCGCCGCGATCTCGCCGCCGAGCTGGTGGACGGCGCCGTCGAGGCCGGCGGCGTGGTGGTCGTGTCCGGCTCGCCGCAGGTGGAGACGGCCGACGAACTGCTCACGCTGGTCGATGAGATCCGCACCAGAAGGCCGGACTGCGTCGCGCTGCTGGCGTCCGAGGTCGACGGCCGTGTGGCCGCCGTCGTCGCCGCCAGCGACGCCGCGGTCGGGCGCGGGGTCAAGGCCGGCGACGTCATGAAGGCCATACTGCCGGCCATCGGCGGCAAGGGCGGCGGCAAGCCCACACTGGCGCGCGGCGGCGGGTCCGCGGTGGACGGCATCGGCGCCGCCCTCGAGGCCGGCACCGCGTACGTCAGGGACGTCCTCGGCGCCTGAGTGAAGCTCGTCGCGCTCGACCATGGCACGGTCCGCACCGGCGTCGCCGTGAGCGATGAGACCGGGACCATCGCGCGGCCGCTCACGGTGGTCGAGCGCGTCGGCACCGAGGCCGGGTTCGCGGCGCTGCTCGCGATCATCACGTCTGAGCAGCCCGGGCGCATCGTGGTAGGCTTGCCGCTGTCACTCGACGGCGGGGAGCACGGGCAGGCGCGTTCTGCCAGAGCGTTCGCGGCGCGCCTCTCCGCGGCCGTCGAGGTCCCCGTCGAGTTGTTCGACGAGCGCTTCACGTCGAAGCTCGCCGACCAGCGCGGCGGGGCTGCGGGCCGCGACGCACGCGCCGCCGCGACGCTCCTCGAGGACTACCTCAGGACGGTACATGGACAGGGCACCTGACGACGCGAACAACGGGCCGCGGCCGGCAATGGGCTCGCGGCCGGCCGGCCGGGGGTGGCAGCGCTACGAACCAGGGCGCGGGTCCGCTCCGGCCGGCGGCGCCGGGCAGCGGCCGGAGAGACGCCCCGCCGGCCGCGGTCGCCGGCGCCGGCGCGGCCGCCTCCTCGGCTACCTGCTCGTCGCCGTCCTCGCACTCGTCATCGGCGGCGGCGTGGGCTACGCGCGGGCCTACTTCTCGGACGGCGAGGTGGGCGGCACCGTCACCGTGGTCGTCGAGGAGGGCTCAAGCCTGCGCGCCATCGCTGCCGAGCTCGAGGAGCAGGGCGTGGTCAAGCACGCGCGCGCCTTCGAGATCCGCGCAGACGCCGACGGCTACGCCACGCGCTTCATGCCGGGTACCTACACCTTCCGCGTCAACGAGCCCTATGACGCCCTAGTGGCCAAGCTCCTGAAAGGCGTCAAGCCCCGCACGGTGAAGGTATCCATTCCCGAGGGGTCCACGCTCCGGCAGGCGGCGGGCATCGTGTCCGGAGAACTCGCCCGGATCTCGCGGCAGGACTACATCGACGTCGCCCGTGACGACCCGCCGCCGTTCACACTCGAGGGCTACAAGAAGGGCGCCACGCTGGAGGGCATGCTGTTCCCGGCGACGTACGACGTCCTGCCCAAGGAGGCGTCGGCCGATCGCTTCGTGAAGAACCAGATCAAGACGTTCGAGGCGTACTTCGCCAAGGTGGACATGACGCAGGCCAGGGCCGCCAACCTCACCGAGTACGACGTCGTGATCATCGCCTCGATGGTCGACCGCGAGGCCCTCGTGCCGGCCGAGCGGGCCGTTGTGGCGGCCGTGATCTGGAACCGTCTGCGCAAGGACATGCTCCTGCAGATCGACGCGACCATCCAGTACGCGTTGGGCAAGACGAAACCGCTGCTCACGTATGACGATCTCGAGATCGAATCGCCTTACAACACGTACAAGCACACCGGCCTGCCGCCGACGCCCATCTCCAACCCGGGTCTCGCCGCCCTCAAGGCCGCGGCGAACCCCACCGACGACAAGTACCTCTACTATGTCGCCCGCAATGACGGTACGGGCCGTCACTATTTCTCCGTCACGTACGACCAGTTCCTCACCGACAAGGCGAAGGCCGCCGCCAACGGGGAGTAGGCGGCCTGCGCCTGCCGACAGCTCCGGGCAGGAGCCGCGCGGCGGGCGGCCAATCTAGGAGTACGCCCGCCGCGCCTGTCGTGGCGGGCGAAGGGGGCATCACGGTCAGCGGAACCACACACGTCATCGGCATCATCGGCGACCCCGTGTCGCACTCGCTCTCGCCGCGCCTGCACAACGCCGCCTTCGCCGCTCTCGGGCTGGACTACGTCTACGTGCCGTTGCCGGTGAGGGCGGAGCGCGTCGGCGACGCGGTGCGCGGCCTGGCGGCGCTGGGGTTCCGCGGCGCCAACGTCACCATCCCACACAAGGGCGCCGTCATCCCGCACCTGGACGAACTGTCGGAAGACGCGCGCCTCGCGGAGGCGGTGAACACGATCGTCGTGGACGGCGGCGCTCTGCGCGGCTTCAACACGGATGTGGAAGGCGTGCGGGCGGCACTCGTCGCAGGGGCGGGCGGATCGCTGGACGGCGCTCCGGCGCTGGTGTTCGGCGCCGGTGGAGCCGGCCGCGCTGCCGCGCTGGCTCTGGCGCGACTCGGGTGCTCCCTGACGATCGTCAACAGGACGCCCGCCGCGGCGGAGCGCCTGGCCGCGCTCATCACAGCGGGCGTCCCCGGCGTTGCGTGCACGTGGACTCCGTTGTCCGCGCTGACGGAGCAGTCCGTCGGCCGTCAGCGCGTCGTCGTCAACGCCACATCACTAGGCATGGCCGGGGAGGGTAAAGTCCCCGTCGTGCTGGCCGATAACGTAACGGCGGGGCAAGTCGTATTCGATACCGTATACGCTTCCGCGGCGACCGACTTCCTCGTGGCGGCGCAGGCTCGCGGAGCGACCGTCGTCGACGGCCTGACGATGCTGCTGTGGCAGGCGGCCGGGGCGTTCAGCCTGTGGACCGGTCTGCCCGCGCCGCTGGAAGTGATGCGAGATGCGGTCCAAGGATGACAGGACGACCGAGAACACCACACCGGATAGCCTGACCGGACGCGGAGGAGACGAGCTGGAATCCATCATGGATCCTGCGGGGCGCTTGCCGGACCCGGAACGTGACGGGCAGTCGGCGGCCGACGTCGTAGACGGGCTTTTGGCCGACCCCGGCGCGGATGCGAACGCCGAGCGCTTCGCACTCGACGCGCTCGAGCCGGCCCTCGGCCCCGAGCCCAGGGTGGAGGAGCCGGTCGGGCCTGCCCGCGAGGAGCGCGCAGCGTCTCCGGACGAGGCCGACGCTATCGTGCGCAGCCAGCGTACGAGCAAGCTGCGGCTGGGCGACATCCTCACGGAGATGGGCCTGGTCACGGGCGAGCAGGTGGAGAGCGCGCTCGGGCGCCAGAAGGACACACGCAAGCGCCTGGGCCAGCTGCTCCTCGAAGATGGGTTCGTCACCCAACTCGACCTCACGAAGGCGCTAGCACAGAAGTTCGGCGTGAGCTTCCTGGACCTCACGGCGACCCGCTTTGACGCCGCCGCCACCGCGTACATAGACGAGAAGCTGGCGCGGCGCTACGGCGCCGTGCCCGTCCGCTTCCTCGACGACAACACGCTCCTCGTGGCGATGGTCGACCCGCAGAACCTGCCGGCGCAGGAGGACCTCGCGATCATCACCGGCTTCCCGATCCAGCCGGCGATCGCCAGCGAGGAGGACGTCTTCGGCGCCATCGCCCGCATCTACCGCGAGAAGGCGGAGATCGGCGAGAACGCGGACGAGGTGGGCGCCGAGCTCGAAGACGCGATCACCGACATCCGCGACGCCACCGAAGAGGCGCCGATCGTCAAGCTCGTGAACTCCGTGATCGCCCAGTCGGTCGACGACGCCGCCAGCGACATCCACTTCGAGCCGCAGGCCAAGGAACTCGTCGTGCGCTTCCGCATCGACGGTGTGCTCCACGAGATCATGTCCATCCCGCGACGCATGCAGTCCGGCGTCCTCAGCCGGCTCAAGATCATGGCCGAGCTCGACATCGCCGAACGCCGCGTGCCGCAGGACGGGCGCATCGGCCTCATGGTGGGCGGCAAGCCCATCGACATGCGCGTCGCCACGCTGCCCACTGTGTACGGCGAGAAGGTCGTCATGCGCCTCCTCGACAAGTCGAACGTGATGCTCGATCTGGAGGAACTCGGGTTCGCAGAGAAGGCGCTCAAGCGGTTCCGCAAGTCGTTCACCAAACCCTACGGCGCGATCCTCGTCACCGGGCCGACCGGGTCCGGCAAGTCGACTACGCTGTACGCGGCGCTGAACATCCTGAACTGTGCCGAGAAGAACATCATCACGGTCGAGGACCCGGTGGAGTACCGCCTCACCGGCATCAACCAGGTCCAGGTCAACACCCGGGCGGGGATGACGTTCGCCGCCGCTCTGCGCTCGATCCTGCGCTGCGACCCGGACATCGTGATGGTGGGGGAGATCCGCGACCGCGAGACGGCGCTCATCGCCATCGAGTCGGCGCTCACCGGACACATGGTGCTCAGCACGCTGCATACCAACGACGCTCCCGGCGCGCTCTCGCGCCTCACGGAGATGGGCATCGAGCCGTTCCTCACCTCGTCGGCGGTCGACGCCGTGCTGGCGCAGCGGCTGGCACGGCGGCTCTGCTCCCAGTGCAAGGAGCCGTACACGGCGACCCGGGAGATGCTCCGCAAGAACGACTTCCCCCCCGAGGTTTGTGACCGGGATGACGTCGTCCTGCACCGTGCGAAAGGGTGCTCGAGGTGCAACAATACCGGCTACAAGGGGCGGCTCGGACTCTACGAGGTGATGATCGTCAGCGAGGCGATCCGGCGACTCACCGTCGAACGCAAGAGTGCCGACGAGATCGGCCGTGTGGCTGCGGCGGAGGGCATGAAGACGCTGCGCGAGGACGGCATCGACAAAGTGCTGCTCGGGATGACCTCCGTGGAGGAGATCGCCCGTGTGATCGTTTGACCTGGTAACGCTGGCGAGGATGTGAACATGGATCTGGTCGACGTACTTCTCGAAGTCCTGGAACGGGACGCGAGCGACCTGCACCTCACGGTGGGGTCGCCGCCGATCATCCGCATCAACGGTCAGCTGGAGCGCATGGACTATCCGCGCCTCAGCGCCAACGACACACGCGAGCTCATCTACTCGATCCTCTCCCAGGACCAGCGCCAGCGCCTGGAGAACGAGTGGGAGATCGATTTCTCGTACTCCGTTCCGGGCCGCGCCCGCTTCCGCGTCAACGCCTACTTCCAGCGTAACAGCCTCGGATCCGCGTTCCGGCTCATCCCCATCAACATCAAGAAGCTCGAAGACCTGGGCCTGCCGCCGGCCCTGCATGATCTGACGCGCAAGCCGCGCGGGTTCGTCATCGTCACCGGCCCCACGGGCTCCGGCAAGTCCACGACGCTCGCGGCGATGATCGACGAGATCAACGAGACGCGCGACGAGCACATCATGACGATCGAGGACCCCATCGAGTTCCTCCATCGCCACAAGAAGTGCATGGTCAACCAGCGCGAGGTGGGCGCGGACACCAAGAGCTTCAACCGCGCCCTCAAGAGCGTCCTGCGCCAGGACCCGGACATCATCCTCGTCGGCGAGATGCGCGACACCGAGACCATGGGTACCGCGCTGACCGCCGCCGAGACCGGCCACCTCGTGTTCGCGACGCTGCACACCCAGGACGCGCCGCAGACCATCGACCGCATCATCGACGTCTTCCCGCCGCACCAGCAGGAGCAGATCCGGGTGCAGCTCAGCACCACGCTCATGGGCGTCTGCACCCAGCAGCTGCTGCCCACGCGCGACGGGCGCGGCCGCTGCGTGGCCTGCGAGCTCCTCGTCCCGACGCCCGCGGTCCGCAACCTCATCCGCGAGGGCAAGACGCACCAGATCTACTCGACGATGCAGACCGGCACCGCCTTCGGCATGCAGACCATGGACGCGGCGCTGGCCGACCTCGTGCGCCGCGGCATCATCACCAGGGAGCTGGCCAAGAACCGCTCGAGCACGCCTGCGGAGTTCGAGCGGCTGCTGGGCCAGCCGGTCGCCGCCGCGGCCGGCCGCCGCTGAGCGCTGCAGGAATCGCGGCTCGAGCCGATAATGACAGCGTAAGAACGCCAGTCGTCAAAGGGCGTGCCGGCCAGCCGGTCGCCAGAGGGGCGTAGGAGAGGCAATGACGAACTTCGCGTACAAGGCGCTCGACGGGCGCGGCACGCAAGCCGTCGGCGAGATCGATGGCGAGAGCAAGGCCGCCGTTGCCGCCGCTCTGCGCAGCCGCGGCCTCACCGTGCTCGACCTCAACGAGGTCAAGCACGGGTGGGGCCAGATCCAGATCGGCGGCCGCATCAAATCCAAGGACCTCACGGTCTTCTCGCGTCAGTTCGCCACCATGGTGAACTCCGGCCTCTCCATGCTGCGCTGTCTCTACGTGCTGGAGGAGCAGACGCCCAACAAGAAGTTCGCCGCCGTGATCGGCGAGATCCGCGCGGACGTCGAGGCGGGTATCGCATTGTCGGACGCGCTCGAGAAGCACCCCAAGGTCTTCAGCCGGCTCTACGTCAGCATGGTCAGGGCCGGCGAGCTCGGCGGCATCCTCGATGAGGTCCTCAACCGGCTGGCCACCCAGCTGGAGAAGGAGGACAGCATCCGCCGGGCGGTCAAGTCGGCGATGGTGTACCCGATCCTCATCGGCAGCTTCGCCGTCATCGTGCTCATCGGCATGGTGCTGTTCCTCATTCCGATCTTCGCCGGCATGTACAGGGACCTGGGCAACGCCCAGCTGCCCTTGCTCACGCGCATCATGATGAGCATCTCCAACGCCGCGCTCAACTTCCCCTGGAACATCCTGATCTTCGTGGCGATCATCGCCGGCATCTACGGCCTCATCCGGCTCAAGCGCACCGACCGTGGCCATCATGCCTGGGACAGGTTCAAGCTGCACATCCCCATGGGCATCGGCCAGATCATCCGCAAGCTGGCGATCGCGCGCTTCTCGCGCACGCTCGGCACGCTCATCACCTCCGGCGTGCCGATCCTGCAGGCCATCGAGATCACCGGTCAGGCGGCCGGCAACGTGGTCATCGAGGACGCCATGGTCGACGTGCAACAGAGTGTCAAGGAGGGGCAGCCCATCACCACGCCCCTCGAGAAGGTCTCCGTGTTCCCCGCCATGGTCACGCAGATGATCTCCGTGGGCGAGGAGACCGGTTCCCTGGACGCCATGCTGGGCAAGATCGCGGACTTCTACGAGGACGAGGTCAACGCGTCGGTCAAGTCGCTGACGTCCATCCTCGAGCCGATCCTCATGCTGTTCGTCGGCGCGCTCGTCGGTACCGTCGTCATCTCGATGTACCTGCCGATCTTCAACATGATGAACATCGTCAAGTGACGACGGAGACCGTCACCTAGGGAAGAAGGGGCTTGGCGTGGAGAATGAACAACTCCTCGCCGTCTACGAAGAGACGAGATCGCCGGCGACGCTCGACGAGCTCGTGCGCCGCAACCAGAACCTGCTGCACCACATCCTCAAGCGGTTCTCCTATGCGAGCGAGCCCTACGAGGACCTGCTGCAGGTGGCGAACCTCGGCCTGATCAAGGCGGCGCAGCGCTTCGACGGCGGCCGCGGCGTGCGCTTCAGCACCTACGCCACGGCGATCGTCGACGGCGAGCTGCGCCACCACCTCCGGGACTCTCTGCTCATGCGCCAGCCACGCTGGGTCAAGAAGGTCTACCGGCAGATCCAGGAGGAGTCGACCGAGCTCTCGCGCAAGCTCGGCCGGCCGCCGGAGGTGGCCGAGCTCGCGCTGGCGCTGAACATCAACGAGGACGGCATCCTGGAGGTCATGAACCTCTACTCGCGCATCCAGCTGCACAGCCACGACGAGCCATTCTCGCCCGCCGAGTTGCAGGCCGAGGCCGACCCGCACATGATGCACAGCATCCGGCAGCAGACGTTCGCGCTCCCCATCGAGGACAAGATCGCGCTCTACGCGGCCCTGGACCGGCTCTCGGCCTTCCAGAAGCGGCTCATCTACCTGCTGTTCTTCAAAGACCTCACGCAGAACGAGGTCGCGCAGGAGTTGGGTCTGACGCAGAAGAGGGTGTCACGGGAGTCGATCAAGGCGCTGGGGCGCCTCAAAGAGGTCATGGGCAAGAAGGTGTTCTGACTTCGACTAGAGATTCGTTCCAGTCCGGCCCGTCGAGAGGGGGGCAGCCTGATCGTGAGAGCACGGAGTTCGCGATGCTCGTTGCGCCGGCGTTGCCTGAACTGTAAAGAGTCTGAGCGAATTGCCGAAGTAGGTGTCTAGGAATCGGACCAGGAGGCACCATAGGGGCAGAGGCGCAAAGGGCAAACCACTTGCGAAGGTGGGGCGCAAAGCTACAGGACTCACGTAGTCGGCTGGGCTGCCGCCACAGAGTGACTTCGCAGCCCGTGGTGCCCGAGACAGTGGACCACGGGCTTTGTGCTGCGGGGGCAGCGGGGGCAGGAGGAGTTCCACCCGTGGCAGAAGTAGACAGCGTTTACGGGACTGACAACAGCGAGTCAAAGCCAGGCAGAAGCTACTGAGAGGAGTCAGGCAATGAAGAGGTTCCGCAAGAGCGAGGGCTTCACCCTCATCGAGCTGCTGATCGTGATCATCATCATCGGCATCCTCGCCGCGATCGCGATCCCGATGTTCCTCGGCCAACGCGACAAGGCCAAGGAGTCGGCAGTCAAGGAAGGCATCCACAGCATCCAGATCGGCGTCCAGAGCTTCGCTGTCGACAACAACGACTCGTACCCGACGGTGGCCCAGATGACAGCGGCGTCTGCGGCCGTCGCTCCGGCTGCGATGACCACCTATGTTGACAACTGGCCAGGTAACCCTTGGCACGCGACGAACCTGATGTTCTACAACGCTGCGTTCTCGCAGGGTGACTACACGTATTCCCTGCCGTCGGCCGACACCTTCCAGCTGCAGGGCTCAGGAAAGACCGCCTATATCATCACCGTTCCGTGATCTGATCTTGCCAATCTGATTCGGGCGCCCGGGGCGGCTGCAGACGCAGCCGCCCCGGGCGTTTTCTCATCCGATGCAAGCGGGCTGTACTGCAGCATCGGATGAGCCTCGTGCTACACGCGGGAACGTCCATCCAGTTCACGGCCTTCCGGTCACGAAGGGCATCAGCGCTGTCCAGCGAAAGAGAAACTGGGCACACTGCTAGTGGATGCGAAAAGGCAAACCACTTGCGAAGGTGGGGCGCAAAGCCATGGGGCTCCCTGAGCCGGCCAGGCTGCCGCTCTGAAGTACGCTGAGCCTGTGGTTGCACTAACGTGGCCACGGGCTTTGTTGTGAGCCCGCTGCCAACAGGGAGAGCACGATGAGACACCGGAGAGCAGGGTGCGGTAGCTGCAAGGGCTTCACCCTCATCGAGTTGCTGATCGTGATCATCATCATCGGGATCCTCGCCGCGATCGCGATCCCGATGTTCCTGGGCCAGCGTGACAAGGCTAAGGAATCGGCCGTCAAGGGGGGAGTGCACAATATCGAGCTTGGCATTGCCAGCTACGCCGTCGATCACAACGACACCTATCCGGCCACGGGTGCCGTAACCCGCGCGACGCTGGTTGACGGCGGCGGAGTTCCGTACGTAGACAACTGGCCGCTGAACCCTTGGACAGGCGCGGACATGGACGAGGGCGTGACCGAGGGCGACTACATCTACACGCAAATCGCCAGCACCTTCACTCTCGTGGGATTGGGTAGCGGCGGCACTCCGGTGATCACTGCGCCATGAGGCAGGGCGGCGCGTGACAGAGCAGCAGGGTACGCTGCGCGTCAGCGATCTCCACAAGATCGTCCACGTCGGCTTCCGCCGGCAGAAGGTCGTCATCCTCAAAGGGGTAGATCTCGAGGTCCGTCCCGGCGACGTGTTCGGACTGCTGGGCCCCAACGGCGCCGGCAAGACCACCACCGTCAAAGTCGCCCTGGGGCTCATGCGTCCGACATCGGGCATTGTGGAATTGGGCGTACCCGGCGCGGCACATGTAGGCTACCTGCCGGAGAACCCGTACTTCTACGACTACCTCTCTGGGCGCGAATTCCTGAGCTTCTGCGCACGGCTCTTCGGCCTCGACGCGAGCCTCAGGCGTGAGCGCGTCGAGGTTCTCCTGCGAGACGTTGGGCTGGAGAAGGCGGCCGACATGCACCTGCGCAAGTACTCCAAGGGCATGCTCCAGCGGGTCGGGATCGCGCAGGCGCTCATCAACGATCCCGAACTCGTCCTGCTGGACGAGCCCATGACGGGTCTCGATCCCGTCGGTCGCGTCGAGGTGAAGCGCATCATTGAGGACCTTCACGAGCGCGGGAAGACCGTCCTCTTCAACTCGCACATCCTCAGCGACGTGCACGAGCTCTGCACGCGCATCGCGATCATGCGCGACGGCCGCGTTGTGTGGACGGGGACCGTGGACGAGGCGCTCGCCGACGCGGCGTCCCTCGAGGACTTCTTCATGCAGGTGGTCACCGCGTGAGCCTGGTGCTCGCCATCGCTGCGAACACCTTCAGGGAGACCATCCGCGACCGCGTGCTCGCGGTCATCGTCGTCTTCGCTCTCATCATGATCGCCGGCGGCCTGTGGCTCGGCAGCATCAGTCTCGGCGAGCAGGGCCGGATGATGAAGGACTTCGGGCTCGTGGCGGTGACGTTCTTCGGCCTCATCGTCGCGGTCTTCATCGCCGCGAGCCTCGTGCACAAAGAGGTCGAGAAGCGCACTGTCTTCGTCCTCTTCAGCAAGCCAGTGAGTCGCGCCGCGTTCATCAGCGGCAAGTTCATCGGCCTCTGCGGCACCATGGCCGCGGTGCTGGCGGGGATGGGCGCGTTCCTGTTCCTGCTGGTCTGGGCCGTGGCCGGCGAAGCGTCCGGCATGCTGCTCGTCGCCGTGGTCATGATCTACGTCCAGCTGCTGGCGATCATGGCTGTGACGATCTTCTTCTCGACACTTGGCTCGGCCATCCTCGCCAGTGTGCTCGGCATGTGTGTGTTCGTCGCCGGCCAGCTGAGCCACAACGTCCTGGCGCTCACGCGCCTTGGGAAGAACGGCGTCACCGAGGCGCTGTCCTGGGTCGTGTACGTGGTCATCCCGAACCTCTCCGCAGTGGACGTCAAGGCCGGTGTGGTAGGGGAGAGCACGCTGGCCTGGAGTGAGATCCTCCTCTGGACGGCCTACCTGCTCGCCTACGTGGTCGTGGTGCTTGCGCTGGCAACGCTGGTGTTCCGCCGCAAGGAGTTCTGACGTGCTGCGGCGCGTCCTGGTCGTGCTCGTCATGCTGGCGTGCGCGGCCGGCGTGGTCGCCCATCAGGCGACCCGGCCGGCCAAGGCTCCCGCGAACCCCCGGGTGTTTGTCCCGTCGCCCAGGTTCTTCCAGGACTTCTCGCCTGGCTTTCGTACTTCCATCGCGGATCTGTACTACCTTCAGATGGTGCAGTACTACGGCGAGCACGTGAGTGGCGACGGCCGTCTCGACTCGCTGCCGGCCATGGCGGAGCTGGTGACGAGTCTAAGCCCGCAGTTCACCCGTGCCTACCTCTTCAGCGCCTTCGCCCTGATCGACGCCGGACGAGTCGACGTGGCGTACGACCTGCTCCAGAAGGGATTCGAGGAGAACCCTGATGACTGGCATTTCCCCGCGTACCTCGGGTTCTTCGCCTATCGCTATGGGGCCGGGGAGGGTAAGAATCTCGCGGCTGCACGGTGGTACCAAGAGGCCTCCGAGATCCCGAGCAGTCCTGACTACCTCCGCCGGCTCGCCGCCGCACTGCTGGCCAAGGGCGGCGAGCAGAAGAAGGCTGTGCTCATGCTCGGGCAGGCGTACCTGGCAGGAGACAAGTACGCGCGGCAGAAAGCAGTGGACGGCCTGGCGAACGTCCTGCCCGAGGACAAGGAGGCGCGTATGAAGGCCGTTGCTCCGCTCTACGAGACGATGCCCAAGGCCGAGTTCGAAGCGCTCATCGCCGAGCTCTTCAAGGACTACGTCGAATGAGGCCCGGTGGCACACGGCGGCGCGCTGCGAGCGCCGCCGCCGGCTTCAGCATGATCGAAGTCCTCTTCGTCATGATCATCATCGGGATCCTCGCCGCCATCGCGATCCCGATGTACCTCGGACAGCGCGACCGGGCCAAGGACGCGGCTGCGCGCGCCGGCGGGCACCAGATCGCCACGGCACTGCTCTCGCGCGTCCTTGATTCGGAGGTTGAGGACCCCTGGCCGGCGGAGTGTGCTCCCGCGACGCTCGGACCCCATATGGTCCCGGACCAGTGGCCCGGCAACCCCTTCGACGGTGGGACGCTGATGCACACGGTGACGGAGCGCTCCGTCGGCAACTACCTCTACGAGCGGGACACATCGGGGCCCCAGCCGCGGCCGTACCGCCTGACGGTGTTCCTCAAGAAGCAGGCCGACTTCATCGTGCCGTGACCGAGCTTCTCGTCGTCATTGCGGCCGTGTACGGTCTGCTCATCGGCAGCTTCCTCAACGCGTGGGCTTGGCGCCTCGCGCATCACGAGAGCATCACGCGCGGGCGCTCGCACTGCCCGGCGTGCGGCCACCAGATCCGCGCGTACGACAACATCCCCATCGTCAGCTGGCTGCTGCTGCGTGGCCGGTGTCGCGACTGCGGCGCGCCCATCAGCCGGCGGTATCCGGCCGGAGAGGCGCTCACGGCGGCGCTCTTCGTCGCCGTGGTGCTCATGGACGGGCTGGACTGGATCCTCATCCCGCACCTGCTGTTCGTGTCGGCACTCATCCTGGTGAGCCAGGTGGACCTGGAGATCCGCATCCTCCCTGATGTTATCGTGCTGCCGGTGGCCGCGCTGGGCCTGCCGCTCATGATCCTGACCGGTGACGGGCCGTGGTGGGAGTGGCCGGCCGCGGGGCTGGGCGCTGCCGCGTTCCTCTTCCTCATCAGCGAGGTGTACTTCCGCGTGCGCCACGTGGAGGGTATGGGCCTCGGCGACGTAAAGCTCGCGCTGTGCATGGGCGTGTACCTCGGGGCGGCGGTGATCCCGGCACTCTTCATCGGCTTTCTGAGCGGAGCCGTCGTCGGGGTGATCCTCGTCGCAGCAAGGAAGGGGGACGGCAAGACGGCGATCCCCTTCGGACCGTTTCTCGCGGCCGGCGCGGTGGTCGCTCTGTTCGCCGGCGCGCCGCTCATCGACGCGTATCTCGGTCTCGTGACCGTTCCCTGACGCGCCTGCTGCCCGGCCTGCACCCGCTGTTCTCGCCGGCCCGGCGGTAACGTCATCCGCGCGGCGCCTTCGTCATCCTCCTCCGACGCGCGCAGACCGCCTAGGCTGCAGGTGCCCGTCGGTCCCCCGCGGGCAGACGGTGCGATGGGACGGAGGCGATTCATGAGCGGCCAGCGCGGATCCACGATGCTCGAAATGGTGGCGGTACTGGCCGTGGTGGCCGTGTTCGCGGCGGTCGCCGTCCCCAGCGCCGCTCATGTGCGCGGCGGCATCTCGGGTGCGGAGGCGGCCCGCCGGCTCGCGCTCGTGCTGCGGACGGCGCAGGCCGAGGCGCAAAGCCGCGGCGGGCGCGTCCTCGTGGAGGTCGGAGCCGCCGGTGACTACACCGTGACGGCGGCGGGCGAGCGCATCCTCAGCGGGCGACTCGGCGCGGCCGTCCACAGCACCTATCCCGGCGGCGCGCTCGAGTTCACCTCACGCGGCTGGGCCGGGCTGCCCGGGGCGTCAAGCCCTCGCGCCGGGCACTTCTCGGTCACCGGCGCGACGGCGGAGCGGACCGTCATCGTCCAGCTCTCGGGGTGCGTGCGATGCACCTGACCACGCTGGCCGGCCCACGGAGGCCCGCTGCCGGAGGGTTCTCCCTGCTCGAGTCGGTGATCGCGGCCGGCCTGCTCCTGGCCACGGTCACGGCCGTGACTCTCTGCGTCGCCAGCGTCACGCGAGCGGGCCAGCGAGTGGAGCGTTCCATGGTTGCCGACCGCGCGGTCCGCGCTGTGGCAGAGCGCCTGCGGTCGCTGCCGTTCTGTGCCGCCTCCTATCCTGCGGTGTCTGCCGGCGTCGAGCCGTCGGACCTGGTCGCCGCGGTGTTCCCCCACGCGTTGGCCGCGAGAAACACAGCCACGGCGCGCTACGAGGACGGCTCCAGCGGACCGGCGGCCGACGCGGGATCGTTCGTCACACTCGCAGAACATGGCGGGGTCACAGTCACCTGTGTGGCGTGGTTCCTGGCGGGGCCGGATGGCCCCCGGCTGGGGCCGGCCGACATCGTGGGGTGGGATGCCGCGAGCGTTGCAGAGCCGCCTGCACCCGTGCTCGAGGTGGTCGTGCGTGCCGGGGCCCCCGGGGGCGACAGGACCGTGCACCTCGTTCTCGTGGCCCTGTGCCCATCGTTCGCCGCGCGACCCGGCGCTGGAGCCGAGTGATGGCGCCGCTGCGCCGCCGATGTGTCGCCCGCCACCGCTCGGGGTTCTCACTGGTGGAACTGCTGGTCGCCGCGGCCGTCACGGGTGTGGTGCTCGCCGCGGCCTTCGGCTGGCTGTGGAACGTCGCCGCCCTCGCCGGGCGGGCCGACGACCGCGCCCAGGCGGGCACCATCGCTGCGGCGTGCACCCGAGCAGTGGCGGCCGAGGTGCGGGAGTCGCTGGCCGTGGCGCGGCCTCCCTCCGGGAGAGAGCCCGACCGCGCCCTCTCCCTGGTCCGCGATCGCCCCGATGCGCCGCCGGAGGACGTGACCATCGTGTGGGACCCGTCCCGGCGCGTCGCATGGCGCAACGCGTCGGGCAGCTATCTCGCCGACCACGTCACTGCGTTCGCCGTCGCTTACGTGCTCTCCGACGGCCGGCGCGTCGCGGGGCGAGACATGGAGACCGCGGACTGGCCGGCGGTGCGCTGCGTCGCCGTGGACCTTGCGGTGGCAGTCGGTTCGGCGAGGGCGGTCCGGTCGATCCTGGTTGCGGTGGGGCCGTCGTGAGGCGCACCCGATCCTCCGAGGGGTTCGCGATGCTCTCCGCCCTGCTGGTCATGGTCCTCGCGGCGACCTTCGCGCTGGTCGCGGTGGTCGCGGTGAACGGCGCCCTCTTGGTCGAGCGGTCTGACGCCGCCGCGTGGCGCTCGTCGGCACTCGAGGGGCGTGCCCTCGCCGATCTCGCCGCAGCGCTGTGCTGGCGTCCCGACGTCGACTCGGGGCACGTTGAGGGCGAGGACGGCGCCGGGGGCGGCGCGTGGCGGGCGACCTGGTCGCCGGCGCCGACTGTGGCCGGTGTTGAGTGGCCGTGCGTGCGCGCGCAGGTACAGGCGGAGGCCGGCATGGCGAAGCGCCACGGTGAGGTCACGCTCGAACTGCGCGCCGAGCCCTGGGCGGTGGGCGTCACGTGCGAGGGCGACGCCGACGTCGCAGCGGAGTTCGCAGTTTCGGGGAGCGGCGTCTATGTGGGCGGCTGCCTGCGGGGCCGTGAGAACGTGCGGTTCACCGCCGACGCCGGCATCGTGACGAGCGACGGGCTGCCGGCGGACGGGGTGCGAGGCGACGTGTTCCCCGCCGCGGCGGTCCACGGTGGCGTGGGCATCTACGCGCGCGGGGCGGAGATCCACGAAGCCGGCGCCTCGGCGGAGTTCCCGGACGACACCGACCGCCACGCGGGCGCGACGATCGTCCCGGAGTGGCTCGACGGTCCGTCGGTGGTGTTCCTCAGCGGCGCGAAGGCACTGCCGCTCGGCCCTTGGTACCAGGACGCGTGCCTGCGGCTGGATGAGATCCCGCCGCCCGCGGCGGGCGTTGGCGACGGCGGGAGGTGCATCGTGCTGCCCATGGTCGACGAGGTCGTGCTCGAGGGGTCGCAGTCGCCGACCGCAGGCCGCGTGCTCGTCGTGGTCCGCGGCGACGCCGTCGTGGGGCAGCCGGGGGCGAGGGTCGAGCTCGACGGAGGTCTCGTGGTGCTCGGCCGCCTCAGGGTCCGCGGAGAGCTCGCGCTCTCGGGGCCGCTTCACGTCCGCTCGATCTGTGTGGAGGCGCCGGCACGCGTGGCCATCCTGCCCGGCTGGCGACTCCGTCCTCTGGCGGGGGCTGCGGTACCCACAGTGGTCGAGTACGGGTCGTGAGGGAGGGAGGCAGGATGCGCGGAGTCCGGAGCGAACCCTCTGTACGCGCTCCTCGTTTTGTGAAAGAGTGTCGTTCCTTGACTTGGAGGGCAGGGGCGCCGCGCCAGTCTGTCGAAACGAGTGCCTAAAGGTATCCCGCAAGGGTGCCGACACTGGCGCTAGGGCAAGGCAAGCTTAGGGGCGAGTATGGCCATGAACGCGGTGCGCGTAGGCATCGACATCGAGCAGGCCTCAATGGTCGGCGCCCAGATCAGGACCGGTCGCCAGGGACACACTCTCGCAGCTGTCTCGGCACGGGCGCTCCCCGACGGCCTCATGTTCGAGGGTGAGGTCGTCGACGTCGACGGCCTCGCCGCTGAACTGAAGACGTTCTGGAAGAGCGCGGGCTTCTCCGGCAAGCGGTTCTCCGTCGGTATCGCCAACCAGAAGATCGTCGTGCGGACCATGGAGTTCCCGATCATCGACCCCAAGGAGCTTCGCGCCGCCATCGAGTTCCAGGCCCAGGAGTCGATTCCGATCCCGCTTGCGGAGGCCGTCCTCGACTTCCAGGTCCTCTCGACCACGCCCGGTGAGGTCGAGGGCGCCGGCCGGCAGCAGGTCCTCATCGTCGCGGCTCAGCGCGACATGGTGCAGCAGTTCATGCAGGTGGCCAAGAAGGCCGGGCTCACCGTCGACGGCATCGACCTCCAGGCGTTCGCCCTCATGCGCTCGGTCGCCCCGCCGGTCGCCTTCGTCGACCAGGGAGCGCCGCAGGCAGACGGGGCCAGCGCGCTCATCAACATCGGCGCCGGCATAAGCAACATCGTGGTCGCCTCGGGCGGCCAGCCGCGGTTCACGCGCGTCGTCAACCTCGGGTACGAGTCGCTGGTGCAGGCGGTCATGCAGAACCGTGGCGTCGGCCATCAGGAGGCCGACCTCCTGCGACTCACCGTCGGCCTCTCGGGCAGCGCGGCGGCGGCGGCCGACCTGGAGGAGACCACCGTCGCTGAGGTCCACGGGGTGTTCGACGCCACCTGTGAGTCCTTCGCGGACGAGATCCGCCGCTCCATCGACTACTACCACTCGCTGCAGCAGGACGCGCCCATCGCCCGCATCCTCATCAGCGGCGAGGGCGCGCTCACGCGCAACATGACCGACTACCTTTCGAGCGCCCTGCATCTGCCGGTCGCGCTCGGAAACCCGCTGCAGTACATCGCCGAGAACAAGTCCAAGCTCCCGCAGCAGGAGCTCGAGCTGATCGCCCCTCGTCTGGCGATCGCCCTCGGCTTGGCCTTCGAAGACGAGGAGTAGGCCATGAAGCGCATCAACCTGCTGCCACAGGAAGAACGCGCCAAGGCGTCCCGCGAGCGCGGCCTCATCTGGGCGATCCTCATCCTGGTCGCCGTGGTGGTGGTGCTCGGGCTCGTGTACGTCAAATACCAATCGGACGTGAACGCGAAGCAGGACGAGCTGGCCACCATCCAGGCGGAGACGGCGCAGGTCCAGGCCAGGATCGTCGAACTGAGTCCCTACGCGGCACTCCAGGCGCAGCGGACGGCGATGACCGAGACGGCGAAGGCCATCTACCAGTCCAGTGTGCCGTTCTCCATCTTGCTGCAGGAGCTGAGCCTGGTGATTCCGGAGAACGTCCGCCTGCAATCGCTGCAGGCGACCGTCCCGCAGTCGATGACGCCGGGAGGCGCGCCGGTCGACGAAGCCGTCGCGGCGCCCGCGACGGTCGACGTCACGTTCACCGGCCAGACAGAGGAGCATCGTGACGTCGCCGAGTTCATGACGAGGCTCGGGCTCATTCCGCAGCTCATGGATATCGTCCTCACCAACTCCACCGACCAGGCCGGCAGCACGACTGCGGAGGGGGGCACTGCGGCGGCGACGTACGTGCAGTTCACGCTGACCACCAGGCTGCGGCCGTACACGACCCAGCCTCCTGCCACCCAACTGCAGGAGGCGGCGCCATGAGAGCCCGCGGCCGGGAGGTCTACATCATCACCGCGGTCGTCGCGGTGGTGCTCATCGTCGCCTGGTACTTCCTGCTCTTCAGTCCAAAGCAGCGCGAGCTCAGCGATCTGGACCAGCAGGTGCAGTCGGCGCAGAGCGAGCTGTCCGTGGCCCAGCAGGAGGTCGTGAAGCTCGAGTCCTACAAGAAGACCGCGCCGCAGTCACGCGCCGAGATCGTCCGCCTGGGCAAGATGCTGCCGCAGAGCGAAGGCGTGCCTGGGCTCATCATCGAGCTCACCAAGACCGCCGAAGCGTCCGGTGTCGATGTCATCAGCATCGCGCGCGGCACCACCACGCCGGGGAGCCCGTTCGGGATTCAGACGCTCACCCTGCAGGTCCGTGGCCGGTACTTCGATACCGAGGACTTCCTCTACCGCCTGGAGGAGTACGTCGCCTTCCGGAACGCGAGCTTCCGGGTGACGGGGCGCCTGCTGCAGGTCACCAGCCTCCAGATACAGCCGGAGGCGAGCGAGGCGGCCGGCACGTCGCCGAATCTGAACGTCACCGTCGGCCTCAACGCCTACCTCTGGGGTGGGGCGGGTCAGACCGCGGCAGCAGGAGGTGCGCAATGAGCCAGAACCGGCGCATGCTGACCTATGTCGCGATCGCGCTCATCGTCGGCGCGGCGCTCGCCCTTGCGGTCGCTCTCGCCAGCAGCGGCGCGGCCGACATGCCCACGGCGGCCTTCGGCGACGAGGCGACCACGGCCTCCGAGGTGTACGGCGACGACGCCGGCACTGCGGCGCTCGCCGCCGCCGACCCGGCCAGAGAGCAGCCGCTGCTGGACAAGTTCACCAGCAAGGACCCCTTCATTCCGTTCCCGACGCCGGGCGCGACTGTCGCTCCCACGGGGACGCCGAGTCCCAACCCCACCAGCACGTCGGCGCCGACCAACCTCTCCGCCAAGATCAAGGTCGACGGCACCAACTACACCGTCACCCAGGGTGACAAGGTGCCCGGCGGGTCGGCGGCTGAGTTCACGGTGACGGGGGTGACCTCGGGCGATGTGACCTTCCAGGTCATCGACGGCGCGCTCGAGAACGGCGACAAGACGTTCCCTGTGAATCTCGGCGAGGCCGTGCGGGTCACGCTTGAATCCGGCGTCTCGTACGACATCTCCGTGATCTCCATCGGCGCCAGCAGCGGCGGAGGGGGGAGCGGTGGCGGCAGCAGCGCGAGCCACAGCATCACCGTGCTCAGCATCAACAGCCAGGACGGCGTGGCCGTGGCCACGTTGGAGGTGGACGGAAAGACGTATTCAGACAAGCAGCAGGGCGATGTCTTCAGCACGTCGTGGGGCGAGATCGAGATCCTCAGCATCAACGTGAAAGCCCAGACCGTGACGATCCTGCATGGAGACCAGACGCTGACGCTCCACGCCGGTCAGGTGATCGTCAAGTAGCCGGCGAGTCAGGCCTGTGGTGGACGGCGGGGCGGCCGGAGGCCGCCCCGCCGCGCGTACGACTGCGAACGGCCGTTCGCGAGGGGCGCGTCGAAGGCCCACTGGCGGGCCGTCGAACGGCCACTTGACCGTCCGACGCCCGACGCCCGCCTTGTGCCTGCGCGCGCGGCGCGGATAAGGTAAGGACATGAGCAGACTTCGCTATCTCACGGCCGGCGAGTCGCACGGTCCGGGTCTCACCGCCATCCTGGATGGGTGCCCGGCCGGCCTGCGCGTCGACGTCGCCGGCATCGACGCTGAGCTCGGCCGCCGCCAGAGCGGTTACGGGCGCGGCGAGCGGCAGAGCATCGAGCAGGACCGCGCCCGGATCCTCGGCGGCGTGCGCCACGGCAGGACCACCGGGGCTCCGCTCGCGCTGTTCGTTCCCAACCGCGACGCGGTGAACTGGGGTGACGTCCTGGCGGTCGAGCCGCCGGAGGGCGGCGCGGGGGCCGCCGAGGAGGTCGTCGTGCCCCGTCCGGGGCACGCCGACCTCGGCGGCGCTCTTCTGTACGGGCTCGACGACATTCGCGACGTCATCGAGCGCGCGAGCGCGCGGGAGACCGCGGCCAAGGTCGCCTGCGGCGCCGTGGCCAAGGCCCTGCTCGGCGAGATGGGCTGCACGGTCGCCAGCCACGTTGTCGCCATCGGCGGGGTGGAGACAGGGTCCGGGATGAGCCTCGACGACGTCGACCGGGTCGAGGCGAGCCCCGTGCGCTGCCGGGACGAGGAGACGGGCCGCCGCATGATGGCCGTCATCGACAAAGCGTCAGAGGCCGGCGACACCGTGGGCGGCGTCGTGGAGGTGCTCGCCTTCGGGTACCCACCCGGCGTGGGGTCCTACGTACAGGGCGACCTCCGCCTGCGTTCGCGGCTCGCACGCGCCGTGCTCAGCGTCCCCGCCATCGTGGGCGTGGAGTTCGGCCTCGGCTTCGCCGCGGCCGCCGAGCCAGGCAGCCAGGTCCACGATCCGATCGTGCACGACCCCGATGCCGGGTACGCGCGGCAGAGCAACCGCGCCGGCGGCATCGAGGGCGGCATCTCCACGGGCGCGCCGATCGTCCTGCGCGCCGCGATGAAGCCCATCTCGACGCTGCGCTCGCCGCTGGACAGCGTGGAGATGGGCACGCACCTGCCGGTCGTCTCGCGGTTCGAGCGCTCCGACGTCTGCGCTGTCCCCGCAGTGGGGATCGTGCTCGAGGCCGTCGTCGCCCTCGAGCTGGCCGACGCCGCTCTGGAGCGGTTCGGCGGCGCCACGGCCAGCGACCTCGTCGCCGCGGCGGGGGCCTACCGGCGGCGCATCCGGGAGCGCTGACCGATGCAGGCCGGGAGGCAGGACGGGCCGGCGGCCGTGGCGCTGGTCGGGTTCATGGGCGCCGGCAAGAGCGCGGTGGGCCGCGAGCTGGCCGCGGCCTTAGACCTGCCGTTCGTCGACACCGACGAGCTCGTCGTGGCGCAGGGGGGGCCGATCGACGCCATCTTCCGCGAGCGGGGCGAGAACGGATTCCGCGCGCTGGAGTCCCGACTGGTGACCGGCGCCGTGGCCGGCGCCCTGGAGCGGCCCTGCGTGCTCGCGCTCGGGGGTGGCGCGGTGCTGAGCGCCGAGGTGCGGGCGGCGCTGGCGCGACTCCCGAACGTGGTGTGGCTCACCGCGCCGGCGGACGTGCTCTGGGCGCGCGCCACGGCCGCCGGACAGGCCGCCCGGCCGCTCGCCGCCGGCGAGGCGGCGTTCAAGGACTTGCTCGCAGCCCGTGAGCCGCTGTACCGGGCGGTGGCGACTCGGGTCGCCGGCGTGGCCGAGGAGTCTCCGGCGGTGATCGCCGCGGGCATCGCGGCGGCTCTGGCCGCAGAGGGACCCGACCGCGCCGAGGCCGAAGGGGGTGCGCGGTGAGGCGCCTCACGGTCCGCACCGAATCCCGCACCTACTCCATCGCGGTGGGTCGGGACCTCCTCGGCGAGCTGGGCGCCATGGTGTACAAGCACATGGGCGGAGGGCAGGCTGTCGTCCTCTGCGACGACAATGTGGCGCCGCTCTACCTCGATCGGGCGCGCCGGAGCCTCGACGCCGCCGGACTCAGCGTCTCGCAGGTGATCCTGCCGGCGGGCGAGCAGCAAAAGAGCCTCGCCCGCGCCGAGGAACTCTACGGCGTGCTCTACGACCGCGGTCTGCGGCGCAGCGACACACTGGTCGCACTCGGCGGCGGGGTGATCGGGGACCTCACCGGCTTCGTGGCCGCCACGTACCAGCGCGGCATGGGATTCGTGCAGGTCCCCACCACCCTGCTCGCGCAGGTGGACGCGTCCGTGGGCGGCAAGGTGGCCGTGGACTTTCGCGCCGGCAAGAACTACGTGGGCACCTTCTACCAGCCCAACATGGTGCTGGCCGACTTGCGCACCCTCGAGACGCTGCCGCTGCGCGAGCTGCGCTGCGGCGCCGCCGAGGTGGCCAAGCACGGCCTCCTCGCCGGCAGCGCCGTGCTGCGGCGCGTGCAGCAGCTCGTCCGTGCGCCGCTCTCGGCCGGTGCGGTCACGCAGGAGCTTGTCGCGGGATCCATCCAGTACAAGGCGGGTGTGGTGGAGCGCGACGAGCGAGAGTCGGGGCTCCGAGCGGTGCTCAACTTCGGTCACACCATCGGCCACGCGATCGAGGCGGCCACCGCGTTCCGGCGCTTCTCGCACGGTGAGGCCGTGGCGCTCGGCCTGCACGCAGCCCTGCGGCTCTCGGGCGAGCTGGCCGGGCTGCCGGAGGCGGACGAGCAGATGGCGCACGGCCTGCTCGACAGGCTGGGGCTGCCAAGCCGTCTCACCGGCGTGCGTGCCCAGGACGTGTGCGATCTGATCGGCCGCGACAAGAAGGCCGGGCGGGACGGCGTGCAGTACGTCCTCCTGCGCCGTCCGGGGTTCCCCGTCCTCGGCGCCCGGGTCGCGCCGGAGCTCGAACTGGAGGTCGTCGAGTGGCTGCGAAAGCGTTGAAGACCCTCTGGCTCCTCCACGGGGTCAACCTCGACATGCTCGGCCGGCGGGACCCCTCAGTGTACGGGACCATGACGCTGACGGAACTCGAGGCGTATGTGGCGCGACACGGCGAGACGCACGGGTTCACCGTGCGCAGCTTCCAGACCAACCACGAAGGGGAGTTCGTCGAGAAGCTGCACCAGGTCGTCGTGGATGGGGCGGACGCGGCGATCATCAACCCCGGGGCTTGGACTCACTACAGCTATGCGCTGCACGACGCGCTGGAACTGGTGGAGGCGCCGGTCGCCGAGGTGCACCTCTCCGACATCGAGAACAGGGAAGAGTGGCGGCGCACGTCGGTCATCGCCGACGTGGTCGACGTGCGTGTGCGCGGCAAGGGGGCGGCAGGTTACATCGAGGCGCTGGAGGCGCTCGCGAAGCTCACCCAGGGTAAGAAGAGCTGATGACCACGCGCCTGGACAGGCTCCGCCGCCGGCTGGACGCGCTGCGCGTGGACGCCGTGCTGGTCAGCGACCCCAGCGACGTGCGCTACTTCACTGGGTTCCGCGGCGACGACGCGACGCTGGTCGTCGGCCACGGCGCCGCGCTGCTCTGCGCGGACTCCCGCTACTGGGAGCAGGTGCACGAGGAGGTCCGCGACGCGGAGCTCAGCAAGGTGACGTCGGAGCCGCTCCTGGCGCACAGCGTCCGGGAGGCGGCCCGCGTGCTCGGCGCGGGCGCCCGGCTCGGCTACCAGGGGGCGCAGCTGAGTCACGCGTCCTGGCGTCGCCTGCGCCGGATCCACGACGGACCGCTGCGCGACGTGCGGCAGTCGGTCACCCGGCTGCGCGCGGTCAAGGACGATGCGGAGATCGCCGTCATGAAGCGGGCGGCCGCGGTGACCGACGAGGCGCTCAGCCTCGTCGTCGGCCGCGGCCTCGTCGGCCGTCGCGAGCGCGATGTGGCCTGGGACCTGCAGGTCGAGTACCACCGCCTGGGGGCGGAGGGCGAGGCCTTCGGCGCCATCGTCGCCGCCGGCGACCACGGCGCACAGGCGCACGCGCTGCCGGGCGAGCGCGTGATCAGTGCCGGTGAGCTGGTGGTGATCGACACCGGCGCGCGCGTGGACGGCTACTGCAGCGACATCACGCGCACGTTCGCGGCCGGTGAGCCGTCCGATGAGCTGCGCCGCATCTACGAGGTCGTGTTGGCGGCGCAGCTGGCCGGGCTCGCCGCGGTGCGGGCCGGCGCGGACGGCCGCACGGACATCGACGCGGCGGCGCGCGCCGTGATCGACGAGGCGGGCCACGGCGCGCTTTTCGGCCACGGCACCGGCCATGGCGTCGGGCTCGAGGTCCACGAGGCGCCCTCGCTGGGGCGCGTTCGCGGCGACCGGCTCGAGACCGGCATGGTGTGTACCGTCGAGCCGGGTATCTATGTCGATGGTCTCGTCGGCGTGCGCATCGAGGACACCGTCCTGGTGACCCCCGGCGGCTGCGAGCGTCTCACGACCTCGCCCAAGGAGCTCCAGGTCATCGGGTAGGCGGGGCGAGCTCCGGCGGTCCACCGCTCGGCGAAGGCGCAGGCAAGGACGTCCCTGCGTGCCCGCGCCCCCGGCCTTGCTGTATCATGGCCTACTACTGTGCAGACCAGCCCCCTCGACCCCTAGTAGGACCACATGGCAGACGTCGTCAACACCAACCAGTTCAAGACGGGCATGGCTATCGAGATCGACGGCCAGCCGTTCACCATCGTCGAATTCCAGCACGTCAAGCCCGGCAAGGGCGGGGCGTTCGTGCGCACCAAGGTCCGCAACATCGCCACCGGCGCGGTGCTCGACAAGACCTTCCGCGCCGGCGAGAAGTTCGACCGCATGCACACGCAATCGCGCAAGATGGCGTTCCTGTACGCGACCGACGACGAGGTCGTCCTCATGGACAACGAGACCTACGAGCAGGTGTCGGTCGCCCCGGCGATGGCGGAGGACGCGCTCGAGTGGGTCGTCGAGAACATGGAAGTCGAGATCATGTACCTCAACGGGCAGCCGTTCGAGGTAGCCGCACCCAACTTCGTCGAGCTCACGATCACGAAGTCGGACCCAGGCGTGCAGGGCAACACCGCCCAGGGCGCCACCAAGCCCGCCACGCTCGAGTCCGGCGCCACCATCCAGGTGCCGCTGTTCATCGAGGAGGGCGAGAAGGTCAAGGTCGACACCCGTAGCGGGGAGTACCTGGGCCGCGCCTGAGCGCGCCCGGGGAGGAGAGCAATGCGCGCGCGCCAGGTAGGCATCACCGACACCACCCTTCGAGACGGGCACCAGTCGCTGTGGGCGACGCGGATGCACACGTCCGAGATGATCCCGGTCCTCGAGCTCATGGACTCCATCGGGTTCCACTCGCTCGAGTGCTGGGGCGGGGCCACGTTCGACGCTTCGCTGCGGTTCCTCGACGAGGACCCCTGGGAGCGCCTGCGCCTGATCAAGCGGCACGTGGTGCGCACCCCGCTGCAGATGCTGCTGCGCGGCCAGAACCTCGTCGGATACCGGCACTACGGTGACGACATCGTGCGCCGGTTCGTCTACAAGGCGGCGGAGAACGGCATGGACGTCTTCCGCGTTTTCGACGCGCTGAACGACATCCGCAACTACGAGGCCGCCGCCACCGCCATCAAAGAGACCGGCAAGCACTTCCAGGGCGCTGTGGTCTACACCATCTCGCCGGTGCACTCGCTCGACCACTACGTGGACGTGGCCCACAAGCTCGTCGACATGGGGGCCGACTCCATCTGCATCAAGGACATGGCGGCGCTGCTCTCGCCCTTCTACGCCGAGCAGCTCGTCGGCCGCCTCAAGGCCGAGCTCACGGTGCCCATCCAGTTGCACTGCCACTACATCGGCGGTCTGGCTCCCATGACCTACCTCAAGGCCATTGAGGCCGGCGTGGACGTCATCGACACGGCCACCGTCCCGCTCGCGTTCGGCAACTCGCAGCCGGCCACGGAGATGGTCGTCTCGGCGCTCACAGGCTCGCCGTACGACAGCGGCCTCGACCTCGAGAAGCTCTTCGAGATGGCCAAGTACTTCGAGAAGGTGCGTCAGGAGGGTGGCTGGGACCGCGGCGTCACGTCGCTCACCCATATGCAGGTGTACTCGCACCAGGTGCCGGGCGGCATGATCAGCAACCTCGAGAGCCAGCTCAAGGAGCAGAGCGCGCTCGACCGCCTGCCAGAGGTGCTCGAGGAGATCCCCATCGTGCGGGCGGAGGTGGGCTTTCCGCCGCTGGTCACCCCGATGAGCCAGATCGTCGGCACCCAGGCCGTGCTCAACGTGCTCTCCGGCCGGCGCTGGCACATCGTGCCGGACGAGATGAAGCAGTACCTGCGCGGCAAGTACGGCGCCGCGCCTGGTCCCGTCTCGCAGGAGGTGCTCACGCGCGTGCTCGAGGGTGAGGCGCCCATCGGCGTGCGACCGGCAGACCTCGTCGACGAGACGCTTGAGGGCTACCGCGAGGAGATCGGCGACCTCGCGCGCTCCGAGGAGGACCTCCTCAGCTACGCGCTGTTCCCGCAGACCGCCCGCGTGTACCTGGAGCGCCACCACGTCGGCCCCGAGTCGGACGTGTTCCAGATCCACGACCGCTACCTGAGCTCGCAGCCCGGCGCGGCGCTGCTCGAGCAGGGCGCCGACCGGGTCAAGGACATCCTCGGCATGATCGAGGAGAGCGAGGTCGACGAGGTCGTGATCGAGGAGGGCGACCTCAAGGTCACCGTGCGCAAGGCAGGAGCGGAGTCGGCGGCCGTGGCCACTCCGACTCCGGCGCCCCAGACGGCGCCCGCGGCTGCCGCCGCGGCCGGCGACGACGACTCCAACGGCTACCACCTGGTCAAGTCCAAGTGGGTGGCGACATTCTACCGCTCGCCCTCGCCCCAGGCGCCGGTGTTCGTGGAGGTCGGCGACGAAGTCGAGGCGGGGCAGACGCTCTGCATCCTCGAGATGATGAAGATGATGAACGAACTCACCGCCGACGTCTCCGGCGTGGTGCGGGAGATCCTGGTCGAGAATGGCGAGACGGTGCAGTACGGACAGCCGCTGTTCGCCATCGAAGCCTCCTGAGGCGGGGCAGGCCTTCCGCGTGAGCCCGGCCGGACCGAGCCGCAAGCAGGCGCGCCGCGACGCGGTCTTTCTGCTGTACCAGACCGAGGTGACGCAGCTCTCCATGGCGGAGCTGGTCGAGGGCCAGCGGCTGCGCGAGGGCTACGCGCCGGACGACTTCACCATCAAGGCGGTCGCCGGGGTGCTCAGGGAGAAGAGCGACCTCGACGCCGTGCTGGAGGCGCACGCCCGGGACTGGCCCCTGGACCGCATCGCCCCGCTGGAGCTCAGCATCCTGCGGCTGGCCGTGTGGGAGATCCGCTCGGGCTTCACGCCGCCCGAGGTGGCTATCGACGAGGCCGTCCGCCTCACCAAGCGCTACTCCACCGACGAGGCCGGGGCGTTCGTCAACGGCGTCCTCGGCGGCGTCGTACGGCCGGCGGAGGACGATGCCGGCGAAGGCGGCCGAGACGATGCCGGCGGGGCCTCCGCGGGCGACGACGAGGCATCCGGGGAGTGCGTGGATGGCTGACGGGCAGCAGGCGGGCCTCGAGCTGACACGCGACCAGGCGCTGGCGCGGCTCAAGGAGATCCTCGAGCAGCTCGGGGAGCTGGAGCCGCGGCTTGCGGCGTCGTCGTCGGCCGAGGTGGAGATGACGCTGCTCGAGCGCGCCACGGAACAGGTGGAAGAGGCGGGCAGGCTGCTGGAGCAGCTCGGCCGCGTGGCGGGGTGAGGGCGAGCCCGTGACGTGCGGCGCCGCGGCTGACTACCCGGCCGACCTGCTCGCCCTCGTCGAGCAGTACCTCGCGGCACTCGACTTCGGCGCCGACGGCCGCGCCGCGCGCCTCGCCGAGGCCATGCGGTACTCGCTGCTGGCCGGCGGCAAGCGCATCCGCCCGGTGCTCACGCTGGCGACGGCCCGGGGGCGTGGCGCCGACCCCGCCACCGTGCTGCCCACGGCGGCGGCGCTCGAGCTCATCCACACGTACTCGCTGATCCACGACGACCTGCCGGCGATCGACGACGACACGCTGCGCAGGGGCCGGCCCACCTGCCATGTCGCCTTCGGCGAGGACGTGGCGATCCTGGCCGGCGATGGGCTCTTCGCGGAGGCCTTCAATCTGGTGCTGACTCGCCAGGCCGGTGGCTCCGCCGCGGTGCTGGCCGCCCTCGCCGAGATAGCCGCCGCCACCGGCGTGCAGGGCATGGTCGGTGGCCAGTACATGGACGTGGCGGGGGAGGCGGACGCGGACGACGACCTGCGCACGCTCCACGCGCTCAAGACCGGACGCCTGATCCAGGCAGCCGTGGTCTGCGGCGCGCTGCTGAGCGGCGCGGACGACGTCACACCGTACCGCGCCTTCGCCGCCGAGCTCGGCTTGCTCTTCCAGATCGTCGACGACATCCTCGACGAGACGGGGGCCGAGGACGAGCTCGGCAAGAGCGTCGGCAAGGACCGGGCGCTCGACAAGGTCACCTACGTCTCCCGCTTCGGCATGGAGCGCGCCGCGGAGCTCGCGGATGAGGCCGAGCGTCGCGCGCGGGAGCTGCTCGGTGCGCTGCCCGGCGACACCGCCGACCTCGTGGCGGTCACCAGCTTCATCCACGACCGCCGTCGCTGACGCGTCCTCGCGGCCCGGATCTGCGCGGGCCGGGTCGCCGAAGGCCGGTGCTATACTCCGGTGACGATGCGGTATCTGGACAAGATCTCAGACCCCGCCGACCTCCGACAATTCTCCGAGCGTGAACTCACGCTGCTCGCCGACGAGGTCCGCGAGGCCATCCTCTCCTGCGTCAGCGAGACCGGCGGTCACCTGGCTGCCAGCCTCGGCACCGTGGAGCTCACCGTCGCCCTGCACAGCGTCCTCGAGAGCCCAAAGGACCGCATCGTCTGGGACGTCGGGCACCAGTGCTACGCGCACAAGCTGCTCACCGGCCGCCGCGACCGGTTCGGCACGATCCGGCAGTACGGCGGCCTCTCCGGCTTCCCCAATCGCCTCGAGTCGCCTCACGACGTGATCGGCACTGGACACGCCTCCACATCCATCAGCTACGGGCTCGGTCTGGTGGAGGCGGAGCGCATCGCGCGGGAGAGCGACTGCAACGTCGTCTGTGTGCTCGGCGACGGCGCCCTTACGGGAGGGGTCGCCTTCGAGGCCCTCAACCAGGCCGGGCACCTGCGCACGCCGCTCGTCGTGATCATCAACGACAACGAGATGTCCATCCGCGCCAACGTGGGCGCCATGCAGCTCTACCTCAACCGCATCCGTCTGGACCCGACGCTGACACGCCTGCGCGAGGACCTGGAGCACGGCGTCGCGAAGATCCCCGCGATCGGCCGTCAGGCCTACCGGCTCGGCAAAGACGTCAAGGAGTCGATGAAGGCCCTGCTGGTGCCCGGGATGCTGTTCGAGGAGCTCGGCTTTGCCTACATCGGCGTGGTCGATGGCCACGACATGCACGCCCTGCGCGAGAGCATCCGACAGGCGATCGACACCCGCCGGCCGGTGGTCGTGCACGTCAAGACCGTCAAGGGCAAGGGCTACGAGCCCGCCGAGGCCCGTCCGGATACGTTCCACGGCACCGGACCGTTCCACATCGGGAACGGAGCGAAGAAGGCGGCGGCGGTCGGCACGACGTACACCGACGCGTTCGGCCAGGCGCTGGTGCGCCTCGCCGAACGCGACGAGCGCGTCGTGGCCATCACCGCCGCCATGACGCAGGGCACGGGGCTCGAGGCCTTCGAGCGCCGGTTCCCGGACCGCTTCTACGACGTCGGCATCGCGGAGGAGCACGCGGCCGTGTTCGCCGCCGGTCTGGCCATCGGCGGCATGCGCCCGGTCGTCGCGCTGTACTCGACGTTCCTGCAGCGCGCCTTCGACATGCTGGTGCAGGACATCGGCCTGCAGCATCTCCCCGTGACGTTCGCCGTGGACAGGGCCGGCCTGGTCGGCGACGACGGCCCGACGCACCACGGTGCGTTCGACCTCTCCTTCTTACGCGTCATTCCCGGGATGACCGTGATGGCGCCGTCCAGCCAGGGGGAGCTGCAGCGGATGCTGGCTACCGCACTGACGCTGAACGGCCCGGCGGCGCTCCGCTACCCGCGCGGCCTCGCCGCGCCCTTCACCGCCGTCGAGGAGATCGCACCGGTGGAGGTGGGACGCGGCGTCGTGCTCCAGCAGGGCGCCGACGTCGCGCTCGTGGGTGTCGGGACCGGCGTCGGCATCGCCCTCGAGGCGGCCGAGCTGCTGGCGCCCGACGGGGTGACCCCGACGGTGGTGGACGCGCGCTTCGTGAAGCCGCTGGACGCGCAGTTGCTGCGGCGTCTCGCCGAGGGCCACCGGCGGATCGTCACGGTGGAGGAGAACGCCCTCGCGGGTGGATTCGGCAGCGCCGTGCTCGAGATCCTCGGGGGAGGCGCCGACGTCGTGCGCTTCGGGCTGCCGGACGCGTTCGTCGCGCACGGCGAACGGGGGCGCGTCCTCGCCGACATCGGCCTCACCCCGCAGGCCGTGGCACTCGCAGCGCGAGCGCACAGCCCGACGCTCACGCGCGTCAAGTAGGCACGCACGTGCGCGAGCGGCTCGACGTGCTGCTTGTGGAGCGCGGCCTCTTCGCCTCGCGGGCACAGGCCCGGGCGGCCGTCCTGGCGGGCGAGGTCACCGTCGACACGCGGGTCGTCGACAAGCCCGGCACGCAGGTCGATCAGGATGCTGCATTGGCGGCCGCGGAGCGCCGCCGCTACGTCTCCCGCGGCGGCGACAAGCTCGACACCGCACTCGAGCGCCTTGACGTCGACGTGACCGGGGAGGACTGCCTCGATCTGGGCAGCTCGACCGGTGGGTTCGTCGACAGGCTGTTGCAGGGCGCCGCCGCCCGGGTCATCGCCGTTGACGTCGGTTACGGACAGCTGGACTGGAAGCTGCGCCAGGACTCGCGGGTGACGGTGCTCGAGCGCACCAACGCGCGGCGGCTGACGCCGGAACGTCTCCCGTTCCGGCCGTCGTTCGTCACCGCGGACCTCTCGTTCATCTCGCTGACGGTGGCTCTGGGCCCGGTGCTAGAATGCCTGCGCGAGGGCTTCCGCGGCCTCGTGCTGGTCAAGCCGCAGTTCGAGGCGGGGCGCGAGCGCGTCGGCAAGGGAGGGGTGGTGCGGGATCCTGCCGTCCACCGGGACGTGCTCGAGCGCGTGGCCGGCTGGCTGCAGGCGAGGGGCGCGGTCGTGCAAGGCATCTGCGACTCGGGGCACCCGGGACCGAAAGGCAACGTGGAGTACTTCATCCTCTTCAGTGACGGGAGCGCGACCGCCGGAGCGGCTCCGCCGCCGGCGGAGCTCGTGGGGCAGGCGGTGGCGGCGGCCCATGGGTGAGCCTCTGCACCGCGTCGCGGTGCTCACCCACTTCCAGTCGGAGGCCACGGTCGCCGCGCTGGCACAGCTGGCCGCGGCCGCCGGCAGGCTCGGCCTCGAGCTGCTCATGCCGAAGGACGAGGCCGTCAAGCACCCGCAGGCTGCGGCGCTCGGCTACCGCAGCGTGGACGAGGCGGGGCTGCGGTCCGTCGACCTCTGCCTCGTGTTCGGCGGCGACGGCACCATCCTGCGCAGCCTCTCCCGCCTGCTCGGGACCACCGTTCCCACGCTCGGCGTCAACTACGGCAACGTCGGCTTCCTGGCCTCTCTTCCGCGAGACGGCTGGGACGCCGGTCTGGAGACCATCCTCGGCGGTGACCACCGCGTGGTCGAGCTGCTCACCGTCGACGTGCACCTGGGCGACCAGCACTACAGCGCAGTCAACGACGTCATCCTCAGCCGCGTCGCCCCGCGTCACGTCCTGCAGCTCGAGTACGAGGTGGCGGGGGTCACCGTGGGCAGCATGTTCTGCGACGGTCTCATCATTGCCTCACCCACGGGGTCCACCGCCTACAACCTGTCCTGCAACGGCCCCATCGTGGAGTGGAACGCGGGCGTGCTGGTGCTCAACTTCATCGCCCCGCATTCGCTGGGGTTCCGCCCGGTGATCCTCCGCCCGGACCACGTGATCACGGCGCGCAACGTCTCGCCTCAGCAGGAGTGCGAGGTCGTGGCCGACGGCGACGTGGTGGGCCGGCTCTGCTGCGGCGACGAGGTGCGCGTCACCGCCGGGCCGGAGGTGGCGCGGCTGCTCATGCAGAACGAGGGGTCGTTCTACCAGAACGTCGAGGAGAAGCTCTTCGACCGCCGCGATGCTCGCTGAACTGAGCATCGACGACCTGGTCCTCATCGCCGAGGCGCGGCTGGAGTTCTCGCCGGGCCTCAACGTCATCACCGGCGAGACCGGCGCCGGCAAGAGCCTGCTGGCACAGGCCATCGGCCTGCTCCTGGGGCAGAAGGGCGGCGCCGAGCTCGTCCGCCCCGGCGCCGACCGCGCCCTGGTGCAGGCTCTCTTCGAGAACGGCGAAGAGGAGCTGGCCGTGGCCCGAGAGTTGCCGCGCCGCGGCCGGTCGCGGGCCCGCATGGGCGGGCTGCTGAGCAGCGCCGCCGCCGTCGAGGACGCCCTGCGGCGGCGCCTCGCGTTCTACGGCCAGCTCGAGCACACGCGCCTGCTGCAGCTCGAGCGGCAGCTCGACCTGCTCGACGGGGCGGCCGCCGACGAGGTCGAGCCGCTCAAGGGCACGTACGCCGCCGCGTTCGCGCACGCACGCACGCTCACGCGTGAGCTCGACGACCTGCGCGGCGCGGGGCGCGACCGCGAGCGGGAGATCGACATGCTCAGGTACCAGGTCGGCGAGATCGAGGCCGCCGCCGTCGAGCCGGGCGAGGACGAGCGCCTCACCGCCGAACGCGAGCGGGCCCGCCACGCCGGCAAGCTGCTCGAGCGGGCCGGCGGGGCGTTGGCGCTGCTCGCCGGCGAGTCGGAGGCCGCAGCGCTCGACGGCGTGCGCGTAGCGCAGCGTCTCGTGGACGAGGCGGCGCTGCTCGACGAGGCCCTCGCGTCGCCGGCGCAGAGGCTGGCCGCCCTCGTGGTCGAGCTTGACGACCTCGCCGCGGCGCTGCGCGACTACATCGACACGCTCGACGTGGACCCGGCCCACCGCGACGCGCTGGAGCTGCGCCATGACAAGCTCAAGGCGCTCATGCGCAAGTACGGCGGCTCCGCCGACGAGGTACTCGCGTACCTCGAGGAGGCGCGCACGCGGCTCGCCGCGCTGGAGGAGTTCGCCGCCGACGAGGAGTCCCTCGTCGCCAGGGTGGCGGCGGCGCAAGACGAAGCAGTCGCAGCCGCCGGACGTCTGGGCGCGGCGCGGAGGCGTCTCGCGCCACAGGTTGCGGCGCGCATCGAGGAGGAGCTGCGCGGCCTCGCCATGCCGCATGCGACATTCGTCATCGAGGTCGCGGAGCGCGGTGACGGCTGGGCCGCGCTCGGGCCCGCCGGCGCCGACGACGTGGAGTTCGTCTTCGGCGCCAATCCCGGCGTGCCGCCGCGGCCGCTGCGTGAGACCGCCTCCGGCGGCGAGCTGTCGCGGGCCATGCTCGCCATCCGCGGGCTCGTCACCCTCGGCGACGACGTGGAGACGCTCATCTTCGACGAGGTCGACACCGGCATCGGCGGTGTCACCGCGGCGGCGCTCGGTGTTCGGCTTCGCAAGCTGGCAGAGCGCCGGCAGGTGCTCTGCATCACACACCTGCCGCAGGTCGCCGCCTTCGCCGACCGGCAGTTCGCCATCGCCAAGGAAAGCGACGTGGGCGAGGGCACCACCGAGACCGTCGTGCGCCGCGTCGATGGCGACGAGCGTCTCGCCGAGCTGTGCCGCATGCTGGGCGCCGCGCCTGACGACGCGGCGGCTCGCAGCCACGCGCAGAGCCTGCTGGCCAGGGCGGCCGCGGGCTCCTGAATGCCCTCCAGCGTCGACGCCCGGCGCTCCTTGCGGCGGCCGGGCCCGATGGTATACTTGCGCCCGTGATCCGTGGCCTCGCCGGGCATATCGTCGTGCCGGCCCGTCAACCTCGAACGGGCAGGGCCCCGGCCCCACAAAATCCCCCGCTCGTCTTGTGCAGGTCCGCCGTGCCTCGGGTGCGTTCCCTGGTGGCTGCGACCGGAGCGTTCGACGACGGCTGCGTCCAGAACGGCGGGATCCACACCAGGAGGGAACAGGGGGCATGACCAAGCACATCTTCGTCACCGGCGGTGTCGTCAGTGGGCTCGGCAAGGGCATCACCGCGGCGTCCGTCGGCCGGTTGCTGAAGCAGCGCGGACTCAAGGTCGCGAGCCAGAAGTTCGACCCGTACATCAACGTCGATCCCGGCACCATGAGTCCATTCCAGCACGGCGAGGTCTTCGTCACCGAGGACGGCGCCGAGACCGACCTCGACCTGGGCCACTACGAGCGCTTCCTGGACGAATTCGTCCAGCGCGACTCCAACGTCACCACCGGCGGTATCTACAACAGCGTCATCACCAAGGAGCGCCGCGGCGACTATCTCGGCGGCACGGTGCAGGTCATCCCGCACATCACCAACGAGATCAAGAGCCGCGTGCACAGGCTGGCCAAGCTCACCGAGGTCGACGTGCTCATCACCGAGGTCGGCGGCACGGTCGGCGACATCGAGAGCCTTCCGTTCCTGGAGGCCATCCGCCAGTTCCGCAAGGACGTCGGCCGCGCCAACGTGCTGTACATCCACGTCACCCTGGTGCCCATGATCGGAGTCGTCGGAGAGCTCAAGACCAAGCCGACGCAGCATTCGGTCGCCGAACTGCGCGAGATCGGCATACAGCCGGACATCATCGTCGCCCGGTCCGAGGAACTGCTGTCGCAAGGCATCCGCGAGAAGATCGCGCTGTTCTGCGACGTCGACCCTGAGGCGGTCATCTCGGCGGCGGACGCGGACGACATCTACCGGGTCGTCCTCAACATGCACGAGGAGAAGCTGGACGACCTCGTGGTCAAGATGCTCGGGCTCGAGGTGGGTCCGCCGGACCTCGACGAGTGGGAGGCGCTGATCGACCACATTGACGCCTGCGACCGGCCCGTCACCATCGCTCTCGTGGGCAAGTATGTGCAACTGCACGAGGCGTACCTCTCCGTGTGGGAGGCCCTCAAGCACTCGGCCATCTTCCACGGCCGCAAGCTGGACCTGCAGTGGGTCGACTCGGAGGAGCTCACGCCGCAGACGGTCGCGGAGCGGCTCTGCGGCGCCGACGGCGTCATCGTGCCGGGCGGCTTCGGCCAGCGGGGCATCGAGGGCAAGATCGATGCCGTCCGCTACTGCCGCGAGAACAAGGTGCCCTTTCTCGGCGTGTGTCTCGGCATGCAGTGCGCGGTCGCCGAGTTCGCCCGCGGCGTATGCGACATGGAGGCCGCCAACTCCACCGAGTTCGACCCCGAGACCGCGTTCCCGGTCATCGATCTGCTCCCCGAGCAGAAGGACATCGAGGACATGGGCGGCACCATGCGCCTGGGCGCCTCGCACGTCAAGCTCGTTGCCGGCACCAGGGCGCAGGCCGCCTACGACGCGGACGAGGTGTGGGAGCGCCACCGGCACCGCTATGAGGTCAACAACGACCTGCGCCCTCAGCTCGAGGCGGCGGGCCTGGTCGTCAGCGGCACCACACCCGACGGGCGCCTCGTCGAGATCTGCGAGCTCCCGGAGCACCCCTGGTTCGTCGCCTCCCAGTTCCACCCCGAGTTCAAGTCGCGGCCCACGCGGCCGGCGCCGCTCTTCCGCGACTTCGTGGGTGCGGCCGCCCGCCTGCGGAGCGAGCGTGACGACGAACTGGAGGACGTGTGCACGCAGGCGTAGACCCGGAGCTCGTCGACCTCTTCGTGCGCCTGGCCGGCATCCCGTCGCCTACCGGGGCCGAGCGCGAGGTCGCCGACGCCGTCAAGGCCTATCTCGGCGCGCGCGGCCTGAGCGTGCACGAGGACGGCAGCGCCTCCGTCACCGGCTGCGGCTGCGGCAACCTCGTCGCCCGCGTGCCGGGCAGGGGGCAGGCAGAGCCGGTCGGCCTGTGCGCGCACCTGGACACGGTACCGGTCTCGGGCACGCCCCACGTCGTCGTGGCCGACGGCTTCGTGCGCAGCGATGAGACCACGGTGCTGGGTGCCGACGACAAGGCCGCAGTAGCCGTGCTTCTCACGCTCGCACGCTCGCTCGTCGCCGAGCCGCCCGCCGGCGATGTGGAGCTCGTGTTCACCGCGGGCGAGGAGGCCGGTCTGCTTGGCGCCAAAGCGCTCGACCTCTCAGAGCTTGAGGCGCGCCGCGTGTTCGTGCTCGACAGCGACGGCGCGCCCGGCACGCTCATCGTGGCGTCGCCCACTCAGAAGAGGGTGGAGGCCGACTTCCGCGGCCAGGCCGCGCACGCCGGCATCGCGCCCGAGCTGGGACGCAACGCCATAGCCGCGGCCGCCCACGCGATCGCCCGTATGCGCCTGGGCCGTATCGACGACGAGACCACCGCCAACATCGGCCTCGTCCGCGGCGGCACCGCCCCCAACGTGGTCGCCGAGCGCTGCTCCATCTCCGGTGAGGCGCGCAGCCACGACGCGGCCAAGGTGACGGCGCTCGCGGAGGAGATGGTGCACGCCATCGCGTCGGCCGCAGCCGATGCGGGGGTCGACGTGGAGATCGACGTGCGCGAGGCCTTTCAGGGCTACCGCCACCAGCCCGACAGTCCGCTCCTCCAGATCGGCGCAAGGGCGGCAGAGTCCGCGGAGCTCGAGGTTCGGCGGGTCGAAGGCGGCGGGGGGTCAGACGCCAACGTCTTCAACGCCGCCGGGCTGCCGGCGCTCACGCTCGGCGTGGGCTTCGAGCACGCGCACTCGCCGCGGGAGTGCATCAGTCTCGAACGTCTCGGCGAGCTGGCGGACATGGCGGCGGGCATCGTGCGCGCCGCCGGCACGGCCGCGTAGCGGCCGCGGGGCGGCGCCGTGAGCACATCGCGGAGGAGCGGCGAACCACCTCCGCCCGCCGACCCCCTGGTGGTCGAGTTCCTCGACTACGTGCGCTACGAGCGCGGCCTCAGCCTCAACACCGTGACGGCGTATTGCCGCGACCTCACCGCCTTCGCGGCCTTCCTCGCCGCCTCTGGAGCGACGCCCGCGGCCGCATCTTCCGAAGACGTGCGCGGCTACTTCGTCGCCAGCGGCGGCGACGGCGCGCCGTCGAGCGTGGCGCGCCGCACGGCGGCGGTGCGCGCCTTCTACGCGTACCTCGTAAGGGAGGGCGTCCGCGAGGACGACCCGGCCGCCCTGCTGCGCACGCCCAAGCGGCCGCAGGAGTTGCCGCGCGTGCTCTCCGTCGAGGAGGTGGAGCAGATCCTCGCCACCGTCGTCCCGGCCGGGCCACTGGGCCAGCGCGACCTCGCCGCGCTCGAGCTGCTCTACGGCTGCGGCCTGCGCGTGAGCGAGCTGGTCGGCCTGCGCGACGGGGACGTCGACCTCGAGGGTGGGCTGATCCGCTGCGTGGGCAAGGGTGACAAGGAGCGCGTGGTGCCCATGGGGTCGGCCGCCGCCTCGGCGGTCAGCCGTTACGTCGCCGACGGGCGGCGGAGCCTCCTCAAGGGACGCCGCCGCCCCGAGCTCATCTTGAACGCACGCGGCGGCCCGCTCACGCGCCAGGGCTTCGACTACATCCTGCGCAAGGTGCTGCGCCGCGCCGACATGCTCGGCGCCGCCAGCGCGCACACCTTCAGGCATTCCTTCGCCACGCACCTGCTGGCCGCCGGGGCCGACCTGCGGAGCGTGCAGGAGATGCTCGGCCACGCCAACGTGGCCACCACCCAGTTGTACACTCACGTGACCGTCGAGCACCTGCGCGAGGTGTTCCTGGAGACGCACCCGCGCGCCCGCCGGCGGCGCGGGGAGAGGGAGTAGGAGATGACGCGAGTGTTCGTGTGCGTGCTGGACGGGTGCGGCGCCGGGGCGCTGCCTGACGCGGCGCAGTACGGTGACGAGGGGTCGGACACGCTGCGGCACGTGCTCGAGCGCAGTGACGTGCCGCTCCCGCGCCTGGCCGCGCTTGGTCTCGGCGAGGTCGTCGGCCTGCCGCTCGGGGCGCCGCGTCCCGAGGCGACCTACGGCCGTCTCGCGGAGCGCGGCGCCGGCAAGGACACCACCACCGGGCACTGGGAGATGATGGGGGTGGTGCTGCAACGGCCCTTCCCGACGTACCCCGACGGCTTTCCGCCGGAGGTGATGGAGCCGTTCGAGGCGGCCATCGGCCGGCGCGTGCTGTGCAACCGGCCGGCCTCTGGGACGGCGATCATCGAGGAGTTGGGCGACGAGCACGTGGCCACGGGGAGGCCCATCGTCTACACGTCCGCCGACTCCGTGTTCCAGATCGCCTGCCACGAGGACGTCGTCCCCGTGGCGCAGCTGTACGAGTGGTGCGGGGCCGCGCGCGGCATCCTGCAGGGCCCGCACGCGGTCGGCAGGGTGATCGCGCGGCCCTTCGACGGCGGGCCCGGCCGCTACGCGCGCACGCCGCGCCGGCGCGACTACTCATTGGAGCCACCCAGGCCGACGTACCTCGACCTGCTGCAGGAGCGCGGCGTGCCGGTCATCGGCGTCGGCAAGATCGGCGAGATCTTCGTGCAGCGTGGGGTGGACGTGGACGACCACACCACCGACAACTCGACCGGCATCGCCGCCTGCTCGCGTCACCTGCGCGAGATGGAGGACGGCCTGCTGTTCGCCAACCTCGTGGACTTCGACTCGGTGTGGGGCCACCGCAACGACGTGGAGGGCTTCGCCGGCGGGCTGGCGGCCGTGGACGCCGCGCTGCCTGAGTGGGAGTCGCTCCTGAGCGAGGAGGACGTGATGATCCTGTGCGCCGACCACGGCGTGGATCCCACCACGGAGAGCACCGACCACTCGCGCGAGTTCTCGCCGCTGCTCGCCCTCGGGCTCACGCCGGGGCGGTACGACGGCGTGCAGGAGGATGTCGGCGCCACGGCCTTCGCGCACCTCACGGGGGAGGAGCCGCCGCTCCCCGGGGAGGTCATCGGCTGATGGTGGAGGACCCGGCCGGCGCGCTCGCCCGCGTGGCCGCCTGGCGGCCGCACGCGGCCGCGGTGTACGGGTCCGGCCTGTGGGCGTTGCCGGAGGGAGCGCACGTCGACGACGAGGTCCCGTACGACGCGCTCGGCTGGCCGGCGGGGGCCGTGCCGGGACACCACAACGTGCTCCGGCTCGCGGCCGTGCCGCTGGGCGGCGGCCGCGAGCTCAGGCTCGCGCTCGCCTGCGGCCGCCCGCACCGCTACGAGGGCTGGACGGACGACGAGCTCGAGACGCCCGTGCGGGCCCTGGCGGCCGCCGGTGTCCGGCGGCTCGTGCTCACCAATTCGTGCGGGGCGTTGCGTCCCGGCGCCGCCGTGGGCGGCGCCGTCGCCTGCTCCGCCGTCGTCGACCTGCAGCGGCCGCCCGTGGGGGAGTCGCCGGAGCGGCTCGCGGTATGCGCCGCCGAGGACGCGACGCGCGTCGCCGCCGCGCTGGGCGACGGGGCGTCGGCGGCCGCCGGCGCGTACGTCTCCGTCAGCGGCCCCCAGTTCGAGACGCCTGCCGAGGTCGCGTGGCTCTCGGGCTACGGCGACGTGGTGGGCATGTCGGCGGCGCCCGAGGTTCGCGCGGCCGCCGCGACGGGCGTAGAGTGCTGTCTCCTGGCGCTTGTGGCCAACGTCGCGGCCGCGGTGGGCTCGCACGAGGACGTGCTCGCTGCCGGCGCCCGCCTGGCCCGACTGCTCGCTGCCGGGCTCACGCGCGCCTTGACGGCCCGGTGGCCGGACCTGCCCGACACGCTCTGAGGGGGAGTGACGTGGACTTCGTGCACGAGGTGATCGCCTGGAAGCGCGACGGCAACGAGCTCGACGAGCCGCGGCTGCGCGCCTTCGTGCAGGGGGTCGTCAGTGGCGCCGTGCCGTCGTATCAGGCCAGTGCTCTGCTCATGGCCATGGTGCTGCGCGGCCTCAGCGACGACGAGACGCTGTGGCTGGCGCGGGCGATGGTCGACAGCGGCAAGAGGCTGGACCTGCGTGTGCTCCGCCGCCCTGTGCTGGACAAGCACTCGAGCGGGGGCGTCGGCGACAAGGTCACGCTCGTGCTGGCGCCGCTGGTCGCCGCGTGCGGAGCCGTCTTCGGCAAGATGTCCGGTCGCGGCCTGGGGCACACGGGCGGCACGCTCGACAAGCTCGAATCCATCCCCGGGTTCCGCGTGCAGCTGCCGCAGGGCGACTTTCTGCGCCAGCTCGAGCGTATCGGCGTGGCCGTCGTCAGCCAGAGCGAGCGGGTCGTCCCAGCCGATCGGCTGCTGTACGCGCTGCGCGACGTTACCGGCACCGTGGAGTGCGCCGGGCTCATCGCGGCGAGCATCATGGCCAAGAAAGTGGCCAGCGGGACGTCGGCCGTGGTACTCGATCTCAAGGTGGGCCGCGGCGCCTTCGCGGCCGATCTGGAGCAGGCGAGGGAGATAGGCCGTCTCTGCCGCCTGATCGGGAGCGACTACGGGCGTCCGACCTCCTGTCTGTTCAGCGCCATGGAGCAGCCGCTCGGCCGCACCGTCGGCAACCGGCTCGAGGTGGAGGAGGCGTGGCAGGTGCTGCAGGGCGAGGGCCCGAGGGACGTACGCGAGCTCACGCTGGAACTGGCCGCCGAGCTGCTGCCGCTCGCGGACCTCGGCGTGGACGCGGCCGAAGCGCGCGCGCGGGCCGAGGCGGCGCTGGACGACGGGCGCGCCGCCGAGCACTTCGAGCGCTGGTGCTACGTACAGGGCGGCGACTGGCGCCCGGGCGAGTTCCACCGGCTGGCTGCGCACGAGGTCAAGGCGCCGCGGGGGGGCTACGTGACCTCCGTCGACGCGCTCGCGGTGGGTCGGGCGGCGCAGGCCGCCGGAGCCGGCCGCCGGACGGTCGACGATACGGTCGACCCGTCCGCCGGCGTCCTGCTCGAGCACAAGGTGGGCGACAGGGTCGAGGCGGGGGAGCCGCTCGCCGCCGCATTCTCGCGCGACTCGGCGCGGCGGCGCGAGGCAAGCGCCGTGCTGGAGGGGGCGTTCAGCGTCGGGGAGGAGGCCCCGCCCCCGCAGCCCCTCGTCCTCGGACGGGACTGATGCGGCGCCCGGGAGGACGCCTCAGTCCGCCGGCTCGGCCAGCGCCCGACGAGAGCGCACGACCCTGTACAGCCACGGTGCGGCGCGACAGAGAGTACAGGGCATCCGACGCTTCGGAGACGCTGACGTGAGGGTCGTCGGCGGCGTGTGGCGAGGTCGCCCGCTGAGCGCGCCTCCCGGCCGCGGCACCCGACCGACCTCGGACAAGGTCCGCGAGGCGGTCTTCGACGTGCTGGGCGCGCTACCGGAGGTGCGCGCCGCGGCGCGCGCGGCCGAGGAGCCGGATGTGGCCGGCGAGGCCGCAGGCTCGCTCGCCGGCCACACCGCGCTTGACGTCTTTGCCGGAAGCGGGGCGCTCGGGATCGAGGCGCTCTCGCGCGGCGCCGCCAGTTGTACGTTCGTCGAGTCCGCGCTGCCGGCCCTGCGCATCCTGCGCGGCAATCTGTCGCGGCTCGGCGTCCCGGTGGTCCGCCCGGCAGCGCCTGCCGCCCGGGCGGCCTCACCCTGCGCCGTTGTGTTCGGGGCGGACGTCCGCAAGGCGCTGGCGGCTGACGCCCGCCGTAGCGCACGCTATACTCTCGTGTTTGCGGACCCGCCGTACGCCACGTACGAGCAAGTCCGTCCCGCCCTCGTCAGATTGCTCGGGCGGGTGCTCGTCCCCGGCGCGGTGCTGGTCGTCGAGTCGGCCGCCGGCACGGCGGCCGGGCTGCCTTGGACCGTCGTGCGGGAGAAACGCTACGGCGACACGCGGGTCACGTTCCTCGTGGCAGACGCCGACTCGCCGGCGGAAGGAGAAGCAGCAGGCTGATGCCCAGCAACGTCACCGCCATCTGCCCGGGCACGTTCGACCCCGTCACCGTGGGCCACCTCGACATCATCACTCGCGGCGCCACCAAGTTCGGCCGCGTGGTCGTGGGCCTCATCGACACCCCGCAGCGCAAATCGCCGCTGTTCACGCCCGACGAGCGCGAGGACTTCCTCAGGGAGGCGCTGGTGGGCCACGACAACATCGTTGTCGACCGCTTCAACGAGCTCGTCGTCGAGTTCGCCCGCAGGTGGGACGCGCACGTCATCCTCAAGGGTCTGCGCGCCATCTCCGACTTCGAGTACGAATTCGCCATGGCCCAGCTCAATAGGAAGCTGGCGCCCGACATAGAAACAGTCTTCATGATGGCCTCGCCCGAGCACAGCTTCCTCAGCTCGAGCGGCGTCAGAGAGATCGCCGCGTTCGGAGGCTCCGTCGCAGACCTGGTGCCCCCGGCCGTCGCCCGCCGCCTGGCGGAGGTCTATCCGCCACGCAGGTAAGGCCACCCAAGGAGGGTTGCTGAGTATGGACGTCCTCGTTCTTATCGACAAACTGGATGACATCATCCACAACGCACGGTCGGTGCCGCTCACGGACAGCGTCATGATCGACCGCGAGGAGATCTACGACATCCTCGACCAGATGCGCTCCACCATCCCGGAGGAGATCAAACAGGCGCGCTGGATCGTCAAGGAGCGCCAGGAGATGCTCTCGGAGGCCAAACAGGAGGCCGAGCGCCTGCTGGCCGAGGCGCAAGACCGCGCCGAGAAGCTCGCCTCCGAGACCGAGATCGTGCGGCTTGCCGAGAAGAACGCGCACCAGATCATGGAGGATGCGCGCGAGCGCGAGCGCGAGGTCCGCCTCGGCGCCGAGGACTACGCCGACGAGGTCCTGGGCAACCTCGAGATGAACCTCGACAAGTTCATCGCCGCGGTGCGTCGCGGGCGCGGGCGCCTGCAGGGTCGCACCTCGGACGACGAGCTCCAGCCGTAAGCACCGTCCAGCCCCGCCAACGGGCTCCACATGAAGCGATTTGACCTCCACTCACTGCGGTTCCACGATGCCAGCGAGGTCTGGCGTACGCTGCCCGTCGAGGTCGCGCCGTTCCTGTACGGCGGCCTCGAGTATCGTGTGCCCGGCGACGTGGCCGAGACCACGCTCACGGCCGTCCGGGTGGGCGAGAGCCTCACGCTGACGCTCGATGTCGACACCCATGTGGCCGGACCGTGTCAGCGCTGCCTCGCCGACGCGGACCTGGGCGTGGAGACGGGGGGCATCGAGTACGTGCGACACGGGGAGTCCGGTGCCACCGGCGAGGGCGACGACGAGGAGGCCTACGTCGTCTCCCACCAGGTCGACGTCGAGCGCTGGGCGCGTGACCTCATCGCCGACGCCCTGCCCCAGAAGCTCCTGTGCCGTGACGACTGCAGGGGGTTGTGTCCGGTATGCGGCGCCGATCTCAACGCTGAGCCGGACCACACTCACGAGGAAGCGTGAGGCGCGCCTGTGTGGTACAGTGCCATGTCTGGTTGACCAGAGGAGAAGAACGCGATGCCCGTACCCAAGAAGAAGACATCCCAGCGGCGCCGCGACCAGCGCCGGTCGCAGCAGAAGCTCAGCGTCGAGACGGCCAGCGTCTGCCCGCAGTGCAAGAGCCCCAAGCTCCCACACCGCGTCTGCCCCAAGTGCGGCACCTACAAGGGCCGCGAGGTCATCGTCCTCGAAGCTGACTGATACGCTCAGGGCTGAGCGATGCCGAGATCGCTCTACATCGCCTCCACGCAGGGCAGCGGCGGAAAGACCACCATCGCCGTCGGCCTCTGTATGGCCCTGCGCAAGCGTGGCCTGAACGCCGGCTACTTCAAGCCGGTGGGCACCCTCGCGGCGCAGGCCGGAGACGAACTGCTGGACGAAGACGCGCAGTTCGTCTCCGAGCTGCTGCAGCTCGAGGATGACCTCACCGACATCTGCCCGGTCGTGCTCGACGAGGACGCACTGCACGACGTCCTCAGGGGCGACGAGGTCGACGCGATGAGCCGAGTCCGCAGCGCGTACGAGCGCATCCGCGCCGGCAAGGACATCGTGGTCTGCGAGGGCCTCGGAGAGATCTGGCAGGGGCGGTTCCTGCGCACGAGCGGCACCGAGGTCGTCAAGGAGCTGGACCTTGGAGCGCTACTCGTGGCCAAGTTCGCCGGCGCCCGCCTGCTGGACGACATCATCTACGTCAAGGACGCCCTCAAGCAGCACCTCCTGGGCGTCCTCTTCAACATGGTCCCCGAGTCGCGCCTGCAGCTCGTGCAGGACGAGTACACGCGCTTTCTCGCAAGGAACGAGGTGGGCAGCTACGGCGCGCTCGTCTCGAGCGCCATACTGTCGGCCGTCTCCGTCTCCGAGATCGTCGAGGCGCTCGACGGCACCTACGTGTGCGGCGAGCGCTATGGCGAGCGCCTCGTGGAGACCTACATGATCGGCGCGATGAGCTCCGAGCACGCGCTGCGCTACTTCCAGCTCACGCCGAACAAGGTGGTCATCGTCGGCGGCGACCGCGCCGAGATCGTGCTCGCCGCGCTGGACACGCCCACCGTGGCCGTGGTGCTCACCGGCAACTACGTGCCGAGCCCCGCGGTCATCGAGCGGGCGGAGGAGCGCGGCGTGCCGCTTGTCTCCGTCGAGACAGACACGGTGACCGCCGCGGACGGCATGCGCCGCCTCTTCGGCCGCCTCCGTGTTAAGGACCGCGCCAAGATCGACCTCATCGCGCGGCTCATCGACGAGGCTGTCGATGTGGACCGCCTCGTCCGCGATCTGCAGGCATGAGAGGCGACCGGGGCCGTCCGTATACGTCACCCCACTGGGTGACCGACGCGTGGAGCGCCATCGTCGACGACCGCGTCGTGCGCGTCGTGGTCGACGCGGCCGGCGGTGACAAGGCGCCCGCTGAGATCGTCAAGGGCGCGCTCGACGCCGCCGGTCCCCAACTGCAGGTGGTCCTCGTCGGGGACGAGCCGCGCGTCCGCGCGCTGCTGCCGGAGGGCGTGCAGCACATCAGTGTCGTGCACGCCCCCGAGGTCATCGACTACCACGAGGAGCCGGCCACCGCGGCGCGGGCCAAGACCGGCTCGAGCATCGTCGTTGGCCTCAAGATGGTGCACGCCGGCGAGGCGGACGCGTTCGTGAGTGCCGGCAACACCGGCGCGGTGGTGGCTGCGAGCGTGCTCTACGTGCGCCGCATCCCCGGCGTGAAGCGGCCGGCCATCTGCACCATCATGCCCGCCATGCCCGCGCCGGTCGCCTTCCTCGATGTCGGCGCCAACGCGGAGTGCCGGGCGGAGTTCCTGCGCCAGTTCGCGATCATGGGTCAGGCGTTCGCCCGCGAGGTCATGAGCATCCCCGAACCGACCATCGGCCTCCTCAGCATCGGCGAGGAGCCCACCAAGGGCACCCCCGAGGTCATCGAGGCGCACCAGCTCATCGCCGCCGACGAGCGCATCTCCCACTTCTACGGCAACATCGAGGGCCGCGACATCATGAACCGGCTGGTCGACGTGATCGTCACAGACGGGTTCACCGGCAATGTGGGGCTCAAGACCATCGAGGGCTCGGCCAAGGCGATCCTCGGCGCTCTCAAGGCCACCATCATGTGGAACACCAAGACCAAGATCGGCGGACTGCTGCTGCAGAAGGACCTCCAGACCCTCAAAGACGCGCTCAGCCCGGAGGAGTTCGGCGGCGCGCTGCTCGTGGGCATGAACGCCCCCGTCGTCATCGCTCACGGCAACTCCAAGGCCCGTGGCATCGCCCAGGCGGTCCGCATGGGCAGACGCGGCGCCGTCAGCGGTCTGCTCCCGACCATCGCGCGGGAGCTTGGGACGCAGACCGCCTCGGTGTAGACTCTCCCAAACTCGCCCGGAGGTTCGCTGCATGACCCGTGAAGAGGTGTTCGAGCACGTCAAGGGGATCCTCGTGGAGACCCTCAGCGTCGATGAAGACAAGGTCACCATGGACGCTCGTTTCCAGGAAGACCTCGAGACGGATTCTCTCGACCTGGTCGAGCTCGTGATGACCATGGAGGAGAAATTCGGCATCAAGATCACGGACGAAGAGGCCGCCGACATCAAGACGGTCGGCGACGCGGTCAACTTCGTCATGACGCGGGTGGACGCCTAACCGCGCCGATCCCTTTGGGGACGACGAGGGGGTGTCTCCTGCAGGCAGGAGACGTCCCCTCGTCGTCGTGATGGACACCTTGTGACGCACCGGCTTCTCACGCTCGCACAGCAGTTGGATCAGGCGACCATGCGCCAGGTGTTCACGCACACCTCGTGGGCGCCGGACCGCGTGCATTCGTACGAGCGGCTCGAGTTCCTCGGCGACAGCGTACTCAGCCTCTGTATCACCACCGAGCTGTACCGGCGCTTCCCGGACTTCGCGGAGGGGCACCTGGCGCGGCTGCGGGCGTACATCGTCAGCCGCGCCACCTGCTCGCGCGTCGCCGTCAAGCTCGGCCTCGGCAAGCTGCTGCGCCAGTATGCCGGCCAGACGGGGGAGGCCGGCGACGCCGTCCAGCTGCAGAGCAACCAGAACGTGCTCGCCGACCTCACCGAGTCGCTCATCGGCGCCGTCTACCTCACGTTCGGTTACGAGGCCGTCCGCCCGGCCGTGATCGAGGTCTTCGACGAGCACATCGTGTTCGCCGAGAGCAGCTACATCGACCACAAGACCGAGCTGCAGGAATACCTTGCGCGCAGCGGCCAGTCCGTCGCGTACAAGGTCCTCGGCTTCAGCGGCCCGCCGCACAACCGCGAGTTCGAGATCGAGGCCGTCGTGGACGGCGACTCGCTCGGGCGCGGGTTCGGCACCAGCAAGAAGCGCGCCGAGCAGGAGGCCGCGGCCGAGGCGCTGCACGAGCTGCTGTCGCGCGCCCGGCGGACCGCCCGCAGGGCGCGGCTCCGGGGCAGCCGCTCGAGGCGGGCGGAGCCCGAGGCGATCGCCGGGACGGAGCCCGAAGGGGCCGGCGAGGGCGGGGGCCCCGAGACCGGACCGGCCGCCGAAGCCGGCGCCGCCCGGGACCTCGCCCAAGCCGAAACCGAGGCCGACGCCGCCGACGCGGGCTCCCCCGGAGCCACCGAGGTCAGCTGAGGTGTACCTCAAGGCACTCCGCCTCAAGGGATTCAAGTCGTTCCCCAAGCAGACAGAGCTCCTCTTCGAGCCCGGCGTGGGCGTGATCATCGGCCCCAACGGGAGCGGCAAGAGCAATCTCGCCGACGCCGTCATCTGGGCGCTTGGCGAACAGAGCCCCACCACCATCCGTGGCTCCTCCATGCAGGACGTGATCTTCGCCGGCAGCGACGGGCGCCGCGCCAGCGGCGCCGCCGAGGTGGAGCTCACCTTCGACAACGCCGACGGGGCGCTGCCGCTGCCCACGCCTGAGGTGAGCGTCATGCGCCGCGTGGCGCGCGACGGCTCATCGCAGTACTCCATCAACCAGTCCACCTGCCGCCTCACCGACATCATCGAGTTGCTCGCCCAGGTGGGTCTGGGCAAGGAACTGCACTCCATCATCGGCCAGGGCAAGGTCGAGTCGTTCCTGGCCGGCAAGCCGGAGGACCGGCGCAGCCAGATCGAGGAGGCCGCGGGCCTGGGCGCGTACAAGCGCCGTCGAGAGCGGGCCGAGCTCAAGTTGCGCGAGGTCCGGCGCAACCTCGAGCGTGCCCTGCTGCTGGAGCGCGAGGTCGGCTCGCAGCTCGCGCCGCTGCGCCGGCAGGCCACTGCGGCCGAACAGATGCGCACGGTTGAGACCGAGATCGCCGAGACCAGGGGCCGCCTGCTCACCGGTGACGTCGGGGCACTCGACGGAGAGCTGGCCGCGCGGCGCGAGGAGCTGGCGGGCGTCGACGCGGAGCGTGCCGGGCACGAGGACGGGCTCGCCCGCGTGGCCGCGGCCCGGGCCCGCGAGGAGGAGATGTTCGCGAAGAAGCTGGCCGAGCGTGAGCGCAGCGCGCGCCGCCTGCTGCGCGCGCGCGTACTGGACGGCAGGCTCGAGAGCGTGCGCCGGCTGGCGGAGCAACGGCAGCACCTTCTCGACGAGGTCGAGCGCGCGGCCGTTGCGGAGCGCGAGCGGCTGGTCGCGGAGCTGGCCGGGCGGCCCGAGGAACACGACGACGAGACCTGGCCGCAGGAGGAGAGCCGGCTTGCGGCGGAGTTCGAGGCGGCCGAGGCCGAGCACGCCGGAGCGACCGTGCGGCTCGAGGCCGCGCGCGCCGCCGTGACCGAGCAGCGGGTCGCGCTCGACCGGCTTGCCGTGGAGCGCGAGGGCGCGCTGGCCACGGCTGCCCGGCTGGAGCGGCGCCGGGAGGCGCTCGGCGGCGAGCAGGAGCGCCTCGCCGCCCAGCACCAGGCGATGAGCGCCGAGGTCGCCGGCAAGGCGGACGAGGAGCGCGCCGCGGTGGAGGCAGAGGCCGCGGCCCGGGAGGCCCTGCGCGCGGCCGAGGCCGTGGCGTCGGCCGCCGCGACCAGAGTGGCTGACGCGGCCCGCGAGCTCACTGCGGCCGAGGACGCGCATCGCGCCACCCTCGTGGAGCGGCGCGGGCTGGAGGCCGAGTCGGATCACCTGCGCGCTGCCCTGCTCGACATGGAGGACGTGGGCGGCGAAGTCCTGGAGGTGGCCGGCGGGTTCCCCGGCACCGTCTCGCTCGCCGGCAGCGTCTCCTGCGAGCCGGGCTACGAGCGAGCCCTGGCTGCTGCGCTCTCTCAACTCTCCGGGGCGCTCGCGGTGCCCGGCGGCGTGGACCAATGGTCCCTGCTGGAGGCGCTCAAGCGCGCCGGCATCGGCCTGGTGCGACTGGTGATGCCGGGGCGCCGCAGGCCGTCCGTGGCGTTCCCGGGCGCCGCTCCGCTCGCCGACAAGGTCAGCTTCGGCGAGCACGATGGCCTCGAGGGGGCGCTGGCGGACGTCGTGATCGTCGACGACCTGCGCGCCGTGCCGGCCGAATTCGCGGGGCTGGCCGTCACGCGCGAGGGCGAGTACTACCGGCCGGCGGACGGGCAGATCGGCCTGGCCGGAGGTGTGCCGGCGGCACTGCTGCTGGAGCGGCGCGCGTCGCTCGAGCGGCTGGGCGAGAAGCTTGGCGCCGTGTCGGCCCGCGAGGCGCGCGAGGAGGCGGCCGTCACACTGGTGGGAGCGCGGCAGACCGAGGCACGCGAGTCGGCCGGGGCGGCCGCGGCCGCCGAGCGCAAGGCGCGTATCACGGCCGAGAGCGCCGAGCGCACGCTGGCGCAGATCCGCTCCCGCCGTCGCGACCTCGAGGACCACGTGCAGCGAGATCTGCGCGCCGTGGAGGGCATCGGTGCCGAGCTGTCCGAGGCGGCCTCCGGCAAGGAGGCGGCCGACCGGGCCGCGGCGACCGCGCTGCTGCAGGCCGAGCAGCTGCGGCCCGCGGCCGCCGACGCCGACGCCGCGCTGCACGAGGCCGAGGCGGCCCACTCCGCGTCGCTCGCGCTGCTCACCCGGCGCCGGGTGGAGCTGGAGGAGCGTCGCGCCGCCGCCGCCCGCGCGGCCGAGCGCCGGGAGGCCGCCCGCCGCAGGGCGGCCGGCGACCGCGAGCGTCTGCAGGAGCTCGAGCGGCGACTGGCTCACGTGCCGGAAGTGCGCGTCGCCTGCACGGCGGTGGAGGCGCGCACGGGCGCTCTGCGGGCGCACTCCACGCGTCTCATCGCCCGGCTCGACGTGGGCGACGACGAGGGCGCCGGTCTCGAGCGCGGCGAGCTGCGCCGGCTGGCCGATGAGGAGGCGCAGCTGCGCCGCGGCCTCGAGGTGGCCGGCGAGCGCCGCACGCAGATCCAGGTGGCGCTCGCGAGGCTGGAGGATCGCCGCGCCGAGCTCGCCGCCAGCCTCGACGAGGTCAGCGAGCAGCTCGACCAGGCGGGGTTCGCGCCGCCGGCCGACGAGGCCGAGCAGACGGCGCTGCGCGAGCGCGTCGAGCGGCTCTCGCGCCGCCGCGAGCGCATCGGCCCGGTCAACCCGCTGGCCGAGGCGGAGTGCGCGGAGCTCTCGGAGCGCGCCGCCTTCCTGCGCGAGCAGCGGCGCGACCTGGAGAAGTCCATCGACGATCTCGGGGCGCTCATCAAGGAGCTCACCGCACAGGTGGATGCCGAGTTCGCCGCCACCTTCGACGCCGTGCAGGAGCAGTTCAGCCACATGGTGACCGTGTTGTTCCCCGGCGGCCGCGGCCAGCTAAAACTGGTGGAGCCAGACGAGGACCACCCTCAGGGCGGGGTCGCGGTGGAGGTCAAGCCGGCCAAGAAGCTGGGCAAGCGCCTGCAGCTGCTCTCGGGCGGCGAGCGCGCGCTGGTGGCGATCGCCTTCCTGATGGCGCTCGTGCTGGCGCGGCCGTGCCCGTTCTACATCCTTGACGAGATCGAGGCGGCCCTGGACGACGTCAACATCGGCCGCCTGGTGCAGCTGCTGCGCGACTACCGCGAGCGCACGCAGTTCGTGATCATCACCCACCAGAAACGCACCATGGAGGCCGCGGACGTGCTCTACGGCGTGACGATGGGGCAGGACGGGGCATCCCAGGTAGTGAGCGCCCGCATGGCCCAGGAGGAGATCGAGCGTGAGGAGCGCGCCAAGGCGAAGGAGTCGGGCGCGCCGGCGGAGTGATGCGCGGCGGGTCGCATCGCGGCCCTGGCGACGTGAAACGACCGGCCGCCGTGGGGCGGCCGCCGACGGGAGACTGACAGGGTGGAGTGGCACGAGGTGTTCAAGGGCGTCGTCGAGGCCGAAGTGCCGGCGGCGGTGCTGGCAGAAGAAGCGCAGGAGCGCAGGGGCCTCTTCGGCCGCCTGCGCCGCAACCTCGGCAAGGCCCGCGGCGCCGTCACCGACGCGCTCAAGAGCGCCGTCTACGTGGGCGTCGACCGGCGACTGTACGAGCAGACGGAGGAGATGCTGATCGCCGCCGACGTCGGCGTGGACGGCACCATCAAGATCGTCGACGAGCTCGAGCAGCGCTGCACTGCCAAGAAGATCGAGACCAGGGAGCCGTTCCAGGACGAGCTCGCGGACGTGGTCGCCGAGCTCCTCAGTCCCGAGGACCCGGAGCGGCAGCGCATCGACGTCTCGCACGAGCCCACCGTCATCCTCGTGGTCGGGGTGAACGGCACCGGCAAGACCACGACCATCGGCAAGATCGCCTGGCGACTCAAGGAGATGGGCAAGACGCCGCTCATGGTGGCCGGCGACACGTTCCGCGCTGCCGCCGTGGAGCAACTCAGCCAGTGGGCCGGCCGGGTGGGCTGCGAGATCATCAAGCAGGGTCCCGACGCCGACCCGGCGGCCGTGGTGTACGACGGCGTGGCCGCCGCGCGCTCGCGCGGCGCGGACGTGGTCCTCGTCGACACGGCCGGGCGCCTGCACACCCAGGTCAACCTCATGCGCGAGCTGGAGAAGGTGCGCCGGGTCATCGAGAAACAGCTGCCCGGCGCCCCGCACGAGACATTGCTCGTGTTGGACGCGACCACCGGCCAGAACGGCCTGCGCCAGGCGCAGGAGTTCAAGCAGGCCGTGGACGTGAGCGGTGTGGTGCTCACCAAGCTTGACGGCACCGCCAAGGGCGGCATCGTGGTCGCCATCCACGAGAGCCTCGGCATCCCGATCAAGCTCATCGGCGTGGGCGAGCAACTCGAGGACCTGCGCCCGTTCGAGCCGGACGTGTTCGCGCGGGCCATCTTCGGCGGCGACGACGATGCGGTCGCCCCGGGGTGACGCTTCCGCTCGAGACCGCACGCCTGCTCGTCCGCGCTTTCGGCGACGGCGACGAGCGCGAGCTCGCCCGGGCGTTCGCGGATCCCGAGGTCATCTGGTGGGACCAGCCCTTCAGCCCGGAGAAGGCGCTTGCCTTGGTCTCCAGGGCGCGAGCGGACTACGTGCGCTCCGGTATGGGCCTGTACGCCGTGTCGCTGCGCGACGGCGGGCGGCTCATCGGCGACTGCGGTCTCGTCCCGCGCGTGATCGACGGTCAGGACCTCGTGGAGATCGGGTGGCACCTTGAGCGGGAGGCCTGGGGATACGGGTACGCCACCGAGGCCGCCCGGGCGGTCGCGGCGCACGCGGCCGGCCTCGGACTGCGCCGTCTCTGCTCGCTCATCGTCCCGGACAACCTGCGCTCGCGCCGCGTGGCGGAGAAGCTGGGCATGACCGTTGCCCGAGAGGTGGAGTGGGCCGGCCTGCCGCACGACCTCTGGGTACTCGACCTGGCGGCTTGATCGGCGGCGCATCCACCCACGGCGCATCCGTCGGCGGTGGCCGGCGCGGGGCTCACGCGTGCGGCGCGATGAGCTCCACCGTCGGGAAGTTGGTCTGGTACCTTGCCGCGCCGCGCGTGAGCAGCGGCATGCCCGCCACAGCAGCATGAGCGCCGATGAAGAAGTCGGGTAGCGGGGAACGCCGAGTACCTCCTGCGCGCCGGTACTCCACGAAGGCCTTGCCGGCGAGAAAGGCAGCCTCCCACGGTATCGGGACTCGCTCGTAGAGGCTGCGCAGCAGCTTGCTGTCCAGCGTCTCGATGCTCGAGAAGCCGACGGAGACCTCCGCGAACACGACGTGGTTGATCACCAGACGGCCGTGAGTCGCGCACCGGAGGATGCTCTCGGCGGACCACTCGTACCACGCGGCATCTGGTTCAAGCACGTCGAGCAGCACATTGCTGTCCACGGGCACGCGCACCGCTCTCTCCTTCGACGACGAACTCGACCTCCGGCCCCTGGCCTCAAGCGGCCGGAAGGGCATGCTACGATGGACGTCCCGTAACCAGATCAGGGAACCCGATGTTCGACTCACTCACCGAACGCCTGCAGGGCGTCATGCAGAGCCTCAAGGGGCACGGCAAGCTCACCGCCGAGGACATCGACGCCGCCATGCGCGAGATCCGGCTGGCGCTGCTCGAGGCGGATGTGAACTTCAAGGTCGTGCGCGAGTTCGTTGGGCACGTCAAAGAGCGCGCCCTTGGCTCCGAGGTCACGGAGAGCCTCACGCCGGCGCAGCAGGTCGTGAAGATCGTGAACGAGGAGCTCGTCGCGCTCATGGGCTCAGGCGACTCCAAGCTCGCGTTCAGTGGTCATCCGCCGACGGTCGTCCTCCTGGCGGGTCTGCAGGGCTCCGGCAAGACCACCACCTGCGCCAAGCTTGCCAAGCTGCTCAAGAAGGACGGCAAGCAGCCGGTGCTCATCGCCGCCGACGTCTACCGCCCGGCGGCCATCGACCAGTTGCAGACGCTGGCCGGGCGCGTGGGCGTGCCCTGCTACGCGCCCGGCGCCGACCTCGACCCCGTCGACATCGCGCGCGACGGCGTCGAGTACGCGCGCCGGCACGGCGACGTCGCCATCATCGACACCGCCGGCCGCCTGCACGTGGACGAGGAGCTCATGGCCGAGCTCGTCAACATCGCGGGCGCCGTCAAGCCGCACAACGTGCTGCTCGTTGTCGACGCCATGACCGGCCAGGACGCCGTCAACGCGGCCGACGCCTTCAAAGGGCACGTGGACCTGGACGGCGTCGTGCTCACCAAGCTCGACGGCGACGCCCGCGGCGGCGCCGCGCTCAGCGTCCGCGCGGTCACCGGCAAGCCCATCAAGTTCGCCAGCACGGGCGAGAAGCTCGACGACTTCGACGCCTTCCATCCGGACCGCATGGCGAGCCGTATCCTCGGCATGGGCGACGTGCTCAGTCTCATCGAGAAGGCTGAGCAGAGCCTCGACGAGAAGCAGGCGGCGGAGATGGAGGCCAAGCTCCGCCGCGCCGAATTCACCTTCGAGGACTTCCTGGACCAGCTCAAGCAGGTGCGCAAGATGGGCTCGCTCTCCAGCATCCTGGGCATGCTGCCGGGGGTGCCGGGCATGAAAGAACTCAAGAACGTCCAGGTCGACGACCGCCAGCTGGACCGCATCGAGGCCATGATCTTCAGCATGACCGGCCAGGAGCGCCGCCACCCGGACATCATCGACGGCAGCCGTCGGCGCCGCATCGCCGCCGGCAGCGGCACCAGCGTCCAGGACGTCAACAACCTGCTCAAGCAGTACCGGGAGATGCAGAAGATGCTCAAGATGTTCTCGAGCGGCAAGATGAAGGGGTTTCGCCTGCCCGGCATGAGCGGGTAAACTAGCGATTCTTGCGGCCCGAAGCCGGGTCGCATAAGGTCTACACACCGCTGCGACCCTGTGCGGTCGCAGTGCGCCGTTCTACTACCCTGAGGGGGTGACACAAGTTGGCAGTACGAATGAGATTGACCCGGGTAGGGAGCACCAAGAACCCTGTCTACCGCGTCGTCGTCGTGGATTCCCGCGCGCGGCGTGACGGTCGCGCCATCGAGACCATCGGCCAGTACAACCCGCGTATGGAGCCGTCGCTCATCGAGATCGATGCCGAGAAGGCCAAGAAGTGGCTGGGTGAGGGCGCGCAGCCGTCACGGACGGTCAAGAAGCTGCTCTCCATCAAGGGGATCGAGAAGTAGAAGAGATCCTCGCGGAGACGACGGAGGGAGTAGTGGGATGTTGAAGGACCTGCTCGAGTATCTGGCCAGGTCGCTGGTCGACAATCCAGACGAGGTCCACGTGGAGGCTACGGAAACCGACACCACCGTCGTGTTGGAGCTCTCAGTGGCGAAGGACGACGTCGGCAAGGTCATCGGCAAGCAGGGGCGTATCGCACGCGCCCTGCGCACCATCGTCAAGGCCTCGGCCGTCCGCGACGGCAAGCGCGCCATCGTGGAGATCGTTGATTAGGCACCGAAGCCCGCCGGAGGCGGCCTCACGTGCGGGCCGCCGCAGGTGGACCGCACATTGACCCGTCAAGGTTCCGATGATTGATTCTGGCCTCTGGTCCTGCGGGACGCTCGGCAAGGTCCACGGCCTCAAGGGCGAGTTCTACCTGAACCTCGCCCCGGGCGGGCTCGAGCGATTCGAGCTCGGAGAGAGGTTCTACGTTACCGGTGAGGGCGCTGGTGAGCCCCGCCCCTGCGCGGTAACGCGCGTGGGCGGGACGGACCAGCGCCCTCTCGTCGTGCTGGACCTCGCCGCGACGCGCGAGGAGGCGATCGCCCTGCAGGGGCGGGAACTCCTGGCGGCCGGCGGCGAGCTGGACGCGCTGCCCCACTACCGCATCGGCGACCTCCTGGGTCTGCCCGTGCGCACGGCCGCCGGCAACCCGGTCGGAGAAGTGCGCGACGTGCTGGAGGCGCCCGCCCACGAGATCCTGGCGGTGCGGGCGCCGGACGGCTCTGAGGTACTCATCCCGCTCGTGGACGAGCTCCTGAGCCTCCAGGACGACGGGTTCGTGGTGGTCGACGGGCTGCTGGACGAGCCGGAACAGCCCGGCGGAGAGGGCTGACGACGCGTGCGCTTCGACGTCTTCACGCTCTTCCCGGAGGCCTTTGACTGGTACCTGACGCAGGTGCACATCCGCGCCGCGGAGGCGCTGGGCCACGAGTTCCTCCTCACCAACTACCGCGACCACACGCCGCTCAGTCACCTGCAGGTGGACGACACCCCGTACGGCGGCGGCGCCGGCATGGTGCTGCGCATCGATGTGGTGTGCGCCGCGCTCGAGGCCGCCTTCGGCGACGACGCGCGGCACGTGAAGGACACGCGGCGCGTCGTCGAGCTCACGCCCAAGGGGCGCCAGCTGGACGACGCGCTCGCCGGGGAGCTGGCGACGGGGCCGGACCTCGTCCTGCTCTGCGGCCGCTACGAGGGCATCGACGAGCGCGTCACCCACGTCCTCACCGACCGCGTGTCCGTCGGGCCCTACGTGCTCTCCGGCGGCGAGATCGCCGCGATGGCGACGCTCGACGCCGTCACGCGCAAGCTGCCCGGTGTCATCAGCAACCCCGAGAGTATCGTCAGCGAGTCGCACGCACGGGAGCTCGAGGGCGGGGCGGAGTACCCGCACTACACCCGGCCCGCCGAGTTCCGCGGCTGGGACGTGCCCGAGGTGCTGCGCAGCGGGCACCACGGCGCCATCGAGCGCTGGCGGGCGGAGCAGGTCAAGAAGCGGTAAGATACTTCTTCGTGGCCGGAGGCCGGCGCGGGGTTTTGCGCCCTCCGGTCCGCCCTGCTAGACTAGCCGCCGCTTTTCTGACGAAAGACGAGGGTCCGTGAACATCATCGAGAACATCGAGCGCGAGCAGCTGCGCGACGACATCCCGCAGTTCAAGGCCGGGGACACCGTGAAGGTCCACTTCAAGGTCGTCGAGGGTACTCGCCACCGCATCCAGGTCTTCCAGGGCATCGTGATCAAGCGTCAGGGTCAAGGTGTGCGCGAGACCTTCACCGTCCGCAAGCAGTCCTTCGGCGTCGGAGTCGAGCGCACGTTCCCCGTGCACTCGCCCAAGATCGACCACATCGAGGTCACGGCCATCGGCGACGTCCGTCGCGCGAAGCTGTACTACCTGCGCCAGAAGGTCGGCAAGCAGGCACGCGTCCGCGAGAAGCAGCGCTGAGCTGACGCGGCCGTAGGGCCGACCCTCGTCACCGTGAGGCGCGTCCTCGAGTACGCCGTGATCGTCGCCGTCGCCGTGCTGGCGGCGCTGGCCGTCCAGGCGTGGCTCGTAAAGCCGTATCACATCCCGTCCGAGTCGATGGCCGACACGCTGCGCCCCGGCGACCGCGTGCTGGTCAACCGCGTGGTCTACCGCCTCCACGACCCCCGGCGCGGAGACGTCATCGTCTTCCGCTATCCGCAGGACCCTGACGTCATGTTCATCAAGCGCGTGGTCGGTGTGCCGGGCGACGTGCTCGAGGTCCGCGACGGCCGGCTCTACGTGAACGGCCGCGAGGTGGAGGAGCCCTACGTCCACCACAGCGGTGGCCGCGCCGACCCCACCGTTGCGCAGGCGGCCATCGCCGGGAGCGCCCTGCAGGATCCCTGGTCACTGGCCGAGCCGTACCGTGTGCCCGCCGGCAACTACTTCGTGATGGGCGACAACCGTACCGACAGCGACGACAGCCGTGACTGGGGGACCGTCCCGAGGACCGCCATCGTGGGCGAGGGACTGGCCACGTACTGGCCGCTCTCGCGCCTGCGGGGGCTCTGATACACTCGCGCCCGGCGGATCAGGAGTGACATGGACGACACGCACGACGCCGGCGCCGGCGACAAGGGCGGCCAGAAGACCTCGACGGGTCGCACCATCCTCGAGTATGTGGTGCTGGCGGTCGTCGCGATCGCCGTCGCGCTCCTCATCCAGGCGTTTCTCGTCAAGCCCTACCGCATCCCGTCGGAGTCCATGGAGAACACGCTGCTCATCGGCGACAGGGTGCTCGTGGACCGCATCTCGTGGCGCTTCTCGGAGCCGGCGCGCGGCGACATCGTCGTCTTCCACCCGCCGTTCGCCGGGCCGGTGCTCATCAAGCGCATCGTCGGCATGCCCGGGGACCAGATCTCCCTCGAGGACGGCGCCGTGTACCTCAACGGCAAGGAACTGGCCGAGCCCTACGTGCGCGTAGTGGGCGGCGAGTCCGTCCCGACGGAGCCGTTCGACAACGGCCTGCCGTGGTCGCTCCAGGAGCCGTACACCGTGCCGGACGGGAACTACTTCGTCATGGGAGACAACCGCATCGACAGCGGCGACAGCCGGCAGTTCGGTCCGGTGCCGCGCGGCCAGCTCGTGGGCCAGGCGTTCGCGCGCTACTGGCCGCCGGGCCGGATCGGCGGGGTGGCCGGGGAGTGACGCGCGTGGCGAAGGCGGCTGTGAACGAACGCTTCGCCTTCGACCTGGCGGCCGCCGGCGCGGAGGCAGCGGCCGTAGCCGGCGCGGACGAGGCCGGCCGCGGGTGTCTCGCCGGCCCTATCGCCGCCGCGGCCGTGTGTCTGGACTACGCGGCGCTCGACAGGGCCGCGCGCGAAGCCCTCTCCGGCGTGGACGACTCCAAGCGCCTCACCCGGCCTCGGCGTGAGGCGCTCTACAGTGAGATCGTGCGCCTCGCCCGCCAGGTGGTCGTCGTCCTGTACTCGCCCGCCGCCATCGACCGCGACGGCCTGCATCGCTGCAATCTGCGGGGTCTCGCGCGGGCGGTCGAGCGTCTCGATCCCGCGCCCGACGTCACGCTGGTCGACGGCTTCCGCCTGCCCGACTGCGCGCGCGAGCACCGGGCGGTGGTGGGCGGCGACCACCTCTCGGCAGCCGTCGCCGCCGCCTCCATCGTGGCCAAGGTCACTCGCGACAGGGTGATGTGCGGGCTGCACGACCGCTTCCCCGCCTACGGGTTCGACAGCCACGTGGGCTACGCCACGGCGTCACACCAGGCGGCGATCTGCGAGCACGGCGTGTGCGAGCTGCACAGGCTCTCGTTCGCCAGCGTCGCGTACCAGCAGCTCGGGCTCGGCCTGGAGGCCCCGCCGGACCGCTGAGCCTCGGCGTGTGGCCGGCCGGCGATGGCGCGCGACCGGTTGGCAATCCGTGAGCGTCACCCTCGGACGGCCATCGGCACCCTCCGCAGCGCATCGCCTGCCCTCTAGGCTGACCGCGTGAACGCACGCCAACAGTTCGGCCGCGCCGCGGAGGCGGCGGCGGCGCGGCACCTGGTCCGGGAGGGGTGGACGCTTCTCGGGCGCAACGTCCGCGTCGGCCGCGGAGAGCTCGACCTCATCGCGCGTCGCGGCGGCGTGCTGGCGTTCGTGGAGGTCAAGGCGCGCCGTACCGCCGAGTACGGTGCGCCCGAGGACGCCGTGGACGGTCGCAAGCGGCGCAGGGTCGCCCGGCTCGCCGAGCTGTGGCTCGCCCCGCGGCCGTGGGCGCTGAACGGCGTGAGCGACGTGCGGTTCGACATCGTCGCGGTCGACGCCACCTCGTGTCCGCCGGCGGTCCGTCACCTCGAGGGAGCGTTCACGCTGGACGGATGACGGCCGGCCGGCGCGGGTGGCGCCGGCCGCCAAGGGAAGAGGGAGGGTGTCGTGCTGGCGCGCATCGAGACGGAGGCGCTGAGCGGCCTCCAGGGTCACCCCGTGGTGGTGGAGGCCGACGTCGTGGCGGCGGCCCCGGCGTTCAGTGTCGTGGGCCTGCCGGACACCGCGGTGCAGGAGAGCCGCGAGCGGGTGCGCGCCGCGATCGTCAACTCGTCTTACGAGTTCCCCTCGCGGCGTATCACCATCAATCTGGCCCCCGCTGACCTGCGCAAGGAGGGACCGTCGTTCGACCTGCCCATCGCGCTCGCATTCCTGGTGGCGACCGGGCAGGTGCGGTCCGGCGCCGACGGCCGGGGGCAGCTCGCTGCCCTCGGCGAGCTCGGGCTCGACGGGAGCCTGCGGCCGGTGGCCGGGGCGCTTGCCGTCGCGCAGAGCCTGCGTGCGCGTGGCGTGCGCGGGCTCGTGCTCCCCGAGGGCAACGCGGCCGAGGCCGCGCTGGTGCCGGGGCTCGAGGTGTACCCGGCGGCGTCGCTCGCCGAGGCGGTTGCCCAGGTCGAGGCTGGCGGGGGAGAGGCTGCGCCGCCGGCCGACCTCGAAGCCCTGCTGGACGCCGCGCCTCCCGGCGACACCGACTTCTCGGATATCGTCGGGCAGGAGATCGTCAAGCGCGCCCTGGAGATCGCCGTGGCGGGCGCGCACAACGTGCTGATGACGGGCCCGCCCGGGGCCGGCAAGACCATGCTGGCGCGTCGACTCCCCGGCATCATGCCGCCGCTCACGCGCTCCGAGGCGCTCGAGATCACGCGCGTCCACAGCGTCGCTGGGCTGCTGCCGCCCGGCGAGCCGCTGGTGGTGCGGCGGCCCTTCCGCGCGCCGCACCACACCATCTCGTCGCCGGGGCTGGTGGGCGGCGGCGGCACGCCGCGCCCGGGCGAGGTGAGTCTCGCCCACCACGGCGTGCTCTTCCTGGACGAATTCCCCGAGTACCGGCTCTCCGCGCTCGAGGGCCTGCGCCAGCCGCTCGAGGACGGCGAGGTCACCATCAGCCGCCGGCTCACCTCGGTCACGTATCCGGCGCGGCTCATGCTGGTCGCTGCGATGAACCCCTGCCCCTGCGGCTTCAAGGGCGACAAGGAGCGAGAGTGCGTCTGTCAGGGTTTCCGTCTGGTGCAGTATCGCTCCCGGCTCAGCGGCCCACTGCTCGACCGCATCGACCTGCGTCTGGACGTCAACCGCGTGCCGCCGCACGCCCGGCGAGAGAAGCGGCGTTCGGACTCCTCCGCCGTCATCCGCTCGCGGGTGATGGTCGCTCGCGCTCGGCAGTTGACGCGCCTTGCCGGCAGCGGTGTGTACGCCAACGCCCACATGACCGCTCGCCAGCTGCGGCGCTTCTGCCCGCTCGAGCCCGCCGCGTCGGCCAAGCTCGAGCTGGCGTACGACAACATGCATCTCAGCGCGCGCGCAGCCGACCGGGTCATCAAGGTCGCGCGCACCATCGCCGATCTCGCCGGGTGTGACGTCATCACCGCGGAGCACGTCGGCGAGAGCCTGAACTACCGCGACCGCAGGGGCGAGCCGGATGCATGAGGCGACCGCCGGGGCGAGGGCGATGTGTGTGTGGCTGGGGGCGCTCGCCTCGTGGCGGCCCGGCCTGATCGGCGGCCTCGTGCGCGAGTACCGCACGACGGCCGCCGTGCTGGAGCAGGACCCTGCACAGATCGCCGCGTTCGCCGCCCGCCGGCCTGCGCGCGGACGGCGAGCACCGGGCGGGCGCGGGGCGGGCGCCACGTCGTCGGAACAGTCCTCTGACGCGGCCCGCTTCGCCGCCGTACTGTGCGCCGGTCCGGCCGCTTGCCTGCGCCAGGCAGACCGGCGGCCGCCCGGAGACCTGGTCGTTGCGTGGAGCGAGGCGCTGTACCCCGACCAGTTGCGCGACCTGCCCGACCCGCCGCTCTGCCTGTACGTCCGGGGCGGGGCCGACCGGGGCTCCACCCAGGCGCGTCTCTCGGCGATCGTCGACGCGCCGCTGGTGGCGGTGGTCGGTACGCGCTCGCCGTCCCCGTATGGTCAGGAGATGGCGCGGCGCGTCGCGAGGGACCTCACAAGGGCCGGGGTCATCGTCGTGAGCGGGCTGGCCCTTGGGATCGACGCCGTCGCCCAGACGGCGGCCGTGGACGCCGGCGTGAGCACGGCCCCGTCCACGGTGGCAGTGCTCGGCTGCGGCGCGGACGTGGTCTACCCGCGCCGCCACGCCGGCCTGTATGCGCGCGTTGCGGGCGGCGGGTTGCTCCTCAGCGAGTTCACGTGGGGAGTGCCGGCGCGGGCGTGGCGGTTCCCGGCGCGCAACCGCATCATGGCCGCGCTCGGCCGGGCCGTGGTCTTCGTCGAGGGAACCATGCGAAGCGGGGGCCGCATCACGGTCACGCACGCCGCCGACCTGGGTCGCGACGTGCTCTGCGTGCCGGGCGAGGCGGGCCGGCGCCTCAGCGAGGCGCCCAACCGCCTGCTCGACGACGGTGCCCACGTCTGCGAGAGCGCCGACGACGTGCTGCGCGCCATCGGTATGCGTATCGCGGGGGACGGTGGAGCGCAGACCGAGCCGCCGCTGCTCGTGCTGGATCACGGCGGCGGGGCGGTGCGCGATGTGCTCCGGGCCTTGCGGGACGCCTCGATGACCGTGGACGAGTTGGCGGCCCGGTGCGGCCTGCCGGCCGCAAAGGCCGCCGCCGCCGTCGGCGACCTTGAGGTGGAGGGTCTCGCGCGGCGCGTCGACGGGGGGAGGTACCGGCTGTTGAGGAGCTGAGGGTGCACTCCGAGGCAGGAAGGCGCGCGTCGCGCGTTGAAACCTAGGTCGCCTCAGGGGGTATCCGTTGACAGCTCCGCGCGAGCGCCGCATTGAACAGCCCAAGACGAGAGACGCCGCTGCCGCGCAGGCGGATCCGAACGGCCGCCGCGGCGCGTTTCTGCGCGAGCTCGAGGTGCGCGGCGCCAGCCCTGCCACGCGCCGCTCCTACGCCTCCGATCTGCAGCAACTGCTCGAGTGGCTTTCGGGGCGCGGCCTGACGGTCGTCGACCTGGGCCGCCGCGAGGTGCGCGCCTACTCGGCCGAGCTGGGTCGGCGCGGCTACGCGCCGGCCACGCTGGCACGCAAACTGTCCACCCTGCGAGGGTTCACACGGCACCTCACCGAGGCCGGCGTGCTGGCTGCGGATCCCGCGCGCAGCCTGCCTGGTCCGCGCCGGCGGCGGCGCCTGCCGCGGGTGCTCAGTCTCTCCGAGGTGGACACGCTGGTCGCGGCCACCGAGGGCACTGATCCGCTGGCCCTGCGGGATCGGCTGGTCCTGGAGCTGCTGTACGGCTGCGGTCTGCGCAGCATGGAGCTGGTGGCGCTGCGCCTGGGCGACGTCCAGGCTGCCCAGGCGCAGATCATCGTTCGCGGCAAGGGCGGCAAGATGCGCGTCGTGCCGCTCGGCGACGTGGCCGCCGCGGCGCTGCGCCGGTACATCGAACGCGGCCGCGGCGAGCTCGAGCGCCAGGCGGCGCTGGCCGGCCGCGGCGACGCCGCCGCCTCGCGCCGTGAGGCGGCGCTGCTGCTTTCGCGGACCGGGCGGCCGCTGCTCACCTCGGACATACGCCGGCTCGTAGTAAAATACAGCAGGCTTGCGGGAATCGACCCCGCGTCGCCGCACATGTTGCGGCACGCATACGCGACGCACATGCTCGAGAGGGGAGCCGACTTGCGTGCCATCCAGGAGCTGTTGGGGCACGCCTCCGTCTCCACGACGCAGGTGTACACCCACGTGAGTGGGGCGCACCTGCGGCGAACGTACGACCTCCACCACCCGCGGGCCTGAAGGATACGGTGTGATGACCCGTTTGGACGAGGACAAGGTCAGAGAGCTCTGGGGCCGCTACAAGTACCAGGGGGACAAGGCGGCGCGCGACCGTCTCATCCTGGCGTACTCACCCCTGGTCAAGTACGTGGCCGGGCGCATGAGCAACGGGCTGCCCTCCCACATCGAGGAGTCCGACCTCATCAGCTACGGGCTCCTGGGGCTCATCGGCGCGCTCGAGCGGTTTGACCCGGACCGTGAGATCAAGTTCGAGACGTACGCCATCTCCCGCATCAAGGGGTCGATCATCGACGAGCTGCGCTCCCTGGACTGGGTGCCGCGCTCGGTGCGCAGCAAGGCGCGCGAGATCGAGAAGGTGTGCGCCATCCTGGAGAATCGGCTGCAGCGGGCGCCGACAGACCAGGAGATCGCCGACGAGCTCCACATCACCGTGGCCGAGTTCCAGCAGTCGCTCACGCAGATCTCCAACACCAGCATCGTCGCCCTGGATGAGCTCTGGTCGATCTCCGGGTCGGACGGCGACCAGGCGTCGCTCATCGACACGCTGGAGGACCCCAAGGCCAAGGATCCCTCGCGGATGCTCGACCTCAGCGAGATGAAGGCCCGGCTCGCGGCCGCCATAGACGCCCTGCCCAAGCGCGAGAAGATCGTGATCGCGCTCTACTACTACGAGAACCTCACGCTGCGGGAGATCGGCGAGGTGCTCGGAGTCACCGAGTCCCGCGTCTCGCAGCTGCACACCAAGGCGATCCTGCGACTCAAAGGCCGGCTGCGCGACGAGATCGAGCCGGCCGCGATCGGCTGACGCCGGCGCGCCTTCCCGGGCGTTCGCCTCCAGCACTGCCAAGCGCACGCTCCACGCCGACCAGGGGGGGCGCTCGCGACAAGCACTTCCGCACGTACGTCCAAGAGCGCTTCGACGACGTACGTCTGGGCTCACGCGCAACGGCGCCGGTCTGTGGGTACGGGTGCGCCCGGACAATGGGCCGGTCTGGCCTCGAGCCACAGCATCTGATACCATCGCGGGCTGTTGTGTCCATCCCGACCCGGCGGACCCCCAGGTCCGTGGCGGTGTCGGGCGGGAGGCGCCCAGAAGCTCTGCGGGCGCCGTCCTCGTCCGATTCCACTGGCCCGTCCGCCGGAACAGAGAGGCGGCGTACGCCTCCGACGCTCCCGCGCCGGGCCCTCGCCGCCCGTAACCGTTCTCAGAAGGAGGCAGTCTTGCCTGCATTCAGCCAGCACACGGTGAGCATGAAGGACCTGCTCACGAGCGGCGTCCACTTCGGTCACCAGACCCGTCGGTGGAATCCCAAGATGAAGCAGTTCATCTTCGGCGAGCGCGGCGGCATCTACATCATCGACCTCCAGAAGACCACGGTCCTCATCGACGAGGCCTGTGACTTCCTCAAGAAGACCGCCGAGCGCGGCGGCAACGTCCTCTTCGTGGGCACCAAGAAGCAGTGCCAGGAGACCGTCAAGGAGCAGGCCGAGCGTGTGGGCATGCCCTACGTCTCCAACCGCTGGCTGGGTGGCCTGCTCACCAACTACGCCACGCTCAACAAGCGCATCAAGCGCATGCACGAGCTCCGCGAGCTCTCCGAGAACGGCTCGCTCGACCTGCTCCCGACCCGCGAGGCGATGCAGTTGCGCGCGGACCTGCGCAAGCTCGAGCAGAACCTTGGCGGCGTAGGCGGCATGGACCGCCTGCCGGCGGCCGTCTTCGTGGTCGACCCCCGCAAGGAGGCGATCGTGGTCAAGGAGGCGCGCAAGCTCAAGATCCCGATCATCGGGCTCGTCGACACCAACTGCGACCCGGACGAGATCGACTACATCATCCCCGGCAACGACGATGCCATCCGCAGCTGCTCGCTCATCATCCGCGTCATGGCCGACGCGGTCGCCCAGGGCCGCCAGCTGCTCACCGAGGCCGAGCTGAAGGCTGAGGCCGAGCGCAAGGCCGCCGAGGAGGCCGCGGTCGCCGCGGCCGTCGCGGCGGCGGAGCGCGAGGCGGCCGAGCAGGCTGCTGCTGCCGCCGCCGACGCCGAGAAGGCCAAGGCGGAGGCGAAGGCGCCGGTCGTCGAGGCCAAGCCGGCCGCGAAGCCCGCCGCCGCGAAGCCTGCGGCCGCCAAGCCTGAGGCGAGGCCTGAAGCCAAGCCGGCCGCGAAGCCCGCCGCCGCGAAGCCTGCGGCCGCCAAGCCTGAGGCAAGGCCTGAGGCCAAGCCGGCCGTCAGGCCTGAAGCCAAGCCTGAGGCCAAGCGTGAGGCCGTCAAGCCTGAGGCCAAGCCTGAGGCCGTCAAGGCCGAGGCCAAGCCGGGCGCCAAGGCCGAGGCAGAGCCGGCCGCAAAGAAGGCCTCGGCCGAGAAGCCGGCAGAGAAGCCCGAGTCGCCCAAGGCCGAAGCGAAGGCCGACGAGGCCAAGGCCAAGGCCGAGAAGAAGGCCGAGTAACTCCCACGCGACGACGAACAACGCCGACCCTACGAAAGGATCGTGCTGTGGCTGAGATCACCGCTGCCCTGGTAAAGGAGCTCCGCGAGAAGAGCGGGGCCGGGATGATGGACTGCAAGAAGGCGCTCGCCGCGACCGGCGGCGACCTCGAGAAGGCGATGGATGAGCTGCGTAAGCAGGGGCTCGCCACCGCGCAGAAGAAGAGCGCCCGCGTGACCAAGGACGGCGCCGTGGACTCGTACATCCACGCCGGCGGCAAGATCGGCGTGCTCGTCGAGGTTGGCGTGGAGACCGACTTCGTCTCGCGCAGCGAGCCGTTCAAGGACTTCACCCACGACCTCGCCATGCAGGTCGCCGCGTCGGCTCCGATCTGGGTCACCCGCGACGAGGTGCCCGAGGACGTCATCGCCCGCGAGAAGGCCATCTACGCCGAGTCCGACCAGATCAAGGGCAAGCCCGAGAACGTGATCGAGAAGATCATCACGGGCAAGCTCGAGAAGTTCTTCGCCGAGACCTGTCTCATGGAGCAGGCCTTCGTCAAGGACCCGGACCGCACCATCGAGCAGGTCCGCACCGACCTCGTCGGCGTGATCGGCGAGAACGTCGAGGTGCGCCGCTTCGTGCGCTTCCAGCTCGGCGAGACGACGGTAGCCGGCTGAGCCCGATGGAAGGCGAGCCCGGAACCCGCGCCTTCCACCGCGTCCTTCTCAAGCTCAGCGGCCAGGCCCTGGGCTCCGAGACGCGGGCGATCGACCCGGCGACGACGAAGTCGATCGCCGGGACGCTCAGGACCGCCCGCGCCCTCGACGTCGACATCGCCATCGTGGTCGGCGGCGGCAATATCTTCCGTGGGATGGCCGCCGCCGCCGGCGGCATGGACCGCGCCACCGGAGACTACATCGGTATGATGGCGACCGTGCAGAACGCCCTCGCCCTCCAGGACGCTCTGGAGGACGAGGGCGTCGACACGCGGGTGATGAGCGCCATCGAGATCCGCGAGGTCTGCGAGCCGTACATCCGGCGGCGCGCCATCCGACACCTGGAGAAGGGGCGCGTCGTCATCTGCGCCGCCGGTACGGGCAACCCGTACTTCAGCACCGACTCCGCGGCGGCGCTCCGCTCCCTGGAGCTCGAGTGCGAGGCCATTCTCATGGCGAAACGCCGCTACGACGGCGTGTACAGCGCCGACCCCGAGAAGGACCCTTCGGCGGAGTTCATCCCCGAGATCACCCACCTGCAGGCGATCGAGCGCGGCCTCAAGGTCATGGACACGACCGCGCTCAGCCTCTGCATGGACAACCGCATGCCGATCCATGTGTTCAAGATGACCGGCGACAACATCGTGCGCGTGCTGTCCGGCGAGCGTGTGGGCACGGTCGTGTCCACGCCCGCCGCCAGCTGACCCCGGCAAAGGGAGGACCGGTGGAGAAAGAGCTGCTCGCTGACGCCAAGCATCGCATGCACAGGGCCGTGGAGGCCGTCAAGAACGAGTTCAACACGGTACGGAGCGGCCGTGCGAGCGTCGGGCTGCTCGACCGCATCCACGTCGACTATTACGGCACGTCCACGCCGCTCAAGCAGATGGCCAACATCGCCGCGCCGGAGTCCCGGCTGCTCACGGTGCAGCCGTTCGACAAGACGGCCATGAAGAGCATCGAGAAGGCCATCATGGAGAGTGACCTTGGCCTCAATCCCAGCAGCGACGGCACCGTGATCCGCCTGCCGATCCCGGCGCTCACCGAGGAGCGCCGCCGCGACCTCGTCAAGCTGGTGCACCGGCTCGCCGAGGACGGGCGTGTTGCCGTCCGCAACGTGCGCCGGGACTGCATGAAGGACCTCAAGGAACTTGTCCACGAGGGCGAGGTCGGCGAGGACGCCGAGGTGCGCGCCGAGAAGGAGCTCCAGAAGTACACGGACGAGCACGTCCACATGATCGACGAGCTCCTCAAGCACAAAGAGGCGGAGATCCTCGAGGTCTGAGCCGGCTCCGTCCGGCCCGCGACCACACCTCACCTCATGGCCTCGCTGCGGCAGTGGCTGGCGCGCTGGCGCCTGCGCAAGGCGCCCGGCGCCGCCGAGCCTGCGGCGGGCGGCGCCACCTGCCGCTACGTCGCGATCATCATGGACGGCAACGGCCGCTGGGCGCTGGGCAGAGGGCTGCCGGTGGCCGCCGGGCATCGGGCGGGTGCCAAGGCGCTGCGCCGCGTGCTGGAGCACGCGCTCGACCTCGGCATCCTCGAGGTGACGGTCTACTCCTTCAGCACCGAGAACTGGAACCGGCCGAGGGATGAGGTCGAGGCGCTCATGCAACTGTTCATCGAGATGATAGATTCGCAGGTGCCCGACATGCACGAGCGCGGGGCGCGCGTGCGCTTCGTCGGGCGTCGAGAAGGGGCACCCGATGAGCTCGTGCGCCGCATCGAAGAGGCCGAGGCGCTGACCGCTGCCAACACACGGATGACGCTGTACATCGCCTTCAGCTACGGCGGGCGGCGTGAGCTGCTCGACGCGGCGCAGGGCCTGGCGGCCGAGTACTGCGCGTCGGCGTTCGAAGGCGACGTGGCCGCTCCGGCAGACGCGCCGGAGTTCACCGGGGACGACCTCCGGCGTCATCTCTACGCACCCGAGATGCACGACCCGGAGCTTCTCATCCGCACCTCCGGGGAGCTCCGCATCAGCAACTTCCTGCTCTGGCAGTGCGCCTACTCGGAGCTGCACTTCAGCGACCGGTACTGGCCCGACTTCGGCCCTGAGGATCTGGACGCGGCGCTGGCCGACTACGCCGGCCGCCAGCGGCGCTTCGGCGCCCGCCGGGCGGCTGTGCCGGACGCTCCGGCGCCCGAGGGCGCCGGCTCCGCGCCGTCCGCCGGGCGCGGTTCGGAGGACGCGCGATGACGACGCGTATCATCACCGGCGTCGTCCTCGGGGTGCTGGCCGTCGTCCTGGTGGCGCACGGCGGCCTCGTCTTCTTCTTCGTCATCGCCGCGCTCGCCCTTCTCGCCCTGAGCGAGTTCTACCGGCTCACCCGGATGTACCGGCCTCTGCCGCTGGCCGGGTTCCTCGGCGTCGCGCTCATGGTGAGCATGGCGTGGTTCTTCAGTCCCATCGCCCTGTTCGGCGCCATCGCCGCCGGCGTGCTGCTCACCGCGCTGCTTGGGCTGGCCGCGGGGCCCAAGCCCGGGGTCACGGTACGCATGGCGGTCACTGTCCTGGGGATGCTGTACATCGGTCTCGGGTTCAGCGCCGTCCTCCTGCTGCGCCCTATGGACGACAACGGGCTGATCCTCCTCACGGTGATCTTCGGCACGTGGGCCGGTGACACCATGGCGTACTTCACCGGCCGGTTCTTCGGCAGCACGCCCATGGCGCCGGTGCTCTCGCCCAAGAAGACCTGGGAGGGCTTCGCCGGCGGCGTCATCAGCACTGTGCTGCTGGTCATGTTCGTCGGGCTCTACTCGCCGCTGCACCCCGGCGGGTCGTTTCTGCTCGGCGTCACCATCGCTGTGGCCGGCCCACTGGGCGACCTCTTCGAGAGCCTCGTGAAGCGCGACGTGCAGATCAAGGACTCCGGCCGCGGCATCCCCGGGCACGGCGGCGTGCTCGACCGGTTCGACGCGCTCATCTTCGCGGCGGTCTCCTCGTACTTCGTACTGTCGCTCGTGCTGGGGTTCTAGGCCGGCCCGCGGTCCATGAGCGTTCCTGCTGAGAGCGCGGGCCCCGGGACAACGACCTCGGAGCGTGCCGACGGCGGGAGCCGGGCGTTGCTGCTGTTCGCGGCCGCCGTCCTGGCCGTGGCCCTGGCGGTCACGCTGTGGCGGCTGCGTCGCGGCGCCGACCTGGTGGATGAGGCGTTCTCCGTGCTGGTCCCGTGGCGCTGGGCGCTCGGCGACCGGCCCTTCGTGGACGAGCAGAACCTGAGCCAGGCCGCCGGGCTCCTCGCCTATCCGTTCGTCAAGGTCTATGAACTCGCCGGCGGCGGTCAGGTCGACGGGCTTGTCCTGTTCGGCCGGCACGTCTTTCTGGGTCTGGGGATCCTGACGGCCGCCTGCGTGGTGCTTCTGGCCAGGAGGTCGCTGACTGTGGCCCTCGCCGTCCTCGTCGCGACGCCGTTCGCGACCATCGTCCTGTTCGAGACACCTCAGCTCACGGCAAACACGCTGGCGGCCCTGCTGCTCGCCGCCGGGGCCGCTCTCGGCGGGGTGACGGTCCTGGGTGGGCCTCGTGGCTACGCAGTGGTTGCCGGGATCGCGTACGGGCTTGCCGGTGTGGCATACCCCACGGCACTGCTGATGGCGCCGTTCGTGGGCGTTCTGCTGGCCGCCAGCCTGGGAGAACGAGGCACGGGGATGCTCGCGCGTGGGTCGCTCGAGGCCGTGGGGGGCGGGGAGCAGCCCACCGGCCAACGGGCGTGGCTGGCGGTGAGCGCCTGGGCGTTCGGCGGTGCTCTCGCGGTGGTCCCTGTGGTGGCTCTGGTCGTCGGCATCGCCGGGGTGGACAACCTCGGGCGCTGCTGGGCCTACACGCTCGGTGTGGCGAGGGAACTCGACCAGCTCGGCGGCGCCTCCAAGGCGGTCCAGATCTCCACGGCGTTCGTCTCCCTGCTGCTGGAGGAGTGGTACGTCGTTGCGGCCGCGATCGTCTCGCTCATCGTGTTTCGGGCGCGGCCCGGTGCGGGCCGGTGGCTGCTCCTGCTCACGCCGCCGGCGCTGTGGATCACGGCGGCGACCAGCGACTTGCGTACGGCCGGGGCGGTGATCGTCTACGCCCTCGCCGCACCATATCTGTATCTGTTCGTCCCGCGGGAACGGCGCCAGGACGGGGCGCGCCTGCTCGCGTGGATCTGGGTCCCGGCGCTCCTGTTGGGGGCGATGACCGCGTACACGAGTGCCGACGGCCTCGAGCGCGCCGCCGTCGGCCTCCTCCCGGGTGTGGTGGCGAGCAGCCTGTTCCTCGCCTGGGGGCTGGAGCCGCTGCGCCTGGGGACGTCGGCGGTCAGGACTCGGTGGCTCGCCGCCGCGGGGCTGGCGGCCGTGGCACTGGTCACGCTGGCGATGCAGGTGCAGTTCCAACAGGGAGGCGCGTCGCCGGGAGACCTCTCCTCCCGCATCGTCGATGGTCCCTGGAGGGGCATCTCTGTGACGAGTGGCCAGGCCGCGCGCCTGCTGCGCATCTCCGAGGACCTGGAGCGGCATGCACGGCCTGGCGACCGACTGCTCGTCTACCCGCAGGGTGCAGCTCCCTACCTGTACTGGCACGGCGAGATCGCCGCGAACACCTATCAGCTGTACGCCGCCGACCCGGATGCGCCGTTGCCCAAGGCGACCATCAGCTACTACCGCCGGCACCGAGAGGTCCCGACGCTGCTCGTTCACTTGCTGAGGACAGGTGGCAAGGGCCCGCTCGAACTGACGGTAGAGACCGGAGGTCTGGGCTATCCGCCGGTGGCAGTGCGACCCGACTACGCCGTGCACCGCAAGCCTGCCGGAGACTCGCTCGAGGAGGTACTCACGCGGCTGCCGCGGCTGCACGCCCAATGACCGCGACGAGCGGGTGTGGCGGTGGCGGCCGGCGGCTGGGGTTCTGCCAGGCCGGCCGGCTGAAGGCGGCTGTCGTGGTACCCTTGCGCCCGTGACTGAACCGGGCTCCAGACATCTGCTCATCCTCGGGTCGACGGGGTCGATCGGCCGCCAGGCGCTCGAAGTGCTGCCGGCTGTGCCGGACCTGCGCCTCGTCGGGCTGGCGGCCGGGCGCGGAGCCGCCGCGGTCGTCGAGCAGGCGCGCGCACACGGCGTGCGCGAGGTGTGCCTGCACGACGCGGACGCGGCGAGGGAGGCAGCGGCTCCGGCGCCGGAGCTCGTGGTGCACGCCGGCGAGGCCGGCATCCGCGAGCTCATCGCCGGCGCCGCCGAGAGGGCCGCCGCCGAGGGCGCGCCGCTCACGGTGCTGAACGGCGTGGTCGGCGCCGCCGGCCTGCGCGCCACCATGGCCACGCTCGAGGCCGGCGCGACACTCGCGCTGGCCAACAAGGAGAGCATGGTGGCCGGAGGGCCGTTCGTGCTTGACGCGGCGCGCCGCTCGGGTTCGCTGATCCTGCCGGTGGACAGCGAGCACAGCGCGCTGTTCCAGTGCATCGCCGCCGGCGGCCCGGCGGGGAGCGGGGGAGAGGCCGGAGCCGACGTCGTCTCCGCCGGCCCGCCGCGCGCTCTGGAGGAGTTGCTGCTGACCGGCTCGGGCGGCCCCTTCCGCGGCCGCCCCGCCGCGGACCTGACCGCCGTCACCGCCGAGCAGGCACTCGCGCATCCCAACTGGTCCATGGGCGCCAAGATCACCATCGACTCGGCCACCCTGATGAACAAGGGCCTCGAGTTGATCGAGGCGCATTACCTGTTCGGCGTGCCGTACGAGGACATCACCGTGGCGGTCGACCCGCGCAGCACCGTGCACAGCATGGCGAGGTTCTCTGACGGGGCGATTCTCGCCCACCTGGGCGTGCCCGATATGAGGACCCCCATCGGCTGGGCGCTGGCCTATCCGGAGCGGCCACTGCTGCCCCAGGTACGACGGCTGGACGTGTTCGCCGCGGCCATCGCGTTCGAGCGGCCGGATACGCAGACGTTCCGCTGTCTGGCCCTCGCCGAGTCGGCAGGGACCGTAGCCATGCTGGCGGAGCGCGAGGCGGCGGCCGCGGGCGCGGGCCCGCGCACAGTCGCCGCGCCGATCGTCCTCAACGCGGCCAACGAGGTCGCCGTCGCGGCGTTCCTCGGGGGCCGTCTGCCGTTCCTGGGGATCGCCGAGGTCGTCGAGGCGAGCCTCGATCGGATCGGCGGCACCGCCGTCGCGTCGCTCGACGACGTCTACGCGGTGGACGCCGAGGCGCGCGCGGTCTCCGCCGAGGCCGTGAAGGCACGCATCTGAGCCGGGGTGCGCGCGATCGCGGGCCCAGCCGTGCGGGCGCGCGCGAGCGACGAGCCAGGCCACCCCGGCGCGCCCCCTCGGCTTGTCGGCCAGACCGAACGAACCTCGCGCGCCTCAGCGGCGTTAATGTGCACGTAATCTCGAACGGGTATCGTGTGAACAGATGACTGACGATCTGAGAGAGACCGACCAGAACGACCCGCGTCCGGAGGACGAGCGCGACGACCCTCCCGCCGCGGCGAAGCCTGCTGCCAAGCAGTCGGCGCGCGCCGTCAGCCCTTGGTCGTTGCTGCTCGGCGGCGCCATTCTGGCGGCGCTGGTGCTCGGTCAGTACGTCTGGGTCATCGCCATCCTCGGGCTCGCCCTGCTCATCACCGTCCACGAGTTCGGCCACTTCATTGCCGCCAAGGCCTTCGGCATGCGCGTCGAGAAGTTCTACGTCGGGTTCCCACCGGCGGCGCTGCGCCGCACGCGGGGCGAGACGGAGTACGGAATCGGCATCATCCCGCTCGGCGGCTTCTGCAAGATCAGCGGCATGATGCCGGAAGAAGAAGTGCCGGAGGGCACGGGCGACCGCGTGTACTACAAGAAGCCGGTGTGGCAGCGCAACATCGCCATCGCCGCCGGGCCGGTGATGAACTTCATCACGGCGGCCGTCATTCTCGTCCTCTTCGTCGGCATCCAGGGAGTCGCCACGGCCAGCCTGACACTCGACGAGGTCGTGAAGGGCGCCCCGGCGGCTGAGGCCGGCCTCGTGGCCGGCGACACGCTCGTCGGCGCGGACGGCCAGACGTGGACGACGTGGGACGAGGCATCCGCCTACTTCCGCGCCAATCCGGACAAGACGATCGACTTGACGTACCAGCCCAAGACCGGCGGTCTCGAGAGGACGGTCGAGGTGACGCTGACCGAGAACCCTGAGGTGCCGGGGAGCGGCTATCTGGGCGTGCGCGCCGGTGTGGTCCACGAGCGACCGGGGCCGGGCGAGGCGGTCAAGCTTGGCCTCACGGGCTTCAAGGACGTCGCGATCGGCACCTTCACCGGCTTCTGGTGGCTCATCAGCGGGAAGATCAGCGCGACCGGACCGGACGGGGCTGTCGGGCCGGTCGGCATCATCGACGTCAGCCGCCAGGCGGTGCAGCAGGACTGGTATCCCATCCTGCTGGCCTTCCTCAGCTTCAACCTCGGCCTCATCAACCTGCTGCCGATCCTCCCGTTCGACGGCGGGCACATCGCCATGAACGTTGTGGAGAGGGTCCGCGGCCGGCGGCTGGACAGCCGCGTGTTCGAGCGCATGGTCGCCTTCGGCACCGTGCTGCTCGTCATGCTGTTCATCTTCCTGACGTTCAACGACGTCAAGCGCATCTTCGGCGGATAGGCCCGGGTCACCGACCGCGCGCGGGGCTCCGGGGGGAGAGGTAGGTGCGCGGCGGGGGATGGTGCCATCGGCGCATCATCCCTGGCGCCTTCCATGCACCATCCATGACATCATGGGGCGCAGAGCACTCTTGGCCGGCGTGCGACGCGTGCACCCGCGAACGTCGCCGTGAGGACGCTGTCTGCGCGCGTGCCGTAGGATTGACCCATGGACGGGCTCATTCTCGTGACCGGCGGCGCCGGCTTCATCGGTTCCCATCTCGTGGACGCCTTGCTCGTGAACGGGACGGACGTTCGCGTGCTGGACGACTTCAGCACCGGCAAGGACGAGAACCTGGACTCGGCGTGGGCGCTGGCCGCCCAGGGAGGGGCCGGGCTGCAAGTCATCGGGGGCGACGTGCGAGACGAAGTGCGTCTGCGCGACGCCATGGACGGCTGCACGGCCGTGGTGCACCTCGCGGCCGTGCCGTCCGTCGCGCGGTCGATGGACGACCCCGTGGGCTGCGACTCCGTCACCCACGGAGGCACGGTCAACGCCGTCCGTCAGGCCGTGGAGGCCGGTGTGGAGCGCTTCGTGCTCGCTTCGAGCTGCGCGGTGTACGGCGACGCGACGCGATTGCCAATTGCCGAGACCACGCCGCCGCGTCCGCTCAGCCCGTACGCCGGCGCCAAGCTGGCGTCGGAGGGTGTGTGCGCCGACGCGGCGGACGCCGGTCAGCTCACCGCCGTGTGCCTGCGGTTCTTCAACGTGTATGGGCCGAGGCAGGACCCGGGCTCGGCCTACTCGGGCGTGATCAGCCGGTTCCTCTCGGCCGCGGCCGCCGGCGAGCCGGTGACGATCTACGGCGACGGCCGCCAGTCGCGGGACTTCGTGTACGTCGGTGATGTGGTCGCGGCGATTCTGGCGGCCCTGTGGCGGCCGCTCAGCGGCGTCTCCGTGCTCAACCTGGGCACCGGCCGGCAGTCGGACCTGCTGCAGATCATCGACGCGGTGGAGGATCAGTCCGGGCAGAGGCTCGATCGGCGGATGGAACCGCCGCGCGAGAGCGACATCCGTCACTCGCGCGCCGACGCCCGGCGCGCTCGCTGGGTGCTTGGCTGGGAGGCCCGCACGTCACTTGGTGACGGCCTCGCCCGCACCTGGGACTGGTTCGCCGGTGGCGAGGACGAGGACGGTCCGGCCGGAGGCGGGCGTGGCTAGCCGACGGCGCATCCAGATCGGCGCCGTGTCCGTCGGCGGCGGCGCCCCCGTCGCCGTCCAGTCCATGACCTGTACGCGCACGGGCGACGCGGAGGCGACGCTGGCCCAGGTGCGCGAGCTCGCGGCAGCCGGTTGCGAGATCGTGCGCGTGAGCCTGCCGACGGTCGAGGAGGCGCCGGCGCTCGCGCGCGTGGTGCGCGAGGCTCCGGCGCCGATCATCGCCGACATCCACTTCGACTGGCGCCTCGCCTTCTCGGCCATCGAGGCCGGGGCGGCCGGAGTGCGCATCAACCCGGGCACGATGGCCGAGAAGCACGTGCGAGAGATCGTGCGTGCGGCGGCGGACGCCCGGGTGCCGGCGGCGCCGGGCGAGCCCGACGTGCCGGTCGCGATCAGGATCGGCGTCAACGCCGGCTCGCTGCCGCGCGACCTGCGCGGGCGGGCCGAGGCCGATGCGCCGGGCGCGCTGGTCGAGGCGGCGCTGCGCTGGGCCGAGCGGTTCGAGGAGTGGGACTTCCCGAACTACAAGCTCAGCGTGAAGTCCTCGTCCGTGCCCGACACCATCGCCGCTTATCGCCTGCTGGCCGGCCGCACCGACGCGCCGCTGCACGTCGGGGTGACCGAGGCCGGCACGGTGTGGAGCGGCTCGATCAAGAGCGCCGTCGGCATCGGTGCGCTGCTGGCCGACGGCGTCGGCGACACCGTGCGCGTGAGCCTTACGGGCGACCCGGTGGAAGAGGTCAGGGTCGCCTGGCAGATCCTGGCCGCGCTGGGCCTGCGGCGGCGCGGCCCGGACGTGATCTCATGCCCCACCTGCGGTCGCACTGAGGTGGATATCGTCGGCCTGGCGGAGGAGGTCGAGCGCCGTCTCGGCGCCGACCCGGAGCTCGCCGGCAGCGTGATCAGCGTCGCGGTGATGGGCTGCCGCGTGAACGGCCCGGAGGAGGCGCGGCACGCCGACTACGGCATCGCCGCCGGCGCCGGCGAGGGGATCCTGTTCGACCACGGCGAGCGCGTCCAGACACTGCCCGAGGGGCAGCTGGTCGACGCGCTCCTCGCTCTCATCCGCGCACACGCCTGAAGCCGCCGGGCCGGCCGCTGGCCTTGTGCCCGACGAGACCACTGTCGCGCCGTGACGCGAGAGGCGTAGCCAGACCTGGCGACACCCTCGCCTGTGAGGAGTCCGTCGGCGGGGAACGGAGGGGCGGGCGCCGGCCACGGGCGCACGCCCCTCTTCGCGCAGTTGGGAACCCGGATGCGGTGAGGTCGACCGCATCCTGCTCATGATCGGCGCGTTCGCCGGTTGAGGCTTCTTCGTCGTGCTGGGACGGGGCGGGCGCGTGAGGGCGCGCAGCGAGGGCTCAGGAATTCGTGGGCCGGCGTCAACGGAAGTCGCGGTGGGCTTCCCTCTCCGCATGGGAAAGCTTCCCTAAACACACGTCCGGTGCGGCGCGCGGCTTGGCCGGTCGATAGGTGAAGTGAGCGCGAGAAGAGGCCACGAAAGCGACGACCAAGGGGCTGGAGGAGATGGGGACGAGAGAGCATCTGGCGGCGGGTGATCCGTATTCAGAGGCGACGGCCATGGAGTTGTGGGCCGCCGGCGAGTTGCACGACGAGGCCGACTCCGCAGGGACCCCGCTGATGGTGGGGGCGATGACCGGCCTTCTCGTTGTGTTGGCTGCGTTCTTCGTGGCGTTCGGGCCGGTCGTTTGAGGACAGGCGGCCGCTGCGGGAGAAGCGCAGACGGAGATGGGAGTCCGGGAGGGGCCGGGCGGGGCGAAGGAGCTCTGCCCGGCCCCTCCCGCGTAGCTGGAGTGCCACGACCGCACGCCCGCTCGGCGATCAGCCTGCGCTCGTCGCCTGTTCGACGTTCGGACCCGGCGGCCACGACGGGAGTGACGTTTCCCGGCCCAGATAGGTACGCGGCCTCATGCGGTCTGCCATGCGCTCGTCCGATGCATGGCGTGCGGGCCTGAATGAGGTAGTAGCGGCGACGGTGGGTCGGCCGCCGGGCCCAACAGTGGCCGGCGTCAGGGATGCGCGGGCCCAAGGGGCAGGAGGGCGAGTGATGGGTGTCAGACGCTGGGGCCGCGCACGCGGCACGTTCGGGAGCTCCTCGGTCGTGGTGACGCGTGTCGCGCCACCGATGCCGGCACGCAGGCTGCCCGTTGTGCTCGCTCTCATCGGTGTGCTCCTGCTGACTGCAGTGATCCTGGCGGCGGCGCCGGCCGCCCGCGCAGAATTGTCGGCGGCGAGCGACGCCGTTGCCGGTTCTGGCAACGCTCTCGTGTGCAGGGCCGGCTACTTGAGCGCGCCCAACTCGCCGTCCGTGGCCTTCTCCGGCGCCTCGGACTTCACGATCGAGATGTGGCTGCGTCCGCACGGCGGGGCGACGGGCAGCGCCACGCTCTGCAGGCAGCGCAACGGCGGCGCCGGCACACTGGAGACGTGGTTCGCGCTGACCGCGGACAACAGGCTGTTCGCGGGTGTGCAGAACTACGCGTACCCGGGCTGGCAGTGGCTGGGCTTCGCCACGGAGGTGCCCGAGGACGAGTGGGCGCACGTCGCCCTCGTCAAGAGCGGCAGCAGTCTGAGTATCTACAGGGATGGACAGCTCACGGACTCGACGACCGTGGGCTGGCAGATCGCCCTCGCGGCGCCGAGCGCGGCGCCGCTCAACTTCGGCGGCGACGACCTCGAGGGCAACCACGTGCAGGGTGACCTCGACGAGATCCAGGTGTACGAAAGGGCACTGACCGGGGTGGAGCTGGCCGAGCGGTACAACCGCGGGCTCGGCCAGACCTTGGGCAGCGGCAGTGGTCCCGTGAGGTACTACCGCCTGGACGAAGAGAGCGGCGCGAGCGCCGCGGACGCAGGGTCCGACGGCGTCGCTGCGACCCTGACCGGCATGGCGGCCGATCCATGGATCGAGTCCACGGCTGCCCGTGAGGCGACGAGCGCGAGCACAGGCTCGTCGCCGGTCGTGCTGGCGTACGGAGACGCCACGTCGCCGTCCGTCACCGTGGAGGTCGTGCAGCAGCCGGCGCACGGGACGCTGACGCTCACATCGTCCTCCCTCGGCCGCGGCACCTATCAGCCGCAGTCCGGCTGGACGGGCACGGAGACGTTCACCTATCGCGTCGTCGACGAGACCGCGGCATCCGACCCGGTCACCGCGTGGGTGACCTCCACCGGCCCGGACACGCACACGTGGGACGGCTCGGCGGGCGACGGCAAGTGGAGCACCGCGGCCAACTGGGTGGGCGACGAGCTGCCGAGCGACGGCGATTCCCTCGTCTTCCCGGACGGCGCTCCCGGCGCCGGGTACGCGACGCACAACGACCTGCTCGCAAGCGTGGTCGATGTGACAGTCGGCAACGAGGTCGTCGTCGGCGGTGAGCATCTGAGCGTGAGCGGCTTGCTGCGCGGCACGGGCGCCGTGACGGGGCTCACCGTCGAGCCTGGCGGCTCGGTGAGCGCCGGGGCGGCCGACCACGGCGTCGGGACTCTCGCTGCGGCCGATGTGATCTGGGCGGCGGCCGGCGACGCCGACGCCGCCGGCCGCCAAGTCTGCGACGTGGCCGACGCCGCCGGCGATGCCGGCGACGGCTGGGACGTACTCCCCGTGCGCACCTTGGACATCCAGACGACCGCCGAGAAGCCTTTCGTGCTCGAACTGCGCTCCACCGACGGCGCCGGCATGGCCGACGCCGCCGGCTTCGACGCCAAGAAGCACTACCGCTGGCCGGTGGTGGCGCTCTCGGACGGAATCATCAGATGGGAGCTGGAACCCAACGTCGTCGTCGACGCTACCGGCTTCACCAACGACCTGCAGGGCGGCTCCTTCAGCGCCGAGCCGTCCGCCGACGGCAGCGCGCTCGAGGTCGTCTACACCCCGTCCTGCCCCAACATCCATGTGTGGACCGGGCTCGGGTTCGACGGGCTGTGGAGCAACCGCTGGAACTGGGCCTTCGGCGCGCGCCCGAGCGACGGCGACACCCTGGAGTTCGTCGGCCTTCTGGGCCAGGTCAACTCCAACGACCTGCTCACCTCCGTGGGGGGCGTGCACATCTGGAACCACGGCTTTGCGATCGAGGGAGATCCGCTCGAGATGTCCGGCACGCTACGCAGTGACGGGGGGTTCGGTGGCAACGACTGGGGCATCGAAACCACTCTCAGCGGCAACGCGGCCATGCTGACCGACTGCGGCTACCTCAACGTGTGGGAGACGGTGCATCTGCACGACGGCGACTCCGGGCACGGGCTCACGCTGCGCGGGGGCGGTACCACCTGGCTGCCGGGCGGCGTCGATGGCGCCGGGACTGACTGCACAGTGACGAAGGCGGGGAGCGGCACGGCGGAGGTCGGCGGTGTGAGCGCCTTCGGCGGCGCCGTGACGGTCTCCGAAGGACGGCTGAGCATGCGCGGCACGTCTTCGCTGCCGTCTGGCGTGCCTGTCGCCGTGAGCGTCGGGACCACGTTCGAGGCCACGACCGCCGCCATGGGTCACGGCGAGGGCGCTTGGGACAACGTGCTCTCCGGCGCCGGGGAGCTCCGGGTAAGCGACCTGGCGTACCTCCGGCTCACCGGCGACTCGCCGGGCTTCACCGGCCCCGTGGTCGTGGACGGCGCCCAGCTCCTGATCGACGGCCGGCTGGACAGCGACGTCTCGTTCGCCGCCGTCGGTGGCGTGATCGGAGGCGCCGGCGCGACCAGCGTCGTGCGCACGAACCCGGCCGGCCTGTTGATGCCGGGCGCCGAGGACCTGGAGTCGGCGCGGCTGACGGTCGGCGGCGCCGTGCTCGAGCCGGGCGCGGCGGCTGCGTTCGTGGTCACCGACGACGAGGGCGCCGCCGGGACAGCCTACGACCAGATCCGCGGCACGGAGATCGGTCCGACCGAGCCCTACGTGGAGTCGGCTCCGCCGTTCGCCGTCAGTCTGGTCTCCGCCAGCGGCGGCGCCGAGGGTCCTCTGGCGGACTGGGACGCCCTCTCCGCCCATCGCTGGCAGGTGATGAAGGCCGAGTGGGGCCTCGCCGATCTGGACCTCGACGCGCTGGACCTGGACACCACGCAGTTCGCGACACACAACGCCCTGCTCGACGGCAGCTTCTCGCTGGAGAAGGGCAGCGACGGAGGCGTGCCCACGCTGGACGTGGTGTTCACACCGGTGGCGGACTTCGCCGCCGACCCGGTGGTCGGCGGCGGCGGCGACGCCTTCGTGACCGGCGGCACTCAGGCGGTGGCCTGGGAGATGGACGCCGCGCCGCCGGCCGGCAGCGTGTTCAAGGTCGTCGCCGACGACCCGGCTTCGGGCATCGACCTGCTGCTCGCGACCGTGCCGGCGACCTCCGAAACCGAGTACGGCTACGACTGGACTATCGCCCAGGAGCCGTCCGGCGGCTGGCACGTCGCCGTGCAGCTCTGGTCGAGCGACGACGTGGGCGCAGTGCAGTATCGCAGCGCGGACAGCCAGACCTTCGACATCCTGTCGACGAGCTACACGGTCGCCGTGGGCGCCGGCGCCCACGGCAGCATCGCGCCGGGCACCGGTGCGGTGACCACCTTCGCCGACCAGGAGTACACCATCACGGCCGACGAGGGCTATCACGTGAGCGACGTGCTGGTGGACGGCGAGTCCGTCGGCGCGCCCGCCACGTACACCTTCGAGGACGTGCGCGCGGACCACACCCTGAGCGCCACGTTCGCGGTCGACACGTTCACCATCATGCCGAGCGTGACGGGCGGCGCCTCCGGTCACGGGGCGATCTCACCAGGCTCCGCTCAGACCGTGGACTTCGGCGCTACTCCCACCTTCAGCTTCATCCCCGACATGGGCTATCACGTGGCGGAGGTTCTGGTGGACGGCGAGCCCGTCACCATGACCGGTGAGGACGAGTACACGTTCCCGCCCGTGGCGGCGGGCCACGCGATCAGCGTGGCGTTCGCCGTCGACACGTTCGAGATCACGGTGACCGCCGGCGGGCACGGCAGCATCACGCCGGGCACCGGCCAGGTCGAGTCGGGCGCGAGCCAGCTCTACACCATCGCGCCCGACAGCGGCTACGCCGTCGAGGACGTCGTGGTCGACGGCCAGTCCGTCGGCTCCGTGCCAGACTACGAGTTCACCGACGTGCAAGCCGATCACGCCATCGCCGCGAGCTTCGTGGTGACGCCCGAGGGCATGCCGTGGACCACGGTCGCCGGGGCCTCGTCGCGCTGGTCCAGGCGGCCCGTCAAGCTCACGTTCACTGCACATCCGGGCGCCACCGGCGCGCCGATCGCCTTCACCGAGTACCGCCTTCCGGGCAAGCACTGGACGCACGGCCGCGGCGTGACCGTCCGGACGCAAGGCTCGACCACGGTGCAGTTCTGCTGCCAGGATGTGGACAGCGTGCGCGAGACCCCTGCTCGCGCCTGCGTGGTACGCATCGACAGCAGGCGCCCCCGCGTGGTCGCGCGCTCCCTCACGGCGGCGCGCGGCGCCGTGGCCCGGCTGCGCTACCAGGTGAAGGACCCCGCGCCCAGCAGCGGCCTCGCGCTGATCCGCGCGGTCGTGGTGGACGCGCGAGGGCGGGCGCTGACGAAGGCGAGCTCCGTGCCCGCGTCCGTGAACCGCTGGCACGCGCAGCGCATCAAGACGGGCAGCCTGCGGCCGGGCACGTACACCGTGGTGCTGCGCGCCAAGGACCGGGCGGGCAACTTCCAGAAGGGCGTGACGCGAGTGCGTCTGACCGTCCTTTAGCGGGACCCGAGCGGTTCGAAGAGCGCGAGCGGGCGCCGGCCAGGCGCGCCATAGCGACCAACGCCACGCGTACTCGGCCGCCACCGCGCCGTACGCGGCGGCCGCGTCCGCCCGCGCTCCAGGACCCCCGCTCCTACGAACGGCCTGGAGCGGGTAGGATACGTCCCTGTATGAGCGACACCATGACCTTCGGACGCGTCGACAAGTCCACCCGCATCTTCCTCGCCGGGCACACCGGCCTGGTCGGCGGGTCCATCTACCGCACGCTGCTGGCGGAGGGGTTCACCAACATCGTCGTGCGCGACGTGAGCCAGCTGGACCTCACCAGCCAGGCCGCGACCCGCAGGTTCTTCGACGAGGAGCGGCCCGAGGCCGTCATCGACGCCGCCGCCAAGGTGGGCGGCATCCTCGCCAACTGGGAGCTGCCGTGGGAGTTCGTCGAGCAGAACCTGCTCATCGAGCTCAACCTCATCGGTGAGTCGTTCCGCCACGAAGTGCAGCGCCTCGTCTTCCTGGGCAGCTCGTGCATCTACCCGCGCGAGGCCCCGCAGCCGCTCAAGGAGCAGTACCTCCTCACGGGCCCCCTGGAGGAGACCAACCGCGCCTACGCCATCGCCAAGATCGCCGGCATCGAGATGTGCCGCAGCCTCAACCGCGAGTACGGCACTGACTACCTCTCGCTCATGCCCACCAACCTCTACGGGCCGGGCGACAACTTCGACCTCGAGTCCAGCCACGTGCTGCCGGCCATGATCCGCAAGTTCCACGAGGCCAAGCTGGCGCTCGAGGGTGGGGCTGCCGGCCCCGAGACCGCGCTCGCGCTTTGGGGCACGGGCAAGCCGCGGCGCGAGTTCCTGTACGTGGAGGACGTCGGCCGCGCCATCTCGTTCTGCCTGCAGAACGTGCACGCCTCCGACGTCCCGGACGGCCTGCTCAACGTGGGCTGCGGCGAGGACCTCACCATCCGCGAGCTCGCCGACACGGTCCAGCGCGTGGTCGGCTACCGGGGCCCCGTCCTGTGGGACGACTCCCGCCCCGACGGCACCCCGCGCAAGCTCATGGACGTGAGCCGCATGAAGTCCCTCGGCTGGACCCCCCAGGTCGGCCTCGAGGACGGCATCCGCCGCACCTACGACTGGTTCCTCGCGAACCGCGCGTAGAGCCAGCGCCCGCCGCCTGCGTCCGCGCGCTGCCCACACCCGCCCCGTCGCCGCCGGCGTATCTCCGCGCCCTCGCCGCCCGATCGTGCCGACCCGCAGCTCGCGTGGCTGTTGCCCGCTTCATTGAGTCTCCGCCGCGGCCTCATGGTGGCACGTCTGGGGGTGGGGGGTACTGCTCATTCGTACCGGCGCCGTCGGACGTACGTCCAGACGCACGACTGGCGCCTTCCAGAGTGATCGCAATCCGGTGCGTACGCCAGAGCGTACGCGTTTCTTCGAATTGCGTATGCTCTGTCGTACGCGCCCAAAACGCACTCTGTCCCGCGGGCCGCGCATCAGCCCCTGCGTCCGTCCTCCAGGTCTGTACTGCCGCCGACGGACGCTGGCGCAACGTCAACCGCGTGATGCATTGATGTTATGATGCAGGCGGTCCATACTTCGCGACATGGAGTTGCTCATGCGCACCACACTCACCATCGACTCTGCCGTGCTTGCCACGTTCAAGCAGCAGGCCGCGGAGACGCACCGCACGTTGAGCGGCGTCATCGAGGCGGCGCTGCGCGAGCACCTGGCGAGGCAGAGGGATGTCGCCGGCACCAAGCCCATCGACTTCCCCATGGTCGGGGGCCGAGGTCTGCAGCCGGCCGCGTCCCTTTCCGGCAACGCGGCACTGCTCGGGTTCCTCGACGGCGACGATCCTGTCGACTGACGAGCGGGAAGCTGGCGGACGTCCAGGATGCTGCTTCCCGACCTCAACGTCCTGATCAACGCCCATCGTACTGACTCGCCCGCGCACGTGGGCGCACGCAATTGGCTGCGCTCGGCGTTCGCCGGTGAGGAGGTGATGGGCCTGTGCGCTCCGGTGCTCATGGGACTGGTGCGTGTGCTCACGCACCCGCGCGTGTTCGATCCGCCCGACACGCTCGAGGAGGCCTTCGCCTTTGTGGACGCCCTGACCGGGCACCCCAACGCCGTTGTGCTGAATCCGGGGCGCGACCATCTGCGGCTCTTCCGCGAGATGTGCGTCTCGGCCGAGGCGCGGGGAGACCTGGTGGCCGACGCGTACCTCGCCGCGTTGGCTGCGGAGACCGCTGCGACGGTGGTGAGTGCCGGCGGGCACTTCGCGCGGTTCCCCGACGTCGACTGGCGGCGGCCCTGAGAGGCGTCCGCGCCGGCCGCCGGCGCTCGGTGTGACGCAGCAGGACGCACGGATGGTGCAGGGATGATGCGACCCGCGGGCGGCCAGGCCGGGTGAGGACGATTCCGCGGCGGCTGCGGGTGCTTAGGGGGCGTTTGCGCCGGCGACGGGTTCGGCGGGGGACGGGGGAGAGCTCTCGTGGTCGCCGGCCGCCAGCGCGGCGCCGGCGAGGAGGGGCGCCGCGCCGGGCACGCGGCCGCCGGAGGCGGCCGCGAAGGCGCGCGGCGCCACGCGGCGGAGCGCCAGCCCGACGAGCACTGCGAGCGCGATCACGAGCAGCGGCGGGAGCGCGTAGCCGAGGACCGCGGGGAGGCCGGGAGCGGCGCGCTCCAGGAGGTCCTGGAGCACCGACAGGGGCGGCTCCTGCGTCACGTACACGAAGAACGAGAGCGGCGCGACGTAGAGAAGCGCCGCGACGAGTGCCGGTCGAGCCTGGGGGCGGGGAGAAGCGTGGGGGCCCGGGGTGGCGTGGGGGCCCGGGGAGGCCTGGGGGCCCGGAGAGGCCCTCAGGAGCCGTCTGAGGGCGTCGCTGGCTGTCCACAGTGCCAGGATGCCCAGGACGACCACGCCGAGCAGCGCGGTGCGCGTCCACGCGCCCAGCGCGTGGCCGTAGAGCGCGTAGAGAGCGGCGCCCGCGAGCCACGCCGCGACGCACGTCGCGGCGGCCCACGCGGGCGCCTCCCCGGAGCGCCAGGGCGCGCGCCAGCCGCGTTGCGCGATCACCGCGCCGGCGACGAAGGTGGGGAAGGCCGTCGCGCTGATCCACGGCTGGAGCGCCTCGGGCTGCCAGCCGGTCCCCCACCAGATCACGGCAAACACCAGCGTCCATCCCTTCAACACGCGGATCAGGGCGTACACCAGCGGTGAGAGGACCACGCAGACCGTCAGCGCCTGCAGGAACCACAGGGGGTAGATCACCGGGTGCAGCAGCCAGCGGTCGAGGGCTTCTGCGAGGGTGTCGACCGTCCAATAGGGGCTCACGTCAGCGTTGGGCGAGTGCGCGACGGCGACGCAGAACAGCACGCCGAGCCCGCTCCAGATGAGGAAGGGCACCAGGAGGGTGCGCGCGCGGCGGCGCATCTTGCGGGCGAACCCGGCGGCCGTGGGGGTCAGGGTGCGGAAGAAGAGATAGCCGGAGACAAGCCCCAGGAAGGGCAGGGCCCACCGCATGAGGGCGAGCGAGACGTAGCCTTGGGCGAAGTCGGCCGCCGAGCCTCCGGCGGGCGGCGCCAGCACGTAGTCCCCGGGGGCGAACGGGTAGGCGTGGTAGACGATCACCGAGGCCACGGCGAGAAAGCGGAGGAGGCTGAGCTTCTTGGTGAGGTAGCGGTCCATGTCGGATCGAGGAATCGGGGGGAGGGGGACGTGACGGCGGTCGGATGGTCGGGGCGCGGGCAAGGGGTGGGCCCGGTCGTGGTCCTACCGGCGGGAGCGGACGAGCCTGGCGGGGACGCCCGCGACGACGCTGAAGGGCTCGACGTCGCGGGTCACGACGGCGGCGGCCGCGACGATGCTGCCGCGGCCGACGGTGACGCCGCCGGTCACGGTGGCGCCGGCGCCGAGCCACACGTCGTCCTCGATGGTGATGGGGAGGCGCGTCACCCCCTGTGCTTTGATGGGCTCGTCGGCCGAGGCGGCGTTGTGGTCCTCGGCCAGCAGGCTCACGCGCGGGCCCATGAGCACGTTGCTGCCGATGCTGATGAAGCCGGAGCAACCGACGTAGGCCCAGGGGCCGAGATTGGAGTGGTCGCCCAGGATGAGGCCCTCACCCGGCTCGCCGCCGAGCAGGCCGGACGGGGCGACGATGGCGCCGCGGCCCACGGTACAGCGGTCGCCGAACACGACGCCGCGCTTGCTGAGGCCGTTGATGAAGGCACCCTCCTCGAGGTCCAGGTCGCGGCCGGCTCGGATGTGGCGGGCGTTGAGCACGCGCACGTGACGGTCGCAGAAGACGGGGCCGCCGGAGGCGCCGAGGCGGGCGCGCAGCAGCGCGCCTCGGCACAGCCGGCGGCCCAGCATCCAGCTGAGTTCCAGGAGGTCGGGGGCGCCCCACTCGTCGAAGGCGCCGGGGTCGCCGCCGCGGCGCCGGGCCATGAGGCCGCGCAGGGCGTCGAGGCAGGGGGTCACGGGCGCGCCCCTGGGGGGAGGCGGGGTCACCGGCGCGCTCCCGCGCCGCGGCGCCGGGCCACGAGGTCCCGCGCGAGCTGTTCGTATGCGTCCGTGACCGCCTCCCATGAGTAGAGGCGGCGGGCCCGCTCCGCGGCCGCCGCCCGGAGGCGGTCCATCTCCGCCGGGTCGGCGAGCAGCGCTGCGAGCGCTCGCCGCAGCCCCTCCGCGCCATGCGCTCCCGCGTAGCTTACTCCGGCGTCACCAACCACCTCCACGTTGGGCGCGTGGTCGTTGACCACGAGGCACGCGCCGGCCGCCATGGCCTCCAGGATCACGGGGTGCGTGCCGCCGACCTCGGTGGGCACGCTCACGACGGCAGCGTCGCGCAGCAACCGGCGGTACGCGGCCCCGAATCGGTATCCGGCGAAGACGACGCGTGCGTCGCCGCCCGACCGCAACCGCTGCTGGTACTGCTCCGCGTAGGGAGCGTCGCCGACCACGGCCAGGCGCAGGTCCGTGTCCAGACCGCGGAAGGCGTCCACGAGCACGTGCGCGTTGTTCTCGGGCACGAGCCGCCCGACGAAGAGTACGTAGCGGCGCGGCTCGAGGCCGAGCTCGTCGAGCACGTCGTCGGGCGCGGCCTCGTCGTCCTCCTCCAGCTCGGAGCCGTAGGGGATGAAGACCGTCTCGTTGCCCCAGGTGCGGTACAGCGCCTGCACCGCGCGCGAGTCGGTGATGGCCACGTCGGCGAGCACGGGCGCCGCTCGCTCGGTGCACCACAGGTACGCGCGCGCGGCCGGTCCCCACTTGGCACGCTGGGAATCCAGGCCGTCCACGTTGATCGCGGCGGGGACGCCGAGGAGCCGGCCGAGCCCCGCGAAGGGGCTGTTGCCGGCGATGAAGTAGAAGGCCACGTCCGGGCGGCGCACGGCGGCGAGGTGCAGGGTGCTCAGCAGGGTGTGCACCGGCGTGTCCAGGTGTTTGCCGGGCACGGTGGGCAGGTAGACGAGGCGCATGCCTCGGTAGCGTTCGTCCGGCCGGCGCACGACCATGTGCGGGCGGCAGTACACGGTGACGTCGTGGCCGCGGTCGGCGAGGCGGGAGCCGAGCTGCTCCACGGCCGTCTCGAACCCGCTGTACGCGGCGGGGACGCCGCGCGTGCCGGCCAGGGCGATCTTCACGGCCGGGCCTCACGGGCGCCGGCGTGGCCGCCGGCCACACCGTGGCGGCCGGGCCTCACGCGCGGGCCTCGAGGGCCGCCGCATCGTAGGCGGCGGCGGTCAGCTCGGCGCAGGTGCGCCAGGTGGCGGTGGCCGCCCGCCGCAGGCCGCGGGCCCGCAGGGCGGCGCGGAGGTCCGCGTCGGCGATCAGGGCGCCGAGCGCGGCGGCGATGTCCCGTGGATCCGCCGGGTCGAACAGCGCCGCCGCGTCGCCCGCAACCTCCGGCAGCGCGGTGGTCTTCGAGCAGGCCACGGGCGTGCCGCAGGCCATCGCCTCAAGCACGGGCAGTCCGAAGCCCTCGTAGAGGGAAGGGAAGACGAAGAGCTCGGCGCCGGCGTACAGTGCGGGGAGGTCCGCATGTGGCAGGTACCCGGGGAAGACGACGCGGTCGCCGATGCCGACCGCGACGGCCAGCGCTGCCGCGCCGTCGCTGCGGCCGCGGAAGCCGCCGGCCACCACGAGACGGCGGCCGGCGTCCCGTCCGGCTCCGCTGAGCAGCGCCCAGGCCTCCACCAACGCCGCCATGTTCTTGCGCGGCTGCAGGTTGCCGAGCGCCAGCACGTAGGGCCGGCGGATGCCTGTACGGGTGAACAGGGCCTCGGACGCGGCGTCTGGCTCGGCGGCGGAGTCGGGCGGGGCGAAGCTCCGGTCCACGCCCTCAGGCGTGATCACCACGCGCTCCCGAGCTACTCCAAGGAGCGCGCAGAGCTCGTCGCGCGCGTGCCCCGAGGGCACCAGCACGCGCGCCGCTCGCCCCACCGAGCTGCGCACGCCCGCGTTGAGCACGGCGCGGTCGCGCAGCGTGAACCACTCGGGGTGCCGCAAGAAGGACACGTCGTGGACGGTGACCACCGTCGCGGCGGAGCGGGTGAAGGGCGCGGCGTAGGTGCTGTGGATGACCGTCGCGCCGCGCTCACGCGCCGCCGCGGCGAGGTCAAAAGCCAGGCGGGCGACGTCCGAGCGGTGCGGCAGCACGACGGCCTCGTGTGCGCCCACGTCCACGTGCGGGCCGGCGACGGCGACGAGCTCGCGCCGGCCGAGCTCCTCGAGCCCGGCGAGCAGGCCGCGGACGTAGGTCTCGTTGCCGGTCTCGCCGGCGTCGAGCATGTGGCCGTCGATCAGGACGCGGGCCGTCACGTCGTCGGCTGGTCCGCCTGCGACCCGTGCGCCGGCGCCTCCGCCTGCCTGTCGCGCGCGAGCGCCTCCGCCTGGGCGACGCCGCCTCCGGCCGCCACGGCGTCGAAGAGGGCGGCGGCCCGCGCCGCCGCGAGCTCGGGGGAGTGGGCCGCGGCCACGTACCGCCGCGCGGCCAGCCCCAGGTGCAGACGCAACTCGGGGTCGTCGCGCAGCGCCTCGATGCGCCGCGCCACCAGCAGCGGGTCCAGCGGGTCGACCACGAACGCCTCGCCGTCCAGCTGCGGCAGGCCGGTGAACGCCTGGGGAGTGCCCATCACCGGCAGGCCCCAGGCCATGGCCTCGAGCGTCTTGTTCTTGGTGCCGCCTCCGTGCGGCAGCGGCGCGAGGACGATGTCGGCGCTGCGGTAGAGCGGGTCCAGGTCCGGGGCGTCCGAGATGACGGTGACGCCGGCCCCGCCGGCCTTGCGCAGCGACTGGGGTGCGTGCAGGCCGGCGATGACGAGCGCGAAGGGCACGCGCTCAGTGCGCAGCTCGGGCGCCAGGCGCTTGACGATCCATCGGGCCGCGTCGCGGTTGGGCGGATGGACGAAGGAGCCGATGAAGAGCAGCCGCACGGCCACGTCGTGCCGGGCGCTGGAACTGCGTTCGTACACGGCGTCCTCGGGCGGCAGGTCGATGGTCAGCGGGATGGTGAAGGACTCGATGCCGAGGGTGGCGAGGCGCTCGCGGTCGCCGTCGTTGATGGTGACCGGGATGGTGCCGTCCAGCAGGCGCCGCTCGTGCCTGCGGCTGGTCGCCGCCTGCAGGTTGGCGGCGAGGTAGCGGACGGGCCGCGCCGCCGCAGCCGACTCGCAGAGCCCGCTCGGCACGTCGGGGAGGTCGACGATGAGCGGCACGTCCGGCAGGCGGTAGTGGGCCGCGTAGAGCGTCTCCACGGCCATCGCGTCCGGCCGCCAGGAGGTGACCAGCTCGTCGACCAGCTCCGAAATGGCGTGCGAGCGCCCGGCGCTGACGAGGGGGACCGGCGTGACGAGCCGCCTGCCGGCGGCCATGGTGCGCCGGCGCGCCGGTCTGGCTGCGCCCGCCGGCGCTGCCCGCACCTTGGAGCAGAGCTCCCGTAGCACGCCCAGATCGGCGTCGGCGGGAGCCGCCCCGACCACGGCGACCTCGTGCGAGCGCGCCGCGGCGCGCAGCAGCGTCAGGGGACGTGAGTGCGCGCCGGTGAACGGCGGGTGCGGCAGGTCGGGCAGGACGAAGAGGATGCGCATGAACGGATGCTATCACCCCGCGATCACGCCTCGCCGGTCGGCAGGCTCCGTCAGCTCTCGTCCCCCGCGACGCGCTCGATGCTGAACCGTGCGTCGGGCGTGACGATGTATGGAGTCTTCTCAATCTTGCGCACGGTGAAGCTCGCCGCGTCGTTCCACCAGTCGTAGACCACCAAGCCCTGGCGGTCGGTTACTGCGACAGTCACCGTGTGGTCGCCATCGCTGAAGATGTTGGGCACCCGCCAGCGCACGCGTACGCGGTCTCCGGCTGAGAGGTCGTCGCATGGGCGCCGCTTAAGATTCGAGTTCGTACCGAGTACGGGAGTCCCCGCGGAGTTGGCGATCATGAAACCGAACACCGGATCGTCGACGTCGCGCTCCACCTCGGCCTCAAGGTCGATGACCAGCTCGGCCTCGCCGTCCACCACGGCGGGGATCGCCATGCGGGTGAACCGGACGTGGCCTTCACCCCAGCGGTCCGCGGGCGCCGTGGTGACCGACTCGGCTCCGGCGCCTTTCTCGGTCTCGGCGTGCGCTTCGGTGTGGAAGCCCGTCTCGGCCGGCGCGTCACCGTCGGCCGCCACTGCGCCGGCCGGCGGGGGGGGTGCCGAGAAGAGCCGGAGGTAGCGCTCGGCGATATCCTCCGCGCCGCCCTCCGCCACCAGGCGCGAGTCCTCGAGCAGGATCGCCCGGTCGCAGAACTCGCGCACGCTGTTCATCTCGTGCGTGACGAAGACGATGGTGGTTCCGATCCGCTTGAGCTGGCGGAAGTGCTCGAAGCACTTGCGCTGGAAGGCGGCGTCGCCGACGGCGAGCACCTCGTCGATGAGCAGGATGTCGGCACGCGCGTGCGTGGCCACCGAGAAGGCGATGCGCACGTGCATGCCGGACGAGTAGTTCTTGAGCTTCTGGTCCATGGACTCCTCGAGCTCGGCGAACGCAACGATCTCGTCGTAGCGCTCGTCCATTTCCCGCCTGGAGAAGCCGAGGAGGGCGCCGTTGAGGTAGACGTTCTCGCGCCCCGTGAGCTCCGGGTTGAATCCCACCCCGAGCTCGATGAACGGTACCAGACGACCGTTGACCGCGGTGCGCCCCGACGTCGGCGGGTAGATGCCGGCGAGGATCTTCAGGAGCGTGCTCTTGCCCGAGCCATTCCTGCCGACCACGCCGAAGAACTCGCCCTGTGTGACCTGGAAGTCGACGTCGCGCAGGGCGTGCTGCACCTCCAGGGTGCGTCGCCAGCCGCGGAGGCGGTTCAGGACGTGCCACTTGAGGGTGCGCTGCTGCAGGTGCGGCAGCAGGAAGTCCTTTGAGACGTCGTGTACCTCGATCGCGACGCCGCCGTCAGTCCGCGCCACTCAGACCTCCTCGGCGAGGTATGGCGCTCGGCGACGGAAGTACACGACGGACACGGCCACGAGCACCAGCACGAGGCCGATCGGGAAAAGGCGGGCCCAAGGCGTCCCGAACGCCTGCGTCAGGGTCACCGTCTGGTCCGAGACTAGGCAGTAGCGGGCGTCCTGGATGATCTGCGCCATGGGGTTGAGCAGGAGTAGCTTCTGCGCCCACACGTACGGCACCATGCTGAGCGGGTAGATGATCGGCGTCGCGTAGAACGCGGCCTGCAGCACGACCTCCCAGACGTAGCTCACGTCGCGGAAGCGCACGTACAGGGCGCTGAGGATGAACGCCAGCGAGAGAGAGAGAGCGGCCAGCTCGGCGAACAGCAGCGGCAGCCAAAGCACGTGCACCGTGAGTGGCACGCGGGCGACGAACAGGAACGCGACCATGACGATCATGCTCAACCCGAAGGTGATCAGCGCGTAGGCGCTGACCGACAGCACGACCACGTAGCGAGGGAACTCGATCTTGCGTAGCAGGTCGGCGCGCTGGACCAGCGAGGCGAGCCCGAGCCCGGTGGATTCCGAGAAGAACCCCCAGATGACGATGCCGAACAGCAGGTAGACGCCGGGGTACGGCGTCGCGGAGCCGAACCTGAGGAGCCGCACGAACACCAGGTACAGGATCGTGAAGATGGCCAGCGGCTTGAGCAGTGTCCAGAGGTACCCGAGCAGGGACGCCTGGTAGCGGAGCTTGAAGTCGGTAGCGACCATCGCCTGCAGCAGGATGGTCGAGTAGCGATACCGCCCGCGTAGTCGCGCCGCCAGTGTCGTCACGCGTGCCTCTCATGTGGGGGTCGGACCGCGCAAGTATATAGCCCGGGGCGTCTGCTAGACTTCGCGCACCCACCCTCCCGTGTGTCGGGCGGGAGCACGTACTGAGAGCGACGGAGACCGCACGTGAGCAACGAGCATGCCCCGCACTCGGGCGCGACGTTCGACGACCAGTTTCGGGGATCGCCGGCGGAGATCCGCCGGCGCTTGTCGAACTACCTGCCTTTGCTGGAGGAGGTCGGGCTCAGAGAGAACGGACTCCCCCTGCTGGATCTGGGTTCGGGGCGCGGCGAGTGGCTCCAACTGCTGGCCGACCACGGGTACTCTGCGGTCGGCGTCGACGCGAACGAGGAGGCGGTGTCGCGATGCCGCACGGCCGGGCTGGACGTGACGGCAGGCGACGTCTTCGACGACCTGAAGCAGCGGCCAGACGGGTCGGTCTCGGGAGTGACTGCCTTCCAGGTCATCGAGCACCTCGATCCACGCAGGCTGGGGGAGCTGCTCCGCGAGGCCTCTCGGGTGCTCGCGCCCGGAGGCCTGGCCATCTTCGAGACTCCCAACCCGGAGAACATCACCGTCGGGACCGTGAGCTTCCATCTCGATTCCGAGCACGTGAGGCCGGTCCCTCCGGCCCTCATGGAGTTCCACGCCCTCCAAGCCGGTTTCGCGCGAGCGTGGATCGCTCGCGTCAATCGGGAACTGCAGGACGCGGCGCTCCCGTGGATTCCCGACGATGCCCCTGGTGCCCTCGAGATGAATGCGCTCGTGTACGCGGTGAACGGTCTCCTGTTCGCGGCACCCGACTACGCCCTCGTCGCCGTTAATGCCTCAGATAAGGCGCCTCCGTTGGAGGATTCGGACTTCGAGCGTCTCTTCGGCCCACAGCCGCTCGGCCTGTCGACACACCGGCGCCTTGCAGCTGAGGAGGCGGCACGTGAACTGCAGGCACACAACCTCGAGCTGCAGGCACGCTCGGCGCAGCTCGAGCTGGAGGCTGCGGCGGCCGAGGTCCGCGCGTCCGAGGCGGAGTCTCGAGCCTCGATCCTGCAGCACGCTTCCGACGCTGCCCGGAACGACATGGCGACTGTCTCGAGCTCGCTGTCGTGGCGCCTCACAGCTCCGCTGCGTGCCGTGTCGGCGGCCGTGAGAGGGGAGCAGGGCATGTCTGGCATCCGCCAGGGCGGGAGTCCCAAGCGCTACGCGAAGATGGCCGTCGGCTTCCCGATGCGCTGGGCTCTCTCTCAGCCCCGCCTCGGACCGGCCCTCGACAGGCAGCTCGTGAAGGTGCCGCCCATCGAGCACAAGGTTCGCATCGCCATCCACGAGGTGACGACGGTCCGCGTCACGAGGTGCGCTGCCGCTTCCGAGGATATCCCGCCGGACCTCGCCGCCGTGTCGGAGCACGCCCGCGGCGTGTTCGCCGACCTGCGCCGCTCGCTCGAGGACCGAGCGGAATGAGAAGACTCCGAGTCGTCGTCGACCTTCGCGCGTTCCAGACGACGGGCCGTGACGAGGACGGCGCCCTCGTTCGCGTAAGGTCTCTCGCCTCTGCCGGCGTCTGCGACCTCTTCGCTGTGCTGGACGGTCGCCTGCCTGAGCGTCTTATGGAACTTCGAGCCGTGCTTGAGGATGTACTGTCGCCGGAGGCCGTCGTCGTGTGCGACGCTCCGGCGCCTGAGCAGGGTCCGTCCGAGACACGCGACTGGCGGCTGTCGGCCGGCGACGCCATCGTTGAGGCATGCCTGGTCGGCTTGGACCCCGACGCGCTCTGGGACGCCGCCAGCGGAGCCGTCACCATGTGGGACGAGGCGCTGAGGCCCGAGATCGCATCCATCCTCGGTCTTGCCGGGGAGCGGATCGAGGTGGCGGCAGGTCACGTCGGCGTGGGTCACAGGGTCTCGGGCGGACGGCTCGATCCTGTCGGCCGGCCGCTTCTTGCCTACGTCTCGCCGCTGCCGCCGGCCCGCTCGGGGATTGCCGACTACAGCGCCGAGCTTCTGCCGGCGCTGAGAGAGCACTACGAGATCGACGTGGTCGTGGATCAGGACAGGATCGACGATCCCTGGATTCGAGAGAACCTTGGGGTCAGGTCGGTCCAGTGGTTCGAGCAGCACGCGTCTGAGTACGACCGCATCGTGTACCAGTTCGGGAACTCCCGTTACCACCAGCACATGTTCGGCCTGCTGGCGGCTCATCCAGGTGTCGTCGTACTGCACGAGGTCTACCTGGCACACGTGCTCGCCGAGTGTGACGGAGGGACGCTTCCAGCCGGGACCTTCAGGCAGGCCCTGTACTTCTCTCACGGCTATGGGGCCCTGCTGGACGAAGCAGCGCACGGCCGCGAGGCGGCCCTGTGGGAGTACCCGTGCAGTCGCGAGGTGATCGACAGGGCGGACGGCATCGTCGTGCACTCTCGCTTCGCACAGGACCAGATGAGGGCCTGGTACGGAGACAGGTATCTGTCAGACTGCCTCCAGGTTCCACTTTGTCGTGTTGTTCCTTCCGCCGGCTTGGGGGACCGGGAGTCCGCTCGCCGGCGACGCGGCATCGGAACGGACGATTTCGTCGTTTGCTCGTTCGGCGTCGTCGGACCTTCGAAGCTCAGCCACCTGCTCCTCGAGGCGTGGGCGGAGTCGTCCCTGGCGTCCGATCGAAGTTGCCGCCTCTACCTAGTCGGCGAGGCGGCAGCCGGCGGCTACGCCGAGGACCTGCGGCGGCGGTCGGCCGACGCGAGGCTGGCGGGGCGGGCGGTGATCACCGGATTCGCGAGTCGCGAGGCGTATCGCGACTACCTGGCCGCCGCCGACCTCGCGGTGCAGCTGCGCGCCGACTCGCGCGGCGAGACCTCGGCCGCGGTGCTGGACTGCCTCGCGCTCGGCCTGCCTACCCTCGTCAATCAGCACGGGTGGGCGGCCGAGCTGCCTGAAGACGCTGTCATCGCGGTCGCGGGGGAGGTCACGTCGGTCAAGCTGGCGGCCAAGCTGGAGGCGCTGCGCGACGATCGGAACGCACTCACACGCGCCGGCCGCCGCGGAGCCGAGTTCGTGCGGGAGCAGCACGATCCGCGAAGGGCCGCCAGGCTGTCCCGGGATGCCATCGAGTCGTTCGCAACGCGGAGTCCGGGGGCACGCTACAGGTGTCTGCTCGGGCGGCTGACCGCAATCGAGTCTCCGGCCGCCCCCACGCGCTCGGATCTCCTCAACGCCGCTGAGAGCATCGCCGCCAACCGGCGTCGTCGCGGCTTTCCTCAGTTGCTGCTCGACGTCTCTGCTCTTGCGCACACGGACCTCAAGACGGGTGTGGAACGCGTCTCGCGCGCTGTGCTCAAACAGCTCATCGAGCACCCGCCCGAGGGTTTCAGGGTCGAACTGGTGCGGGAGACGGGCGGCCGCTATGTGTACGCACGTGAAGCGGCCCAGCGCCTGCTCGGCCTTGAGCAAAGCGCCCTCCGCGACGCCCCGCTGGACACGGCTCCGGGAGACGTCTTTCTCGGGCTCGATCTCGCGCAGATGTCCGTGCACGTGGCGCGTAGACAGCTTCGCAATCTCTGTCGCCGCGGCGTGCGCGTCGTCTTCGTGGTCTACGATCTGCTTCCCGCCCTGCGACCTGACTGCTTCCCCGATCCCGTACCGGGCACCTATCGTGAGTGGCTGCAGGACATCACGGCCGACGCAGATGGGCTGGTGTGCATCTCGCGCACTGTGGCCGATGAGCTCGTGACGTGGCTCCGCTCTCACGGCGTCGCCCGCACACGCCCCCTCCACATCGGCTACTTCCATTTGGGCGCCGACCTGGCCGCCAGTTTGCCCACAGAGGGCATCGGGGCGGAGGGGCCTGCGGTCCTGGAGTCGGTGAGGTCGCGGCCCACCTTCCTCATGGTGGGCACGGTGGAACCACGCAAGGGCCACCTACTCGCCCTCGAGGGAGTCGAAGCTCTCTGGGACCGCGGCGTGGATGTCGGCCTCGTCGTCGTGGGCAAGGAAGGGTGGGACAGTCGCGACGTGACCACACGGCTGCGCACCCATAGGGAGAGGGGTCGAAGAGTGCACTGGGTGGAGAGGGCCAGCGACGAGCTGCTGCTGCGGCTGTACGAGGAGTCTGCGGCCCTGCTGGCTGCGTCGGAGGGGGAGGGCTTCGGCCTCCCCCTCGTCGAGGCCGCCCAGCACGGGCTCCCCATCGTCGCCCGCGACATCCCCGTGTTCCGTGAGGTGGGGGGAGACTACGCCTACTACTTCTCCGGTGAGACGCCGGCGGCACTCGCCGACGCCCTGAGCCGCTGGCTCGCGCTCCGCCAGTCCGGCGCAGCCCCCGCGTCCGGCGACATGCCTTGGCTCACCTGGGCGCAGAGCACGGACAGGCTCATGGAGTGCGTCCTCGGTAGAGAGTGGTACACGAGGTGGCCGGAGCCCAGGCGACCCTGACGGCCGGATACCGGAGCTGGTGGGCGAGCGGCGGTCGCCGCCGTATGTCAGCGATCAAGCTGGTAGAGGATCGCGCCGTTGACCTCGGCGACAAGCGTGGCGTGACGAGCAAGCGCGGCTTGGACTGCCGGTCGCGATGAGATCGGCGGCTGCCCTCCATAGGGGTCGGCGATTACATAGTCGACATCCGTCTCCTGGAACACCGCCATGACATCCTCGGGAGTCTGGGCCGAGTCCAGCGCACAGAGAAAGGTCGGGTTCCACTCGACGGCGTAGACAGGGGTTCCCTCAAGTCCGGCTCCGGCCATGCGTCCCAGATAGGCGACCCTGGCGGAAGCTCCGGCCCGTTCGTTCACGAGTTCGTTGAGGGTCCACCAGGGGGCCTGCTGCGCCACCAGTTCCTGCCGTGCCTCCCGCGAGAAGAGGCCCTCCAGCCTGAACCCTGACCAGCCGTATACCGCGGTGGGCATGAAGAAAAGGTTCAGCGGGATGAGCGCGAAGGCCACGACGAGCAGCCACGTTCGCGTCGTCTTGGGAGTCGCGCTGACGGGCCTGACGTAGGCCGCCGCGCCGACCACCATGGCGAGAAGAAGGGCGGGGAAGAGATAGCGCACGTACTGGACACTGACCAGAACGAGCAGCCCCGAGGCGATCGAGACGGCGGCGGCGAGGAGCACGGTCTTCATGCGGAGCAGGACGGCGGTCGCGAGTCCAGCGGGGAAGAGCAGCAGGTACTGGAAGCCTAGCCCTCCGTCACCTCCCTCAATGTACGCACTTGTGGCGAAGGTAACCTTGTAAGGAAGCATCCAGGAGAAGTGGCCGGTCCAGCGATCGTCGAGATTGGACATCGCCGGAGCGTAGGGTGACTGGAAGATCCCGTTGTAGAGAGGGAAGACGGGATTGCCGGTCTTGAGGTACGCGTAAAGGTACGCGGACAGCCCGATGGCGACCGTGCCGGCGCCTGCGACGACGAGCAGCACTGAGCCCTGGCTGAGGCCGGATCTGCGCCACGACACTCCGGCAAGCGCGAGCGCCAGGGGGACCGCGACGAGTCCGGCAGATGCTTTCGTCAAGAGGCACCCTCCGAGCAAGAGGCCGGCGGCGAGCGCCCAGGGCCAGCCGGGGTGGTCGTCCACGGACGCAAGGACTGCGAAAGCGCCGAGGGTGAATAGGCCGAGCGTCACTTCCGCGAACATGTTCTGCGTGAGCCCGAACGTGAGGCTCGACGAGGCGAGGACCGCCACGAGGAGGCGTGATACCTGCGACCCGCACGTCTGGCCGATGAGAGTGTGCAGGAGGCCGAGCAGGAGAACGAAGGACGCGAAGTTCACGAGTCGTGCGGCGACCTCGCCCCCGAGGATCCAGCCGGTGGAGAGGAGCCAGTCCGCCGCCATCGGCCAGAGCGCCCAGGTGTTGGCGTTGAAGTCGAAGTTCCAGCTGCCGTCGAACCGCATCGTACCGGCCACCATCTCGTGCATGGCCAGCCCATCCCAATCGATCCCGGGCTGAACCACGCGCACGATGTGGAGCCCCAGAACGAGCAGGACCAGGACGCCGGCCGCGTAACTGAGCCGAGTCTCCTCGCCCCCCCGGCGGAGCCAGTTCAGGACCGCGTCGAGGTAGTAGCGCATCCGGCGGGCGTTCACGATCAGGGGAAGAGCCAGCAGTGGGAGGTAGAGCCACCATCGGTTCACGGGCAGGTGAGCCAGCACCCCCACCACCGCGGCGATCACCGCCAGTCCGACGGCGGTCGACAGTGCCGCGCCGAGCAGCGGCCGCCGGCTCGTTCGCGGGATCCTCCTGACGACAGGATCGCCCACACTCAGTGCGCTGACGAAGATGAGCCCGACCGCGCCGGCGGAAAGTGGTCCGGCCGCGACCACCAGCACCGCGCCGGCGGCGACGACTGCCACCAGACGTGAAAGGCGCCGCAACCAGAGGAACACGGGCACGGCGGTGATGATTACGACACCTCCGAACAGCCCGAGCCGCAGTAGATCCCCCCGGGTCCAGACGTGTTCGAAGATGAAGTGACGGTGGAGCAGGCCGTACGCGGTCACGGCCAGACTGATCAGCAGGAGCGCTATGGGGACCCAATGCCAGCGCTGTGGTCCGACCGAAGCCTCGATCGTCTTCGTCGAGTGCGCACCCATGTCGACCCCGGCAGCCATCACCCGTTCGGAATCAGTCACATTGCCCCCTTCGCGTCGGCTGCGTCCAAGATTCTACTCGACATCGGGCGTACTCCCGGCCCTGTGGACGGACCGCCGCGCGCGGTGTGAAAGAATCCCCGGTATGGACCGACTCACGTGGCAGGCATGGGACCGGCACCGCCAGAAGATACTCTACGTCCTCGTCGGGGGCTGGAACACGCTGATACAGTACGCGGTGTTCTCGCTGTGCTGGTACTTCTTCAGCGACGACCTGCCGGCCGAGGTAATCCTCCTCGTCTCCTACCTGATCGGCTCCGTCAACGGCTTCCTTTGCTTCCGCTACATCGTCTTCAAACCGGTGCGACATCCTCTCCTCGAGTATCTTCGCTTCCAGGTCATCTACATCCCGCTCCTGCTGCTCAACATGGTCGTGCTCCCCCTGCTCCTGAAGTACTCGGCCCTGAACGCGTACGCGATCCAAGGGATCTGGGTCGTGTTCGTGGTCGCCGCCGGCTACCTCGGCAACAAGTACTTCACGTTCGGCAGGATCGGCCGGTCGCGGGACTCCGCGGGATCCTGAGGCGACGGTGCGGATACTCGTCTACGGTCTGAACTTCGCTCCTGAGCCAGTCGGCGTCGGGAAGTACACGGCGGAGATGGCCGCCTCCCTGGCCGACGGAGGGCATGAGGTGAGGGTGGTGGCGGCGCCTCCGTATTACCCGGCGTGGCGCGTAGGGCAGGGGTACACGACCTCACGCTACCGAAGAGAGGACTGGCGCGGTATTCTGGTGATCCGGTGCCCTGTCTACGTTCCCGACAGGCCGGGGGGCATCAGGGGCGTACTGCATCTCGGCAGCTTCGCGCTGTCCAGTCTGCCGGTGGTGCTGGGCAGTGCCGTCTGGAGGCCGGACCTCGTGTGGGTCGTCGAGCCGCCGCTGCTCTGCGCGCCTGGTGCGCTCGCTGCTGCCAGGCTCGCCGATGCCGGGACGTGGCTGCACATCCAGGACTTCGAGGTGGACGTGGCCTTCGACTTCGGCCTCGTCCGCGGCCGCCTCCTGCGCGCGTTCGTGACCGCGGTCGAACGCCTCATTCTGAGGCGGTTCGATCGCGTGTCCACGATCTCGGACGCCATGATGGGCCTCGCCGAGCGAAAAGGGGTTGCCAGAGACCGTCTCAGGCTGTTCCCCAACTGGGCCGACACCGATGTGGTGGCCTCATCTGAAGGGGTGACACGCTATCGCCAGGAGCTGGACCTGCCTCTCGGCAGTGTGGTCGCACTGTACTCAGGTTCGATGGGCCCCAAGCAGGACCTCGATCTCCTCGCTCGAGCGGCCTCAGTGACGAAGGACGTGTGCGGGCTCGTGTGGGTGTACTGTGGCGACGGCCCCGGCCGCCGGGATCTCGAGGCCGCCTGCAATGGTCTTGCCAACGTGCGCATGCTCGGTCTCCAGCCGATGGACCGGTTCCCCGACCTGCTGCACCTGGCCGACGTACACCTTCTTCCGCAGCGCGCGGCCGCCGCTGACCTCGTCATGCCCTCGAAGATGACCGGCATGCTGGCGAGCGGCAGACCGATCGTCTCGGCATGCCTGCCTGACAGCGAAGCCGCGAACGTGGTAAGAAGATGCGGCGAGGTGGTGGAGCCGGGAGACGCCGAGTCGTTCGCCGGAGCGGTCGCGGAGCTTGCGGTCGATCCGCACAGGCGCCGACGACTCGGGGACGAAGGCCGGAACTATGCGACGCGGCATCTGAGCCGGCGGCGGACGCTGAGTCAGATGGCGGCGGCGTTCGCGGAGCTGGCGCGGGCGAGATCGAGAACGGAGACTGTGAGGGAGGCGACCGGAGGTGCGCGATCTCCGGTGTCGTCCTCGGGACGGGGTCAACATGACGGGTGAGGACATTCGGATCGCGGTCGTTCTGCCGGCGTACAACGAGGCGGCGACGATCGCTCAGAGCATTCGAGCCTTCCATGCTGCCGTGCCCGAGGCGGATATCTTCGTCGTCGACAACAACTCTTCGGACGAGACGGCTGCACTCGCCGCGGAGACCCTCTTTGCGCTCGACTGCCCCGGCGCCGTCATTGACGAGCCGCGGCAGGGCAAGGGCAATGCCGTCCGCCGGGCTTTCGCGGACGTCGAGGCTGACGTGTACTTGCTCGCCGATGCAGACATGACGTATCCCGCCGAACGGGCGAGGGACCTCATCGCGCCTGTCCTGGTAGACCAGGCCGACATGGTGGTCGGCGACCGCTTGGCTGCGGGGTGCTACGCGGAGCAAAACACGCGCAGGTTCCACGACGTCGGCAACCGGCTGGTGCGCCGCCTCGTGAACTTCCTGTTCAGGGCGCGACTGCACGACATCATGAGCGGCTACAGAGCCGTCAACTCGCTGTTCGTCACCACGTACCCCATCCTCGTCGAGGGTTTTGAGATTGAGACGGACATGACCCTGCACGCCCTGGACAAGCGCTTCCGCATCCGGGAGATCCCGGTGGACTACAAGGATCGTCCAGCAGGTAGTACGTCGAAACTGCGGACGGTCTCGGATGGGGCTCGGGTCGTGTTCACGATCGCGCAGATCCTGCGGTACTACCGCCCGCTACTCTTCTTCGGCTTCCTCTCGCTGGCGATCCTCATCCTCGCGTTGCTGGCGGGATCTCCGGCGATCATGGACTACATCCGGACGCGCTTCGTGTATCACGTCCCGCTCGCCGTCCTCGCTTCGGGTCTCGCCGTCGTCGCCGTGATCACCTTCGGGATCGGCCTCACGCTCGACTCTCTCGCGAACCAGCAGCGCAGAGATTTCGAGCGACACCTGCTGCAGTACCGGAGAACCCACTCGCTGCTGCGCAATCGGCGGCGGGAAGCAGCAGGGCGCCGGCAGTGACCGCGTCTCGAGTGCTCAGGGAGGTCGTCGGAGCATGAACATCGCTCACAAGCTCGCTGTCATAGCCGCGCACAAGCCCTACCGAGAGGCATTGCTGCGACACCGGTGTGCGGGAAGCGTCGAGCACGTCCCGGTCCTCCGTGCCGGACAGTACCGCACCGTCGTCGACATCGGCGCCAACCACGGCCAGTTCGCGTTCGCCGCTCGCCAGATCTTGCCTGAGGCCACGATCATCTCATTCGAACCGCTCGCCGCACCGTGTGAGCGGTACAGGAGGGTGCATGGAGCGGACCCCCGAGTCGTGCTTCACTGTGTGGCGATCGGGGCCGGTGAGTCCAGCGAGATCATGCACGTCTCGAAGATGGACCACTCCTCTTCGCTGCTGCCCATCGGACGTGGCCAGGTCGAGATGTTCCCGGGTACGGGTGAAGTCGGGACAGAGGCGGTCAGGGTGGTGCCCCTCGCGAACTGCATCTCGCCTGACGACCTCGGCGCGCCCGCGCTGCTCAAGCTGGATGTGCAGGGCTACGAGCTCGAGGCGCTCAAGGGCTGCGAAGACCTCCTTCCGCATTTCGATGCGATCCTCGTCGAGGCGTCGTTCGTCGAGCTCTACGAGGGGCAGGCGCTCGCCGGGGAAGTCATAGCGTGGCTGCAGGAGCGAGGATACCTGCTCGGTGGCGTGCACAACGTGACCTACGATCGCCGGAGGCGCGCGGTCCAGGCCGACTTCCTGTTCTCCCCGAAGGCGCGCGCCGACGACGGCGAGGGCTCTCTGGGTGCCTGAGCGCCGGCTGCTCTGGCTGTCGATTGAGCCGCCGTGGCCGGCCATCTCCGGCGGGCGGCTGCGTTCGGTCGCACTCCTGGGGGCGGCCGCTCGCCGGTACAGTGTCACGCTCGCGCTCCTGTTCGGCGTGACGCCGCTCGACAGGGGGCCTCTGAGCGGCGTCGCCTGGGCGGAAGTGAGTGCGGACCCGGTGGGCAAGCTTGCCGCCCTGACTCGGCTCGTCGCCGGACGCCGCCCACCGTACCTCCGGCACTTCAGCACTTCGCGCCAGTGCCGCGCAGTGGCCGGCGCGCTGGCTCGTGGGCGGTACGACCTGGTGGTCGCCGACATGCCCTACGCCGTGGAAGCTCTGCCCAAGCGGCTGCCGGCCCCCTTGCTCGTGAACACGCAGAACGTGGAGGCCGACGTGTGGAAGACCGCGCTCCCTCAGACCTCCGGGGGGCGGGCGCTCCTGGTGCTCGACAGACGCCTCATGGCCGCGTGGGAGCGCGCCGCTCTGGCCCGCGCCGACGCGGCGGTGTTCTGCTCCCCGCTCGACGAGGCCGCACTGCGGCCCGGTCTCCGTGGGGACTGCCTCACGGCCGTGGTGCCCAACGCGGTCGACACCGCGACAATGCAGCCCCTGCCTTCGCCGAGGTCGCGCGACGCCGTGCTCTTCGTGGGCGGCCTCGGCTACGGTCCGAACCGCGAGGCCGCGGAGTTCGTCGCCCGGGACCTCGCGCCGGCCGTCGCTCCCTCCGGTGTCCGGCCGCTGATCGTCGGGGGTGACGCCGCGGATCTCGGCGAGCCGGCGGAGGGCGTCGAGTTCCTCGGCCGCCCACCCGAGGTCCGCAGCGCCTACGAGCGCGCCTTCGCGGCGGTCGTGCCGCTGTTCTCCGGCAGCGGCACCCGTCTCAAGGTCCTGGAAGCGTTCGCTTACGGTCGCCCCGTCGTGGCGACGGCCAAAGCGGTGGAGGGTCTCGACGTCGTGGACGGCGTCCACTATCTGCGCGCCGAGACCGCCGCGGAGTTCGTCGCCAGTATCGCTCTACTGCAGGATCCGACGGCGGCCGCGCCCGTTGTCGCTGCCGCCCGCGCCCTGGTCGACTCGCGGTACTCCGCGGAGGTCGCCGGCGAGTCCTTCGTCGCGTTCGCGGATCGCCTGCTGGCGCCTGCAGGGCGCCGAGCTGCCGGGGGGCGCTGACCTGGCTCCAGCAGCGCGCCCGCCTGCACCGGCGCGGCATCTCGCGCCCGTCGTCCCCCGAAACGGCAACACAGCGCGCTCGCGAGTGTACAGTCCTGCATTCGTCCCGTAGAGTGACGGAGGGGCCTGCGCGTGGAGTGTGGGTGGCGAGAGACACGGAGGTACCAGTGGGGAAGACGGCACTGATTACCGGCATCACCGGCCAGGACGGCGGCTACCTCGCCGAGATCCTACTGGAGAAGGGGTACGTCATCCACGGGATGATCCGCCCCACGTCCGGCATCGCCGGCACCCGCATCGCGGAACTCATGGAGTCGCCCGCGGGGTACGGGGACCGGATCTCGCTCCACAACGCCGAGCTCACCGACTCCACGAGCCTCTCGCTCCTCATGGACAAGACCGACCCGGACGAGGTGTACCACCTTGCAGGGCAGAGCCACATCCAGATCAGCTTCGACCTGCCCGAGTACACGGGCGAGACGACGGCCCTGGGCACGCTTCGCATGCTCGAGGCCATCCGCCGGCGGAGCAAGGAAGTCCGCTTCTACCAGGCCGCGACGTCCGAGGTGTTCGGCGAGCCCGAGGAGGCGCCGCAGACCGAGCGCACTCCGTTCCGGCCGGTGAACCCCTATGCGGCGGCCAAGCTCTACGCATATTCGGTCGTAGGGGCCTACCGGCGCGCCTACCACCTGCACGCGTCCAACGGGATCCTCTTCAACCACGAGAGCCCGTACCGCGGGACCAACTACGTCACCCGCAAGATCGCGCGCGCGGCGGTACGCATCGCCGCCGGCCTCGACACCTCCGTCTCGCTCGGCAATCTGGACGCCCGCCGCGACTGGGGGTACGCCGGCGACTACGTGCGCGCCATGCACCTCATGGTTCTCGCCGACAAGGCGGACGACTACGTCATCGCCACCGGCGAGAGCCACTCCGTGCGCGAGTTCTGCGAGGTCGCGTTCGGTCACGTGGGCCTGGACTACGCGAAGTACGTCACCGTCGACAAGCGGTTCCTGCGCCCGGTCGACATCACTGAGACCAGGGGCGACTCCGGCAAGGCGCGCAGCGAGCTTGGCTGGGAGCCCACGGTGTCGTTCAAGGAGCTCGTCGCGATGATGGTCGACGCCGAGATGGACCGTAACCGCCTCGACGTAGAGTGCCGCATCGTCGCGGACGTGGACTGACGGAGCTTGGGGCGTGGAGGCCCTCCGCGACGCCCCGTCCAGGTCCCGATCCCGCGCCTGCTGCAGCCGCTAGGGAATCGTCAGTCGAAGCGTTGACCACGATGAGAAGCCGCTCGACCGGTGGACGGACGCGAGCGGCTCCGGCAATGGACCACGGTGCGATGAACCGATGGGCGGTCTGCCTCGTCAGAAGGGAGAACGGGGGCAGCGAGAAGGGTCGGTTGGTATCATTGCCCACGGACCAGATGTCTCTGGAGGTGCCAGTGGGGCCCACGCGATCCACACAGACGACCCGGGCTGCGTCTCGCCCATTCCCGAGCGCCGGGATGGGGTCGGCCCTCGTTCTGTTCGCTCTGGCCGTTTATCTGTTCCTGTCCGCGGTCGCGGCGCCCGCCGGTGCCGCTGCCAGGGGTATCGTCGATCACCGCCTCGAGTACCACGGGGGCATCGCCCTCGCTCCGGTGACTTCCTACGCCGCGGAGATGGGTCCTGCTGGCCTCAACGCCAAATGGACGCGCATCCTCGTCTACTGGGACAGCCTGTACCCTGTCGCGCCCTGGCAGAGCGGCTACGAAGGCCCTGACCAGACCTACCTGAACGAGCTCGACACCGTCGTGCAGGCGCTGCGCGACCAAGGCATGACCGTGATCCTCACGGGCAGCGACCCGCCCGCTTGGGCCCGCGACACGCGGTACAAGAAGTACTGGCACAAGAACCCCACCACCGCCGTGGTGCGTGTCGGCGACGCGCGCGTGCTCAGCGCCTTCCGTGGCTTCGCGCGGTTCATTGCTGAGCACTACGCGCCGATGGGCGTTCGGCACTTCGAGGTGTGGAACGAGCCGAACCTCCGCCTCATCCCCCAGATCGTCGGCAAGAAGATCATCGGTCCGGAGGTCTACCGCAAGATGCTCGTCCAGTTCTCGAAGGGCGCTCATGCGGGCAACCGGTCCGCCGTCGTGATCGCCGGAGCTACCTCGCGGATGGGCAGCCCTGGCACGAGCACGGGCAGCACGTCGCCACAGTGGTTCGCCAAGTACCTCAAGCGCCGCAGCGCGGCAAGATGGTTTGACGGGTACTCGCATCACCCGTACAGCACCCGCATGTCGCCGCCGGCGCCCAGCGCGATGCCGCGGCGCCCGGATATCTCCGTCACCCTCGGCAATCTCCCCGTACTCCTCAGGCTGTTCTCCAACAAGCCCTTCTACCTCACTGAGTTCTGCTACAGCACGGACCCCAAGCGCGACGCCTTCGTCCTCGCCGTCTCCAAGGCGGACCAGGCGCGGTACATGCGTCAGGCGTACGCCTTGTTCAGCAAGCGCGCCTACCGGCAGGTCAAGGTGATGCTGTGGTTCCTGGTCCGGGATTGGCAGGCGCAGCCCTCCGATCCCGATAGCCTGGGTGTGTACACGGGCGTCATCGACACGAACGAGCGGCGCAAGCCCTCCTGGTACGCGTTCGCGGGCGGCAACAAGCTGACCATCGACGAGGCGCCGGCGTCATCGGCGGCGGGTGCCGCGTTCGACATGACCGGCGTGCTCACCACGCGCCAAGGTCCCGAAGCGGGCATCACCGTCAAGCTCCAGCGCCGCGGGCTCTCCGCCACCAAGTGGCGGACGGTCTCCGGCGCGACCGCCACGACCGATGCGGACGGCGCGTACAGGATCCAGGGCATCAAGCAGACGTTGGCCCAGCGCTATCGCGTGATCTGGGACGGGGTCAGGGAGAGCCGCCAGATCACTGTCGCCCTGGCGAAGTGAACCGGGCGTGAGAGAAGGACGTATCGCTCACGGCCGGCGCAGGCGGCGGTCGTTCGTGTGGGTGGCCGCCGCCGCGGCCAGTCTGGCGTGCGCCGCGGCCGGTCTCGCCTTTATCCTTGTTGCGCCCCTATCCGGCGAGTCGACAGACGTCATCGCCCAAACGCAGGGGCGCGGCATCATCGACTACCGCCTCGAGCAATCGTCCGTCGATCTCGGCGCAGTGCCGGGCATCGTCGCGGAGATGGGACCGGACAAGCTGCGCGCCTCGTGGACGCGAGTCCTCGTCCACTGGAACGCGCTGCAGCCTGCGGCGCCGGATCCCGCCGCGGAGGGCCCGTACGCCGTGGCCTATGTGACCCAACTGGACGCCATCGTCGACGCTCTATACCGCGCCGACGTCAAGACGATCCTGACCATGGTCGACGTGCCCGAGTGGGCCAGCGACCGCGACGTCTGGCAGTCGCCCCGCCCGGGCTTTCCCAAGGGCGCCTATCAGCCGTTCTACGCCCCGGACATGGAGAGTCTCGAGGTCCGGGGCGCCTTCAAAGCCGTGGGCACGTTCCTCGCGTCGCGCTATGAGGGCAAGGTGAGCCACTTCGAGTGCTGGAACGAGCCCAACCAGGGCAGCTACCTGTACCCGCAGGTTCCCGTGAGCGCCGAGAACGGCGGAGCGGCCACGTACCTTCTCATGCTCAAGGAGTGGTACGCCGGCGTGAAGAGCGGCAACGCCGACGCCGTGGTCATCGCGGGAGCCACGGCGCCGCGAGGGCGGGGCGATGTGGAGAGCACTCCGCCGCAAGCCTTTGCACGGTACCTCGCGGACCACGGCGTGCTCGACCTCATGGACGCGTACTCGCACCACCCGTACACGCCGGGCGGGTCCACCCGCATCGCGCCGGGCGAGCTGCCCAACAACCCCAATCGAGCCGTCACCCTGGGCAACCTCGATCAGATCACACACCTCTTCCCGTCCAGCACGCCGTTCTACCTCACGGAGTTCGGCTACAACACGCAGTACTCAGTGTGGTTCGGCGTCACCGTGTCCAAAGACGACCAGGCCCGGTACCTCCGCGAGGGGTACGCCTTCACACGCGCGAACTACCCTCAGGTGATGGCGCTTCTCTGGTTCCTGGTCGACGACTGGAACCCATCGGGCAAACCCGCCGACGACCAGGGTGTCTACATGGGTGTTCGCACCGCGGACGGCAAGCGCAAGCCCAGTTGGTACGCGTTCGCCGGCGGTAACACGTTGACCCTCTCGGCGCCGGAGACGGCCGGCGCCGGAAAGCCCTTCAGTGTCTCCGGCGTGCTCGAGGTCGACCGGGACCCGTCGGTGGCCGGAGGCCAGACACTGACCATGCTGTGGCGCAAGTCGTCCGGAGGCTCGTGGAACAAGGTCGCGAGCGTCACCACGCAGTCGGACGGCTCGTACGAGTACACCCTCGACCAGCAGTCCGCGCGCGTGTACCGTGTGGTGTGGGGTGGAGTCTGCGAGAGCGTTTCGCGGACGGTCCACTCACCCTGAGCGAACGGGAGGAGACTCGTCAGGCCCGATGCTAGAATCGCCGCTACTCATCGTTCAGGAGGAACCCTTGAGCCACTCCACAAAGGACCACATCGCCTCACGACGGCTTGCGACTGTCTTCACCGCCGCCATCATCGCGGTCGTGGCGGCGCTGGTGGTCCTGACTGCCGCCCCGCCGGCGCATGCCGCCGCCAAGGGCATCGCTGACAACTGTCTGGAGTACCACGGGGGCATCGCCCTCGACCCGGTGCCCTTCTATGCCGCTGAGATGGGCCCCAGCGGACTGAACGCCAAGTGGACCCGTGTCTACGCCTACTGGGACCAGCTGATGCCGAACAAGCCGAAGCCAGCAGAGAGCCAGGCCGGCGACGGCGACGGCGACGGCTTCAACGACGCATATGTGCACGAGCTGGAGACGGTCGTCATGGCGCTGCACGCGCAGGGCATCTCGGTTATCCTCAGCGGGAGCGACGCGCCGAAGTGGGCGTACGACACCAGGTACAAGAAGTACTGGAACAAGAACAACCTCACCCAGACCGTCGTGCGCGCCGACGACCCCGTCATCATCGGCGCCTTCCGGAAGTACGCCGCGTTCCTCGCCGGCCATTTCGCCGGCGAGCCCTACGGCGTCAGGCACTTCGAAGTTTGGAACGAGCCCAACCTGCGGCTCATCCCGCAGGTCGTGAACAAGAAGAGCATCGGCCCCAAGGCATACCTGCTCATGCTGAAGGCCTTCTCCAAAGGAGCCCATGGGGCCAACCGCAACGCGGTGGTCATCGCCGGAGCGACTTCGCGCATGGGCAGCAACGGCACGGGCCGCACCAGCACGTCTCCTCAGTGGTTCGCGAAGTACCTCAAGAGCCACGGCGCCAGGAAGTGGTTCAACGCCTACTCGCACCATCCCTACAGTACCAAGGGCTCGTCCCCGAAGCCCAGCGCCAAGCCGAAGCGCGCGGACCTTGCGGTCACGCTCGGCAACCTCGGCGTGCTGCTCAAGATCTTCCCCAGGACCGACTTCTACCTCACGGAGTACTGCCTCGCCGCGAAGACGGTGGGCAAGTCGTTCGTGGTCGTGGTCACCAAGGCGGATCAGGCGCGCTACCTGCGCCAGGCGTTCGCGCTGCTCGCCAAGCCGCGGTACAAGCGCGTGAAGGCGATGTTGTGGTACCAGGTGCGGGACTGGCAGGCCCACCCCTCGCTGGGGGCAGCCAGTCCTGGCCTGTACACGGGGCTTGTCGACTGGACCGGCCAGCGGCGCCCGGCTTGGTACGCCTTCGCAGGTGGCAATAGGATCAGTATCTCGACAGATGGGTTCAGCATCACCGGCACCCTCACCACGAGTCAAGGCGGGCTGGCTGGCCATACGGTCGTACTGCAGCGCCGGAGTCTCACCGGATGGACGAAAGTCAGGACCGTCCCGACGGGCGCGGACGGCGCGTACTCGTTCGAGGTGTCTCCGACATCGGCGACGCGTTACCGCGTCGTCTGGGACGGTGTGTGCGAGAGTCCCGGGGTGACAGTCGGCGTCCAACGCTGATGCAAGAAGCGGCAGGACCTAGTATGACGCCGGTCGTCACGGACGGCGTCCTCACGAGGGAGGCGCCGAGTGGGTCGTTCATCAGGCGTGCGGGCGGTGATCGGAGCCTTCATTCTGACGGTCGCCTTGGCGGCGGCAGCGGCTGTGAGCCCGTCGCCGGCCCCCGCCGCGGAGCGGGGCATCGTCGACAACCGGCTCGAGACCCTGTGGCCTGTCGACCTTGAGACGGTTCCCGCTCTCGCGCAGGAGATCGGAAGCGAGCGGCTGGGCGCCCGTTGGACCAGAGTGCTCACATACTGGACGCGCCTGCAGCCGTCGGCGCCGGGTGTCGCTGACGATGGTGACGCCGACGGAGACGGTTACGACGACGAGTACGTCACGGAACTCAGGACCGTCGTGGGGGCGCTCACGTCCAACGGCGTGAGGGTCATCCTGACACCGATGGACACCCCGGAGTGGGCGAGCGACCGCAGCGTGTGGAAGGGTTCGTACTCGTCCCGGTACCCACCCGCCCTCGGAGAGGTGATGGTCAAGAGTGAGTTCGCTCGCATGGCGGCGTTCCTCGCTACCGAGTTCGGCGGCCGGGCTCGCTACCTGGAGGTGTGGAACGAGCCCAACGGCGGCGCGATCTACCCCCAGACGCTCCCCGACGATCCGTGGTTCGCGCCGCGGGTGTACCTCAAGATGCTCAAGACGTTCTCCGCGGCGGCCAAGAAGGCCAACCCTCGCGCGGTCGTCATCGCAGGCGCGACCGCTCCGCGGGGCGGAAACGACAAGGAGAGCACCTCACCACAGCGATTCGCTCGCTACCTCCGCGCTCAGCACGCGCAGCGCTACTTCGACGCCTACTCGCACCACGTGTATCCGTGGCACCGACCCGCGGCCGCGGCGCCGGACGTGCGCCGTGCGGTCGCCCTCGGGAACCTCGACGTGTTGCTCGACCTGTTCCCCGGCAAGCCGTTCTACGTCACGGAGTTCGGCTACGCCACGCGGAAGCCCTCGCTCCTGGGCTGCCCCGTGCCCCAGACACGCCAGGCGGCGTACCTGGGGCAGGCGTACAAGTTCCTGGCGCGCAAGTACCCGAGAGTAAAGGCCTTGTTGTGGTTCATGGTGCAGGACCTCGGCCCGGCCCCCGACAGGATCGGCGCATACATGGGGCTGCGCACCACGGGCGGCACGCGCAAGCCGGCGTGGTTCGCGTTCGCCGGTGGCAACGCGCTGACGGCAACGGCATCCGGGCGTGCCGTTGCGGGTGGGTCGCTGACCATCTCGGGGAGGCTCAGCAGTCGTGCGCTGGGCAGACTTGCCGGCAAGAGGATCGAGCTTCAGCGCCTCGGGCCCGGCCGCTCTACCTGGACGCGGGTCTCCGCGGCGACGACGGCACACGACGGGACGTACACGGTGCGCGTCCGGCGATCCACCGGGGCGGTGCGCTATCGGGTCGTCTGGAAGGGCGTGTGCCGGAGCCGGGTCATCCGGGTGACCACACCGGCGGGGTGACGCCGGAGTTGGAGAGGGAGCCGCCGCACGCCCACCGGAGTGGTGGCGCCGTGGCCGGCTTCAGTCGGCGGGGCCGGCCTCGTCGGTCTGCTGCAGCCTCACCAGTTGCTCGAGCACGCCGGCGTCCGCGAGACCGGTGAGCGTGTGGCTCTGCGTGCTGAGCTCGTACTCCCACACGCGCCGCAGTCCTTCCCGGAGCTCCACCTGAGGCCGCCAGCCGAAGAGCCGGACGGCCTTGGCGATGTCCGGGCAGCGCACCTTGGGGTCGTCGATGGGCAGCGCCTCGTTGACGACGGAGCTGCTCGAGCCGGTGAGCTCGATGATCTCCCGGGCCAGGTCCGCCAATGAGAGTTCTGCCGGGTTGCCGAGGTTCACGGGCGTGTGCTCGCCACTGAAGGCGAGCCGCACGAGGCCCTCGATGAGGTCGTCGACGTAGCAGAACGACCGCGTCTGGGACCCATCGCCGAACACCGTGATGGGGATGCCCTGCATGGCCTGGCGCATGAACGTGGGCACCGCCCGCCCGTCGTTGGGACGCATGCGCGGCCCATACGTGTTGAAGATGCGCGCGATGGCCGTGTCGACGCCCTGCTGGCGGTGGTAGGCCATCGCCAGCGCCTCCGCGTAGCGTTTGGCTTCGTCGTACACGCCGCGCGGCCCGAGCGGGTTGACGTTGCCCCAGTAGGTCTCCGGTTGCGGATGTACGGTCGGGTCGCCGTACACCTCGGAGGTGGAGGCCAGGACGAACCGGGCACGCTTGAACTTGGCCAGGCCGAGGGCGTGGTGCGTGCCGTAGGAGCCGACCTTGAGCGTGTGCAGCGGCAGGCGCAGGTAGTCGATAGGCGAGGCCGGGCTGGCGAGGTGGAAGACGTAGTCCACCCGGCCGTCGACCGCCACCTCGTCCGTGACGTCCACGTTGCGGAAGTCGAAGGCCTCTGCGCGGATGTGCTCGATGTTCTGCAGGGAACCGGTGTCCAGGTTGTCCAGGCACACGACCTCGTGGCTCTCAGCCAGCAGGCGCTCGCACAGGTGCGAGCCCAAGAAGCCGGCGCCGCCGGTGACGACGGAGCGCTTCATCAGTAGGCCCCCTTTCCGCGGAGCACCACGCCGGCCGTCCGCCAGAGGATGCGGAGGTCGAGGCGCAGCGACCAGGTGCGGATGTACTCCAGGTCGAGTCTCATCATGTCGGCGGCAGTGAGCCCGCTGCGGCCACCCGTCTGCCACAGGCCGGTGAGGCCCGGCAGGACCGAGTGCCGGCGGCGGTGCTCGGGCTCCATGCGGGCGACGTCTCTCACGGGAAGCGGCCGCGGACCCACGAGGCTCATCTCGCCGCGCAGCACGTTGATCAGCTGGGGCAGCTCGTCCAGCGAAGTGCGCCGCAGGAACCGCCCCATGGGTGTGATGCGCGGGTCGTCCTTGATCTTGAAGAGGCAGCCGTCCGCCTCGTTGCGGCTCTCCAGCTCCTCCTGCTGCACGTCCGCGTCCACGACCATGGTGCGGAACTTGTAGCAGGGAAAGGTGACCTCGCCGGCACCGACGCGCCAGCTCACGTAGATAGCCGGGCCGGGCGAGCCCAGCTTGGTGAGCGCGGCGACTGCGGCGAAGAAGGGTGACAGCAGAACGAGCATGCCGCCGGCCACCGTGACGTCAAGGAGCCGCTTGAGGCGGTACGGACGGGGACTGGCCGATGCAGGGTACACGGCGAAGAAGGCGCGGTCGTCGCCGCGCAGGACGGCGACGTCGTCGTCGCCCAGGCCGGCGGCGTAGACCTGCAGCGGCAGGCCGCGGCGCCGGCAGACCTCCGCCACGACTGTGAGCTGCTCGCCGGGGCAGGACGGGTCGAGCAGGACGACGCCGTGGGGCTGCGCGGCAGCGACGGCGCGCTCGAGGTCGCAGACGTCGGCGAGCGAGACGGCGGCGGCCAGACTCCGCGCAGGGCCGCCGTTCTCGGCGTTGATGTCGGCGACGAAGCGCTCCGCCTCGCCGTGCTCGCCGATCACCACGATGCGAAGGTGAGAGGAGCCGTTGTCGCCGCGGGTCGCAGAGGGATTCACGGGTCGCCGCGGCGCACGAGTGTCTCCGTGCAACACTACGTCCCGGACCGGCACCATCGCGCTAGAGCCTCTTATCTGTCCCGAAGCCGCGCCCCGTATGCGGCCCCTCCTGGTGCGGAGTATATCCGCATGGCCTTTGGTAGCATAGCGGCGCTCCCGGAAGTCCAGAGGAGGAGGCTTCGTGCGCAGCGACCGACGGCGAACGTTCAAGGCTACTGCCGCCGAGACCACCGCAGGGAGCAGTAGCCGGCCGCCGGCTGCGCGTTCTGTGCTGAGCCTGCTGCCGGCAGCGTTTGCCTTCACCGTGCTCGCCCTCTTCCTCCTGGCGCCGGCAGCAGCGGGCGCGTCATCTGTGCACTTGCGTGTGACCGCGCCTCTCCGCGAACAGGAGCCTCTCGCCCGGGTGCTCGTGCGCGTTCGTCTCGTGGACGCCGCCGGCCGCGGCGTCCCCGGCGTGCGCTGTCTCTTCACGTGGCGTCAGGGCGGCACTCTTCTCCATCGCACGACGTCCAGGACGGCGCCCTCCGGGCGGGCGCTGGACCGGCGGGTCGTCTCACGCGCCGCGCCGGGCGAGGTCGTCCGCGTCACCGTCCGCTGCCGGGCACGGGGCACAGTCAAGGAGGCAGCAACCTGGTTTGTACCCCAGCCGCCACTGCCTGCCGTTCCGAAGATCGTGTTCGTCGGCGACTCGCTGACGAGGGGCCTGTTCGCGAGTACAGAGGCGGCGTCCTTTCGCGCGCTCGTGGGCGACGCTGTGCCTTCCACCGGCGCCGTACTGGTCTCGAGCAACGGCCGAAGCGACGGCGTGGACATCGCAGGCGTCGCTGCTGCTGCGGGCGACATCTACGTGATAGGGCTCGGTACGAACGATGCATCCGGCGCCCCGACGGGCGTCATTGCGAGTCCCGAGGCGGTCGCTCGCAACTTGCGGGCCATCGTACGCGCGGCGCGCACGGCGAATCCCGCCTGCCGGGTCGTCTTTCTCACGGTCTGGCAGTTCCCACGCCGGCGCGCCGCCTACGACGCCAAGATCGCTGCCGTGAGCGCCGCGGCCGGGCGGCACGTCGTCGACCTCGGCCAGGTGAAGGACGACCCCGCGTGCGCGGGTCCGGCCGGTCTGATGACGGCCTGGGGTCGCTCTGACGCCTGGCATCCCAACGACGCCGGTCACGCGGCGATCGCGTTGCGAGTCACGGCTCTCATCGGGCGGTTGCTGCGTCTCAGTGGAGTGGAGGCGCAGCCCTGGCCGGCCCTCTCGCCGTCTCAGCCCTAGCCGGTGACCGGCGCCCGCAAGGCGGGTGATATCATCGGCGCCTCAATCCGTCCTTAGCGGGGTGCCCACCATGCGTGTCAGCCAGCTGCTCCTGCCCACAGTCAAAGAGGATCCGGCCGGAGCGGAGGCCGTGAGCCACAAGCTCATGATCCGCGCCGGCCTCGTGCGCCAGCTCGCCGCCGGCATCTACGTGTTCCTGCCGGCCGGCTGGCGCGTCATGCAGAAGATCGAGCAGATCATCCGCGAGGAGATGGACGCCATCGGCTGCCAGGAGATGCTCATGCCGGTGCTGCAGCCGGCGGAGCTCTGGCAGGAGAGCGGCCGCTGGGACGCCATCGGCGAGGAGATGTTCCGCCTCAAGGACCGCAAGCGCACGGACATGGCCCTCGCCATGACGCACGAAGAGGTCGTCACCTGGCTGGCGGCGCGGGAGATCCACAGCTACAAGCAGCTCCCGCAGCTCTGGTACCACTTCCAGACCAAGGAGCGCGACGAGGCGCGGCCCAAGAGCGGCATCCTGCGCACGCGCGAGTTCATCATGAAGGACTCCTACAGCCTCGACGTCAGCGAGGAGGCCCTGCAGGAGAGCTACCGCCTGCACGTCGGCGCCTATGACCGTATCTACGAGCGCTGCGGGCTCTCGTTCATGATGGTCGAGGGCGACTCGGGCATGATGGGCGGCGAGATCAGCCACGAGTACATGGCGTTCGCCGACGCCGGCGAGGACGAGATCGTCTTCTGCCGCGAGTGCGGCTACGCCTCCAACGTCGAGACCGCCGTCGCCGGCGCCGACCCCGAACCGCCGGCGAGCGAGCTCAGCCCCACGGGAGCGGCCGACGCGCCGTTCGCCGAGGCCATCGGCGCGCCCGTCGACCTGCTCGCAGAGGCCGAGCTCGACACGCCGGGTTGCAGGACCATCGAGCAGGTCGCCTCGTACCTGGGTCTGCCGGCGCGCGCGTTCGTCAAGGCGCTCGTGGTGGTGCCCGAGGGCGGGGGAGAGGTCCGGCCCGTCATGGTTCTCGTGCGCGGCGACCACGAGCTCAACGAGCTCAAGCTCGAGCACGCGCTCGGCGGCCCGTCCCGCATGGCCACGCCGGAGGAGGTCCTCGCGGCCCAGGGTATCGAGCCCGGCTTCGTCGGTCCTGTGCCGACGCCGCTGCCCGTGTATGCCGATGAGGTGCTGCGCCTGGGTCACTACGTCGCCGGCGCCAACAAAGCCGGCTTCCATCGCAGCGGCGTGACGCTCGAGCAGGTGCCGCAAGCCGTCTTCGCCGACCTGCGCGACGCGCGCCCGGGCGACCCATGCGCGCGGTGCTCGGGCGACCTCGAGGGCGCGCGGGTCATCGAGGTCGGCAACATCTTCCAGCTCGGCCCCAAGTATTCCGTGCCCATGGGCGCGACGTTCCTGGACGAGGACGGCAAGGAGCGCCCCATCGTCATGGGCAGCTACGGCATCGGCCTGGCGCGCATCGCCGCCGCGGCTGTGGAACAGCACCACGACGACAACGGCATCTGCTGGCCGGCCGGCATCGCGCCGTTCCACGTACACCTCGTTCTGGTGCGCGCCTCGGACGCGACGCAGCGGGCGCTGGCGGACGATCTCTACTCCCAGCTCGGCGCCGAGGGCTTCGAGGTCGTCTACGACGACCGCGACATGAGCCCGGGCATCAAGTTCAAGGACGCCGACCTCCTCGGCTGCCCGGCCCAGGTCGTGGTCGGCAAGCGCGCCGCGGAGGGCTTCGTGGAGCTCAAGGAGCGCGCCGGCGGCGAGCGCCGCGACGTGCCCGTCGCCGAGCTCGCCGCCGCTCTCACAGCGCTGCTCGGGCAGGCCTAGACGCCGGTCGCCGCGCCGGTCAGCCCGGCGCTACCTCGTCGCGGCGTGCTCTTCGAGCTCCGCTCACGCTCCGCGAAGACTCGCGCGTTCTTCTCGCTGAGAGCGCGCAAGGCGTTGTCTTCCCGGACAACATAGGCACCGTTGCCTCTCAAGTATCCGGCCGTTTCGGGCGATACATCCACCATGGGAGCCATGTACACCACGCCGATCACGAGGAACCGGTTCTCCCAGGACAGGTTCCCCGTAGCCTTGAAGGGCCTCATGGACGAGCGCCAGCTCAGCTACCGCCAGCTGGCGTACAAGACCAAGCTGTCCGCCGGGTACCTGAACCACCTCACCAAAGGGACACGGCCCGTCCCGGCCGATCCGGTGATCGCCGTGATCGCCGAGGCGCTGCGCGTGGAGCCTGACTTCTTCCTCGAGTACCGCCTGCGGCAGGTCGCGGACGTCCTCGACGGGGCGCCGGCGCTCGCCGACAAGCTGTACGCCATCCTTCTGCGGCATCAGCCGGTGCCCGAGGACATCGCCGAAGCTCTGCGCGCCTCAGGCAACGGCGGCAACGGCCACCGCTCGCGGGAGACCGCCGCCGTAGGCTTCTGACCGCAGCAGGCTCGCGCACCGGGAAGTAGGACGGCCGGCCTTTTGGCCGGCCGTCGCGCGTACGGGAGACGACGGCGTCAGTATCGTTGCCGCCGATGCCCAGCTGGCCTATGCTGGCCTCATCGGTGCTGACGACCCGGGAGGCTCGCTATGGGGGGAGTCCCGTTCCTGAAGATCGTCGTGGGGGTGGTCGCGGTCGCGGTCCTTCTCCCGGCCTGCGGCGACAGCTCAGGCCCTCAGGCATCCACGGCGGCGCCCGCGAGCCCCCAGCCCCAGGCCGAGCGGGAGTACGACCTGGACGCGACCGCGCACGCGTCAGCGCAGCAGCTGGGCGGGCACGGCAGCGCCGCCTACGCGGTCCTCAAGGCCTCCGACAACGGCTACTCGCCGTACCAGACGGCAGCCGCCATCGATGACGGGCTGCTCGACGAGTCGGGGGTCATCCAGGGCGTGACTCCGACCGCGCCCGCCGGCGACGTCCTCTCCGAGGCCCCGCGCGACACCCGGGTGGCCGCCGCCTCCCTCGCTTCACTCACGGGCGTCTTCGCCGAGGCGGACGAAGCCCCGTCCACGCGCAGCGACCTCGAGGACGTGTTCGCGCAGGTCAGCGATCAGGGCGCGGCGGATCGCTGGCTGCTCTGGGTGCTCGGCGCCACCGGCGCCGGCTACAGCGCCGGCCAGATCACCCAGTACCTCGGCGAGCGCGGGCCGCCCACGCAGGTCACGGCGCCCACCATCGCCGACGTGCCGGTCCTGCACGACGCCAACGGCGACTGGGTCGCGCCCGAGCTCGGCGCCGACTGGCCCTACCTGGGCCGGAACATCCTGCGCGGCCTGCAGCGGGACCCCGACCTCGACTTCGACGACAAGTTCACCATACTCGTCGTCGCCATGGTGAACGCCGGCTACACCCAGGATCAGATCGAGGGCGCCCTGCGACGGAACAGCATCGCGCTCTGCACCACCCCGGACGGCACCGCGTTCACGGTGGGCTACCTCGACCCGGACGGACAGATCATACCTCCGGAGGCGGCGTCGCCCGGCAGCCATGCTCCGGGCACGATCGTGATCGCCGACGTGATCCCGCTCTGGCCGACCACGACCACCACAGGGGGGACGGGCGGCGCCAGCTCCGGCGACGACACCGTCGCAAGGTTCGGCAGCGGCGAGACGGTCACCCTCAAGCTTACGCCGTACTTCGCAAGGAAGGACACCGGCATGGCGATCATCTCGCACGACGTCGTCATGACCCTCGAGCCGTCGGAGTCCGCCGTCGATCCCGCGAACGCCTCCGCCCGCATCACCTGCCGGTGGACGCTCGAGATCGTCCAGGAGGAGGACGGCCACTCATGGGCGCCGGGAACGAGGTTCGTCGTCCAGGGGGAGGCCTGGGACGAGGACGACATGCCGCAGCCGCTGCGAGCCTGGCAGAAGATGGACTACAGCACCTCCTGGACCGTCTTCAACCCCGACGGCCAGGAGGACTACAGCGACTCCGCCACCGGCGTCGGCTTCGCCGGCTATCTCGACGAGGATCTCGAGGGCTGGGGCTTGCTTCCCGGTGGGCCTGCCCAGGTCAACTGGGACACGTATCCGGTGGACGAATGAAGGCGCCAGGACTAACTCGCGCATCTGCCGCCAGACCTGCTCGGCGGCGTTCCGCCGGCTCGTGAAGGACGCCAAGCTCGCGCCGCTCGGCCTGTACGGGCTCCGGCACACGTGGGGCACGGCGGCGTATGAGGCCGGCGAGCCGCTCCGAGCGATCTCGGAGCACCTCGGACACGCCGATACGGCGATCACGAACGGTGTGTACGTGCACACGGTGCGCGGCGTGCAGGACGCGACGGCGCTCCGCGTGGCGGAGCTCTTCGCGAGCAAGCGCGCGCGGCGGCCGGGAATGCGCGGGCGGCAGACGGGCGGCAGGAACCCGGTTTGGACGGTCGAAACGACCCGCGCGACGGGCAGAGCGAGTGAGAGGAAATGGTGTCTTTGCAGGGAGAAGAAGATGGTCGGCGTGGCCAGATTTGAACTGGCGACCCCTAGTCCCCCAGACGCGCTGAGAGGCTGACGGCACCTGCCGTGAACTGACGGGAAAGACCGTCTGAGCAGGGAGGATTCACCCTCAAGCGCGTCGCTTCTGAGAATGCCCCTCTGGCCCCAAGTCGGACGCTCTGCGACGATTTGGGGCCAGAGGGGGGCCAGAGCGGGGAGGGATACACGTTGACTGACCAGACACAGCTGCGGCCACGGCAGGGAGCGAAGCCGGCGAGCCGCCAAGGATCCACGAGCTCGGTTGTCCTGTCGGAGCTGCGCCAGGGTGAGCGCACGACGTCGGAGCTCATGACGGCCGCCAGTGTGAGTCGCAATGCCGTGCTGTGCTGCATCGCCGGCCTGCGGGGCGCCTGCTACCAGATCACAGACGCTCAGGCTGCCCGAGGGCAGCGGCGCCGGGGCGGACACCATGACGGGCTCTGGCGGCTCGCCTTCGACGTGGAGCGGCCGGCGCCGCGGATCTGTGCCCTGCCTGGGTGCACGACGCCGCTCAACCGTTACAACGCGAACCGCTACTGCCTCATCCACCGTCACTACGTCGCGGCTCTTCTCGTCTCCTGGAGTACGGGCATCCTGCGCCAGGAGGTGACGTCCGTTGAGCACCTGCTCGCCCTTATCGAGCCCGCACCTCCGGAGGTCGGCTACTGAGCCGGGAAGCATCGGCCTCCCGGAGCCGCTGTGGCCGAGCGCGTCCCCATCCCTGCATGGCAAGAGAGGCACCGGGGCCTTGTGTCGGATGCCCGCCAGGGTGTAGAAGTGACCTGTCAAGGCAGCGTCTCGGAGGGCGTTCTCGTGTCTCTCGGGCAACTCCAGGTCGTTCTATCGTCAAGGCGTCATAGTATGCTGTGCCCGGCCGGGTACGGCGCTGCCTTGACACCAACGTCCTCTGCCCGGCCGCCTCTCCCCACACGCGCTGCCGCCCACGTCTCATCGGAGGTAGCACATGTCAACGAAGACCGGCGCCCGGCGGCCCTACGCCGCGCCTACCTGTCGCCCGTCAGGACTGAAGCAGTACGTGCCGGCTTCGTCTACACGACTGGCGAGGCATCCTAGGATCCTTGGGGTTTCCCATCGTACCGTGGCGCGCAGATGTGACGCCGGCGAGCTGTGGTGCTGGCACCGGCCAGGAGGGCAGCGCCGCGTCGCCCTGGACATCGACGGCACCGAGCGACTGCTCGGACGCGGCACACCGAAGAGCCGGCGGGCCGCGGCGGCGCAGCGATGAGCGGGCGACCTGGCGCCACGAGGCAGGCGCTTCTCAGCGAATTGGACCGCGGCCCGCGGACCACGTCGGATCTCATGGCGGCGGCCGGCGTGAGCCGCAACGCCGTACTGCTCTCCATTTCCGCCCTCGTGCGGAGCGGGTACGGGATCACGAACGCGAGCGCCGCGGAGGGGCGTCAACACCGCGGCGGCAAGCGCGAGGGCGTGTGGAGACTGGAGCACGAGCCGGGAGGCCGGGCGCCGGCCTGCTGCATCCCGGGATGCGGGATACGCCTCAACCGCTACAACGCGGGGCCCTACTGCCTTCTCCACCGCCGTGACCTTGCGACGATCGCGCTCGCCTGCCTTGCCTCAGACGGCCCGGATCGAGCGGCGCCGACGACTGCCGGCCCGCCGGCGCCGCTGACGAGTGGCGAGGTCGCCGGCATTCTCGGAGTGACCAAGACCAGGGTGAGGCAGCTCGCGCCGCGGCTCAAGGGCGCCTGGTGTGGCGATCGCTGGACTTTCGACCGCGCCGCCGTTCTCGCCTTCCAGCGGCAGAGGGAGGCCGCGGCCTATCGTGGAGGTGACGCACGATGAGGAACTCATGGCCCACGTGGAGCTCGCAGCGATCGGCTTCGGCTGAGCCCGGCAGCACCGGCCTGCTGGAGCCGCTCTATCCGAGCGCCTTCCCGTCTGCTCACGAGTGGCTGCAGGCGCTCGAGTGGCAGTACCGGGCGATGGTCGGCGGCAACGGCGAGGGCCGTGTGCCCGGCCTCACGCTGCGCGGCAAGCCGTTGCTGGCCTACACGAGTCGGGAGGGCGATGGCCGGGACACATTGTTCTGGCACGTCGTGACCAGCGGGTGCGTGGGGCAGCCGCGGCGGCAGCGGCTCCTGGACCCGGGACGCGCCGCGCGCATGGGCCAGGCCTGGCGCCTGCTCGAGCTCTTCGACGCCGGCGACGTGAGGGCCGTGTGGTGGCGCGAGACGCGCCGCCGCGTGCTCGTCGCTCCGGCGGACTTCAGCCTCGTCGTGGTCCTCCAGGAGCGCCAGAACGAGTTCACGCTGCGCACGTACATCCCCGCGTCGAGACCGACGCAGCAGCGCCGCCTCTTCCGTCGCGCCGCGGAGTCGTGGGAACAGGGCCGGTCGCGGCGCGAGGATCCTCCCGGCCTGCCGGCGAGCGGAGTTGCCCGCGCGTTCCGGCCGCCGGCGTCGGGTCGCCGCTGGCGCCTCTTCCCCGGAGCGCGGCCGGCGTGGGACAGCGTGCCGGCGTGAGCGCGAAGACCGCCCTGGATCCCCGCGAGGCAGCCGAGTACCTCGGCATCTGCCTGTCGAAGCTCCAGCGGCTGTCGCACGCCGGCATGGTGCCCTGTCGAAACATCAACCCCGGCGGCAAGAACGCGGTGTACCGCTACTCGCCGGCGGCGCTCGACCGGTGGCTTGCCGGGGACGGCGAGGGGACGGCGCCCAAGGCGCAGCGGAGTCAACGTTCGCAAGGAGTCGGCGTGAAACGACGAGTGGGTGTCGTAGGCCGTGGCCATGCGTGACCGAGAGGAGATTGGGCGGGTCGGCAAGTATGGGCCTCAGCCGCAGAGATCGCAGTCGCACCCGGCCACGTGGAGCCAACCTTCCGGCAGTTCGTTGAGCGCTGCCTGCCGGGAGAGCCGTTCCATCTTCTGCAGGCGCGACTGCACGTCGAAGCTGATGGTCTCGTGGCCGGCATCGTCGCCCTTGTCGATGAAGACCTGCGCGTCGCCGGTCACGGCGAGCATGTAGAAGCCGCAGTCAGGGACGAAGATGGTCCTGAGAGGATGCCAAGCGACGCGGCGCGCCTGCTCGACCTGCCGGAGTGTGAACTCCCGCGACATGCGTGAATCCTACGTCCTGTCTCGGACGGATGCTTCGGATTGACTGCTCATGGCGAAGCCAAGCCTAAGGTGCGGCCACGCACTCGGCGGTCCTGTGTGGTCCGCTTCTTGCCGTGCTGGTAGGCGCTCTCGAGCCAGGCTTCGGGCGGCGCGCCGTAGAAGGTGCAGTCCTGGAAGACGATGCGCTCGGCAGCGGGTCCGACGGGCTCCGGGCGCCCGGTGCCGTTGTAGGCCATGCTGAGGCCGGTCGGCAGGTAGCCGCCGCTGTCATAGGTGCGCACGCCGCCGCGGCCCTTGGAGGTCGCGCCGAGGTAGCTGCGGACCTGCGCGGCCCCGCTCCAGTCGGCGGCGCGGATCTGCACGCCGCCGGAGGCGGATTCGACGGTCTTGCCGCCACCCATGTACATCTTGAAGTGGCCGAAGGGGACCCGCGCCCCGCCCTGGATGGCGCCCGGGTAGTAGAACATCACGTCGGCCGGCTGAGCCATGTTCTTCGGTATCTGCCGGCCGCCGTAGGTGGGGATGCGGGGGAAGTTCTTCACGCCTGCCTTCTGGTAGGCGTAGTACATGAGACCGCTGCAGTCGAAGCCGCCCGGTCCGGTGCCGCCCCAGACGTAGGGCTTGCCGACCTGCGAGGTCGCGTTCTTGACGATCGCAGCGCGCAGGCCGTCTCCGCTGCCGAACCACGAGGTCACTTTCTCCGTGAGCTTCTTCGTGACGCGCGCCATGATGGCCGGTATCAGCTTGCCGAAGGGGCCGGCGAGCCGGTCGGCGAGATTCCCGAGGTCGAGTTTGTCGAGCACGCCCGTGACGGCGCCGGCGATGCTCTTGGCTCCCTGCCAGACCTTGTCGAAGATGCCGGAGACGGCGCCCACGACGCCGCCCCTGGCGAAGTGGCGCGCGCCGGCTGCCTCGAGCAGGGCCGTGACGGCGCGGTTACCGCCCAGGGCGGCGACTTCCTTGAGGGAAAGGACGCGCTCGCCGGCGGTCGCCAGGATCGGGACGTTGTCGCCCTCCGTCTTCCTCCCCGGCACGACGCCTCCGCGGGCGAAGTGCTGGCCGCCGGCGCCGCTCTGGTTGCCCGCGACTCCGCTGACGCCCCAGCTGACGGTCGGCACGTGGATGCCGGTCCAGCCGAAGGCGGTATTGATGAAGCCGCCGATCTTGTTCACGACGCTGCCGATGGTCTGGAGGATCTTGGTCCAGTTCTCAGTGACCTTGCCGACCAGCCATTTGAAGGCCTTCACGATGAGGCCGACCGGCGTGTACTTCATGACCTTGTCCCAGACCCACTTCCACTTGTCCCAGAGCCACGAGAGGACTGCGCCGACCTTCTTCTTCACGGTGTCGAAGTGGTGAATCACGTACATGACGATCCAGCCGATCGGGCCGGAGGCGAGCAGGAAGGCGTCGACGAGGCCGCGCCAGTGGTCGACGATCCAGCCGATCACGGCGGAGACGACCTTGTAGAAGACCTTGAAGACGGCCGCCACGGCCTTGAAGACGGCGTTGACGACCTTCCGGAACCACGCGCACTTCGTGTAGAGCAGGACGAGTCCGACGATGACAGCGGCGATGATGGCGACGATGCCGAAGGCGAGTAGGCCACTGGCGTTCATCGCCATGCCGAAGGCCATGGCGCCGGATGCGCCCTTGGCCATCGCTCCAGCGAACGTGGCGCCGAACGTGCCGGCTGTCATCAGCAGGCTGCCGACGACGCCCGTCATCTTGCCCATGATGAGGATCACCGGACCAGCCGCCGCGGCGACGAGGCCGAGCTTGATGGCCATGTCCTGCGTCTGCGGGTTCAGCTTCTCGAACCACTTGACGGCCTTGCCCATCCAGCCGGCGAACTTCATCAGGCGCGGCATCAGGACCTTGCCGACGCTGATGCCGACGTTCGTGAGGCGGTTCTTCAGCAGGGTGAACTGGGCTGAGAAGCTCCGCAGCTGTTTCTTGGCCACGCTGGCGGTGAATCCGGTCGCCTTGCGGAGCTTGCGCTCGTAGGTGCTGATCCCCTCCGACTTCCCCATCAGCATGAGAAGCGGCGCCAGTGCCTTGTCGGTGAAGCCGAGAGATGTTATGCGCGCGCGCTTCTGCTTGTCCGAGAGGCCCTCGAAGGACTTCTCCATGTCGGCAATGATGTCGGCCGTGTTGCGCATCTTGCCGGCGGAGTCATAGACGGAGAGTCCGAGCTTCTTCCACGCCTCGGGCTGCGTCGAGTTGGCCTTCTGCAGGTCGCGCAGGACCATGAAGAGCGCCTGGCCTGCGGCCTTGCCTTTGAGGCCCTGGTCGGCGAACACCGCCAGGACGGCAGTGCCCTCCTCAACGCTCTTGTTGACTTGGCGGAGAGAGGCCGCGGCCTTGTTCGTGAGCGCCTCGCTGAACTGCTCGACGGAGGCATTGGCGAGCGTGTTGGCGCGCACCAGCACGTCGGCGACGCGGGCCTGCTGGTGCATGTACGTGCTGGCATTCTTGGAGGCCATCCCGAGGGCGCTCTGCGCGTCCGTCAGGAGATCCGTAGCGCTCTTGAGGTCAAAGGCGCCCGCCTGGGCGAAGCGCGCCACACCCGGCAGGGCAGCCATGGACCGCTGCGCGTCCAGGCCGGCGGAGGCGAGGAAGAAGTAGGCCTCGGCAGCCTGCGAGGCGCCGAACGTGCTAGAGACGGCGACCGACTTGGCGGTCTTCTCCATGTCGGCCCGCACCTTCTTGGTGACGCCGCTCATGATGGCCGTCGACTCGGTCATCTCCTCGTCGAAGTCCTTCAGGGCCTTGACGGAGAGGGCACCGATGCCGGCCAGCGGGAGCGTCACCCACCGGGTGAGCCCGCCGCCGAAGGCTTGCATGGAGGCGCCCTGGCGCTTCAGGGCGGCGCCGGTCCGGATCGCCGAGCCGGCGAGGGAGTTCTGCGAGGCGACCGCCTTCTTGGCGAAGACGGCCAGGTCAGCGTTCGCCCTCCGGAAGGCGCGGTCCTCGTAGCGGGAGACCAGGTTGATGACGACGGCCATAGGTCAGTCCCCCGCGTTCATCCGAGCCACTCCGCCGCCTGCAGCTCCGCTCCGGAGCGCAGGCGATGCTTCTGCTGCTTGAGCCGGTCGACCTGCCGCTTGGCCACGAGCTCGTCGATGCACTCACGGTGCCGTTCGATGATGCGTTCCCGGTGGCAGACGGTGCAGAGGCCCGTCGCCCTTACACGCTGTGGACGCCTGCCACAGCAGGGGCACATCTCGGCGTCGCCATCGGTCTGCACGCGGCGGGCGACGAGGCCGGCGTCGACCGTCCCGGTGAGGAAGTCGTCGCGGATCTCCGCCGGCAGCGTGAGGCCGCGGGCCTCGCCGAGTACCCGGCCGCGGCGGCTTCCCGGACGGCGGAGGCTGATGCGGTGGCGCTTCGCAGCGCTCTTGACAGAGTGGACGGAGCGGCCAAGGGTCCGGGCTGCGCCGGCCGCGCCAAGCCGGGCTACTTCGCGCAGGCGGGACAGCTCCTTCGTGGTCCACGGAAAAGAGTCGCGGGAAAGTGTCACGATTTCACTGTGCGCCATGCTCGCGGGACCAGATGGGCGACGCGAGGGCCGTCGGAGGACGAATCCCGGCCCTCGCGTTCGCCCGAGTGGAGGCGCCCCAGCAGACTCCGAGGAGTCGGTCGACTGCTCGCCAAAGCTAGACACGACATGCCGGGGCACCTCACACATCTCAGGAGGCGAAGTCTTCGATCATGCACCAGGCCTGCGGGCAGCGGACCACGAAGTAGCAGTTGGTCCTCACGAGGATGTCCGCGACGGCCTCCGTGAAGTGCGTCCCGTGCGACCTCGAGATGTGCGCCCGCACGTCTTCATGGACGACGAGCTGCGTCGAGGCTGTGGCGCCCAGGAGAGCCGTCCCATCAGGCACGTCGTAGTGCGGGATCGGCAAGACTCCCCAGGGGGCGCGCGTCGCCGGCGAGAAGACGTAGTCCGAAGCACCGGCGTCCGTCTTCGCCTCGTGCATCCCGCGCCAGTCGGCGGGCGAGAGCAACAGCACGTCTGGCTCGTACAGCGACTTGGTCTGCTGGCGCACCTTCGTGATCGCCTTCAGGACGGCGTCGCCGGCCGTGTCGGCGCCAAGGTCCTGCGACAAGACGTCCGGCCAGTTCAGCAGGCCGAGCAGGTCGCCGGCGCCGGCGCCGCTGATCATCTGACTCTGCACGCGCTGCAGCGCTCCGACGCCCAGGCGGCCGGTGAAGAAGGCCTCGGCGGCGGCATCGTCAGCGAGCACCTGCAGGGCGACCGGCAGGGTGACGTCGACGTCGACGCAGGTGGCCGTCTGCGGCGTGTAGACGAGCTCGGCCTCGCTGGCGAGGCCGACGTCCACCCCTTCGCCGGTCTCCGCAGCCGGTACGCTCGCTGTCGTTTCGAGCATCCAATCCACCGCAGAGCCCTCACTGGGCACGATAGGCACGCGGCGGAGCAGCTCGAGCGTAGGCCCGGCCGCCGTCTCGACGCCTGGAAGGCGGTGGGTCGGGCTGATCGGCGACGTTGTCAGGGTTGCTACGGCGTTCCGGAAGTCGTCGCGATGAATCAGGGTCATCCAGCCCGTCCCCTGCAGGGGGGCGGCTGCGTTGATGCGCTCGCCCGCGCCAGCGGCGAACATCGGCTCCCCGGCCCGCCAGGCACGGAGCTCCGTGCGCAAGCGCCCGAGATCGAGGCCCGTTTCGGCCCGCAGGCGGTCGGCAGCGGTCAGGCCCGGGCCGTGGTCATGCAGGGCCGCGACGCGCTCGGCGTTCTTGAGCTCGCCGGCGGTGCGATCGTACTCGGCGCCGGCGAGCTCAAGTGCGAGGAACTCAGGCGAGGTCGGCGAGACGGCCTTCGGCCCGGCGGCGACTGCCTTGGCCTTCGCGGCTTGGAGCTTGCTCCACGCCCGGTCGGCCTCGGTCCGCTTCTCTCTAAGCTTCATTCGCACGCTGGCCGCTGCGTCCATGGCGCTTCCTCCTGCAGGGGGTTGGCAAGCTTCCCCTATACTGTGAGTCGTTCGTCACCGCTGGCCGCTTGGCCAGGCTCGCGGTGGGCTTGGCCGGTCGAGGAATCGTGAAGAGGGCGGGCATGAGACCAACGCTCCAGCGACCGCGCCAGGACGGACGCGGTGCGCCGCAGATGAGGCACGAACTCGGGCCGGGCCCGGTCGGCGACGCGGTCCAGCTTGACGGCCAGAGCCAGGGCCTCAGAAACGGCCTCGAGCACCGCCTCGTCGGCGTTGTCCGGCAGGCCGAGCTGTTCATCGGACAGTGAGGCGTCCAGCTCGGGCAGCAGTTCGGGACCAGCGCCCAGGAACCCAATGAGGCCGGACCAGCGGTCGTGATGGGCGCGCTGCCGGCAGGCGTCGCCGCAGAAGCGCCTCGGGCGCCCGGGGCCCGGAAGCTGAGCGATCGGTGCGCCGCAGGACTCGCAGTGAAGAGGCCCGCCGCTCACTGCACGGGCTCCCCGTCTTCGGGCAGCTCAGGATCGTCAACCAATTCGGCGTCCTCGACGAGCTCGGCGTACTCTACCTCGTCGCCTTCGTCGGCCTCAGCGGCGGCGGCCTCATCCAGGTTCTTCCGGAGCGTCCGCAACAGCGATGCGCCGGACACTTGCAGGAGGTCAAGGCGGATGCGCGCCTCCGGGGAGAGTCCGAGGCGCTGGGCGAGACGGTCGTACACCAATGCCTGCTCGCGTTCGACCTTGAGCATCGGGTTCTTCGTGGGCCCGACGCCTTCGCTGACCACGTTGCCGTCCTCGTCGAACACCGGCGGCTCATAGATCATGAGGCCGTGCTTCTTCACGTACATGCCGGCTTCGGTGTGGCGCACCTTGGCGACCACGAGAGCCTCCACGGCGGGCAGGTCAGCGGCGCGCAACTCGTGGCGTGCGACCTCCTCGAGAATGACGCGCCACAACGCCTTCACCGCCTTCGTCTTCGGTAGCACGGCCGGCAGCGACACGTGCGCGGCCTGCTCGGGCGTGATGGCTCCTGAGAACTCGACCGGCGCGATATCGGTCGGCTGGCGGTAGTGCGAGGTGCCGCGGCGCGCGGAGCGCGGATCGGGGGTCGGACCTCTCATTTCGTCTGCGGCTTGAAGTGCCGGCGCAGGAGCGCCTCGAGCTCGGCGGCCGTCTCGCTGCAGTGGAAACCGAGCGGGTTGCTCCCGAGCCGTTCGGCGCAGCGCGCCAGCCGGCGGACCGTGCACCACGCCTCCATGACGGTCACCTGCACGGCAGCGAGCGGCTCCGCGGGCAGGTTGAGAACATCGCCTTCGGCAGCTCCAAGGTCAAGCTCGGGCTCCGGCGCCCCATGATCGGCGGCCAGGACCGTGTAGGCGGCCCGCTCGGCGCGCAGCCGGTGAGCCTTCTTTCGACACCGGTCAGAGCAGTACAGGCGGCGGCGCCCGCGGCCGACGGGCTGGTGGAGTCGAGACCCACACTCGAGGCAGTTGAGTACGTTCATGGATGACAGTGTAGGTATTTCGTCACCTGCTCAGATTCAACGTCCCGAACTGTGAAACTGGAGAAATCTCACGGGAGGGATACGGCGAGGTCGCAGACCATGTGCGTAGAGATTACTACCCCCTTAGTACCCATGGGGTACCTCGCCATGTCAGAACCTCGGGTCAGGCGTCCGCCTCCCTGCTGCCGGGCGACCTGGCGGAGAGGGTGCCCTTTGACTGCGAGCGAGATGCCGAGCGGCATGGGCCTTCGCCTTCACCCTCGCCTTGTTGACGCCGAGTCGGGCAGCGATCCCGGCGGCAGGGACAGCGCCTGCCAGCTCAAGCAGCTGCTCCAGCTCGGCCGCCGTCCAGGGACGACATACGCGGAGCGGGGCAGCCGGTCCGAGGTCACCGGCGACGAGCCGGCGTCTTGTGTGCATGGCGCAGAGACGCCGGCATGGCGCGCGTCGCGTGCAGCCGGGGACGTCGCAGCAGTGGTCAGAGCCGTAGCGCGGCGAGATAGGACCGGGCACACCCGGCATGCCGTGGCGGCTCACCCTCTTGCGGTGCATCGCACACAGCCGGCTTCTCGGCGCCGGCCGCTGGCAGCCATCGACTTCGCACATGTGGGAGTCTGCGCTCACGACGACTGTGGCCGGCACATCGCCGCGGTCACCTCGAGCGCGCGCCGCGCCTCGGCGGCGCGGCCCTGCATGCGGGCGAGCTTGAGCTCCTCCCGCTCGAGCTCGCGGAGATCCGCGGCCGTCGCGGCGCCCCGATCGCTCCGCGCTCGGAGGCCTTCGACGTGCAGCCGCTGCTGCACGACCGCCTCGCGTGACTGGTTCAGCGCATCGGCCGCCTCAGCGCCGATGCCGACGGCTCGGGCCAGTCCGGTCGGGTCCGGGTCCCTAGCTTCATAGCGGCGCGGCATGGGGTCTCCCTTCGGTGGGTGCGGCGGTTTGAGGAGAGCGTCGTTGTCGTCGTGATCGGTCATTGGGTCAGTCCTCCGCGTCGTCGGTTCGGATGCAGGCGCAGGGCGTCGCCAGGCGGCGCGCGGCCTGCTCGCCGACCTCCTGACTCGCGAACGGGGTGTACGGGCGGAGCGGCTCTAGGGCGGCGAGAGCCACATCCGTGGCGGCGGAGCGCACAGGGACGCAGGCGCAGGAGTGGCCGGCGGCCGTGAGCGCCGCCCGATGCTCGGCCTCGAGCTGCGCCAGGCGTTCGGCGAGCGGGCGCAGGGTGTCACAGGCGGCGAGGAACTGCGCGCCCACCGTGATGAGGTCATGAGCGGCCTCCGCGGCGCGGTCGACGGAGCCGCCGGTCACTGCTACCTTCTTCGCGTGGCTCATCATGGCGTTGTCTCCTCTGCTGGGGGGTCGTCAGTCAAGCGGTTGTCGTGCCAATCGGGGGGCGGCTCACCGGCCGTGCGCTCAGTACACGTGAACCAGTCGATGTCTTCTTGGCTCATCGGATCCATGTAGCTGTTCTGGGCAGGGCGCCCGAGGATCTGAGAGGCGGAGAGGCCGCGGCCGCCGTTGCCGCCGGCGCACCAGTTCGCGGGCGGTCCGTTCTCCCAGTCCTCCCAGCGCTCGCCGTGCAGGAACGTGGTCGGATTCAGGATGTAGCGGCGCTCTGGAGCGGCGCCCTGGCCTGCGAGCTCCGCCATCTGCAGCGCCACCTGCGTCGCCAGCTCGCGCTTGCCCCGGCTCAGGCGCTTCCAGGCGGTACTGGCCCGCTTGCGGTCGACCTTGTTCGGATAGGCCTTCCAGAACGCGGCGAAGGCATCGCCCGCGGTCTCTGCGCTGTCGTCGTCGGGCGGCAGGATCTCGCCGGCGAGCGTCTCCTCTTCACTCTCAGAGCTGTCCTCACTCACGCCGCCGTTCTCGGCGGAGGGAAGTTCAGAAGAGGGAAGTACAAGAGAGGGAAGCTTAAGCGAGCCTGTAGAGTACCCATCCTGGCGTACCGTGGGTACGCTTCCCGGCGTACTCAGGGTACCCGTGGCGGGGCACTCTTCGGCGTCTTCGTCCGCTTGAGTACCCGGGGCGGCGTACTCTACGGCTTGAGTACCCGGGGCGGCGTACTCTACAGGCGTGAATCGTCCCCATTCCTCCGGCCGCGGGTTCACTCTCAGGCAGGCCGGCCGCCGGCCGGTGGCCGGCTGGACCTCTTCCACCATGCCCTCGTGGATGAGCGGCGGCGTCGCCTTGTCGATGGTGCGTTTGCTCATGCCGGTCCGCTCCGCGAGCGCCTGCCGGCGGATGCTGGCGCCGGCCCAGTGCTTTTCCGGGAAGTAGCCCCACGTGAGGCGCAGGATCGCGAGCACCACGCGGAGCTGAGCGCAGCTGAGGCCCGGCGCCACGAGGATCGCGTCCACGAGGTAGCGCGGCAGGTCGACGAAGCCGCCAGGGACTCGCGGTCGCGTGCCCGGGTCCTCACGGTCTGTCGTCACGGTCTGTCGTCACGGTCCGCGCAGTCCGGCGCCGGGGATGCCTCGACAGGCGGCGCGTCCGGGATGCCGAGGATGCCGATGCTGAACAGCAGGTCCTCAAGTACCTCTCTGAGGGCGACTACTTCGATGAGAGCGCGACGGGCCTTCTCATTCGCCTTTGGGTTCTCGAGCCACGCCGCGCGCACTTCCTCCACCCGCTTGCGCCAGCGAGTGGAGGCGGCCTTCTCAGCTGGGGTCCTCTTGTCGCTCGTGGGCGCCATCGTCTTCCTAGTCTTCGTGTACGCCGGGTCGACCTTGCCCGTGCGATCCATCTCGGCGACCACCGGCTCGAGCGCGAGGTCGACGGCGGCAGCCTCCACAACCTTCGTCGCCTTCTCCAGGGTCTTGTCGATGCTCAAAGTTGTGCTGGTGCTCATGAGGCCTCAGTCTGGTCAGACGCCGCCGTCTCCAGGCTGTCCGGCGGCGGAAACATTGCCAGGAACGGCCGGGTGAGCACCAACCAGCGCGACCCGACTCGCTGGCACGGCCAGGCGCCCGAGCGGCACATGGCGTAGCCTGTATTCCTTCCGACCCCGGCCCACTCGCACGCCGGCTCCACGTTGTTAGTGGGGCGCGCGGGATCGAAGGCATCAGGTAGCCGGCTCACCGTCGACCTCCTGGAGCAGCTCATCAGGGTCCCCCGAATAGGACAGGGCTGCAGCGAGTCGCTGCAGCATCACGGAGCCGGACGGTGGGGTACGGCGGCCCAGTTCGATGGCAGACACATCCGACGGGTTGATCCTGGACGCGAGTGCCAGGTCGAATCCCGACATGCCGGCCAGCTCTCGCAGTACACGAAGGCGACGCATGTGTGGTTTCCTCCCTTGACGCAGTGACTAAGAGGGCCTAAGCTTCAGCCATGGATAGTCAGGCGTGTAAGGGACGATATCTCGGGACAGCTCTCCTACATTGGCCCGGTCAGGTAGTGGAGGTCCCCCCGGTACTCGTGCCCGAGCTGGTGAGCGTTCACGGCGACGCGGTCCGATTCACATGGGATCGCCGCCGACTGGCACACCTTCCGTTGGAGATGTGTCTGCGGGAGCTGATGGAGCTGGACACATTCGACAAGGCCGGTATGCTCAGTCTCGTCGAACGCTTCGGGCCGGTGGCCGACCCGCAGTGGAGTCTCCTGCCACGCGGCCAGGCCTCAGGATGGCAGCCGAAGCGACTGGCGACACTCAATCTCGACATCGCAACCGGCCGGCCCAGCTCAGCCAACCGGCGACTCGTCAAGCAGATCCGCGCCGAGGGCATGGATGCCCGCGCTCGCGAGACGCACGACGACGTGGAGGCATTCACGTTGTCTGAGCTGCAGCTACACCTGACCGTCCTGCGCGACATGGTGCGCTTGGCTCGCGCTCTGCTACCAGCAGCCGGCGTCGGCGCCAGGCTTGGCTTTGACGACGCAGTCTCTTCCTGGGAGAACCCCCTATGTCGTCCGCCGAAGGGCGAGTGGTTGGCGTCGATTGTCCTCACGGAGATGTTGAACCCCGGGCTTGCTCCCTTCCATGTGAGCGTGTCTGCGTCGCCGCACCAGCCGTCCATGCGCGACGTGCAGGAGGCAAGGGAGGACTGGGAACGTCGACCACTCCGTGAGCGAGACAGCCATCCGTTCCATGAGGAACTCGGCGCCGTTAGGCCAGGTGCGGCCCTCTTCAGCTATCCCACGACGGTGAATGAACGACCGTACGCCGCCCTCTGTCTGCAGCTGTCGAATCTGATCGCAGAGGGAGTGCCGCTGCGGAGATGCGCGGCGGAAGGGTGCCCCAACGTGTTCGTGCGCAAGCGGGACAGGCGGTACACGAAGGGCCAGCATAGGCTGCGTGGAGTCCGCTTCTGCTCCGACGCCTGCGAGGACCGGCAGAAGAAGCGAGACAGCCGACGCAGGCGACGCGAGACGTCAGCCAAGGAGACGGAGGGGGAGACGCCGTGAGCCTCACCGGCCACGTCCGCAAGCGCACCTGGACCGGGCCAGACGGCAAGGAACGGCACTCCTGGCAGTACCGGATAGAGCTCGGCGTGGTCGACGGTGAGCGGCAGCGGTCCGTGCAGGGCGGCTTCCGTACCAAGACGATCGCTCTGGAGGCGCTGCGCAAGGAGCTCGAGGCGCGCGAGTCGGGCACCTACGCGAAGCCGACCCGGGTGAGCTTCGCGGACTTCGTGAATGAGCAGTGGCTCCCGATGGTCGAAGCCAAGCGCCGGCCGACGACGCACGACCTGTACGCGCGGGTGATGCGCCTGCACGTGCTCCCGGTGCTCGGCGCCGTGCCGCTGCAGGACGTGCGCCCGGTCGACGTGGAGGCGCTGTACCTGGCCCTCGCCAAGCCGAGCAAGGACGGCAAACGCAAGGCGCTCGGCGGGCGCTCGCTCCACAACGTCGCGACGGTCGTTCACGGCGCCCTGCGCCAGGCGCATCGGTGGGAGTTCGTGCCGCGCAACGCCGCGGCCGGCATCACGCCGCCGGCGGGCCCCGAGCGGGAAGAGGAGGGCGAGCCGGACCACTGGACGGCGGCGCAGGTGGCGGCGTTCTTGGACCACGTGGACGCCGTGTTTTGCAGCGATCGCACCATCACGGAGAAGCGCACCCGCAAGCGTCGCGGCGGCGAGGGAACCACGGAGTACACCTACACGCGGCACCTGGCCGCGGATCCGATGCAGCGGGCCCTGTGGTACCTCCTGGCCACGACGGGCATGAGGCGCGGCGAGGCCTGTGGTCTGCGCTGGTCAGACCTGGACGAAGGCGAGGGTCTGCTGAGCGTGCGCCGCTCGCGCGTCGTCGCCGGCGGCAAGACCGTGGAGTCGGCGCCGAAGACGCGCCGCGGCCGGCGGGTGATCGCTCTTGACCCGGCGACGCTCGAGGTCCTCCAGGACTGGCACCGCGTCCAGCGGCGCGAGCGGCTCCGCAACCGGCAGGCGTGGGAGGACGCAGAGGACCACGTGTTCACGCATCTGGTCTACTTCACCAAGCCGGTACGTCACGGCGTCCCGCTGGCGCCGCGCTGGGTCTCCGGGGCCTTCCAGGCGCTCCTGGAGGGCTCAGGCCTGCCGCCGCTCCACCTGCACGGTCTGCGGCACTCGTGGGCCACGGCTGCCCTGGAGGCGGGCGAGCACCTGCGCGCAGTCGCAGACCATCTCGGACACGCAGACACGGCGGTCACGGACCGCACCTACACGCACACCGTGCGCCGCGTCCAGGACGTGACGGCGCTTCGTGTGGCCGGCCTGATAGCGAGCAAGCGGGGAGGAGGTGGTCGCTAGGAAGATGGGGCCAGAGAGGGGCCAGGGGAACGATTCAGGCAAAATCTCGAACGAGTGTTCAGCCACGCGGATTGTGGCCATGAGCAGGGCAAAGAGAATGGTCGGCGTGGCCAGATTTGAACTGGCGACCCCTAGTCCCCCAGACTAGTGCGCTAACCAGGCTGCGCCACACGCCGACCGTACAGCGGGCATTCTAACACAGGCTCGCGGCGAGCCGGGCGCCCTGCGGGAGTGAACGAGACTCCGTCCTGCTATGCTCCCGGGATGGAGACTGCGCCCGCGCCGGGAGCCATCCGCTACGTCCCGAACGCCCTCACCGTGCTGCGCCTCTGCGCGCTGCCGGTCATCGTGTACCTGTACAGCCTGGACGTGCCGGGCTCGAGCTGGACCACGGCCGTCGTCATCCTGATCGCCGCGCTCAGCGACGTCGCCGACGGCTACATCGCGCGCTCCTATCACGTGCAGAGCGAGTTCGGGCGCTGGGTGGACCCCATCGTCGACCGCGCCTTCTTCTTCACCATCGTCGCCATGCTGTGGTACTTCGGGACGCTGCCGTGGCTGGCGGTCGTGCCGCTGCTCGTGCGCGACGGCCTCATCCTGCTTCTCGCGGTCCCAACCCGGGTGTACACGACCAAGGGACCGGAGATCAGTCGCTGGGGCAAAGCCTCCAACTTCATCCTGATCTGCGCGCTGGAGTGGTTCATCGTCGACATCCGGCTGCTCGGATGGGCGTTCTTCGCCGTGGGGGCGACCCTCTACATGGCCAGCGGTCTGTGGTACGGCTACAAGGTGCTGGTCTACCTGCGCGCCGGCCCCGGTGGAGCCTCCGCCTGACGGTCGGGCGCGCACGCCCATCTGGTACGCTACCTTGTACCAGTCCCTCTCGACAGAAGCTGAGGTGAGGCGTGCGCGCAGTGGTCATGGCCGGCGGTGAGGGCACCCGCCTGCGTCCACTCACGAGCAACCAGCCCAAGCCGATGGTGTCGCTGTGTGGCAAGCCGTGCATGGAGCACATCGTCGAGTTGCTCAAGAGGCACGGCATCGACGAGACCGTCGTCACCCTCATGTTCCTGCCCAAGGTCATCCGGGACTACTTCGGCGACGGGTCCACGCTCGGCGTACGCATGCAGTACTCGGTGGAGCAGTCGCCGGCCGGCACGGCCGGCAGTGTCAAACTGGCAGAGGAGGAGCTGCGCGACGACACCTCCATCGTCATCAGCGGCGACGCACTCACCGACTTCGACCTGCAGGACATCGTGCGCTTCCACAAGGAGCGCGGGGCCATGGTCACCATCGCGCTCAAGCGTGTGGAGAACCCGCTCGAGTTCGGCGTGGTCGTCGTGAACGAGGAGGGCCGCATCGAGCGCTTCCTCGAGAAGCCCACCTGGGGTCAGGTGTTCAGCGACACCGTCAACACGGGCATCTACGTGCTCGAGCCGGAGGTGTTCGACCACATCCCGGCCGACACCAAGTACGACTTCAGCCAGGAGCTCTTCCCCAAGCTGTTCGAGATGGGGGCGCCGCTGTACGGCTACGTGGCGGAGGGCTACTGGCAGGACATCGGCAGCCTGCCGCAGTACCTGGCCGCCAACCGCGACCTGCTGGACGGCAAGGTCCAGGCGGAGCTGCCGGGCATAGAGCTCCAAAACCGCATCTTCCTCGGGGACGCGGTCAACCTCGACTCGCTCGAGAACATGCAGGGTCCCGCGTTCGTCGGCAACTACGTCAAGATCGACCGCACGGCCTCCATCGGGGCCTACTCGGTGCTCGGCAGCAACGTCGTGGTCAAGGACCACGCCGAGACGCGCAACTGCGTCATCGCCGCCAACACCTACGTGGGCTCCTCCGCCAAGGTGTACGGGGCGGTCATCGGCCGCAACTGCGACCTCAAGGCCGGCGCCACGTTCAGCGAGGGCGTCGCCGTCGGCGACGAGTCCGTCGTGGGTGAGCAGGCCTACATCGCGCCTAACGTCAAGATCTATCCCTTCAAGACGGTGGAGGCGGGCGCGCAGGTCCACAGCAGCATCATCTGGGAGTCCCGCGGCAGCGCCCAGCTCTTCGGCAAGGACGGGATCACCGGGCTGATCAACGTCGACATCACCGCCGAGCTCGCGCTCAAGATGGCGATGGCCTATGGGACAGTGCTCAAGAAGGGGGCGAGCGTGTGCACGAGCCGCGACGCCCACCCGGCGTCGCGGGTCATCAAGCGCGCGATCATCTCCGGCCTCAACTCCACAGGCGTCGTGGTGCGCGACCTGCGCATCGCCAGCAGCGCTATCAACCGCTTCGAGGTCAAGAACGGCAACGCGCAAGGGGGGCTCCACGTGCGCATCGCCAGCTGGGACCCGGAGATGATCCAGATCCAGCTCTTCGAGCCTCCGGGCATTAATCTCAGCGAGGCGCGCCAGAAGGACATCGAGAAGTACTACGGCCGCCAGGACTTCCGGCGCGCCTTCTACAGCGAGTTCGGCGAGATCCAGTTCCCGGACAGGGCCATGGAGACCTACGTGCGTGGCCTCCTCGGCTCCTGGGACGTGGAGCGCATCCGCAGCCGCGCCTACCGGCTCGTCATCGACTACTCGTACTCGCCGGCCTCGCTCACGCTGCCGCATCTGCTCGGCAGCCTCGGCGCCGAGGTGCTCTCGGTGCGCGCCTTCAACGAGCAGCATCACGTCAGCATGGGCGCCGAGGAGCTCGGCGCCAACATCCAGGAAGTGCAGCGCCTGGTGCGCACCATGGAGGCCGACCTCGGCCTCGTCATCGGGCCGGGCGCCGAGCGTCTGTACGTCGTCGACGACACCGGCACCGAGGTGCCGCTCGAGAAGGCGCTGCTGCTGTACGTCAAGCTCGTCGCCCAGCAGGCGGCGCGCGGCGAGAAGGTCGTGCTGCCCCTTACGGTCACGCACCTCGCCGAGGCGCTCACCGAGCCATTCGGCGTCGAGGTCGAGCGCACCAAGGTGTCGCTGCCGGCGCTCGCGCAGGCGTCCACAGAGGAGGGCGTCGTGTTCGCCGGATCGCTCGGCGGCGGCTACATCTTCCCGCGCTTCCTGCCGGCGTTCGACGCGGTCATGAGCCTGGGTAAGCTGCTCGAGCTGCTGGCGCCCCAGGCACGCCCTCTCAGCACGCAGCTCACCGAGATCCCCACGAGCACTCTGGTCCACAAGACGGTGGCGTGCCCGTGGGCGCTCAAGGGGACCGTCATGCGCACCGCCACCGAGCACCTGCAGCGCGAGGCCGCGCGCGGCCTCGCGCAGATCGGGCTCGTCGACGGTGTCCAGCTGCGCCGCGACGACGGCTGGGTCCAGCTGTTGCCCGACGCCGACGAGCCCGTGTTCCATGTCTACGCCGAGGGCGCCGACCGCGAGGCGTCCGAGCGCCTTTCGGAGGGCTTCCTTGAGGTCGTGAGGAACGTCATCCGGGAGCACGCCGGGTAGGACGCGGGGTGCGGGCGGCGAACGCTGCCGTACAATGGGACGTATGGAAGCTCTCTCGCCCGGGGCCGGACAGCCAGCCGTCGCCGGAGCGCGCCGGGGTCCACTGCGCAGGCTCGGCGCGTGGTACCGCCGTCACGTGTGGACGGTGACCGCCCTCCTCATCGCCGTCCTCGTCCTCGGCGGCTTTGCCGCGCTGCAGGCGCTCGCCTGGGGGCGCGCCGGCGACGGCGTCACCGTGGCCGGCGTCGCGGTCGGCGGGATGGACCAGGCGGCCGTCGCCGCCGCGGTGCGCGACGAGCTCGCGCCCGCGGTCGAGTCCGTCAAGCTCGACGCCGGCGGCGACGAGCCGCTGACCCTGACGCTCGCCCAGCTGGGCATCTCGATCGACCCGGCGGCCACGGCCCGCAAGGTCCTCGCCGCCGGCCGCCACGGGCTCCCGCTGGGACTGCACGTCTGGCTGCCGGGCGGTGACACGGACGTCGAGCCGGTCGTCCGCGTGGACGGAACGGCGTACAAGAAGGGCCTTGAGGCCGTCCGCGCCGAGGTCGACGTACCGGCGGAGGACGCGCGCCTCAAGCTGTCGGCCGGCAGCGTCAGCGTCGTCCCGGCCGAGCGCGGCGAGGAGGTCGACGCGCTCGCGCTCGAGCACGCGATTCTCGGCGCCGTGGCCGCCGGGCGCGGTTACGCCGGCCCGGTCCCCACCGTCGCCGTGGACCCCGAGGTCTCCACGGTCGACGCAGAGGCCCGCGCCTCGGCCGCAACGGTGTACCTTGCGCGGCCCATCACGCTCAGATATCGCTCACGTGAGGTGATCCTCACGCCCGAGCAGATGGCCGGCATGCTCTCCATCACCAAGGGCGGGGATGCCGACCAGTACCCGCTCACCTTCAACAACGAGCGCGCCGCGGCGCAGCTCCGCAAGCTGTTCGCCTTCGCCGAGACGCCGCCCGTGGACGCCACCGTGGAGGTGAGCGACGACGGCACCGTCCACGTCACCGAGAGCAGGTCCGGGATGGTCCTGGATATGCCGGTACTGATGGACGAGCTCGACGACGCCGCCACGGGCGGCGGCCTGCGCACGATCTTCGTGGCCCTCACTCCCGCGTTCCCCAAGCTCAGCACCGCCGACGTGGAGGGCATGGGGCTCTCCGCCCTCGGATCCCAGTTCACCACGTACTTCGACCCCCGCAACGCCTCGCGCGCCAACAACATCGCGCTCGCCGCCAAGCTCGTCGACGGCGCCCTGGTGGAGCCAGGGGAGACGTTCTCACTCAATGCCGCCATGGGACCGCGCACCGCCAACCGCGGCTTCGATTACGCGCCGGTCATCGCCGCCGACAACGTGCTGCGCCAGGGCGTCGGCGGCGGCATCTGCCAGTACGCGACCACGCTCTACAACGCCGTGTTCTTCGCCGGCCTGCCCGTGGTGGAGCGAGAGGCGCACTCGCTGTACATCTCGCACTACCCGATCGGCCGGGACGCGACGGTCGCCTGGGGCGCGATCGACTTCAAGTTCAGAAACGACACCGGCAAGAGCATCATGATCCGCAGCTGGATTGACGGCGGGGCGCTCACCGTGGCGCTGGTGGGCAAGACGGGTCGCGAGGTCACGTACACGACGAGCGACTTTTACGAGATTCGTACGCCGGCGCACGGCAAGTCCGACCCACGCGTGGTCTACGACACCGACCTGGGCCCGGGGGTGATCCGCTGGGAGCAGGGCATCGACGGGCGTACCGTCAAGGTCAAGCGGACGGTGAAGGACGGCAGGGGAGAGGTGCTGTTCCGCGACACGTTCGTGTCGAAGTACTCGCCCTTGGACTGGGTGAAGCGCGTCGGGCAATGACCCCGCGCCTCGGGCCGGCAGGGGGAGAGTTTCCGCGCCGCTCGGGCCCGGCCCTCACCCCGTCTTGGCGATGACCTGCTTGCAGACCACCTTGAGCGTCTCGAACACGCCCTGGCCGGTGACGGCGCTGCTCTCGACGACCGGGGAGCCGGTGTGGTTGAGCAGCTCGTTGAGGTCCTCCACCGAGAAGATGTCGGTGAGGTCGCGCTTGTTCATCTGGATGACGAACCCGAGTTTGCTGAGATCGTCGCCCTGGCCGAGCAGGTTGTCCCAGAGGTTGAGGTAGCTCTCGACGTTCTCGTCGAGGCGCGTGATCTGGGAGTCGGCGACGAAGATCACACCGTCCACACCCTGCAGCACGAGCTTGCGGCTGGCGTTGTAGTAGCTCTGGCCCGGCACCGTGTAGAGGTGGAACCGGGTCTGCATGCCCTTGACAGTGCCCAGCGTGAGCGGCAGGAAGTCGAAGTAGAGGGTACGCTCCTCCTCGGTGGCGATGCTCACCAGCTTGCCGCGGGCGTCCGGGTTGATCTTGCGGTGGATGTACTGGAGGTTGGTCGTCTTGCCGCACAGGCCGCAGCCGTAATAGACGATCTTGTAGTTGATCTCACGGGCGGCGAAGTTGATCAGGGGCATTAGGCTGTCTCACATGTCCTTGAAGAGGTCGTCCATGGCGGTGCCGGCGGCAGCCTCGAAATCGGCGTCCATCTCCGGCGTCGTCTCGTCGTCCGGCCCGTCGAAGATCTGCCGGAGGACCTCGATGGCGCGCTGCGTGTACAGACGTACCTTTCCGACCGGGGTGTCGCGGCCGAAGGTGACGATGAGCAGCACCTGCTCGGTGACCTGGGAGACGTGGAGGTTGAGCCCCTTGCCCTCGTGGAACAGGAGCGTGAACTCGTTCTCGTCCAGGATCCTCGCGAGCTGCTGGGTGGCGGCGAACGAGCTGGCGGCGAGGGACGCCAGCGAGAGGGTCTCGGGGTGGTACTCGTCCGAGGCCGTCGTGATGGGCTGCCCGGAGGTGCTGATGAGGGCGAGGAAGCTGGACCCCGAGACCTCCTTGAGCCTCTTCAAGAGGTCGTCGCAGCGGTCCAGCTGACGATCGTTGATGACGAGTCCCTTGCGACGAGCCACGCACGCTCCTCCCGTAGACGCCCGCGGTTGGCCGAGTATATCAGCGCGGCCTCGGGTCAGGCAGGGTGGGCCGGCCCGCACGCTGTCATTGTGTATCGTCGCCTGCGGGAAAAGCATGAGAGGGAGGCGAGTGGGCCGCCGTCTCGCGCTGTGCCGGGCAGGAAGCCGGGCGCCGGCTGCGAAGCTGTGATGAACATGGAAGGCGACGTGAACCTATGACTGCACCTATGCGACGAGGACCGGCGTGGGCCTGAGGGGCGACCTCGGAGAGATGGCCCTTCCGGACCTCGTGGAAATGACGTCGGTCGGCAACAAGACCGGCCGCCTCGTCATCTACGACGAGGAGGAGGCGGTGGCCGGCGTCCTCATGTTCCGCGCCGGCCGGCTCGTCGGCGCGCGGGCAGGAGAGCTCACGGCCGAGAAAGCGTTCTTCGCGCTGCTCGGCCTCAGGACCGGGTCGTTCGACTTCGATTCCACCGCCGCGCTCGAGGACGACGAGGTGGACCTGCCCACGGCGTCGCTGCTGATTGAGGGTATGCGCCGTCTGGACGAGACCTACCGCCTGCGTCGGGGACTGCCGGCGCCGGCCGCGGTCCGTTACGTCGGCGGCCTGTCAGACGACCCGCTGGAGGTCAGGGTGCTCGGCTATCTCGGACCCGGAGCGCGCACCGTCGGAGACATCGTCGAGGGCGTGCTGGTCGCGGGCGACGCCGACGAGTACGACGCCCTGCAGGCGCTCCAGCACCTCGTCGAGGTCGGCATGCTCAGGCTGGAGCCGGCCTCCGACCCGGAGAACGACCCGCACGCCGGCGCGCCGCCTCAACCTGAGCTTGAACGTTGAGGTCCGGTCGGGTAGCATCGGCAATCCAGCCCTCTACTCACGGAGAGGAGTCGCGCCATGGATGACATCGTCGATCTGGTGTCCCGCTCGGACGACGACCTGCGCGCGCTCATCGTCCAGCTCGAGGCTGAGGAGCGCGAGATCTCGCGCCGCCGGCGCATCCTGCACGGTGAGCTCGACATCCTGCGCGCCGAGCTCGTGATGCGCCTGCAGCGCAAGCACGCGCAAGGAGAGGCGGTCATCTCGGCAGACGACGTGGCCGGCCTGTCGCAGATCCTGGCCGGAAAGGGCCCCCTGGCCGACGATCCCGCCGCCGGCGACGAACCGGACGGCGAGGACGCGGAGAAGTAGGATGTTCTGCCCCGAGTGCGGCATCCGCAACTCCGAGGGCGCCAGCTTCTGCGTCCGCTGTGGAGCCAGCCTGATCGCCGACCAGTCCGAGTCCGCGACCACGCTCAGCTACGTGCCGGGCGAGGACACCGGAGAGATCGCCCCGTTCGCGGCGTGCGCGGACGACGCCTGCCTGGTCATCCGCAGCGGCGGAGGCCGAGCGGGCGAGACCTACGTGCTCCGAGGCGACCGCGTCACCATCGGCCGCCACCCGCATGCCAGGATCTTTCTCGACGACGTGACCGTCTCGCGCAACCACGCCGTGGTCGTTCATGAGGGGGACGCCTGGGTCATCGTCGACGAAGGCAGCCTCAACGGCACCTTCATCAACCGCCGTCGCGGCGACCGCACAGTTCTCGCCGACGGCGACGAGCTCCAGATCGGCAAGTACAAGCTGACCTTCCTCGCTCCGGCGGGGAGCTGAGGCGGGAGGCGACGTGGCCGACACCGCGGAGCTGCTGTTCGACGTCGGCGACGAGCGTCTTCTCACCATCGGGTCCGTCGTCGATCGCCTGCGCGGCGAGTTCCCCGACATCAGCGTGAGCAAGCTGCGGTACCTCGAGGAGCAGGGGCTGGTCACGCCGCGGCGCACAAAGTCCGGCTACCGTCTGTACTCGCAGGACGACTTCAACCGGCTCGTGCGTGTGCTCGGCATGCAACGCGACGAGTATCTGCCGCTCAAGGTGATCCGCAGGGAGCTGGAGCGTAGCCCCGCGAGCCCGCTCCCGTCGGCGCGGCAGGGCCTGCGCAAGACCGATCTGGTCGGCACCGGGGAGGGGCGCGAGTACACCGCGGAGGAGGTCATGCAGCTCACCGGCGCCGACATCGGTCTCCTGGACGAGCTCGAGGACTACGAGCTCGTCCGCGGCCGGCAGGTGAGCGGCGTCAAGCGGTACACGGAGACCGACGCCGGCATCGTGGCGGCAGCGGCGCAGCTGGCGCAGCTCGGCCTGCGGCCCAAGAATCTCCGCGTGCTCAAGAGCGCGGTCGACAGGGAGATCGGGCTCATCGAGCAGGTCCTGCTGCCGGCGCTGCGCTCTAACCGGCCCGAGCGGCGTCGCGAGGGGCTGGACCAGCTGGACGACATCGTCCAGTCCTCCACCCAGCTGCGTCAGCTCCTGCTCGCACGCGGCGTGCGCCGGCTCACCGGCGGCGACACGCGCTGAAGGCAGCGGGCACCCGTCATCGCTACAGCGGCTCCGCCGCGTTCGCCCCAGAAGGAGACCCCCATGACAGACGCAGGCTTCGACCTTGCCGCCCACGTACGGGACATCCCCGACTTCCCCAAGGAGGGCATTCTATTTCGTGACATCATGCCGCTCCTGCAGGAGCCCCGGGCTCTCCGCGAGGCGGTCGATCGCCTCGTCGAGTACGGTGTGGGCAAGCACGTCGACGTCGTGATGGGCGCGGAGGCGCGTGGCTTCATCCTCGGCGCCGCGGTGGCTTACGGCCTCGGCGCCGGCTTCGTCTGCGCCCGCAAGCCGGGCAAGCTGCCGCACGAGACCGTCCACGCCGAGTACGACCTCGAATACGGCACGGACCGGCTGGAGGTGCATCGCGACGCCATCAAGCCGGGCCAGAACGTGCTCGTGCACGACGACCTGCTGGCCACCGGGGGTACGGCCAGGGCCAAGATCGAGCTCGTCGAGAAGCTCGGCGGCAAGGTCGTGGGCGTCGCCTTCATCATCGAGCTCTCCGGCCTCGAGGGCCGCAAGAAGCTCGAAGGGTACGACGTCTACAGCTTGATCACCTACTGACGGCCGGCGGCGCGAGGCCGACTGCGCCACTAAGTTGTTAGCACCCTTCGTCGGCGTCGGTACGCGGCCGGGCCGAAGGAGACGTCAACGACTGCGAGGGCCGCAGCGCCTAAGGGCACTGCGGCCCTCGCCGCATTCCGCGGCCCCGGAGCTTGCGTGGCCGCCGGCGCACACTTGCTCTGATGGCAAGCGCCGCCTGCGGGCCGCCGCTGGGGGGCGAGAGGGAGGCGGCCGAGCCCAGAACGCATCTGGCTGCAGGAGACGGCGCCACGCGGGTGGCGGCCTGAATGGGCGTTCGAGAGCGGCGGGCAGATATCGTCGCCGCCCAGCGTGCCGGCGCCGCGCTCGGGAGGAACTGCGCCGCCGTCCTGGTTCCGGCACGGCGGTGGGGTCGGGAGGGTCTCGACGCGAGAGAATCCGGGGTGGCAGGCCGTTCCGGCGCGCCCTGAGTCACTACTTTACATAACGGAGATTATCGCGTGTTCTCTCTGAGCCGGATCGGAGGCTGAAGCGCTACGATGTGGCGATCGGCCGGGATCCGACCTCGTGATGAGCTACCAGCGCCGGCCGAGATACTGCGGCGATGAGGGCATCTCTCTCACGCAGGCGCTGAGGAACTCCGAGATCGGCGGGCGCACGTCGGCAGACTGCAGCTGGAGCTCGCTGAGGAAGCGAGCCGTGAGGACTTTGGACTCCTGTGGCTCCGGCAGGTCCTCCATGGGCGCGGAGATCTCGAACACCAGGTGCACCACGTGCTTGGCGTACTCCGGATCCGGCGAGATCGACTCGACGATCGCCACAAGGCGCTGGACGCCGACGCGCATGGCGAGTTCCTCCTGGAACTCGCGGCGGAGCGCGTCGGAGAGAGTCTCGCCAAACTGCACTCCGCCGCCGGGCAGCAGCCAGTAGCGGTCGTCGCCTCTCCCCTGCTCTACCATCAGGATACTACCTTCGTGGACGAGCAGCCCTGCGACGCGGATAGTAGGCTTGTCCTCGGCCGTCGCCCCGTCGAGCGCGGCGGTCTCTGACCTAGGTGACTCCTCGGACATCAGGTCCTCCCCCCCGTGCCGCTCGATCCGAATCCTCTCTCACCACGGTGGGTGTCGTCGAGTGCCACCGCCGTGAAGAGGCGCACGTCGGTGAGCGGGAGAAGGAGCAACTGGGCGATCCTGTCCCCCGGCGCCACGTGGAACGTGGCGTGGGCGTCGGTGTTCAGGAGGATGATGCGGACCTCGCCCCGGTAGCCAGGGTCGATGAGGCCGGGCGCATTGACGATGGAGATGCCGTGGCGGGCGGCGAGGCCGGAGCGCGGCAGCGTGAGCGCCGCGAGATGGCTCGGGAGCCCAAGAGCGATGCCCGTACCTACCGTGGCGCGGGCGAGCGGCGGGAGCGCAGCCTCCTCCGCTGCGTAGAGGTCCCAGGCGGCATCGTGCTCGTAGGCGCGCTCGGGCAGCCGGGCGGCCGGTGAGAGCAGGCGCACGGGGACCGGCAGTGGGCCGTCCGGCGGCTGCCCGGGCTCGTCAGGCATCGCCGCCGGGGTGGTCGCCGCTCTCGGGCGGGCCCCCATCGTCGTGGTCGAGTTCCTCGGACAACTCGGGCTCGATGCGAAAATGCGCGTAGCGTCCTGCCTCGGCTGTGGGCAGGCGCGCCTCGAAGATCACGCCGTCCGGCGTGTGCTCTTCGCGCACGTCGCTGGCGACGCCGCGTAGCCGGTGCATCTCGCCGGCCTCCGTGTAAGGGAAGAGCAGGCGCACGGGTCGCAGGGCGCTGTCGAAGAACCGTCCGAGGCGCCCGCGCAGAGCGTCGAGGCCCGCGCCCTGCGAGGCGGCGATGAATTCGGCTTCCGGGTACAGAGCGCGCAGGCGCCGCAGCCTGGCTTCGTCCACGCGGTCGATCTTGTTGAATACGACGATGCGCGGGGCGGTGCTGCCGATCATGTCGAGCACATCGGCCACCGTCTGTTCGCGAACGGCGATCTCCGCCGCCTCGAGGCTGGCGTCGGCCACCACGAGCACCACGTCGGCGAGCGTCGTCTCCTCCAGCGTGCTGGCGAACGCGTCGACCAGCTGGTGCGGAAGCTTGCGGATGAATCCGACCGTGTCCGTGAGCACGTAGTCGCGGTCGTGGTAGCGGAAGCTCCGCGACGTGGGGTCGAGCGTCTCGAAGAGTCGGTCGCGGACCGAGACCTCGGCGTCGGTGAGCGCGTTGAGCAGCGTGGACTTGCCGGCGTTTGTGTAGCCGGCGAGGGCGATGAGCGGCACGCCGGCGCGCAGGCGGCGCGCACGCTGCGTGCGTCTCGTGCGCGCCATCTGGTCGATGCGGCGGCGGAGCGTCTGGATGCGCCGCCGCACCACGCGCCTGTCCACCTCGAGCTTGGTCTCGCCGGGGCCGCGCATGTCGACGCCGGCGCCCAGCCGGCTCATCACAAGACCCTTGCCGCGCATGCGCGTGAGCTCGTACTCCAGCTGGGCGAGGTGTACCTGCAGCGTGCCCTCCAGCGAGTGCGCGTGCTTGCTGAAGACCGTGAGGATGAGCTCGGTGCGGTCCAGCACGTCGGCTTCCACGGCGTCGAGCACCGCGGCCACCTGCGCCGGCGTGAGGTCGTCCTCGCACACCGCCACCGTGGCCTGGTGTTCGCCGATGGCGGCCTTGAGGTCGCTCATCTTGCCCTTGCCCAGATAGGAGCGTGGGTTCGGCGACTCGCGGTGCTGGATCACGTCGGCGACCCAGTCCATGTCGGCCGAGCGGAGCAGCTCTTTGATCTCGGCCAGTGCCTCGTCCTCCCCCGGCTCGCCGTGGCGGCCGGGGACGACGGCGAAGACCACGGTGCGCGGCCGGACCTCGGTGGCGCCGGTATCCGCGGCGTTCTCAGCGCTCACCGGATCACCTCGCTCCTGTGGTTGACGGAGGCTAGAGGCGTACGTGCTCCTCGATGCGCCGGACGGCCTCCTGGAGACGCGCGTCCGGGACTGTAAGCGAGAGACGCACGTAGCCCTCGCCGGACGGGCCGTAGGCCGCCCCCGGCGTGATGACAACGTCCGCCTGCTCCAGCACCTGCTGGGTGAAACTCGCGGAGGTGTAGCCATCGGGCACGGGCACCCACAGGTAGATGGTTCCCTTGGGGGGCTCCACGTGCATGCCGACCGTACGCAGCGCCGTGACGAGCAGGTCGCGGCGGCGCTGGTACACGCGGCACATCTCGCGCACGCACTCCTGGGAGCCGCTGAGCGCGGCCGCGGCGGCGCGCTGCACGGCGCCGAACATGCCCGAGTCCAGGTTGGTCTTGAGGCGCCAGTACGCGTCCACGACCTCCGGGTCGCCGACGACGGCGGCGGCGCGCCAGCCCGTCATGTTGTAGCTCTTGGAGAGGCTGAGCATCTCGACGCCGACCTCGGCCGCGCCGGGCGTCGCGAGGAAGCTCGGGGCCACGTAGCCGTCGTAGGTGATGTCTGCGTACGCGTTGTCGTGGACCACCACGATGTCGTGGGCACTGGCGAACGCGACCAGGCGCGCGAAGAAGTCGTCCTCGATCACCGCGCCCGTCGGGTTGTTGGGATAGCCCACGAAGATCATCTTTGCCCGCTCGAGCATCTCCTCGGAGATTGCGTCCAGGTCCGGCTGGAAGCCCAACTCGGGGACCAGCGGCAGGTGGACGGCGCCTCCGTCGGCCAGCATGGGTCCGGTGACGTACACGGGATACCCGGGGTCGGCGGCCAGGGCCACGTCACCCGGGTCGAGCAGCACCTGGCAGATATGGGCGATGCCCTCCTTGGCGCCGAGCAGGGGGACGACCTGCGTCGCCGGGTCGAGCGTGACGCCGAAGCGCGAGGCGTAGAACTCCGCCACGGCCTGGCGGAAGCCCAGCTCGCCCTGGTTACTCGGGTACTGGTGGGTCGCAGGGTCGGCGGCGCCCTCAGCGAGCGCCGCCACGATGTGCGGCGGCGTAGGCAGGTCGGGGTCGCCGATGCCCAGACTGATGACGTCGACGCCGGCTGCCTTGCGCTCGGCTATCTGGCGCTCGATGGCGGCGAACAGGTACGGGGGCAGCGTGCGAACGCGTTCTGCGATCCTCATGGTCCTCCGGGTCCTTCGGGCGTGCTGGTCGTGGCTTCGTGCTTCACTCGAGGTGGGCAAGGAACTCGAGCGAGAGGTCGCCGTGGTAGATCTCCTCGGCCGGCCCGGTCATGAAGACGCGCCAGTCGCGCATGACGTCCACGACGAGCTTGCCGCCCGGGAGCTCGACGGTGACGGGGCTCTGGCACTGCCCCGTCTTGACGAGCGCAACGGCCGTGGCGGTGGCTCCTGTACCGCAGGCCCGGGTCTCCCCCACTCCGCGCTCCCACACGCGCACCTTGGCGTCGTGCTCGCCGAGCACCCTGACGAACTCCACGTTGGTCTTGCGCGGGAAGTACCTGTGCTCCTCGATCATCGGTCCGACCTCGTGCAGCGGCACCAGTTCCAGCGGCCAGGGAGACTGGATGACGGCGTGCGGATTGCCGACGTCGACAAACGTGAACGTGAAGTTGCGGCCGGCCGCGTGCAGGGACTCCTCTACGCAGTCGCCGTCGAACGCCTCGAGCTTTTCGCCGCCGAACCGGGCGATGCCCATGTCCACGGTGACCTGGTAGCCCTCGCCGAGCTTGGGGACGATCTCCCCGGCCGGCGTGTCGAGGTAGACGGTGTCGCCCTGGATGGAGCCCTCCATCTTGAGCTTGCGGGCCACCATGCGCACTCCGTTGCCGCACATCTCGGCCTCGCTGCCGTCCGGGTTGAAGATGCGCAGCGGGAACCGTGCCTCGCCAGTCTGCTCGCCGATCAGCAGGATGCCGTCGGAGCCGATGCCGAGGTTGCGGTCGCAGAGCAGGCGCACGTGCTCCGGAGTGAGCTCGAACGGAAGCTGCTCCACGTGCAGGACGATGTAGTCGTTGCCGAGACCCTGCCACTTGGAGAACTGGACCTTGCCGAGACCCTGCCACTGAGGCTGCACGGATCATGACCCCCTGTGAGCGGAGAGCGCGCGACGGGGCGCGCCGCGCCGGAACAGGAATCCTACCACGGTGCGCCTGCGAGGAAGCTGAGGATCTCGGCGGCGACGGCGTCCGGCGGCCGGCCGGAGGCCGGCACCCGGACAGCGTCCGGCAGCTTGCGCATCCAGGTGAGCTGGCGGCGCGCCAGCGTGCGCGTGCGTGCCTTCATGCGCGCCGCCGCCTCGGGGAGCGCGAGCTCGCCGTCGAGGACGGCGCAGAGCTCGCGCACGCCGATGGCCTGGGCGGCGGTGCGAGAGAAGGGGCCCGCCGCCCTGGCGGCGGCGACCTCCTCGAGCGCCCCCGCGGCCAGCATGCCGTCGACGCGCCGCTCGATGCGTTCCTTGAGCGCGGCGCGGTCGTCGCCGGGGTCCAGGGCGAGCAGCCGGTGCGCGTAGCGCCCGCCGGCGCGCCACAGCTCGCCGGTCCGGACCTCGCCGCCGCTGGGCGCGTCCAGGGACTCCAGCGCGCGCACGACCCTCCGGCCGTTGCGCAGGTCCGTGCGGGCGGCCACGTCCGGCGCGCGCCGCCGGAGCTCGGCCACGAGCTCGTCCGGCGCGCGCTCCCAGTGCTCCTCCAGGGCGCGCCGGCGCGGAGCATCGGCGGTCCCGCCGAAGGCCAGGTCACCCAACACGGCGCGCAGGTAGAGTCCGGAGCCGCCTTCCACGATCACTGGGCAGCGAGCAGTCATCAGCTCGTCCATGACCTGGTGCGCCCGCGCCGCGTACTCGGCCACAGTGCAGTCGTCCTGCGGGGCGGCCCAGCCGACCAGGTGGTACCGGGCTCGCTCGCGGTCCCGCGCGCCCGGCTGGTTGGTGACGATCGGCAGCCGCGCGTAGACCTGCATGGAGTCGGCGACCACGATGTCGGCCCCGAGCCCTTCTGCGAGCTCGAGGGCAACGGCGCTCTTGCCGAGTGCGGTGGCGCCGAACAGCGCCACCACCGGTGGGGCGTCAGTCATCCGCCTCGTCGCCGGGCTCTGCGGTACGGGCGCTGTCGCCCTGCCGGTAGCGTGTGACCGTGAACCGGTGCACGTGGAACGACTCGTCGGCGCGGATGCCCGCCTTCTGCAGCGCGATGCCGACCTGAGACCCGATCGACTCGATCCCGTCCAGGGCCGGCAGGAGTACCCCGCGGCGGAACCCGGACGCGACGATCACGCCGTAGCACGACGGATCGAGGTCGCCGAGCTCGCAGACCTCGCTTGGACTCAGCACGTCGACGGAGCAGGTGAGCGCTTCGCACTCGTCCACGGCGACCGGAGGGAACCGCGGGTCGCGCAGCGCCGAGGAGCGTGCGTTACGGGAGATCTCGTCCCCCAGAGACCCCTCAGCAGGCTCGAGTGTGCCGATGCAGCCGCGGAGCTCGCCATGCTTCTTGAGCGTGACGAAGCAGGCGGCGCGCTGCTCGTAGAAGAGCGTCCGCGGCGGAGGCGGCGCTGGGCGACCGGCTACGTGGCAGCGGACGCAGGTGAGGGCGTAGTCGGCCGGTCCCTGGCCTGCGTCCTCCGGGTCGGTCACGTCTGGCCGTCGTGGTCCGCGGCTGCGGGAGGCGGGCCGAAGCGGGCGACGAGGTAGCCGACGCCGTACGGACCCTCGTAGCTAAGGATCTCGGGGTCGACCGTGGCGTCGTCCCCGAGAAAGCCGCCGAGCGCGACGAAGCTGCGCAGGCCGCACTCGGCGGCCCCGTCCAGCAGCACCGGCTCGATGCGGGTGAGCGCCTGGAAGTCGCCTACGCCGAGCAGGCTCACGACCTCGTCGTCGAAGAGCTTGCCACGCGGGTCGTAAGGCGCCGGAGCGCCGTGGATGAGCGCGTGCGAGAGGTCGCCGGAGGCCAGGAACAGCGTGTCCCTGCCCAACTCCTCGGCGCAGCGCCGCACCAGCTGGCCGAGCGTGCGGTGCTCGGCGTACGGCCCCACCACAGAGAGACTCACGATCCTCTCCGGATGCAGGAAGCTCAGGGGTACCAGGACGCCCCAGTCGAGCACCTCGCCGTCGTCCGGCATGATGCTCAGCTTGCGGTAGTCGCCGGCCAGCGCCAGCAGCAGCTCGGCGAACTGCACGTCGTTATCATAGTTGTAGGCGGCCTCGGGGCACCGGAAGCGGCCGAAGTCGCCGCGCATGCGGGGCGCAGTCTTCACCGCGTGTGCGGTGCCGAAGTCGTCGGCGTGCGGCGAGATGACCACGATCGTCTCGGGGTCGCCGATCGATGCAGCTAGCTTCTCCATGGCGGCCACGGTGGCGGCGATCTTGTTGCGGGCGGTGCCGCCGACCTCGGGGATGAGCAACGGAGGATGAGGGCAGATGCAGCCTTGCATGACGATGCCTCCTGGTCGCCGGCTCAGACCGTCGTACCGCGCAGCGTGGTGGAGGTCGCTGCGGTCACTTCCACCGTCACTATAGCACCGGGCTCCACGGCGCCCGAGAGGTTCACCGTGATGTTCTGGCGGGTGCGGCCGCGGTGTAGCCGGCCATCGCGGCTCGGGCCCTCCACGAGCACTTCGGCACGCCGCCCGACCCATGCCCGGCGCCAGGCGAGCGCCTGCTCCTGCGTGAGCTCGATCAGGCGCTCCACGCGCTCGCGGCGGACCTCGGGCGCCACCTGGTCGGGCAGCCCGACGGCTGCCGTCCCGGGGCGCGGCGAGTACACGAACGTGTACGCGGCGTCAAAGGCGGCCTCGCGCACCAGCGCGAGCGTTCGGTCGAAGTCCTCCTCGGTCTCCCCGGGGAAGCCGGCGATGAGATCGGTCGTGATGCTCACATCGGGGACTTCCGCGCGGAGGCTGCGGACGCGCTCCAGGTACTCGGCAGCCGTGTACCCGCGGCCCATGGCCCGAAGGATCTTGTCAGACCCCGCCTGGGCCGGCAGGTGGACGTGCTCACATACGCTCGGGAGCTCGGCGACGGCGGCGACGAGGTCGTCGCCGAGATCCTTGGGATGTGAGGTCATGAAGCGAAGGCGCCCGAGCCCAGACACGGCGTCAAGGCGCTTCAGAAGCTCGGCGAAGCTCAGCGCATACGCCTCTCCCCTGCGCCGCAGGTCGAGCCCATACGCGTTGACGTTCTGGCCGAGCAGCGTGACCTCGCGCACGCCGTCCGCGACCAGTCCGCGCACTTCGGTCACGATCTCGTCCACCGGGCGGCTGCGCTCCGGGCCGCGCACGTACGGCACGATGCAGTAGGAGCAGAAGTTGGTGCAGCCGCTCATCACCTGTACCCACGCCTGGAACGGCCGCTTCCGCCGGGCCGCCAGAGCGCCGCTGAAGTGCGGCCCGTCTTCGAAGAAGCCGGCGGGGCCGTCGCCGGCGGGCTGCACCGCCGCCTGCAGCAGTTCGGGCAGGCGGTGGATGTTCTGCGGCCCGAGCGCGCCGTCCACGAACGGGAAGCGCGCGAAGAAGTCGGCTTGCTCGGCCTGAGGCAGGCACCCGGTGACGAGCACGACGCGCGCCGGATCCTCGCGCTTGAGTCTCGCCGCCGTGCCCAGGTGCCCGGCGAGTCGGTCGTCGGCGCTCTTGCGCACGGTGCAGGTGTTGTACACCAGCACGTCGGCGCCGTCGGGCTCGTCCGCGCGCTCCAGGCCTTGGGCCTCGAGGAGCGCGCGGATGCGCTCGGCATCGTGCTCGTTCATCTGGCAGCCGAACGAACGGAGATAGTAGTGGCCATGCATGGCGATCGGACCCCGTGGAGGGCGACGGCGGGGGCCGGGACCGGCCTCCCGCCGCCGCTGCCTACTTGGCGATGTCGACGGCGCGGCTCTCGCGGATGACGGTCACCCTGATCTGGCCCGGGTAGTCCAGCTGGTCCTCGATCTCGCGCGCGATCTCGTGCGCCAAGAGGGCCGTGGCGTCGTCGTCGATGTCGCCGGGCTTGACCATGACGCGCACCTCGCGGCCTGCCTGCATGGCGAAGCACTTCTCCACGCCTTTGTGGGCCTCAGCGATGTGCTCCAGCGACTCGAGCCGCTTGATGTAGTTCTCCAGCGACTCCCGGCGAGCGCCCGGACGGGCGGCGCTGATGGCGTCGGCTGCCTGCACGAGCACGGCCTCCACCGTCTGAGGCTCCACGTCCTGGTGGTGCGCCTGGATGGCGTGGCACACGCTCTGCGACTCTCTGTACTTCTTGCAGAGCTGCTGTGAGATGTCGGCGTGCGAGCCGTCGACCTCGTGGTCGATGGCCTTGCCGATGTCGTGCAGCAGGCCGGCGCGCTTGGCGATCTTGACGTTGGCGCCGAGTTCGGCGGCCATGATGCCGGCGAGGTGCGCGACCTCGATGGAGTGGTTGAGCACGTTCTGGCCGTAGCTGGTGCGGTACTTGAGGCGCCCGAGGACCCTGACCAGCTCGGGCGCCACGCCGTGCACGTTGGTGTCGAAGCACGCCGCCTCGCCGGCTTCTTCCATCGCCGCCTCGACCTCCGCCTTGGCGGCCGTGTAGGTCTCCTCGATGCGCGCCGGGTGGATGCGACCATCGGTGATGAGCTTGGTGAGCGTAAGGCGAGCGGTCTCGCGGCGTACCCCGTCGAAGCCGGAGAGCACCACCGCCTCCGGCGTGTCGTCGATGATGAAGTCGATGCCGGTGATGTTCTCGAGGGTGCGGATGTTGCGGCCCTCGCGGCCGATGATGCGCCCCTTCATGTCGTCTGACGGCAGATTGACCACAGACACCGTTGTCTCGGCCACGTGATTGGCGGCCGTGCGCTGGATGCTGATCGAGAGGATGTTGCGGGCGCGCCGGTCCGCCTCGCGGCGCGCCTCCTCCTCGATCTGCCGCACGAGCTTGGCCATCTCGTGGCGCGCCTCGTCCTCTGTCTGCTTGAGCAGCATCTCCTTGGCTTGTGCGGCGCTGAGACCTGAGATGCGCTCCAGCTGGATCATCGCCTCGGCGTGGGCGTTGTTGAGCTCGTCCGACATCCGCTGGCTGTTGGCGTCGCGGTCGCGGATGGACTGCTCGCGCCGGTCCTGCTCGGCGCCGCGAGCGTCGATGGCCTCCTCGCGCTGCAGCATGCGCTGCTCGGCTTTGGTGAGCTCGTCGCGCCGGTCGCGCAGCTCAGCCTCGACCTCGCTGCGGACGCGGTGGATCTCTTCCTTGGCTTCGAGGCGCGCCTCCTTGAGGATCGTGTCAGCCTCGCGGCGCGAATCCTTAAGGAGCTTCTCGGCCTCTCTCTCGGCCCCGGCGAGCTTGCTTGACGCGAGGTTGCGGCGGATGAAGTACCCGACCGCGACGCCGATCGCCAGCCCCACCACGATGTACACGGCAGTCATCATGTTTCTCTATCCCTTCACAGGTCGCGCGGCACGAAAAAGGCCGGGCAACGCGCCCGGCCTGTGCCACGCTCGCACGTGCACGACGATACGGTGTTCCAGCTGTGACTACGCCCAGGGGTCGGGACGACTTATAGGTTCGCGAAACCTCCCGAATCACTCATCGTTGACCCCTGATTGATCGGTTCAGCCTGTTCGGCGACTTGAGCGCCGTCTGTATCGCCATGCAAGAGCGAGAAGTGGAATTCACAAAGCACGCGCACACGTCGCGCGCCTCGATAGTACGCGACTGCGTCGCGCGGAGTCAATTCGACCCGGGTGGCTCGCCCCTGTCCAACGATGCACGCAGCATCGCGGCGGACGAGGAGATCCGATCCCGCGCGCTGCGGCGCTCTCCGGCGAGACCGTAGGCACTGCCGAACGAAGGGTGGGAGTCGCCCTCTAGCGGTTGTTCAGACGATCGGTCTCGTGCTGTAGGCGGTCACGCGACGCTGGTGCTCTTCCCTGCCGATGGGGCAGGCGTCCAGACAAATGAGGCACTCGTGACTGCCGCGGGGGGAGTAGTGTCCGGCGTGCCGTCGCCAGGCCTTGTTGGGCTCCGCCAGCATCTCCTGCGGGACGATGCACTTCCAGAAGTCGACCTTCTTGCCCGGCTCCACGCCCTGGGACGGCCCCGGGATGATCGCCTGGGTCGGGCACGCCCTCACGCACAGGTCACAGTCGCCGCAGAGATCCTCAGTGAAAGGTTCATCGGTGGGCAGTGGCGCATCGGTCACTACGCAGGCCCAGCGGACGTGCGGCCCGAGTTCCCGAGTGATGCACAGCGTCTGCTTCCCGATCCACCCGAGGCCTGCCAGCGTGGCCGCAGCTTTGGCATGCACGAAGTGTGTCACCGCCGTCCTGAAGCCCGCCTCGCGGACCGTCTCGGCGAACCGATGCGCACGCGCCTCCGTGATCTCGTAATACATGTTGTAGTACTGCGAGCCGGGAACGTCGTCGAACGGGATGGCTCCGTCCGGCAGCACCGAGGTGACGACGGCATTCTGCATCGGGTCCCAGATGTGCATGCCCAGGACGATCACCGTCCGCGCTTCGGGCAGGAACCCGCTGGGGACGTCAAGACACCGATTGGGCGGAAACGGCACTTCGGCGAGCGTATCGGCACATTCAGCTGCGAGACTTCGTGGTTGTCTGATGTCCGCATGCCGCCCGGAAAGTCCTGCGAGATCGTCGCGGCAGCGTTCAGAGTGGTCTCCGGGCCCTACAACCCCATCCCGGATCGTCCGCACTTGGCCTGCGCCATGCGGACCATCATGATCTCCTGGCGACCGGCCAGGACTTCCCACGGGGTGTCCGGCGCCGGGTTGTAGCCATTCACAGTGGAGAGCACGCCGTCCACGATGCAGTCGACGATGCCCTCTTTGACATACGACTCGTGGATTCCGAAGAAGTGCTCCTCGCTACACGGAGCGCCGGTGGGACCACCCTGAACGAGTGGCGGACGGGTGTCTTTATGCGAGCGTGGGAACATGCGCCGTGAGTGCAGGCCTTCGCCGATCACGCACTCTCGAGGCGCGGTGGCGACGTTGAGGAGGACCTCCTCCTCAGTCCACTTGATGACTCTTCCGGTCGAGATGCAGTACACGCCGCATTCGACGAGCATCTCGAGCCCGGCCTGATACAGCTTCTTCATCATCTCGGGATCGGTGGGCACCATGACGCTCTTGTCCATCTCGATCCCGTATTTCTCTTTGAGGCGCGTGGCCGTCTGCGGAATGATCTCGAAGTTCCAGACCGCTTCGTCGACCTTCGGCCCCTTGCGGGCCCGCTCGTAAGCTTCGAAGACCGTCATGCGCTCACGCTGGGCTTTAGTCCCAGGTCCAGCCATGTGGCCCCTCCTTCCAGACTCGCGGTGCAGAAGTCCATTTAGGAATCGCTGTCGTGTCGTCTGTGAGATCCCACCTCCCCCGCGGATTGCCCTGAACAGGACTGAGTGCGGCCCGGCGAAACATCATGCCGGCTACGGCAGTATACGCATTGGCACAAGTAATGGGTCAAGTGTCTACCGCATGTCTAACGCGACAAGACCGCTACGAGGCCGGCCCACAGGTCGTCCAGGGAAGGCGGGCCGCGCGCAAAGTAGTTGCGCGATCGGCGGGGTTCGTGAGATATCTACCGCGTCCCGCGAGCGGCGTTCGACGTCGTCGCCAACGCCCACGGGAGGCGCAGCGCAGCCCGTGGGCACGGCAGAGAGGCGCCTCACTCATGCACAAGATCCTTGTTGAGCCTGTCGGCGTGACCGTCGAGGTCGCCGCCGGAGACACACTCCTGGCCGCGATCTCCGGAGCCGCGGTGGATCTTCCCGTCGATTGCGCCGGCCGCGGGACGTGCGGCAAGTGTCTGGTGCGTCTCGGCTCCGGTGAGCTCAGTGAGCCCACGAGCGCCGAACTGCGCAAGGTGTCGCCCGAGAGGCTTGCCGAAGGCTGGCGGCTCGCGTGTCAGGCCCGGCCGCTGACCAACCGGGTGAGCATTGAGGTGCGACAGACCGCTGGTCGCCGCCAGATCCTCACGGCTTCCCGGCTCACCCACGGCGAGGCCAGGCCTGCGGTGAGCAAGCAGGCTGTCGCTCTGACGCGCGCCACCTTCGACGACGCGCGAAGCGATCGCGAGAGGGTGCGGAACGAGCTGGGCGCCACCGCGGTCCCTCTCTCGGTGTTGCGAACGCTCCCCGCGACGTTGCGCGAGGGACGGTTCGCCGCCACCACCACGATGTACGAGGGAAGCCTGATCGACGTCGAGCCCAAAGGCGCTGGGGTGGAGGCCTACGGAGCCGCCGTCGACATCGGCACGTCCAAGATCATCGTCTATCTCATGGATCTTCAGAAGGGCCACCTGATCGATCAGGAGGCGATCGAGAACCCCCAGATGCGGTACGGAGAGGACGTCGTGACGCGCATCACCGAGGCCCTTGAAGCGGACTCCTTGGCCGAGTTGACGCGTTTGGCCGCCGAAGGCATCAACGCAACGCTGGCGACACTGTGCGAGCGTCAGGAGATAGCAGCGGGACACGTCTACGACATGGTGATCGTCGGCAACACCGCCATGCACCACCTCTCCTTGGGACTGTCGCCTGCGGGCCTGACCGGGGCGCCGTTCGCTCCGGCGCTGGATGAGCCGATCTCCGTTCGGGCCGCCGATCTCGGCGTCGCGATGAATCCGGAGGGCCGCGTCTACTTCATGCCGCCGATCGCAGGGTTCGTCGGGTCTGACTGCCTCGCGGTCGTTGCCGCCACACACCTCGAGGCCAAGCGCCTGCCGGCCATGGCCGTCGACATCGGCACGAACACCGAGATCGCCCTCGTCAAGGACGGGAAGGTGTGGGTGACGAGTTGCGCCTCTGGCCCGGCCTTCGAGGGCTATCAGATCGCATGTGGCATGAAGGCCACGGAGGGTGCGATCGAGCGTGTCGACTTCACGCCGGACGGCCACCCGCGGGCGATCCGAACCATCGGCGGATCGGCGCCCGTCGGAATCTGCGGCTCTGGCGTGGTGGACATCCTCGCCGGTCTCGTCGCCGGCCGAGTCGTCAACGAGACCGGCCTGATGCAGCCGCACGAGCGCGTGCGCCGTGCCTCATCCGGCCTCGAATACTTCGTCGCCGAGGGGGATCACGGCGAGATCGTCTTCACGCAGCGCGACGTGCGCGCCCTTCAACTGGCCAAGGGTGCCATCGCTGCGGGGTGGTCGCTCCTTCTCGCGAATGCGGGCTTGGCGCCCGACGACCTGCGCCATGTCTTCGTCGCGGGAGCCTTCGGCAATTACCTGGATCTGGACAACGCTCTCTCGCTGGGTCTGCTGCCGCGCATCGCCAAACGGCGCATCGCCTTCGTCGGGAACGCTGCGGGAGTCGGTGCGCAAATGGCCCTGATCGACGTGCGTCAGCGAGAGCGGATCGCGGAGTTGAGGCGCAAGATCGTGTTTCTTGAGTTGGCGACCCATCCGCAGTTCCACGAGACCTTCATGCAAGAGATGGGGTTCGCGGAGTAGGCAGGTCAGACCAGCCCGGCCACGGCCTCAGGCCACTGGCTTCCCGCCGCTCCACAGCTGAACGGCCGAGTAGGCGACGGCCGCGGTGAAGCCACGCCGCAGAAGCGCCTGGTAGGCGCGCCGCCGGGCCGCGTCGAGCGGCTCCTCCGGCGTGCCACGACGACGCAGGACGGCGAGGGCGCGGGCGAGCTCGTCGCCCTCGGCGACAGCGCCCGGCCCAAGCGCGTCGTCGGCGATCCCAGGTGCGACACCCAGCTCGTGCAGTCCGCGTCGGACGCGCCTGTCGCCCCAGCCGGCCAGCTTGCGTTTGTCCGCCACGTAGCTCTGCGCGAACGCCGCGTCGTCCAGGAACCCGTCCGCGGCGAGGCGCTCGAGGGCGCCGTGGACGACGCTCTCGTCGTGGTCCTTGGCCAGGAGCCGCCGGCGAAGCTCTTCGCGGCTCCTCGCCCGGTGGCCGAGCAAGCGATAGGCATCGCTCAAGACCCGCTCGGCCGACGAGGCGGCGCGGATCTCGACGAGGTCCTCGTCCGTCAGCTCGCGGCCCTTGAACAGGCGCCAGCGTGCCACGAGCGACTCGCTGACGACGCACACGTACTCGTCGTCGACGTGGAGCGCCACTCCCCCTCGGCGAGAGGCGCGCAGGGCAGTGACGACGGGCACTACGCCTGGAGGACCTCTCCGGTGACAGGGTCGACGCCCTCGGCCGCGGCCGGCGCGGACGCCGCCGCGGCTTCGACGAGCGTCGCGCTCGGCGGCAGACCGGCCTTGGCGCGGATCTGCACCTCGATGGCGTCGGCGATGTCTGCGTTGTCGTTGAGGAAGACCTTGGCGTTGGCGCGGCCCTGGCCGAGGCGCTCGTCGTTGTAGCTGTAGAACGCGCCGCTCTTGGCGACCACGTCGTACTGCACGCCCAGGTCGAGCAGGGTGCCCTCGCGAGAGACGCCCTGGCCGTACATGATGTCGAACTCGGCCTGCTTGAAGGGCGGCGCCACCTTGTTCTTGACGACCTTGACGCGGCACCGGTTGCCGACGGCCTCGGTGCCGTCCTTGAGCGTCTCGATGCGGCGGATGTCGAGGCGGATGGTGGCGTAGAACTTGAGCGCCTTGCCGCCGGTGGTGACCTCCGGGTTGCCGAACATGACGCCGATCTTCTCGCGCAACTGGTTGGTGAACACGCAGATGGTGCCCGAACGGTTGAGGGTGCCGGCAAGCTTGCGCAGCGCCTGGCTCATGAGCCGCGCCTGCAGGCCCACGAAGCTGTCGCCCATCTCGCCCTCGATCTCGGCCTTGGGCGTGAGCGCCGCGACGGAGTCGATGGCGACGATGTCCAGCGCACCGCTGCGCACCAGCATCTCGGCGATCTCGAGCGCCTGCTCGCCGTAGTCCGGCTGCGAGACCAGGAGATTGTCGACGTCGACGCCGATGGCCTTGGCGTAGATGGGGTCCATGGCGTGCTCGGCGTCGATGAACGCAGCCTGCCCGCCCATCTTCTGGGCCTGGGCGATCAGGTGGTACACCAGCGTGGTCTTGCCCGACGCCTCGGGGCCGTAGATCTCGACGATGCGGCCACGGGGGACTCCGCCCACGCCCAGCGCGATGTCGAGCGCCAGCGACCCGGTTGGCACGCACTGCATCTCGTCGCTGACGGGATGGTCGCCCATGCGCATGACGCTGCCCTTGCCGAATTGGCGCTCGATCTGGGTGACGGCGGCCTCGAGGGCTTTGTCTTTGTCCAAGGTAGCGCTCCTCTCTTGCTCAGGACGCGGGAAAGTCTGCCAACGGGGTGTGCGCCGCACCGGCCCGTTCCAGGTGGCTACTATACAGGACCATCCGGACGACACCAAATGCTCCGATGTTCACATTTTGCAGGGAAAATGGGTGACCTGGACGGCGGAATCTGGCTACCGTGACGTGCGGCAGCCAGGGGCGCTTCTCGGGCTCGTAGAGCCCTGCGTCGGCGAGCGCGTCGGACACCTCCGCCTGCAGCTTGCGCAGGGTACCGGACGGGTCGTCGAGCGCCAGGGCCACGACCCGCCGCTTGCCGCGCGCCGGCAGGAACAGCGGTTTCGCAAAGCTGCACTCGGCGCGACCCCACGGGATGCCGCGCAGCACCTGCTCGAGGTCCGGCACGCGCTGCGCGTCGACGCTGCCGAGAAAGGCGAGCGTGAGGTGTACGGCGGGCATGAGCCGAAGGTCGTCGTGCCCGCCGAGCTCCCGGCGCTGCCAGTCCTTGACCGTTCGCTCGGCCTCGGGCGGCAGGTCGCAGGCGACGAAGAGACGCAGCCGCGCCGGTCGCTCGCCGGGCGGCGCCTGCGTCTCGCCGGTCACGGCGAGAGCCCGGCGCGGAGCAGATGCAGCGCCGCGGTGGCGGCGAAGGTCCGGACTGTGTCGCGGTCGCCGGGGAAGTCGGCCCGGCGTACGCTGGTGCCGCCCGGCCCGGCGCAGCCGAGGTACACGAGGCCGACCGGCTTCTCGGGCGTGCCGCCGTCCGGCCCGGCCACGCCCGTGATGGAGAGCGCGTAGTCCGCGCGGAGCGCTGCCCGTGCCCCCTCGGCCATGGCCTTCGCGACCTCTTCGGACACGGCGCCGTACTGGGCCAGCACGCCCGGTGGGGTGCCAAGGAGGTCCATCTTGGCCTGGTTGCTGTAGCTGATCACGCCGCCGGCGAAATAGTCTGAGCTCCCCGGGCGGGCGGTAATGCGCGCCCCGAGCAGTCCGCCCGTGCACGACTCGGCCACCGCCATGTTGGCTGCGCGGCTCCTGAGCTCGTCCGCGACCAGTTCGTCGATCGTGCGCCCGTCGGTCGAGTAGACGGGTACGCCCGCCTCCAGAGCGGCCACCAGGGCGTCGGCCTGCGCCTGTGCCGCCTCCTCGCGCCGATGACGCAGGCGCACCGTCACCTCTCCCCCGCCCACGTTGATGCCGAGCTCCAGGCGGTCGTGGGGCAGCGCGTCGAGCACAGGCCCTACCTGGAGCTCCCCGACGCCGAAGACGCGGACCATGCGCACGACCACGTCCGGGAAGAAGCCGTCCCGCTCCAGCGAGGCAGCCGTCTCGAGCCACATCCGCTGAAATTCGTATGGTACGCCGGGATAGGCGTAGATGCGCGTGTTCCCCGCCCGCGCGGCGATGCCCGGAGCGACCCCGGCCGGCGGTACTGGGGTGGCGCCAGCCGGCAGCTGCGCCTGGCGTCTCGCGAGGGCAAAGGTGGCCTCGACGTCGAGGTGCCTGCGGGCGGCGATGGCTTTGGACGTCTCCTCCACGTAGGCCATCGCCTCGGGGTTCTCCGCGAGCGGCACGCCCAGGACCTCGGCGAGGCACTCGGCCGTGAGGTCATCGTGTGTCGTACCGAGCCCGCCCCCCACAACGAGGAGGTCGGGCTCGCCGGAGAGTGCATGCCGCAGGGTCGCCGAGAGCCGGTCGCGGTCGTCGGCGACGGTAAGGAGCTCCATGACCTTGACGCCCCGGCGGCTGAGGTCGTCGCAGACGAAGTGGCCGTTCGTGTCGCGCGTGCGGCCGTCGAGCAGTTCGTTGCCGCTCAGCACCACGGCGGCGCGCGGCGCTCCGGGTGGCATCAGTTGCTGGTGCCGGGCATGCGGATCACTCCGCGCGCGTTCATGAAGTAGCGCACGCCGCTGTACAGCGTGACGATCACCACCACCGCGGCGAGGATCCACTGGATGGTCATGGCCACGTCGGTGGACACGTGGATGAGCTCCGCGATGTCCGCCGTCGGGAACAGCACGTACACGACGTAGACGATCTGCAGCACGGTCTTGAGCTTGCCGTACTTGTCGGCGGGGATGGAGACGCTCTGGCTGACGCCGATGATGCGCAGCACGCTCACGGCGATCTCACGGACGATGATGACCGTGGCGACCCAGGCGGCGACGCGGTCCTGTGCGACCAGGGCGATGAGCGCGGCCGCGATGAGCAGCTTGTCGGCCAGAGGATCCAGGAATTGGCCCAGCGTGGTGATCTGCTTGTTGCGCCGCGCTACGTAGCCGTCGAGTTTGTCGGTGGCGGCGGCCAGGATGAATACGGCGGCAGCTGCGAGGTCTCCCCACGGCTCCGGGAGCCCTCCCAGCAGGAGCACCAGGAACACCGGGACGAGCAGGATCCGCGTGATCGTGATGCTGTTTGCGAGGTTGAGCTGGCTGCTCACGTTCCCCCTGGTGCGGCGACGGCCTCAACATCATACCCGAGGCTGTCACACGCCACGGCGCGAATGAGCTGGCCGCGCCGCACGCGGGCGCCGGTCAGCGTGGTCCTGCCGTCGACGTCCGGAGCCTGCAGGGCGACGCGGCCAAGGGCGGAGCCGTCCGGCCGCGTGGTGCCGCGCTCGACGAGCACATCGACTTGTTGGCCCGCAAGGGCGCTCCAGAAGCGCTCGGCCTCACGGTCGATGATCTCGCCGAGCAGGGCGGCGCGCGCGAACGCGACCTCGGGCGGTACAGCGCCGGGCATTGCCACCGCCGCCGTGCCATCCTGCTCGTCGTAGACGAACACGCCGGCGACGGCGAGCCCTGCTTCGTGCACGAAGGCGACGAGCTCCTCGAACTCGGCGTCGGTCTCCCCGGGAAAGCCGGTGATGAACGTGGACCGGACGGCGGCGCCGGGCAGCACCGCGCGGACGCGGTCGAGGAGCTCGAGGTGGGCGGCGCCGTCACCCAAGCGCCTCATGCGGCGCAGGACGGCACCGGAGGCGTGCTGCAGGGGTACGTCCACGTACGGCACCGCGTGCGCGGCAAGAGCCTCCAGCAGCGCCTCATCGATGCCGTCCGGCTGCAGGTAGAGCAGGCGCAGCCACGCCGGGGCGGGCTCCAACGCCGCCAGCTCGGAGAGCAGGCGGCTGATCCCGCCCCACCCGGGCTGCGCCCACCGCGACGTGTCCTGCCCGACGAGGACGAGTTCCCTGGCCCCGGCGGCCAGGGCGGCTCTGGCCGTCCGCAGCGCAGCCTCGGCCGGGACGATCTCGTAGTCCCCCTTGATGAGAGGGATCGCGCAGAAAGCGCAGCGCCGGTCGCAGCCGTCGGAGACCTTGACGTAGGCGCTCACCGGGCGCGGGCGGCGTGGGACGGGCAGCGCGGCGCCAGCCTCTCCCCCGGCTTCCGCGAGCGCTGCCAGCAGCGGCGCCGTGTCCAGGCCACACCAGAGATCCACCTCGGGGATCTCCGCGGCGAGATCGTCCCGATAGCGCTCGACCAGGCAGCCGACGGCCGCCACGCGGGCGCCGCGCGCGTGCGCCGCCTCGGCGGCGTCGAGGATGGCTGCGATCGACTCCTCCTTGGCCGCGTCGATGAAGCCGCACGTGTTGACGACGAGGACGTCGGCGCGGTCGGACTCCGCGGGACGGTGCCCCGCGGCGCGGAGCCGCGCCCCGAGCGCGTCGGAGTCGGCCTCGTTCTTCGGGCAGCCGAGGGTGTGGATGAAGAAGGAGCTGCCCGTGGCGGGCCTCAGCGGTAGTTCACGAACTGGACTGGTACGCCCCAGTCCTCTTCGCGCAGCGCGCCCATGGCCGCCTGGAGCTCGTCCTTGCTGCCGGAGAACACGCGTACCGTGTCGCCCTGGATCTGGACCTTGACCTTCTTGAAGCGCTGGCGGAGGAGCTTGTTCATCGCCTTGGCCTTCTCGTCGGGGATGCCCTGGGCGATGGGAGCGCGCTGACGGACGGTGCCGCCAAGGGCCTCCTCGACCTTGCCGTACTGGATGGCCTTGAGCGGCACCTTGCGGCGCACGAGCTTCTCCTCGAGCACGTCGACGACCTGCCTAAGCTTGCCGTCGTTGTCCGAGGTCAGGACGAGCGTCTCGCCCTCGAGCGTGATCGAACTCGCGCTCTTCTTGAAGTCGTACCGCGTCGCGATCTCCTTCTGCGCCATGTTGACGGCGTTGCGGACCTCGTTGATGTCCGCCCTGGAGACCACGTCGAATGAGGATTCCTTGGCCATGCCCTACCCCTGCGTGTCGGCGCCCTGGACGACGCGGCCCTGGATGACCTCCACGGTCCACGGGCCCGTGTCGCTCTTGATAGTGACGTTCCTACCCTCGACGTTGAGCTTAACGTTCCCGGGTGCGCCGAGGCTCATCCAGATATCCTTGCCCTTGAACTTCTCCACGTCGCCCTCATTGAGGGTGCCGGAGAACAGGACGGTGCCGGTGCTGTCGCTGCGCCTGACCTCCATCCAGCAGTCGCCGTCCACGGCCTCGAGCTTGATGAGGTTCTTCTGCCAGGCGGGGACCGCTGTACTGCTCTCCTCGGGCTTGGGCGACTTGCTGGGAGAGGGCGACGGGCTCCCGATGCCGAGCGCCGCCGGCTTGGTGGTGGGCTCGTCGTCGTCGCCGTCGCCGTTCATCATGCCCAGCGCGTAGATCGCGCCCAGCACGACGAGGCAGACGACCGCGACGACCACGATAGTGTTGCGGCCGCGATGACTGCGCGGCTTGCCGATGACCGACGAGCCGCCGAACGGCTCGTGGTGCTCCTGGGACGGGACCATGCCCCGTGAGCGGAACTCGTCGATGATGACGTCCGGATCCAGGCCCAGATATTTGGAGTACGTGCGCAGGAAGCCCTTGACGTAGGTGACGCCGGGCATGACGTCCCAGTCCTCGTTCTCCATGGCCTGGACGTACTTGACCCGGATCTTGATATCTTCTTCGACCTGCTGGAGCGTGAGGTTACGGCGGACGCGTGCCTCGCGCAGCGTGTTGCCGATCTCAAACACGGTGGATGCGGTACTCCTCGATCGGGGCCGGAGGTCCGGGGGTCACCCGAACGTACAGTGTAGTAAGCGGGTGCCTCGAAGACAAACGACGGCGCAGGTGAGATCGGCGCTAGGAGGGGTCGGTGGACGCCGGCCCGGCCGCCGCGGGCGGCCCCTCCGGGGCGTCCGACACGGCGTCGGCGTCTGCCGCCTGCACGGCCGGTTCCTCGATCACGTCGCCGCTCAGGCGGGCGAGCGCCGCCGGCAGGCCCGCTTCATCGATGAGCACCGAGCGAGCCTTGCTGCCGTCGTAGCCGGAGATGATGCCCATCTCTTCCATGATGTCGATGAGGCGCCCGGCGCGGGCGTAACCCACGCGCAGGCGCCGCTGCAGCAGCGCCACGCTGGCCGCGCCCGTGTTGACGACGGTCTTGATGGCCTCGCCCAGCAGGTCGTCGCCGCCGGCGGACTGCGCCTGCTGCTCGGCGTCCGGGCCGGCGGGGTTCTCCAGCAGTTCCTCATGGTAGTCGGGCTTTGCCTGGCGCTTCCAGTGCTCAGTGACGAGCTTCATCTCGGCACTGGTCACCAGGGCTCCCTGCACGCGCAGAAGCTTGCTGCTGCCCATGGGGCTGAAGAGCATGTCGCCCATGCCGAGCAGGCTCTCGGCGCCGCCCTGGTCGAGGATGATGCGCGAGTCGGTCTGCGAGCTCACGGCGAAGGCGATGCGCGAAGGGATATTGGTCTTGATCATGCCCGTCACCACGTCCACAGACGGGCGCTGCGTGGCCACCACGAGGTGGATGCCACAGCTGCGGCCGAGCTGGCCAAGGCGAATCACGGAGTCCTCCACCTCCGAGGGGGCCACCATCATGAGGTCGGCCAGCTCGTCGATGATCACCATCGTGTACGGCATGGCTTCCTCGCCCGCGCGCACCAGCTTCTTGTTGAGCGCGCGGATATCCTGGCAGCCGTTGCGCGAGAGGACGTCGTAGCGCCGGTCCATCTCGCGGCAGATGTTGTCGAGCACGTAGGTGGCCTGCTTCATGTTCGTGACCACCGGCGCCAGCAGGTGCGGCACGCCGTTGAAGTTGCTCAGCTCGACCTTCTTGGGGTCGATCATGATCATGCGCACCTCGTCGGGCGTGGCGCGCAGAAGGATCGAGGTGATGAGCGCGTTGAGGCAGCCGCTCTTGCCCGAGCCCGTGGTGCCGGCGATCAGCAGATGGACCATGCGCACAAGGTCGGCGAGCACCGCGCTGCCGGTGACGTCCTTGCCGAGCCAGAACGCCATCGGCGAAGCGTGCTGCGGGAACAGGCCGTGAATGTCGCCGAGCGAGACGTAATTGGCCCTGTCGTTGGGCACCTCGACGCCGACAGCCTTCTTGCCCGGGATCGGGGCCAGGATGCGCACGTCGGTCGCCTCGAGCGCATAGGCGAGGTCGGCCTTGAGGTTGGCGACTTTGTTGACCTTGATGCCGGGCGCGAGCTGCAGCTCGTACCGGGTGACGCGCGGTCCTGAGACCGTGCCGACCACCTGGGACGGGATCTTGAAGTGGTTGAGGGTGTTCACCAGGCACTCGGACACGCGTTCAATCGAGTCCCGGGACTCCCCGTCGCCCTGTCCGAGCCTGCGCAGAAGGGCCGCGTCGGGCAGCGTCCAGTGTCGCCTCTCGGCCTCGGCGAAGGCAAGCGCCACCTCGGCTTCGCCGGTCTTGCTCTTCTCGGTCTGGGCGGCAGCCGCGGCGAGCGAGAGCTGTACGCCGTCGTCCGCCGTCACGACCGGTTCCGGCTGGGCCTCGAGCCCGGCGGGAAGCGGCGTAGCCTCTCCGAAGATCTCAGGAGCGGCGGAGGCGCCGTCGATCACGTGCGAGCCGGCGGCCGGGAGCGGCCGTGAGAAGTCGAGCTCCGGCGTGTGCGCCGACCTGATAGACGTGCGCATCAGGTCCGAGGCGTCGATGGTGGGCGACTCGTCGAGGTCTACGACGCGCGTGTCGGAGCCTTCCCTGCGCCGCGCGCCCAACGCCTCGGCCTGGCTGCGCGCTGCACGCCCGGCCTTGGCCACGCCCTTCCTCGAGTGCGTGGCCCACTGGCGCAGCGACGAGCCCGTCACGAGCAGGATACCGGCGATGATAAGCGCCACGACGAGCACGTCGACGCCCACGCGTCCGATGAACGGACTGAGCAGAGCCCACTGTGCCTCGCCCAGCAGGCCGCCGTGGGCGCTCATGTACTCGTCGCGGAACACCGCGTGCGGGCGCTCGCCTCTGAAGATGCCGAAGGCATCGGCCGCGGCGGCGAGCGCCACCCCGGCGACGATCAGCGCGACGCCCCAGCTCAGCCCGCGGCGCGGCCGGCTCTCTTCCTTGACCACGAGCAGGTAGGCGGCGAACCCGAGGAGGAACGGCAGCGCGAACGCGAGAATGCCGACCAGCCAGCGGGCGGCGTCGCCCAGCCAGAGGCCGAGTGAGCCTCCGTCCCAGTCCAGGTACAGCACGAAGGCGAGGAAGACGGCGACTGCGAGGCAGGCGATCGCCCCCAGTTCCCGGCGGTGCCGGGAGGCCGGGGGCTTCGGTTTGGCTCTGGAGGCCGCGGTGGCGGTGCGCTTGGGCGCGCGCGACGCGGCGCCCGCGCGCCGACGTGCCTGTTTCGGGCGTGCAGTCGCCATGGAGGAGTGTTCGACGCCCGGCCGGGAAACCCTAGCTTCTCGGGTCCTTCTCCCCGGCCCGGCTAGACCTCGACGACGACAGGCATGATGAGCGGCCGGCTCTTGGTTCGCCGGAAGACGAGCTCGGAGAGCCGCTGGGTGACGTCCTCGCGGATGAGATGCGGACCGGTGACGTGCTCGGCGCCGAGTTCGCCCAGCAGCGAGTCGAGCGCCTCCGCACACTCGTCGAGGACGTCCTGGAGGCGAGCGTCGTCGTGGAGGAATCCGCGCGCGACGAGCTCGGGCGGAGCGACCGAAGCCCCGGTCTGTGCGTCGACGGTCACCACGGCGATGAGGATGCCGTCTCCGGCCAGTTGCTGCCGGTCGCGCAGGACGAGCCCCTCCGCGTCGCCGATCTCGTAGCCGTCGACGAACACCATGCCGGTGGGGACCTTGTCGACGATCTCGCCATTGTCGGCCATCAGCTCGAGGACGTCGCCGTTCTCAAGGATGAAGATGTCCTCGTCAGGGATGCCCGACTGGCGCGCGAGCTCTGCGTGGAAGTGCTGCATGCGGTACTCGCCGTGGACCGGGACGAAGTACTGCGGATGCACCAGATTGAGCATCATGCGCAGATCGTCGCGCGCGGCATGGCCGCTCACGTGGATGCCGCTGCGCTCGCCGTAGATCACGGTGGCGCCGACCTTGAGCAGGCGGTCGATGGTGGCTGTGACGCTGCGCTCGTTGCCCGGGATGGCCTTGGCGGAGATGACGACGGTGTCACCTTCATGCAGCTCCACCTGCGGGTGGTCGTTGAAAGCCATGCGCGTGAGCGCCGAGAGCGGCTCGCCCTGACTGCCCGTCGAAAGGATGAGGACCTCCTCGGGCCGGTAGTCGTCGATCTGCGTGAGCTTGATCATTGCGCCGTCCGGGACGTCGAGGTACCCGAGATTGCGGGCGATGTTGGCGTTCTTGATCATGGACCGCCCGGAGAGCGCGAACTTGCGACCGTGCAGGTGGGCAATGGTGATCGCCTGCTGGACGCGGTGGATGTGCGAGGCGAAGCTCGCCACGATCACGCGCCCCTCGGCCTCGGCGAAGATCTGGTGGAAGGCCTGGCCGACGGTGCTCTCCGAGGCGGTCGAACCTGGAGCCTCCACGTTCGTCGAGTCGCCGAGGAGTGCGAGAACGCCTTCCTGGCCGAGCTGCGCGAACGCGTTGACATCGGTGATGCGCCCGTCGATCGGTGTGTGGTCGAACCGGTAGTCGCCCGTGAGCACGACCGCTCCGAGATGGGTACCGAGCACGATGGCGAGCGAGTCGGGCACGCTGTGACTGGTGGCGACGAACGAGACGTCGAACGGACCCAGCCGGAAGCGCGACTTCTCGCTCACCTCGTTGAGCTCCACCACCTTGAGCAGGCCGTGCTCGTCGAGCTTGGACTTGATGAGGGCCAGCGTGAAGCGGCTCCCGTAGACCGGCTTGTTAAGCTGTCGCAGCACGAACGGCAGCGCGCCCTGGTGGTCCTCGTGGCCGTGCGTGATGAGGAAGGCCAGGATGTCGTCCCTGCGCTCGACGAGCCAGCGGATGTCCGGGATCACGAGGTCGATGCCGAGCATCTCCTCGCGTGGAAACTCGACGCCACAGTCGAGCACCACGATCTTGCCGCGATACTCGATGGCGGTCATGTTCTTGCCGATCTCGCCGAGGCCCCCGAGGGGGATGATGCGTACGGCGTCTTGGTTCATGGTGATGCCTCTCTCCGGGAGGCCACCGGGATCAGGACTCGGTCAATCCGAGTCGCCTGAGCTCGGCGGCCACCACGGCTTCTTCTTCAGGTGTGGCGGGCACGAGCGGGAGGCGCAAGCCTCCGACCTCGTGCCCGAGCATGTTGAGCGCCGCCTTGACCGGGATGGGGTTCGCAGTCACGAACAGCGCCTGGTACAGCTGGTGCAGGGCGGCGTCTTCGGCCCGGGCGGCCTCGAGGTCGCCCTGCCGGCAGAGCCGGCCGACCTCGGCCATCCGCGGCCCGACCAGGTGGCTGGCGACGCAGATCCCGCCGGCTCCGCCGCGCGCCATGACGTCGCACAGCATGTCGTCGTTGCCCGCGTACACCGCGAGGTCGCACAGCTCCATCACGCGGTCGGTCTCGGCCAGGTCGGGGTTGGCCTGCTTGACGGCGACGATGTTGCCGGTCTTCGCCAGCTCGGCCAGAGCCTCGGGCGCGAGGTTGATCACGCAGCGGCCAGGGATGTTGTAGACGACCACCGGAAGGCTGGTGGCCGCGGCGATCGCCTGGAAGTGCGCGATCACGCCGCGTTCGGGTGGCTTGTTGTAGTAGGGCACCACGGCCAGCACACCGTCGACGCCGCAGGCCTCGGCTGCGCGCGTGAGTTCCACGCTGTGGCGCGTCTCGTTGGACCCGGTGCCGGCGATCACCGGCGCGCGGCCGTCCACGGCGGCGACCACCGTGCGGAACATCTCCAGCTTCTCGTCGTCACTGAGCGTGGGCGATTCGCCGGTCGTGCCGGCGACGACCAGGCCGTCCGAGCCGTTCTGGAGCAGGAACTCAGCGAGCGCCGCAAGCTTCTCGTGGTCAACCGACTCGTCGGCGGCGAACGGCGTCACCATGGCGGTCAGGATGGTCCCAAGACTCATGCTCACGTGCTCTCCCCCTGGGTGTCGATCGGGTCAGTCCGTCCGCCGCGGGGCCCTTCGGCCCGGCGGCCGCTCAATAGCGCTCCGTACACTGCGTGAATCCACGGGCATCAGTCCGTCCGCCGCGGGGCCCTTCGGGCCGGCGGCCGCTCAATGGCACTCCGTACTCTGCGTGACTCCACGGGCATCAGTCCAGCAGGTTCTCGAGGCCGACCACGGTGCCCTCGATGTCGCCCACGCGTCGCAGCGCCAGCAGCACGCCGCCCATGAACGAGCGCCGCGAGAGCGAGTCGTGGCGCAGGGTGAGAAGCTCGTCCTCGCCGCCGAACACGACCTCCTGGTGCGCGACCGCGCCCGGAAGCCGGACGCTGTGGATGGTCACGCACTCCTCGGCGACGAGTCCGCGCGACGTGTGGCCGGCGCCGGGCGGGGCCACCAGGGCGGACCCCGGCGCCTCGGCCATGAGTCGTGCCGTGCGTAGCGACGTGCCGGATGGCGCGTCCATCTTGCCCTTCTCGTGTGTCTCGATGATCTCGGCGTGCCGGTAGTGCCGTGCGGCCTCGGCGGCGAACTTCATGACCAGCACGGCGCCCAGGGCGAAGTTGGGGACGATCACCAGGCCGGCGCCGGTTGCCGCGGCCTTCGCCGAGAGGTCGGCCACCTGCGCGTCGTCGAGGCCGGTGGCCCCTACCACCGTCGGCACGCCGGCCTCGAGCAGCGCGGCGCTGTTCTGGTAGACGGCGCCGGGCACGCTGAACTCGAGCGCCGCGCCGGGCGTGGTGAGCGAGAGGGCCCCGGCGACGTCCTTGAACCACGGCGTCTCTCCCCCGCCTCCCTTGCGCGGGTCGACGAGGGCCGCGAGACGCAGGTCATCCTGCGCGGCGATGGTGGCGGCGCTCAGAGCGCCCATCTTGCCGGCCGCGCCGGCGACCAGGACGTCGATCATGGTTCCTCCCGGACGAACCCCTGGGTTACGGCCTCGAAGGGCTCCGCCCGGGGGCCGATGCAGGCCGTCGACCACATGTCGGGGTCATAGTACCGCCGCACGGCCTCGATGACAGCGTCCCTGTCCACGGCGGCGATGCGCTCGAGCACCTCGTCGACGCTGAGGACGGGCTGCTCCATCAGGATGGCCCGTCCGAGCGACTGCATGCGCGCTCCCGGGCTCTCCATGCTCAGCACGAGCTGTCCCTTGAGGTGATTCTTGGCGCGGGCGATCGCGGAGTCGGTCATGTCCTCCTCCAGGTCGCGCAGGACGTCGAGGATGACCCGCATGGCCTCCTCGACCGCCTCCTGGCGCGAGCCGAAGTACACCGCCGTGAGGCCCGCATCACCGTAGAGCGACGTATAGGAGTAGACGGAGTATGCGAGCCCGCGCTTCTCCCGCACCTCCTGGAAGAGATGCGAGCTCCAGGAACCGCCGAGGATCGTATCGACCACGAAGACCGCGTACCGGTCGGGGTCGCCGCGACGCGGCCCGGGGCCGCCCAGGCACACGTGGTACTGCTCGGTGTCCTTCTGGGTGAAGCGCGCCAAGTGGCGCACGTCCGGCACGGTGAGCTGGGGGCGCACGACGACCGCACCCGGCTCGGGACGGAAGTGCTCGGCCGCGAGCGCACAGAGACGGTCGTGGTTCACGCTGCCGGCGGCGGCCACGACGACGCCCGGATTGACATAGTGGGCGTCGTGGTACTCGCGCACGGTGTCGAGGTCGATGGCCGACAGTGTCTCGTGGTGACCGATGATCGGCCGCCCCAGCGGGTGCTCGCCGAAGACGACCTCGGCGATGTCGTCGTGGATGAGCTCGGGCGGCGAGTCCTCGTACATCGCCACCTCTTCGAGCACGACCTCGCGCTCCTGGTCCAGGTCGGCAAAGCTGGGGCGCGCGACCATCTCGGCAATGACCTCGAACGCGGTGCCGAGGTCCTCGTCGAGCAGGCGCGCGTTGACCAGCGTGTGCTCCTTTGAGGTGGAAGCGTTGGGCTCGGCGCCAAGGTCGTCGAAGATGTGCGCGATCTGGCTCGCCGAGTACTTCGCCGAGCCCTTGAAGATGAGGTGCTCGATGAAGTGGGAGATGCCGCCAATCTCGACCGGCTCCAGTCGCGAGCCGGCAGCGATCCAGACTCCGAGGGCCACCGAGCGCACGCCTGGCGTGCGTTCGGTGGCCACTCGCAGGCCGTTCTCCAGCGTTGACAGGCGGTAGGCCTCCGTGGCCCGCTCCCTGCTCTCGCTTCTCTCTCTTATTCCGCGTCGGCCGACTTGAGGAGCGTCAGGCCGATACGGTTGCGCGCCTTGTCGATCTCGACGACCTCGACGGTCACCGTGTCGCCGCGCTTGACGACGTCCTCGACGTTCTTCACGCGCTCGCCCTTGGGGGCCAGGCGCGAGATGTGGAGCAGGCCGTCGGTGCCCTTCTTGAGCTCGACGAAGGCGCCGAAGTCGGTGGTCTTGACAACGCGGCCGGTGAACACGTCGCCGACCTCGACCTCCTTCGTCATCGACTGGATGCGGTTCTTGACGCCCTCCGCAGCCTCCTCATCGGGGGCGCAGATGAAGATCGTCCCGTCGTCCTGGATGTCGATGTCGGCGCTGAACTCCTCGGTCATGCCGCGGATGGTCTCGCCGCCCTTGCCGATCACGAGCCCGATCTGGTCGGGGTTGATCTGGATGCTGAAGATGCGCGGCGCCCACTGGCTGAGCTCGCCGCGCGGCTCGCTGATGGCCTCCGCCATCTTGGCGAGGATGTGCAGACGGGCCTTGCGCGCCTGCTCGAGGGCCTCAGTGAGGATCTCGAACGTGACGCCGGTGATCTTGATGTCCATCTGCAGAGCGGTGATGCCCTCGGCGGTGCCGGCGACCTTGAAGTCCATGTCGCCGAGGTGGTCCTCGACGCCCGCGATGTCGGTGAGCACGACGTAGTCGTCGCCCTCCTTGATGAGGCCCATCGCGGTGCCGGCCACAGGCGCGCTGATCTGCACGCCGGCGTCCATGAGGCTCAGGGTGCTGCCGCAGACGCTCGCCATGGAGGACGAGCCGTTGCTCTCGAGGATCTCGGACACGATGCGGACGGTGTACGGGAAGTCGAGTTCGCTGGGCAGGACCGGCAGCAGGGCGCGCTCGGCGAGGGCGCCGTGGCCGATGTCGCGGCGCTTGGGACCGCGCATGAACCCGGTCTCGCCGACGGAGTACGGCGGGAAGTTGTAGTGGTGGATGTAGCGCTTCTTGTCCTCGATGCCGAGGCCGTCGATGCGCTGGAACTCGCCGGTGCCGCCGAGCGTGAGCAGGCTCATGGCCTGCGTCTCGCCGCGGGTGAAGAGAGCGCTTCCGTGCGTGCGCGGGATGACCCCGACCTCACAGCTGATCGGCCGGACCTCGTCCGTCGCGCGGCCGTCGGGCCGGACCTTCTTGACGGCGATGCGGTCGCGGATGATGTCCTTCTCGAGCTTGGCGATCGCGCGCTTGACCTGCGTGATGCGCTCGGGGTCGGCGTCCGCGGCGATGAGCTGCTCGGCGGCCGCCTTCTTGACCTCGGCCGTCGCGTCCATGCGCTCCTTCTTGCCCGGCACCGAAGTGGCCGCGTCGAGCGCCGCGCCGAAGCCGGTGCGGACCTGCTCGAGCACGCCCTCGTCGACCGACCAGGCGGGGACGTCCCACTTGGGCTTGCCGACCAGACGCTGCAGCTCGAGCTGCACGGCGACGAGCTTTTTGATCTCGTCGTGCGCGACCTTGAGGGCCTCGACGATGACCGCCTCGGAGACCTGCTGGGCGCCGGCCTCGACCATGACGATGGCGTCGGCGGTGCCGGTGACAACAAGATCCATGTCCGACTCGTCCTGGAGCTCCTCGAGCGTCGGGTTGACGACGAGCTGGCCGTCGATGCGCCCGACGTGCACGGAGCCGATGGGGCCGCCGAACGGGATGTCGCTGATGGTGAGCGCCGCGGAGGCGCCGAGCGTCGCGAGGATGTCATAGGACACCTCGAAGTCGACGGACAGTGTGGTAGCGACGATGTGGACCTCGTTCATGAAGCCCTTGGGGAACAGCGGCCGGATGGGGCGGTCGATCTGGCGGGCGCCAAGGATCGCCTTCTCGCTCGGACGCGACTCACGCTTGATGAAGCCGCCGGGGATCTTACCGGCGGCGTAATGTCGCTCTTCCACGTCGACGGTCAGGGGGAAGAAGTCCTGCCCCTCGCGCACGTCTTCGCGCATGACGGCGCTGACGAGGACGACCGTGTCGCCACAGCGTACGAGCACGGCCCCGTTGGCCTGCTTGGCGAGGCGACCGGTCTCGAGGGTGATGGTCTGGCCCCCGACTTCTACTTCAATCGTGTTCATCTCTACCTTCATCTCTCGGGCCCGGGCGCCCCATTGCGCTCGGGTACTCTTTCGTCGGCGTGGTTTGACACGGGGACGATTGATGCGGCGCGTCTGGCGCCGGCGGTGGTGTTACTTGCGGAGCTCGAGCTCCTTGACGAGCGCGCGGTAGCGCTCGAGGTCGCGCGCCTGCAGGTAGTTGAGGAGGCGGCGACGCTGACCCACCATCTTCAGCAGGCCGCGCCTGCTGTGATGGTCCTTCTTGTGGGTCTTGAGGTGCTCGGTGAGGGTGGTGATGCGCTCGGTGAGGAGCGCGATCTGCACCTCTGGGGAGCCAGTGTCGCCATCGTGCTTGGCGTGCTTGGCGATAATCGTCTCTTTGGCGTCCTTGGTCATTGCCATTCTTTTCACCTCCCTCGTGGGAGTATCCGGGAACCCAGACACGGGTTGGCTGCCCGTGACCGAGAAAGCGGTCGCGCAAGGGTAGCACAGCGGGTGGCGGCGAGAAACCGTGCCCGTGGCGCGGGCGCTGTCAGACGCCGTCGCCTGGCACCGGTCGCAAGCCGGCCGCATCGAGCTCAGGGTCGGCCAGGGCGCCGGCCGCCTCGATGTCGAGGCGCATCTGCGCGACGAGCGCCTCGGCGCTGTCGAAGCGGCGCTCGTCACGGATCTTGTGCAGGAAGTCCAGGCGGATCTCTCGGTCGTAGATATCCCCGGAGAACTCGAGGAGGAACGCCTCGACGGTGACGTGAGTGGTGGTCGCGTCTCGGCTCTGGAACGTCGGGTTGTGGCCGATGTTGACCGCGGCGCGGTACCAGATGCCATCCACGAGGGCGCGCGCCGCGTACACGCCGCGGCCCGGGAAGATGGTGCCCGCCTCAACGTCAACGTTGGCGGTGGGCACGCCGAGGGCGCGTCCGCGCTTGTCGCCATGCACCACCACGCCGCCCGCCGACGGCGGGCGGCCGAGGATCTCGCGCACCTCTTCGAGCTCCCCGTCGTGCAACAGCCGGCGGATTCGGGTGGAGCTGATGGCCTCCCCGTGCTCGGTGACGAGGGTGCAGATCTCGACGTCGTAGCCGTTAGCGCCGCCGCAGGCGCGCAGTTGCGCCGCGTCGCCGGCGCCGCCGGCGCCGAAGTTGAAGTTCTCCCCCACCACGACCACACGGGCGCCCAGGGCGCCGGCCAGGAGGTCCCGGCAGAACTCGGCCGGCGCGAGCGCGGCAAGGTGCTCGTCGAAGGGCAGCAGGACGAGCTCGTCCGGGCCGAGCTCGTCGATCAGGCGGGTCTTCTCCTCGTTGGACGTGAGCAGACGCGGCACTCGCGCGGGGTCGACGACCGCGAGCGGGTGCCGGTCGAAGGTCACGACGGCGCTCGTGAGGCCGTGCTCGCGCGCCAGCTCAACGGCGCGGCCGATGACCGCGCGGTGCCCGGCGTGCACGCCGTCGAAGGTGCCCAGAGCGAGCGCCCTCCGGCGCTCGGGCAGCGACGCGATGTCGGAGACGACCTCCATCAGAGCTTCACAAGCAGCTTGAGGGCGTTGCCCTCCTCGGCCGGGCCATAGATCGCAATGAGCTCCCCGCGGAACGTGAGCCGGACGGGCTCCTGCGGCCCGCCGGGGAGCCGGGCACCATTGCGCACGGCTGTTACCTGGGCGGCCGAGAGCTCGATGCCGGGCATGAACTGCAGGGCTACGGATGGCGGGACGAGGCCGGGGATGTGCTCGTCGCCGGCCTCCCGCTCCTCAACGTCCGCCTCGAACTCGGCGAGGCTCTGGGCGTCCTCCAGGCGCAGGTCACCCACGGAGGTGCGGGAGAGCTGCTGCAGGTGGGCACCGGTGCCGGCCGCCTCTCCGATGTCGATGGCGAGCTGCCGCACGTAGGTGCCCTTGGAGCAGGCGATGCGGCAGCGCATTGTCTGCGCTGCCTGGTCGAACTCGAGCACGTCGATGGCCTCGATGTCGACCTCCTTGATCGGCGTCTCGATGATCTCGCCCCGGTGTGCCTTCTTGTAGAGACGCTCGCCGTCGACCTTGACCGCCGACGTCATGGGCACGCTCTGCATGATCCGGCCCAGGAATCGCGGGACGACCTCGTCGACCGCCGCACGCGTCGTGGTCGCACCGGTCTCAGTGAGGTCACCGGTGAGGTCACCGGTGTCCGAGCGCACGCCGAACTTGACCGTGCACTCGTACTCCTTGGGCAGGTCGACGAAGAACCGCGCGAGCTTGGTGGCCCTGCCGGCGAGCACCACGAGCAGCCCTGTCGCGAACGGGTCCAGGGTCCCCGCGTGTCCCACCTTCTTGACGCTCGGGCGCAGGTTGCGGCGCACGCGGGCGACCACGTCGTGGGAAGTGAAGCCCTCGGGCTTGTCGATCAGGAGGACGCCGTCGAGAGGCGCCTTTCGAGTTCGGAACTGAGCCACGCGATCACCTCCTCGGGGCCGTCGTCGCTGGAGAAGCCGGCGGCGAGCTTGTGTCCCCCGCCGCCTTGGAGCGCGGCCACGGCGCTCACGTCGATGGTCTCCGAGCGAAGGCTGACGCGCGTGCGCGCACCGTCCGGTTGTTCCTTGACGAGGGCGGCGACCTCGACCCCGTCTACGCCGCGCAGGTTGTCGACGACACCGTCTGTCTCTTCAGCGTCGGCGCCCGTGGCGGCGTAGTCCTCGGCCGTGACGGCCGCGATGAGGGCACGCCCGCCGGCGACGCTCCGTGCCCCGGCCACCGCGCGCGCCCACAGGCGGAGCGAGGCCTCCGAGCGGCGCTCATACATGAGGGCATAGACGGCGCGCACATCGGCGCCGCACTCCGCCAGCCAGGCGGCGGTGCGGAACGTGGACGGCGCTGTGCTGTCGTGGTGGAAGTGGCCGGTGTCGAAGGAGATGCCGGCGTAGAGGGCGACGGCCGCCTGCGGTGAAGGCCGCAGGCCGAGCGCCCTGGCGATGTCGCACACGAGCTCGCTGGTGCTGCTGGCGTCGCCGCGGATGAGGGCGAGCTCGCCGTAGCGCGGGTTGTCGTGGTGGTGGTCGATGTTGACCGCCACGTCGCCCCAGCTCGGGAGCGCGAGCCTGTCTGGGTTGCCCGAGTCGAGAGCGTAGAGCGCGGCGTCCTCCGGCGGCGCGCCGCGCACCACCCTATCCGGGGGCAGCATCACTTCGCAGAGCGGCAGGATCTCGCCCTCGGAGACATACAGGTCCGCCTGGACGCCGAGCTGGGCGAACAGGGCGAGCATCCCGGCGGCGGCGCCGAGCGCGTCGGCGTCGGGCTTCTCGTGCACGGCCAGGGCGACTCGGAGCTCGCCGCGCATGCGGCGACACACGGCCTCGAGATCGGCGGGGAGATCCTTCACAGTTCGTCGTCCTCCGGGTCCTCGGGTCTCTGCTCGTCCCAGCCCTCGTCCCGGATGTCGCCCACGTCGTCGCCCTCGGCTTCGCTGCCTGGCTCTGCCTCAGCCGCCTCCGGAGGCTCCATGCCCGGCATGGGGATCTCGTGCGGCTCGTCGCCGAGCATCTCGGCCTCGCGCTTGAGCGCGCGCTCGATACGCAGCGCGTTGTCGAGCGTGTCGTCGTAGAAGAACTCCAGCTGCGGCGTGCGCTTCATGTGGAGCGACGCGTTGATCTTCGCCTGCAGGAAGCCGCGCGACTTCTCGAGCGCCTTCATCGTGAGGTCGCGCTCCGACTTGTCGCCGAGCACGCTCACGAAGACCTTGGCGTGGCGCAGGTCCGGAGACGTCTCGACCCCCGTGACGGTGACGAACCCCACGCGAGGGTCCTTGAGTCCCTCCGCGGTGATGACCGTAGAGAGCGTCTCTTTGATGCTCTCGTTGACCTTCAGGAGTCGAAGTCCCATACCGTTTCCACTGTGTCGGCTGTCTTGAGCAGCACGCGCGCGACCTCGAAGGCCTGCGCGTGCAGATAGCGGTCGATGTCGTCGAGGCGCTGGCGGGTCTGCTGGAGCGAAGAAGCGGCGATCACCACGAGCACCCTCGCCCGTTGCCACGCATCCTGCAGTCCTACCTCGCTGAACGAGGCGCGAAACCGGGACTGCAGGACGTCACGCAGCGACGCGAGCGGCGCACGCTTCTCCTTCAGCGTCCGCGCCTCCGGGAAGTGCAGCTCAGCGAGATAGACGCCGATGCAGGCGTCAGGCCTCACGGGCGACTTCTCTGGTCTCGTACGCCTCCAGCACGTCCCCTTCTTTGAGGTCGTTGAAGCCGTCGAGCAGGATGCCGCATTCGAAGCCTTCCAGGACCTCGCGAGCGTCTTCGGCGAAGCGCTTGAGGGAGCCCATCTTGCCGTCGTGGACCACCACGTCGTTGCGCAGCACGCGCACGCTGGCGTTGCGCACGATCTTGCCGTGGGTCACCATGCAGCCCGCGATGGTGCCCAGCTTGGACGCCTTGAACGTGGTGCGCACCTCCGCCTGGCCGAGCACCACCTCTTCGATCGTCGGCTTGAGCATGCCGACGAGGGCCGCGGTGATGTCCTCCGTGACCTTGTAGATCACGCGGTAGGTGCGGACGTCCACACCCTCCGTCTCCGCGAGGGCCGTCGCCTGCGGGCTCGGGCGCACGTTGAAGCCGATGATGATAGCCGCCGACGCACTCGCGAGCATGACGTCGGACTCGTTCACGCCGCCGACGCCGGAGTGGATGATGCGTACCTTCACCTCGGGGTGCTGGATCTTGAGCAGGGCGTCGCTGAGCGCCTCGAGGCTGCCCTGGACGTCGGCCTTGACCACAAGGTTGAGGTCGAGGACCTTGCCGGCGGCGATGCGTGCGAAGACGTCGTCGAGGGTGAGCGCGTGTTGTTTGGCCAGCGCCTCGGTCTTCAACCGGGCGGAGCGCTTCTGGCCGAGCGTGCGCGCGGCGCGCTCATCCTTGACCACCCGACAGAACTCGCCGGCGACCGGCAGCTCGTCGAAGCCGATGATCTCGACCGGGGTCGACGGACCACCCGCCTTGAGCGGGTCGCCGCGGAAGTCGCGCATGGCGCGCACCTTGCCGCTGGCCTCACCGGCGACGATCGCGTCGCCCACATGCAGCGTGCCGCGGTTGACCAGGATGGTGGCCACCACGCCGCGGCCCGGGTCGACCTTGGACTCGATGACGAAGCCGCTGGCCGGGGCGTCCGGGTTGGCCTTGAGGTCGCCCACCTCGGCCACCAGCAGGAGCATGTCGAGGAAATTGTCGAGTCCGATTCGCTTCTTGGCGCTCGCCTCGACGAACACGTTGTCGCCGCCCCAGTCCTCAGGCACGATGCCGTGCTCGGCGAGCTGCTGCTTGATGCGCTCGATGTTGGCGTCGGGCTTGTCGATCTTGTTCACCACGATGACGATCGGGACGCCGGCGGCCTTGGCGTGGTCGATGGCCTCCACGGTCTGCGGCATGACGCCGTCATCCGCGGCCACGACGATCGCGGCGATGTCCGTGACCTTGGCGCCGCGAGCGCGCATGGCGGTGAACGCGGCGTGGCCCGGCGTGTCGATGAAGGTGACCAGCTGGCCGTTGTGCCTCACCTGATAGGCACCGATGTGCTGCGTGATGCCGCCGGCCTCGCCTGCCGCCACCTCAGTCTCGCGAATGGCGTCGAGGAGGCTGGTCTTACCGTGGTCCACGTGGCCCATGACGGTGATGACGGACGGACGCGGCTTGAGGTCGTTGGGGTCGTCGACGGCCTCCTTCTCGAGCTCGGCCTCTTCGTCCGCCGCGTGAGTGATCTCCACCTCGCGGCCGAAGTCGGTCGCGAGCACCTCGATGGCCTCGTCGCTGAGCGTCTGCGTGATGGTGACCATCTCGCCGTAGCCCATGAGGGCCTTGATGATGTCCGGCGTGGTGATGCCGAGCAGCTGGGAGATGTCTTTGACCGTGGAGCCTGACGGCACCTTGACGAGACCTGTCGGGACGACCGGTGCGGACTGCTGCTCCTCGCGGTCGCGCCCCCGACCGCGGCCTCGACCGCGGCGCCGGTCGCCAGGGCCGCCGCCGCGCCGGGATGCGCCGGCGTCGATGATGACCCGGCGCTTCTTACCGGCGGTGCCGCCGCCGGAGCGACGGCGTACCGCGTTGCCCGCGGGCGCCGCGTAGGCCTTCTCGATCGCCTCATCGTCGACGTTGACTTCACCGTCGACGACCTCGATGCCCGCCTTCTTGAGGTGGGCGAGCACATCGTCGACGCTCGTCTTCCGTTGGGTCGCGATGTCCGAGACTTTACGTTTCGCCATTCACCTCACCGCCTTTCGTCGCGACGCGCGAACACATCACGCACGCTGGGATCAAGAGTGGCCGGGCCGCGGAAGGCGCGCGCGAACGCACGCTTCTTCTCCGCGGCCTCGAGACACTTCTGTTCTGGACACAAATAGGCGCTCCTGCCCGGTGATCCCGGTCGCGCCTTGACGACTCGCCCGTGCGAGGCCACGAGCCGCACGAGCTCGTCCTGGCCGCGTTTGCGGCGACAGCCGACACACGTTCTCTCCGGCGTCGCCACGGCGATCACTCCTCGCCCGCCTCCGCGGTCTCCGCCGGCTCGGCAGCCGTCTCAGGCGCCGCTTTGGCCGCCTGCTCCGGTTCGGCCGGTACGTAGTCGGCGTGAATGCTGCAGTAGCGCGATCCCGGCTCGGCCTGATTGGGACAGCGCTTGCCGGTGCGCATGATGGCCATACACTGGCCGTCGACGCCTTCTTCGTCGCCGAATTCGAGGCTGTTCTCGGCTTCGGCCATCTGCTGCTGGCTCTTGATGTCGATGCGCCAGCCGGTGAGCTTGCTCGCCAGTCGCGCGTTCTGACCCTCCTTGCCGATCGCCAGCGACAGCTGGTCGTCGGGCACGATGATGGTCGCGGTCTTCTCCTCGTCGTCGACGATGACCTCGCGCACGCGCGCCGGCGAGAGAGCCTTGGCCACGAAGCGCGCGGCGTCGTCGTTGTACGGGATGATGTCGATGCGCTCGCCGCGCAGCTCGCTCACCACCATGCGCACGCGCGAGCCGCGCGGGCCCACGCAGGCGCCGACGGGGTCGACCCCGTCGGCGTGCGAGATGACGGCGATCTTGCAGCGGCCGGGCACGGGCTTGCCGTCGCGGCCGCGGTAGCCGGTCTCGCGAGCGACCATCTTGATCTCGACCAGGCCGTCGGCGATCTCGGGCACCTCGAGCTCGAACAGCTTGCGCACGAGCTCCTCGCTGCGGCGCGAGAGCTTGACCTGCGGCCCCTTCGCCGACTCCTCGACGCGCACGATGACGGCCTTGACGCGCGCGCCGTGCTCGTAGTGCTCGGTCTCGATCTGCTCGCCGCGCGGCAGCTCGGCCTCAACACGCCCAAGCTCGACAAGGGTGTTGTGCCGCGGGTCGCTCTGCTGGACGATGCCGGTGACCAGCTCGCCGACACGGTCGATGTACTCCTCGTACATGAGATCGCGCTCGGCCTCGCGGATGCGCTGCAGGATGACCTGCTTGGCGGTCATCGCCGCGATGCGGCCGAAGTCGTCCGGCGTGACCTCCACGCGCTCGACCTCGCTCATGTCGACGCCGCTGAGATCGAGCCCGACCTCCTCGCCCGTCTCCTCGTCGTGGACCTTGAGGGCCTCCGTGTCGATGTGCTCCGGGAAGATGAGCTGATACACCCGCATGTCGCCCGTCTCAGTGTCGACCTCGACTGTGGCGTACTCGGCGGCGTCCGGCGATTTCTTGTAGGCGGACAGGAGCGCGTCCTCGAGAGCCTCGACAAGAGCCTCGAAGGCGATGCCCTTCTCGCTCTCGATCTGGCGTAGAGCCTCGATGATCTCTCTACTCACGATGGCCTCCGTCGGTTTCATGGTTGTAGACCACGTGCGCCTTTCCGAGGGCTTCCAGCGGCAGCGTCGCGCTGCCGCCGCCCTCGAGGGTGAGGGTGATCGCCTGGTCGTCGACCGCCGTGAGCACGCCGCGGAAGTTGCGGCGACCCTCGAGCGGCTGCGCCATCTGGACCGCCACCTTGCGGCCCACCTGCGCCGCAAAGTGCCGCGGCTTGCGCAGCCGCCGGTCGAGTCCCGGCGAGGAGACCTCGAGCGCATACCGCTCGCGGAGCTCCTCGAGCGACTGGCTCACCGACGCGCACAGGTCCAGGTCCACCCCGTCCGGCCGGTCGATGAACAGCGTGAGGATCGGCGGCTGCCCGCGGACCTCGAAGTCGACCAGTTCGACGTCGGGGAACGGCCCGGTGAGCGCAGCTTCGATCTCAGCTTCCAGTTGCTCTCTCTTCTCCCTCATTTTCGACCCCTAACACGAGAAAAGTCGGTTGCCACCGACTTTCGCGCAGAGAGCCCGCTCGTGGTGTGTTGTCCTGCCCGGCAAGTATAGCACCGCCTTCTCGAGGCGCACAAGGCGGCACGGGTGCGCCGCAGGCTCACGGCGCAGGCCTTTCTGCCGATACTGGAAGCGACCAGACACCCAGCGGAGAGGCGAGGCAAGGCCATGGGAGAGTACACGACGTTCGAGTGCCGCCAGTGCGGCTACAGGGCGGAGCACATCCGCTGGGGCGTAAGCGTGTACGACCCGCGGCAGCGGTTCATGCCCGGTTACTGCGTCGAGTGCGACGCCATCGTCGAGGTGGACATGACGGGCGCCGACATCCACGTGGACGAGTTCCGGTGCGTGGTGTGCGGCAGCGAGCTCTTCTTTCTTGACAAGGCCGCGTCGTACACCTGCCCCAAATGCAAGGCGCACGACATGCTCCTGCACCAGGGCGAGTACTGGTAAGACGCCGGGCGCGGCCCGCCCCCCGGCCCCGCCGCTAGTCGACGATCTCGACCGGGCTGCCGGCGGGCACGAGGCGGCTCACGAGCTTGACGTCCTCGTTCTTCATGCGCACGCAGCCGTGGCTGACCGCCTTGCCGATGAGCCACGGCTCGTTGGTTCCGTGGATCGCCACGGGCCCGCCCTGGACCCAGTCCGAGGCGGGGATCTTGGTCTGGAAGGCGCTGATGCCGATGGCAATCGCTCCGAAGGGGCCGTCCGACGTCGACGGCCTCAGCTTCTGATTGATGAAGAAGAAGCCGGTCGGCGTCTCCCACCCGCGTCTGCCGACGGCGACGGGGTAGGTGTCCAGGAGTGACCCGCGACGGTATACGTCGAGCGTGCGCTCCGACAGGTCGATCGTGATCTTGGACGACGTCGTGTAGAAGGCCAGCGCATCGCCCTCCGGGATCCATCCGCGGCTCCCGTTGGGACGCATGGCCAGCCAGACCTTGTGCCAGACGCGGCCCCGAACCTCCCTGGTCTTGTCGACCAGCACCAGATTCGGATACCCGTTCTGGTTGACCTTGCCTAGTCTGGTCTTGACGGCGGACGACGTGCTGGGTCTGGCGTACACGACCACGGGGCCGACAGCCTTGGCGACCGTCCAGCGGTCGTACTGCGGCTCGACGGCGCCGGAGGGCGCCGGGGAGACCTTCGGCACCGGCGCGAGGGCCTGACTCGCGCCGGTGCCCTCCGCGCGGGCGCGCACCGCGGCGTAGCCGCCGAGCGCGACCGCCGCAACAACGGCGAGGCCGGCCACGAGGATCACGATGTCACGGGTGCGGCTCTTCATGTGGACAAGGATAGTTTGGGGCCTCCCGAAGGTACAACTGGGCAAGTGGCCCATTCCCGCGCGTAGCATAGACTAGTCAGACAGCACCCAACGAAAGGAGCGTCGCTTGATCGCCGTCATCGTCCTCATCGTCATCGTGGTCGTGATCGTGGCCGTGCTGGCGGGCATGTACAACAGTCTGGTCAAGAGACGCAATCAGGTGGACAACTCCTGGAGCCAGATCGAGGTACAGCTCAAACGGCGGCACGACCTCATCCCCAACCTCGTCGAGTCGGTCAAGGACTACATGTCCTACGAACAGGAGACGCTCACCGCCGTCACCAACGCGCGGGCGGCGGCCATCGACGCCGGCAGCAAGGGTCCTGAGGCGCAGGCAGAGGCCGAGAACATGCTCACCGGCACGCTCAAGAGCCTGTTCGCGGTCGCGGAGAACTACCCGGATCTCAAGGCCAACCAGAACGTGATGCAGCTCCAGGAGGAGCTCACGTCCACGGAGAACAAGATCGCCTTCGCGCGGCAGTTCTACAACGACAGCGTCCTGACCTACAACAACAAGATCCAGATGTTCCCGTCCAACCTCATCGCCGGGATGTTCAACTTCACGACGCGGCAGTTCTTCGAGGCGCCGGAGGCGGAGCGCGCGGTCCCCACCGTCGACCTGAGGTAATCGCGCGGCTCTCGCGCCGCGACCGCCCATGTACGAACAGATCGCCCGCAACCGCCGCGCCTCCTGGCTCCTGGCAGGGCTCGTCGTCGCGATCCTCGCCGTGCTCGGATTCGCCATCGGGTACGCCGCCATCGGCGGCACGCAGGGGGGCATCGGGCTGCTCGGCGTGTTCGGCGTCGCCGCGATCGCGTGGAGCCTCATCGGCTACTACAGCGGCGACAAGATGGTCCTCGCCGTCAGCGGCGCGCGCCGCGTGACGCACGCCGACGAGCCGCGCCTCTTCAACGTCGTCGAGGAGATGACGATCGCCGCCGGCCTGCCGCAGCCGCCGGCCGTGTACGTCCTCGAGGAGGTCGCGCCCAACGCGTTCGCCACGGGGCGCGACCCTCAGCACGCGTCGGTCGCCGTCACGCGCGGGCTTCTCGAGCAGCTCGACCGCGAGCAGCTCCAGGGCGTGATCGCCCACGAAATGTCGCACATCCGCAACTACGACATCCGCTTCCAGACGCTCGTGGGCATCCTCGTCGGCATGATCGCCCTCGTGGCCGACTTCTTCCTGCGCTGGAGCTTCTGGGGCGGGATGGGGCGGCGGCGCGAGGGCGGCTCCGGTGGCGACCAGGGGCAGGCCATCTTCATGATCGTCGCTCTGGTGCTCGCCATCCTGGCCCCGCTCGCCGCCTACGCCGTACAGTTCGCCGTCTCGCGCCGCCGCGAGTACCTGGCCGACGCCTCCGCGGTGGAGCTCACGCGCAACCCGCTGGGACTGGCGCGCGCGCTGCACACTATCGCGACCGACCCTCGCCCGCTGAAGAGCGCCAACCGCGCGACGGCACATCTCTACGTCGAGAACCCGCTGAAGAAGACCAAGGAAGTGACCGGGGTGTTCGACACGCACCCACCGGTCCAGAAGCGCATCGCGGTCCTGCTGGAGATGGCGCACGTGGGCCCGGAGGCGCTGGGTCAGGGCGAGACGACGGAATCGGGAGGGGCGGGAGCCGCAAGCGCGCCGCCGCCGAGCCCCGTCACGCCGACCCCGCCGGCCGGCGGGCCATACGTCCCGCCGCCGGTCCCGCCCCAACCGCCGCCCCGGTGAGCATCCGCTGAGGCGCCCCCTCGGTTGACCCACCTGGGGTCAATCCACGCCGTCGAGGGGCCTGCGATACGTCTCGCAGGCGGGGTGCATGGCGCGGGCAAGCCGCAGGTGGGCCCGCGCCTCTTCCCGGCGCCCGAGCAGGCGCAGGCAGCGCGCGAGCGCGTAGTGGGCGTAGTCGTTGACGGGCACCGCCCCCACGACCTCTTCGAACAGCTGCGCGGCGTGCTCGTAGCGCCCGAGTGCGAATTCGGCGCGGGCGAGGGCCTCCCGGATTGAGTTCTTGCCCGGCTCGAGGCTCAGGGCGCGAGAGAGGTACATGACCGCCTGCGCCGGATGGCCGTCGTCCAGGAAGCCGACGCCTCGGCAGAACAGCGAGTAGGCCTCGCTGCTGTCGTTGAACTCTGGGGAGCGACGCTCACAGGAGTCCACGCGAGGACCTCTCAGAGGCCGAGCTCGGGCGCGACGCCCTGCATAGCCTCGAGACCGAGGGCGAAGAACTCGTCGAGCTCGAGGCCGAGCTCCTCGCAGCGGGCGATCGACTCGCGGTCGACGCCACGCGCGAACGCGCCCTCGCGGTAGCGCTTGCGTACCGACTTGAGCTTGACACCGGCGAGATCCTTGTCGGGACGCACCAGCGCCGCCGCCGTGATGAGCCCGCTGAGCTGGTCGGCGGCGATGAGGGCGATGTCGGTGCGCTCTGTGGCAGCCACGCCGGTGTCGGGGTTGTGTGCGGCCACCGCATGGACGGCCTCGTCCGGCAGGCCGAGACCGCGGAGCGTCTCGGCGGCGACGGCGCCGTGCCGCCTGAAGTCCTCCTCGGTCTCCTCGGCGTCCAGGTCGTGCCCGAGCCCCGCGAGACCCCACACGCAGGGGTCCTCGCCGAGTCGCACAGCGAGGGCGCGCATGATGGCCTCGGCGGCGAACATGTGGCGGCGCAGATTCTCGTTGGCCACACGGGCCTCGACCTCCGCCAGCACCGGTGCGCGGTCGGGCGTCATCCTGCCAGCCCCGCCTCGATCTGATCGGCGATGGCGCGCGCACAAGCGGCCTTACTGGTGCGCGGCACGTGGACCTCACCGTCCGGCGTGAGGATGGTGATCTCGTTCTCGTCCGAGCCGATGCCGACACCCTCGGCGAGAATGTCGTTGAGCACGAGAAGGTCGACTCCTTTGGCGGCCTTCTTGGCGCGCGCCCGATCGAGCCGGGGGCCGGCCTCCGCGGCGAAGCCGACGCGGTAGAGGCCCGGGCGAGCGGTGGAGGCGAGCACGTCGACCGTGCGCACGAGCTCCAGCGTCAGGGACTCGCGCTCGCCGCGCTCGATCTTGCCGCTCTCTTCGTCCCTGGGCCGGAAGTCGGCCACGGCCGCGGCCATGACGAGCACGTCCGCGCTGCGCACGTGCTCGCCGACCGCCGCGGCCATCTCGGCGGCGCTCTCCACACGAACGACGAGATAGGGCGTGCCCACCGCCGGTTGCGTGGTGATGAGCGTGACTCGCGCGCCGCGCTGGTACGCCTCGTCGGCCACCGCGCGGCCCATCTTGCCGCTGGAGCGATTGCCGATGAAGCGGACCGCGTCGATGTGCTCGCGCGTGCCACCAGAGGTGACGATGAGCCGCTTGCCGGCCAGCGGGCCGGAGGCCGACGCGGCGAGCGCTCGCCGCACGGCGAGCCGGATCGTCTCCGGCGAGGCCATGCGGCCGGAGCCCTCCTCGCCGCAGGCGAGATCGCCCTTCTCGGTGGGCAGCACCTCTACCCCGCGTTCCGCAAGCACGCGGAGGTTGTCCTGCGTGGCCGCGTGCTCGTTCATCGCCCAGTTCATGGCGGGCGCGACGATCACGGGGCCACGAAAGGCGAGATAGACGGCCGTGAGGAGGTTGTCGGCCATGCCGGCGGCCATCTTGGCGAGCGTGTTCGCCGTGGCGGGAGCCACGACCATCACGCTCGCGGTCCTGGCCGCCTCGATGTGCTGGAACCAGCCGCCGCTGGCCTGCCAGGCGCTCTGGTCGTCCAGCACTGGCGCCTGGCTCACGGCGGCGAAGGTGAGCGGCATGACGAACCGCTGGGCCGCCTCTGTGGTGACGACCAGCGGCTGGAAGCCATCCTTGACGAGGCCGCGTACCAGCTCGACGGCCTTGTAGATGGCGATGCCGCCCGTGACACCGACGAGCACGGTGCGGGCGGCATGCATGCTGAGGGCCTCGCTCATGGCTCGGTCAGTCCATCCACCGCGGGGTCCTTTGGGCCGACGGCCGCCCGATAGCGCTCGGTGCTCTTCGTGACCCTGCGGGCATCAGTCGGGAGTCTTGTGCTCGATCTTGGTGTCGACGATCTCCTCAAAGGCGATCGTGAGCAGGTTGGTGCTGCGCGTCGTGATCAGCGGCGGCGTGAGCTCCTCGAGCCCGAGCGTGTTCTCGCCGAGGCTGTGGTAGTAGTTGTTGATCTGCCGCGCGCGCTTGGCGGCGATCATGACGAGCTCGTAGCGAGAGCCGTCCGCGTGGGGCAGCAACTCGTCGATGCGGGGCTTGTCCACTTAGTCTTCCTTCCTCTGTGCTTCGATGATGGCGGCCACCTCGTCGGCGGCGCGCCCGGCATCGTCGTTCACCACCACGTGGTCGAACTCCTCTGCCGCGGCGACCTCGGTCTCCGCCCTGTGCAGCCGTTTCGCGATGGCCGCCGCAGTCTCTGTGCCTCGCCCGCGGAGTCTCTCCGCGAGCTCAGCCATGCTCGGCGGCGCGATGAACACCGAGATCCCCTCGGGCATCGATTGGCGTAGTGCGCGGGCGCCGATGAGCTCGATCTCGAGGATCACATCGTCGCCGGCCTCCAGCCTGGCCTCGACCTCGCTGCGCAGCGTGCCGTACAAGTTGCCACTGTACTCTACCCATTCCAGGAAGTCGCCCGCCGCTACCGCGGCGCGGAACGCGGCCTCGGTGACGAAGTGGTATTCCCTGCCGTCCACCTCGCCCGGACGCGGCGCGCGCGTGGTGGCGGAGACGGACGTGACCACCCGCGTGAGGCGCTGGCGGACGAGGGCGATGACGGTCCCCTTCCCGGCGCCCGAGGGCCCCGAGATCACGAAAGCGGAGGGGATGACTCAACCTCCGAAGTAGGCGAGCAACTCGTGCCGCTGGCGCTCCGAGAGACCGCCGATGGTCTTGCTCGGGCTGATGCGGCACTGCTCCATGATGCGCGCCGACTTGACCCGGCCGCACTTGGGCGCGGCCATGAGCAGGTCGGCGACCTTGGCGGTGAGCAGGAACTCAGGCGGGTCGGCCAGGATCTCGTTGATGCTCACGCTGCCGTGCTTGAGGTCTGCCTTGAGCGCGGCACGCCGGCTGCGGACCTCGTTCGCCCTGCTCAGGGCGTCCATACGTTGGTCGAGAGACCGCGCCGGAGCCGTGTTGAACTGCTTCGAAGAGGGGGACATCGCGCGAGAGTATATGTCGCAACCGGCGGTGCCTGCAAGGACGCTCTTGCCTCCGGGAGATGCGCAAAAATCCCACCATCTCAGCCGTTTTCCTCAGTCGCATGGGCAAACGCGTTGCCAGACAGGCGGGGACACCAGGAAGGCAGCGGTAGAGACCCGCCATCACTGCCGGACGGCGCCGGCAGCTGCTCGGTTTCTGCCATACTGGCGACACGGTGTTCGAGCATTCCGACATTGCTGTCTCGACGGGCGCCTACGCCGATCTCCCGCTCGCTGCCGTCCTCCTCGTGATCCGTGAGCTGGCGCCGGCCGCCGAGATCACATCCTATGGGGCGCATTCGCTCCTGGAGCCCGATAACGCCAGAGCGGTGGCGGCCCTCGGCGTCCCGTTCAGCGTGCACGGACCCTTCATACGCGTCGACATCGGGAGCACGAACGAGGCCAAGCGGCGAGCAGGCGTCGAGCTGCACCGGCGCCACATCAGCGTCGCGGCCGCCCTCGGCGCGCGGCGATATCTGGTACACCCAGACCGGCAGCGCAAACCACTCCCTCGCCAGCCGGCCGTCATCGCCGCTCTGGGGCGCTCGTTCAGCGAACTGCGTGCCCTTCAGGACAGGTACCACATCCCCATCGTCGTCGAGAACATGCCCTACCTCGGTCGTTCTCACTTCACGGCGCCGGGGGACCTCGATCTCTGCGGCCTGGGCCTCGCCCTCGATGTCGGCCACGCCGCCGTCTCGGGGACTCTCTCCGCCTGGCTGCAGGACTCTCGCGAAGTCCTGCTGCACGTCCACCTGCACGACAACTACGGGCCCTCGCACGGCGATCAGCATCGCCCTTTGGGCACCGGCGTCGTGGACGCCGCCGCCGTGATCGCCAAGGCGCGCGCCGTCGGCGCCTCGATGGTCCTCGAGCACAAGACAGGGGACGAAGTCGTCGCCAGCCTCTATTATCTGCGCACGCAGGGACTGATCGGGTAGCCAGATGCACGCGACGCGCGATCACGACTCCAATGACGATATGCTGCGTGCCTTGAACGGTGGAGGCGCCACGAGGCGAGCAGCGCCCGCGGTCACACACGGGACGGACACGAACAGGCGGACATGAGCGAGACGCAGAATCCAGCGGAACGCGTACCGGAGAGGGCCAGGTTCCTGTCGCACTACCCTCCGTTCGAGAACCTCGATAAGGCGACACTCGAGCGGGTCGCGGTGGCGGTCGTGGAACACGTTGCGCGTGAGGGTGAGGCTGTGCTCGTGGAGAACGGACCTTCGGGGCGGTATCTCTACGTCGTCCGCGACGGCACCATGGAACTCGATCACAAGGGTCACGTGGTCGATGTCGTGACGAAGGGCCAGGTTTTCGGCCACCCCACGGTGATCACCGGGCTGGCGCCGGAGTTCACGGTCCGCGCCCGCGAGGACACCGATCTGTACCTCATCCCGCGCGACGTCGCGTTGGAGCTCCTCAGCCACCCCGACGGTGTCACCTTCGTTGCGGAGACGCTGCGCGGGCGTCTCATCCGCGCCGCTCATGCCATGCGCGCCATGCCCGACGCGCGCAGCGTACCTGTGACGTCCCTGATCCGCCGTGGCCCCGTGTTCTGCGACCCGGCCACGACGGTCCGCGAGGCGGCGAGGCTGATGAGCGACGAGGTGGTCACCGCGCTCCTCGTCCGCAGCCGCAAGGGACTAGGCATCGTCACGGACGCCGACCTGCGCAAGAAGGTCCTCGCCCGCGGCCTGCCGCCCGAGACGCCGGTCAGCATGGTCATGACCGCCCCAGTGACGACGGTCGGCGCCCAGGTGCTGGCCCCCGAGGCCAGCATCGAGATGCTGCAGGCGGGCGTGAACCACCTCCCGGTGGTGGACGCGGGCGGCAATGTCCTCGGCGTAGTCTCGGCTGGCAGCCTCATGAACCTCGACGCCATCAGCCCCTTCGCCTTGCGCTGGACGATCTCGACCGCCCACGATGAGGACGCGCTGGCGGCGGTCGCGGCGGACCTGCCGAGATTGTTCATCTCGCTGCTCGACGCCCACCTCGACGCCCCGGCGTTGATGCGCGTCATCACGCTGCTGAGCGATTCGATGACCACGCGCCTCCTCGACTTCGCCGTCGAGCGCTTCGGTCCGCCGCCCGTCGCCTACGCGTGGCTGGCGCTCGGCAGCAGCGCGCGCCACGAGCTCACGTTGGCCTCCGACCAGGATAACGCGCTCGCCTACGACGACACGGACGATCCTGAGGTCGACGTGTACTTCAGGCAGGTGGCCGAGGTCGTCAACGCCGGTCTCGCCCGTTGTGGGTTCAAATTCGACGAGTCCGGAGTCCTTGCCAGCGACCGGCACTGGCGACTCACGCAATCCAGCTGGCTCGAGGTGTTCTCCCACTGCCTGAAGGTCTGGGACTGGAGGAATCTGCTCCGCGCCAGCATCGCGTTCGACTTCCGGCAGGTGGCCGGCGACCTCGCGATCACCGCCCCGCTGGCAGACCTCCTGCGGCAGGCCCCGCGCCATGGGGGGTTTCTCAGCGGGCTGGCCGGGATGGCGTCGCAGATCCCCTCTCCACTCGGCTTTCGCCAGCGCCTCACCGGCCCCATCGACATCAAGAAGAGCGGGCTCCTCCCCATCGAGAACCTGGCGCGCTTCTGGGCCTTCGCCAGGGCGATCACGGCGGGCACGACCGTTGAGCGACTCGTCGTCGTCGGCGACTCCTCCGGCGCGCCGGGACAGCACGCGCAGGCGCTGCAGGAAGCGTTCGCCAGTATGGCGATGGTGCGACTCCGCCATCACGCCAAGCTCATCCGGCAGGGCCGAGAGCCGCACAACGTCATCGACACGGAGGACCTCCGGCCGCTGGTCCGCGTGAGCCTTCAAGAGGCGCTGCGGGCGGTCGCTGCAGCGCAGAAGCTCCTCCCCTGAAAGCCCGCGATCAGGAGCGCAGCGCGGCGCCGCGAGCGTCTTCGACGGACGAGAGGTCGCGCGCCGCGAGTTCGTCGCGGAGCTCGGCAAGGATCCGCTGTGGAGCCTCGAAGGCGGTGAAGTTGGCGGCGCCCACCGCCACGGCCGTGGCGCCGCAGGCGATGAACTCCAGTGCGTCGAGGCCGGTCATCACGCCGCCCATGCCGACGATCGGTGTGTCCGGGAACGCCTGCGCCACCTCGGCGACCATGCGCAGGGCGATGGGCTTGATGGCGGGACCGCAGAGGCCGCCGGTGCGGTTGCCCAGGAACGGGCGCAGAGTCTGCGGATCCAGGGCCAGAGCCTTGAACGTGTTGACCAACGAGAGGCCGTCGGCGCCGGCGCCCAGCGCGGCCGCGCCGGCCTCCGTGACGTCGCGGACGTTGGGCGTGAGCTTGGCCAGCAGGAACCGGTCGGTGGCCTCACGGCAGGCGGCGACGACCTCGGCGGTGGCCGAAGGGTCGGCGCCGATCTGCAGGTTGCCGGAGACGTTGGGGCACGAGACGTTGAGCTCGTACCCCTCGATCGCCGGCGCCGTCCCGGCTGGGGCTGCGGCCAGGTGCGCCTCGAGCGCCCCGACCACCGCCGCGTACTGCGCTGGCTCGTTACCGCCGACGCTCACGATGACCGGCTGCCGCAGCGAGGCCCACTCCGGCAGCTGACCGATCCACGCGCGGATGCCGGGGTTCTCGAGGCCGATGGCGTTGATCATGCCGGCCGCCGTCTCGGTGACGCGCGGCGCGGGGTTACCGATCCGCTTGTCAACCGTCACAGTCTTGGGGACGTACGCCGCATACGGGAAGTCGGCGTAGTAGTCGCCGTCGTACCGGCGGGCGTACTCGAGCAGGTCGAAGGTACCGGAGGCGTCGACCAGCGGGTGGGCGAGGCCGATGGGGCCCAGCTGGACGGCGAGATCGGGTCCGGCTGCACGGGGCGGTGCCCCTCCGGCGCCCGGCTCGATAGCTCGCCCACGGTGGCTATTCACGGCGTGACCTCGTCCAGGCGGAACACCGGGCCTTCGCTGCATACGCGGAGCTTGCCCCGGGCCGTATCGACCACGCACCCGTGGCACGAGCCGGTACCGCAGGCCATGTGCGCCTCGAGCGAGACGTAGCCGCGCAGGCCCTCGTGGAACGTCCACTGCTGGACGGCGGCGACCATCGGGTTGGGGCCGCAGGCGTAGACCGTGGTGCCGGGCGCCACATCGAGGGCCGCGAGCAGGTGGAGCACCGTTCCGGCCTTCCCTACGCTCCCGTCCTCAGTGGCGACCCACAGGCGGTCGAGGCTGAAGGCTCCGGCGGCACGTGCGGAGCGGAAGTCGCGGAACCCGAACGCGGCGGTGACCTTGGCGTCCGCCGCCGCGAGCTCGTCCGCCAGGTACTGCAGCGGCGCACAGCCGATGCCGCCGCCGACAAGCAGCGCGTTGGTGACGCCCTCAGTGGGGAACGCGCTGCCGAGCGGGCCGGCGACATCCACCGCGTCGCCCACGTCGAGCCGCGTGATCTGCTCACTGCCGCCGCCGCGCGCCTCTACCAGGAAGCCGATGCGGTCGCCGTGCGCGGCGAACAGCGAGATGGGCCGCCGGAGGAAGTGACCGCCCCCGGGCACGGTGACCATGACGAACTGCCCGGGGGCCGCGCGCCGCGCCACTCGCGGAGCGATGAGCTCGACGGCGGCGAAGGCGCCGTAGTGGCGCACACCGGCCACCCGGCAGTGGGTGGTCTCCGCCCACTGCGCGTGGTCGCCGTGCGTGTGCGCCGCCTCGTTCATGCCTGCTCCGCCGCCGCGTGAAGGTCCTGCAGACAGTGTACCTGCACGCGCGGCCGCTTGGCCGCCTCGATCGCCGAGACGGCCGCCGAGGCGCCGGCGAGGGTGGTGATGGACGCGATGCCCTTGCGCAGCGCGGTGGTGCGGATCTCGTACCCGTCGGCGCGCGCGCCGCGGCCGAACGGGGTGTTGATGACCAGGCCGACTTCGCCGCTCTCGATGAGGGTGACGACGTTGGGCTCGCCCTGGAACACCTTGTTCACCGCGTTGACCGGGATGCCCAGGCTCGTGAGCGCGGTGGCGGTGCCCCGGGTGGCGTAGATGGTGAACCCGAGCATGTTGAGGCGCTGGGCGAGAATCGTGGCCGCCGATTTGTCGCTGTCGCAGACCGAGAGGAACACCATGCCTTCGGTCGGTAGCGGCATGCCCGCGGCGGCTACCGCCTTGCCGAACGCCTCCGGGAACGCCCCCGCGATGCCCATGACCTCACCGGTCGACTTCATCTCCGGGCCGAGCTGCGTGTCCGTGCCGGGGAACCTGTTGAACGGGAGCACGGCTTCCTTGACGCTCACGTACTCGGGCACGCGCCGCTCCAGGCCCATGCCGGCGAGCGGCTCCCCAAGGATCACGCGCGTCGCGATCTGCGCCATGGGCACCCCGGTGGCCTTGCTCACGAACGGCACCGTGCGGGACCCGCGTGGGTTCACCTCGAGCACGTACAGCTGGTAGCTCTGGTAGGCGTACTGCACATTGATGAGGCCGCGCACGCCGAGTCCGAGGGCGAGCTGGCGGGTCTGCTTGCGCACCTGCTCCAGCGTGCCCTCGCCCAGCGAGATGGACGGGATGACGCAGGCGGAGTCGCCGGAGTGGACGCCTGCCTCCTCGACGTGCTGCATGACGGCGCCGATGTACACGTCCTCGCCGTCGCCGATGGCGTCGACGTCGACCTCGATTGCATCCTCCAGGAACCTGTCGATGAGGACGGGGTGCTCGGGGCTCACGCTCACCGCCGTGTTCATGTAGTGCTCCAGCTCCTGCGGGCCGTAGACGATCTGCATGGCCCGCCCGCCGAGCACGTAGGACGGCCGGACCAGCAGGGGGTAGCCGACGCGTGCGGCGACCTCTGCCGCCTGCTCGGCCGTCGTCGCGAGCCCGTACTCGGGGCAGCGGATGTCGAGCTCCTCGAGCAGCGCGCCGAAGCGCCCCCGGTCCTCGGCGAGGTCGATGGACTCCTGGGGCGTGCCCAGGATGGGGATGCCGGCCTCCTCCAGCTGGCGGGCGATCTTGAGCGGGGTCTGGCCGCCGAACTGGACGATCACGCCTTTGGGGCGCTCGTTGGCGACGATGTTGGCGACGTCCTCGAAGGTCAGCGGCTCGAAGTAGAGGCGGTCGGAGATGTCGTAGTCGGTGCTCACCGTCTCCGGGTTGCAGTTGACCATGATCGCCTCGTAGCCCTGCTCCCTCGCGGTGAGGGCGGCGTGCACACAGCAGTAGTCGAACTCGATGCCCTGGCCGATGCGGTTGGGCCCCGATCCGAGAATGACGACCCGCTCCTTGTCGCCGGGCTCTGCCTCGTTCTCCTGCTCGTAGGTGGAGTAGAAGTACGGGGTCTCGGCCTGGAACTCGGCGGCGCAGGTGTCGACCGCCTTGTACACCGGCAGGATGTCCTGCTCGATGCGCAGCGCGCGCACCTCGCGCTCGCCACGGCCGGTGAGCTCGCCGAGCCGCTTGTCGCTGAACCCGTAGCGCTTCATGCGCCGCAGCAGCTCCGACGTGAGCCGCGGCGCCTCCCGCACCTCCTTCTCGAGCTCCACGATGTCGGCGAGCTCGCTGAGGAAGAACGGCGAGATGCCGGTGAGCTCGTGGACCTCGTGCACACTCAGCTTCTGGCGGAACGCGTGCAGCACGAGCTCGTAGCGCTCGGCCGTGGGGATGGCGAGCGCCTTACGCAGGTCTTGCGGTGAGCTCGGCAGGTCACTGGGCGTGTCGAGCTCGCGCGAGCGCATGGCCTTCTGGAACGACTCCTTGAAGGTGCGCCCGATGGCCATGGCCTCCCCCACGCTCTTCATGTGGGTGGTGAGCTCACGGTCCGCGAGCGGGAACTTCTCGAACGCCCAGCGCGGCATCTTGACGACCACGTAGTCGAGCGTGGGCTCGAAGCACGCCGGCGTCTTGCGCGTGATGTCGTTGTCGATCTCGTCCAGGGTGTAGCCCACCGCCAGACGTGCGGCGATCTTGGCGATGGGGAAGCCTGTGGCCTTGGAGGCGAGCGCCGAGCTGCGTGAGACGCGCGGATTCATCTCGATGACGACGACCTCGCCGGTCTCGGGGTTCACGGCGAACTGGCAGTTGCTGCCGCCGGTGTCGACGCCGATCTTGCGGATGATGGCCTTTGAGGCGTCGCGTAGCTCCTGGTACTGGGAGTCGGTGAGCGTGAGCGCCGGGGCGACCGTGACGCTGTCGCCGGTGTGCACACCCATGGGGTCGATGTTCTCGATGGAGCAGATGATGACGACGTTGTCCGCGTGGTCGCGCATGACCTCGAGCTCGAACTCGTGCCAGCCGACCACGGACTCCTCGAGCAGGACCTGCGAGATGGGGCTGAGCGCGAGCCCCTGCTCGCAGATGCGTGCGAAGCTCGCCTCGTCGTAGGCGATGCCGCCGCCGCTGCCGCCCAGGGTGTAGGCGGGGCGGACGACGAGCGGGAGGCCGAGCTCCGCGCGCGCGGCCTCGGCCTCTTCCATTGTCTCGGCCAGCATGCTGCGCGGCGTGCGCAGACCGATCTCCTCCATGGCCGTGCGGAACTCGAGGCGGTCCTCGGCGCGGTGGATGGCCTCCGCGTCGGCGCCGATCATCTCGACCTCCCAGAGGTCGAGCACACCGGCGGCCTTGAGCTCCATGGCCAGGTTGAGCGCCGTCTGCCCGCCGAGCGTGGGCAGCAGGGCGTCCGGGCGCTCGACCTCGATGATGCGCGTGAGCGTCGCGAGGTCGAGCGGCTCGATGTACGTGCGCGTGGCGAACGCGGGGTCGGTCATGATCGTCGCCGGGTTGCTGTTGACGAGCACGACCTCGTAGCCCTCGTCGAGGAGCACCTTGCAGGCCTGCGTGCCGGAGTAGTCGAACTCGCAGGCCTGGCCGATCACGATCGGGCCGGAGCCGATGATGAGGATCTTGTGGAGGTCGTCGCGGCGCGGCATCAGGCCTCCCCTCCCCGCTTGAACCTGTCGATCTCGTCGCGGAACCGTTGGAACAGGTAGAGCGAGTCGTGCGGCCCCGGTGTGGACTCGGGGTGGTACTGCACGGAGAAGGCGAAGCGCTCGGGTGAGGCCACGCCCTCCACGGTGCCGTCGTTGAGATTGACGTGCGTGATCTCGGCGCCCGGGACCTGGTCCTCCTTGACGGCGAACCCATGGTTCTGGGTGGTGATCTCGACGACGCCGGTGCGCAGGTCCTTGACCGGGTGGTTGGCACCGCGGTGGCCGAACTTGAGCTTGAAGGTGCTGAACCCGAGCGCCTGTGCCAGGAGCTGATGCCCGAGGCAGATGCCGAACACGGGCACCTTGCCGAGCAGTCGCTCGATGGCCTTGACGGCGTACGAGACGGCCGCCGGGTCTCCGGGACCGTTACTCAGGAACACGCCGTCGGGCTGGAGCTTGAGGACCTTCTGGGCGCTGGTGTTGGCGGGGACCACCGTGACGCGGAAGCCACAGCCGGCCAGATAGCCGAGCATCGAGCGCTTGATGCCGTAGTCGTAGGCGACGACGTGCAGATCGGGAGCCGGGGCTCCCTCGGGCGCCGTCGCCTCGTACGCCTGCTCGCAGCTGACGACCTTGGCGAGGTCGAGGCCGCCCATGGAGGGAAGCCCCTGGGCGGCCTTGCGCAGGTGCCTGACGTCGGCGACGTCGGTGCTGACCACGGCGCGCAGCGCGCCCTTCTCCCGGATGTGCCGGGTGAGGGCGCGCGTGTCGACGCCGCCGACAGCGAGCACGCCGTGCTCGGCGAGCCAATCGAGCCATGTCTGCCGCGACGCGCGGTTGAAGCGATAGTTGGTGAGCTCCCGCGCGATGATGGCCCGGGCGTGCGCCCTGCCGGACTCGTCGCGGTCGGCGTCGGCGCCGTAGTTGCCGTTCATGGGGAACGTGTACGTGATGAGCTGCCCACAGTAGGACGGGTCGGTGGCGATCTCCTGGTAACCGCTCATGCTCGTGTTGAACACGATCTCACCGCCGACAGACCCGGAGCCGGCGAGCGCCTCGCCGGCGAACACGCGCCCATCCTCCAGGACGATGACGGCCGCGCTAGGCAAGGTCGTCCCAGGCGACGCGTCCGGCGGCCACCGTAAGGCGGACCTTGCCGGTGAGCTCCTGCCCGAGCCAGGGGGAGTTCCAGGAGCGGGACTGCAGCGCCTCCGGCGTGACCGTCCAGACGGCCGCCGGGTCGACGACGCAGAGGTCGGCGACGGCCCCGGCGGCGATGGACGGCGCCGGCAGCCCGGCGATGCGGGCCGGCGCCGTGCTCATCCGCGTCACCAGCGTGGCAAGGTCCAGGTCGCCCGTCTCGACGAGCGCCGCGTGCAGCATGCCGAACGCAGTCTCGAGACCGATGCAGCCGAACACCGCCTCCTCGTACGGCACGTCCTTCTCCTCGATGGCGTGCGGCGCGTGGTCGGTGGCGACGCAATCCACGAGTCCTGTCTTGAGCGCCTCGACGAGCGCCCTGCGGTCGCTCTCGGCGCGCAGCGGCGGGTTCATCTTGAGGTTGGGGTCGAGCGACGCGACGCACTCATCAGTGAGCGTGAGGTGGTGCGGGGTCGCCTCCGCGGTGACCCGCACCCCCGCCGCCTTTGCCCGGGCGATCGCCGCGAGCGACTTCTCCGTGCTCACGTGACACACGTGCAGGTCGGCGTCTTCGTAGGCGGCGATGTCGAGGGTGCGCGAGACGTCCAGGCTCTCGCAGAGGTCCGGGATGCCGGTGAGGCCGAGACGGGCGGACGCCGGTCCCTCGTGCATCTGCCCTCCCTTGAAGAACGAGGCGTCCTGCGCGTGGATGGCCACAAAGCGCTTGCTGACCTTGACGTACTGGAGGGCGCGGCGGGTGATGGCCGCCGTCGGAAGCGGCTGCCCGTCGTCGCTGAAGCCGACCGCGCCGGCGGCGCCGAGCTCGCCCATCTCGGTGAGCTCCTGGCCCTCAAGGCCCTTGGTGACCGAGGCGAAGAAGCCGACTGGGACGACGGCGTCGTGGCCGGCCTGCTGCACCAGACCGTTGAACAGGCCGGCGTTGTCGACCACCGGCTCCGTGTTGGCCATGCCGAAGGCGGCGACGTAGCCGCCGGCCGCGGCCGCCGCCGAGACAGTCGCGAGATCCTCTTCGTCCTCGCGACCCGGCGTGCGGAAGTGCGCGTGCAGGTCCACGAACCCGGGCAGAACGAGCATGTCGGCGGCGTCGACGACGCGCGCGCCCTTGCCGGCCTGGAGGTCCTTGCCGACCTCGGCGACCTTGCCCTTCTTGACGAGCACGTCCTGCACGGCGTCGACGCCGCTCTCAGGGTCGACGACGCGGCCGCCCTTGATCAGCAGGTCCGCGGCCGGGAGAGGCTTGCACCACGTCCGTTCCATCAGAGCACCTCCCCGCTCGCGGCACTGTCGCTGTAGCCGACGATGGTCCGGTAGAGGATCGCCATGCGCACCGCAAGGCCGCTGAAGACCTGGTGGGCGATCAGGTTCTCCTCGTCGTCGGCGACGTCCGACGCGATCTCGACGCCGCGGTTGATGGGGCCGGGGTGCATGACCCGCTGCCCCGGCCGCAGCCGCGACTGCGAGATCCCCCAGATCTGCGCGTACTCGCGCAGCGAGGGCAGGTACGCCGCCCCGGGCTTGATGCGCTCCCTCTGGATGCGGAGCAGGTAGACGACGTCCGCGTCCCTGAGGTTCTCGAGGTCGTACTCGACCTTGACGCCCATCTCCTCGATGCCGCGCGGCATGAGCGTGGGCGGCGCGACCAGGGTGACCTCCATGCCCAGCATCTGGAAGCCCATGATGTCGCTGCGCGCAACGCGGCTGTGCAGGATGTCGCCGATGATGAAGACCTTGAGTCCGTCGAGCTCCCGGCCCAGGTTCTGGCGCATGCTGAAGAGGTCGAGCAGGCACTGCGTGGGGTGCTGGTGCTTGCCGTCGCCGGCGTTGATGACGCTCGCCTCGGTGTTGGCCGAGAGCGTCTGACAGGCGCCGGCGCTCGGGTGGCGCATGACGATGATGTCGGGCGAGTAGGCGCTCAGGGTGATCGCCGTGTCTTTGAGCGTCTCGCCCTTCTCGACGGCCGAGCCGCTCGCCTTGAGAGCCAGGGTGTCGGCCGAGAGGCGCTTGGCGGCGAGGTCGAAGCTCGACGAGGTGCGTGTCGAGGCCTCCCAGAAAAGGTTGACGATGGTGCGCCCGCGCAACGTCGGGACCTTCTTGATGTCGCGCTCGAGCACCGGCAGGAAGCTCTCGGCGGTGTCCAGCAGCAACTCGACGTCGTCCCTCGTGAGGTCCTCGACGCTGATCAGGTCTCGTTTGGGCATGGTCACGCCTCCTTGCGCACGAGGACGACCTCGTCGACGCCGTCGCACTCGTCGACCCGCACGCTGATGCGCTCCTGCGGGGCGGTGGGCAGGTTCTTGCCGACGTAATCGGGCCGGATGGGCAGCTCGCGGTGACCGCGGTCCACGAGGACCGCGAGTTGCACGGCCGCCGGCCGCCCGTAGTCGAACAGGGCGTCGATGGCGGCGCGGATGGTGCGCCCCGTGTAGAGGACGTCGTCGACGAGGACGATGCGCGTCCCGTCGATGGTGAACGGGAGGTCGGTGTCCTTGACCACCGGCTGTGGCGTGCTGGGGATGACGCCGACCGCGCCGCGCGCAGCGACGTCGTCGCGGTAGAACGAGATGTCGAGGTTGCCGGTGGCGTACTCGCGGCCGCCGACCTCGCAGAGCAGCTTGTGGATGCGCGCGCCGAGATAGGCGCCGCGCGTGTGGATACCCACGACGGCGAGCTTCTCCTCGCCGGGATTCTTCTCCAGGATCTCGTGCGCGATGCGCGTGAGGGTGCGCGACATCTGCTCGGCCGTCAGGACGACGGTCTCATTGGCGGGTCTGGGCTCAGGCATAAAAATAGCGCCGCCGGCACCTGATGGCGTACGGCAACGCTGCACCCCCTTTCCGTCTCTCGGGACGTGGATTAAAGGTCGAGGGGTACTGTAGCAGCCGCCAGACGAGCCCCGCAAGAGCGATCCGCGGGTTTCCGAGGTCCGCCTGGGACGCAGATGGATTTGCCCGGCCTGCGCCCGGCGCGTCAGAGACGGCTGGGTAGCTCGCGACTCCGCCGAGAGGCGCCTCAGACGGCCGGCTGCTCCGGTAGGCCGAGGCGCTCAAGGAGCGATGAGAGATCGGGCGGGAGCGGGCTCGAGCAGTCGATCTCCCGCCCGTCTTCGGGGTGGGGGAACGCGAGGCGGGCGGCGTGGAGGAACTGCCGACCGAGGCCCTCCGGGCGCGGCGGGCGGCCGTACTGCACATCGCCGGCGACCGGGTACCCGAGCGCCGAGAAGTGCACGCGGATCTGGTGCGTGCGGCCGGTCTCGAGACGCACGCGGACCAGTGTGAACCCCTCGGCGCGCCCGAGGACCGTGAAGTGCGTGACGGCGCGCTTGCCGGCCGCCGTGTGGAGCGACATGCGCTTGCGGTCGCGGAGGTGCCGGCCGATGGGCGCGTCGATAGTGCCCACGTTCTGCGGCAGGGCACCGATGAGCAGCGCGAGGTACGTGCGGTGGATGTGGCGCCGCTCCATGGCGGCCACCAGGCGCCGGTAGGCGTCATCGCGGCGCGCGACGATCAGCAGACCGGAGGTGTCCTTGTCGAGCCGGTGCACGATGCCCGGCCGAGACTCGTGCCCTCCCCGGGCGCCCTCGGCCACCAGTCCCTGAGCCAGGGTGCCGTGCTCGTGGCCCGGTGCGGGGTGGACCACGACTCCGGCCGGCTTGTCGACGACGAGGAGCCAGTCGTCCTGGTAGACGACGGTGAAGGGCACGTCCTCCGCCGCCAGCGCCTGCTCGGGCGGCGGCGGCGCCTGCCAGACGACCTCTTCGCCGGCGCGCAGGACGTGCTTCTTGGGCGCCGGCGCCCCGGCGACCTGCACGAGGCCGCCGGCGATGAGCCGTTGGGCCGCCGCGCGGCTCAGCCCGGCGCGTGCGGCGAGCGCCACGTCGAGACGCTCGCCGGCTTCGTGCACACCGGCGCGGAAGGAGCCGCCGTCACTTCCGCGCGCCAAGGACCACCTGCAGCCCGAGGAGGACGGTGCCCACGACGATGGCGATGTCGGCGACGTTGAACGACGGCCAGCTGTAGAAACCGATGAAGTCGACCACGGCGCCGTCCCAACGGAGCCTGTCGATCAGGTTGCCGACGGCGCCGCCCAGGATGACGCCGAGCGTGGCCCGGTAGCGCGGCGGGGTCAGCACCAGGGCGACGGCTACGCCGGCGGCCACGGCCGCCACGAGCACGATCACCACGTCGCCCGCGCCCGCGAAGCGGCTGAACGAGATTCCTGAGTTGTACGTAAGGTCGAGCCGCAGGCCCGCGACCAGCTGCCGGGGCAGGTTCTCGGCCTGTGAGCGCACCAGCCACTTGGTCAGCTGGTCGGCCGCCAGCACCGCGGCCGCCAGGACCAGGGCGAGCGCGTACCCCTGTCTACTTCTTGCCACGCGGCTTGGGTACGCTGTCCAGTTCCTTGATGTCCGTGTGCCCCATCGGGCACGTCGGCTCTTTGGTCTTGCCGCTCCGCCCTCCGTCACTGACGACGATGTTGAGGGGGTACGTCGCCTTGCACTGCTTGCAGTAGGCGAGCTTGGCCATGTGGTGCTCCTTTGCTTGTTCAGAGGCTGAGTCTACGCCGGGCCTCGTCGAGGGTCACGCCGGTGAGGCGCACGAGCTTGCGGCGCGAGCGCCCGCCGGCCGCCAGGCCGACCGCCTCGCGTGGGATGCCGAGCTGCTTCGCCAGGAAGCGGACGAGCTCGGCGTTGGCGCGCCCCTCCGCCGGCGGCGCTGCGAGACGCACGCGCAGACGCCCGTCCGCCACGCCGGCGAGCTCGCTGCGGCGGGCGCCCGGCGTCACCCAGACGGCAAGGCTCAGGCCTTCGCGCGCCTGCGCGAGCGGGCCTCTGTCACCACTTGAACTCGTTCTCGTTCACCCCAGCGTCCACGTCGGCGAGGAGATCGTCGCTCTCCCCGAAGAGGATGCGTCCACGACGCGCGCGGGGCTCGTCCTCGTCCGCGACCGGCGCCGGGGTCGCAGCTGTGACTCCCTGATCATCGTCCGGGGCGGGCTCGGGCGTGGCCTGGGGGCGCGGGGGCACGCCGGCCTGAACCCCGCCGTGGCCGCGCGCGGGAACGACGGGCGCCTCGGGAACGACCGCCGGGCCGGCCGGCCGCGGTGGGGTCTGGTCGTCGTCCCGGGCCGGCCGGGCGGCGCTCTCCTTCGGCGGCACGAGCGCCGCGTCGGTCTCCTGAGGCGCCCCGGTCTCGGGACGCCCGGGCGCCGATTCACGGGCGATCGCCTCCTTGATCGCCTCGGCGTGCCGCGAGAAGTCCGGCGCCGATGGAGCGACCGCCGCCTCCGGACTCTCCTGCAACTGGCGGAGGTAGCCGTCGAGCAGCTGCCTGAACTTGAACCGGAAGTCCTCCTCGGCGCTGCGCAGCTTGGCAATGGACTGCTCGATGGCCTGGCGCTCGGAGTACGCCTCGTTGACCAGCTGGCGCGCCTTGAGCTCTGCGTCCTGCAGTATCAGCTGCGCCTGCTTGTTCGCGTTCTGCTTCTGCTCCTCGGCGCTGGCCTGGGCGTTGATCAGCGTCTTCTGCAGGGTCTCCTCGATGCGCTTGTAGCCGGCGACCTTCTCTTCGAGGGTCTCCACGCGCTCCTGCAGGTCGATGTTCTCCTTGAAGAGGCGCTCGTACTCGTCGGCGATCTGGTCCAGGAACTCGTCGACCTCCACGTCGGCGTAGCCGCGCATGCCGCGCTTGAACTCCTTGTGGCGGATATCGAGCGGTGTGAGCTTCATCGTCTCCCCTCTCGGTCACGCGGTACGTCGCCGCGCGTCGTCTGCTCTCTAGTGCGACGCGGCTACTTGAGTTCCTTGGCGCGCTCGGCCGCCGCGTGGACGGCGAGCGCCACCGCCTCCGCGATGTCGCGCTCCTCGAGCGCGGCGATGGCGGCGGCGGTCATCCCTCCGGGCGTGGCCGCCGCGGCGATCACCGCGTCGGGGTCGCCGTCGCGGGCGATGACTCCCGCGGCGCCGTGCACGCCCGCGATCGCGAGACGCCTGGCCACTTCGGGATCGAGCCCGCGCCGTTCCCCGGCGCGGGCGAAGTCGCGGACGAGCAGCGCGAGCATACCCGGCATGCAGCCGGCGACGGCGGTGGCCGAGTCGAAGTGGCGCTCATCCAGGACGACGACCTCGCCGCCGAGCGCGAACAGCCGCTCCACATCGCCGGCCGTATCCGCGAGTGTGCCGGGCACGAAGAGGAACACGCCCAGTCCGAGCGAGGCTGCGACGTTGGGCATCACGCGGGCCACTCGCGCGCGGGCCGGCAGCGCCGCGCTGAGCTCCGCGAGCGAGACGCCGGCCGCGACCGAGACGAGAGCCCGCCCACCCAGGAGCGGGGCGACTTCGGCCAGGACTCCCGCCACGTGCTGCGGCCTTACGGCAACGATGATCACGTCTGACCGCTCGACGAGCTGCACGAGGCCGGACGCCACGTCGGCGCCGGTCGCCTCGGCCGCGAGCTGCGCGGCGTCGCGCGACGCGTCGAGATACGTGAGGGCCGGCGCCCCTTCGAGCGCCGGCCGGCTCCACCCCTGACCGAGAGCGCGGGCGATGTGCCCCGCGCCGATGAATCCCACTCTCATAGTCGCCTCAGAACGGGCGGCGCCGGCGACTCCCGGTTGGGGGCCCGGCGCCGCGGATCAGAACTGATTGAAGAAGCCCTTCTCGATGAGCCGGGCGCGCTCCTCCGCAGATACCTCGACGTTGCGCGGGGTGAGCAGGAAGATCTTCTCCCCCACACGCTGCATGCCGCCGCCGAGCGCGTAGGTGAGGCCGCTGCAGAAGTCGATGAGGCGCTTGGCGAGCTCCGTCTCCGACCCCTGCAGGTTGAGGATCACCGGGACGTCGACTTTGAACTTGTCGGCGACCTGCTGGGCGTCGTTGAAGTTCTTGGGAATGACGAGGTGGACCTCGACGCGGGCCGGCCGCGGCGGCTCGATGGCGCGGACCGGCGCCTGGGAGGACGCAGAGGAGGGCCGGCGGCGCGGCTCGTCGGCGAAGATGTCGTCGTAGTCGCTACGACCGCGCCCGCTGTTGAGCTTCCGGACGTTCGGGCGCTCCTGGTACGACCGTTCGAGCTCCTCGTGCGGGGCGAGCGTCTCGTCCTCTTCGTAGTCGTCCTCGTCATCGGCGATGCCGAAGTAGACGGCCGTCTTGTGCCACCACTCGCCTACGCCCATAAGATGCCTCCCCTGCGGATCAGAAGAGCACGCTCCCGACGCGGATGATGGTCGCCCCTTCCTGGACGGCCACCTCGTAGTCGGCACTCGTGCCCATCGATAGCTGGTCGAAAGTATACGTTCCGCTCCACGTTGTCGAAAGCCGTTGGGCCAGCTCGCGCGCCCGGACGAAATAGGGGCGCGCCTCCTCGGCGTCGTCAAACAGCGGCGGCATGCACATGAGGCCCGTGAAACGCGTCCTGGGGTATGCGGCCGCGGCCTCGAGAAAGGCGTCCACCTCCCCGAGCGGCACGCCGCTCTTGCTCTCCTCCCCGGCGATGTTGACCTCGAGCAGCACGTCGGTGGCGTTCGCGGCGCGAGCCCCGATCTCCTGCACGACACTCAGGCTGCCGACTGAATGGATGAGGCTCACGACCGGCAGCACCAGCCTGGTCTTACGGCTCTGCAGGTGGCCGATGAAGTGCCAGTCGAACGCATCGCCGTACAGCTCGTGCTTGGTGACGAGGTCCTGGGCGCGGTTCTCCCCGACGAGGCGCACGCCTGCGTCGCGGAGCGCGCCCAGGTGCTCGGCGGCCACGTACTTGGTGGCGACGAGCACTCTGACCTCGGCCGGCTGGCGGCCGGCAGCGCCGGCCGCTTGGGCGACCCGGCCCTGTACCTCCGCGAACCGTTCGCGCACGCTATCCGCATCGGGGATGAACTGTCTGACCACTGCTGCCTCCTGGACGGCCTACAGAGGGGTGCGCCGTCGGTGCGCCGCCCGGTAGCCCGGCTACGCTGGCTACTTCTGGGGCCGGGCTACGCTTCCTGCCGCCATGCTATCGCCAGATGCCGGCCCGTGGCCCCCCGGTCGCGCCGGTGAGAGAAGAAGCGCGCGTCGCTGGAGGTGCAGAGGCCGGCGACCGCGACGGCCCCAGCCGACACACCCGCCGCCTCGAGGTCCTGGCGCGCGCAGCGCCAGAGGTCGACGGCGCCGGCGCCGGACGACCCCGGGAACCGGGCCTCGAACCGGCGCTCCAGATCCTCGTCGACCGTGAAGCAGCAGGGCCCGATGCTCGGGCCCACGGCGGCGCCGATGAGGTGGCGGCCGGCGGCCAGCTCCGCCGCCGCCATGCCCACGATGCCGGCGAGCATGCCGCGCCAGCCGGCGTGCACGGTCGCGAACGCCGGCCCTTCCTTCCCGTCGGCCACAATCACCACCGGCACGCAGTCGGCGTAACTGATGACGAGTCCGAGGCCGGCCGCGGCGGTCAGCAGGCCGTCGTGCTTGCGGATCACCGACCGGCTGTCGAGCCCGCCTCGGCCCGCCTCGGTCTCGCCGACCCAGCGCAGCGTCGTGCCGTGCACCTGCCCGGGGATGACCAGCCGCTCCGGCGGCAGGCCGACCGCCGCGCACAAGCGCCTCCGGTTCTCCAGCACCGCCGCCTGGTCGTCGTCGACCGACAGACCGAGGTTGAGGCTGTCCAGGGGCGGCGCCGACACGCCGCCAGTGCGCGCCGGGAAGACGGCGCGTACGCCGTGCGCCTCCCACGCGAGCCAGTTGACGCCGTCGCGCTCCTCCCACTCCATCGTCCCGCCGCTCACCCGAGCCACCCGCCCGGCAGCAGGACGTACATGAAGAGCTCCAGCACCCTGCCGAGCGTGGCCTCGAAGAAGCCGGGGACCACGACCATGACGAGGAACAGCAGGATGAACACGTAGTTGCCGTAGCGGTCCAGTTCCGCCCACTTCCGGTAGGTGGTGCGTGGCAGGAAACCGCCCACCACGCGTGACCCGTCCAGCGGCGGGATCGGAATCAGGTTCAGGGAGCCCAGGATGATGTTCAACACGAAGAGCATCCAGCACATCTCCAGCAGGAACGCGCTCCGCGTGTAGGTGAGCCAGATCAGGCCCGCGGCGACCACCGCGAGGGTGAAGTTGGTGATCGGACCGGCGGCGCCCACCCACGCCATGCCGCGCTGGCCGTCCTTGAAGTGGCGTGGATCCACCGGCACTGGCTTGGCCCAACCGAAGAAGAAGGTGCCGCCCGACCCAAGGAACGTCACCACCAGCATGATGGTCCCCCAGGTGTCCAGGTGCTTGATCGGGTTGAGCGTGAGTCTCCCATGCATCTTGGCCGTCGGATCGCCCAGCTTGTAGGCGACCCAGCCGTGCGCGAGCTCGTGCAGCACGAGGCTGACGAGCAGGAGCGGTGAGACGACGAGGAACTGAAGAAGCAGACCCGAGTCGTTCACGCGCTCTCCCGCATCCTGGCCGCCGCGGTGAGCTCCTCGTCCCTCGTGGCGACGACGCCGTTCAGCTTGAGGTGGAGGACGCTGCGCAGCACCTCGCCCATGCGCGGGCCCGAGCTGAAGCCCAGGGCGAGCAGGTCCTGCCCGCCGATGTCCAGATGGACGTGTCGCGTCACATCGAGGAAGCGAGCGAGGCGGTCGGCGGCGATGCCCGAGTCGTCCAGGGTCATCGCCGCGAGCACGGCCTCCAGCGGCTCGCCGGCGGCCAGGTCGTGGAGCTCGGCCTCGCTGGGCCCGCGCGCGACCCGGTCGAGCAGCCGCTCGCCCACCACCAGCGCGCGCTCCAGGACGCGGGCGTCCTGGCCGCGGACGCGCATGCGGACCGTCCAGGCGGCGATCTCCTCGGGGTCGAGGTCACGCAGCAGCCAGACCAGACGCAGGCGCCAGCGCGGCGTCTCGCGGTCGAGACCGCGCGCCGCGCGCAGCTCGTCGGCGCGGCGCACCAGGGAGCGCGTGTGCTGGTCGACGCGCAGCCGTCCATGGATGGCCGGCCAGACGCCGAGCTCCTCGGCCCGGCGCAGCGAGAAGTCGATCCTCTCCTCGTCCAGCAGGCTCACCAGCTCGTCGCGCAGGCGCGCGGACGAGAGGTCGCCAACGAGGTCCATGGCACTGCAGGCGCGCGCCAGGTTCAGCGTGTGCTCATCCATGCGCAGCCCGTAGCGGTTCTCGTAGCGAATCGCCCGCAGGATCCGCGTTGGGTCCTCGATGAAGCTCAGGTTGTGCAGGACGACGATGCGCCGCGCCTCGAGATCGTCGCGCCCGCCGAAGAAGTCGAAGAGGTCGCCGAAGGTCTCGGGCTTGAGCGACACCGCCATGGCGTTGATGGTGAAGTCGCGCCGCGCGAGGTCGCTGCGGATGCCGGCGTGCTCCACCTTGGGCAGGGCGCCGGGGAACTCATACGACTCGGCCCGCGTGGAGGCCACGTCGACGCGCAGCCTGCCCCGGCCCTCGCCCACCACCACCACCGCGGTACCGAACTTCGTGTGTGGCCGCACGTGTCCCCTGAGCCGCGCCGCGAGCTCGGTGGCGAAGGCGATGCCGTCGCCCTCGACCGCGAGGTCGACGTCGAACCCGGGCTCCCGCAGCAGGAGGTCGCGGACGGCGCCCCCGACGAGGTAGCAGCCGCGGACGCCGGCGGCGACGGCCTGGACGTGCCGGAACAGCTCGTCCAGGCCGAGCTCGCCGAGCGGGCCGGCGAGGTTGACGGTGACGGGCGCCGCGGGCTCGCGCGGCGGCGCCCCCGAGACGGACCGGCGGGAGACCACGCCGAGGAGCTCGTTCATAGCGACGCCGCCGTCAGCGGCCCCGTCCGTCTGCTCGGCGACCACCGGCAGCCAGCCCACCTCGTCCTGCGCAAGGCGGAGCGCCGTACGCTCCAGCGGCGTCCGGGCCCAGAGGAGCGGCACGCGCGACGTCATGACCGCCTTGACGGGCGCATGCCCCAGCCCGTGCGCCGAGGCGCGCTCCAGGTCGACCAGCGCAACGCGGCCGATCAGCCGGCCGTCGCGCACCACCCCGACACCGCCGAGCTCGTCACGCCGGCACAGCAGCGCGGCCTCGTCCACTGCCGTCGTCTCGGCGACAGCCGGCGGTCCCGGCTCGAGAGCGTCCAGCGCCACACGGGTGGGCGAGACGGCTGCCGGCGCCGCCGCGGCCACGGCGGCTGCCACGTCGGCCAGCGAGCCGTCCTTGACGACTGCCGAGGCGGCGGCGGTATGGCCGCCGCCGCCCACGGCGCTCAGCGCCTTGGCGACATCCAGCCGGCCGCCCCTGCTGCGGGCCGTGACGAACACTCGCCCCTCCATCTCGACGAGGAGGAAGTACGCGTCGCAGCCGGTGAGGTCCATCACTCTGTGCGCCACCACGCTGACCCCCTCCACGTAGAGGTCTTCGCGGAGCGCCGACAGCAGCACCGACGCCTCGGCGATCGGCAGCTCCTCGGCGGTCTGGAGCGCCGCCGCCAGCGTCACTCGCTGCGCGGGCGTGAGCGCGTTGGTGAGCCACTTCTCGAGCAGTTCGGTGTCGGCCCCGCAGCGCATGCACCAGGCGAGCGCCTCGGCGTCGCGGGTGGTGGTCGTGGCGAAGGTCAGAGACCCCGTGTCCTCGTGGATGCCCAGCGCGAACACGGTGGCCTCGAACGGCGTCACCGGGATGCCGCGCTCGGCGATGATCCGCACAAGCAGCGTGACCAGCGAGCCGTCGTTGGAGCTGACCAGCGCGTCCGGGTCCAGATAGTCCGGCAGATCGTCCAGGTGCTCGTGGTGGTCGAACGCGACGACCTGCACCCCCTCGCGCCCGCAGAGATCACCGAGGTCGCCGAGCCGGTTGGCGTGCACGGTGTCCACGAGGATGAGCCGGCGAACGCTGTCGCGGTCCACGTCCGCCGGGTCCACCACGGCGATCGTGTCCGCGTAGAGCGCCTGGAACTCGCGCACGTTGCGGTTGACGGCTCCGCCGAGACTGATCAGCGCCTCAGGGTAGAGCTTGTGGGCGGCCACCATGGCGGCAAACGCGTCGAAGTCCGTGTTGGTGTGCGTGGCGATGAGCTCGGGGGTACGCATGTCCTGAGTATACGCGGAGCGGGAGCGCGGCCCCGTCAGGCCTTGAGCAGCCAGCCGAGTTCGCCGCCGAAGGCGGCGCGCATGGCGTCCTGCAACGGGGCGTTGACCGGGCTGCGCAGGCCGGGATCGTCGGCGAGGATCCCGGCGGCCAGCTTGCGCGCGCGCAGCAGCGCCGCGCGGTCGCGCGCCAGGCGGGCGAGCTTGAGGTCCGGCACGCCCGCCTGGCGCGACCCCATCACCTGCCCCTCGCCGCGGATCTCGAGGTCCCTGTCGGCGAGCTCGAAGCCGTCGTTGGTCTCCAGCAGCGCCTCGAGCCGCGCCTGCGAGGCGCCCGTCTCGGCGGTCGCGAACAGCAGGCAGTAGGACTTCTCGCTGCCGCGTCCCACACGGCCGCGCAGCTGGTGCAGCTGCGCGAGGCCGAAACGCTCCGCACCTTCGACGATCATCACCGTCGCGTTGGGGACGTCGATGCCCACTTCGATGAGGCTGGTCGCGACCAGCACGTCGAGGTCGCCGGTCTTGAAGGAGCGCATGACGTCGTCGCGGTCCGCCGACTTGAGCTGGCCGTGGGCCACCGCAACGCGCGCGTCGCGGAACGGCCCGGCCTGCAGTCGCTCCGCCTCCGCGACCGCCGTGGCGGCGGAGATCGACTCCGACTCGTCGATGGCCGGGCAGACCACGTAGACCTGCCTGCCCTTCGCGATCTGCTTGCGCACGAAGTCGTAGCCTGTCTCGCGCTTGTCCTCGTCCACGAGGCGCGTGACTACGGGTTGTCGCCCGGAGGGGACGCCGGTGATGGTGGTGAGGTCGAGGTCGCCGAACACGGTGAGTGCGAGCGTGCGGGGGATCGGCGTCGCCGTCATGTGCAGAACGTGCGGCGCGACGCCGTCGCGCTCCGTGCGGCGCACGAGCGCGTCGCGCTGCTCGACGCCGAACCGGTGCTGCTCGTCCACGACGAGCAGCCCCAGGGCAGCGAAGCGCACGTCCTCCTGCAGGAGCGCGTGCGTGCCGATCGCGAGGCGTGTCTCGCCGCACTCGATGCGCGCCAGCGCCTCGCGCCGCTCCTTCGCCGTGAGCGTCGACGTCACCAGCTCGGCGGACGCCAGCGGCCCGACGAGCCTGGCGGCGGTCTCCGCGTGCTGGGCGGCGAGCGTCTCCGTGGGCGCCAGTAGCACACCCTGGAGCCCCGCCTCGGCGGCGCGCACCAGGCAGTACAGGGCGACGACCGTCTTGCCGGAGCCCACGTCGCCCTGCAGCAGGCGCCGCATGGGGACGTCGCGGCGCAGATCGCCCTCGAGCTCGTCGAGAGACGCCAGCTGGTGCGGCGTGAGCTCGAAGGGGAGCCCGTCGAGAAAGGCGTGCGCGAGGTCTCCGGGCTCAGGCAGCGCGGAAGCGTGCACCCGCTGCTGCTGCTCCTGCTTGTGGAGGAGCAGGCCCACCTGCATCAGCAGCAGCTCCTCGAGCACGAGGCGCTCGCGGGCCAGCTTCGCCTCCGCGAGCGTCCGCGGCAGGTGCACCGCGGTGACTGCGGCCGCCCGGCCGGGTAGGCGCTCGCGAGCGAGCAACCCGGCCGGCAGCGGGTCCGGCAGGCGGCGCATGACCGGCACGAGCTGGTGCACGAGCGCGCGCAGCAGCTTGGCCGACACCTGCTCGCTCGCGGGGTACACGGGCACCACCCCCTCGGTGTGGACTCCCTCCCCGTCCTCCTCCTCGAGGATCTCATGCCCCCTGACCACGAACTGCTGGCGCCCGCTCTGCGGCCTGAACGTCCCACGCAGGCTCAGCTTCATACCTTCGCACAGTACCTTGGTAAGGTACTTCTGGTTGAACCAGACGGCCTCCACGGCCCCGGTGTCGTCGCGCAGGAGCACTCTGACGATATCCACCCGACGGCGCGCGGTGCGCTCCGCGCGCACGCGAACGATCTCGCCGCGGATGGTCGCCTCCTCCCCCACCTTGAGGTCGCGGATCGCCTTGCGGTCGCGGAAATCCTCGTAGCGACGCGGGAAGTGCTCGATGAGGTCGCCGACGGTGGTCAGGCCGAACGCCGTGAGCCGCCGCGCGACGTTCGGCGTGACGCGTTGCAGGCCGGACAGGGGCAGCGCGACTGCCGCGGGGTCGTAGAAGAGGCGCGTGACCGGCGGCCGTTGGTCGTACCGACCGCCGCCGAAGCGAAGCGGAAGTTGCTGCCCGGTCACTCCACGATCATGGCGAACGCGGCCGTGCCCGGGCCGATGTGCGTGCCCACGACTGCTGCCACATGCCCCTGGAAGAGAAAGTGCGCGTAGGGCCTGATGCGCTCCACCATCTCGCGGATGAGCGGCGGCTCCTCGTCGTTGACCGCGTCGATGGTGCAGAACCACAGCTCGTCGTCCGGCTGGCTGCGCTCCTCGACGAACCGCTGGATGGCGGCCAGCGCCTTCTTCTGGCCGCGCACCTTGGCGTACCCCGTGAGCACGCCGTCCTCGGCCGTGATGAGGGGCTTGATGTCGAACACTCCGCCCACGAGGGAGGCGGCCCTGCCGATGCGGCCGCCGCGACGCAGGTACTCGAGGGTCGCGGCGTGGACGAGGAGCTGGCTGTTGTCCCTGAAATGGCGCACATACGCGCGCGCCTCTTCGAGCGTGCAGCCCTTCTCGAGGTGGGCGCGCAGGCGCTCGGCGCCGAGCGACAGCGCGCTGGTGACTGTGCGCAGGTCGTAGACGTAGACGTTGTCAATCTGCTCCGCCGCCTGCTCGGCGGCGCGCACGGTGCCGCTCATCTCGCCGGAGATGTGGAGCGAGAACACGTGCTCGTACTGTTTGCGGGCCTCTTCGTACACGGCCAGGAACTCGCCGGCCGTGGGCTGGGAGGTGGTGGGCAGGACATCTGACTGCTCGAGCTTGGCGAAGAACTCCGTGTACGTCATGTCGACGCCGTCGCGGAACATCTGGTCCCCGAAGTGGACCTTGAGGGGGACCATGTACAGCCCCGGCTGGCTGAGCCAACCTTCCGCAGGGTCGCAGGTGGAGTCCACCACGATGGCCGTGTTCTCGAGCGTGAGCAGATCTGTTGAGTGGTCTACGTTGTTCATTCAGCACTCGCTAGGATCGGGTAGAGCGGCTGGCCGCCCTCGTGGATACTGATCTCGGCGTCGGGCGCGACGCGTGTGGCGAGCTCTGCGAGCTGCTCGCTTGTCGTGCCCGAGGACCCGTTGAGCGCGGTGAGCACGGTGATGTACTCGGCGCCGCCGCGGGCGAACTCCTCCAGGACGCCGCCGAAGGCGCCCTCGACGTCGTCGGCGGCGGCAACCAGCCTGCCGTCGACGATGCCCATTGCCTGTCCCTTCTTGACCTCGAGGCCATCGAGTTCGGAGTCGCGCACCGCGTGCGTGACCTCCGCATACCGCACGTCGGCGATGGCGTCCTGCATGAGACGGGCGTTGCCGACGGCGTCCTCGCCGGGGTCGAACGCCACCATGGCGGCAAGCCCGCTCGGGATGGATCTTGACGGCACGACGGCGATGTGCAGGGAACTCATGCCGGCGGCCTGCTCGGCGGTCAGGATGACGTTGCCGTTATTGGGCAGGATGACGACCTCGTCCACGCCGAGCGCCTCTACCGCCTCCAGCAACTGGGCAGCGCTCGGGTTCATGGATTGGCCGCCGTCGACGATGGCGTGGCAGCCGAGCTCGCGGAAGAGCTGCTGGTTGCCCGCGCCGGCCACGACGGCGACGATCACGCAGCCGCCCTCGCCCACCTCCGGCGTCGAGGGCGCCGACGCGAGCCGCTCGTCGCGCTCGCGCGTCTGGGCGTGCATGTCGTTGATCTCGACGTCGGCGATGGACCCGTGCTTGAGCGCCTCGCTGAGGACCACGCCCGGATCGTTGACGTGCACGTGCACCTTGACGGCGTGTGCGTCGCCGACCACGAGGGCGCTGTCGCCCAGCGGCAGGAGGAAGGATTCGAAGGCCTCGCGGTCGACGCTCTCGCCGGTGATGAGGAAGCTCGTGCAGTAGCGGTACTCGGAGAGCTCGCTCGGTTCCTCGACGACCACGCGGCGCTCTGGCCGGAAGCGCGCCTTGACTGCCTCGCCGGCGGCGCGCACGGCAAGCCGGGCGCCGGCGGCGACCCTGCCGCCGTCTATGAGGTCCTCGATGCCCGCGGCGAGGCCGCGGAAGAGCACGAGGAGACCGTACCCGCCGGCGTCGACGACGCCGGCCTTCTGCAGCGCCGGCAGCTGGGCGGTCGTGTTCTGGACCGCGACCCTGCCGGCCTCCTCAACGGCGGCGAGCAGGTGCTCAAGCCCGAGACCGTCAGGCACCGCCTGCGCCGCCGTCGCCATCTCCCGGATGACCGTGAGCATGGTGCCCTCGACGGGCGTCTTGACGGCGCGGTAGGCGGCGTGCTGGCCCTCGAGCACGGCGCGCTTGAAGACCGCCGTATCGAGCGAGTTGGCTTGGCCCCACACTTCACAGATGCCGCGCACGATCTGCGAGAGGATCACGCCGGAGTTGCCGCGCGCGCCCATGAGTGAACCTTTGGTGACCGCGGCCGCCACCGACGGGATGTCGTTGACTTCGCTCTGCTCCAACTCCTCGACCACGGCGCGCACGGTGAGTGCCATGTTCGTCCCCGTGTCACCGTCCGGGACCGGGTAGACGTTGAGGTCGTTAATGAACTGGCGCTCAGCCTCTACAGCGGTGAGCGCTGACTGGATGACGTTGATTGCGGCGGTACGGACGATCAATCCTGCAGATCCTCGACGCGTACGTTGATGTGCCCTACAGGGACGCCGCTCACTCGCTCCACCTGGTAGCGGACCTGCTCCTGGAGGTTGGCGGTGACCTGGGCGATATTGACGCCGCGCTCCATCACGACGTGCAGCCCGATGTCCACGCTGGTCTCGCCCACTGAGAGCTCGACGCCCTCCGAGACCGAGCCGCGGAAGAACCGGGTGATCTTCCTGACCGCTGGCTCCTGCATGCCGACGATGCCGTAGGTGGCGCGCGCGGCCTGGCCGGCGAGCTTGGCGATCACCTGGTGGGCGATGGTGACGCCGCCCGAGAGGGTCGCACCGGCGAACGGGATCCTGAGGTCAGACTGCGACAACCCCATCCTCCCTCAGTCCCCGACACCGGACAGGTCGTTGAGCTCGTTCACCACGGTCTCGGCGTCGACCTGATGAAGGATGGCCCCTGCCTCGATGGTCTCCGACTGTGCCCCGATGCAGAGGCAGCACGCCATGCCGTGGCTCTCGAACACGCCGCGGGCCTGCGGATCGGCCGCAAGAGCCTCGAAGATCGACATGTCCTTGGTGAACCGCATCAGCGCGCCTCGCTGGCGACGTGCAGGCAGACTGCTCGCCCGAGCCCCCCGTTTGCGTTCCCCGAACGGCTGAAGGATACTAGCGCGACTGTTCACCAAGCAAGCCGAGGAACACCCATGTCCAAAATCTGCCTGACGTGCGGCAAGGCCCCCGCGATCGGCAACAACCGGAGCCACTCGAACCGCGCCACCAAGCGCCGCTTCGACCCCAACCTCCAGCGCGTCCGTATCCTCGTGGACGGCCACCCGCAGAACGCCTACGTGTGCACCCGCTGCCTCAAGTCGGGTCGCGTCACCAAGGCCGTTTAGGCCACACCGCTCTCTCGGCGACCGCCGCACAGGCCCCACAGGCCGACGGACTGTATCGATGAGCCCCGCTCCGGCGGGGCTCTTGCGTTGTCGAGGGCGTTCTGTCCCACAGAGCCGCCCCCGGGGTTCCTCACGCGCGCAGCCGGCGGAGCGCGTAGCGCAGCAGCAGCGGCAGCACGGCCATAACGACCCAGACGATCACGCGACGTCGCATGCTCACCTCACCTCGTTGGACCCCCTGAGTCTTCCCGGCTCGTCACTCCGGTCGCGGGTGATCGTCCGCCCTTGCCAACTGCCGGCAGGCGCGCCATACTCCGGGGGGTATCGTGCAGTCACGGCGAACGGCCCAAGGGGGACCCGTGCGGGAGCTGGCGAGACGATACCGGGCGGGGGCGGGGCGGTGCGCAGCCGCACCCCGGCGGGCATGCCGGCCTGAGCGCCTGGAGGCCGGCACATGATCGTCATCGCCGCGCTCGTTCTCATCCTGCTTGTGATCTGGGCGGTCCGGATCGGGATCCGCCGTGTGCGCAAGAAGGCGCGCGCCCGGGCTGACGCCAAGGCGCGCGCCGCCGCGCTCGCGGTTCAGGCAGGAGACGCCGCCCAGGACTCCCACGTCCTGCCCCACCGCTCGTTGCCTGCGAGATGAGGGCAAGGCGACGCCGGGCGTAGCCCGGCCTCGCCTTGGGCCCGTCAGGGAAGCGTCTTCGTGAGGTTCGCCATCTCGAGTGCCGTGGCGGCCGCCGACCAGCCCTTGTTGCCGCCCTTGGTCCCGGCGCGCTCCACGGCCTGCTCGATGGTGTCGGTGGTCAGCACGCCGAACACCACGGGCACCCCCGTGTCGAGGTTGATCTTCGCGATGCCCTTGGCGGCCTCGCCGGCCACGTAGTCGAAGTGCGGCGTGCCGCCGCGGATCACAGCGCCGAGGCAGATGACGGCGTCGTATCTGCCGCTCTCGGCCAGCCTCTTGGCCACGAGCGGCAACTCGAACGCGCCCGGCACCCAGGCGGCGTCCACGTCGCCGTCGGCCACGTCGTGCCGCCGCAGGCAGTCCAGGGCGCCCTCGTACAGACGGCCGGAGATGAACTCGTTGAAGCGCCCCACCACCAGGGCGAACTTGAGCCCCTTGCCGTTCAGCTTGCCTTCGTAGGTCGTCATCGTTCGGCTCCTTCTGCCTTCGTCGTCAGGGGGCGGCCGTCAGCCCTCGAGGCCCTCGTCCTGGCCGAAGAGGTCCTCGTGTTCGAGCATGTGACCCATCTTGTCGCGCTTGGTACGCAGGTAGCACATGTTGTCCTCCTGCGGCGGCACCTCGATGGGCTCCCTGCCGGTCACGCGCAGGCCGTAGCCCTCCAGCGCCACAATCTTCTTGGGGTTGTTCGTCATGATGCGGATGGTGGAGAGGCCCAGGTCGGCGAGGATCTGCGCGCCGGTGCCGTAGTCCCGCAGGTCCGGGGCGAAGCCGAGCTCCACATTGGCCTCCACGGTGTCGTAGCCCTTCTCCTGCAGCGCGTACGCCTTGAGCTTGTTGATGAGGCCGATGCCTCGGCCCTCCTGACGCATGTAGAGCACCACGCCCAGGCCTTCGGCCTCGATGCGGCGCATCGCCTCCGCCAGCTGGTCGCCGCAGTCGCAGCGCAGTGAACCGAACGCGTCGCCGGTGAGGCACTCCGAGTGCACGCGCACCAGCACGTCCTTCTTGCCGGCCACGTCCCCCTTGACGATGGCGACGTGGTGAGCCCCGTCGAGCACGCATTCGTACCCGACGGCCTTGAAGTCGCCGTACTTGGTGGGCAGGGCGACGGTGGCGGCCCGGCGCACGAGGTGCTCGGTCCTGCGCCGGTGCTTGATGAGGTCGGCGACGGTGATGATCCTGATCCCGTGCTTGTGCGCGTACGGCACGAGGTCGGGGACCCGCGCCATGGTGCCGTCGTCGTTCATGATCTCGCAGATGACGCCCGCCGGGTTCAGGGCGGCGAGACGAGCGAGGTCGACGGCGGCCTCCGTCTGGCCGGAGCGCTCGAGCACGCCGCCCGGCCGGGCCATGAGCGGGAAGACGTGGCCCGGCTGGACCAGGTCGGACGGCCTGGACTCCGGATCGATGGCCACCTGGATGGTGTGTGCCCGGTCGGCGGCTGAGATGCCGGTGGTGACGCCCTCGCGCGCCTCCACCGAGACCGTGAACGCCGTCTGGAGGCGCGCTTCGTTGTGGCTCGTCATCGGCGGGAGGTCGAGCTCCGCGCACCGCTGTGGCGTGAGCGCGAGGCAGATGAGACCGCGGCCCTCCTTGGCCATGAAGTTGACCTTCTCCGCCGTGGCGAACTGGGCCGCCATGGTCAGATCGCCCTCGTTCTCGCGGTCCTCGTCGTCGCAGACGATGACCATGCGGCCCTCGCGCAGGTCGTCGAGCGCCTCCTCGATGGTCGCGAACGGCTCGCGCGGCCCGGCGTCCTGCGCCGCAGCCGTCTCGTCGTGGTGGTGGTCCACCGTCATCAGAACCCCGCTTCCGCTAGCTTCTCCCAGGTGAGCCCGCCCTCCGGCCTGCGGCCGGCGACGAACGCGTACACGTATTTGGCGATCACATCGGCCTCGAGGTTAACCCGGGACCGGGCCGAGAGGCGCCCGAGTGTCGTGACCGCCGCGGTGTGCGGGATCAGCGAGACGCTGATGCGCCCGTCCGCGACGCCGACCACCGTGAGGCTCACGCCGTCGACTGCCACGGAGCCCTGGTCGACCGTCACTCGGGCGACCGACTCGGGCGCCTCGATCTCGACCACCAGAGCGATGCCCTCCGGCGTCACGGAGGCGACCGTGCCGACGCCGTCCACGTGGCCGCTCACCAGGTGGCCACCGAGGCGTGAGTGGAGCGTGAGCGCGCGCTCGAGGTTGAGGCGGTCGCCGGGCCGGCGCTCCGAGAGCGTGGAGCGGCGCACGGTCTCCGGCATGGCGTCCGCCGTGAACCCGTTCGGGCGCAGCGACGTGATGGTGAGGCAGACGCCGTCGGTGAGGATGCTGTCGCCCACGGCGGCATCGGCAGTCACGGTGGACGCCACGATGTCGAGCACCACGCTCTCCGCGCCCGGCATCATGCCGCGCAGCGTACCGACCTCCTCGACGATGCCGGTGAACACTAGGCCTCGCTCCGGACGACGGAGCCGCTGAACATGAGGTCGTCGCAGACCCGGTGCCACTCGACGTCTTTGAGCCGCCAGGCGCCGTCGACCGCGGCGACGGCGGGCGCAGCGAACAGGTCGGGCGCGCCGCGCCCGACGATGAGCGGAGCCATGAACAGCAGGACGCGGTCGATGAGCCCGGCCGACAGCAACTCCCCGGCCAAGGTGGGGCCTCCCTCGCAGAGCATGTCGAGGAGGCCTCGAGCGGCGAGCGCTAGCAGCGCGCCGCGCAAACCCGCGGGGCCGACCTCGATGACCTCTGCGCCACGTGCCTGGAGGCGCGTGCGGACGGTCTCCTTCGCCTCTTCCGCAATCACGATGGTCGGCGTCCTCGGTGCCGTGGCGAGAAGCTTGGCCCCCCACGGCAGCACGCCGTCGCGCGTGATCACCACACGCACCGGGTCGCGGCCGTCCACGAGGCGCACGGTGAGCTCCGGGTCGTCCTGCCGCACGGTCCCCACGCCGACCATGACGGCGTCGGCGCGCGAACGCAGCTCGTGCACGGCGCGCCGGCTGTCCAGGCAGCTGATCCACCGGGCGTCGCCGCCGGCCGCGGCCACTTTGCCGTCCAGCGTGACAGCGGCCTTGTACGTGATCAGCGGCAGGCGAGTGCGCTGGAACTTGAGGAACGGCGCGTTCTGGCTTCGCGCGCGCGCCCCGTAGCGCCCCTCGTCCAGTTCCACCTCGACACCGCTCTCGCGGAGCTTGTCCATGCCCCGGCCGTCCACCTGAGGGTTGGGGTCGCGAAGCGCGATCACCGCCCGGGTGACTCCCGCCGCGACCAGGGCGTCCGAGCACGGCGGAGTCTTGCCGTGGTGACTGCAGGGCTCGAGGGTGCAGTAGAGCGTGGCGCCGCTCGCTCGCTCGCCGGCCTCAATGAGAGCCATGGCCTCAGCGTGCGGCTGCCCGGGGGTGAGGTGCCAACCCCTCCCCACGACCTCGCCGCCCTTGACGAGCACGGCGCCGACCAGCGGATTGGGGTGCGTGCTGCCGCGGCCGCGCTCGGCCAAGGCGAAGGCTTCTGCCATGTACTGCTCGTCATCCATGCAACAACGGCCCTGAAGCGTAGGCTTCAGGGCCGCGGACGACGCCGTGACGTCGGACCTGCTTCTTTCATCCGGACTGTGACCGTCGGCCCAGGAATCTCACCTGGTCGGCCCCTCTCGGGGTTCGCGGGCTGTACCGCCGGTGGGGACTTCCACCCCGCCCTGAAGCAGCGATTACTCGTGCTCCCGGATTATACGCCGGCGGCAGCCGCCTGCGCCACTGCGGCGAAGCGCCCCTCGATGTCGTGCCCCCCGAACACGCTGGAGCCGGCGACGAGCCAGTTGGCCCCGGCAGCGACCAGGGCGCCGGCGTTGTGCTCGGTGACCCCGCCGTCGACCTCGATGGTCACGTGATCGGGCAGGTAGGCGCGGGTGCGGGCGACCTTCTCCATGGACGTCGGGATGAAGCTCTGGCCGCCGAAGCCGGGGTTGACCGACATGATGAGGGCCATGTCGCAGAAGTACCGCGCCTCGGCGAGCGTCTCCACAGGCGTCGCCGGGTTGAGGGAGACCCCGGCGAGAGCACCGGCGTCGTGGATCTGGGCCAGTACGCCGTGCAGATGCGTGCAGGCCTCCTGGTGCACGACGATCACGTCGGCGCCGGCCTCCGCGAACTGCGTGATGTAGTCCTCCGGGTGCTCGATCATGAGGTGCACGTCGAGCAGCGCCCCGACGCTGTGCACCAGCGACTGGAGCGACTTGCACACCAGCGGGCCGATGGTGATGTTGGGCACGAAGTGGCCGTCCATGACGTCCACGTGAATGACATGCGCGCCGGCGTTGAGGACCGCCTCCACGTCGTCGCCCAGGCGGCTGAAGTCGGCAGACAGGATCGAGGGTGCCACGTTTATGCCGCGCAGGATGTCTTCCACCGGGTCCTCCGATCCATCGTCGACGCGGCGTCCGCCGCGCGGGTATTCTACCCCGCCGCCGACTTCAGGGTCGGGCGGCGGGGGCCGCACCCACGCGGTGGAGGCGGGCGACGAAGAAGCCCGTGGACCCGGCGCCCGGCGGCAGCACGAGGAGAAAGCCGCCGGCCGCCGGGTGCGCCAGCCCGGGCCATGTCGATCCGAGGTCGTCGGCCTCCCAGCCGCCGCCTGAGAGCAGTGGCTCGACCACGCCGATCGTCTCGGCGCGCGTCATCGTGCAGACTGCGTAGGTGAGCGCGCCGCCGGGCTTGACGGCGGCGGCGGCGCGCTCCAGCAGCTGTGCCTGCAACCGCGCGAGCCGCGGCACGTCCTGCGGCCTGCGCCGCCAGCGCAGGTCAGGGCGCGAGGCCAGCGTGCCGAGGCCGCTGCATGGGGCGTCGAGAAGGACGGCGTCGTAGGCGCCGTCCCACGCGGCGCGCGGCTCGAGCGCGTCGCCCCGGACCACGGTGACGGCGCCCGCCCCGAGGCGCGCGAGGTTCGCGCGCAGCTCGGCCGCACGCGCCTCGTCCACTTCCACAGCCGTGACGGCGGCACCCGGCAGGAGCGCCTCAAGCTGGCTCGTTTTGGCGCCGGGCGCGGCGCACAGGTCCAGCACGGATGCACCGGGGTGGGCGGCGCCGCCGGCGGCGACGATCCCCGCGATCTGCGAACCGCGCGACTGCGGTGTGACCAGACCATCCCGGAAGGCGGCCGAACGCTCCAGGGACGGCCCCTCGTAGAGCAGGCCGTCCGGGAGGCCGTCGACGCCGTGGGTTGAATAGCCCTCCTCCTTCAGCGCGCCGGCGGCCACTGTGAGGCCGCCGCGCAGGCGATTGGCGCGCAGGCAGCGCTCCGGGGCCACGTCTCCCGCCTCCAGCAAGCGTCGTGCGGCCGCATCGCCCAGATCCTCGCGCAGGAGCTTCACCAGCCACACGGGATACGACAACGCGACGGACCATGCCTTGGCGTCGTCGCCCGCGCCGAGTTCGGCGAGCTTGCCGCGTCCCTCCGCAGCCACGCGCCGCAGGACGGCGTTCACGAAGCCCCCTGCCCGGCGGCCCTTGCGCCCTGCCAGCGTCACGGCGTCGTCGACCGCCGCATAGGCGGGGACCCGGTCCAGGAACAGGAGCTGAAAGGCAGCCAGCCGCAGCACGTCGCGCACGTCGGGGTTGGCCGAGTGCAGCGGGGCCCGGGTGTACGCGCCGAGCACGGCGTCGATGGAGCCCCTGCGCCGGGCCGTCCCGTTGATGAGCTCGTTGGCGAGCCCGCGGTCCGCGGGGCCGAGGGACTCCAACTCGGGCAGCGCGGCCGACGAGTCGTCCAGCCGCGCTCCGCTGGTGCGCAGACGCTGGAGCGCCGCGAAGGCGGCGGCCCTCGCTGGGCTCACGCCCAACGGGCGGGCCATCTGGTCGCCGGACGCGCTCACGACGAGAGGAGGCTGCGTCCCGCGCCGCGCAGGAACTCCGCGGCCGTCATCTTTGTGCGGCCCTCCTGCTGCAACTCGTGCACCTCCAGCCAGCCCTCTCCGGCGGCGATCACCAGCCGGTCCGCGGCGGTCTCGGGCATCGGGCCTTCACCGGGCGATGCCCGCCAGATCCTGGTTCTGCGCCCGGCGAGCTCCGTGACGGCGCCGACGAACGGCGCAAGTGCCCGGACCTGGTCGGCGATCGCCACGGCGGGACGGCTCCAATCGATCACCTTGTCTTCCGGACCGATCTTGGCGGCGTACGTGACCTCGCCCTCCTGGGGGCGCCAGGTCACGGTACGGGCCGCCAGGGCGTCGAGGGTGGCCACGACTCCCTCGACCGCGGCCGGGGCCAGCAGTTCGTACGCCCGGCCCGCGTCAGCGTCCCTGGGCACGTAGACGTGGCGCTCGTCTCCGACGGGGCCCTCGTCGACGCCAGCCGTCATTCGCAGGGTACACACGCCCAGCTCAGTCTCCCCGGCCATGAGGGCACGCTCCACGGGGGCGGCCCCGCGCCAGCGCGGCACGAGGGACGGGTGCACCACCACGGCCTCGACGGCGTCGAGCAACGGCTGCCGCACGATCTGGCCGTAGGCGCACACGACGAGCGCGTCCGGCGCGTGGGCGAGGAGCTCCTGCAAGGACTCCGGATCCGACAGCCGCTCCGGCTGCAGGACGGGCAAGCCGAACTCCTCCGCGAGCGTCTTGATGCGCGGCGGCCGGGGCGTGCCGGACCGGCCGCGCGGCCGGTCCGGGTTGGTGACGAGCGCGACGGGCGCGCGCCCTGCCTCGACGAGCCCCTGGAGGACGAGCTCCGCGTAGCGTGCCGTGCCGGCGAACGCGAAGCGCATGCGGCTCAGAGGCCGCCGCCCGCCGGCGGGAGCGGGCTCATCGCGTTCTCGCGCATGGCGCGAAGGGCGGCCGCGCGGGCGCTCCTGCTGGTGCGGTCGACGATGAGCACGCCGTCCAGATGGTCGTTCTCGTGCTGGATGACGCGTGCCTCGAAGCCCTCGGCGACGAAGTCGACCGCCTCGCCGTACTCGTCCAGGCCGCGCACACGCACGCTGACGGCGCGTTCTACGGGCATCGTGACGCCCGGCACGCTCAGGCAACCCTCGTCGGACTCCTCTGTTTCTTCCGAGAGCTCGCCGAGCTCAGGGTTCACGAGCACGCGCGGGTCGTCGTCCACATCGTAGACGAGGAGCCGCTGGACAACGCCGACCTGCGGGGCGGCGAGGCCCACGCCCGGCGCGTCCTTCATGATGCGGATCATCCGCTTGGCCAGCTTGCGCAGGCCACGGTCGAACTCCGTGACTTCATGCGCCCGCTCGCGCAGCACCGGATCGCCGATGACGCGGATCTCTCGCCTCGCCTCCCGCTCGCGGCGAGACAAGTCCTGCCGGTCGGCGGTCTGTGTGGTCTGTGACGTCTCGCTCATGGTCTCAATGGTACCTCACGCCGGAGTCAGAGCCACTGCGGCTCGACGTCCGGCACCACCCGGACGCCGCGGGCGGCGTACCTGTCGCGGTTCGCCGCCAGCCACACGCGCAGCGCATCGAGGGTTTTCCCTGTTTCGGTAGTCTTTATCACAAGCCGGCAGGCGTGGCGGCCGCGCTCTCGCCACACAGGCCCGGGGCCGAGGATCTGCGCCGTCTCGGGAAGCCGGACGGCCAGCCGCTCCGAGGTGAAACGCCCGGCCACGTCCACCTTGTCCCTCGACGTGCTGGAGAGGTCAAGACCCACGAGGAAGCCCGCGGGCGGGTACCCAAGCTCCCGCCGGCGCTCGAGTTCCTCCACGTAGAACTCCTCCTCCTTGCCGGCGGCGGCGAGCGCGATGGGCCTCGCCTCGGGGTCGAGCGTCTGCACGAGCACGCGTCCCGGCCGGTCGCCGCGGCCGCTGCGCCCGCCGACCTGGATCAGCAGGGCAAAGGTGCGCTCCTCCGCGCGGAAGTCCGGGAAGCGCAGGGTGAGGTCGGCGTTGACCACTCCGACGAGCGTGACGTCCGGGAAGTGGTGCCCCTTGGCGATCATCTGCGTGCCGACCAGTACCTTCGGTCCGGGCTCAGAGAACCGGGTGAGCACCTGCTGCAGGCGAGCGTACGAGCCGGCGACATCCGAGTCCAGGCGCAGCAGGTCCACGCCGGGCAGCAGCCGCCGGACCTCGCGCTCCACCCGCTCGGTGCCGTACCCGTGGCGCACCAGGTCCGAGCGGCCGCACGCGGGGCAGGCGGCCGGCGCCGGCTCCGTGTGGCCGCACGTACGGCAGCGCAGGGTGTGGCTGCCGAACAGCGTGAGGGTGACGTCGCAGCGCGGGCACTCCCAGGTGTGGCCGCAGTGGTCGCACACCAGGTAGGAGGCGAATCCACGCCGGTTGAGGAACAGGATCGCCTTCTCCCCCGCGTCGACCACACCGCTGAGCGCCTCAGCGAGCGGCGCCGAGAACACGCCGTGGTGGTGGCGCATGTCGACGATCTCGAGGGCAGGAGGCAGAGAGCCGTCCACGCGCTGCCGCAGGTCGGCGTGCAGGGCGACGCGGGCGTAGGTCTCCACGCTCGGCGTCGCCGAGCCCAGAAGTACGACGGCGCCGGTGGCCGCCGCCCGCCAGCGCGCCACCGTCCGCGCGTCGTAGGCGGGCTCGCTCTCCTGCTTGTAGGAGGTGTCGTGCTCCTCGTCGACCACGATGAGACCGAGGTCCGGCAGCGGCGCGAACACCGCCGAGCGCGCGCCGACGACGATGCGCACGTCGCCGCGCGCCACGGCCGCATAGGCAAGAAGGCGCTCGCCGGCGGAGAGGCCGGAGTGCAGCACGGCGACCCGGGCGCCGGAGAACCGGCGCTTCACCCGAGCCACCGTCTGACCCGTGAGCCCGATCTCCGGCACCAGCAGCAGGACTGTGCGGCCGGCCTCCAGCGTGGCTTGCGCGGCCTGGAGGTACACCTCGGTCTTGCCGCTGCCGGTGACGCCGTGGAGCAGCACCTCGTCGCCCGGGTGGGTCTCGCACAGGATGCTGTGCAGGGCACGCCGCTGCTCGGAGAGCAGGTCGGGGATGTCGGAGAGAGTGGCGCAGGCGCGCAGGCGGGCCGCCTGCGCTGCGGCGGGGGCGGACACAACGGTCTCCTCGCCGGCTTCGACGGCGCCCTGCGCGGGCTCGTCGACGAAGCCGGGCGGCGGGTCCTGGGCCAGGAGGGCGCCGCCCGACAGCAGCTTGCGCAGACCGGCGGCCGACACCCCGCTGACGGCGCGCAGTTCGCGCTCGTCGAGGGCGCCGGCCTGCTCGGCGAGCTCCAGCGCCGCGCGTTGCCGCGGCCCGAGACGCGCCGGCGTCTCCGGGCCGCGGCGCAACACGCGCCCGGGCGGCGTGACGCCGACGACGTGTACGCGATACGCCACGCGCAGCCAGCCCTTGCGCCGGTACCGCTCGGCGTCGTGCGTGCGCCCGCCGACCTGCAGGCGGACGCCCTCGAGCGCGTGGAGGCCGGATTCGCCGGCGCCTGCAGCTGCCGCGCCGGCGTCCGTGAGCTGATACCGGCGCTCGATCTTCAGCGCCCCCGTGGGTGGACACACGAGCGAGAGCGCCGCGGCGAACGACGTGAGGTAGTACTCCGCGATGCGGCGGGCGAGCTCGACCAGCTCAACAGGGATGGGCGGCACGCGCAGCACGTCGCGCAGCGGCAGTACGCGCCCCTCATGAGCCGTCTCCTCGCGGAGCTCGAGGATCACCCCGATGACGGTCTGCGAGCCGAGCGGTACTGCGGCGAGCGCGCCCGGTCGCGCGACGGCGGCGAGCTCGCGGGGGATCTCGTAGTCGAAGGCCTCGGAGAAAGCCCGGGTGCGGACGAGCGGGAAGACGGCGGCGTAGCTCGTACAGCGACGCAGCGGGCCCTTTGAGCGGTGCTCCGCAGGCTCACCGCTCACACCGCGCCGCCGCCTCCCCGGCGCCGCCTCAGGCCTTGAGGCCCGCGGCGGCGCGGAGCGCCTCGGCCTTGTCCGTGCGCTCCCACGTGAAGTCGTGGTCGTTGCGGCCGAAGTGCCCGTAGGCCGCCGTCTTTGCGTAGATGGGGCGGCGCAGGTCGAGATCGCGGAGGATGGCGGCGGGGCGCAGGTCGAAGTGCTCGCCGATGAGCCGCTCGATGGTGGCCAGCTCCACCTTCTCGGTACCCTGGCAGTCGACCATGACCGAGACGGGGTGCGCGACGCCGATGGCGTACGCGACCTGCACCTGGCACTGCTCCGCCAGGCCGGCGGCGACGACGTTCTTGGCGACGTGCCGAGCGGCGTAGGCGCCCGAGCGATCGACCTTGCTCGGATCCTTGCCGGAGAAGGCGCCGCCGCCGTGCGGAGCGGCGCCGCCGTAGGTGTCGACGACGATCTTGCGGCCGGTGAGGCCGCAGTCGCCCATGGGGCCGCCGATGACGAACTTGCCAGTGGCGTTGATGACCGTGATGTCCTCGATCTTGCTCACGTCGTACAAGTCCTTGGGCAGGATGGGCTCGACGACGTGCTCGATGAGGTCGGGGTAGATGATGCTCTGCAGGTCGGCGCTCTCGGCGTGCTGCGTGGCGAGCACGATCTTGACGATCTCCACCGGCTTGCCGGCCTCGTAGCGCACGGTGACCTGGGACTTGCCGTCCGGTCGCAGGTAGGGCAGGATCTCCGCCTTGCGCACGTCGGCGAGGCGCTTGGAGAGCTTGTGCGCGAGTAGAATGGGCAGGGGCATGAGCTCCGTCGTCTCGGCACACGCGTAGCCGAACATCATGCCCTGGTCGCCGGCGCCCTGGGTGTCGAGCACGTCATCGTCGTTGACGTCCGTTCGCACCTCGAGGGCCGTGGTGACACCCTGGCTGATGTCCGGCGACTGCTCGTCGATGGCCACCATGACGCCGCAGGTCTCGTAGTCGTAGCCGTAGTGGGCGCTCGTGTAACCGACGTTCTTGACCGTCTCGCGGACGATCTTGGGGATGTCGACGTAGGTGTCGGTGGTGATCTCGCCGGCGACGAAGGCGAGGCCGGTGGTGACGAGCGTCTCACAGGCGACGCGCCCGTAGGGGTCGTCCTTGAGGATCGCGTCGAGGATGGAGTCCGAGATCTGGTCGGCGAGCTTGTCCGGGTGACCCTCGGTGACCGACTCCGAGGTGAAGAGGTAGTTCCGCTTGTCCAATGCAGTCCTCCGGGGACACGCGGCGCGGACGGAGCCGGCGCGGGTTGGATGTGGTGTCGTGCGCGCGGGAGCGTCCATCCCGCGAGCCCGTGGGAGTCTACCAGACGGCCGTGACGGCCAGCAACGCGCGCCGGCGCGAGGCCCTGCCGGCGAAGACGGCGCAGGCGGCCGTCAGTCGTGCCGCTCTCTCTTCGGAGCGCGACCCATGAGCACGGCGACGCACTCCTGCGGCGTGCGGTTGCCCTCCAGCACCTGGTACACGTTCTCGGTGACCGGCATGTCGATGCCGAGCCGCATGGCCAGATCGTGGAGCGCGTACGCGGTGTGCAGGCCCTCCACGACCTGGCCCACCTGGGCCTCCACCTCGGCCGGCGAGGAACCCTTGGCCAGCAGTTCGCCGGCGAGGCGGTTACGGCTGTGCCGGGACGTGCAGGTGGCGATGAGATCGCCGATGCCGGCGAGACCCGTGAAGGTGGCGATGTGCGCCCCCTGGATCATGCCGAGCCTGGTCATCTCGGCGACGCTGCGCGTGATGAGGCTGGCGCGGGAGTTGTCGCCGAAGCCGAGTCCGTCGGACATGCCGACGGCCACCGCGATGGGATTCTTGACCGCGCCGCAGAACTCCACGCCCACCACATCGTCGTTGGTGTACACGCGGAAGGTGTCGCTGGTGACGGCCTCCTGGAGCTCCAGCGCCAGAGCCTCGTCGGCGGCGGCGATGACGGTAGCCGAGGGCATGTCCTTGCTGACCTCCTCGGCGTGGTTGGGGCCGGAGAGCGCCGCGGCTCCGGCCCCGGTCTCCTCCTCGATCACCTCGGTCGGCCGCTTGAGCGAGCCGATCTCGTACCCCTTGGCCAGCGACAGTTGCAGCGCACCGTCCGCGCGCCGCGGCGCGACCCAGCGCGCCACCTCGCGGATCGCCTGCGTCGGCACAGCGTAGACGAGCAGGCCGGCGACCGAGAGGTCCGCGTCTTCCACACCGGTGAAGCGGATCTCGTCCGGCAGGGGTACTCCAGGCAGGAAGTGCGGGTTCTCATGCGTGGCCTGCAGTTGCTCCGCCTCCTCGCGCGTGAGCGCGAGGACCTCGACGTCGTGCCCGCGCCGCACCAGCAGTCGGGCGAAGGCGCTGCCCCAGCTGCCGGAGCCGATGATGGTAGCCCTCACGTCGCGCCTCCCCCCTCCCCCGCCCGTCCGGTGCCGTCCGTGCGCGCGTCACTGGTCCATGGCAGCTTGACGCGGTGCTCCTCCCTGGCGAGCAGGCGCTGGATGTTGCCGCGATGCGCCCACCACACGAGGATCGCGACGAGCACGCCGGCGATCTCGTACGGGAGCGGTTCGTCGAAGACGATGGTGAGCACGGGCACGAAGAGCGCGGCCACCAGGGACGCAACACTGACGTACCTCGTCACGACGATGAGCACCAGCCACGTGGTGAAGATGATGGCGAAGGCGAGCGGGACGAGTGCGAGCACCACGCCGGCGCCCGTGGCGATACCCTTGCCGCCTCTCCCCTTGAGGAAGATCGAGTACATGTGACCGAGGACGGGTGCCGCGGCGATGACGATCGCCGCCCATGGCGTGAAGAGCGCCGCCGCGATCGCCGCAGGCACGTACCCCTTGAGGATGTCGCAGATCATGACGACCGCGCCGGCCTTCTTGCCCAGCACCCGGAACACGTTGGTGGTGCCCACGTTGCCAGACCCGTGCTGGCGCACGTCCACGCCGTAGAAGAGCTTGCCGACCACGACGCCGAATGGGATGGAACCCAGCAGGTAGGCGACGATCAGCAGGACGATGAAGCCGAGCACCTGGATGACGATCACTTCTTGCCCTTGAAGTCGATCACGAGCGGTACCCCTTCGAGGCCGAACTGCGCCCGCAGCCGGTTCTCCACGTAGAAGCCGAAGTCGCGCGTCACAAGTGTGCGGTCGTTGATCTCGATGGCCATGCGCGGCGGCGAGGTGCCGAACTGCGCGATGTAGTACATCTTGAGCCGCTTGCCGTGCTTCTGCGGCATCGGCCGGTCGGCGGCGAGCTCGGCGAGCGCCCGGTTGAGCGCGCGCGTTGAGATGTGCGCCGTGTAGAGGGCGTCGAGCTCCGCGACCTTGGCCAGCAGGGGCTTGACTCCCTGATGGGTCTCGGCCGAGACGGCGATCACCGGCGGCCGCTGGCGCAGCTTGCGCTTGGCGATGCCGGCGATCTCCTCGAGGTCCGGCTCCCCGATGTCGCACTTGTTCACGGCGATCACCGTGGCGCAGTGGCGCCGCGTGGCCTCGGTACAGATGGAGAGGTCGAGCTCGCCGAAGCGCATGGTGGCGTCGACCACGATGATGGCGACGTGCGCACGGTCCAGGCTCTGTACGCTGCGCAGGTACGAGTAGTATTCGACGCCGCTGACCTTGGCGGACTTGCGCATGCCGGCCGTATCGATGAACCGGAAGCGACCCGAGTCCGTCTGGATGACGCTGTCGATGGCGTCGCGCGTGGTGCCGGCGATGTCGCTGACGATCGTGCGTGTCTCACCGGCGATGGCGTTGAACAGCGAGGACTTGCCGGCGTTGGGCCGGCCGACGATGGCCACCGGCGTCTCTGCCGGCCCGGCCTCCTGCTCGCCGTCACCGGCTACCGATCCCGTCACCTCGACGAGCCGGTCCAGCAGCTCGCCGCTGCCCGTGCCGTGCACCGCGGAGATCAGGAGCGGCTCGCCGAGGCCAAGGGCGTAGATCTCCGGCGCCGTGGCGGTGCTGGCGGGGTCGTCCATCTTGTTGGCGACCACGACGACGGGCACGTCCGCGCGGCGGAGCACGTCGGCGATCCCGTAATCGTCCGCCAGCGGGCCGGTGCGGCCGTCGAGCACGAACAGGACCATGTCGGCCGCGGCGATGGCGTGCTCGACCTGCTCACGGATGTGCCCGGCGAACGGCGCATCCTCGGTGGTGTCGTACCCGCCCGTGTCGACGAGCAGCAGGCGGTGGCCGGTCCACTCCACCTCGATCTCTTTGCGGTCTCGCGTCACGCCCGGCGACTCGTGGACGACGGTGGCGCGGGTGCCCGTGAGGCGGTTGACGAGGGTGGACTTGCCGGCGTTCGGGGAGCCGACGACGGCGACGGTGGGGAGCGTAGTCATTCGGATAGTCTAGCAAACGCGCCGCCGAGGGTCTCGGCGACGGCGAGGCGGCCGCCGCAGGCGGCCGCCAGCTCGAGCTCCGTCACGTCGTCCAGCGCGCGGCCGAGGTCCTCCGGGACCCAGACGCGCGGCGCTGCCAGCCACTCGCCCTCGGCGAGTGGATCGCGGCGCAGCGCCGCGAGCACCTCGGCCCCGCCGAGGAGGCCGGTGACGGTGACGTGCGGCCCGAAGAGCGTGTTCTCCACCACGAAGGGTCTCACGGGCACGCCGGCGGCCGGCTCGAGAAGAGCGGCCGCCTCCTCGACCAGCGGACGGGCGAGCGTCCCTGTGAGCAGGCGAACGCCCGTCACGTGGCCACCGAGCCGGCTGGGACCAGGGTCCGCGGCGACTCCCGGCGCAGGCCACGAGACCGCCAGCGCGGCGGCCTCGGAGAGCAGCGCCGCGCAGATGCCCACGCCGTTCTCGTACTGCTCGGGGGCGTCACCCGCAGGCGGCTGCTCGCCGGCGAGCAGGTAGAACTCGTCGGCGGCGTGCACGAATGCCAGCCCGCGCCGCCCGAGGAACCCTTGCTGCCAGCGGCGCACGTCGGCGATCAGCGTGCGCGCCTGCTCGGCGGTGACCCGTCGCAGGTCGCCCTCGACCGCCAGCGACACCGGCACGACCCCGAGGTCGACGGCAGCATCCAGCCCGCCCGCACGGAGCACGGTCTCCTCCAGCACGTCGCCATCGTTCCAGCCCGGGCACAGCACCACCTGCAGGTGCAGCTCCAGCCTGGACCGCGCGAGGCGCTCGAGCACGGCACGGGATCCCCCGGCCGCCCTTCCCATGAGCCTGACGCGGGCGGCGTCGTCCCAGGCGTGGAGAGACACGTACAGCGGCGACAGCTGCAGTTCCTCGATGCGCTCGAGGTCGCCGGCGTCCAGGTTGGTGAGCGTCATGAAGTTGCCATGCAGGAACGACAGCCGGTAGTCGTCGTCCTTGACGGACAGCGCCCGTCGCAACCCTGCCGGCACCTGGTCGACGAAACAGAAGCGACAGGTGTTGCGGCAGGTGCGCGGGTCGTCGCCGAGCCCGCCGTGGTCGAGCGAGATGCCGTGCCACTCGCCCGGACGCGGCGTCACGACCAGGTCCAGCGGGTGCCCGTCGCGCAGGACCGAGACCCAGAGCGTGCCGTCCGCGGCCGCATCCTCCACGTCGAGGACATCGAGCGGCACGCGGTCGTTCAGGCCGACGATACGGTCTCCCGGCTGGAGCCCGCCGCGCGCCGCGGCTGCCCGCGCGTCGGCGACGACGACGCCGGCGCAGGCGCCCTCCCGGGCTTCACTCACCGCAGAGGTCCAGCAGGGCGCGCACAGTGGCCTCGATTTCCTCGTCCGGCGTCGAGGCCCCGGCGGCGACGCCGATGCGCGTTGCCCCTTGCAGCCACTCCGGGCGCAGCTCGGCGGCGGACTCGATGTGGTGGGTCCGCGGCTCGATCGCATGGCACAGCTGGGCCAGGCGGGCGGTGTTGGCGCTGTTGCGCCCGCCCACCACCACCACCACGTCCACCTCGTCGGCGAGCTCGCAGGCCGCGGTCTGGCGCTTCTCGGTGGCGTCGCACACGGTGTTGAACACGAGCAGCTCGCGGGCCATCGGCGCCAGCGCCGCCGCCAGCGCCGAGAGGTTGGCGCGAGTCTGCGTCGTCTGGACGACGACGCCTACGCGCCGCCCGCGCAGCCGCTCGAGCGGCAAGCCGGAGGCGTCCTCCACGACCGTCGCGTCGGCGCCGGCGAAGCCCTGCAGGCCGACGACCTCGGGGTGGTCCCGCTCGCCGAGGATCACAACGGCGTAGCCCGCCTCGCGCAGCGCCGCGGCCTTGCGCTGGGCGACGGACACGAACGGGCACGTCGCGTCGACCACGTTCAGGTTGCGCGAGCGCGCGTGAGCAATCACGTCCGGGGAGACACCGTGGGTGCGCACGATCAGCGTGCCAGCCGGGGCGTCGTCCACCTCGTCGATGACGTGCACGCCGCGGTCCTCGAGGCTGCCGACGACGCTGGGATTGTGGATGATGGGTCCCAGCGTCGCAACGGGGGCCGGCGCGCCCTCGAGCGCCTCACCGGTGAGGCGCAGCGCGCGTTCTACCCCGTAGCAGTAGCCGGCGTAGCGGGCCACGACGATGTCGATGCCGCCGGCGTGGACGTGCCGGAGCTCCGCGCTGCGCTCCGGCTCCTCGTCGTACGACGCCGAGCCGCCGGCCGTGGGAGCGTCCTCAGAGACGGGCATACAGCCCCGCGACGGCCTCGTGCATGCGCCGCGCGGCCTCCCTGTAGGCCTTGCTGTTGCGTTCGGTGATGTCGGAGAGGTCTACCGGTGGGCCCACGAGTCCGCGCAGGGCCGGGAACCCGGGCCTGCCGTCGCGCAGCATGTACTGCGTGCCGTCCAGCGCGAGCGGGATCACCGGGGCGCCGCTCCGCAGGGCGATCATGCCGACGCCGGGCATGAACTCGTGCACGGCGTCGTCGGTCTGCCGGTGCCCCTCGGGGAACATCAGGAGCACCTCATCCCGCTGCAGGATGGTGAGCGCGGTCTGCAGGGCGGCACGGTCGCCGGCGCCGCGGTCCAGGGGAAACGCGCCGAGGCTCGTGATGAACTTGCCCGCCTGGGGATTCACGAACAGTTCCTTCTTGGCCATGAAGCGGAGCGGGCGGTCGAAGACCATCCCGGCGATCACGGGGTCCCAGAAGCATTTGTGTGTCATCGCCACCATGACGGGACCTGTGCTGGGCATGTGCTCGGCGCCCCTGACGCGGCAGCGGTACAGCCCGCCGAAGAACGGCACGGCCAGCCAGCGCAGGAACGTGTAGAGGCCTGTTTCTCCGTGCCCCTTGACCGGGTATCCCCATGGACCCCTCATGACGTCACTTTCTCCCCCACGATTGCGACCACAGCGTCGACGACCTCGTCCAGCGTCAGCTCGGACGTGTCCACCTCTGCGGCGTCGGCAGCCCGACGTAGCGGCGCGACCTCGCGCTCGCTGTCGCGCCGGTCGCGCTCCATCAGCGCCTCGAGGACCTCCCTCACGTCCACGTCGTCTCCCTCTGCGCGCAGCTCTGCGGCACGGCGCGCCGCCCGCACCTCCGGGCGCGCCGTCAGAAACACCTTGACGTCGGCGCCGGGGAACACGTTGGTACCGATGTCGCGGCCCTCCATGACGACGTCGGCGCCGGCGCCCAGTTCGCGCTGACGCTCGACCAGCAGACGGCGCACACCCGGCAGCACAGAGACGACCGAGGCGGCCGCCCCCATCTCCAGGCTGCGGATGAGGCCGCTCACGTCGCGTTCGCCGGCGTAGAGATGGCCGCGGCCGTCGAAGCGCAGCCGGGCGGCGGCGGCGACGGGCGCCACCGCCGCCTCGTCGTCCAGCGGCACGCCCGCCTCAGTGGCCAGGAGGCCGACGGCGCGGTACATGGCGCCCGTGTCCAGGTACAGATAGCCGAGGCGCTCGGCGACGCGACGCGCCACCGTGCTCTTGCCGGAACCGACGGGCCCGTCGATGGCGACCAAGGTCATTCCGCGTCGACCTCTCTGCGGGTGGTGACCTCGTAGCCCCGGGCCCCGAGCACGTGGGACGCGCGCCGGCACACCTCCTGGCCCAGCACGTAGAGCGTGAGCGTGCCGCCGAGTTCGGGGCTCATGTGGTGCATGGCAAGGTCCTCGACGTTGATGCCGGCGTCGCCAAGGGCGACCATGACCTCGCTGAACACGCCCGGCCTGTCCGGCACCGGGATCATGATGCGGTACAGGTCCTCAGCCGGCAGGCTGCCCGCGGCCAGCATGCGTTCGCGCTGCTCCCGGGCGCGCACGATGGTGTCGCTGAGGCGCGGGGCGTCGGCGGCGGCGAGCGCCTCCAGCACCTCCTGCAGCCCCTCCTGGAACTGGGCCAGCGAGGCGAGCAGTGCGGCGCGGTTGTCCAGGAAGATGTCGGTCCATACGCGCCTGTTGCTGCCGGCGATGCGCGTGAGGTCGCGGAAACTGGGGCCCGCGGAGAGCAGCGCGTCGCGGGCCCCGGCGTGCTGGCCTGCCTGGCTCATGAGCACGTTGGCCAGCACGTGCGGCAGGTGGCTGACCACGGCCATGACGCGGTCGTGCTCCTCCGGGTCGACCGCCACCGGCCGCGCGCCGATCTCTCCCAGGAACCCGTAGAGGACCTGGTAGGCGTCGGCGTCCACGTGGTCGCCGGGGGTGACGAAGTACGTCGCGCCCTGGTAGAGCGAGGCGCGCGCGTTGGCCACGCCGGCGGTCTCGGAGCCGCACAGCGGGTGCCCGCCGATGCAGCGCCGCTGCTCGGAGGGCGAGAGCGCGCGCATGAGCGGGCCCTTGGTGCTGCCCACGTCGGTCACCACCGCGTGCGGCGCGGCGGCCTGCAGTGCCGCGCGGACGTGCTTCACCACGAGCCGCACGGGGGTGCACACGAAGACCAGGTCCGCGCCGTCGCAGGCCTCCTCCAGGCTGCCGCAGGCTGCCGTGACGGCACCGCGCTCGAGCGCGAGGTCGAGCGTGGCCTGCGTCTGGCTGTAGCCGCGCACCTCGGCCACCGCGGCGCGCTCCCGCGCGGCAAGCCCGAGGGAGCCTCCCATGAGGCCGACACCAACGAGGGCGACGCTGTGCACCTTCCTCCCCGCCACGGCGTCAGACCGTCTTCCCGGCCCAGCGGGCGAGCCCCAGCACGCGCTCCGCGTACTCGCCGAAGACGGCGGTCGGCACCGACTGCGGCCCGTCGCACAGGGCGTGTTCGGGGTTGGGGTGCGTCTCCACGAGCACGCCGTCGGCGCCGGCCGCGACGCCGGCGAGCGACAGCGGCAGCACCAGGTCGAGCCGCCCGGCCGAGTGGCTCGGGTCGACCACCACCGGCAGGTGGCTCGCGAGCTTGATCACTGGCACCGCACTCACGTCCAGCGTGTTGCGCGTGGCGGTCTCGAACGTCCTGATGCCGCGTTCGCACAGGATGACGTCGCGGTTGCCCTCCTTGACGATGTACTCCGCGGCCATCAGCAGCTCCTCCACGGTAGTGGACGGCCCGCGCTTGAGCAGCACCGGCTTGCCCGCCTTGCCGAGCTCGGCCAGGAGCAGGAAGTTCTGCGTGTTCCGCGCCCCTACCTGGAGCACGTCTGCATGGGAACACACTACGTCCAGGTCGCGCGGGTCGAGCACCTCCGTGACGATCGGCAATCCCGTCTGGTCGCGCGCCGCAGCCATCATCCGCAGACCCTCCTCGCCGAGGCCCTGGAAGGCGTACGGCGAAGTGCGCGGCTTGAAGGCGCCGCCGCGCAGCATGTGGCCGCCAGCCGCCTTGACGGCGCGGGCGGCCGCCAGCACCTGCTCCGGCGTCTCGATGGAGCAGGGCCCTGCGATGAGCGCGAAGTGGTCTCCGCCTATCTTGACGCCGCTGACGTCGATCACGGTGTCGCGCCGCTGGAACTCGCGGCTGACAAGCTTGTACGGGCGCAGGATGGCGACGACCCGGTCGACACCGGGCATCGCCTCGAGCGGGAGCTGAGTGATCGCCTCGCGGTCGCCGATCACGCCGATCACCTTGACGACCTCGTCGGACGAGAGGTGAGCGGTCGCGCCGGATTCCTCGACGCGCTCCCGGACGCGCGCGACCTCTGCGTCGGTGGCCGTCTCCTGCATGATGACCATCATGCTCATCGCGTGCTCCCTCCGCCGCCGGTGGGGCCACCGTGCTCAAGGGTCGCCAACTTGTCCAGGAAGAACTCGATCTCCTCTTCTGTCCCGACCGTCACCCGCGCCCATCCGGGGCAGCCCAGGGCGTTGCCGTCGCGAACGATCGCACCCATGGCGAGCAGCGCGCCACAGACCTCGTCCTGAGGGCGGCACAGGTCGTCGATGTCCACGAGCATGAAGTTGGACTGCGTCGGGACTGTGGCGCGACCACGCTCCGCGAGACGCGCCACGAGGTGGTCGCGCAGCCTCGCGTTGGTCTCCCGCCGCAGGGCGACCTGGTCTGGGTGCCTGAGCGCCTCGACGGCGGCAAGCTGTCCCAGCAGGTTGACGTTGAACGGCTGCCGCACCTTGTCGACCGCCTGCTTCACCTCAGGGGAGCAGAGGCCGAAGCCCGTACGCAGGCCGCAGAGACCGTAGATCTTGGAGAACGTGCGCAGGACGACGACGTTGTCGTGATCCTTCTGGATCCGTAGCGACCCCTCTCGGTCGTCGGCGGTGACGAACTCGATGTAGGCCTCGTCGATCACCACCAGGACGTCGTCGGGCACGCTCTCCACGAAGCGCGCAACCTCGGCCGACGGCACGTAGGTGCCCGTGGGGTTGTTGGGGTTGCACACGAACGCCATCCTGGTGCGCGGCGTCACTGCGGCGGCCATTGCGTCCAAGTCGTGCGTGAAGTCCTTGAGCGGCACGGCCACGGGGATGGCGCCGCGGATGTCGATCACGTCGCGGTACGAGGTGAACGACGGCTCGGCCAGCACCACCTCGTCGCCCCGCTCGAGCACCGAGTGAGCGAGCAGGTATAGCAGTTCGCAGGTGCCGCAGCCGACGGTGACCTGCTCAGGGCTGCGATCGTAGACCCCGGCCACGGCCTCGCGCAGGTCGGTGGAGAACCCGTCCGGATAGCGCTGCAGCCTGTCCAGGGCGTTGAGCACGACCTGTTTGACCTCAGGGAACGGCGGCAGCGGGAACTCGTTGGAGGCCAGCTTGACGACCTGCTCGAGGCCGAACCGGCGCTGCACCACCTCGATAGGCAGTCCGGGCTGGTACGGGACGATGCCGGCGAGCTCCGGGATGAAGCGCACGGTCATGAGATCACTCCGCTGGGTAGAGGCGCGCCGCTCGCGCGCCGGGGTAGACGAGATGCGTGCACCGCGAGTGCAAGAGTATACAACCTAGGCTCCGCGGCCCTCCGCCGCCCCGTCCGGCTCGCCGGACTCGAGACCCGTGTCGTCCGGCTCGTCGCAGGCCTCCTCCTCGCCGTCCGCGGGGACGGCGGGCGCCTCCGGCCGGTCGAGGTCGTCGGGCGTGGCGACCTCGTCGCCCGGCGTCGGCTCCGAGGCGCGTGCGCCTGGCGCGTCCGCCGCCAGCAGCACCGGCCAGCCCTCGTCCTCCTGGGCGACCTCGCCGGCCACCTGCTCCCCGGCCCGGCGCAGCGCCTCGACTTCCTCGCCGCTGAGCTCACGGAAGCCGCCTGGCTCGAGGCCCTTGTCAGTGAGCGGGCCGTACCGGCGGCGGCTGAGCTCCTCCACGGGCAGGCCCACGCCGACGAACATGCGCCGCACCTGGCGCTTGCGTCCCTCGTGGATGGTGATCTCGACGAGGGCCGTCTTGGCGCTCTGCTTCTTGAGCCGCACGTCTGCCGGAGACGTCAGGCCGTCTTCCAGGTCCACACCCTGCCGGAGCGTGCCGAGCTGGCGCCGGCTGACCTTGCCGCGCACGCGCGCGACGTAGGTCTTCGGCACGCCGTACCGTGGGTGCATCAGGCGGTTGGCCAGCACCCCGTCGTTGGTGAGGATGATCAGGCCGGTCGTGTCGACGTCCAGGCGACCGACCGGGAACAGGGCGCGTCCGCCCGGCACCATGTCAACGATCACCTTGGCAGCGTGCGGGTCGCTACGCGTGCTCGCGACGCCTCTGGGCTTGTTGACCAGGAAATACCGGAGCTCCCTCACGGCCACCGCCTCGCCGCGCACCGCGACCACGTCCCCGGCGTCCACCTTGTGCCGAGGGAACGTCACCACCTCGTCGTTCACGGTGACGACACCCTCACGGATGAGCTCGTCACAGGAGCGGCGCGAGCCCACTCCGGCGCGGGCAAGAAAGACCACAAGGTTCATGGGCTGGGCAGGGCTCACTGCGCCCTCCTCTCGGCGTTGGCGTGCAGCCGGCTGCGGATCTCTTCGACCTCATCCACTCTGAGCGAGAACTCCTCCAGCGGCGGCAGGTCGTCCCGGCTCGCGAGTCCGAACAGCTTGAGGAACCGGTCGCCGGTGCCGTACAGCACCGGTGCGCCCGGTGTGTCTGCGCGGCCCTGCTGCTCCACCAGGCCGCGCTCCTCCAGCGCCCCGAGGGCGTACTCCGAGGACACGCCGCGGACTTCCGCGATCTCGGCCCGCGTCACGGGTTCAAGGTACGCCACCACGGCGAGCGTCTCGAGCAGAGCCGGCGTGAGATCGTCCGGTCTCTCGGCGCCGGTGAAGCGGCGCACGACTTCGGCGCAGTCGTCCGCCACGGCGAACGTGTACCCGCCGGCTACTTCACGGAGATCGAGGCCGTGGCTGCCGGACGAGAACTCGGCCCGCAGCGCGTCGAGCGCGGCGGCGACCTCCTCCTCGGAGCAACCGCAGGTCTCCGCGAACCCGGACGCGGGGATGGGGCGCGCGCAGATGAAGAGGAGCGCCTCGAGACGGCGAGCGAGTGGCAGCATGCGACTCACGGGTCGGTTGGCAGGGACGCTTCGATGCTACCGCAGAGCGGGCGCCGGCGTCACCCTGCGGCCGGCGACGCCGCGACGATGCGGCTGACGACGATGTCGCCGAAGTGTCGCGTCTGGCGCAGCCGCGCCTCTCCGCTCGAGTGCAGCTCGAGCAGGGCGAAGAAGGTCACCGCGCGCTCCAGGCGGTTGCCCGGCGCGACGGCGGCGAAGGTGAATTCGCCAGCGTCGTCGAGGATGAGCCGCAGGCGCCGGAGCTCCTTGACCAGCGACACGGCGAGGTCGGCGAGGTGGCTGGTGTCCGGTACGGGCGGCTCGCGGAGGAGCGGTGTGAGCGCTTCTGCGAGGTTCGCGGCCGGGAGTGCGGCGTCGGGGATGCGCCGGCGGAGCAACTCCGTCGGCACAGGCGCATTGCGGTACAGTCTGGCGCTGTGGGTCGACCACGCCTCCCGCAGCGCCCCCGCGGCGTTACGGAACTGGCTGTAGCGCACAAGGCGCTCGAGCAACTGGCGCGCCGCCTCGTCGGGGTCGAGGTCGTCGAGCTCCTCCTCGATCTCCTCCTCCAGCAGCAGGCGGGACTTCATCTCGAGCAGCGCGGCGACCAGCACCACGAACTGCGACGTGGCGTCCAGGTCGAACTCGCCGCTGTCCGCCAGCTTGAGTACGTACTCGGCGATGATCCGCGAGACGCGGACCTCCCAGATGTCGATCTCGTCGCGGAGAATGAGGGTGACGAGCAGGTCGAACGGCCCGTCGAAGACGTCGAGGTCGAGCTCGAGTGCTACGGGGGGCGCGGCCACGGCGGCAGTCTCAGCACGCATCGCCGTCGCCTCCTCCGCGCGTCATCCCGGCCCCGTCTCCCTTCTCACTCTTCCGGCTGACGGACGAACGACGGGATGTCGAAGTCGTCGAACGTCGGCGCGCGGCCGAAGGCTGTGCCGCGGTCTTCCTTGGGCTCTGGGGTGGGCGCCGGGGTACGGCCCTCCGGGCCGCGGGACGGCGCCTGCCCCTGCCTGACCTCCTCACCGAACCCGGTGGCCACGACGGTGATGGAGATCTTGCCCTCGAGCTTCTCGTCGACCACGGCGCCGAAGATGATGTTGGCTTCGTCGTCGGCGGCCTCGCTGATGACGCCGGCGGCCTCATTGACCTCGTAGAGCGTGAGGTCCTCGCCACCGGTGATGTTGAGCAGCAGGCCGCGCGCGCCTTCGATGCTGGTTTCGAGGAGCGGCGAGTGGATCGCCATGTCCGCAGCCGCCTGGGCACGGTTCTCCCCGGCGGCGACGCCGATGCCGAGGAGTGCAGTGCCCGCGTCGTGCACGATCGCGCGCACGTCGGCGAAGTCGAGATTGATGAGACCCGGCACCGTGATGAGGTCGGTGATGCCTTGCACGCCCTGGCGCAGGATGTCGTCGGCGTGCTGGAACGCCTCGACGACGCTCGCGTTGCGCTCCACGACCTCGAGCAGCCTGTCGTTGGGGATCGAGATGACGGTGTCGGCCACGTCGCGCAGGGTGTCGATGCCTTCGAGCGCCTGGCGCTGACGGCGGTTGCCCTCGAACCCGAACGGCTTGGTCACGATGGCGATGGTCACAGCGCCGAGTTCGCGAGCGATCTGCGCGACCACGGGAGCGCCGCCGGTGCCGGTGCCGCCACCCTCGCCGGCCGTGACGAACACCAGGTCGGCGCCGCGCAGTGCGGACTTGAGCTGGTCGCGGCTGACTTCCATGGCCTCGCGGCCGACCTCGGGGTTGGCGCCGCCGCCGAGGCCGTGCGTGATCTCCTGGCCGATGTGGATCTTGACGTCGGCGTCGCACACGTCGAGCTGCTGCACGTCGGTGTTGACGGCGATGAACTCGACGCCCTTGACGCCGGAGTCGACCATGCGGTTCACGGCGTTGGTGCCGGCCCCGCCGATGCCGACGACCTTGATGGTCGTCACGTACGGCCGGCCCTTGACTGGAGCGTCCGCGCCCGGAGCGTCGGGGACAGCCCCTCCGCTGTCGGTGCGCCGGAAGAGCTCGCTCAGTCCATCCTTCATGCTAGGACGATCTGCCATTCAGCACCTCCCGCGCGAGGGCGCGGTACGATTCTGCTCCCCTGCCCTTGGGATCGTACTTCAGCACCGAGGTGCCGCCCACGGGCGCCTCGGCGAACTTGATGGTCTTGCGCACCACGGTGTCGAAGACGAGGTCGCCGAAGTTCTCGCGGAGTACCTCTATGGATTCCCTGCCGTGGTGTGTCCGCGCGTCGAACAGTGTGGGCAGGATGCCCTTGATGCGCACGTCCGGGTTGAGGTTCTCGCGGATCATCTCCAGCGTCCGCTCGAGCTGCAGGAGCCCACGCAGCGAGAGGTACTCGCATTGCACGGGCACGATGACCCCCTCGGAGGCCGTGAGCGCGTTGATCGTGAGCAGTCCCAGCGAGGGCGGCGTGTCGATCAGGATGTAGTCGTAGCGGTCGCGGACCGCGTCGAGCGCGCGCTGCAGGGCCCGCTCGCGCCCGATCATCGTGGCCAGCGCCATCTCGGCGCCGGCCAGGTCGATGGTGGAGGCGGCGACGTCCAGTTCGCGCTCGTAGATGACGTCGTCGATGGGCGTGCGGTGCACGAGGACGTCGTACATGCTCTTCTCGAGACCCTCGGTGTCGATGCCCTGGCTCATGGTCAGGTTGCCCTGCGGGTCCATGTCGACGGCAAGCACGCGCAAGTCGTGCTCGCGGAGGGCCGCGCCGAGGTTCACCGTCGAGGTGGTCTTGGCCACCCCACCCTTCTGATTGGCGAACGCGAGAACATGCGCCATGTGAGCGTTACCCCTGTGTCGAGTCCACGTCAGAACGCAGTTCGGGCCGCAGGCAAGAATCCCTGCATGCGACGGGCCCCGCAGCGTCTGCGGGGCCCGTCGTGACACGCTGCGTCATGGAGAGAAGCGAGGCCGGCGCCGTCACGCCTTGGGGGCCTCCGGCGGCTTGGGAGCCTCAGGCTCTCCTTCGGCTGTCTCATCGGCGGGTTCTTCGGTCTCCGCCTCTTCCTCCTCGAACTCCTCGTCGGCCATCTCGTCCTCGACGTACTCCTCCTCGATCACGTCGTCGTCGGTGGCCTCGATGTACTCGTCCTCATCGTCCTCTTCGTACTCTTCGATGCTGGTGATGGACGAGATGGCGCGCTTGAGATAGCGGACTCGGGTGCGCTTGGCGACCTCGAGCTCGACCCAGTCGTCGCCGATCGCCGTGACCGTGCCGAACATCCCGCCGATGGTGACGATCTCGTCGCCCTTCTTGAGCATGCCGAGCATCTGCGCATGCTGCTGGCGCTGCCGGCGCTGCGGCCGGATCGCAAGGAAGTAGAAGATCCCGAAGAAGACGAGGATCCAGATGATGATCGTGAACGACACGGACTTCAACCTCCCGCGGGGTCGCGCCCCGCAACGTCGCTTATGAATTCTGTAAAACGCCCGGCGCTGATCGCGCGGCGGGCGTCACGGGTCAATCTTAGCAGAACGCGCAGATTGTGAAGACTCAAGAGCTGCGCGCCCAACATCTCCTTCTGCGTCACCAGGTGACGCAGGTACGAGCGCGTGAACGTCCGGCACGTGTAGCAGTCACAACCCTCCTCGAGTGGCGCGCGGTCCGCCGCGAAGCGGGCGTTGCGCAGATTCAGCCGGCTGCCGCCGCGCAGGAGCGCGGTGCCCGTCCGCGCCATGCGCGTGGGCAGCACGCAGTCGAAGACATCTACGCCGCGGGCGATCACGTCGACGATGCCGACTGGGTCGCCGATGCCCATGAAGTACCGCAGCCGGTCGGCGGGCAGCACTTCGTCCATCAGTTCCACGGTGGCGAGCATCTCTTCGCCCCGCTCCCCGACGCTGAGGCCGCCGATGGCGTAGGCGTCGAAGCCGACGCCGGTGATCTCGGCGGCCGACCGCCGCCTGAGCTCCTCGTCCACGCCGCCCTGGGCGATGCCGATGAGGAGCTGGTCGCGGCGGCCGTGCGCCGCAGTGCAGGCCGCCGCCCAGCGTGTGGTGCGCTCCACGGCGGCCTCCAGCTCCGGGCGTGAGAGTGTACCCGCGGCACACTGGTCGAACGCCATGATGATGTCCGCTCCCAGATCCTCCTGGATGCGCATCGCCAGCTCAGGAGTGAACACATGCCGAGAGCCGTCGTACACCGAGCTGAACTCGACCCCGTCGTCGCGCAGCACCCGCGTGCCCTCCAGGCTGAACACCTGGAACCCGCCGGAGTCGGTGAGGATAGGGCCGTCCCACTGCATGAACCCGTGCAGCCCTGCGTGGGCGGCGACGATCTCCGTGCCGGGCCGGAAGTACAGGTGATAGGCGTTGCCGAGCACGATCTGCGCCCCGAGCTCCCGCAGCTCACGAGGCTCCACCGCCTTGACGCTCGCCTTGGTGCCGACCGGCATGAAGCAGGGCGTCTCCACCACGCCGTGCGGCGTGACCAGGCGCCCGGCGCGGGCGGCTCCGTCGCGCGCCTCGACCGAGAACGAGAAGCCCTCGGCACGCAGCGGCGCGCCCGCCACGGCCGTCACAGCGCAACCATCGCGTCGCCGAAGCTGTAGAAGCGGTACCGGCGGTCCACCGCATGGCGGTAGATGGCCCGCGTCTGCTCCACGCCGCAGAAGGCCATGACGAGTGCGAGCAGGCTGGTGCGCGGCAGGTGGAAGTTGGTCACCAGCCCCTCGACCATGCGGAAGCTGAACCCGGGGCGGATGAACAGGCGCGTCTCTCCGCGCAATTGCATCTCCCCGCCCGCTGCGCCGCGCACCTGCTCCGCCTCAAGCGCGAGATGCTCCAACACACGCATCGAGGTGGTACCGACGGCGACGATACGGCGGCCTGCCCGGCGCGCCTCGACGAGGCGCGCCCACACTACCGCCTCGACCTCGTACGCCTCGGCGTGGAGCTGCGCCGCGTCCAGTCTCTCGGCCTGCAGCGGCTTGAACGTGCCGAGCCCCACGTGCAGCGTCACGCTCTCCACATCCACGCCGGCCGCGGAGAGCGCCGCGTCGAGCCCCGGCGTGAAATGCAGGCCGGCCGTCGGCGCCGCGGCCGAGCCGAGGTTGCATGCGTACGTGGTCTGATAGCGCTCGGGGTCACCGAGAGGTGCTGTGATGTACGGCGGCAGCGGCGTCACGCCGGCGGCCTCCAGAAGCTGGAGTACCGGCGTCTTCCCGAGACTCTCCACCACATAGCGCCCGTCTCCGAGCGGCTCGACGCAGCGCAGCTGCCAGTCCGGCCCCGCGACCTCATTCTCGAGGACCTCTTCGCGACGGGGCCGGCCGCGCAGCAGAACCTCCCAGCGCTCGTTCTCCGCGCCCGGCGCCGTCAGCGCGCACAGGAACAGCACCTCGATCCTTCCACCGGTGACGCGGTGAAAGAAGCTGCGCGCCGGGAAGACCCGCGTGTCGTTGCGCACGAGGATGTCTCCGGCGCGTAGCAGGGCCGGCAGTTCCCCGAAGAAGCGATCCTCGATAGCGCCGCTGGCGCGGCGGTACACAAGGAGCCGCGCCGCGTCTCGCGGCTCCGCGGGCGTCTGCGCGACCAGGTCGTCGGGCAGGTGGTAGTCAAGGCCCGCCAGGGTGAGGCGGGAGCGCGCGTCGCTCACGCCGTCCGCCGCCGGGCGCGGCGCGCGTGCCACGCCTCCCACTTGCTGGCCGCGCAGCCACAGTACGGCTGCCGGTACAGATCCAGGCGCCGGCTCTCGGCGTAGCTCTCCCGGAAGCGCTCGCGGACGTCCAGGTACACGAAGTCGACGCCGTGCGCGTCGGCCGCCGCCTCGCCGGCAGCGACGATCAGGTCGTGCCGCTGGTACGGGCTCACCGTCAGCGTGGTGGAGAAGCGGCAGAAGCCGAGCTCGCGGGCCGCCGCGCCTGCCGCATCCATGCGCAGCCCGAGGCACGCGGCGCAGCGCTCGTCCGGCGCGGCGCCGCGCAGGCCGGTGCGCCACGCCTCCCACCCCGGCGCCTCTTCCCCAGCCTCGGGCAGCACCAGCTCGAGGCCGGCGGCTCGGACGAAGCGCAGCATGCTCTCATGCCGGCGGCCAACCTCCGCGTCCGGCTGGATGTTGGGATTGGCGAACCAGGCCATGGGCTCCACGCCGCGCTCGCGCCATGCAGGCACGGCGACCGTCGAGCAGGGGCCGCAGCAGGTGTGCAGGAGCAGGTCGGTCATCAGGCGAGTATAGCGGGGGCGCGGCAGGCCCGGCTCTACGGACGTCGGTCGGCCGGGCCGCTCACAGGTCGTCGAACAGCCTGTCGCCGCGCGCCGGAGGCTTGAGCCCGCAGTGGAGGAACCCGCTGCGCGTGAGTACGCGCCCGCGCGGCGTGCGTTTGAGGAACCCCTGCATGATGAGGTACGGCTCGTAGACGTCCATCACCGTGTCGGCCTCCTCTCCGAGAGCCACGGCCAGGGTGTCCAAGCCCACCGGGCCGCCGTCGAACTTCTCGGCAATGATCTTGAGGATGTCGCGGTCGAGCTTGTCGAGACCCTCGCCGTCCACCTGGAACAGCTCGAGCGCGGCCAGGCAGATCTCCAGCTCGATGACGCCCTCGTGGCGCACCTGTGCGAAGTCGCGCACGCGCCGCAGCAAGCGGTTAGCCACGCGCGGCGTGCCGCGCGACCGGCCGGCGATCTCCAGCGTGGAGTCGTGGTCGATCTCGACTCCCAGGATGCCGGCGGATCGCCGCACGATGGCCGCCAGCTCCTCGATCTCGTAGTACTCCAGCCGCTGCCATACTCCGAACCGGTCGCGCAGCGGCGTGGTGAGCAGGCCGGTGCGTGTGGTGGCGCCGATGAGCGTGAACGGCTGCACCTGCATGCGGATGCTGCGCGCCGCCGGACCCTCGCCGATCATGATGTCGATCTCGTAGTCCTCCATGGCCGGGTAGAGGACCTCCTCCACGGCGGCGTTGAGCCGATGGATCTCGTCCACGAAGAGGACATCGCCCTCCTGGAGGTTGGTGAGCAGGCCGGCGACGTCGACCTTGCGCTCTAGCGCCGGCCCCGAGGTGGTGTGCACGCCGACGCCGAGTTCATAGGCAATGATGCCGGCCAGCGTGGTCTTGCCCAGGCCGGGCGGACCAGCCAGCAGGACGTGGTCGAGCGTGTCTCCGCGCTGCTTGGCGGCCTGCACGAAGATCTCGAGCTGCTCCTTGGCCACGCGCTGGCCGACGAAGTCGGCGAACCGGCGTGGCCGGAGGCTGAGCTCGAGATCGGCGTCGTCGGCGCGCTCGTTGGGGTCGCCGATGCGATCCTGAGGCTTCTTGGCCATCACTCATCCGCCTGACGTGTGAGCGCGAACTTGACGAGGTCCTCGAGCGGCGCGTCCTCGGGAGCTCCGCGCAGGGCCTCTTCGGCCTCGCGGAGCGTGAGCCCCAGGTTCTGGAGGGCCGAGCGCGCCTGGATGAAGTGCTCCGCCGGCGCCCCGCCGGTCTCACCCGCATCGCCGGCGCCCACCAACGGCAGCTCCCCGACCTTATCCTTGAGCTCGACCACGAGGCGTTGCGCGAGCTTCTTGCCGATGCCAGGGATGCTCTCGAACTTCTTGACGTCGTCGCGCGCCACCGCCAGCTCCAGTTCGACCACCGGATAGCCCGACAGCACGGCGAGCGCCACCTTGGGCCCGACGCCACTCACCGCGGTGAGCCAGAGGAAGAAGGTGCGTTCGCCCAGCTCACGGAAGCCGAACAGCTGCAGCGCGTCCTCGCGCACGTTGAGGTACGTGAACAGGCTGACCTCCTCGCCCCGGTGGGGCGAGAGGCTGCCCAGCGTACGGCTCGACGCGAGGACCTCCAGGCCAAGGCCGCCGACCTCGATGACGGCGCGCTCGCCGTCGAGCATGGCCAGTGTGCCGCGGACGGAGGCGATCACCTGCCGCCACCCTGTGGGCGCCGGCAGGCCTCGCGAAACGCGTCCGCGTTGTGGTGCGTGTGGCAGATGGCCACGGCAAGCGCGTCGGCCGCGTGGTCCGGCTGCGGGATGCGGGAAAGGCAGAGGATGGTCTTGGTCATCTCCTGCACCTGGATCTTGCTGGCGCGCCCGTAGCCGGTCACCGCCATCTTGATCTGCAAGGGTGAGTACTCGCAGGGCGACTCTTCGAGGTCCGAGGCGGCCAGGTACAGCACGCCCTTGGCCTGACCGACCGCCAGCGCTGTCTTGACGTTGACGTTTACGAACAGCTCCTCGAGCACCACGATGTCCGGGCAGAACCGCTTGATGAGGCCGCGCGCCTGGTCGTAGATCTGCCGCAGCCGCACGTGCGTCGGGTCCTTGGCGGACGTGACGATGCAGCCGTGCCCGAGCGAGTGCAGCCGCCCGCCCTCCTGCTCGATGACTCCCCAGCCGGTACTGGCGGTGCCCGGGTCGAACCCGAGGACGATCATCCCCGGTGCCCCCCGCTCAGTTCGGTGGTGCGGCCGCTCCCCCCGGCCCGCGACATCTCTCAGCCTGCCAGGGCCTCGAGGATGTCCTCGGGGATGTCGAAGTTGGCGTAGACCTCCTGGACGTCGTCGCTGTCCTCCAGCGCGTCCATGATCTTCATGGTCTTGCGGGCGTCGTTCTCCTCGAGCTTGACGGTGGTCTTGGGGATCATGGTGAGCTCCGCGTTCTCGAACTCGATGCCCGCCGCCATGAGGGCCTCCCGGACGGCGGCGAAGTCGGCCGGCTGAGTGAGCACCTGGAACGAGCCTTCGTCCGGAACCACGTCGTCGGCGCCGGCGTCGATGGCGGCGGCCATGACGTCGTCCTCCCCGTACTTGGCGCCGTCGACGACGATCGACCCGCGGCGCTCGAAGCCCCAAGCCACGGCTCCGGGCTGCGCCAGCTGGCCGCCGTGCTTGCTGAAGATGTTGCGTACTTCAGCGGCCGAGCGGTTCTTGTTGTCAGTGAGCACCTCGACGATGATGGCCACGCCGGCGGGGCCGTAGCCCTCGTACAGGATGCTCTCGTACTGCTCTCCCTCGGCCCCGCCGCCACCGCGCTGGATGGCGCGCTCGATGTTGTCTTTGGGCATGGACTCGGCCTTGGCCTTTTCGATGGCGTTGGCGAGAGAGATGTTCATGGCGGGGTCGGTGCCCCCCTCACGCGCCGCCACGGTGATGGCGCGCGAGAGCTTGCTGAAGAGCTTGCCGCGCCTGGCGTCGGTCTTGCCCTTCTTGTGCTTGATGGTCGCCCACTTGGAGTGCCCGGACACGGTGGCACCACCTCCCTTGTCAGCGGTGGCCGGCCGCGGCGGCGGCCCGGCCGGGCGTGCCGGCGTCGCAGTCGGCCGAGGCGATCTCCGCCTCGACCGCCGCGGCCTGCCGGCGACGGATCATATGGATGAACAACTCGTGCAGACGCGTGTCGTCCGTGAGCTCCGGGTGGAATGCGGTGACGAGGACGCCGTCCTCGCGCGCCGCCACGATGTGGCCATCGTGCGTGGCGAGCACGTCGACGCGAGGGCCGGCGCTCTCGATCCAAGGCGCCCGGATGAACACGGCCTTGACCGGCCTCGGGCCTGCCCCTTCGACCGTGAGTTCGGCCTCGAAGCTGCGGACCTGCCGCCCGAACGCGTTGCGCCGGGCGACGATGTCCATGAGGCCGAGCGTCCGCGGCTTACCCTCAACGGTTTCACGAGCTACGGTGATGAGGCCGGCGCAGGTGCCGTAGACCACGCCGCCGCCGTTCGCGAAGGCCTTGATGGGCTCGCAGAGGTCATAGGCGGTCATGAGCTTGTGGATGGTCGTGCTCTCGCCCCCGGGGATGACCAAGCCGTCCAACCCGGCGAGGTCCTCGGGCCGGCGCACCTCGAAGGTGCTCACGCCGAGGCGCTCGAGCAGGGTGCGGTGCTCGCGGAAGTCGCCCTGCAGCGCGAGCACCCCCACGACGAGCCCGGCGCCCGGACCGTGCAGGTCGGGCGCCGGTTCCGGCGACAGGATCCAGTCCAGCCGCTGCTTGCCGTTCGTTGCAGTCACGCCGCCCCTCTACCTCACCAGCCGCGGTGCTGGATCTTGGCCTCTTCGGGCATGCGCGCCGCGTCGATGCCCGGCATGGCGTCGCCCAGGCCCACGCTGACCTCGGCGAGCACGGCGGCGTCGCGGTAGTTGGTCGCCGCCTTGACGATGGCGTTGGCGCGACTTTGCGGTTCCTCGCTCTTGAAGATACCCGAGCCGACGAACACGCCCTCGGCGCCCAGCTGCATCATGAGCGCAGCGTCGGCCGGCGTCGCGATGCCGCCGGCCGAGAAGTTCACCACCGGGAGCTTGCCGTTCTCGGCGACCCACTTGACCAGCTCGAGCGACGCCGGCAACTCCTTGGCGGCCACGTAGAGCTCGTCCTCGTCCAGCGTCTGCAGGTGCCGGATCTGGCCCATGATCGTGCGCATGTGGCGCACGGCTTCGACGACGTCGCCGGTGCCAGCCTCGCCCTTGGTGCGGATCATGGCCGCGCCCTCGCTGATGCGGCGCAGCGCCTCGCCGAGGTTGACGGCGCCGCAGACGAACGGCACGTCGAACTTCCACTTGTTGATGTGGTTGGCCTCGTCGGCCGGCGTGAGCACTTCGCTCTCGTCGATGTAGTCGACCTCGAGAGACTGCAGGATCTGCGCCTCGACGAAGTGGCCGATGCGCGCCTTGGCCATCACAGGGATGGACACGCAGCCCTGGATCTCCTGGATCTTGGTGGGGTCGGCCATGCGAGCCACGCCGCCCTGGGCGCGGATGTCCGACGGCACCCTCTCCAGCGCCATGACGGCGCAGGCGCCGGCGTCTTCGGCGATCTTCGCCTGCTCGGCGTTGGTGACGTCCATGATGACGCCGCCCTTGAGCATGTCGGCGAGGCCGCTCTTCACTCGCATGGTGCCGATATCAGTCACGGGAAACCTCCGGTTGCTCTTCCACACCAATCCTACCGCAGCGCCCCAACCGCGGGCCACCGGCGCGGTGCCACGAAATGCCCAGCTTTGCGGGGAAAACTGGACGGATTGGACTCAGCTCTTGTGGGCCTCTTCCTTGTCCTTCTGCGCCTGCTCCACGATCTTGGCGGTGAGGTGCGCCGGCACCTCGTCGTAGCGCAGCAACTCCATGTGGTAGTCGCCGCGCCCGCCGGTCATCGACGTGAGGTCGGGTGCGTAGCTGAGCATCTCCGCGAGAGGCACCTCGGCGCCGACGACGTTGTTGTGGCCGCGCGGCGTGGTACCCAGCACCCGGCCCCGCCGTGAGTTGAGGTCGCCGATGATGTCGCCGACACTCTCTTCGGGGATGGTGATCTCGACGTTCATGATGGGTTCGAGCAGCGCCGGCTGGGCCTTCTCACAGGCCGCCTTGAAGCCCAGGGATCCGGCGATCTGGAACGCCATGTCGCTCGAGTCGACGGGGTGGTACTTGCCGTCGTAGAGCTTCACGTGGACATCGACGACCGGATAGCCGGCGAGGAAGCCGTCGTCCATGGCGGCGCGCACGCCCTTCTCGACCGCGGGGATGAAGTTGCGCGGGATAGCGCCGCCGACGATCTTGTTCTCGAACTCGAACCCGTCTCCACGCGGCTGCGGGCGGACCTCCATCCACGTGTCGGCGAACTGGCCGCGGCCGCCGGTCTGCTTCTTGTGCTTGCCTTCAGCCTTCGCCGTGCCCTTGATGGTCTCGCGGTACGGGACACGCGGCGGCTTCAGCTCCACCTCGACGCCGAAGCGGCGCTTCATGCGCTCCACCGTCACTTCGACGTGCACCTGACTCATGCCGCCGACGATCATCTCGCCGGTCTGGTCGTCGTGGTGCACCTCAAGCATCGCGTCCTCTTCGGAGAGGCGGCGGAGCGCGGTGATGACCTTGTCCTCCTCGCCCTTGCTCTTCGCGGTGACGGCGAAGCTCATGAGCGGCGCGGGGAAGTCGATGGCCGGGAAGCTCACGACCTCGGCATCGGTGCACAGCGTGTCGCCTGTCACGACGTCCTTGAGCTTGGCGATGGCGCCGATGTCGCCGGCGACCAGCGCCTCGCTGGGCTTGCTGTCCTTGCCCATGGTCTTGAGGAGCTGCCCGAGACGCTCCTTGTGACCGTCGCGGGCCACCACGACCTGAGAGTCGCTGCTGACGGTGCCCTGGAACACGCGGAACACGTTGACGTGGCCGCTGAACGGGTCGGCGAGGGTCTTGAAAACGAACGCCACCGCAGGCTGGGACGGGTCGCAGACCAGCTCGACCTCTTCCTCGCCCTTGAGCACCTTGGGCGCCTGGACGTCGGCCGGCGACGGCGTGAGCGCCAGCACGTCGAACAGATGGTCGACGGCGACGTTGGCGGTCGCGGAGGCGCAGGCAACTGGGAAGAGCTGTGCGCTGGCGACCGCCGCGGCGAACGCGTCGTCGAGTTCCTTTTCCGCGATCTCCTCTTCCATGAGGTACTTCTCGGCGAGGTCGTCGTTGGTGCTGGCGACCGCGTCGATGAGCTTCTCGCGTGCGGCGGCGGCTTCGTCGACGAGATCGGCGGGGATGTCGCCCACCGCCGGCTTGCCGCCGGCGTAGGTGTAGGCCTTCATCGACAGCAGATCGACGACACCGCTGAAGTCGTGCTCCTTACCGATGGGGATCTGGACCGCGACGACCTGCGAGCCGAAGGACCCCCGGAGCAACTCGAGCGCGTGGTCGAAGTCGGCGCGCTCGCGGTCGAGCATGTTGCAGACGATGACACGGCCGAGACCGCGCGCGTCGGCACGGTCCCAGAGGCGCTCGGTCTGCACCTCGACGCCGAGCACCGTGTTGACGACCACCAGCGCCGTCTCGACGATCTGCAGGCTGGCGATGGCGTCGGCCAGGAAGCTGGAGTCGCCGGGCGTATCGACGAGGTTGAAGGAGAGGCCTCCGCGATCGACGTGCGCCAGACCGGCCGAGAGACTCATCTGGCGCTTCTTCTCGTCGTCGTCCCAGTCGGAGACCGTGGTGCCGTCGGAGGTGGAGCCCAGTCGCGTGACGGCGCCCGCGTCGAACAACAGCGCCTCGAACAGCGACGTCTTGCCGGTACCGCGGTGTCCGACGAGAGCGATGTTCCTGATCTTGGCTGGGTCGTTCATCCGGGGTCTCCTCGTTGTCGCCTGCGCGGCTCTCCCGCGCGAGGGCGCGCGAGGCGGCCGGTCGTGTCCTGTCGGAAGGAAGAAGTCTAGCACAGGGGCGGGCTCGGCAGGACGCTCAGACGGCCTCCCGCACAGGCTCGTCCGCAGGTGGGGTGACGAGGTCCGGCGACGCACCGGGCGGGAGGTCTCGCGCCGCCTCGGCGGCGGCTCCCGAATGAGCGGTGCCCCTGCGGCGCACCGCTCGTTAGCACGGCTGCGCAGGCTAATCGGGATGGAACGACTGCGCCGGGGACTGGTGCTCGAGGTGCCGGCGGGCGTTGGCGCCCCCCGCCAGGGTGAGCGCCCTGAAGCCGTACCTCTCGCGCACCCTGTCGACGGCCTCGCCGAGCGCCACCTCGCGCCAGCCGTCGTCCAGGGTGAGTTGGAAGGCGCTGTGGGTGAAGCCACTGACGCTCACCCCGACGAGGCGCACCCAGCGGGCGCCGACGTCGAGCTCGTCGAGCAGCGCCGTGGCCGTCTCGTAGAGCGGCCGCACGGCGCTGACCGGACGCGCCAGCGTGCGGCGCCGGCTCACGGTGTGAAAGGTATTGAAGCGCACCTTGAGCGCCACCGTGCGCGCCGCAAGGCCCTTGCGGCGGAGCTCGGCGACGGCGTTGTCGGTGAGCGAAAGCAGCATGGCGCGCAGGAGTTCGCCGTCGCTCACGTCGTCGTCGAAGGTGATCTCGCGGCCGACCGACTTGGGCAGCGGCCGCTCGCTGCGCACCGGCGAGAAGCTACGCCCCAGAGCGAGCTGGCGCAGCCCATGCGCACCCTTGCCGAACGCCGCCGCCAGCAGCGGGAACGGCACGTCCTGCAGCATGCCAACGGTGGTGAGGCCGAGGGCGGCGAGGCGCTCCTGGGTGACAGGGCCGATGCCGCAGACCTCGCCCACCGGCAGGTCGCGCAGGCGGCCGTGCACGTCGGCGGCGGTGAGCTCGCAGATGCCGGCCGGCTTGTGCATGCCGGCGGCCAGCTTGGCCAGCAGCTTGGTGGGCCCGATGCCGATGGAGCAGGTGACCTCGTGTGCGTCGTACACCTGCTCCTGGACACGGTGGGCGATGGTGCGCGGCGGTCCGAACAGCCGCCGGCTGCCGGTGACGTCCATGTAAGCCTCATCGATGGACGCCACTTCCACGAGGTCGGTGTACTGCTCCAGCAGCTTGACCAGCGAACGGTGGACGGCCAGGTACGCCTTCATGTCGACCGGCAAGAACACCCCGTGCGGGCAGAGCCGCTCGGCCTGCCCGATGGGCAGCGCGCTGTGCACGCCGTAGACGCGCGCCTCGTAGGAGCAGGCCGAAACTACCCCCCGCCCTCCGCGCTCGCCGCCGACGATGACGGGCTTGCCGCGCAGTTCGGGGCGGCGCGCCTGCTCCACGGAGGCAAAGAAGGCGTCCATGTCGAGGTGAAGGATGGCTCTGTCGGGTACGAACATATGTTCGTAGCTTACTCCCGGCGAGGACGAAAGACAACGCCTTGGAGCCGCTCGCCGGCTGCGCCGCGAGCGGCCGCGCGCTCTACTTGATGCGCCGCCCGAAGTCGATGGTGTAGATGACCACCCCCGACACACCCTTGTAGGTGCCGCGGGCGCACCCCACTCCCACGTCGCGCCAGTTCCTCGTCAAGATCACCTTGCGGTGGGCGCTGGACCGCATCCACCCCTTGAAGATGCTCCCGGGTCTGCCTCTGGAGCCCGATCCGAGGGCGAGCACCTCACCCACCGACCATTGCGAGCAGCCGCTGGTAGAGTACCCGGCCCTCCGTACCCGCGAGGCAACGGTGGCCCCGGCGAGCGACGAGTGTGAGAAGTAGTCGTGGGCGATCATGTCGCGGGAGTGCGCGAGCGCGGCCCTATCCAGGGGCCCCACGACGCGGACCTTGACCAGGCCCCGGCTCTTGCGAGCCTGGTTGATGAGCTTGAGCAGAGCCGTCTCGTTGGCTGAGTGGTCGAACGCAGCGGCGGGCACCACCCCGAAGACCAGAAGAGCGAACAGCGCGGCGAGCACCGCACCCGTGAGTCTGCGTGTCATGGACTACCTCCCCATGGCCGGGCTCTCGGATCCTTTTCGTGTTGCAGGCGCTCAGCCCTCCCCGGACACGTCGAGCCGGGGGACGTCGCCCCACAGCGTCTCGAGCCGGTAGAAGTCGCGAGCCGCCGCCGTGAACACGTGCACGACGACGTCGATGAAGTCGATGAGGATCCATTCGCCCTCGCGTTCGCCCTCCACCCGCGCGGGGCGGCGGTACGCGCGGAGCTTCTGCTGGATCTCGTCGGCGATGGCCTTCGTCTGGCGGGGGTTGGCGGCCGTGGCGACGATGAAGTAGTCGGTGTACGACACCGCCTCGTCCATGGTGAGGACGACGATGTCCTGCGCCTTCTTGCCGGCGGCCAGCGCGACGATGTCACGGGCGAGGCGCTCGGAGGTGGTGGGTTCCGGGAGGGCGGCTACGGCTGGTCCTTTGTGCCTGATTCCTGGGCCTTGAAGTCGTCGCCCACGATGACCTGCACCGTCCCCTCGGGGAAATCGGGTCCGTCGAGGACGACGCCGCGGCCGAGTATAGCACGGATGTCGCGGGCCACCGGGAGCGTCTCCGGCCCCGTCAGGATCTGCGTCTGTGCGTACGAGAAGGTGTCAGCGTTGAGCGGCGCCGGCAGGTTCACGTCGAGGCTGGCGAGCCGCTCCAGCACCGCCTGCCCGACGCCGACGCGGCCGCTGCCGTTGAGCACCTGCACAGTCACGGCGGCGGCGTAAGCAGGAGAACGACGCGTGATACCGGCCTGGATCTCGTCTGCCTTGGGGACGAACGCGAACTGGCCCTCGGCGACGCGCGTGCCGGCCGGGAAGGGCTCGACCACCGCCCTGCCCGAGGTGACGCGTGCGAGCACGTCGCCCCAGGTGGTTCCGGCGGCGGGGGAGGGGCTCTGGCCGGCAAGGCGGCGGCGCTCGCCCTCCGGGCGCAGCGCGGCCGCGTCGAGCGCCGCCTCTGCCAGCGCCGTCTGCAGGTCCAGGAGGGCACGCCGGTTGCCGCCGGCGGACGCGAAGACGCCAGGGAGGTCCGCTGCGGTCACGGACCCGCCGTCCTCGACCACGAGCGTGTCCACGCCGACGTCCGCGCTCACCGGATCCTCCAGCGTCACCTGCAACTCGCCGGTGCCGGCCCAGCGGGCGAGATCGGAGACCGGCGCTGTGAACACGGCGTCGATGGGGACCTTGACGACGCTGCCCAGATCCGCGGCCAGGTCGCCTGCGGCCATGGAGTCGGCTGCGAACACGTACTCGCCGCTTGGTCCCTCCAGCAGCAGGTCTGGAGGCACCACATACACCCCAGGATCGCCGCCCAACGGATCCTGAACCACCAGCAGCGCTGCAACGGGGGCGTCCTCGCCGGGGACGCTGAGCTGAATCGCGGCGAGGAACCCGCTCTTCTCCGCGGGAGGCTCCCCGCCGGACAACCGGCCCGCCACGTACCACGCCCCGAGCACTGCCGCGAACGCGACGATCCCGGCGAGTAGATACAGCAGCCACGCCTGCGAGCGCTCGACTCGCGAGCGGCGTCTGCGGCGCAGTCGGTCGCTCCGGTATCCCTTAGTGGCCGGCATGTGTCTCGTTGTACAACGCGAGCGCCCCGGGGACCACCCCTCGGCCGCGGCGGATGATGTCCAACAGGCTGAGGCGCGCTGCAGCTCCCACCGCCGCATCGAGCGACGTCTCCGCCAGCTCTCGCACCTCGTCGACGCCGGGGAAGTCGCGGCCCGGCTCCAGGTAGTCGGCCAGGTACACGCACTTCTCGAGGTCGGTCATGCCGGCGTCCCCCACGGTGTGCAGCCGGATGGCGGCGGCGACCTCCGGATCGAGCCCACGCGCGAGGAGCTCGGCGGCCGCCACCGGGCCGTGGAGGATCTTCCTGGGCCGCCGAGCCTCGACGGGACCCACCGCAATGCCGTGGCGCGCGGCCGCCGCCAGCGTCTCGTGGTCGGGCAACTCGCGGCAGTAGTCGTGCAGCAATCCTGCGATCTCGGCCTTGTCCGCCGGCGCGCCGAAGCGCTCCGCCAGCAGCACGGCCTCCGCCGCGACGCGGTGCGCGTGGTCGCGCCTGCGGGCGGACAGACGGCCGTCGATGAGCGACTCCGCGTCCGCCCTGTCGATGCCCGTCACAGGTAGAGCCCCGACTCCCGGACGTACTGCTCCACGCGAGGCGGAACCAGGTAACGGACCGGACGCCGAGCCGCCACCCGGGAGCGGATGCCCGACGACGAGACGCCCATGAGCGGCACGTCGAGCACGGTGAGCCTGGACGCACCCCAGCGCGCCGCGGCGGCGGCGACCGCCTCCGGCGGGTCTCCCGGCCGCGGCGCAACAGCGAGCGAACACAGCGACAACAGCTCTTCCGGCTGATGCCAGCTCTCGAGTTGCAGCAGAGAGTCCGACCCCAGGATGAACACCAGCTTGTGCCCGGCGTAGCGCTCGCCGAGCACCTGCATGGTGTGGATCGTGTAGGTCAAGCCGCGCTCGATCTCGATGCCGGAGGCCGCGAACCGCAGGTCGTCGTCGATGGCCAGGGAGGTCATCTCGAGCCGCACGGCCGCGGAGGTACGGCCCCCCTCCTTGTGCGGCGGGGCGGCTGCCGGCACGAACAGGACGCGGGAGAGGCCGAGCGCGTAGCAGGCCTCGGAGGCGATGGCGAGGTGAGCGATGTGCGGCGGATCGAAGCTCCCGCCGAGGACCCCCAGGCGAGGCTGGGTCACCGGCACGGAGCTAGCCCCTCACCTGCCCGTCGCCCCACAGCTCGTACTTGACGCAGGTGAGCTCCTGCAGCGCGATCGGGCCCCGGACGTGCAGCTTCTGCGTAGAGATGCCCATCTCGGCGCCGAGGCCGAACTGGCCACCATCGGTGAATCGCGTGGAAGCGTTGACGTACACGCACGCCGCGTCCACCTGGGCGGTGAACCGCCGCGCGGCGCCGAGATCCTCGGTGACGATCGCCTCCGAATGCCGGGTACCGTGCGTCGCGATGTGGTCGAGGGCCTCGTCGAGCGAGACGACCACGCGCACCGCCAGCTTGAGCGCCAGGAACTCGGTGTCGTAGTGCGTCTTGTTGGCGCGTTTGAGCGCCGGGTCGCCGATGATGTCGCCCGCCGGCTTGTCGACGACGAGCTCCACCCCACGCCGCTTGAGCTCCTCGGCCGCGCCCGGCAGGAACGCGGCCGCGACCTGCTCGTGCACCAGGAGCGTCTCGGCGGCGTTACACACCCCGGGGCGCTGGCACTTGGCGTTGACGACGATGGGCAGCGCCTTGTCGAGGTCCGCCGAGGCGTCGACGTACACGTGGCAGTTGCCGCCGGCGGCGTAGATCACCGGCACCTTGCTGTGCTCGAGCAGGTACTCCTTGAGGTCCTCGCCGCCGCGCGGGATGACGAGGTCGACGTACTTGCGCTGCTTGAGGAGCTCGGTGAGCTCCTTGCGATCCGGGCCGAGATAGGAGACGGCCTCCCTGGGCAGGCCCGTCTCGATGACGGCACCCTGCACCACTTCCGCGAGGATGCGGTTGGTGTGCAGCGCGGCGCTCCCGCCGCGCAGGATGACGGCGTTGCCCGACTTGAGGCACAGAGCGGCCGCGTCGACGGTCACGTTGGGCCGCGCCTCGTAGATGACGGCGATGACGCCCAGCGGCACGCGCACCTTGCGCAGTTCGACGCCGTTGTCCAGCCGCCAGCCGTCGACCAGTTCGCCGATGGGGTCGTGCAGCGCCGCGATGTCGCGCACGGCAGTCTCGACCTCGCGCAGGCGATCCTCGTCGAGGAGCAGCCGGTCGACCAGGGCGTCAGCCAGGCGGTTCTCACGGGCCAGGCGCACGTCCTCGTCGTTTTCCGCCAGGATCTCCGCCGACCGCCGCCGAAGCGCGTCGGCCACGGCGTGCAGCGTCTCGTCCTTGCGCGCCCGCGGGAGGCCTGCCAGCACGCGCGACGCCCGTTGCGCCTCCGCGCACGTCTGCTCGACCTTCATCCTGCCTCCTCGCCGACCAGCACCAGACGGTCTCGGTGCACCACTTCGTCCTCGAGATGCGGGCTGAGCGCCCGCAGCTCGTCGCTGCGCAGTCCGCGGACGCGGCGCAGGTCGCGGGAGCTCATGGTGGTGATCCCGCGGGCGACCTCCGCGCCCTCTGGACCGACGATCGCTACGGCGTCACCCGCGGTGAACGATCCGTGCACCGCCTTGACTCCCACCGGGAGCAGGCTGCTCCCCCCCTGCGCCAGGGCACGCGCGGCCCCGGTGTCCACCTCAAGGGTACCACGCACCGGTTTGGCGTAGCGCAGCCACAGCTTGAAGGCGGAGGCGCTGGTGGCGCGGGCGATGATCTGCGTGCCCACGTCCTCGCCGGCGACGGCTGCGGTGAGCGTGCCCGGCCGCGACCCGTTCGCGATGACGGTGCGCACGTCGGCCGCGGCCGCCATGAGCGCCGCCGCGGTCTTGCCCCGCATGCCGCCGGCGCCGCGGCGCGAAGCCTCGCCGACGTCCAGAGCCGCGAGCTGAGCCGGCTCGGTGACGCGCCGCACCAGCTCGGCGGCGCCGTGCTTGCGCGGGTCCATGGTGTACAGGCCGTCCTGGTCGGTCAGCAGCACGAGGAGGTCTGCGCGCAGCATGATCGCCACCTGCGCGGCGAGCACGTCGTTGTCACCGAAGCGGATCTCGTCGGTGGCCGTCGTGTCGTTCTCGTTGACCACCGGCACCACCCCCCAGGCGAGCAGCCGGCGCAGCGTGTTCCGCGCGTTGACGTAACTGTCGCGGCGGTTGAAGTCCTCGCTCGTGAGCAGCACCTGGGCGGCCGTGAGCTCGTGATCTCCGAACAGGCGCTCGTAGTGAGCGAAGAGGCGGCCCTGACCCACGGCCGAGGCCGCCTGCAGCGCCGGTACCTGCCGTGGGCGCTCCGTGACCCCCAGGACGTGCTGCCCGCAGGCGATGGCGCCGCTCGAGACCAGCACCACGCGCCGACCGGCGTGCACGAGCCCCGAGATGTCGGCGACGAGCCCGGCGAGGAGGCGGCGGCGGAGGCGGAGGCGGTCGTCGGCAACCGTGGTGGAGCCGACCTTGACGACGATGGTCTTCACGCCCGGGATTCTACCAAAGCCTGAGGACGGCCCCGCCGGGTCACGCGAACTCGAACTCGTGCTCGCCGACGACGACCGTGTCTCCCGGCTTCGCGCCCGCGCGCCGGAGGGCGTCGTTGAGGCCGGCGCGCTCGATCACCTGCTGCAGGTACGCCACCGCGTCCTCGTTGTCGAGGTCGGCCTTGGCGAAGAGTCGCTCCATCTGGACGCCGTGGACCACGAAGTAGTCATCCACGGCCGCCACCGTGAAGGACTCCAGGCGGCCCTCTCCGGGACGGAGCACGGTCGCCACCTGCTCGGCCGCGGCCGCCGCCTCAGCGGCGGCCTGGACCGAGCGCGCCGCCTCCATGACGTCCTTCAGCGCCCGCACCAGGTCCTTGAGCCCGGCGCCGGTCTGGGCCGAGACGACGACGGTCGCGGACGGCCAGCCCAGGCCGGTGAGGAACTCCTCCGCGGCGTCTCGCCCTGCGTCGTCGAGGAGGTCCGTCTTGTTGACGACCACGACGGCCGGGCGTTCGAGCATCTCCGCGCGGAACGCGCCGAGCTCGCCGCGCAACGTGGCGAGCGCAGCCGGCCACGACTCGGGCCCCTTCGCGCCGTCGAGCACGTAGATGAGCAGGGCGGTGCGCTCGACGTGCGCGAGAAAGCGATGCCCGAGCCCCGCGCCCTCGCTGGCTCCCTCGATGAGGCCGGGGATGTCGGCGATGACCGCCGTCCCCTCTCCGAGGTAGAGGACGCCGAGGTTGGGATCGATGGTCGTGAACGGGTACGCGGCGATCTTGGGATGGGCGCGCGTGAGCGCGGCGAGGAGCGACGACTTGCCCGCGTTGGGAAGCCCGACGAGGCCGATGTCGGCGAGCAGTTTGAGCGAAAGGGTGAGCCAGAGCTCTTCGCCCTCCAGGCCCTTCTCGGCGAACTTGGGGGCCTGGCGCGTCGAGCTCTTGAAGCACACGTTGCCGCGCCCTCCCTCGCCGCCCCGAGCCACGAGCAGCCGCTGGCCCTCGCGCACGAGGTCGCCGAGGAGCTCGCCGTCGGCGTCGCGGACCTCCGTCCCCACCGGGACCTGGACGAGCAGCTCGGGCCCGTCGGCGCCGCGCTTGTTGGCGCCGCGCCCGTGGCCACCGTTGGCGGCGCGGAAGTGGTGCTTGTGGCGGAAGTGCGAGAGGTCGTGCAGCTGGCGCGTCGCGAGCAGCACGACGTGGCCACCGGGCGCGCCGTCGCCTCCGTCGGGCCCGCCCTTGGGCACGTACTTCTCGCGACGGAAGCTCATGGAGCCGTTGCCGCCGTGACCTCCGCGCACGCAGATGCTTGCCCTGTCGAGCATGGGAAGAACGAGGCCGGCGAGCGCCGGCCCCTGCTCAGCCCTCGGGGACGACCGAGATGAAGCGGCCGGCGCCCTTCTCGGTGAACACGAGCTTGCCCGTCACCTTGGCGAAGATGGTGTGGTCGACGCCGATGCCGGCGTTCTCGCCGGGACGGAAGCGCGTGCCGCGCTGGCGGACGATGATCGATCCTGCCGGGACGACCTGGCCGGCAAAGGCCTTGACGCCGAGGCGCTTGCTCTCGGAGTCGCGACCGTTGCGGCTGGTGCCGGCGCCCTTCTTGTGGGCCATGCCCTTACTCCCTGGTGCCCTTGAGGGTGATCGAGTCGATCGTCAACTTGGTGAGACGACTGCGATGACCCTTCGTCTTTTTGAACGTGCTCTTCGGCTTGTAGGTGAAGACCTTGATCTTCTCGCCGAGGAGATGCTCGCTGACCGTCGCCTTGACCTTGGCGTGCTTGGCCGCATCGGCGTCGTAGATACCCTTGCCGTCGTTCACCGCGAGCGCGTCGAGCGTGATGCTCTTGCCCTCTTCGGCGTCGACGCGGTCGACGACGATGGTGTCGCCGGCGCTCACTTTGTACTGCTGGCCACCACAGCGGACGACCGCGTAGGTGTCGTTGGACTTCGTCATTGGTTTCTCCCTCAAGACAACGGCAGGAAATGATAGCCAAACGGCCTGCCCGGGTCAATTCGCGTCTTTGGCTTCCTTCTCTTCCTTCACGTCCCTCTTGAGGACGGTGGCGCGCGCGCCGGTGCGGGCGGTGTCCGTGATGCGCACCTTGCGGCGTTTGCCGAGGTGCTGGCGCCCGCCCTCGACGATGACCATGTACCCATCGACGTAGCCGACGGCGTCGCGGGGGCTGTAGGTGAGGCTGAACTCCAGCTCCACGGTGACCTCCTGGCCCTCGCGCACCGGGATGCGCTGCTCCTCCACGTGCGCGAGGCTACCCTCGGAGATCACACGGAAGGACTCCACCGGCAGAGCCGAGCCGCCCTCCAGGAAGACCCGGCGGCCGATCTGCTTCTCGAGGCGCTTGAGCCGGGCGCCGCTCAGCCGGTCCGCGACTCCCCCACTGACCTCGATCAGCCACGCCTTGGCCTGCGATTTGCGCGCCAGGCCGCGCACGCGCCGCTCCACGCTCAGCGCCATGGTCTCCTCGCTGAGCACGCGGCCCTTGCCGGAGCAGGTCGGGCAGGCGCGCGTCATGATGCCGCGCGCGCCGTCGGTGGTGTTCTGCCGCGTCATCTCGACGAGGCCGAGGGGCGAGAGTTCGACCACATAGGTCTTGGTGCGGTCGGTCTCCAGCTCGGCCTCCAGCGTGGCCAGCACCAGCTCGCGGTTCCTGGCGTGCGCCATGTCGATGAAGTCGATGATGATGATGCCGCCGATGTCGCGCAGGCGCAGTTCCCGCACGACCTCTTTGGCGGCCTCGATGTTGGTCTTGGTGATGGTGTCTTCGAGGCCTTTGCCACGCGTGAAGCGCCCGGTGTTCACGTCGATCACCGTGAGCGCTTCGGCGTGGTCGATCATGAGGTTGCCGCCGCTGGGCAGCGGCACGCGGCGATCCAGGGCCTTGGCGATCTGCTCCTCGATGCCGTAGGCGGTGAAGAGGGGCTCCTCCCCCGTGTGGAGCTTCACCTTGGGGAGGAGCTCCGGCGCCTCCTTGTCCAGAAACGAGAGGATCGCCTTGTGGCGCTTGGGGTCGTCGACGATGAGGCTCTCGCAGGTGTCGTTGAAGAGGTCGCGCGTCACCTCGAGGGAGATGTCGACCTCCTTGTGCACCAGGCCTGGCGGCTTGACGGTCTCGGCCTTCTTCTTGAGCCTCGACCAGAGGCGCGAGAGGTAGCGCAGGTCGCGCTTGAGGTCCTCGAGGCCGTGCCCCTCCGCGATGGTGCGGACGATGAGGCCGGCGCTCTTGGGCGCGAGCTCCTTGGAGATGTCGCGCAGACGCTCGCGCTCACCCTGCCTGAGCCGGCGGGAGACACCCACGCCGCTCCCGCCCGGCACGTACACGAGATAGCGCCCGGCGAGGCTGATCTTGGTGCTCAGCCGGGCGCCCTTGTGCCCCATGGGGTCCTTGATGACCTGCACCAGGACCTGCTGGCCGTTCTTGAGCGCATCGCCGATACGCCGGGCGCGCTTCTCGCCCTCCGGCGTGGTGACTTCATCGACGTACAGAAAGCCGTTCTTCTCCAGGCCGAAGTCGATGAACGCGGCATCGATGCCGCTCATCACGTTCTCGACCTTGCCCTGGTAGATGTCGCCCAGGTACGACTTGCGGTCCGGGCGCTCGATGTAGATCTCGGAGAGTCGCCCGTCCTCGACGAGCGCCACCCGCAGCTCCTCACCGTCATCGGTCACCAGGATGATCTTGCGGTCCGGGCGCTCAGCGACGACCGCATGGCGCCGCTGGGCGAGCTCGCCCGGCGTACTCGCGCCGAGCCCGCTGCCCTCGTCCTGCCGGACGATGGCCTTCGGGCGCCGGCGGTCGCGCGACCGCCGGGTCTTGGGCTCCGCGACGGGGGCGGGCGCGCCAGCTGCCGCCTCGGGCTTGGTCGCGCCCGCGGCCGGCGGCTGGACGGCCTGCTCGCCCTCAGGAGCCTCGGCGGTTTCGCGCTTGGCGCGCGTACGCTGACCTCCCCGCGCGCCCCGGCGGCGACGCTTGCCCGCCGCTATCTCTTCGGTAGTCTCAGCCGTCTCAGTCGTGGCGTCCACGGTCCCGGCGGGCTCGTCCGCCTCGGCCTCGCCCCTGGCGGGCTCGCCCGCGGCCTCCTCGGCCTCGCGCGCCGCCTCTTCGTGCTCGACGTCGGCGCTCTTGCGGCGCCGTCGGCCGCCTCGGCTGCCGCGCCGGCGGCGCTTCGCGGGCGCCTCCTCCGCCTCAGGCGCGGCGGCTTGAGCCGTCGCCTCTGCCTCCCCGGCTCCGGCGGTGTCCGTCTGCGTCGCCGCCTCAGCCGTCTGTGCGGCGGTCGCCGCCGTGGCGGACCGCCCGGTGCTCTTCGGCTCTTCCTTCGTGGCGGCGCCGGCGGGTTGCACCTTGGGCCTGCGCCGGCCGCGGCCCTTCTGCGCGCCGGCGTCCTCTCCGGCGCCGCTCGCGTCGCGCGGAACGTCGTCCGCCGCTGCCTCCCCGACGGGCACCAGCGGCGCCGTCGGCAGCGACGTCAGGGCATCGGCCGCGGCGGCGTAGCCGTCCCGCGGCGTGGAGGCCTTGGGCGACGCGGCCTCGGCCGGCGCCACAGCCTCAGGCGCGGGCGCGCCCGGCTTCTTGTGCCGCCGCCCGCCGCGGCTCCCGCGGCGGCGCTTCGGCTGGCTCTCTGCGGCCGGCGCATCCGCGGCGCCGGCGTCAGTCCCCGCGCTCTCAGGCACGGCGGGCGCCGCCGTCGGCTCGTCGCCGGGCGCGCCCTTCTTGGATGTGCTCACGTGGTCAACTCCTTCCGCCGCCGGCGGTCACCGCCGGCGGCATGTCCTTCCAGACGATGCGCAGGCGTTGCAGCCCCCGCATCGCCGGCTCGACCTCCGCCCACTCGGCGATCAGGTCGACCAGTTCCTGCGGCCGGGCCGCACCGTCGCTGCGGTGGCGGATGGCGAACTCGAGACGAGTCCCTCCGTCCACCGGCGTCGCGGCGATGCTTCCGGCGTACTCCTTCAGGTCCAGGCGGCGCGTGCCCTTGGGGGACACGCGCTCGCGGACCGCGTCTTCGGATTCGTTGTAGCGTTCGACAGCCGCGGCGATGGCGCCTGCGTCCCCGTCGAGCAGGCACGCGTACACGGCCTCGAGCGCCTGCGGCCGCGGGTGGCGCTCACCCGCGACCTCGATGCGCAGCGGCTCGAATCCCGACGGGCTCGCCCCGCGCAGCACCCTGAGCGTCCCCGTGCCCGCGGCGGTCCCGTCCGGGACCTCCACCACGGCGAGCTCGTCACAGCCCTCGGCGCCGACTGGCAGCGGCAGCGGCAGCGAGAGGCGCGGCTTGGGCCGCATCCCCTGTGAGAGGGCGATCGGCACGTGAGCGCGGGCGAAGGTGCGCTGCACCACCCGCGCCGTATCGAGGTGCGAGAGGTACCGAGCCGGTCCGCGGCGGGCGAAACTGACGAGCCACCAGCTCATGCGAACACGTCCATCCCGATCTCCCCGGCGCACACGCCGCAGGCGGCGCAGGCTCCGTCGCGGCAGTCCTCCGTGAGCTCGCCCGAGCGGCTCCGCCTCAGCTCGTCGTCGAAGAAGCGCGCGTCGAGGCGTGCGTCCACGGCGTCCCGCCACGTCGCGCGCTCCACCGTAGCCTCGCCCAGGGCGATCCCGATGGCCGCCGCGGCCTCTTCCCAGCGGCGGACGTCGAAGTGCTCGGTCCAGCCGTCGAAGCGGGCGCCGCGCCGCCAGGCCTCCTCTACGAGCCGGTCCGACCCGGGGCCCCCACGCGCCAGCGTCGCCTCGACGACCGACGCGGCCACATCGTGGAACGCCACGCGCACGCTCTTTGGCGCTGCCTGCCGGACCAGCTGCTGCCGCCGGCGCAGCGTCGTCTCGCCGGCGAAGGGCTCGAGCTCGAACGGCGTGTGCGCCTTGGGAACGTACGACGACACCGAGACGGACACCCGGGCGCGGCCGCGGCCGATCTCCTTGGCCAGCCGCGTCGCCGTGGCCGCCATGCGCGCGATGCCGAGCACGTCCTCGTCCTCCTCGCCCGGGAGGCCGATCATGAAGTACAGCTTGAGGCCAGTGAACCCACCCTCGAACGTAGCGCAGACCGCCTGATCGAACTGCGCTTCGTCGACACCCTTGTTGATGGCGTCGCGGAGCTCCTGCGTGCCTGCCTCGGGGGCGAGGGTGAGCGAGCCGCGCTGGTCGGCGGCGAAGCTCGCCAGGCTCTCCGCCGCCGAGTCGATGCGCAGCGACGGCAGCGAGACGCGCAGCCCCGGCCGCAGCTCGCGGATGCGCGTGAGCGCCTCGGCCACATTCGAGTAGTCACACGAGCTGAGCGAGAGCAACGAGACCTCGTCGCAGCCGGTCTCGTCCAGCAGGCGGTCGGCGGCTGCCACGACCAGGTCCACTGGCCGCTCACGCACCGGCCGATACCACATGCCGGCCTGGCAGAACCGGCAGCCGGCGGTGCAGCCGCGCATGACCTCCACCACCGCCCTGTCGTGGACCGCCTCCAGCACCGGCACGACGGGCCGGACCACAGGCTCCGCGGCCGAGAAGCCCATGAACACCTGCCGCTCGGCCGGTCCGACGCTCCGCCCCGGGGCCCAGACGCCGGGGACGGCCGCGAGCGCCGCCAGACGGGCCTCGCGTCCGTCCTCCCGCAGCGCCTCAACGAGCGCGCCGAGGTGATCCTCCACCTCGCCGGCGAAGAAGGCGTCGAAGAACGGCGCCAGCGGCCAAGGGTTGGCCACGGTGGGGCCGCCGCCGAGGACGATGGGGTCCTCCCCATGTCGCTCGGCGGCCCGCAGCGGCACACCCGCCAGGTCGAGCATCTCGAGGACGTTCGCATAGCAGAGCTCGTGCGGCAGGGTGAAGCCCCAGAGATCGCATCCGCGCACGGGCGCGAACGTCTCGAGCGTCCACAACGGCACAGCGGCGGCGCGCATGAGGTCCGCCATGTCGGGCCACGGGCAGTACGCCCGCTCGGCCGCGGCCGGCGTGGCATCGTTCAGCTGGCTGTAGAGGATCTGCAGGGCGGGGTTGGAGACCCCGATCTCGTAGACGTCCGGGTAGGACAGCACGATCCGGGGGCTGGCCCCGGGTTTGACGCGGGTGTTGAACTCACCTCCCGCGTAGCGCCCGGGGCGCGTGACGCGCGCCAGCAGCCTCGCTACTTCATCCGGAACCCAGTCCCTTGAGCGGTCCGGGGAGCCGGGATGTGACTCGTTCAATCTGTCTGTTGATCCTTTGCATCCGCGAGACCCGGAGCGGCGCTCCGGCCTCGAAGTAGGCGATGGCGGCCTGGCCGAGCGCGACCGTGCCTGAGAACCCGACGGCGCCCTTGACGGCCCAGCCGAATCCCGGCACGAAGTCGAGCGCCTGGCGCGCCAGCGTGCGGAGGACGAACCCTGTGCCCACGACGGAGAGGATCTCGAGGGCCCGGTCGATGCCGAGCTCCTCCCCATACGCGTGCGCGATCTTGAGTACCATGCGGATCTGGTTGGCGGTCATGGCCGGCATGTCCGCGCCGGGGATGATGACCACCACGCCGATGACGCCGTTCTGGGCGGCGTTGCTGATCACGACCTGGTCGCAGTACGTACGGCGCACGGACGGCAGCCAGGCGGCGAGGGCGGCCGCGCCGTCGCCGGCGGCGTGGACGATCTTGTGCTCGAGCGTGGGCTTGCCGGGAGCACCGTGACCCAGGCCGCGCGCCACCTCATCGTCGAAGAGTCCGGCCTCGCGAAGCCACTGCTCGAGGCCGGATCCCTCGACGAGGCCGATGACCTCGGCGCCGGCGCGGCGGGCCGCGTGCACCACGGGTGAGGCCTCGGCGGCGGGACAGCCCGCGGCGACGAGCACGACAATGTCCCAGCGCACCGCGAGCCTCTGGTCGCGCGGAAAGTCGGCAGGCGCGAGCGCATCCACCACGCCTGAGACGCCGGCGCTCTCATCCTTGGCGCCGGCGGAGAGCACACCGACCACGCGCGCGAGGTCTTCGCCGGCCCCGACCACGCAGAGTCGCGGAGCCGGCGCTGCGCCACGCGCGTCAGTCACGGCCTTGACGATCTTCCCGATGCTCAGGCTACTGGCCAAGCCGCCCCCTCGTCTCCGGAGTGATCGTCGCCCGCAGGTGGATAGCCTCCAGCAGGCCGACGAAGAGCAGGAACGCGATCATCGCCGTTCCGCCGTAACTGATGAACGGCAGCGGGATGCCGGTCACAGGCATGATACCAATCGTCATCCCGATGTTCACGAACACCTGGAACAGCATCGCCACGGCGATGCCGCCGGCGAGGATGCTCCCGTACATGTCACGCGCCAGTACCGCGATACGCAGGGCGCGCCAGATGAACAGAGCATAGAGCACCAGCAGGATGCTGGCGCCGACGAAACCGTTACGTTCACTGATCACCGCGAAGATGAAGTCCGTGTGGTGCTCCGGCAGAAAGTCGAGCGTGGTCTGCGTCGCCCCGTCGCCGCGGCCGGAGAACGCGCCCGACCCGACGGCGATCATCGACTGAATGACGTTATACCCCGCGCCGGTCGAGTCGGCACCGGGATTGACGAACACGAAGAGCCGGTCCAACTGGTACTCCTTGATCAGCTCGACCCCCGCGAGCGGCAGGACCTTCAGCGCCACCACGAAGGCGGTGACCCCGGTGGCGCCGAGCACGGCGAAGTGAGTCCACGGCGTGCCGTAGAAGAACAGCATGGCCACGGCGAGCATCATGATGACCAGGGCCGAGCCGAAGTCCGGCTCCTGGTAGATGAAGAACGCCGGGACCGCCGCAAGGACGAGCACGGCCACGGTGACACGCTTGGAACCCAGCAGCTCAATGCGGTCCGAGAGGAAGGCAGCGAGGCTGAGCGCCAGGAAGAGCAGCGCTGCCGACGACGGCTGGAACCGCGTGAAGCCCAGGTCGATCCAGCGTGTCGCGCCGTTGACCTCCTGGCCGAGCGGCAGCACCAGGACGACCATGAGCACGGCGAGCACGTAGAGCAGCCACTGAAAGCGCCGGTACAGCTCGTAGTCCAGCAGCGAGACGACGACGGCCGCGATCACGCCCACCGCCACGGCAATCAGCTGCTGGCGCACGTAGTACAGCGGGACGCCCTCGATGTCGTTGCGGCTGGCGAAGAAGACCATGGTCACGCCGTAGACGACGAGCCCGACCGTGGCCAGGATGAGCACAGAGTCAAGGTGCCGCAGGTACCCGCGCCAGTCCACCATGTCAGTCGGTGCGGGCGGAGCCGGCCGTGTACTCGCCGCTGTCGATGTGGAACAGGGCGTCGTAGATGGCGCGGGTGGCCGGCGCGGCCACCGTGCCGCCGTGCCCGCCCTTCTCGATCATGACGACCACGGCGTAGCGGGGGTCGTCGGCCGGCGCGTAACTGGCGTACCAGGCGTAGTCCACGTAGCCGCTGCGGGTGGCGTCGTACACCTCCGCGGTGCCGGTCTTGCCGGCCACCGACTTGTCGTACCCCGCGAACACGTGCGCCGACGTGCCCGTGGGCGAGTTGGCGGCGTTGTAGAGGCCCTTGCGGACGAGGTCGAGTGTACTCTGCGCGATGTCGACCTTGCGCGACTCCGCCGGACGCAGGTTGCGCACCGTCTGCCCAGCCGCGTCCACGATCCTGAGCCCGAGGTGCGGGGTCACAACCTTGCCGCCATTGGCGACGGCCGCGTACGTCACGGCCAGCTGCAACGGCGTCGCCTCCAGGTCGCCCTGCCCGATGGAGAGGTTGATCGAGTTGCCCGGCGTCCAGAGCTTGTCGACCTCGGTCTCGAAGTACTGCCGCCGCCACTCGGGCGTCGGCACACGGCCCGTCTGCTCGCCCCCGATGTCGATGCCGGTGAGCTTGCCCATGCCGAGGCGCTTGGCCCAGGCCTGCAACGGGCTGCCGTTGGCGGAGTAGAAGCGGTAGCCGACGTTGTAGAAGTACACGTCGCACGACTGGGTGATGGCGCCGACCAGGTCGAGACTGCCGTGCCCCTCCTTGGACCAGCAGCCGAACACCGTCTCGTCGGTCGCGACCGGCGGCTTGTAGCTGCCGTCGCAGAAGAACGTCTCGTACGGAGTGATGATGCCCTCTTCGAGGCCGGCGATGGCGTCCACGACCTTGAAGGTGGAGCCGACCGCCTTGGTCTCCATAATGGCGCGGTTGAGCTGCGGATAGTTGTTGCTCTGCTTCTCGAACATCCGCTTGTACTTCTTGTCGCTGATGCCCCCGACCCAGACGTCGGGGTCGTAGGTCGGGTAGTTGGCCATGGCCAGCACGTCGCCGTTGCGCACGTCGAGCACCACGGCCGCGCCGCCGTTGGCCTCCACCTTGCCGTCGCTGTGCGCCAGCGAGATGCCGGTGCGCAGCGCCTGTTCGGTGGCGGCCTGCACCTTCGCGTCGATGGTCGTGACCAGCGTGTCGCCGGCCTCCGGCATGCGGCCGCCCACGGGGTCGGTCTGCTTGGGCCGGCCGAAGGCGTCGACCTCGATCCGCGCGACCCCGTCGCGGCCGCGCAGCCAGCGGTCGTAGGTCTTCTCCAGACCCTCGACACCGACGACGTCGCCGGCCGAGTATCCCTTGAAATGCCTGTCCTTGAGCTGCTCGGCTGAGATGTCGCCGAGGTGCCCGAGGAGCTGGGCGGCCATGGTTCCAAGCGGGTAGGCGCGCAGGTAGTTCTCCTGGATCTCCACGCCCGGGAACGAGAGCGCGTGCTCCTTGAGGTACGACACCGTACGCTCGCTCACATCTTCCTTGAGGACGACGAGATCGAGGCCGGTGATCTCCCGGTCCAGCACCTTCTCCCAGGTGAGGTAGCTGTGCCACTTGCCGTCGTCGCCGAGCTCCATGGTGCTCGGCTCCAGGTGGTCCATGATCTCCTCGCGGATCTTGGCGGGCCGCATCTTGAGCACGTGTGCGAGCCGCACGATCTCGTGCTCGAGCTGCCCCTTGGGTACATCCATCAGGCGGATGCCCACGGCCAGGCCGGGGCGGTTCTTCACGATCACCTCGCCCTTGCGGTCGACGATGTTGCCGCGCGGGGCGACGATCTTGACCTCCCTGAGGCGGTTGTCGTTGGCCCGGGCGACGAACTCCTCGCCGCTCAGGATCTGCAGGAACCACAGCCGGAAGAACACCACGCCGAACAGCACGGCGGCGATGCCCACCACCACCGCCACCCGCAGCGCGATGGACGGGAGCTGGATGATGGGCCTGTCGCGACGGCCGGTGCGGATGGGCCGGCTGCGGCGCGCGGGGTCTCTACCGAGCAGCGGCACGGAGTCCAGCCTTTCCTTGCAGCCAGAGGCGCACCAGCAGGTACACGGGCGCGGCCAGCAGTGTGTTGAAGACGAGTGACGGCAGGAGCACGCGGCCGAGGAAGAAGCCCAGGGGCACCTCGCGCGCGAGCAGAAACTGGGCGGTCGCGAACAGCGCGTTGGCCACCAGTGTGGCGACGAAGACCGTGAGCAGCGGCGCGAGGCCGGCCGGCAGGTCGGCGGTCTCGGCGTATCGGCCGGCCAGATAGCCGACGAGGACGAAGACGAACGCGCTCAGGCCGAAGGGCTCCATGAGCGCGACCGCGGTGAGCATGCCGGTGAGGAAGCCGAACACGGCGCCCGTCTCCGGCCCCTTCACCAGCGCCACGCACACCACGGCGATGAGCGCGAAGTCCGGGTTGGCGCCGAGCAGGCGCAGGTGCGGCGCCACCGCCGTCTGCAGGAGCACGGCGACGATCAGTACGACGCCGAGCCGTACGACCTCTCTCGTGCTGGGCCAGGAGCGCTCGCCTTTCTTGCCGATGGGGCGGGCGAGGCTCACCGGGTGATCACCGCCACGATGTCCAGCTTGCGGAAGTCGACGAACGGCTTGATGGCGATGGACTGGTACAGCTCCACGTCCTGCTGTCCGACGCTCTCCACCTGCCCGATGGGGATCCCCTTCACGAACACCGACCCATTGCGTCCCGAGGTGACCACGTACTGGCCCACCTCGACCTTCTCGTTCTTGTCCACGTAGTCGAGCGTGATGTCGCCTGTGACGCTGCCGCTGATGATGCCCTGGGCATTGCCCTCGGCAGCGCCCGGCTCGATCATGGCGTCGACGAAGCTCTGCTGGTCAGTGACGAGGATGACCTGTGCCGCGTTCGCGTAGACCTCGGTGACTCGACCGACGAGGCCCTGCCCATTGACCACCGGGTCGTACACCTCGATGCCGTCGGCGCTGCCTGCGTTGATCTTCGCCGTGGAGTACCAGGCGCTGGTGGAGCGCGCCACGACGCGCGCCGTGACCAGCTCCACGCCCTTGGGGAACACCTGGTCCTCCTCGAAGTCCAGCAAGGCGCGCAGCTGCTCGTTCTCGGCCGCGGTGGCGAGCTGGCGGGCAAGGCCGGAGCGCAGCTGCTGCACCTCCCGCTTCAACGCCTTGTTCTCCGACTTGGCGCTGAAGAGGTCGCCGACCCAGTTCCAGGCGTCGCGGAACGGCTTGGTGATGGTCGCCGTGCCGCTCTGCAGCGGCGACACCACGGTGAGCACACCGTCTTGCACCTTGTGCGCGACGCCGCTGTCCGACTCGCGGAAGTACGCCGTGAGCAGCGCGACCGACAGCAGCAGCAGGACTGCCACGACGATCCGCCGCCGGAGGACGTGCCGGCGATTCACAGGTCAGCGAGGGGTGCGACTACCGGCCCCGCGGCCGGGAGTTGCGCTTGCTCTTGACCAGGACATCGAACTCCTCGAGGTACTTGCCCGAGCCCACGGCCACGCAGGTGAGCGGCGATTCGGCCAGATGCACCGGCATCTGCGTCTCGTCGCGGAGGCGCTCGGCGAGCCCCTGCAGCAGCGAGCCGCCGCCGGCCAGCATGATGCCGCGGTCCATGATGTCGCTGGCGAGCTCCGGCGGCGTCTTGTCGAGCGTCGCCTTGATGGCGTCGACGATGGCCTGTGTGGGCTCCTCGAGCGCCGTGCGGACCTCCTCGGAGGACAGCACGACCGTCTTGGGGAGCCCGGTGACCAGGTCGCGGCCGCGGATCTCGGCCTGCTCCTCCTGGGGGAGCGGGTAGGCCGAGCCGATCTCGAGCTTGATCTCCTCAGCGGTCTGGCTGCCGATGAGGAGCTTGTACTCCTTCTTGACGTAGCTGATGACCGCCTCGTCGAGCTCGTCGCCGCCGACGCGGATGGACTGGCTGACCACGATCCCGCCCAGAGAGATGACGGCGACCTCGCTGGTGCCGCCGCCGATGTCGACGATCATGCTGCCCGTGGGCTCGGCGACAGGGAGACCGGCGCCGATGGCGGCGGCCATGGGCTCTTCGATGAGGGTCGCCCAGCGCGCGCCGGCGGAGTACGTGGCCTCCTCGACGGCGCGCTTCTCGACCCCAGTGACGCCACTCGGCACGCAGATGACCACGCGCGGATGGGCCCAGCGGTTCTGCATGACCTTGCGGATGAAGTGACGGAGCATCTGCTCCGTCACGTCGAAGTCGGCAATGACGCCGTCCTTGAGGGGCCGCACCGCACTGATCGTGGCGGGCGTGCGGCCCAGCATGCGCTTGGCCTCCGCCCCGACCGCGTGCACTTCGCCGGAGCGGTGGTCGATGGCGACGACGGACGGCTCGCTGAGCACGATGCCGCGTCCGCGGAGGTAGACGAGCGTGTTGGCGGTGCCGAGGTCGACCGCCATGTCACGGGCACCGAAGCCCGTTACGAATCCGAGGAAGCTGATGACGAGCTCCTTTCCCAGCGAATCTCGAACGCCGATTGTATACGGCACCTCAGGGCATGGCCACCGGGGGAGGGCTCAGGGGTCCGTGGCAGCGAAGTGCGCATCGGCCTGATTCGCCGTTCCCTCGGGCTACCCTTGCGAAGCGGAAGAAGAAGCAGCCGCGGGGGCCTTCAGGCCGGCGGGCGGAGCCAGGAGAACGGTGCGGCGCCGGCGCTCGCAAGGAGCCGCATGAGCTGCGCGACCGGCAGGCCGACGACGTTGAAGTAGTCGCCCTCCACGCTCCTGACGAGGCCCGAGCCGATGCCTTGGATGGCGTAGGCGCCGGCCCGCTCACGCCACTCGCCCGAGGCGATGTAGGCGTCGAGGTCGGCGTCGGTGAGGGTGCGGAACGTCACTCGGGTGACGGCGTGAGTAGCGAGCGCCACCTTACGCGAGGTGAGGTAGATGCCGCTGTACACCTCGTGGGTGCGCGCGGCGAGTCTGCGCACGTACCTTGCGGCCTCCGCCTCATCGCGCGCCTTGCCGATGATCTCGCCGTCCAGCACGACCACCGTGTCCACGCCGAGCACGAGCTCGCCCGGCGCCAGCCGCTCGCGGGCGATGACCTGTTCGGCCTTGCCGCGCGCGTTCTGTTGCACGGTGTGCGCCGGGTCGCCGTCGCTCACACCCTCGTCGTGGTCGCTGACGACGACGCGGAACGGGATGCCGAGCTGCTCCAGCAGCAGCTTGCGCTGCGGCGACCTGGACGCGAGGACGAGGCCGGTGAAGCCGAAGGCGACCTCACCAGCGTCGGGCAGGACCCGGTCCCAGAAGTGCTGAGGGATCGGGTCAGACAAGCTCTGCCTCGTCGAAGAACAGGGTGATCTCCCGGGCCGCGCTCTCCGGACCGTCCGAACCGTGTACCACGTTCTCCTCCTTGCTCAGCGAGAAGTCTCCGCGGATGGTGCCGGGGGCAGCCTGCGCGGAATCCGTGACGCCCATCATGGCGCGAGCCACCGTTATCGCCTCGCGCCCCTCCCACACCATGGCGACGACCGGCGCGGACGTGATGAAGGCGACGAGTCCCTCGAAGAAGGGCTTGCCCACGTGCTCGGCGTAGTGCCGCTCGGCCAGATCGCGGTCGATGCGCAGCGCCTTCATGCCGCGAAGCACGAACCCACGCCGCTCGAACCGGGCGACGACCTCGCCGACCAGGCCACGGGCGACCCCATTGGGCTTGACCATGATGAACGTGCGTTCCATGAAGAACCTCCGAAGATGCGGGCAGATGGATCCGTGAGGCGGCGCCAGCAACGCCGGGAGCGCCGCCCGATGACCCCGCCGTCAGACGCGGTCGAAGACCGGCGCCGGTGCGTGGACGTCGGCCTCGCAGTACGGGCAGACCCTCCACTGCGGGTCGACCGGCTTGCGGCACGACGGGCACGACGTGCGCAGCCGCCGGCCGCAGGTGGGGCACACGAGGTAGTCGTCCTTGACGGGCGTCTTGCAGAAGGCGCAGCGCTCTTCGCCGCCGATTCGCGACTCCATCATGGCGACCTCGAGCTCGTGCTCCTGGCGCTCGGCCAAGGTCTCGGGCGGACGCACGATGGCGTACACGATAAGGCCGACGGGCCCGAAGACGATACCGGTGAGCACGGCGACGACCAGGACGATCTTGTCGTCGATGCGACGCCGCGCATCCTTGAACACCCAGTAGGCGCACGCGACCCAGATCACTACCAGGAAGAAGTAGAACATCAGCGTGATGAAGTGCCATGTGGGCGACTTGAAGAAGTCCAGCACCGACTGGAACGGGTTGCTGCTCTCGCTGGTGGTTGTGGTCTTCGCCGCGACGATGGTCCAGAAAGGCACCCTTCCTCCTCAGGAGAGCTCCGTCGAGGCCGCCCCCGGCGCCTCCACATGATGGCGGCCGTCGGTGCAGGCGTGGGTCAGCGACCCCCCACCGGCGCACCCGGCCGGCCGGCCTCCGCGGCCAGCGCCGCAATCATACCCGAGAATATCCTGCTGTGGGCAGGCAGCAGCGCGTACCAGTACGCGAGGCCGGGCACCCCGCGAGGCGCGAAGTACGCGGTCTGCACCAGCAGTGTGCCTCCGCCATCTCGCGGTAGCACCTCGAACTGGAGCCAGGCCGCTCCGGGGACCTTCATCTCCGCCCGCAGGCGGAGCAGCCTGTCCGGCTCCACGGCCTCGACGCGCCAGAAGTCGAGCGCATCGCCGACGCGCAGGTCCGATGGGTGCCTGCGGCCGCGGCGGAGGCCTACGCCGCCCACCAGCCGGTCGGCGCCGCCGCGCAGCTCCCAGGCCCAGTCCCAGGACCGGTAGCCGCGCCGACCACCGAGAGTGCGGATGACGGCGAAGGTCTCCGCCGGCGTCGCCTGCACCAGCGCCTGCCGGCGCTCGATGAGCTTGCCCTCCAGAGACGTGAGCACCCGCGGCTGCACGTCCCCGCCGCTCGTCACCAGGGCATCTGACCAGCTCGTCTCCACCTCTCCGGTCTCCAGACTGGCCACCGCCGCCCGCACAGCCGTCGCGTAGCCCACGGGGTGGATCTGCGGGAACAGGTCGCGCGCGCGATGGTCCCGCACCACCGTCTCGTTGCGCAACCCCTCGATGAGCGGCCGGGCGATCTGCGAGGGAATCGGCGTGACCAGGTGCACCCAGTACGACGACAGCGTCGGCGTCAGTACGGGAACGGGCTGCAGACGGCGACGCAGCCCCCTGGCGTCCGCGTAGCCGAGCATCATCTCCCCGTACGTGAGCACGTCCGCGCCGCCGATCTCGACGACGCTGCCTGCGCTTGCAGGCACGTCCAGCGCGGCGACAAGGTAGTGCAGCAGGTCATCCACGGCGATCGGCTGCACGCGCGTGTACACCCACTGCGGGCAGACCATGACAGGCAGCCGCTCCGTGAGATAGCGGATCATCTCAAACGAGATGCTCCCGGAGCCGACGACCACGGCCGCGCGGAACTCGGTGACCGGCACGCCTGCCTCGCGCAGGGCACGGCCGGTCTCCTGACGCGAGCGCAGATGATGCGAGAGGTCGGCGCCGGGGTCCCCAAGACCGCCGAGATACACGAGACGGCGCACGCCGGCCTCGGCCGCGGCGTGGCCGAAGGCCCTCGCCGCGGCCAGGTCCCTCTCCAGATAGCCCTCTCCCCCGGCCATGGAGTGGACGAGATAGTACGCCACACCGACGCCTTCGAGAGCCGCACCGAGCGTCTCCGGTCGTAGCACGTCGCCCGTCACGATCTCGACGCGGTCGGCCCACTCACGGCCCCGGAGACGGAGCGGGTCCCGGACCAGCACGCGCACGCTCTTGCCTGCCTCGAGCAGGCGTGGGACCAGGCGGCCGCCGACATAGCCGGTCGCGCCGGTGACGAGGACGAGCGGGTCGTGCGCTGCCGGAACGTTCAGGGCGCCTCCCTGTGGGTGGCCGGCGCGGCTGGCGGATGTCCTAGAGGAGACCTGGGAGAGCGGGGATCACGGCCAGCCGCAAGCCTATGAGGTACCCGACGAAGAAAGCGACGGCGGCGACGGCGACCACGATCAGGAGTGCAACGAGGAAGCGCACGACGGGATGAGCCTTCTGCTGTGCCATTCACCTCTCCACGAGTTTGCGCCAGTATATCCGAACGGGCCGCCCGGCAAGCGATCTCACAGGCTCCCCGCGAGGACGTCGCGCAGGTCCTCAAGCAGGTAGAGCGAGCCGACGACGAGCACGCTCCCCTCCTCCCCCGCGAGCTCACGCGCGAGCGCCAGGGCGTCGTGCGGGTCGGGGACGGTATGGATCTGCGGTGGAGCTCCGGGGGATGCGACCTCTCGCGCCGCGGCAGCGACCTCCGCCGCCGTCAGGCTACGTGGTTCTCCCGCCTGCGTGCACACCAGACGGTCGAGCAGTGGCAGCAGGCCGGTCAGCATCGCCGGATAGTCCTTGTCGCGCATGATGGCGAGCACCCCGACGGTCGGACGCGGCACCCGTACCGCAGCCAGGCTCTGCGCGAGCACGCGCACGCCGTCGGGGTTGTGGGCGCCGTCGGCGAGCACCAGCGGCCGCTCAGAGACGACCTGCAGGCGCCCTGGGACGGCCGTGCCGGCCAGCGCCCGCCGCGCGGTGGGCTCGTCGAGACCGCCGAGGAGCAGGCGCACTGCAGCCACCGCGAGCGCCGCATTCTGCACCTGATAGAGAGCCGGGGTCGGTACGCGCAGCCCGGCCCACTGCTCCGGACCCTGGCCGGCGTGGAAGGTGACGGTGAAGCCGTCTGGCGAGCCCGCCGCCGTGAGGTCTCCCGCCGCGGCCGACTCGCGCAGGAAGTGCGGCGTCGCGCCGGCGGCGGCGCACACCCGGCGCGCCTCGTTCTCAAGCCCGTCCAGCTCGCCGAACACGGCATCGCCACCCTTGATGACCGCCGCCTTCTCGGCGAAGATGAGCTCCCGCGTGTCGCCCAGCACATCGGTGTGCTCCAGGGCGATGTTTGTCAGCACGACCACGGCCGCGTCTACCACGTTGGTGGCGTCCAGGCGACCGCCCAGCCCGGCCTCAAGCGCCACGGCCTCCACCCCGCTCTCCGCGAACGCCAGCAACGCCGCGACGGTGAGCACCTCGAACTGGGTGGTCTCGCCGAGACGCTCCGGCAGCCGGTCGATCTCGGCGCGCACCCGGCCCACCGCGGCGCCGAACACGGCATCGCCGACCGGGCGTCCGTTCACGATGACGCGCTCACTCCAGCCCGAGATATGCGGGGAGAGATAGGCGCCGGACCTCCGCCCTTGAGCGCGCAGCAACGCTTCGCAGTAGCGCGTGGTGGACGACTTGCCGTTGGTACCGACCACGTGGATGACGCGATAGGCGTCCTGCGGCCGGCCGAGGCGTGCGAGGAGTTCGCTCACACGCTCCAGCCCCGGTCGCATGCCGAAGGCGGCCAGCGATTCGAGGTAGGCCGCCCAGCTCGCGATGACGCCCGCGTCACCCGCACCAGGGTCCATCACGTCGCCCACCTTACCGGCACGGTCGCGGCAGTCTGCACGTCTTGACGCCCGGGTTCAGGCGCCGCGCAGCTGCGCGATCCTTGCAGCCAGGCCGTCGCGCTCGGCGATGTAGGCGGCCAGCTTCTCGCGCTCCTTGGCCACTACAGCCTCAGGGGCCTTGCTGACGAACTTCTCGTTGCCGAGCTTGGTCTGGCCACGTGTGACCTCGGCGTCGGCCTTGGCGAGCTGCTGCTCGAGGCGGGAGATCTCCTCGGCCTTGTCCACGGCGATCGCGACCTCGAGCCGGCCGCCGGGCACGATGACAACCGTGGCGCCGTCCTCCGGGTCGCCCTCGAAGGCGACGGCAGTCCTGGCGAGCGCGCGGAAGGCGCCGGCGTACGGCGCGTAGCGCCCCTCCGCGCCGGCGCCATCGCCGGAGAACACGGCCTCCAGCACCTTGCCGGGCGGGATCTCGGCCTCAGCGCGGAAGCGCCGCAGCGCGTCGACGGCGGCCTGCAGCTCGCCGATCGCCTTCTCGGCGTCAGGCGCGAGGTGCGCGTCGTCACGGCGCGGGTGGTGCTGCCGCAGCAGCGGCGCCGCGCCGTACTGCTCGGCGATCTCCTCGGTGACAAACGGCATGAAGGGGTGCAGCAGCCGCACGATCTGGTCGAGCATCCAGCGAGCGTGGCCGGCGGCCTGCGCCTTCCGCGTCTCATCCTCGCCGTACAGGCGCACCTTGACGAGCTCGAGGTACCAGTCGCAGAACTCGTCCCACACGAAGTGGTACAGGGCGTCTACGGCGGCGGTGAAGTCGTACTCCGTCACTGCCGCCTCGACCGTGACCAGACACCGCTGGAAACGGCTGGCGATCCAGCGGTCCACCTGGTCGGCCTCGCTGCGCTCGGCCGCGTACCCTTCGCTGCCGAGCAGCACGAACCGGGCCGCGTTCCACAGCTTGTTGGCGAAGCCGCGGCCCATGACGATCTTCTCTTCGCTGAAGCGCACGTCCTGGGTGCTGCTCATGAGCAGCAGCCCGAAGCGCGTGGCGTCGGCGCCGTGCTCGTCGATCATCTCCAGCGGGTCGATTCCGGTGCCCAGACTCTTGCTCATGCGGCGGCCGTCGGGCGCCTGGATCACGGAGTGGATGTAGACGTCGTCGAACGGGATGTCGTCCATAAACTCGATGCCCATCATGACCATGCGCGCGACCCACAAGAAGATGATGTCGCGCGCCGTGCTGAGCACGTTGGTCGGATAGAAGTAGGCGAGATCCTCGGTCTTGTCCGGCCAGCCGAACGTGGCGAACGGCCAGAGCGCCGAGCTGAACCAGGTGTCGAGCACGTCGGTCTCACGCGTGAGCTCCGTCGAGCCGCACTCGGCACAGGCATGCGGCTCCGCCTCGGCGACGGTGATGTGCCCGTCCGGGCAGTACCACACCGGCAGCTGGTGACCCCACCAGAGCTGTCGGCTGATGCACCAGGGCCGCAGGTTGTCCATCCAGTCGACGTACACGCGGCCCCAGCGCCCGGGGGTGAACCTGACCTTGCCCTCGCGCACCACGTCGGTCGCCGGCCTCTTCAGCTCGTCCATGTCCATGAACCACTGCTCGCTGATGAGCGGCTCGATGGGCGTGCCGCAGCGGTCGCAGGTGGCGACGCTGTGCGGGTAGTCCTCAACCTTGACAAGAGCGCCGAACGCGCGCAGGTCCGAGGTCACGCGCTCCGCGGCCTCCTCCACCTCGAGGCCGGCGTAGGGGCCGCCGGCCTCGGTGATGCGGCCGTCCTGGCCGATGGCCTGGACGGTCTCGAGCCCGTGGGTGCGGCCGATGTCGAAGTCGGTGAGGTCGTGCGCCGGAGTGATCTTGAGTGCTCCGGTGCCGAACTGGGGGTCGACGCGCTCGTCCGCCACGATCCTCAGCTCGCGCCCCAGCAACGGCAAGGTGGCAGTCTTGCCGACGACGTCCCTGTACCGCTCGTCGTCGGGGTGCACGGCCACGGCTGTATCCCCCAGCATGGTCTCCGGCCGCGTGGTCGCGATGGTGACGCTGCCACCGCCCTGCACCTCGTAGCGGATGTAGTTGAGCGTGCCGGGCATGTCCCGGTACGCCACCTCGAGGTCGCTGATCGCCGTGCCGCAGCGCGGGCACCAGTTCACGAGGTAGCTGTCCTTGTGGATGTAGCCCTTTTCGTAGAGGGCGACGAAGACCTTGGTGACGGCGCGCACGTAGCCCTCGTCGAAGGTGAAGCGCTCGCGGTCGAAGTCGCACGAGCACCCCAGACGCTTGAGCTGCTCGATGATGGTGCCGCCGTACTCCTTGCGCCACTCCCACACGCGGGCGACGAACTCCTCGCGGCCGAGGTCTTCTTTGGTGAGACCCTCCTTGCGCAGCATCTTCTCGACCACGTTCTGCGTCGCGATACCGGCGTGGTCGGTGCCGACCAGCCAGCAGGCATTCTCGCCCAGCATGCGGTGGTAGCGCGTAAGCGCGTCCTGGATGGTGTCGTTGAGCGCGTGGCCCATGTGCAGCACACCGGTGATGTTGGGCGGCGGGATGACAATGGAGTACGCCGGCCGCTCCTGGTCGGGCTCGGCGTGGAAGAGGTGCTCGTCGAGCCAGTGCTTCATCCAGCGCGCCTCGACGGCGGCCGGTGCGAAGCGCGTGGTCTGCTGCAGGTACTCGGTGCCTCTGGCGGGGTCGGTCATGGGCCTCTGTCTCGCTCGTCGCCCGGCGCGGCGCCAACGGCTCCACGGCGGCTGGTTCACACGGACGAGCCCGCCGAGCGGGCTCGCGGGCCACGGGGTCGGCTACGCCGCCCGCGGCCGAGACAAGAGTATACCGGGAGGGGCCGCGGCCTGCCGAGCGCCCGGCCGGCTACGGGCATCCCGCGTCCGCCGGCGAGTCGCACAAACGACGCCGAGGACGTGATCGGGCGTACACTGCCGCCAAGCAGACTCACGCCGCCCAGGGGGTAGTCATGGCCGCACGCGACGCACGCGACGCACGACTCTACAGATCCGCCACGATCGCGGTGATCCTGCTCTCCCTCGCCGCCGCCGTCCTGATGCTGCCTCCCCCGGCGACCGCGGGCAGCGGCGACATCTTCGAGCACGGCTCGCTGATGGGCCTCACCGCAGACCGGGATGCCCTCTTCGACGTGGCGGCGGGCCCGGACGGCACGCTCTACGTGGCCGGGACCCTCGATCAGACCATACCCGGCGGCTCGATCGTGGTAGCCAAATACGACGCAGCGACCAACCTCCTCTGGCGCCAGTCGTACAGGCCGCCCGGCATGACTGGCGCCGGCGGCTCCTGCCTGGCGGTCGACACCTCGGGCAACGTCGTCGTCGGGGGGCTGGCCACCGACGGGACCGATTACGACCTGGTCGTCGCCAAGTGGAGCGCCGACGGTCACCTCCTGTGGACGGCCGTGCGGGACGGCGGCAGCGGCCTCAACGACGCCTGTACGGATCTCGCGGTCGCCCGCAACGGCTCGGTGTACGTGTGCGGCACTATCGACAGGTCGGACCACGCAATCGTCCTGAGGTTCGCCCGCGACGCCGACCCCTCCGCCCCGGGGACTGGTCTCGAACGCTGGCACTACCTTGTGCACAGCACCGCGCCGTACGCCGGCGCCTCGGCGGACGCGATCACGGTGGACCGCTCCGGCAACGCGTACGTGACCGGGTCGCGCGAATCCACAGCACACGAGACGGACGTCTTCACCGTCAAGCTCAGCGCAGCGGGCACTCGCCGCTGGATCCGTTCCTGGGACGGCGCCGCCCACTCCTACGACTCCGGGACGGACCTCGCCGTCGCTGGGCGTGGCGTCTACGTCGCTGCCAACACGGCCACGCGCACCCGCGAGGCCGATGTCGCGCTCATCAAATACGACACCTCCGGAAGGCGACGCTGGGTGCGCCTGTGGGACGACTCCCGTCACCAAGGCGACAACGTCTCCGCACTGGCATGCGACACGAAGGGCGGCGTCTACCTGGCGGCCGACACGTGGCCGACCACGACAACGCAGAGGGCGGCCCTGATCAAGTACACGAGCGCGGGAAGGCGCGCCTGGCAGCGCGACTACAAAGGCGTCACCGGCGACGGCGGGACGAACGTCTCGGACCTCGTCGTCGACAGCACCGGGACCGCCTGGATCGCCGGCTACCTCTTCCGGCCCTCGGCCGTGACGCAGTGGTATGCCGTCAGGTACGCACCCACCGGCCGACGCCGCTGGGTGACACGCTGGAACGGCTTCCCCGACGACCCTCAGGGAGGCCAGGCGTGGGCGTGTGCGCTCACCGGTGCTCGCGACCTCGCCGTGGTGGGCGAGCTGGGGACATCCGGTCTCGGCCGCGTGGGCGGGGTGCTCTGGCTGCGACGCTGAGCCGGCACCTCCCGCGGATGCCCGCAGACCAGGGTCCGGTCGTGCAGAGGGCCGCCCCCTCGACCTGAGGGGCGGCCCTCTGCCGAAACCGAGGGTGCGCAGGCCTCAGTCGTCGTCCGGCGCCTCTCCCCCACTGGACTCGATCGCGCACACCTGGCAGAACTCATGTGATCCCTCGATGAGCGCGCCGCACTGCGAGCAGTGCCTCTCCAGCCGGCCGGAGCCGGCGTCCACGCCCGGCTCCTCTGTGGAGCCCGGAGTTTGATGATCGTGCTCGTGATCGTGGTCGTGCATGTCACTCGCCCCCAAGTCGCCTGACTGTCACTGGTCGTGACCCTTAGATGCCCGCTCATTAAACACCCGTCCTCCGAAGACGTGCGGAAGGGCTTCCGCGAAGCTCGAGACGTACACGAGTTCGAGCTTCGCGCAGACCTCGGCCGGCAACTCCTCGACCGTACCTCGATTCGCGGCGGGAAGGACGACCGTGCGCACGCCAGAGCGGCCGGCCGCAAGCAGCTTCTCCTTGAGGCCGCCGACGCGGAGGATGCGGCCGCCAAGCGTGATCTCGCCCGTCATGGCGACGCGCGGCCGGACGGGCTCATCGCTCAGGGCCGAGAGCATCGCCACCGCGAGGGCGAGGCCCGCCGACGGCCCATCTTTGGGCACCGCGCCCTCCGGCACGTGAACGCGTACGTCCTGGTTGGCGAGGTCCAGTCCCTCCGCGGTGAGATGCGGCGAGCGGGCGACGACCCGTTTGAGCCCGGCGTCCCGCTCCGCGCGCGCGAGGAGGTGTCCCCAGGCGGCCGACGCCGACTCCTGCATGACCTCGCCGAGCTGGCCGGTGAGCACCAGCTCGCCGCGACCACGGGCGAGCGTCGCCTCGACGGTGAGCACTTCTCCCCCGTCCGAGGTGTAGGCGAGGCCCAGGCTCTCTCCGACACGTCCGGTGCGCGGCAACTCGGACTCGAGCCAATGGGCTTCGCCCAGATAGCCGCGCAGGTCGTCCGTCGCAACGGATACCGGGAGCGCGAGACCGTCCTCGAGATGCCGGCGCGCGATCTTGCGGTCGATCCGGCGAAGAGCGCGCTCGAGCTCCCGCACGCCGGCCTCCCGTGTGTACCCGCGCACGATGCCCTGCAAGGCGCCACGGCCAAACCTGACGTCGCCGCGGCCCAGCCCGGTGTCGCACGCGACGCGCGGCATCAGGTGCCGCCGCGCGATGGCGAGCTTCTCCGGCATTGTGTAGCCGCTGAGGTGGATGACCTCGAGCCGGTCGTACAGCGTCGCGGGGATCGCGTCGACGTCATTGGCAGTCGCGATGAAGAACACCCGGCTGAGGTCGTACTCGGTCTCCAGGTAGTTGTCGCGAAAGGCGCGGTTGTGGGCGGGGTCGAGGACTTCCATGAGCGCCGCGGCAGGGTTGCCGCGCCAGTCACTGTCCAGCTTGTCGATCTCGTCGAGGAGCAGGACAGGGTTGTCGACGCCGGCCTTGGACAGGCCCTCGACGATGCGGCCGGGCATCGCCCCGATGTAGGTCCGGCGATGCCCACGGATCTCGGCTTCGTCGCGTACCCCGCCGAGCGCGACGCGCACGAAAGGCCGCCGAAGCGCCTCGGCGATGCTCTGTGCAACACTGCTCTTGCCCGTGCCCGGAGGGCCGGCGAGGCACAGGATGGTAGCCGGCTGGTCAACGGCCTCCGCCGCGCCCCCGGCCGCCCGCGCGGCGTCCGCCCGCATCCGGCACACAGCGAGGTACTCGAGTATGCGGTCCTTGACGTCCTTGAGGCCGTAGTGTGTGCGCTCGAGATGCCGCGACACGCGCGGCACCTCCACGTCCGCCGGCGCCAGCCTGCCCCAGGGCAGATCGAGCACCGTGTCGAGGAAGCCGCGGATGACGGCGACCTCGGGGCTCATCGGCGGCGCCTGGCGGAGCTTGGTGAGCTCGCGGGCGACCAACTTGCGCGCCGCCGGCGAGAGCCCGGCCTCGGCGGCGCGCTGCGCGTAGCCGGCGATGTCCTCGTCCGCGGGCTCGCCGGCCTCCTCGATCTCGTCGCGGAGCACACGCAGCTTCTCGTGCAGCAGCAGCTGGCGCTGCGCGCCCTCGATGCGCTGCTGCACCTTGAGGCCGATCTCCTGCTCGATACCGAGCACCGCATTCTCCTCGGCGAGGCTCTCGAGGAGGACCATGAGGCGCTGCTGCGTGCTCACGATCTCGAGCAGCGCCTGCTTCTCCCCGGCCTCGGTCTGCAGATGGGCGGCGACGATGTCGGCCAGCTCGTCCGCGTCGGCGGCCTGCTGAACCACGAACTGCGCCTCGTCAGCGAGCTGCGGGTGCAGCCGGACGTAGCCCACGAACTCGTCCGTCACACGGCGCGCGAGGCTGCGCGCCCGCGCCGTCCCGGTGTCCGGGCTCTCCAGCGGGACGTACTCCACAACGAAGTGCGGCTCGCTCGTCACCATTCGCTCCGTGCGCACGCGCTCGTCGCCCTCGACCAGTGCCTTGACGCTCCCGTCCGGCAGCCTGAACAGCTGCAAGACGCGGGCGCGCACGCCCACCGATCGCAGGTCGTCGAACGAGGGGTCCTCGACGCCCGTCTCACGCTGGGCGCACAGGATGAGCGGGCTCTGTCCGGTGAAGGCCGCCTCGATGGCGGAGATGGACTTCGCCCGACCGACGAAAAGGGGGGCGACCATCCTGGGGAACAGGACGAGCTCGCGAGTCGGCAAGAGGGGCAGGGCGGCCGACGAGCTGCCCTGCCCCTCCCCCGACAAAGCGGTCTTCTCAGGCGGATTCGGCGTCACGCTCCGGCAGCGACTTGTCCGCTTCGGTGAGGAGCGTGGGGTCGATGCCCTTCTCGATGGTCTCTTTGGTGATGACGCACTTGCGCACGTCGGTGCGGCTCGGCAGGTCGAACATGACGCCAAGCAGGGACTCCTCGATGATCGAGCGCAGGCCGCGCGCGCCGGTGCCACGCGCCAGAGCTTTGCTGGCGATGGCGGTGAGCGCCTCGTCGGCGAACACGAGCTCCACGCCGTCCAGAGAGAAGAATTTCTGGTACTGGCGAGTGAGCGCGTTCTTTGGCTCCGTGAGGATGCGCATGAGATCGTTCTCGTCCAGGTTGTGGACGGCGCTGACCACGGGGAGTCTGCCGATGAATTCAGGGATGAGCCCGAAGTCGAGCAGGTCCTCGGGGAGCGAGTGCGTGAAGATCGTGCCCGGATCCTTGTCGGCCTTGCTGACGACGTCGGCCATGAAGCCAACACCCTGCCGGCCCATGCGGCGCTCGATGATCTTCTCCAGACCGGAGAAGGCGCCGCCGCAGATGAACAGCACGTTGGTGGTGTCGATGGTGAGGAACTCCTGGTGGGGATGCTTGCGGCCGCCCTGCGGCGGGACGCTGGCCACCGTGCCCTCCAGGATCTTCAGCAGCGCCTGCTGAACGCCCTCGCCGGAGACGTCGCGCGTGATCGACGGGTTGTCCGCCTTGCGCGCGACCTTGTCGATCTCGTCGATGTAGATGATGCCGGTCTCGGCCCGCTTGACGTCGAAGTCGGCCGCCTGGATCAGCTTCAGCAGAATGTTCTCGACGTCCTCGCCGACGTAGCCGGCCTCCGTGAGTGCGGTGGCGTCGGCGATGGCGAATGGGACGTTGAGGATACGCGCCAGCGTCTGGGCGAGCAGGGTCTTGCCGCAGCCCGTGGGGCCGAGCAACAGGATGTTGCTCTTGGCCAGTTCGACATCGGACTCGCCGCCGCTGACGGCCTGGACGCGCTTGTAGTGGTTGTACACGGCCACGGCCAAGGAGCGCTTGGCCTCGTCCTGACCGACGACGTAGTCGTTCAGGATGCCGTAGATGTCACGCGGCTTGGGCAATTGCTCGAGATCGAGAGTCGCCGGAGCGGTGAGCTCCTCGTCGATGATCTCGTTGCACAGGTCGATACACTCGTCGCAGATGTACACGCCCGGGCCGGCGATGAGCTTCTTCACCTGGCGCTGCGATTTGCCGCAGAAGCTGCAGAGCAGCTGATCGTTGCCGTCGGTCGTTCCCGCCACTGCGGTCCTCCTCATGCGAGGTCCGGCGCCCGCGCCACCTACCGGTGGGCGATGACGTCGTCGATGATGCCGTAAGTCCTGGCCTCGGCCGCGCTCATGAAGTAGTCGCGCTCCGTGTCCGACCGGACCTTCTCGATGGCCTGACCGGTGTGGTCGGCGATGATCTCGTCCAGACGGTGGCGGAGGTTGAGCACCTCCTTGGCGTGGATCTCGATGTCTGTGGCCTGGCCTTCGTAGCCGCCGGCCACCTGGTGGATGAGGACGCGTGCGTTAGGCAACGCGAACCGCTTGCCCTTCGCTCCGCCGGCGAGCAGCAGCGCGCCCATGCTCATCGCGCTGCCGACGCAGATCGTGCTGACGTCCGGCTTGATGAACTGCATGGTGTCGTAGATCGCGAGCCCCGCGTACACGCTGCCGCCGGGGCTGTTGATGTACAGGCTGATGTCCTTGTCGGGATCGTCGCTCTCGAGGTGGATCAGCTGCGCCACGATGAGGTTGGCGACTTCGTCGACAACCGGCGTGCCAAGAAAGATGACACGCTCGTTGAGCAGCCGCGAGAAGATGTCGAACGACCGCTCGCCACGGCTCGTCTGCTCGATCACGAACGGAACAAGTGGAGTCACGTACTCACCCTCTTCGTTGCTCTTGATTCTCTCAGTGTGGTTTCCCCGCTGCGAAACCCCTAGTCCGGCTCATCCGGGCTGCGCCCTTCTTGAGCCGCTCACTAGCACTTCGTGCACTTCGTGCCCTACGGGCATTAGTCGGCCTCAGGGTCCACGACGTCCGCGGACTCTTCGGCGGCGGCCACTTCGGCCTCGGTCATCGGCACCGCTACGGCGCTGTCGGCGACGAAGTCGGCGGCCTTGGCCACTAGCATTTCGTCGCGCAGCGCCTCACGCCTGCCCGACTTCTCCAGATCAGCCAGGAGCTGCAGGTAGTCGCGCCCGAGCGCCTCGGCGTCGTGCTTGACCACCTCGGCGATGTCCTCGTCGGTGACTTCCAGGCTCTCGGCCTCAGCGATCGCCTCGAGCACCAGCTGCCGCTTGATGACGAAGTCGGCCTGCGGCCGCATCTCCTCTTCGATATCCTCCTCGGTCTTCTGCAGCACGCCCAGGTAGGCGTCCATGGTGAGGCCCTGCTCGCCCACGCGCTCCTCGAGCTGGTGGTAGAGCCGGTGCGCCTCGCGGTCGATCATGGTGGACGGCACGACGATGATGGCGTGCTCGACGGCCTTCTCGACGGCGGCGGCGCGGAACTCGCGCTGCGCGCCTGACTCCGCGGCCGCCCTGAGCCGCTCACGGACGTCGTCGCGCAGCTCGTCCATGGTCTCGAACTCGCTGACGTCCGCGGCGAACGCGTCGTCCAGATCGGGGACGACCTTCTCCTTGATCTCCTTGACGGTCACTGTGAAGGTCGCCTGCTGGCCGGCGAGGTCCTCGGCGTGGTAGTCCCCAGGGAAGGTGACGTCGAACATCTTTTCGTCGCCAGCGGTGACCCCGACGAGCTCTTCCTCGAACCCGGGGATGAGGTTGCCGCGGCCGATCTCGTACATCTGGTCCTTGCCCTGGGCGCCCTCGACGAGCTCGCCGTCGCGGCTGCCGGAGAGGTCCATCAGCACGAAGTCGCCGGTCTGGACGGCGCGGTCCTCGACAGGCTGCAGACTGGCGAGCCGGTCCTGCAGCATCGTGAGCTGCGCCTCGACCTGGGCGTCTGTGATCTCGACGTCGCGCCTGGGCACCTCGAGGCCCTTGTACTCACCCAGCTTGGGCACCGGCATGGTCTGCACCTTGAGCGTGAAGGCATAGTCCTGCATCTCGTCCAGCGGGCCCAGCTGGAGGTCGGAGGTGCCGACGGCGTCGTCGTACAGCCCGGCCTCCTTCAGCGCCTGGTCGCCCCACTCGGGGATGGCCTCCTCGAGGGCCTCGCCACGGATGAAGTCGGCGCCGACATTCTGGATCACGAGGTTCACCGGCACCCGGCCCTTGCGAAAGCCCGGGAGCTGCATCTCCTCGCGGATCTTGACGACCGCCCGGTCGTACGCCTTCTTGACGGCCTCGGCGGGCACCTCGACGCCTAGCTCGACCTCGTTCTCGCCTGTGGGGTTGACCTTCGTCTTCACTGTTTGGTTCTCCGTCTGTCGCTGGAACGGTCCGCCGTGCGCTACGCCTGCGCCGCGGACCGCCAAGTGGTCGGTGCGGGGGTCGGTATGAGCAGGTGGTGCGGGTGAGAGGACTTGAACCTCCACGAGCAGAGCTCACCAGATCCTAAGTCTAGCGCGTCTACCAGTTCCGCCACACCCGCATCTCTCGTTAACGTGGACGGCCGGCGCCGAGCGCCGGCCGGTGCATCGCGTGATTGGGGTGAAGGACGGGATTCGAACCCGCGACCGCCGGGACCACAACCCGGAGCTCTGCCAGCTGAGCTACCTTCACCACCGGTCACCGCGCCGCAGAGGCGCCTCACGCACAGGAGCGCCGACGACACAGTCGACGCAGAAGGATACCACGCAGGCGGGGCAGCCGTCACACGAGCTCGGCCGGCGGGATGCCTCAGCCGAGCGAAGGGACCAGGTACTCGTTGCGCACGTCCTGAGTGAGGGCGCCGTCGCTGATCTCGAGGATGCGGTCTGTCTGCTGGGCGACATTGCGGTCGTGCGTGACGATGATGAAGGCGGTGCCGAGCTCCTCGTTGATCCGCCGGAACAGCTCGTACACCGCCCTGGTGTTCACGGTGTCGAGGTTGCCGGTTGGCTCGTCGGCCAGCACGAGCGCGGGCCGGTTCATCAACGCCCGCGCGATGGCCACGCGTTGCTTCTGGCCCCCGGAGAGGTCGTTGGCGTTCTTCTTCTCGAGTCCTTCGAGCCCGAGCAGCGCCAAGTTCTCCTCGGCGCGCGGGACGAGCTCCGACGCAGCCACTCCGGCGATCCGCCCAGGCATCAGGACGTTCTCGAGCACCGTGAACTCGGGCAGCAGGTAGTGGAACTGGAAGACGAACCCGAGGACGTCGTTGCGGAGGGCGGCGCGCTGCCTGCGGCTCGCCGCCGTGGTGTCGTGACCGTTCAGCACGATGCGTCCCGTGGTGGGCGTGTCGAGCAGGCCGATCAGGTTGAGCAGGGTCGACTTGCCCGAGCCGGACTGGCCGATGATTGAGGCAAACTCCCCGGCCTCCACCGTGAACGACACCGCGTGCAGCGCCACGGTCTTCGCCACGGTGCCGTAGGTCTTGCCGATCTGCTCGGCGTGGACGAGCGTCTCAGCCACCCTGGATCACCTCGATGGGGTCGAGCCTGGACGTGCGGCGCGACGGGATCAAGGACGAGCCCACGGCCACCAGCACGCCGACGACGAACGAGATCACGACGAAGCCGGTCTGCGGCGTGATCGGGAACAGCGAGTCCGAGTTGCGCCCGAGGAACGTGAACACGGCGATCAGCCCGAGGCCCGCGGCGACGCCCACCGCGGCGCCGCTCACGCCGAGGATCAGCGCCTGCCACAGGAAGATGCGTCCCGACTGACGGTCCTTCATGCCCATCGCCTTGAGGATGCCGATCTGGCGCGTCTTCTGAACGGCCGAGATCGCCAGCGTCGAGGCGATGCCGAGCGCCACGGCGACCAGCACGAAGAACTGGATCATGTAGCTGGAGGAGCTCTGGCTCTGCAGCGCTGAGAGCAGGTCGGCGTTCTCCTCCTGCCACTCCGTGACGGTGAGGCCGGCCACCGCCTGGTCGGAGCGCAGGCTCGCGGCGACCTGCTCGGAGGCGAACACGTCGTCCACTTGCGCGTCGATCGCCGAGTACTCGTCGGCGGAGAGGTCGAGCACCGTGGCCGCCTCGTCGCCATCGACGAACGCGGTGGCGCTGTTGGCGGCCGACGAGCCGAAATCGAAGACGCCGGCGACGGTCAGATCGGCCGGCTCGCCGCTGGGGAGCACGAACGAGGCCGAGTCGCCGGGTCCTAGCTCGTAGCTGTCGGCGAAATCCTTGCCCACGAGCACCTGTCCGGCGTCCAGCGACGCGACGCCGGCGACCAGCCGCCCGGAGATGTCGTAGATCGTGTCGAGTTCCTCGAGCGAGCCGCCGGTGAACTGGAGCGGCGAGCTCTCGGCGCCCTTGCGGAAGATGGCCGAGAAGGCGCGCGTCGGCACGATGGTCGTGATCTCGCTCTGCGCTTCCATCGCCTGCCTGATCTGGGATGTGTACGCGACCGTCTCACCGTCCGTGCCGGCCGTCACTACGAGCTGCGGGCTGTTGCCGATAGTCTCCTCCACGAGGCTTGCCTGCAGGCTGGTGATCAGCGAGCCTAGGAAGACCTGGACGGCGATGCCCACGGCGATGCCGGCGGCGATGAGCATCGACTGCACCGGGCTCTTGCGGAGGAACCGGGTGGCGATGCGGAGGCCGAGCACGGTCAGGTCTCCTCCCCACTCGCCTCCGGTGGACTGGTCGCCACCTCGGGGTCCCTGCCGGCCTTCCCCTCCAGCAGTTTGTCGATGTTCACGATCTCCTCGGGCAGCCATCCGGTGGCCGCGCCGACGAAGGCGGGGCCTCCCACCCAGACGTCCACGCCCGGCAATTGCTTCTTGAGCGCATCCACGGCATGCCGCACCGCCAGGCGGTGGTAGTGCGTGGAGGAACTCATCACGAGGGCGTCCACGCCGAGCCGCCTGGCGGCGTCGGCGATCTCGTCCACAGGAGTGTCAGGCCCCAGGAAGTACGTGGTCCAGCCGGCCATGTCGAAGCGATCCGACACCATGCGCAAGCCAAGGTCGTGTCCTTCCTCGGGAGGGCACGCCAGAAGCACTGCCCGGCCTGCCGACTCGACCTCGGCCTTCACCTTCAAGACTCCCGGGTAGAGGATCTCGACGATCGTGCGCACGGTCGAGCTGGCGAGGTGCTCCTCCCAGATCGCCGTCTTGCCCGTCTGCCAGGCGGCTCCGGTATCGGAGAGGATGCCGTGGAGCAGACCGTACAGCTGCTGGATCGTCACGGAGCCGCGCGAGACGGCCTCGACTGCTTCGCGGACCGCGGTCGCCTTGTCGTGGGCGGCCAGCGCCGCGGAAACGCGCCGGTAGGTCTCTTCGAGAGAAGCCGGCGCGCCCGAACCCGTCTTGTCGTCGTCCGCTGTCATCGGCCACGTTCATACCCACTACGTGGACGGTGGTAACGACTCGGTGCGGACCAGGCTGTGCTCCGCTTCGGGCCCGAACTACCGCGCGAGCGGCAGGGTCCGCCACTCCGGGGAGGGGACCCTGTTCGAAGTGGTAGCGACGGCGGAGGCCGCCACCGTCTCGCACGCGAAAGACGCAGTCTCGCCCACGGCGAAGATCCCGCAGCGCGGCGGCCCGGGATGGCATCCACGCGAGGTGCACTGCTGGCGCGCCCGGCAGGATTCGAACCTGCGATTCAACTGGACACATCGGGCGCTGTCGGCCCGCTTCGGCGCGTGTCGTCGTTCTTGCTGGAAATCCCCACTTTCCGGTTCGGCACGCGCCGACCACGCCGAAGTGCGCCGACACGGGCGGATGAGGGAATTGCGTACAGTCTGCGTACAGTCACGGGTCTGGCGCGCCCACCTCCGTCGCCGCCGGCCTCAGCTGGCAGCGCGAGTTGGCCGCTCTCGCCGCCCCTTGCCACTGCCCCCGGGCAGTGGTAGAAGTCATCTCGTCAAGGCAGCGTCTCGGAGGGCGTTCTCGTGTCTCTCGGGCAACTCCAGGTCGTTCTATCGTCAAGGCGTCATAGTATGCTGTGCCCGGCCGGGTACGGCGCTGCCTTGACACCAACGTCCTCTGCCCGGCCGCCTCTCCCCACACGCGCTGCCGCCCACGTCTCATCGGAGGTAGCACATGTCAACGAAGACCGGCGCCCGGCGGCCCTACGCCGCGCCTACCTGTCGCCCGTCAGGACTGAAGCAGTACGTGCCGGCTTCGTCTACACGACTGGCGAGGCATCCTAGGATCCTTGGGGTTTCCCATCGTACCGTGGCGCGCAGATGTGACGCCGGCGAGCTGTGGTGCTGGCACCGGCCAGGAGGGCAGCGCCGCGTCGCCCTGGACATCGACGGCACCGAGCGACTGCTCGGACGCGGCACACCGAAGAGCCGGCGGGCCGCGGCGGCGCAGCGATGAGCGGGCGACCTGGCGCCACGAGGCAGGCGCTTCTCAGCGAATTGGACCGCGGCCCGCGGACCACGTCGGATCTCATGGCGGCGGCCGGCGTGAGCCGCAACGCCGTACTGCTCTCCATTTCCGCCCTCGTGCGGAGCGGGTACGGGATCACGAACGCGAGCGCCGCGGAGGGGCGTCAACACCGCGGCGGCAAGCGCGAGGGCGTGTGGAGACTGGAGCACGAGCCGGGAGGCCGGGCGCCGGCCTGCTGCATCCCGGGATGCGGGATACGCCTCAACCGCTACAACGCGGGGCCCTACTGCCTTCTCCACCGCCGTGACCTTGCGACGATCGCGCTCGCCTGCCTTGCCTCAGACGGCCCGGATCGAGCGGCGCCGACGACTGCCGGCCCGCCGGCGCCGCTGACGAGTGGCGAGGTCGCCGGCATTCTCGGAGTGACCAAGACCAGGGTGAGGCAGCTCGCGCCGCGGCTCAAGGGCGCCTGGTGTGGCGATCGCTGGACTTTCGACCGCGCCGCCGTTCTCGCCTTCCAGCGGCAGAGGGAGGCCGCGGCCTATCGTGGAGGTGACGCACGATGAGGAACTCATGGCCCACGTGGAGCTCGCAGCGATCGGCTTCGGCTGAGCCCGGCAGCACCGGCCTGCTGGAGCCGCTCTATCCGAGCGCCTTCCCGTCTGCTCACGAGTGGCTGCAGGCGCTCGAGTGGCAGTACCGGGCGATGGTCGGCGGCAACGGCGAGGGCCGTGTGCCCGGCCTCACGCTGCGCGGCAAGCCGTTGCTGGCCTACACGAGTCGGGAGGGCGATGGCCGGGACACATTGTTCTGGCACGTCGTGACCAGCGGGTGCGTGGGGCAGCCGCGGCGGCAGCGGCTCCTGGACCCGGGACGCGCCGCGCGCATGGGCCAGGCCTGGCGCCTGCTCGAGCTCTTCGACGCCGGCGACGTGAGGGCCGTGTGGTGGCGCGAGACGCGCCGCCGCGTGCTCGTCGCTCCGGCGGACTTCAGCCTCGTCGTGGTCCTCCAGGAGCGCCAGAACGAGTTCACGCTGCGCACGTACATCCCCGCGTCGAGACCGACGCAGCAGCGCCGCCTCTTCCGTCGCGCCGCGGAGTCGTGGGAACAGGGCCGGTCGCGGCGCGAGGATCCTCCCGGCCTGCCGGCGAGCGGAGTTGCCCGCGCGTTCCGGCCGCCGGCGTCGGGTCGCCGCTGGCGCCTCTTCCCCGGAGCGCGGCCGGCGTGGGACAGCGTGCCGGCGTGAGCGCGAAGACCGCCCTGGATCCCCGCGAGGCAGCCGAGTACCTCGGCATCTGCCTGTCGAAGCTCCAGCGGCTGTCGCACGCCGGCATGGTGCCCTGTCGAAACATCAACCCCGGCGGCAAGAACGCGGTGTACCGCTACTCGCCGGCGGCGCTCGACCGGTGGCTTGCCGGGGACGGCGAGGGGACGGCGCCCAAGGCGCAGCGGAGTCAACGTTCGCAAGGAGTCGGCGTGAAACGACGAGTGGGTGTCGTAGGCCGTGGCCATGCGTGACCGAGAGGAGATTGGGCGGGTCGGCAAGTATGGGCCTCAGCCGCAGAGATCGCAGTCGCACCCGGCCACGTGGAGCCAACCTTCCGGCAGTTCGTTGAGCGCTGCCTGCCGGGAGAGCCGTTCCATCTTCTGCAGGCGCGACTGCACGTCGAAGCTGATGGTCTCGTGGCCGGCATCGTCGCCCTTGTCGATGAAGACCTGCGCGTCGCCGGTCACGGCGAGCATGTAGAAGCCGCAGTCAGGGACGAAGATGGTCCTGAGAGGATGCCAAGCGACGCGGCGCGCCTGCTCGACCTGCCGGAGTGTGAACTCCCGCGACATGCGTGAATCCTACGTCCTGTCTCGGACGGATGCTTCGGATTGACTGCTCATGGCGAAGCCAAGCCTAAGGTGCGGCCACGCACTCGGCGGTCCTGTGTGGTCCGCTTCTTGCCGTGCTGGTAGGCGCTCTCGAGCCAGGCTTCGGGCGGCGCGCCGTAGAAGGTGCAGTCCTGGAAGACGATGCGCTCGGCAGCGGGTCCGACGGGCTCCGGGCGCCCGGTGCCGTTGTAGGCCATGCTGAGGCCGGTCGGCAGGTAGCCGCCGCTGTCATAGGTGCGCACGCCGCCGCGGCCCTTGGAGGTCGCGCCGAGGTAGCTGCGGACCTGCGCGGCCCCGCTCCAGTCGGCGGCGCGGATCTGCACGCCGCCGGAGGCGGATTCGACGGTCTTGCCGCCACCCATGTACATCTTGAAGTGGCCGAAGGGGACCCGCGCCCCGCCCTGGATGGCGCCCGGGTAGTAGAACATCACGTCGGCCGGCTGAGCCATGTTCTTCGGTATCTGCCGGCCGCCGTAGGTGGGGATGCGGGGGAAGTTCTTCACGCCTGCCTTCTGGTAGGCGTAGTACATGAGACCGCTGCAGTCGAAGCCGCCCGGTCCGGTGCCGCCCCAGACGTAGGGCTTGCCGACCTGCGAGGTCGCGTTCTTGACGATCGCAGCGCGCAGGCCGTCTCCGCTGCCGAACCACGAGGTCACTTTCTCCGTGAGCTTCTTCGTGACGCGCGCCATGATGGCCGGTATCAGCTTGCCGAAGGGGCCGGCGAGCCGGTCGGCGAGATTCCCGAGGTCGAGTTTGTCGAGCACGCCCGTGACGGCGCCGGCGATGCTCTTGGCTCCCTGCCAGACCTTGTCGAAGATGCCGGAGACGGCGCCCACGACGCCGCCCCTGGCGAAGTGGCGCGCGCCGGCTGCCTCGAGCAGGGCCGTGACGGCGCGGTTACCGCCCAGGGCGGCGACTTCCTTGAGGGAAAGGACGCGCTCGCCGGCGGTCGCCAGGATCGGGACGTTGTCGCCCTCCGTCTTCCTCCCCGGCACGACGCCTCCGCGGGCGAAGTGCTGGCCGCCGGCGCCGCTCTGGTTGCCCGCGACTCCGCTGACGCCCCAGCTGACGGTCGGCACGTGGATGCCGGTCCAGCCGAAGGCGGTATTGATGAAGCCGCCGATCTTGTTCACGACGCTGCCGATGGTCTGGAGGATCTTGGTCCAGTTCTCAGTGACCTTGCCGACCAGCCATTTGAAGGCCTTCACGATGAGGCCGACCGGCGTGTACTTCATGACCTTGTCCCAGACCCACTTCCACTTGTCCCAGAGCCACGAGAGGACTGCGCCGACCTTCTTCTTCACGGTGTCGAAGTGGTGAATCACGTACATGACGATCCAGCCGATCGGGCCGGAGGCGAGCAGGAAGGCGTCGACGAGGCCGCGCCAGTGGTCGACGATCCAGCCGATCACGGCGGAGACGACCTTGTAGAAGACCTTGAAGACGGCCGCCACGGCCTTGAAGACGGCGTTGACGACCTTCCGGAACCACGCGCACTTCGTGTAGAGCAGGACGAGTCCGACGATGACAGCGGCGATGATGGCGACGATGCCGAAGGCGAGTAGGCCACTGGCGTTCATCGCCATGCCGAAGGCCATGGCGCCGGATGCGCCCTTGGCCATCGCTCCAGCGAACGTGGCGCCGAACGTGCCGGCTGTCATCAGCAGGCTGCCGACGACGCCCGTCATCTTGCCCATGATGAGGATCACCGGACCAGCCGCCGCGGCGACGAGGCCGAGCTTGATGGCCATGTCCTGCGTCTGCGGGTTCAGCTTCTCGAACCACTTGACGGCCTTGCCCATCCAGCCGGCGAACTTCATCAGGCGCGGCATCAGGACCTTGCCGACGCTGATGCCGACGTTCGTGAGGCGGTTCTTCAGCAGGGTGAACTGGGCTGAGAAGCTCCGCAGCTGTTTCTTGGCCACGCTGGCGGTGAATCCGGTCGCCTTGCGGAGCTTGCGCTCGTAGGTGCTGATCCCCTCCGACTTCCCCATCAGCATGAGAAGCGGCGCCAGTGCCTTGTCGGTGAAGCCGAGAGATGTTATGCGCGCGCGCTTCTGCTTGTCCGAGAGGCCCTCGAAGGACTTCTCCATGTCGGCAATGATGTCGGCCGTGTTGCGCATCTTGCCGGCGGAGTCATAGACGGAGAGTCCGAGCTTCTTCCACGCCTCGGGCTGCGTCGAGTTGGCCTTCTGCAGGTCGCGCAGGACCATGAAGAGCGCCTGGCCTGCGGCCTTGCCTTTGAGGCCCTGGTCGGCGAACACCGCCAGGACGGCAGTGCCCTCCTCAACGCTCTTGTTGACTTGGCGGAGAGAGGCCGCGGCCTTGTTCGTGAGCGCCTCGCTGAACTGCTCGACGGAGGCATTGGCGAGCGTGTTGGCGCGCACCAGCACGTCGGCGACGCGGGCCTGCTGGTGCATGTACGTGCTGGCATTCTTGGAGGCCATCCCGAGGGCGCTCTGCGCGTCCGTCAGGAGATCCGTAGCGCTCTTGAGGTCAAAGGCGCCCGCCTGGGCGAAGCGCGCCACACCCGGCAGGGCAGCCATGGACCGCTGCGCGTCCAGGCCGGCGGAGGCGAGGAAGAAGTAGGCCTCGGCAGCCTGCGAGGCGCCGAACGTGCTAGAGACGGCGACCGACTTGGCGGTCTTCTCCATGTCGGCCCGCACCTTCTTGGTGACGCCGCTCATGATGGCCGTCGACTCGGTCATCTCCTCGTCGAAGTCCTTCAGGGCCTTGACGGAGAGGGCACCGATGCCGGCCAGCGGGAGCGTCACCCACCGGGTGAGCCCGCCGCCGAAGGCTTGCATGGAGGCGCCCTGGCGCTTCAGGGCGGCGCCGGTCCGGATCGCCGAGCCGGCGAGGGAGTTCTGCGAGGCGACCGCCTTCTTGGCGAAGACGGCCAGGTCAGCGTTCGCCCTCCGGAAGGCGCGGTCCTCGTAGCGGGAGACCAGGTTGATGACGACGGCCATAGGTCAGTCCCCCGCGTTCATCCGAGCCACTCCGCCGCCTGCAGCTCCGCTCCGGAGCGCAGGCGATGCTTCTGCTGCTTGAGCCGGTCGACCTGCCGCTTGGCCACGAGCTCGTCGATGCACTCACGGTGCCGTTCGATGATGCGTTCCCGGTGGCAGACGGTGCAGAGGCCCGTCGCCCTTACACGCTGTGGACGCCTGCCACAGCAGGGGCACATCTCGGCGTCGCCATCGGTCTGCACGCGGCGGGCGACGAGGCCGGCGTCGACCGTCCCGGTGAGGAAGTCGTCGCGGATCTCCGCCGGCAGCGTGAGGCCGCGGGCCTCGCCGAGTACCCGGCCGCGGCGGCTTCCCGGACGGCGGAGGCTGATGCGGTGGCGCTTCGCAGCGCTCTTGACAGAGTGGACGGAGCGGCCAAGGGTCCGGGCTGCGCCGGCCGCGCCAAGCCGGGCTACTTCGCGCAGGCGGGACAGCTCCTTCGTGGTCCACGGAAAAGAGTCGCGGGAAAGTGTCACGATTTCACTGTGCGCCATGCTCGCGGGACCAGATGGGCGACGCGAGGGCCGTCGGAGGACGAATCCCGGCCCTCGCGTTCGCCCGAGTGGAGGCGCCCCAGCAGACTCCGAGGAGTCGGTCGACTGCTCGCCAAAGCTAGACACGACATGCCGGGGCACCTCACACATCTCAGGAGGCGAAGTCTTCGATCATGCACCAGGCCTGCGGGCAGCGGACCACGAAGTAGCAGTTGGTCCTCACGAGGATGTCCGCGACGGCCTCCGTGAAGTGCGTCCCGTGCGACCTCGAGATGTGCGCCCGCACGTCTTCATGGACGACGAGCTGCGTCGAGGCTGTGGCGCCCAGGAGAGCCGTCCCATCAGGCACGTCGTAGTGCGGGATCGGCAAGACTCCCCAGGGGGCGCGCGTCGCCGGCGAGAAGACGTAGTCCGAAGCACCGGCGTCCGTCTTCGCCTCGTGCATCCCGCGCCAGTCGGCGGGCGAGAGCAACAGCACGTCTGGCTCGTACAGCGACTTGGTCTGCTGGCGCACCTTCGTGATCGCCTTCAGGACGGCGTCGCCGGCCGTGTCGGCGCCAAGGTCCTGCGACAAGACGTCCGGCCAGTTCAGCAGGCCGAGCAGGTCGCCGGCGCCGGCGCCGCTGATCATCTGACTCTGCACGCGCTGCAGCGCTCCGACGCCCAGGCGGCCGGTGAAGAAGGCCTCGGCGGCGGCATCGTCAGCGAGCACCTGCAGGGCGACCGGCAGGGTGACGTCGACGTCGACGCAGGTGGCCGTCTGCGGCGTGTAGACGAGCTCGGCCTCGCTGGCGAGGCCGACGTCCACCCCTTCGCCGGTCTCCGCAGCCGGTACGCTCGCTGTCGTTTCGAGCATCCAATCCACCGCAGAGCCCTCACTGGGCACGATAGGCACGCGGCGGAGCAGCTCGAGCGTAGGCCCGGCCGCCGTCTCGACGCCTGGAAGGCGGTGGGTCGGGCTGATCGGCGACGTTGTCAGGGTTGCTACGGCGTTCCGGAAGTCGTCGCGATGAATCAGGGTCATCCAGCCCGTCCCCTGCAGGGGGGCGGCTGCGTTGATGCGCTCGCCCGCGCCAGCGGCGAACATCGGCTCCCCGGCCCGCCAGGCACGGAGCTCCGTGCGCAAGCGCCCGAGATCGAGGCCCGTTTCGGCCCGCAGGCGGTCGGCAGCGGTCAGGCCCGGGCCGTGGTCATGCAGGGCCGCGACGCGCTCGGCGTTCTTGAGCTCGCCGGCGGTGCGATCGTACTCGGCGCCGGCGAGCTCAAGTGCGAGGAACTCAGGCGAGGTCGGCGAGACGGCCTTCGGCCCGGCGGCGACTGCCTTGGCCTTCGCGGCTTGGAGCTTGCTCCACGCCCGGTCGGCCTCGGTCCGCTTCTCTCTAAGCTTCATTCGCACGCTGGCCGCTGCGTCCATGGCGCTTCCTCCTGCAGGGGGTTGGCAAGCTTCCCCTATACTGTGAGTCGTTCGTCACCGCTGGCCGCTTGGCCAGGCTCGCGGTGGGCTTGGCCGGTCGAGGAATCGTGAAGAGGGCGGGCATGAGACCAACGCTCCAGCGACCGCGCCAGGACGGACGCGGTGCGCCGCAGATGAGGCACGAACTCGGGCCGGGCCCGGTCGGCGACGCGGTCCAGCTTGACGGCCAGAGCCAGGGCCTCAGAAACGGCCTCGAGCACCGCCTCGTCGGCGTTGTCCGGCAGGCCGAGCTGTTCATCGGACAGTGAGGCGTCCAGCTCGGGCAGCAGTTCGGGACCAGCGCCCAGGAACCCAATGAGGCCGGACCAGCGGTCGTGATGGGCGCGCTGCCGGCAGGCGTCGCCGCAGAAGCGCCTCGGGCGCCCGGGGCCCGGAAGCTGAGCGATCGGTGCGCCGCAGGACTCGCAGTGAAGAGGCCCGCCGCTCACTGCACGGGCTCCCCGTCTTCGGGCAGCTCAGGATCGTCAACCAATTCGGCGTCCTCGACGAGCTCGGCGTACTCTACCTCGTCGCCTTCGTCGGCCTCAGCGGCGGCGGCCTCATCCAGGTTCTTCCGGAGCGTCCGCAACAGCGATGCGCCGGACACTTGCAGGAGGTCAAGGCGGATGCGCGCCTCCGGGGAGAGTCCGAGGCGCTGGGCGAGACGGTCGTACACCAATGCCTGCTCGCGTTCGACCTTGAGCATCGGGTTCTTCGTGGGCCCGACGCCTTCGCTGACCACGTTGCCGTCCTCGTCGAACACCGGCGGCTCATAGATCATGAGGCCGTGCTTCTTCACGTACATGCCGGCTTCGGTGTGGCGCACCTTGGCGACCACGAGAGCCTCCACGGCGGGCAGGTCAGCGGCGCGCAACTCGTGGCGTGCGACCTCCTCGAGAATGACGCGCCACAACGCCTTCACCGCCTTCGTCTTCGGTAGCACGGCCGGCAGCGACACGTGCGCGGCCTGCTCGGGCGTGATGGCTCCTGAGAACTCGACCGGCGCGATATCGGTCGGCTGGCGGTAGTGCGAGGTGCCGCGGCGCGCGGAGCGCGGATCGGGGGTCGGACCTCTCATTTCGTCTGCGGCTTGAAGTGCCGGCGCAGGAGCGCCTCGAGCTCGGCGGCCGTCTCGCTGCAGTGGAAACCGAGCGGGTTGCTCCCGAGCCGTTCGGCGCAGCGCGCCAGCCGGCGGACCGTGCACCACGCCTCCATGACGGTCACCTGCACGGCAGCGAGCGGCTCCGCGGGCAGGTTGAGAACATCGCCTTCGGCAGCTCCAAGGTCAAGCTCGGGCTCCGGCGCCCCATGATCGGCGGCCAGGACCGTGTAGGCGGCCCGCTCGGCGCGCAGCCGGTGAGCCTTCTTTCGACACCGGTCAGAGCAGTACAGGCGGCGGCGCCCGCGGCCGACGGGCTGGTGGAGTCGAGACCCACACTCGAGGCAGTTGAGTACGTTCATGGATGACAGTGTAGGTATTTCGTCACCTGCTCAGATTCAACGTCCCGAACTGTGAAACTGGAGAAATCTCACGGGAGGGATACGGCGAGGTTGTGAGAAGGGGCGCTAGAGATTATTACCCCCTTAGTACCTATGGGGTACCTCGCCATGTCAGAACCTCGGGTCAGGCATGGGTCCGCCGACTGCCGCCTGCGTTGCGGTGAATCCGCCTTCCTCATGCACATGGAGCTGCTGTTCGTCGAACCACTCCGCCTCGATGGTCTTGCCGTCCTTCAGCTCCTTCGGCTGCAGACCGTACCGCTTGCAGCCGTTCAGCCACTCCGTGCGGCCGGTGATGATCCCGGAAAAGCCGGTGATGCGATCCGTCGCCATGGAGCCGAGCTCGTACTTGAAGAGCTTGCCGTCGCTCACGACTTCCTCCTCGCTCTCTTGTCCTCGCGGTTCTTCACCTTGGTTTGGTGCAGTCGTCGCAGAGGATCTGTAGGTTGCTCAGGTCGTTCGTGCCGCGCGTTCGGGCCGTGTCGCTCGCGCGTCGCGTGCAGCCGGGGACGTCGCAGCAGTGGTCGGAGCCGTAGCGCGGCGGGAATAGGACCGGGCACACCCGGCATGCCGTGGCGGCTCACCCTCTTGCGGTGCATCGCACACAGCCGGTTTCTCGGCGCCGGCCGCTGGCAGCCATCGACTTCGCACGTGTGGGAGTCTGCGCTCACGACTGTGGCCGGCACATCGCCGCGGTCACCTCGAGCGCGCGCCGCGCCTCAGCGGCCCGGCCCTGCATGCGGGCGAGCTTGAGCTCCTCCCGCTCGAGCTCGCGGAGCTCCGCGGCCGTTGCGGCGCCCCGGTCGCAGCGCGCTCGGAGGCCTTCGACGTGCAGGCGCTGCTGCACGACCGCGGGGCCAGATTGGTTGAGGGCATCGGCCGCCTCAGCGCCGATGCCGACGGCACGGTGGAGCCCGGTCGGGTCCGGGTCGGACTTAGCTTCTACGTAGCGGCGGGGCATGGGGTCTCCCTTCGGGTCGGTAGCCACGTGCGGCCGTGCTCGGCCACGTAGCGGCGCACGAGGGTGTAGGCCTTGGTGCTCATGTCAGCTTCTCTACGATCCGCATACGGGCGCCCTCGAGCAGGCAGGGAATGGTGAGGTCCGCCTGCCCATCCGCACACTTGGCGACGACGATGAGGCCCGACTCTTCGCGTTCGGTGGCCTGCGTGTAGCCGCGCTCATCGAGCTCCGTGCGGTAGTTCCGGTGGATGAGGATGAGGGTCGCCGCGCGCTCCTCAACGGCGCCAGAGCCGCGCGTGTCGCTCATTCGCGGGCGCTTGTGTTCTTGGCCTTTCGGGGGGCGCGAGAGCTGCGAGAGGCAGACGACGGGCACTCCGGTGCCGAGGGCGATGTCCTGCAGCTCGTTCACGATTCGCGTGATGGCCGCGTACTCAGTCCTGGTGTCGTAGGCGAGGCGCTGCAGGTAGTCGACGATGACGATCTGCGGCTGCAGAATCTCCACCTCGCGAGCGATGTCGCCCACCGACCGCGACGTTTCATCGTAATGAACCTGCCAAGTGCGGCTGTCATCCTGGAAAGTGTCGATCGCGCGTTGGTCGTCGGCGTTGATCCGTCCAGTCCGGAGGCGATACATGTCGGCGCCGTAGGAGACGAGGTGTCGGCGAATGAGGCGCGTCGCGGTCAGTTCGCGGCTCACGTACAGGACCCGGTGACCCTCCTGACACCAGCTTCGCTGCAACTGCTGCGCCAGCATGGTCTTTCCGACGCTCGGCCGCGCCGCCACGACGGTCAGGCTGCCGGGCTCGATCGGCCCCACGGTCTTGGCCAGGGAGGGCAACTCGACCGGCCAGAGCAGGCCGACGATCTTGCCGTCTCGCCGCCGCTGTATGTCGTCCAGGCAGCCGAAGAGGGCAGCCTCCGCCGACACTGTCTCGGTCGTCCTTCCCTCACGAGCGGAGAGGGTCTGTGCCAGTGCCTTGGCGCGCCGCACGAGCTCGGGGACCTCGCCACGGTGCTTGTAGCCGAGCTCGGCGATCTCGTTGCCGACGTGCACGAGGTCGCGTAGCACGCTCTGCTCGCGCACGATGCCGGCGTAGTGCGGCGCGTTGGCGGCCGCCGGCACGAACTCGGCGATGGAGTGGACGTGCTCGGCGCCGCCCGCGGCCTCCAGCTTGCCCTGGCTGCCCAGGAGGGCGGTGACGGTGACGACGTCGACCTGCTTGCCCTGCCCGACGAGCTCGCAGCAGGCCTGGAAGATGAGGCGGTGCCGATCGAGGTAGAAGTCTTTGTCCCCAAGGTTGTCTGGGACCGTCCGCGCCGCCGCGTCGTTCGCGAGCATGGCACCGAGGACGCTCTGCTCGGCCGCAAGATCGTGCGGCGGGAGATGGGCCTCGCGGTCTACCATGCGAGTACCTCCGCCTCCGTGACGCCGTTCAGGGCGAGCTCGCGCCACGCGGCCACCTCGTCGGGCTCGCCCAAGGCGGGATTGAAGTAGCCCTCTCGCAAGTAGGTGATGACGAAGCGCTGCTTGTTGGTCAGCTCTGCGGGCAACGGCAGCGACGGCCGGGCAGACGCAGCGGCTGCGCTGCCGTTCCCCCGCCAGCCGGCGGCCGCCTTCTTGACGTAGGTGGCATTCGCGGCGCCGCGGCCACCGGCTGCGGTGATCGCTGCCCTGAGCCCGTAGCGCATGGCGGCCGGCGAGAACTCGGACTCTGCGGCGACGAGTGGCTCGTACAGCTCGCGAACGACGCGGGACGTTGACACCTTCCTGGTCTTGTTGCCGTCAGCCATGATCTCGGCGAGCTGCAGGAGGTCACTGGGGAACTGCGACGCCTCGAGCAGCTCGGCGGCGCGGCGCTCCCAGTCCTGATCGCTCGCCGCCGACAGCTTCGGAGCCTTGGCGCGGCGGGTCCCCTCGTCCTCCTCTGAACACTCCTCGTCAGCCGCGTCAGCGGCGGGCACAAGTCCGCTGTTGGTTGGTTTGTTGGTTGGTTGGTTGGTTGGTTGGTTGGGCGCATTGCCATCCGCAGTGCGTTCCGCATTGCCGTCCGCAGTGCGTTCCGCATTGCCGTCCGCAGTGCCCCAGCGGGAGCGGGCCGCATGCCGAGCGGACTCGCTGGCGCCCTCGATCTGCTCACGGCTCCTCTGCCAGTCGAGATAGTCGACAACCTGCCAGCCCTCTGTAGTCGGCTCGAGGAAGCCGACGCGCTCCAGCTCGGCGAGAGGACGTTCGCAGTCAAGGCCAGGAGCGACGACGCGCGACACTGCGCGACGAGGAACAAGTCCGTCCGTGCGTTGGCGGTCGCAGTAGCACAGGACGAGGATGTACAGGCCTACGGCCTCGAGCGTCGCGACCTCGGCGAGCTCGACTGCCCGCTCGCTGCCGCCGAGGTCGTTCGGCACGCGGATGTACCCCGGGCGGCTCACTGATCCCGCTCCGGCTTCTCCAGCAACGCCAGGATGACCGACTCACGGGCCATGAAGTACCCGAGAGCAGTCCATGTCCCGGGATGGTCGACTCGAACAGCCGTCAGCTGCCGATCGGCGCCCAGCGCCAGCGCAAGGTGCACTCGCGCGAGCTCGCGCCGTAGCTCTCCCGCCGACATCTCGGACAGGTCGGCATTCGTCAGGGCGGCATAGTCCCGCTCGCTCTCGGCAGAACTCGGCAGGCGGTAGCGGCCGACGCGGCGCGCCTCATCTCCCCGCCGCCGGCTCATTCCTCACGCTCCGGCGTGTGGTCCCGGTCTCCATGCTCGGCGGATTCCTGCTGGCAGCCGCCACAATGCCCGTGAGCGTCAGCCTGGCCTGAGTCAGCGAGTCCAAGAGACGCCAGGACGGCTGCGCGAGGAATGCGGATGACGCGGCCCACCCTGAGCACAGGCCACGGGGAGCGGTCCTCAGCGATCGCTTCGTAGATCGCATCGGGGCTCATCGAGGTAAGACGCGCGACGGTCTTCACATTGAGCGCGAGCGGCAGGCCGGCCAGCTCGCCGGCGTCCATGGCCTGCTGCGACGAGACCATGTGCTCAGCCGCGGGACTCATCGTCGACCTCGTCCAGCAATTCCTCCGGCGGGCCTTCGTAGCCCAGCGCCCGTGCGATCGCCTCCAGCTGCCGTGGGTATGGCTTCAGCCTCCCCGTCTCGGCCGCGCACAGAGTCGACTGACTGAGGTCTGCATCACGCGCGACTCGGCGCTGAGAGACGCGCTTCTCCATAGTTCGGATCCACCGCATTCTGTTCACGCGACATCCACCCTTTCGGTCTTGCTTTCGTGTACGTGTTCGCAGTATGCTTGGCTGCGACCGGTGGTGCCTATTCAGCGGCAATATTGCGAAAGAGGCGACATGGAAGCAGGGGAACGGCGGTTCGGATATCGGGTGAGGTCTGTCTCTCCGAGATTCCAGGGGCGCCAAGATGACGAGAACCTCAGCGAGGCCAACAGGGCGTTCCTGAGGAAGCCCGCCCTGCCATGGGTGGAGGTGTGCGGCGGAGGCCTGCCCGGACCTGTATGGGCGCGGCTCGGGCGAGATCGCCACGGTCAGCTGGCTGTGACGGGGCTGCAGGTCGACGGCGACGTTGAGCACGGGCAGCCCTTCAACGTGACCTCTACGCTGCTCCGGGAGGTCGGCACGGCTATCAGTGAGCTACTGCGCGAGGTCGGCGAGCACGCAGGCAGCGACGACGAGACTTGGCGCGAGATGTGGGGTCCGTTCCTGAGCGTGATGGCTCAGCCGTACGCTGGCGTGGCAGTCAGACCAGGCCGCCGCGGGCATTCTGAGGACTTCTTCCGGCAAGTCGCAGAGGGCTACGCGGACGCGCTGAAGGAAGACCCGCACCATCCCTTCACCTGGCTGGCCCGTCGCCTGTTTCGCAGTGAGTCACAGACTCGCCGCTTGGTGAAGAGCGCCAGGCAGCGGCACCCGGAACTCTTCGGCGATGAAGGTCAGGAAGCGGTCACAGACGATGAAGGGGGTCGGCCATGAACGCACGCATCCGCAAGCGCGGGGACCGATACGAGGTCTTCCTGGACGTGGGCGAGCAGGACGCGCTACGCTGCCCGGCCTGCGTCCGCGTGGATAAGCTCGGGCGCACCCGCGGCACGCTGCACTGGATGGACGCCGGCCGCCTCGAGGCCTGCCCAGACTGCGGCGCCGAGCTCGAGCAGGTGACGGCGCGCCGGGAGCGCTGGATCGGCTCGTATGAGCGCCGTGGCGAGGCGTTGGCGGCGAAGAACAAGGCCACGCAGGACAAGAGCCGCGGCCAGCTCGTGGACGCGCGCCGGCTGACCTTCGGGCAGTTCCTGGACGAGTGGACGGCGGGCTTCCCGCAGAAGGTCGCAGACGGCGAGCTGAAGCCGTCCAGCGTGCGGACCTACTCGGACCACGTGCGCCTGCACATCAAGCCGGCGCTCGGGTACCTGCGCCTGCAGGACCTCGAGGTGCGGCACGTGAACGACTTCCACCGTGCGCTCGCCAAGAAGCGGGGCCGGAAAGTCGACAGCACCCTCTCCCCCGTCACCCGCCGTCAGGTCCACATCACGCTGCACGCGGCGCTGGCGGCGGCGAAGCGCCAGCAGCTCATCGGCTACAATCCGGCGGAGGATGCCGACCGGCCGCGCCGGCGGCACGAGAAGATCGACGCCGAGCAGGTCTGGAAGGTGGAAGAGCTGCGCCGCTTCCTGGCCGGCACCCAGGAGGACCGGCTCGGGGTCCTGTGGCTGTTCATGGGAACCACGGGCCTCCGGCGCGCTGAGGCCATGGGCCTGCGCTGGCGGGACGTGGACCTCGAGGCCGGCACGCTGCGCGTCCGCGAGACGCGCGTCTCTGTGGCATACGAGGTCCACGAGTGCGACCCGAAGACGCAGGCAGGCAAGCGGCCGATGCCCCTCTTCCCCGAGACGATCGCGGCGCTCAGGGCCTGGAAGGCGCAGCAGGCCGCGGAGCGGCTGCAGTGGGGCCCGGCCTGGACGGACACCGGGCACGTGTTCACGCGCGAGAACGGCGAGCCGTGGCACCCGGCCACGGTCAGCAAGCGGTTCACGAAGGCAGTGGAGGCCGCAGACGTGCCGCGGATCCGGCTCCACGACCTGCGCCACGGGTTCGCGACCTACCACCTCGCCGCCGGCACGCAGCTCAAGCACCTGCAGAAGCTCATGGGCCACGCGCGCAGCAGCGTGACCCTGGACGTGTACGTCCACCCGGAGTACGAGGACCTCGCCGCGGCTCAGGACAACCTGGCCACGGTCATGGGCAAAAGGCAGGCCTGAGGGACTTGCGTACAGATTGCGTACAGATGGGCTGTTTCGCGCCAGCGCCGGCCGGCGGCACTCCTCCCCGCTGTGCCGCCTTTGCAGGGGTTTCGTGCTTGGGCGAGTCTGTGGCGCGCCCGGCAGGATTCGAACCTGCGACCTGAAGATTAGAAGTCTCCTGCTCTATCCAACTGAGCTACGGGCGCACGGGAACGCAAGTATACGGTCCGGGGACAGCCGGCACGAGACGAGGCGACTGGAGCGGGAGACGGGTTTCGAACCCGCGACCCTCAGCTTGGAAGGCTGATGCTCTACCAACTGAGCTACTCCCGCCCGCGAGAGACTGGTCGGGACGGCGAGATTTGAACTCGCGACCCCCTGCTCCCAAAGCAGGTGCGCTACCAGGCTGCGCCACGTCCCGGACGCCGCGCCAGTATACCGCACGACCGCCGTGACGACGGCGGCGCCAGCCCCCTACTCGTCCAGGTACGGAAGGGTGAGGCTCTGGCCAGGCTGCAGCGTCGAGGTCCCGAGCTCGTTGGCCTCGCGGATCGCGTACACCACGGCGCGGACGTCCATCTGACCGCCGTAGCGTGCCTCCGCGATGGTCCAAAGATCGTCCCCCGCCCGCACCGTGTACGCCGTGCCGGTGTAGATGGCCGGATCGTCGCCGGCGTGAGCAACGCGCACGCCCGCCCACACGGCCACGAAGATCAGGAGGAGAAACACGACGAACCGGACGAGACCGGCCACGCGGCGCCGGCGACGCTGCCGCCGCGCGACTCGTCCCAGAGAGCGAGAGGCAGGCGCGCCAGACCCGTGCGTCGAGGCGCCGGTGACCGCGTGCAGGCGAGAGCCGCTTGTCATCGTGGCACCTCGCGCAGCCGCCGCGGCACGACGCCGCTGAGCTCGCTGCCGCACGTGGGGCAGCTCACGGTGACCGCGCCGCTCCAGAGGTCCGCCCCGACGACGTGCGCGGAGGTGCCTCCGCACCACAGGCAGGGCTCGTCGCGACCGGCGAGCGCGGCGGCGAGGCTCTCGTCGACGAGATCGGCGAGGCTGGACAGGCTGACTGTGGCGAGAGGCACGGTACTCATAGCCGGCGCAGGACCCCCACGACTCGGCCGACCAGTTCCACCTGATCGGCATTGACGACGATAGGCTCGTAGTTCTCGTTCTCGGCGACGAGGCGGACGGTGGCGCCGCTGCGGTAGAAGCGCTTGGCGGTGGCCTCGGCCTCGCCGATTCCGGTGACTCTGGCGACGACGATCTCACCGTCGCGCGCCTCCGGCTGCGGGTGGACGACGATGAGGTCGGCGTCGAAGATGCCGGCGCCGATCATGGAGTCTCCGCGCACCCGCAGCACGAAGTCGCCGTCGTCGCGGCGGAGGAACCCGGGGACCTCGACCAGTTCCTCCACGTTGTCCTCCGCCAGGATGGGCGCGCCGGCGGCGACACGGCCGACGAGTGGCAACGGCCGCGGCGGGCGCTGGTCACCCACCACATCGAGCGCGCGCGGCTTTGTCGGATCGCGCTTGATGAGCCCGCGCCGCTCGAGATTCGCGAGGTGAGCGTGGACGGTGGACGGCGAAGACAAATCTAACGCCGCGCAGATCTCGCGCACCGTGGGCGGATAGCCGTTCACGCGCACGCTCTCGCGGATGAACTCCAGTACCTGCTCCTGCCGCGGTGTGAGACCTTCCACCGGTTCCTCCTCCTGTGGCGAACACGTGTTCGTATGGAGCGTAGAGCGAACCCGTGTTCGTGTCAAGGAGCATGATAGGCATGCCCCCGGACGGAAGATCGCGCACTGTGGGCGCCGCCCCCGGTCAAGACGCCGCCGACCCTGGTCGATGAAAAGGAAGGGACAGGCTCTCACGACGGCCGGCGGGCGCCGGCGGGAGGTCCCGGAGATGCTCACCGTCAGACCCAGGCACGGGACGCGTGGCGGCCGTGCTCGCCGTGCTTCTCGTCCTGCGGTCGGCGGCGGCGCAGGCCGGAACGGCGGACGCCCCCCCGGCTGCGGAGCGGCAGCCGGCCTGACGCACCAGGTCGCGGCCGTCTCAACCGCCGAGGGGCGCCGCCACCCTGCGATGGCGGCGCCCCTCGGCGCTGCGACACGCGCGGCCCGAGGCCGCCGTGGATGTCTTACTTGTGGTACGGACCGAGCGGCAGCACGACGCGGCCGTAGAGCTCGTTCCACACCTGGGCGATGGAGCCGTACACGGCGCTCAGGCCCACGAAGATGCCCTCCCAGCCGGCAATGGTGCCAATGGTCTCGCTGCCGGTCCAGTCGCCGACGGCGAGCAGCACGAACAGGATGGTGAGGCTCCCGAACACGACCTGGAGCGAGCGGTTGATGCGCACCGTGCCGATGAACATGAGGCCGGTAAAGATGCCCCAGGCCATGAGGTACCAGCCCATGGACACGTCGTCAGGGCCGTCGACGCCCATCCACTTGGGGAAGACGATGAGGCCGACCAGCGTGAGCCAGAAGAGGCCGTAGGACAGGAACGCCGTCGTGCCGAAGGTGCTGTTCTTCTTCCACTCCATGATGCCGGCCACGACCTGAGCGAGGCCGCCGTAGAAGATGCCCATGGCGAGGATCATGGTGTTCATCTCGTAGAACCCGGCGTTGTGGATGTTCAGCAGGATGGTCGTCATGCCGAACGCCATGAGGCCGAGGGGGCCGGGGTTGGCCGTCACGTCGCGCAGCGTGGCCGTGATGGTGCCACGCTCGCCCATCGGGCCCGTCGCGCTCGCGAACGGCGTCTTGGGTTCGTCACTCATCTATCGATCCCTCCACTCTCGGTAGATCACAGGTAACCGGCTTGCCCGTCGCCCCCGGCTCTCGCCATCGACGCACAAACCCGCGGAGTTCTATCACGAACCGGGCCGCAAACCAAGAGCAACCGCATTCCGGAATGAGCTGACCGGTCTGCGGAACCGCGCCGGCAGAACTGGTCAGCGCCTGACGGTCGTGCGCCTGATCAGCGAGTACTCGGTGGCCAGGCCCGGCGCAGGCTGCGCGACCGCCCTCCACAGCGTGGTACGGCGGACGCGCACCGCGGCGCGCCACTTGCCGTCGGCGCCAGTCCGCACCGTCTTCACGCGGACCCAGGCGCGCCCCGCCTTGCGCTGCACCGTCACGCGCGTGCCGGGCGGGGCCCACGTGGCGCTCGCGCCGGGCGTGGCGCCGGCGGGCACGGCAAGAGTGCCCCGGAGCACGGCACGGTGACCGCGACGCACCTTCGCCGTCGCGGACCCGATCCGCAGGTTCTGCGGGATGAACAGCGTGGCCTTGTAGCCCACCGTGCGTCGCCCGGTGGCCGGCGGCCCCGGCGGACCCGGCGCCGCCGCGTACGGCTTCGCTCCGGCCAGCCACAGGACGGGCACGTAGTGGAAGGTCTGTCGCGGCTGCCAGGGGCCGCCGGCCTGCACGGCGAAGCGGCCCTGCAAACCGTACCAGTCCTCACCCGCCAGCGGCGCCGCCGCGTGGCGGTTGAGGCCGTAGAAGTCCCAGTGCGAGTACTCCGCGGGCTGGCTTACCGGGATCATGCCGTCCTCCGGCTCCCAGAGCGGCGGGTACACGTACTGCTCGAAGCACGCGGTGAGCGCGGAGGACGCCGGTGTCACCGTGCGCCTGGCCGGGTCGGCGGGGTACTGGAGTCGGCACTCCGCCTCGCCTTGCGAAGTCGGCGTGAAGTCGAAGGCGCCGCCGTAAGGGGCGCCGCAGATGGTGATCTTCGCGCCGGCCTTCGCCGGCGTTGCGAACGATGCGAGCGTGAAGGTCTGCTGCGAGGTGGTGTCGGCAGACCCGGCGACGGTGCGAGGCAGGTAGCCCCTCAGCCGGAAGCGTGAGACGCCGTTGGCTGCCTGCACGACGACGTAGTAGGCGTCGCCGAGGATGCCCTCTGGCACAGGCTCGCGGTCGAGCACCTCGGGAACCGCGTAGTCGATCACTTCACGCCCGGGCCACAGAGAGAGAAAGCCCTGGCCATACGTGCCGGGGCACACCTGCCAGTCGACCGAGCCGGCGGCCACGGGGCCGAGCAGGTAGACGAAGCAGTCGCGGTCCGCGGGCGCGTAGGAGAGCTCTACGTGCAGGTCGCCGGTGTGGGTGACGTTCTGCGGCAGCCGGTAGACGTACACCTGGTCGCGCCCCCAGATGGTGCGCTCGGTGAGCCCCGGCACGACCTGCCGCTCGCTCCACGAGGCGACGGCGCCGGCGCGTGCCGTGGCGCCGCCGGCGACGCCCAGGAGGCACAGCGCAGCACACAACAGCAGCGACGCTCCTACGACAGCCTTGCGCACGCACGACCTCCTCCGCCCGCGGATTCACTATACTGTCGGCGCACCGGGAGGATACTTGAAGAGATTCACACGCTGATGCTCGCACGGCCACGCCCCATAGAAGACCCCGTGCGCCGGCACGGCTACGCCCTCGCCGTGGCGCTCGTCCTCCTCATCTCCACCGCCCTCCGTCTCTGGCAGCTCAGCACGCCCGCCGAGATGATGTTCGACGAGATCTACTACGCCAAGGACGCCAAGGCCATCCTCGACGGCCGCATCGGCACCGAGGGGCAGTACCGCTGGGCGGCCGGCGACGAGGTCTCGTGGCCCCACCCTGAGATGGGCAAGTTCGCCATCGCCGGCGGCATCCTGCTGTTCGGCGACCGCTCGTTCGGCTGGCGCCTGCCCGCCGTGATCGCCGGCATCGGCGTCCTGGCCTGCGTGTACCCCCTGGGGCGCCGGCTCGGGCTCTCCCCTCCCTGGGCGCTGTTGGGGCTCCTGCTGGCGGCCGCGGACCCGCTCGGCGTCGCGCAGTCGCGCATCGCGACGCTGGACGTGTTCATTGCCTTCTGGACCGTGCTGTGCGTCCTTTTGACGCTGCGCTACGTACAGGACGGCTGGCGACCGGCCTGGCTTTTCGCCGCCGGCGCTGCCGGCGGCATGGCGGTGGCCACCAAGTGGTCCGGCGGTCTGGCGCTCGCGGCTGCGGCGCTCGTCATCGTCGTGGCTTGGCTCCTGCAGCGCCGCGCGGCACGGCGGAGGCTTGAGGCGACCGACGAGCCTGCAGCCGAGGGCGGTGTGGTCGGCCCCCCACTCGTGCCGCCGCACGCGGAGGCCGTTGCGCCCGCGGCGCCGAAGGGCTCCGCGGGCCTGCGCGTGGCCGCCATTCTCGCCGCCCTCATCCTGGTCCCGGCCGGCTTCTACCTGCTCAGCTACGCGCTTTACTTCCTCGCCGGCCACAGCTTCGCGGACTTCCGCGAGCTGCACAGGCAGATGCTGGCCTTCAACGTCAACCTCGAGGCCACGCACACCTACGCCTCGCTGGCGCCCACGTGGATCGTGGACTACCGGCCCGTCTGGTACTACTTCGAGGGTACCGACACCTACTACGGCGTCATCGCCATCGGCAACCCTCTGCTCTGGTGGCTCGCCTCCGCGTCGCTCGTGGCGGCGGTGGTGCTCACGCTGCTGCGCCGTTCGTACGCGCTTCTGCCGGCCGCCGCGCTCGTGGTGGTGCTCTATGTGCCGTGGTTCCTCACCACGCGCACGTCGTTCCTCTACTACATGACGCCGGTGGCGCCGTTGATGGCCGTGCTCGTCGCGGGGTCGCTCTGCCTGTTCGCCGGCGGCGTGGTGCCGCGCCGCGGCTGGCTGGCGGCGGCCGGCGCGGCCCTCGCCACCGCCGTCCTGTGGCGCCCGGTCGGGATCGGCGCGGCGTGGCTGTTCTGGGAACTGCCGCACCGCGGCGGCGCCCTTCTCGCCTGGGTGGGTCTTACCCTCGGCGTGCTGCTCGCGCTCGTGCTGCTCGTCTTCCTGCTCTCGTCGCGCATGCGTCGCCGCCGTCCGCTTACGGCGATGGTCGTGGCCGGACTCACGATCGGTATCGTAGTGGCGTTCGTGCCGGTCGTACTCGGGCTCCCTATCTCGCCCCAGTACTTCGAGCACATCATGTGGTTGCCAAGCTGGATCTGAGGAGAGTGCGGGCTCTCCGGCGCCGGATCACGCGATGACCGCCGCCATCACCGCCTTCTGCGCGTGCAGGCGGTTCTCCGCCTGGTCGAAGACCACGGAGTGCGGCGAGTAGAGGACCTCTTCGGTGATCTCCTCGCCCCAGTGCGCCGGCAGGCAGTGCATGACCTTGACCTGCGGGCCGGCGAGCCTGACGAGGTCCATGTTCACCTGATAGTCGCGCAGCGCCGCCAGGCGCACGTCGTGCTCCGCCTCCTGGCCCATGCTGGTGAAGGTGTCGGTGTAGATGACGTCGGCGCCTTCGACCGCGGCGCGCACGTCGTCGGTGAGCTGGATGGTGGCGCCTGTCTCGGCGGCGTCCTCCTGCGCCCGGGCGATGATGTCCATGTTCGGGCGGTAGCCGGCCGGGGTGCAGCAGACCACGTGCATGCCGGTCTTGGCCCCGACCTCGGCGAGCGAGTGCGTGACGTTGTTGCCGTCGCCGATGTAGACGAGCCTCGCGCCCTCGAGGCGCCCGACGTGCTCGCGGATGGTGAGCGCGTCGGCCATGCCCTGGCAGGGATGATGGTCGTCGGTGAGACCGTTGATCACGGGGATCTGGCCGAAGGCGGCGAGGTCCTCCACGTCCTTCTGGGCGAAGGTGCGGATCATGATGGCGTCGACGTAGCGGCTCATCACGCCCGCGGTGTCCCTGATGGTCTCGCCGACGCGGAGCTGGATGTCGTTCGCGTTGAGGAAGATGGGCTGGGCGCCGAGCTGCTCGATGCCGACCTCGAAGCTCATGCGCGTGCGCGTGCTGGTCTTCATGAAGATCATGGCGACGGCGCGGCCCTCGAGGAAGGTCTGCGGGACGCGCCGCTTCTGCGCATCCTTGAGCTCCGCAGCGAGGTCCAGCAGGGTGACGATCTCGGCGGGCTTGAAGTCGTGGATGGTGAGGAAGCTGCGACCGGTGAGGTCGAGCTCGGAGAGGTGGCGCTTGGCCTTCTCGGGCATGGAACCCCCTTCGCTGGGACGGATTCTTGTCGCGGCCCCGCTACGTGCGCGGGCCGCGGTGCGGCGGCGACGGCCGGCGCCCTCGCGCCGGCCGTCGCCGGGATTCTCCTGTTCAGATGCCGGAGAAGGCTATCAGATGAACTTGTGCTCGCGGAGCACGTCCTCGAGCGTGGGGCTGCCGATCTCCTGCAGGTCGTAGCCGACCTGCACGGCCGGCAGCTTGATGTCGATGATGCGGCGCAGGTCCATGGGCGTGCCGATGACGACCACGTCGGCGCCGGAGGCGTTGATGGTCGTCTCGAGGTCCTTCAGCTGCTGGTCGGAGTAGCCCATCGCCGGCAGCAGCACGCCGACGTTCGGGTACTTCTCGAAGGTCGCCTTGATCTCGCCGACGGCGAACGGGCGCGGGTCGATGAACGCAGACGCGCCGAACTGCCTGGCGGCCACGGTGCCGGCGCCGTAGGTCATCTCGCCGTGCGTGAGCGTCGGGCCGTCCTCGACCACCAGCACGCGCTTGCCCTTGATCAGCTCGGGCTTGTCCACCGTGGTCGGGCTGGCGCCCATGATGATCTGGGCCTCCGGGTTCACGGAGCGCACCGCCTCGAGCTCGGCCTCGATGCCGGCGCGGTCGGCGGTGTCGATCTTGTTCACGACCACGGCGTCGGCGAGCCGCAGGTTGACCTCGCCGGGGTAGTAGACGAGGCCGTCGCCGGGGCGGTGCGGGTCGGCGACCGTGATGTACAGGTCGGCGGCGTAGAAGCTGAAGTCGTTGTTGCCGCCGTCCCAGAGGATGACGTCCGCTTCCTTCTCGGCCTCACGCACGATGGCCTCGTAGTCGACGCCGGCGTAGATCACGTTGCCGGCCTTGACGTGCGGCTCGTACTCTTCCATCTCTTCGATGGTGCACTCGCACTTGGCGAGGTCCTCAAGCGTCGCGTAGCGCTGCACGCGCTGAGCGACGAGGTCGCCGTAGGGCATGGGGTGACGGATGCTGACGACCTTCTTGCCGGCCGCGCGCAGCATCGTCTGGATCTTGCGCGTGGTCTGGCTCTTGCCGGCGCCGGTGCGCACGGCGCAGACGGCGATCACAGGCTTGGTGCTCTTGACCATCACCTTGTCGGGGCCCAGGAGCATGAAGTCGGCGCCCAGCGAGTTGACCAGGGCCGAGCGATGCATGACGTACTCGTACGGCACGTCGGAGTACGCGAAGACGACCACCTCGACGCCGTACTGCCTGACAAGCTGCGGCATCTCGGACTCGTCGTGGATCGGGATGCCCTCGGGGTAGTACGGGCCGGCGAGCTCGGCCGGGTACTTGCGGTCGTTGATGTACGGGATCTGCGTGGCCGTGAAGGCGACGATCTCGTACTCTCCCCGCTCGCGGAAGTAGGTATTGAAGTTGTGGAAATCGCGCCCCGCGGCTCCCATGATGAGGACCTTCGTTCTCTCTGCCATGCTCACTCCTGTGGTTGCAGGTCCCTCCGCGCCACGATCCTTGTGTCAGGCCGGCGGAGTGAACACTTTGGTGACATACGGTGAGGTGAAGAGCTGCAGGGTTGCAGCGTAGGTAGGGACGAAGCCGATGCAGTCGCCGAGACGCGGCGGCCGGTCGAGGGCCTCGACGTCGAGGATGAGGTGGTCGCTCGAGGCGCCAAGCACCTCGACGCGCGGATCGACCGGGGTGAGACCTTCGGGCGGCGCGTCCTGGCGCCCAAGGGCGCAGATGGCGCGCCGCCGCTCCCCGCGGTCGATGAAGGTCGGGAAGTTGCCGAACGCGTCCTGGGCGCTCGTCCCGCTGGGCAGCGACGGCTTGACGAGGCACTCGATGACCGGCGCGGCGACAGTGACGGCGTCTGGGTGCAGACCGAGCGTGGGTTCGCGCGTGAGCGTGTCCACACCCAGCAGGATGGTCTCGCCGATGCGCAGGTTGTCGACGGGCTCGGGCATGCCGCCGGAGGCGACGATGCCTATGGACCCCGAGTTGCCGCCCGAGACGAGGAGCGGACGGCCGAGCTGCTTCTTGCTCTGCGCGGCCAGCTCGGCCAGACGTCCCAGGTTGCGCTCGTCCGGCACGATCGCGCCGTAGCAGGTGAGGTTGACGCCGATGCCGGCGACGTCGATGTGGTCCATGGCGTTGACCCGTTCGAGGAACGCGGGCAGGTCCTCGGGCAGCATGCCCTCGCGCAGATCGCCGAGGTCGACCATGGCGACGACGGCGTGCCGCCGGCCGGCAGCGGCGGCGGCGTTCTCGAGGGCCACGACCGTCTCGAGCTCGCTCTCGAGCGAGACGTCCGTGAGCTGTACGGTCTCGCCGGCCAGCTCGGGCACCGGCGCCCGCAGCAGCCAGATGGGTGCAGTGAGACCGGCGTCGCGCAGGCGCTGGACGTTCTCCAGCCTGGACTCGCCGAGCGCCTTGGCCCCGCCGGCCAGCATGGCGCGCGCCACCTGCGGCGAGCCGCACGTGACCTTGGTCACGCCGACCACTGAGATGCCCGGGAGGTGGTTGACGACAGTCTGCGCGTTCGCGCGTACCTTCCCGAGCTCGACTGTGACGGTGACTCTCGCCGGCATTGCCCTTCCCTGCATAAGACGTATGCAGCAGGGTATAGCCCGCGCCCCGCGGGCGCAAGCGGGAGAGACCGTTGACCCGAAGTGTCCGGAACGCGTGAAGTCCGACGTGACCGGAGAGCACGGAGCCGACGCGCCGAGCCGCGTGATGCAAGGTGTCGCCCTCAGGCATCGCCGGGAGCGAGGGCGAAGTCGTGCAGGCCGCGGCGGAAGCCAAGTGCGATCAAACGCTCCGAGAGGGGGCTGGCGACGGCCGGCTCGCCGTCGATGGTGTCGATGACGAGCCGCTTGAGACGGCCGGCGCGGACGGCGGCTGCGAGGGCGGCGAGGGCCGGCTGCACGTCGTCGAGCCGGCCCAGCACGCGCAGCGACTTGCCGCCGGCAAGGACGGAGAGAGCCGGCCGGCCTCCGACTGTGACCAGCTGGGCGCCCGGCCGGCGGGACGGCGGCCGGACGTCCGTGTCCGGCCAGCGCAGTCCGGCGCCGTACAGCTGCGCCGGGTCGGCGGCGGCGATGACCAGCGCCTGTTCCGGCGCCCCTTCGAGCGCACGCAGGCGCTCGACGGCGCCCGGGAGCGCGAACTGGGCGCCGCCGAGGCCCTCCACGAAGTAGCCGCGCCGCGCGGCGCCCAACGTCTCGAGCACCGAGAGCGCCGGGTACAGAGCGGAGAAGCCGCCGGGGTAGCCCTCGGCGCGCACCAGCTCGCGCGTGAGCACGCCGTGGCGCTCGAGGAGCAGCTCGGCCCAGGCGCGCCGCCGCGCGTCCGCGTCGTCCGGCGCGGCCCGGAAGATCTCGGCGGCCAGCGACCACCGGCCCTGGACCGGCGGGGCGCCGCGGGTGCGCCGCCGGAAGCGGCCGGAGCCGGACCGGCGGCCCGGCGCAGCCGAAGCCGCCTTCTTTGCGCCCCTGCCGCGCAGCGGCGTGAAGGCGTCGTTTGTGACCTCTCCTGCCCAGGCGAGGTCCCAGAGCGCCTCGCGGAGCTCCTCCGGCATCCGGTCTCCGAACTCGACGAGGAGGTCCGAGAAGAAGCAGGCGCCCCGGGCGAGCCGCCCCCGCAACAGCTCGTGGAGTTCACCGCCGGGCGCGTCGGCGGGCGCCGCCGGAGGACCCAGGAGCGGCGCGTCGTCGCGGAAGAAGAGCGCGACGCGCCCCGTCCTCCCCAGCGACCCCGCGCCGACCCAGACCACCTCTCCGTTCGCGCACAGCTCGTCGAGCCAGTACGGCGAGTAGGTCCCGAGCCTGCGCGGCAGTACGTCCTTCTCCCAGACCTCGGGCGCGAGGGGAAGCCCCTGGAGCGGCGCGAGCACGTCGCGCAGGCGGGCGACGCCGGCGCCGGCCGGCGCGAAGCGGTCGACGCCCTGCCAGGCCGGCGCGAAGCGCGCCAGCGTCTCCGGCCCCACAGGCTCGATCTCCTTGCGCAGGAGGGCGAGCGACGCCCGACGCACGCGCCGCAGCACGTCCGAGTCGCACCACTCGCGCTCCGTTCCCAGGGGGCGCAGCTCGCCGCGCACGAGATCGCCGGCCCGCTCGAGCTCCGCGAGGCCAGGGCCGGGATCCACACCGTAGCGGGCTTGGACCTCGCCAGTCTCGAACGGGCCGTGAGAGCGCGCGTAGCGACGCAGCAGCTTCAGCAGTGGATCAGGAACGTCCTCCAGGAAGGCGTCGGGCAGGTCGCCGGGCGAGACGACGCCGAGGGCGTCGCGGAACAGCCCGGCGTCCTCGGCGGCGAACCAACGCTCTTCGCCGCCGACACGCGCGCGCACGGCGCGGCGCTCGTCCTCGAGCCGCGCCAGCCACGCACCAGCCTCAGCTGGCGGCTCCGTCCGATCCGCCGCCTCAGCCGCGGTGAGATCGCCACCGCGACGCAGCACGTCGTGCAGCGCGTCCGCGTCCCGCGCCCGGAGGTGCTCCGAGCGGTGCTGCAGGTCGTCCTCCACCTGTTCCAGCGCCGTCGGGTCAATGAGGTCGCGCAGCTCCTCCTGCCCCAGCAGTTCGCGCAGCAGCTCGCGGTCCAGTGACAGCGCCACGGCCCGGCGCTCGGCGGCCGGGGTGTCGCCCTCGTACATGTAGGCGGCGACGTAGTCGAACAACAGCGACGAGGCGAACGGCGAAGCCGTGTGCGTCTCAACCTCGACCAGAGAGACCTCCCTCGTGCTCAGCTTGCGCAGCAGGTCTTGCAGGCCCGGCACGTCGAGCACGTCGCGCAGGCACTCGCGGTACGTCTCGAGGATCACCGGGAACTGCGGGTAGCGCCTCGCCACCTCGAGCAGCGACTGCGCCTTGAGGCGCTGCTGCCAGAGCGGCGTGCGGCGCCCGGGGTAGGCACGCGGGATGAGGAGGGAGCGCGCGGCGTTCTCGCGGAACCGCGCGCCGAACAGCGCACTGGCGCCGAGCTCGGCGACGACCAGGTCCTCGGCCTCGTCTGGCTCGACGAGGACGAGCTCCGCCCCCGGCGGCTCGTCCGCGTCCGGCAAGTGGACGATGATGCCGTCGTCCGACCAGATCGCGTCCGACTCAAGACCGAAGGCATCGCGGATGCGTGCCGAGAGCGCCAGCGCCCACGCCGCGTGCACACGCCCGCCGTAGGGAGACAGCACGCACAGGCGCCAGTCGCCGATCTCGTCGCGGAAGCGCTCCGCGACCAGCGTCCTGTCCGAAGGCACCACGCCGGTGGCCGCCTCCTGCTCTCGCAGGAACGCGAGCAGATTGGAGGCGGCCCGCTCGTCCAGATCGTAGTCCTCCCGCAGCCCGTCCTCGTCGCGCCGCGCGGCCTCGCGCGCGAATGCGCCTATCGCTTCGCCGAGCTCCCTGGGCCTCCCCACGCCCTCTCCGTGCCAGAATGGAACGGCCCCAGGAACCCCGGGCGCCGGCGTGACCACCACACGGTCACGGGTGATCTGCTCGATGCGCCAGCTCGTCGCCCCAAGGAGGAACGTCTGGCCCGCCCGGGCCTCATACACCATTTCCTCGTCCAGCTCGCCCACACGCCGGCCGTCCGGGAGGTTGACGCTGAACAGCCCGCGGTCGGGGATCGTGCCGGCGTTGGCGACCGCGAGCGCGCGGGCGCCGCTCCGGCCGCGGACCGTGCCGGCCACCCGGTCCCACACGATCCGCGGCCGGAGCTCGGCGAACTCTTCGGAAGGATAGCGCCCGTCCAGCATGTCGAGCACGTTCTCGAGTTGGCGGCGCTCGAGGTCGGCATACGTCCACGTGCGGCGGAACAGAGAGTGGAGCTCGTCGACCGCCACGCCCTCCTCGCCAGCGCCCGCCGCGATGGCGACCACCTGCTGCGCCAGCACGTCCAGTGGATTGCGCGGCACGACGGTGGTCTCGATGAGACCCTCGCGCATGCGCCGCGCCACGACCGCGCACTCGAGCAGGTCGGCGCGGAACTTGGGGAAGATCCTGCCGCGCGAGACCTCTCCCACGCCGTGCCCGGCGCGGCCTATGCGCTGCAACCCGCGCGTGACCGACTTGGGCGACTCGACCTGGATCACAAGGTCCACCGCGCCCATGTCGATGCCCAGCTCCAGGGATGAGGTGGCGACCAGGCAGGGCAGCACTCCCGACTTGAGCTGATCCTCTACGACGACACGCTCCTCGCGCGCGAGCGACCCGTGGTGCGCGCGGGCGATCTCGCGCGGCGTCTCCCCCGCGGCCTCCGCCTGCTGCGCCTCGAGGTCGTTGAGCCGCAGCGCGATGCGCTCCGCGGCGCGGCGGTTGTTCACGAAGACGAGCGTGGATCGGTGTCCGCGGACCAGCCGCAGCAGCTCCGGGTAGATGGCCGGCCAGATGCTGCGCCGGGTGGCCTCCCCGCCGGGGATGGCGTCCAGCTCGATGGGCTGGTCCGGCTCGACCATGGACTCCACGGGCACGTGGATGCGCAAGTCAAGGGGCTTGCGCACCCCCGCGTCGACGACGGCGCACTCCCGCAACGGCCCTACGAGGTAGCGGGCGACCTCGTCGAGAGGTCGCTGTGTGGCGGAGAGCCCGATGCGTTGGACGTCGCGGCCCGCCTGCTCGGCCAGGCGCTCCAACGTCACGGCGAGGTGCGCGCCCCGCTTGGTCTGCGCCACGGCGTGGATCTCGTCGACAATGACCCACTGCGCGCCGGTGAAGAGCCGCCGCGCCTGCGAAGTGAGCATGAGGTACAGCGACTCGGGGGTGGTGATGAGCACGTCCGGCGGGATGCGCAGCATCGCAGCTCGCTCACGCTGCGGCGTGTCGCCGGTGCGCACGGCGACGCGCACGTCCGCGCCGATGCCACGCAGCGGCGCGCGGAGGTTGCGCTCGACGTCGTAGCCGAGCGCCTTGAGCGGCGAAACATAGACCAGCCGGAGTGTGCGCTCCTTCGGGTTCGCCGGCGCTGGCTCGGCGACGAAGCGGTCGAGCGCCCAGAGGAAGGCCGCAAGGGTCTTGCCGGAGCCCGTGGGCGCCGACACGAGCACATGCGCGCCGGCGGAGATGGCCGGCCAAGCCTGCACCTGCGCCGGCGTAGGCTCGGCGAACGCCCGCGTGAACCACTCACGCACGCGCGGCGTGAACGGCGCGAGCGCGGGATGTGTGTCTGGTGTGGTCATGTGCTGTGTGGATGCCCTTCGGCGACGTTAGCATCACACAGCGACGGGACGGACACCGCCCGCCCCAGCCGCGGGGCTCAGGCTCCGGACTCGCCCCCGGGCGAACGGCAAACGCTCCACAGAACACCGTCCAGGCGGGACGATGGGAGCGTAACGTCCGTCCTCGGAGGGAGGAGCCATGGCAGGCAGCGTCTACAAGGTCATCGAGATCATCGGCACCAGCGACACGTCGTGGGAAGAGGCCGCGAAGACGGCCGTCGAGGAGGCGGCCGGCCACCTCGAGGACCTGCGCGTCGCTGAGGTGGAACAGCTCGACATGCACATCGTCGACAACAAGGTCGTGGCCTACCGCGCCAAAGTGAGCGTCTCGTTCAAGTACCACGAGGACGCGTGAGGACGGCCGTGAGAGTGAGGCGGCCGAGCCTCAGGCTCGCCCGTCTCACTTCACGACGAGCAGACGCTCGCAGAGCGCGGTCTCGCTGCGGTTGCCGGCCGGGTCCGTGGCGACGACCTGCACGGTGTAGGCGCCGGCTGCCCACCGGCAGGTGACGACAGCGCCGTACCGGTAGTCCGGAGCCCACCAGATCGTGTCCGCGGCCAGCCGCGTCCCGAGACGCTTGACGCACACCAGCTTGCCGGTCTTCGTGGAGCGGACGACCACGCGGCAGTCGCGGACCTGCGGTGCCAGGTCGTCGACGCGGAAGCGGATCATGGCGTGCGCGCCGCGCCGGACGGCCCGCTCAGGACCCCAGGCCTGCGTAACCGGGCCCTCCGTGTCGATACCGATCATACGGGTCTCGGTCGCGCTGACGTTGCCGGCCGCGTCGGCCGCCCGGACGCGGACGAAGTGGTACCCGTCGTTGCTGTGGTCGGCGGGGGCATCGAGGAACACCCGCTCGCCCTCCGTCCAGGTGAGCCCGTCGTCGTTGCTCTGCTCCAGGCGCGCGACACCGGAGCCTCCGGCCCCGTCCTGTGCGACGATCCTCGCCTCCACCGGCGCCTTGTGCCAGGTGCCCTTCAGACCCTCGAGGGCGACCACCGGCGGCACGGCGTCCGTTCCCTGGGGGACGACCAGGTACGAGAAGCGGTACAACTGCGCCCCGCCCTCCCACAGGCCGGCCTGGGTGACCATCACGTGGTACCGCCCATCGTACGGCGCTACGAACTCGAAGGTCCGCGACCGCGACGGGAACCACACGCCCAGAAGGCGTGCCCGAGGCTTCAAGGCGTACGCCACCAGCACGACAGAGCTGGCGGAGAGGCCGTCACTTGTTGCCGTGAGGGTCTCGCCGGAGCGCAGGCTCAGCTTGAAGGCATCGACGTTGCGGCCGCCGACCCCGCCGCTCACCGGCGAGGGCGGCAGCGGCACGGCGGTGCTCCCGACGGTGGTGTCGACGTCGATGGTGAGTCGCCGCGTCTCCTCCACGTTGCCGGCGCGGTCGGTCGAGCGGTACTCGAGCACGCGCGTCCTCTTCGTGCGCTTGGGCGCCGGCACCACCACGCTGGTGCCGGCGTGCCAGGCTCCCCCATCCACACGCCACGCCGTGGAAGCCACGCCGGAGCCGCCGGGCCCATCCGTCGCAAAGAGCGCGATGGGCACGGCCACGTCATACGACGGCTCACCGCCGCCGAGCGCCGCCGTCACCGGCGGCGCGCCGTCGCCGCCGCCTCCGAGACCCACGGCGGCGGCGGCGTCCAGCGTCCCGCCGCTCCGGACCCTCGCGGCCACGGCCGGGTCCGGGCGCGCCGTGTCGAGAATGCGCTCCACGCGCTGCTCCACCGTCTCCTCAGGGTACTGCGCCGCGCACAGGGCGACGGCCCCGGCCACGAACGGCGCCGCCATCGACGTGCCGGACCAGCGCTCGTAGCCGCCATCGGAGATGCAGCTCAGGATGTCCTCTCCGGGGGCGGCGACGTCTACAGACAGCCGCCCGTAGTTGGAGAACTCCGCCAGGCGGCCCTTTGACGTGGTGGCCGCCACCGAAAGGATGTTCGAGCAGTCGAAGCTCGCCGGGTACATGGGCTCGAGGTCGTTGTTGGAGGCGTCGTTGCCGGCGGACGCGACGAACACGATGCCAGCGTCGCCGGCGCGTTGCACGGCGTTGCGCAGGAACAGGTTGGGTGACCCTCCGCCCCACGACGCGTTGATGGCCACCACGTTCACGCCGTGCTTGAGCTTCTGACTCACGGCGTAGTCGATGCATTCGATGGCGCCGGCGTCGGTGCCGCCACCCCAGAAAGTGATGAACTTGAGCGCCATGACCCGCGTGTGCCAGCCCATGCCGGCGATGCCGGCCCCGTTGTCCCCCTGCGCGGCGGCGATGCCGGCCGTGTGCGTGCCGTGACCGTGGTCGTCCATGGGCACGGAGTCGCCGTAGGCGGCGTCGATGCCGTACACGTCGTCTGTGTAGCCGTTGCCGTCGTCGTCCACCCCGTTGCCGGGCACCTCACCCGGATTGGTCCAGATGTTGGCGGCGAGGTCCGGATGCAGGACGTCCACACCGCTGTCGATGTCCGCGATCACGACGTCACCAGATCCGGTGGTGGCCTGCCAGGCATCGCCCGCCCGAACGTCCCCGAGCCCCCACTGCTGGGCCAGGCCGGGGTCGTCGGGCGGCACCGCGTGGACGTATCGCAGGTAGTTCGCGCTCACACCGGCGACCGACGGGTCGGCGAGGAACTCTCTCTTGAGTTCCGCCGTCGACTGCGTGCTCGAGCTCACGAGGACGAGCGCCCGGCCGGGCGCGGCCGCGCTCGCCGGGAGCCGCCGGGAGACCACACATGCGGCGCCCCGGGCGACAGATCGCTGCTCGGCGCCGGACACACCGACCCGGAACTCCACCAGCAGCTGGCCGGGGACGTACGCCGCACTGGTAGCAGGCTCGGCTCCAGCCGGCGCCGCCAGGCCGCCTACGCCCGAGACCAGGCGCGGCTGCCACACGCGAACGGCTGCGGCCGCTGTGCCTGCGCGCACGGCGCTGAGACAGACTGCCACGAGGGAAAGGACGATGATGACTCGGACGCTGCGCACGGTTCCTCCCAGCTTGCCAGGCCTCGGCGCCGACGGCGCCGCCGCGAGTCTACCAGTTTGGACTGAGGCCCTGTCGAACGATTTGGGTGCCCTGTCCCGATACGCGGCGCGGCGCTCCGGCGCACACGCGGCACTCGCCAGGCGGCACACCACCCCGCCTCAGCCGTCACGCGCCGGGCCGATGCGACCCTCGGCCGGCGACGTCCCTCTCAGACGCCGGCACTGGCGCGCAGGAGGGCCGTGACGGCCTCCGGCGCGAAGTGCTGCAGCAGCGCGCCACAGCAGGCGAAGACGTAGTCACGGTCGAGGGCGACGCGCGCGTCCGGCGGCGGCAGGAGACGTTCTCCGCCGCCGCTCTTCGCGCGCGTGTCCGCAAGCACGGCCTCGCCGCCGGGCAGGCGCGTGAGCGCGCCGCCGGTGCCGATGACGAGCCGGCAGGCGGTCAGGTCGCGCCCTCGAACCACGGTCTGCCGGCCGGTCGGCGTGTAGAGGTGGGCCAGCTGGCCAGCGTGCCGCTGCACGCCGGTGACGGCGGCGAAGTGCGTGAGCGTCAGCGCCGCCGCGATCTCCTCCTGCGTGCGGGGCAACGCCGGCGGCAGGTGCACCGGCCGTTCCTGCGCCGCCAGCATCTCGACGACGTGCCTCGCGCTGACGTACGTGCCCAGGTCACCCTCGACGGTACGCTTGCTGTGCGGCTGCGGCTCGATCATCAGGGCCGCGATCTCCGGGCTGCCGTCGGTGATGGAGTGGACGTCGGTAGTCGCCCCGCCGACGTCGATGACGACGAGGTCGCCCACGTCCTCGGCGAGCAGTTCGGCGGCGATCAGCACCGCACCCGGAGTCGGCAGGATCTTTCCGTTGACGACCTCGCCGATGCGCTCCATGCCCGGCGCGTGCGTGATGTGCTCCTCGAATGCGTCGTGGATCACGTGCCGAGCCGGCACGATGTCGAGCTCGTCCACGGCCGGATAGACGTTGCTGGTGAGCTTGACCCTGAAGCCGGCCCGCTCCAGGAGCTCCTGCGCGTCGCTGCACACGACGCTGTTGCCTGCGTAGACGACGATGGGCCGTGCCTCGAGCTTGGCGAGCTCCCCGGCATTGAAGAGCACGGTGTCGCAGTCGCCGCCCTCGACGCCCCCGGCAAGCAGGATGAGGTTGGGGCGCACGGCGTCGATCTCGCGCAGGTCATGCGCCCGCAGGCGACCGGAGGTCTGGTACTTGACCACGGCGCCGGCCCCCAGGGCGGCCTCCCGCGCGGCCATGGCCGTCATCCGCTGCGTCAGGCCGTGGACGGTCATCCTTAGGCCGCCGGCGGCCGAACTGGTCGCCAGCGTGAGCCCGGGCTCGACGGGGGCGCCGAGCGCCGCCTCCAGCTCCGCCCGGGCGGCGTTCACGCCGATGGTGACGTCGCCCTCCTCGACCGATGTGGCGGCGACTCCCTGCCCGACCAGGGAGGGCGTCGCCGCCGGGTACTCACGGAGTCCGGCGAACGCCGAGACCACGGTGGTCGTCGAGCCGATCTCGGCGACGAGCGCATCCACGGGGCGGGAAGCTCCCCCCCGGGTCTCCCCCGCCCCGCGCCCTGCGCCCGTCGCCGTCACGGCGTCCTCACATCCCGCGTTCGCGCATCGTCTCGACCACGAACGAGGCCACGTTGAGGCCCTTGGTGCCGCGGCCGAAGCCGGCGTCCATGCCCCAGCTCTTCGCAAGCTCGTCGGTCACCTGCGTGCCGCCGGAGACGAGCAGCAGTTTGTCGCGCACGCCCTTCTCCACGGCCAGGTCGGCGAGCTTCTCCATGTTGTTCCGGTGCATCTCGCCGTGCGTGATGATCGTGCTGATGAGGACGACCTGCGCCGCGTGCTCGATGGCCGCGTCCAGCACCTTCTCGACCGGGACGCTGGTCCCGAGGTACTCGCACGAGAAGCCCCACTTCTCGAGGCCGCCGTGCTTGATGTCGATGATCTCGCGCATGCCGACGGAGTGCTCGTCCTCGCCCACGGTGGCAGCCACGCACTTGATGCCCTTCTCGGTGACGAACGCCTTGATCTCCTCATCCTTCATCACGACGGGCTCGGGCGGGATGACCAGGCGGGCCGGGTCGACGACCACGTCCAGCCGGCCCTTCATCTCGATCAGCGTGCCTTCGGCCGGATGCATGACCTGCTTGTTGATGACCTCACAGTCCCGCAGGTTCATGGCCTTGCCGAACTCGAGCGCCGCGAACTCGGCGACGCGCGGCGCCGCCGGCAGGAACAGTGTGACCACGACCCAGCCGTCGGCGGCCCACTCGACCTCCGGCTTGAGGAGCCCCTTCTCGCGAAGCTCGGCCGTCTGCGCCAGACGCGCGTTGACGTTGTCCTCGGGGTCGAGCTCGTCGATGAACGGCACCTTGTCGGCGTCGCACAATGTGCAGCCGCGGATGAGGTCGCAAGGCTTGCGCAGGCCGGAGGCGGCCTCGCCTGCGGCCGGGCCGCCCTCCGCGTCGTACCCCTCGGGTAGATGGTTCTCGCCGAAGTGGTGGCACACCGGCGCCAGGTAGTCGGCGGCGCGAGGCACTATCGTGCCCGCCGCCACGCCGCCGTCGCTCTTGCGGGCGATGCCGTCGTCGTGGGTCTCGGGGTAGATGCCGGAGTCGACGAAATACGCCTCCTCGACGGCGCCGAAGTAGCCGCCGTCATCGAGCATCGCCTCCAGGAACAGGATCGCCCGCTCCTTGATCTCGCGCACCTTCGTCTTCAGCTCCGGCGCGTCGCGGTCCAGTCTGACCATCTCGCGCAGTCCGTCCATGCCCACGAGGCTCTGCTTGGCGGTATTGACGGCCGCGACGTTGTTGTAGTGCCAGGGCACGTTGCGGCCCTCGTCGGGCGTGATGGTGCTCTGGATGTCGGCGCTGGTGAGGCGGCTGATCATGAGGTTCATGACGTGGCTGACGGTGGCGTCGCGCCCGTCGGCCTCCATGTAGCGCGTGTTCTCCTGGGCGCGCATCTTGTACTCGCCGAACAGGTCACGCAGGGCGACCGCGTATGGCAGGTCCATGCGCATGCAAGGGGCCGGCGCCGCGTCCGGGGGCACCGTGCTCAGGCAGATGTCCTCCGCCGGCATGCCCACGGAGACGGAGTACCGGCTGTTGATCGCGTGCTGCACCAGCAGCTCGGGCATTACGTTCCACGCCTCGACGGCGGTGGCGTTGGCGTTGTGGGCGCCGTCGATCTGCGCCATGCGCACGCTCGCCATGACGTGCTTGGCCACTGCCGCGTCCACGAAGCTCCGGTACATGTTGATGTTGCGGTAGAGGACGTTGTACTGCGGGTCCTGGTGGGCCCCGTTGACGCCCTCCTCGGCGAACATGACGGCCATCTCGGGGCCGGCCACGCCGCTCACGTAGCTGTGGAAGTTGATCGGCCGGCCCACCTCATCCTCGATGAGGTCGAGCGCCTTGCGCGTGGCGCGCACCTGTTTGCGCGTGACGGCGATGCCGCCGACGCCCTCAGGCGTGCCCTCGAGCAGGCCGTCCATGTGGCTCTGCCCGGCGGTCCGGATGACCATCAGGTGGTCAGCGCCGTGCCAAGCCGCCATACGCATGCGGCGGATGTCGTCCTCGAAGCGTCCCGAGGCGATCTCGGTGGTCACCACGCAGTCCGGCTGCGGATCGATGTCGCCGAAGTAGTGGGCCGCCGGCAGCGGGATGCTGCGCTCAAGGCCCTTGCTCGTCTCCTTGTAGACGAACTTGTGCAGCTTCTGGTCCGGCACCTGCTCGCGCCAGTGCCAGCCCTTGCGCCGCGGGCGGTAGTCCTCGAGGTCCTCGAGCAGGGCTTCGACGTCGAGCTTCTCGTCAGGGTCGAGGGGCGGCATCGCGCCGCCGGCGGGACGGGCGGTCGGCGCCCGGAGCGGTGCACCTTCGGAGCCCCACTCGACAGCGTTCCTGCGGGGGCTGTTCATCGCGCCCCTCCCCACTGCTGCTCAGGGACGTCCCAGCCCTCGCCGGCGGCGAGCTTGCGCGCGGCCTCGGGCGCGGCGCAGCCCCACGTGGTCATGCAGTGCAGCACCACGTGTCCGGCGCCGTGGCCCAGCAGGCCGCGCTTCTCGCACTCGCCGACCACCGCCATGCAGGTCGGCGAGTCGACGCCCATGCGCATCAGCACCGAGCGCTCGATGCTCGGCGAGGTGTGCGTGCGGGCGAGCTCGACCATCGGGTCCACGACCCGTTGCGCGAGCTCCCAGAAGCGCGCCTCGAGCTGCTCGTCCGTCATCTCGGCGAGGTGCCCGCGGATCTTGAGGTACGTGTCCTCGCGGGCCATCTCACGCCTCCTTGAGCTCGGCCAGCGTCGCCTGCACCGTCTCCGGGTCGGACTTCGTGTCCGCGGCCAGGAACTCGATGTCGTCTGACGTCGGCGCATACCCCTCGGGGGCATTCTTGAGGGCGTTGCGGATGTAGCTCCTGCGCATCCGGGCCACGTCGAAGTCCTTGGCGCGGATCTGCACGACGTCCTCCGGGATCACGATGACCTTGCCGGGGATGTTGTTCTTGGGGTCGCCAGAGCACACGCTCACGCCCATCTCCCTGGCGAAGTTCAGCTGGCTCCAGTGGTGCTTGCCGGCGCCGGTGTACTCCGTCTCCTGCACCACGACGGTGGCGTCACGCGGCAGGTCGCGGGCAAGGCTCACCGCCGCGGTCATGGCGGTGTTGCCGGCCGGACCGCGCTCCAGGCCCTCGAGCTTGACCATCGCCTCGGTGATGTAGAACACCTCGCCCTGCGTCACGGTGAGGTAGCGGTCGATGTAGCGCAGCGGCCGGGCCGCGTTGCGCGGAACGTCGGCGCGGTCCGGCCAGGTGGCGAACGGCACGCCGAAACCGGTGTGGCCGGTCGTGAAGCTCTTGCGGTTGAAGTCGACGTCACTGGCCATGTGCAGGCCGCTGAGGTCCACGGAGGCGCTGATGATCTGCGTCTCGGTGGCCCCGGCACGCTCCAGGCCCCGGGCCGTGCCGGTCGTGTTGCCGCCGCCGGCGTGCGTGACCACGACATGCGTCGGGTAGGCGCCGGTCAGGTGCTCCATCTCGCGCGCGATCTCGAGCCCGAGGGTCTCGATGCCGCTCACCCCGAAGCTGCTGTAGAGTGACGCGGCGAAGTAGCCGGTCGCGTCGAGCAGTTCGACCATGTGAAAGAAGAGCTCCGGACCCACCGTGAGTTGCACGACCTCGGCGCCGTAGGCCTCGCAGATCCTGCCCTTCTCGACGATCTCCGGCTGGCCGATGTGGCGGCCGTCGAACGTCTCCTGGACGATGATGCACTTGAGGCCGTTGCGCGCCGCCTGGCTGGCGACGGCGGCGCCGTAGTTGCCCGACGTCGCCGCGATGACGCCCGCGTAGCCCTTCTCCCTGGCGACGTGGATGCTGACGCTGGCGCGCCGGTCCTTGAAGGCGCCGGCGAGGTTGGCGGCCTCGTCCTTGACGAAGATGCGCGCGCCCCTGCCGGGCTCGCTCACACTGCGCACGAGGTCGGTGAGGTTGCGGAGCTCGAGCAGCGGCGTGCTGCCCACGCCGGCACGTGTCTGGATGGCGACGATCTCGTCCAGAGAGTAACCGTGCGCACCCATCATGCGCTCGTAGTCGAAGGCGATGGGACTCAGCTCGAATTCGCTGTAGTCCATGCCGAGCGCCTTGCGCATGATCTCGCCGCGGCGCGCCATGATGGCGTCGAACTTGGTGGCCATCAGCGCTCACCGCCCTCAGCCGGAGCGCCGGAGTCCAGGCCGGCCTCCTTGCGCCTGAAGGCCGCGAGCCTGGCACGCAGGTCGCGGCCCACGTGCGTCAGCTCCGGGATCGGATTGCCGTAGGTGATGAAGTAGCCAGGGTTCACCGCCGAGAGCGAGCCGGTGACCTTGCGGCCGGTGATCGTCTCGATGGTCAGCTCGTCGCCCATGGTGGCTTCGCCCTCGGCGAACCCCTTGACCCACATCATGAGCGGCTTCTCCGCCGTCTCCGGCGGGAGGTTCTTGCTGCGATCGGCCGGGTCGAGCAGCATACACTCGACCTCGACCCAGTCGCCCTCTCGGGCGCGGATCTCGTCCTTCATGGAGGTCACTCCCCTCAGAGCGTCGGCGTCCAGAAGCGCGGAAGCGGCATGTCGACAACCGTGAGCATGCCGGGCTTCGCGTCCTTCATGAGCGGGATGTAGTTGCCGGTGCTGGCGTAGGTGCCCTTGCCGCCCGGGATCTCGGGGGCGTTCACCATGTTCACGTTGGGGTCGCCGACGATCTTGATGTAGTCGCCCGTGCCCTGGTTCGCCATCTCGGGGTGGATCTGCTGCGGGTGGATGAGGTGGATCTTGAGCTCGCCGTCCACGTAGCCCTTGCCCACCTGCTTGCAGCCGGCGACCCAGCCGGCCGGCACGTGCACGTGCGGCGTGGCGCGCTCGACCTCGGTCACGATGGGCTCGCGTGTCTCGACGATCTCGTCGATCTTCCAGTTCAGCGCCCTGGCGATGAGCTCGATAGACTCGGGGAAGCCGATGTGACCCACGATGCTGCCGTCGGTGACGCCCTTCTCGAACTGCTCGACGGTGGTGCCCACGCCCTGGCCGACCATGACGGTCGGGCCGAATGGCGAGAGGTCGTTGACGCGCGAGGCCTCGATGCTGTCGACGCGCAGGCAGATCGAGCTCCACATGACGATGAGGGCGTCGAGCACGAATCCGGGGTTGATGCCGGTGCCGAGGATGCTGACGCCGTTCTCCCTGGCCACGCGGTCGAAGAGATCGGCGCGCTCGGGGTCGCTGGCCCACGGGTAGCTGATCTTCTCGGCGATGCAGATGACGTTACAGCCGGCCTTGAGCGCTGGCAGGATCTGCGGCTCGACCTCGTCGAGGTTGCTCTGCGTGTTGATGCACACCACTTCCGGCTTCCTGGCCAGCACGGCCTCGAAGTCGGTGGTCATCTTGACGTCGCAGGGGCGGCCCAGCAGCTCGCCGACGCTCTTCCCCTCCTTGGCGGGGTTAGTGACGATGACGCCGACGAGGTCGATGTCCTTTGGGCGGTCAAGGAGGTAGCCCAGAAGGCCCTGACCCATCATGCCGGTACCCCACTCAGCGACCTTGATCATGTCTCGCTCCTCTGTTGCGCCTGACGCCGCTTTGGCAGCGCTGGTTTTCACTCGTGCATACGGAATATGCAGCGGTGGACGAGACTCTACCACGGCCGGGTGAAGGCGTCGCAAAGGGCGCGAGAGGCATGTGGGAGACCGCCCGGACTGCAAGCGGGGATGCGCCGGAGCCGCCCCTGAGTGGGGCTCAGGCGGCGCTCAGATGCGGGTGGCTGGAGGAGGCTGGTCGACCGTGTCGTGCGCGAGGATGGACAGCTCTTTGCCCATCGCACCTCCCTCCGGTCGACTCCCGCCGGCCGGAGCCGGCGGCTGTCCTCAGGGTATGCGGGGCGGCGGCGAAGAGTCAACCGTCCGCGTTGCCTCACCAAGAATGTACTCGAACGCGATTCGTTGCCTCACGTAAGAAAGTACTCGAGGGGCGCCGAACTCCAAGCCCTGCAGGTGGGCGAGAAGGAGGGCGGCGACGGTGGCCCTGTCGA